>Ga0172370_10000043_pt1 | contig 145569 bp, 125 predicted proteins | sample LakKiv5m_FD_114538 | JGI IMG/M metagenome (GOLD analysis project Ga0172370, IMG submission 114538) | Freshwater microbial communities from Kabuno Bay, South-Kivu, Congo - kab_022012_11.5m | ecosystem: Environmental > Aquatic > Freshwater > Lake | place: Democratic Republic of the Congo...
AATAAAGATTCTGCTTCCTTTAATATTTTAACCAGTGGTTTCTTTTCAATTTCAATTTTTTCTATAAGCCAGGCAAAGTAAACCGACAAGTTTATAAAATGTACTTTTCCGATTTCTTTCTCTCGAAATATTAAAACGTAATATTTGCCTTTATCATCATTAGTAATGTTGTTGGGGTTTTTAAGATAAACCGGCCAACTTAATTGCAAAATTTTGTGTTCGGGATTAACTGTTATTATTTCACTTAGCCATCCTCCGTTAGATTTGAATTCCGGGTATTGAATATCCGGCATCATATAAATTTCAATTTCTGTCCATTCAAAAAGAAGCAGCTCTACAATAAAATTATATTTCTTTTTTACCTCCAGATCATTTCCTTCAACAAACAAATAAAATTCGTGCGGCATTTTCCAAATAGAGTTTGACTGGCATTTGTGAGTGCTGAAAAAATAATGAACAATCTCGTTCCACTCGTCTTCCGATAATAAATCAAATGTTAAAGGAAACGCCGATTGAAGTGTGTCATCAACAACATTATAAACTAGATCTCTATAATAGTGTACTCGGTTTTCCGTTAATCCATCTATAGAAATTAACTCACCCGTTCTACAGTAATTGGTTAATCTGCTTTGCTGTGTATGTGTATAATTATGCAAGTATGTGTTCATAATGCCATGCCTTTTTGCAAATGTTTTCAAGTTTGTTTAATTCACACTGTAGCTCTTTCAGTTCCGGAATGTTAAAATCTCTTTCTAATAAAACAGGGGTAGTGTTGGAAAGTTTTCGAACCGTAAAATCAAAGAGATCATATACCGGATCAATTATGGGTTCGCCATGAGTATCAATTATGAGATCCTGCGCAACTTGTTCGTGTCCGGCCATGTGAATGTACTCAACCTTTGCAAGCGGTAAATTTTCAATAAAATCTTTTGCATCGTATTGATGATTAAACGCATTAACGTAAACGTTATTTACATCCAACAGTAAATTACAATCTGCTTCTTTTACAATTGAGCTGATAAACTCAACTTCGCTCATCTCTACTGCAATAGGAGTATAATACGAAACTATTTCTATTGCGATTTTTCTTTCTAAAAATTCTTGGACGGATTTTATCCGTTCCGAAATATGTTTAACGGCATCCCAGCGAAATGGAATCGGCAAAAGATCATAAAGATGTGCATTATCGCACTTTGAATAACTTAGGTGCTCGGAATAAATTTTAATTTTATACTCTTGCAAAAAAATTTTCACTCTTTTTAAGAAATTCCAATCTAGTTCTTCGGGGCTGCCGATGGAAAGAGAAAGGCCGTGAGAATAAATGGGATATTGTTCCGCAACTTTATTAAAAACTTTTTTCCAGTAACCGCCAATTTCCATCCAGTTTTCCGGCGCTACTTCAAGAAAAGCGGGAGTTAAATCTTTGCCTTCCAAAAATTCTTTCGCAAAATCTTTTCTGAAACCAATTCCAACATGTTTATTCCTTTCCATATTAATTCCTTTTTACCGATAAAATATTCTGCCCGCTTAATAATTAACGGGCAGGATAATTTTTCAGAATTTATTTTTTTGAATCTGTTGGTTTTGATTCCTTCTTCTTATCGCCGCACTTACCTTCACCACATTTTCCATCTTTAGCCTTGGAATCCGTTGCTTTTGGACCTTTAGCGTCGCTCATTTTTTTATCTCCGCATTTCCCGTCTTTCGCTTTGGAATCACTCATTTTTTTGTCGCCGCATTTTGCGTCTTTTGTTTTAGAGTCATTCGGTTTTGAATCTTTGCTATCACTTTTGTTTCCGCACTTCATTTCCAAATTGCGGTTTGGAGAAGTGTTAAGTAATGATGTTCTAAGCTCCGAGCCTGAACCAAGTCCGTTATAATTAAACAGATTCTCTGCGTTAATAGCTTTTGGCGCGCCGGTTCCAAAAATAGCTCCCGCTAAAATTGAGCCTGTTAAAAGAATTCGTTTTGTGTTTTTATATTGATTTTGCATTGAGTGCCCTCATAATTAATGATTAATAATTGATTGACACTAATAAAGACGTGGCAACCAAAATTACCTTACACTCAATTAATAATTATTTTCGATTAGCGGCGGATTCGATAAGATGTTGCATCTGATCTTTTTCAATATCAGTAAGTGTTTCGTGGGAGTGTAAATTCTTTATTTGTAAAGATATAAATTTATGCTGGCGGTCAAATAATCGGCAGAATTCACATATCAGCAGATGAATAAACAATTTTATTCTTTCTGAAAAAGACAGATTGGCTTCCTCTCTTTTAATAGAAAACATTGTTGCTTCGCTACATGTAATAAATAATTTAGACGATTTCATTTTATAAACCATTTTTTTTCAATGCAATCCCGCAATTGTAATTTTGAACGATGCAAGATTACCCAGTAGTTAGACGTAGTTATCTTTAATTCCTTACATATTTCATCCGATTCTTTTTCGTCAAGATACTTCATTGAGAAGACCATATTTAAAAGCTCGGAAAGATGCTTCATACATTGTTGAAGTATTTCCAAAAATTCATTCGAATCATAAGCTGAGTTATAATCAATTTGCCATTCTTGGGGGACTTTGTTTTGAAGCCAGTGGTTTTCCTCATTAAAATATTCATTTTCATTGCGAGAGGTTTCACTTTGTGAAATCAACAAAGATGCTTTCTTTCTGTAATGATCAATGATTTTGTTTTTAAGAATCGTATAAAGCCAATTCTTTTCCGAAATCTCACCTTTAAATGTATCAACATTTTTTAGTGCAGATAGAAAAGTTTCCTGCACCAAATCTTTCGCAGTTTCTTTATCGTTAATCCGCATAGAAGCAAATCGGAAAAGCTGATCGGCATAAGTTTTAATCCATAATTTTGGATTAAGTGTATTTTTCCCGCTGTTCAATTTATAGTTTGCTCTTAAAAGCTTTTATATAATTTTTTGTGAAGTCGCTTAAGATTAATTTTCCGCTTATCTCTGCGCGCTGTTCTAAAAGTTGGTCCCAATTTTCTGTCCCTTCCCAAAAAACTTTTTTCATCTGGGAGATTGCTTCGAGATTACAACTTGCAATCTTTTTTGCCAACGCAGAAACAGCTTCATCAAGATCGTGATTATTTGCAAAAACTTTTGTGTAGAGCCCGCTTTGCTTCGCCCAAAATGAATCATGCCATTCTGCATCAATAGACATCGTAATAAAAGCGGTCTTTCCAATTTTTCTTTCAATCGCCGGACCAACAACAAATGGCCCAATGCCCAATAATAATTCACTTAGCTTTACGGATGCTTCGCTTGAGGCGATCGTATAATCTGCGGCAGCGGCAATTCCAAGTCCGCCTCCAACCGTTTTTCCCTGCACTCGTGCGATAATAAATTTGGGGCACTTGCGCATAGCATTTATTAATCTTACAAAGCCCATAAAAAATTCTTTTCCGCTTTTAAAATCTTTTATCTCAAGTAATTCATCAAAAGAGGCTCCCGCGCAAAAGGCTTTTTCCCCTTCACTGCGGATTATTATAACGTGTGCATGTTTGTCTCCGGCAAATTTATTGATCACCTCGGTGATTTCCTTCAGCATTTTTGCGGGCAGAGAATTGCTTTTGGGATGCATGAAATTAATTGTGGCAATTCCATTTATTATACTTGTTGTAACTTTTCCGTTCTTATCCACGGCTATCTCCTCAAATTTTATTCTCATCACTAACTATATAATCTACATCAAGAATATTGTCAATCATAAAATCGGGGAATTCCTTTTCCAAATCTTCTGCAGTTCTATATCCGTAGGTTACGGCACATGTTTTGGCTCCGGCATTTTTTCCGCATTGAACATCCAGTTCGGTATCACCAATCATCAACGATGATGTAACGTCTATATTTAAATCATTACATATTTTGATCAGCGGTTCCGCCGATGGTTTGTGAGCAATTCCCGGTCTCCTGCCCATAACATAATCAACCTGATCAATCAAATTAAAATGCTTAAGAATTCTCTCGGCGTGATCTTGTCCTTTTGTTGTTAGCAACGCTGTTTTGATATTTTTCTCTCGTAATTTAGTTAAGATCTCGTTTACACCAGGATAAGCTTCAGATAATTTTATATAATCAAAATATATTGATATATAAATTCCAATAAATTTTTCAAAATCGGGTACACTAAAACCAAACCGAGCAAAGATTTCTTCAAAATGCATCCCTATTGTTTTGTAAAAATCTTCCTCGGGCATCTTCGGAAAAATATTTATTTCTTTAAGTGCACGAAGAGTTGCATAATAAATTGTTTTGTGAGAGGAAACGAGTGTCCCGTCCAAATCAAAGACGACAAGATTAATGTTCATATATAATTTTTTGTCCTCGGTTAGAAAAATATTTCTGAGGAAAATAATAATTATAACGCTTTCGAGAAGAAAAATTTCTAAACGGGCCACGCTCCAAGAATTGTTCCGAATACAAGCATTACTATTAAATGATAACCTGTATCAACACCCAGCAATTTTATTTTTTTTCCTTCAAAAAGAGAGTTTACCAACATTGGCGCAACCGTGAACCCTACCCAGCATAAAAATGCAACTCTAATGCCTTCCGGAACCGAATATGCATCCATAAAGGTCATTATTTGTGCAAGGCCAAAGGCCATAATTAAGTGGCTGATAAATGTAAGTCCGTAAGTTTTAAATGGTTTAAAATCCTTTTTTAGATCTTCTTCCGATTTGTCCAGCGATTCCAGCCAAATTTTTCCAAAAAGAAACGGACTATACCAAAACGAGCCAAGCAGCATTGCAATTACCCCGCATAACAAAATTGCTAAATAATTAACTTCACCATGAAGAGCCATTGCGTCTCCTTTTTGAATTACGATTTAAGATTTTTTGATTTACAAATTGCCGACTACAGTAAAATACTGAAAATGGTAATTCGTAAATCTTAATTCTAACTTTATTCTTTATAGATCTTAATAACCGGTTGTTCTCCGTTCATCAAGTATCCTCTGTACATTCCTTCCGTATTAAACGGCATTGCAATATTTCCGTTTTTATCAATCGCAATAATTCCGCCGTCGCCGCCTAACTTCGGAAGTTTATTCATTATTACTTCATTAGCGGCATCGCTAAGTGATAAATTTTTATACGCCATTAAATCGGAAATATCCCGTGCAATATTTAATCTAATAAAATATTCACCGTATCCCGTTCCTGAAACCGCGCATGTATTATTATCTGCAAATGTTCCGGCGCCGATTATGGGTGAATCGCCAACACGTCCGAATTTTTTCATCATCATACCTCCTGTAGATGTCCCGGCGGCAAGATTTCCGTTTTTATCCAGGGCAACACACCCAACTGTGCCGTGTTTTTCTTCTTTTACTTTTTTGTCCTGTGCTTCTTTCATTTTTTGATATTGCTTCCATCTATTCGGAGTAATGAAATAATTGTTATCAACCATTTCTATGTAATTCTCTTTTGCAAATTCTTCTGCACCTTCTCCAATCATCATAACGTGTGGGGATTTATCCATTACCAATCTTGCAAGCGTAATCGGATTTTTTACATGTTTGATTCCTGCAATTGCCCCTGCCTTTAATGTTTTCCCGTCCATAATAGAAGCGTCTAATTCTGCAACGCCTTTCTCTGTCAACACGGCACCTTTGCCTGCATTGAATAGCGGAGAATCTTCCATAATATTTATAACTGCTACCACAGCATCTAAAGAGGAACTGCCCTTCTCTAATATTTTGTAACCGGTTTGTAATGCTTCATTAAGTTTAGAAATGTACTCCGCTTCTTTTTCGGGAGTCATATTTGATTTCAGAATTGTCCCGGCGCCTCCGTGAATTACAAGCCCGTATTTGGTTGTTTGCGGTAAAGCTGTTTGCGAAATGAAAAATAGAAAAAACAAAAAAAAGATTTTGGGATTAAGTCCTTTTTGTACACACACTTTTTACGCTCCTATTTTGAATTGCAATTAAACTTATCTTAACAAATTCTAAAAAGCAACTGGACTGATTATTACCTTTATTAATTCAAAGCTATGCTTCTATTTCTATCAACCCAATAGCCCCACGCTACTATAAGCCATTGGAACAACCCCACTATTGCTATTGCATTTGTATCAGGTGGCGGCGCGCCTACAATGTTCATTATATAAATCAAAGTTAAAAAGATCAACAAGATCCAGAGACTATAACTACCTTTTTTATTTTCAGATTTTGTCGTGCTCAAATAAAAATATGCTCCAAGGATAAAAATTAATCCTTCAACAATTATTGTAAGTGCAACCGAATTCCACAATCCGAGACCAACTTTAAAATCGCTCCAAGGAAGCAACTGCAGGTCAGGTCGGTGAGTGAAAAGATCAAGTATCCAGTGGCTTAGCACAAGTAATCCCAGCAAAATGGACGTTCTATAATTTTTCTTCAACGAGTAATATACTGCGGCAAATAAAATTGCCCAGATAAGTACTCCAAACAAACTATGAGAGTATGGATACGAAATAAAATTAAGCGGCGTAACGGCGGTATTGCCGGGTTCTATCTGAACTTTCTCTATTCCTAATAATAAAAAAATCGGCCAGAGTAGATCTATAAACTGTGATGCTATGAATAATGTCCCAAGAGAAGGTCTGCTGTCTACTTTTTTCGCGGCTAAACCAACTCCAAAATGTCCAATGAACATAATTTAAACCCTTTTGTTGTTTACAAATTAATTACGTCGAATGGAACAGGCAAGAAAATTCTCTTTTTCTGTCTTCGACAACAACTGATTATGAAAAGTAATTTTATATATATTTAGTGAAGATAAATCAACAAAGAGAGGAACAATGCAACATTTACAAGAAATAAAATATATCGCTGTTATTATGTTGTTAACAACCCTTTCATCAATCGCACAGATACAACCTGCAATATTAAATCAACCGATGAATAATTTTACTTTGCCGACATACGACGGCAAGATTGTCTCTCTTTCCGATTTTAAGGGAAAGAATGTGCTAGTAGTTTTCCCGCGTGTTTTTGCGGCTGAAGGAAGATGGTGCTCAATTTGCAATTATCAATACGCCGAATTGATGGCTCTCGCAAAAAAAGCTAAAGAAAAATATAATCTTGAATTTCTGTACGTCATTTCTTTCAGTGAAAAAACAATTCACAATTGGATTGATGCACTTCCTGATCAAATGGCGGCTATTGAACAGATGAAAATCCCTAAAGATAATACCGAACAAAGCAATCGCAGAGCGACATTTGCGAAAAATTTTTTTGTGAATAAATATGAATTTACGAAAGGCGAGGTTCCGACCCCATTCCCGATACTTATTGATTCTGCAAGAACAGTTTCAAAATCGTTGGGAATATTTACAACTGAATGGAACGGTTCAAAAGTTGAGCAGGATATTCCTTCGTTATATTTGCTTGATAAAAACGGAATTCTAAAATTCAAATATGTTAGTCAAACAACCGCAGACCGCCCGAAAAATGATTATCTGCTTCAAGTATTTGATTCGTTTCTGAAATAATTATTACAAAAAAATAAGCGCTCTAATTTTAGGGCGCTAATAATATAATTATTTTTCTCGTTTCCTCCGCTATCTTTTCGCGTTTGATCTTTCGGGTTAACATCACTTAATTAATTTCTTCATCTTCTCAATTTCATCGCGTAAATTTGCCGCCCGCTCAAATTCCAAATCTTTTGCAGCGGCAAGCATCTCTTCCGTCATTTGATCAAGCAATTCTTTCCGCTGATCGTTTGACATATATTTAATAACCGGTTCGGCAACTTTCAAAAAAGCGGTTTCTTCTTTTTCGAGATCCCGCTTGCGTACATCGGCAATAGATGTTGCATTCATTATCTCTTCAACAGTCTTATAAATTGTTGTCGGTGTAATATCATTTGCAATGTTATACTCGGTTTGAAGTTTTCTTCGCCTGTTTGTTTCTTCGATTGTCTTACGCATTGATTCTGTGACTTTGTCTGCATACATAATTACTTTTCCGTTAACATTACGCGCTGTTCTTCCCGCCGTTTGCATCAAAGAACGTTCGCTCCGTAAAAATCCTTCTTTATCTGCATCAATAATGGCAACCAGGGAAACTTCCGGCAAATCCAATCCTTCCCTCAGCAAATTCACTCCAACCAGAACGTCAAAATCGCCAACGCGCAGATCGCGGATAATTTCAACACGCTCAAGCGCTTCCACTTCGCTGTGAATGTAGCGGACTTTTATTTTCAACTTATCGAGATAATCTGTTAAGTCTTCCGCCATTTTTTTTGTAAGTGTTGTTACAAGTATCCTTTCTTTAATCGCAACACGTTTTCTTATTTCACCAATTAGATCATCTATCTGTCCTTTCACGGGACGGATTTCAATTTCCGGATCTAGCAAACCCGTCGGACGAATTACTTGTTCAACAAATGTTCCGTCGCTTCTCGTAAATTCATAATCCGCAGGAGTCGCGCTTACATAAATAACTTGGTTTGTCAGCTTATCATACTCTTCAAATTTCAGCGGACGGTTATCCATTGCAGATGGAAGACGGAAACCGTATTCGACCAGAACTTCCTTTCGTGATCTGTCGCCGTTATACATTCCGCGTATTTGCGGAATAGTAACGTGGGACTCATCTACTATTAATAGATAGTCTTTCGGAAAATAATCGAACAAACACGACGGGCGCGAACCTGGCGGTCTTCCGTCCATGTGCCGGGAATAATTTTCGATGCCGGAACAGTAACCAATCTCGCGCATCATTTCAATATCAAACTTTGTGCGTTGTTCAAGCCGTTGTGCCTCAACATATTTTTCCTGCGACCAGTAATATTTTAATCTCTCCCTAAGTTCTTCTTCGATTGAAACCATTGCCTTATTAACTTGATCTCTTGTGGTAACAAAATATTTTGCGGGATATATAGGAATTGATTCAACTTCTTTAATGACATCTCCGGTTATCGAATCAATTATTGAAAGTCTTTCTATTTCGTCTCCCCAGAATTCTATCCTAACTGCTTCTTCATATTGATACGCAGGAATTACTTCAACGACATCCCCGCGTGCACGGAAGGTCCCGCGCGTAAAATCTGCATCATTTCTTGTGTAATAGATATCTATCAAACTGCGCAAAAGCTTTTTGCGTTCTATGGATTGTCCCTTCTTTAAAAATATAATTTGTTTTGCATACTGATCCGGCGCGCCGATTCCATAAATACAACTAACGCTTGCAACAATAATTATATCATTCCTTCCTTCGATTAATGCAGTTGTTGCTTTAAGACGCAGCCTGTCAATTTCTTCATTCACGGAAAAATCTTTCTCAATGTAAAGATCCCTCTTAACAACGTATGCTTCCGGTTGATAGTAATCATAATAACTGATAAAAAATTCTACCGCATTGTTCGGAAAAAATGATTTGAATTCCGAGTAGAGCTGTGCGGCAAGAGTTTTATTGTGAGAGATTATAAGCGTAGGGCGATTATACTCTTTAATAATGTTGCTCATGGTATAAGTCTTACCGCTTCCCGTAACACCCAGAAGGACTTGGTGTTTGACTCCGCGTTTAAGTCCATCAAGTAATTCAGCAATGGCTTTTGGTTGATCGCCCGCCGGCTGATAGTTTGAGATTAATTCAAATTGTTTCATTTTTGAGATAAAGTTTAGTGCTTAATATATAAAATCATTATTTATTCAAACAAAAATGCTCAAAAAAATTTTTTACTTTTGCATACAACAAATCTACTATTTACTGGAATTTATATATGAAAAAATTTTTTCTTATTATTTTATTTAGCGTTTCGACAATAACTTTTGGACAAATTCCCGATTCTCTAAAAGATAAATGGCTTCCTACATTTATTGTCGGATTGGGAGTCAATCAAATTGCGTTTACAAATTGGGTGAAGGGCGGTGATAATTCCGTCTCTTGGACTTTATCGGGTGACTTTCATTATGATTATTACGGCTCACCTTGGATCTTCAAAAACGAAATACGTTCTGCTTACGGGAGATCGAAAATCGGCGAAGGAACTTACCGAACTACCGATAACGATCTTTATATTGAAACCGTTGCTTCGTACGATCTCGGCTGGGCTGTTAGTCCTTTTATTTCAAACTCGATCAGATCACAAGTTGCAAGGGGATTTAATTACAAAGTTGATCCTGAAGTTGAGATTGCAAATTTATTCGACCCCGGATATGTAACGCAGACAATCGGTTTTACTTACGACAAATATTCTAATATTATAACTCGTTTCGGAATTGGTTTTCAAGAAATATTCACAAATAAATTCAGACAATATTCCGACCCCGTAAATATGGTGAAGGCATTCAGATTCGAAACCGGCATTGAGTCGGTCTCGGATGTAAATTATAAAATTGATGATAATATAGCTTATCTCGGAAAATTAAGATTGTTCTCCCAGTTCAAAAGTCTTGATGTTTGGGATGTTCGCTTTGAAAATAATATTATTGCAAAAATTACTAAGTATATTAATGTTAACTTTATATACAATGTTGTTTATGAGGTTGCGCAGACTCCGTATACGCAGGTAAAAGAGGGCTTACAAATTGGGATTGTTTATAACATATTATAATTGAACGTGAATGATAATGACAATACAAGAAGTACAAAATACAATCGTAAAAGAGTTCGAACAGTTTACAGACTGGGAAGAAAAGTATAAATACATCATCGGTTTAGGAAAAACTCTTGCGCCGATTGATCCTTCTATTAGAACAGATAAATACAAATTAAGCGGCTGTCAAAGTCAAGCATGGATAAACGCAAAACTCGTTGATGGAAAAATCATACTTGAAGCCGACAGCGATGCGTCAATAGTTAAAGGATTGATCGCCTTGCTGATAAGAATTTACTCCAACCATACGCCGGATGAAATTCTTTCATCGCGGCCGGAGTTTATTAAAAAAATCGGAATTGATAATCATCTTTCTCCTACACGCAAGAACGGTCTCGGTGCAATGATGAAACAGATACAATTGTATGCTGTGGCGTTTAAAACGCTAAACGAAAAACGGAAGACGTGAGACGGATATAAATTTTCTCAAAATTCTTCATCCTGCATTCATTATCCAACACTAAAAACGAGTCAGCTGTTTTTGGCTCATTTTGCTATTGTTCCTATCGCCTTATATGCATTTCTAAGATTTATCAAGAAAATATTCCTTATAAAATCTTTATATAAACAGCCGATCATTTTATAACGGCTTAATAACTCTTGCGCTAATATTACGCCGGCAAAAAAGAATATTGAGATGAATCTAATATTTACAAGTTTTAGTAAAAAAGCCCATGGTTAATTTCAAGCATTTTTTCATCAAGAATAAATTGAAATTAATAACCGTGGCTTATGGAATATGGGTTGTTGTTTCTGCGGTATCTACTTATATACAGCCGTATAAATACGTGTCTTGTTTTACTGACTTGCCTGACAATATTAAAAATATACCGCCATTCCTACTTTCATTTGCTTACCTGGTTTTATTTATTCCTGCTGTTACAATTATGATTCTTTTGGTGATCTATTTTTTATTTATTGTCATAAGGAACGTATTAGTTAAGCAATAACCTGAAGAGAGAAATGAATCTAATTATTATTGATAATATTGTTATAACCATGTATTATATGATGAATTCGCATTATAAAGCATGCAGGGGGTTAATAATAATTTGGAGATAAAATGGAAAGTTCTTTAGAGATAGTAGTTTCTCTTTTTATTGCGTTCGCAATTTTAATGTATCTTATTTACGCATTAATGAAGCCAGAAAATTTTTAATTGATTAGGTAACTAAACATGATTCCATTTAATGAAATAATTCAGGTAGTTATTTTTATTATTGGATTAATTATTGTTGCACCATTATTTGGTGGTTACATTGCAAAATTACTGTCCGGGAAGAAAAATATCTTAACTCCGGCCTTTGGAGGTGTTGAATCTTTTGTTTATAAATCTGCTGGTGTTAATCCATTTGAAGAAATGGATTGGAAGAGATATACGTTTTCAATTCTCATTTTCAGTTTATTCGGAATAATAACTCTAACTGTTATTCAGCTAATTCAATCAATTCTTCCGTTAAATCCGCAAAGATTATCAAACATAGAGCTTTCATTAGCAATTAATACTGCGGTTAGTTTTGTTACTAACACCAATTGGCAGTCATATGCCGGCGAAACTACTCTAAGCTACTTCGTGCAGATGATTGGTTTAACGGTTCAGAATTTTGTTAGTGCAGCAACCGGCATTACAGTATTGCTTGCATTGACAAGAGGATTGATAGTTCGTAAAGGAAACAGTTTGGGAAATTTTTGGGTTGATTTGATTCGTTCAACTCTTTATTTGCTGATACCTCTCTCGGTAATATTTGCAATTGTACTGGTCAGTCAGGGTGTTGTACAATCATTTTCTTCTTATAAGGAAATAACAACTTTGGAAGGATACAAACAAATAATTCCGATGGGTCCTGCTGCATCTCAAATAGCTATAAAACAACTCGGGACAAACGGCGGAGGATTTTTTAATACAAACAGTGCTTTCCCTTTTGAAAATCCGACTCCTCTTTCAAATTTTCTACAGATGTTCTCAATACTTCTTATTCCCGCCTCGTTAGTTTTTACTTATGGAAAACTTATCGGCTCGAAGAAACAAGCATGGATAATATTTTTTGTGATGATGTTTGTATTTGTCTTGGGTTTATTGGTATCGACTTACTCGGAATATTCGAACAATACTGTTTTTCAAACGAGCGGACTGATGGAAGGAAAAGAAACGCGATTTGGTATTCTTAACAGCGTCATTTGGTCCACTGCAACTACGGCGGCTTCAAATGGATCAGTAAATGCAATGCATAGCAGCCTATCGCCTTTAACGGGATTAGTTGCAATGTTTAACATACAGCTTGGGGAAATAATTTTCGGCGGAGTTGGATCAGGATTATACGGAATGTTGCTGTTTATACTAATCACAGTTTTTATTTCGGGATTAATGATTGGGCGTACGCCGGAATACCTCGGAAAAAAAATAGATGCGTTTGAAATCAAGTGGGCAATTGTAGCTATTCTGCTGCCGAACACTGTTATTCTTCTCTTCTCTGCTTTTGCACTGAAAACGAATGCCGGTTTATCAAGCTTGGCAAATAATGGTCCGCACGGTTTTTCCGAAATACTTTATGCTTTCTCGTCCGCCGCTGGAAATAACGGCAGCGCTTTTGCGGGACTAAATACCAATACTGTTTTTTTTAATTTAATGATGGCTTTGGGAATGCTCATAGGAAGGTTTGGCGTAATCATTCCTTGCTTGGCTATCGCAGGTAATCTTGTAAAGAAAAATATTACACCAACTTCAAAAGGAACATTACAAACGGACAATTTTCTTTTCGCATTTCTCTTGCTCGGGGTAATTTTTATTGTTGGTGCACTTACCTTTTTCCCTGCACTGTCGCTCGGGCCACTGCTCGAACATCTATTAATGAACAGCGGCATTACTTTTTAATTAATTCAAAAGATTAAGCTTATGGATATCAGAAAAAAAAGAAAATTATTCAATAGAAAAATTGTTGTTCAAGCCGTAATTGATTCATTCATCAAACTAAATCCTAAATTATTATTGAAAAATCCTGTGATATTTCTGGTCGCTGTAGGTGCTGCGCTTACATCTGCTTTATTAGTAGTTAATATGGTTAATGGAAATTTTTCTTCATTTAATTTTCAAATCGTTATTTGGCTGTGGTTCACCGTGTTATTTGCAAATTTTGCGGAGGCTGTTGCCGAGGGAAAGGGAAAAGCTCAATCGGAAAATCTTCGAAAGCAGAGGACACAAACCATTGCGCGCAAAATTATTAGTAATAGAGAAGAAAAAGTCTCTGCTGTTGAATTGCGTTTGGATGATCTTGTAATTTGCGAAGCTGGTGATTTTATTCCTGCCGACGGCGAAGTTGTTGAAGGTATAGCCAGCGTTGATGAATCTGCAATAACCGGGGAGTCTGCACCGGTAATTCGTGAAAGCGGGGGCGATAGAAATGCTGTAACGGGCGGAACAAAAGTTATCAGCGATAAAATTATTATTAGAATAACCGCGAACCCGGGAGATACGTATTTAGACCGCATGATTGGATTAGTTGAAAGTGCTAAAAGGAAAAAAACTCCGAACGAAATTGCTCTTTCAATTTTACTTTCAGGATTATCAATAATTTTTTTACTTGTAGTTGTAACGTTCAGAATATTTTTTGAGTATAATCAAACCGCAAGTGTCTCAAATAGTGAAAATGTTTCAATTCCAATTCTTGTTTCTCTTTTAGTTTGTCTTATACCTACCACTATTGGCGGATTGTTAAGCGCTATTGGTATAAGCGGGATGGATAGATTACTAAGTCATAATGTTATTGCAATGAGCGGAAGAGCTGTTGAAGCAGCGGGCGATATTGATGTTCTTCTTCTCGATAAAACGGGAACAATAACACTTGGCAATAGAATGGCAACTGAATTTATTCCGGCTCCGGGATTTAGTGAAAAATATTTAGCTGATGCTGCACAATTAGCGTCGCTTGCAGATGAAACGCCTGAAGGAAGATCAATAGTAATTCTTGCAAAAGAAAAATTTGATATACGTGCTAGAAATATTCATGAGCTAAATGCACACTTTGTTCCTTTTAGTGCTCAATCGCAGATGAGCGGAGTAAATATTCTTTCGCATAACGGTTCACCGGAACGAATTATTAGAAAAGGTTCGATTGATGCAATAAAAAAATATTTGTCTTCTGAAAATTTAAAAAACATTGATACTATAACCGATCTAAATTTTACACAGATGATTGGAGTTGATATTGCGTTGGCGGGTGGAACCCCATTATTAGTTGTTGAAAACAAAAATGTTCTTGGTGTTGTTCAATTAAAAGATGTGGTAAAAGGCGGAATTAATGAACGGTTCACCCAACTTAGAAAGATGGGAATCAAAACGGTTATGATTACCGGCGATAATCCGTTAACTGCAACAGCCATTGCTGCCGAAGCCGGAGTAGATAGTTTTATTGCACAAGCTAAACCTGAAGACAAACTAAGAACCATTCGAGAAGAACAAGCCTCCGGGAGAATGGTGGGTATGATAGGTGATGGAACCAACGATGCACCTGCTCTAGCTCAATCGGATGTCGGAATTGCAATGAACAGCGGAACACAGGCGGCACGCGAAGCGGGAAATATGATTGACCTGGATAGTAATCCTACTAAACTTATAGAGGTTGTTGAAATTGGTAAACAATTATTAATGACGCGCGGATCATTGACAACGTTTAGTATTGCAAATGATGTTGCAAAATATTTTGCAATAATACCGGCAATTGCAACTTCTCTTTATGCAATCAATAAAGGCAAAGGGCCTCTTTCCGTTTTAAATGTAATGAATCTTTCTACGCCTCAAAGTGCTATTCTTAGCGCTGTAATTTTTAACGCTATAATAATCATTTTACTAATTCCCCTTGCGTTGAGAGGTGTAAAATATCGGCCGGAAGGGGCTGCTGAAATACTTAAACGCAATATTATTATTTATGGGTTAGGCGGATTAATTGTTCCTTTCATCGGGATAAAAATAATTGACGTTATTTTAACTTCACTTGGATTAGTATAAAATATTAGAGAAAACCATGAAAAAAAATATTATAGTCTCCTTAAAAATTTTTCTGATAATGGCTTTATTGGTAGGAATAATTTACCCGTTATTTATTTACGGAATTTCACAATTAATTTTTCCCAATCAAGCCGAGGGTAGTATAATCAAAGTAGATGGGAAAATTATTGGCTCTAAATTAATTGGACAAAAATTTAATTCCGACAAATATTTTTGGTCCAGACCTTCTGCCATAGATTATAATCCAAACCCATCAGGCGCAAGTAACTTATCTCCAACAAGTGCAAAATTGAAACAGTTATATGAAGAAAGAAAAGGAATTTTTACTAGAAGCAACTTCATTCAGAAAACAAAAATGATTCCCAATGAAATGTTGTTTGCGTCCGGAAGCGGCGTTGATCCTCATATATCACCTCAATCTGCTTTTCTACAAGTGAACCGTATTTCAAATTCACGAATGTTCAATAAAACACAAAAAGAGGAATTGATTAAATTAATAACGGCTTTTATCGAAAAACCGCAGATTGGCTTTTTAGGAGAATATAGAATAAATGTATTAATGTTAAACCTGGAGTTGGATAAAATAAAATGAGCTTAAATGAAGAAAAACGTCCCGACCCCCTAAAACTCTTAAACTCAATTCAAAAAGAAGAAGAGAAAGAAAAAAGAGGAAAGCTAAAAATATTTTTTGGAATGTGTGCGGGGGTTGGAAAAACTTATTCCTTGCTTGAGTCTGCGCATAAATCCAAGAGAGATAGGATTGATGTAGTGGTCGGATATGTTGAAACCCACAAGCGAAAAGAAACGGAAAAACTTGTTGAAGGATTGGAAAACATACCATTAAAAGAAATTGTTTATCGCGATGCGAAATTTTATGAAATGGATCTTGATGCAATTCTATTACGAAAACCACAGCTGGTCTTAGTGGATGAACTTGCCCACACAAATATACCCGGTTCAAGACATGTAAAACGCTTTCAGGATATAATTGAGTTGCTTAACAACGGGATTGATGTATATACAACTTTGAATGTTCAGCATCTTGAAAGCCGTGCAGAAACTGTTTATCAAATAACCGGAGCTCAAATTAAAGAAACGGTTCCGGATTCAATATTTGCCAATGCCGATGAAATTGAATTAGTTGATATTACACCAGATGAACTTCTTCAAAGACTAAGTGAGGGCAAGGTATACACATCCGAAAAATCTCAACAAGCAATTCAAAATTTCTTTCGTAAAGGTAATTTAACGGCTCTCAGGGAAATGGCCCTTCGGTTAACCGCAGAAAGAGTTGATTACCAGCTACGCGATTATATGGTTGAGAAAAATATTACGAGTACATGGAAATCCGGACAAAGATTAATGGTGGCAATTAGTCCAAGTCCTTATTCAGCAAAATTAATTAGATGGACGCGCCGGTTAGCATATACTATGGAAGCATCATGGATTGCGGTTTACGTAGAAACAGATTTAAAAACTTCAGAAGAGAACAAGGAGTCTTTAAAAAAGAATTTTGAATTAGCGAAAGAGTTGGGCGCAGAAATTATTACGACCAATGATATAGATATTGTTAACGCATTAACAAGAATTGCTACAGAAAATAATGTTACTCAGATAATCGTTGGCAAATCAAGAGCATTCAGAAAATCGAAGGTGATAGAACAGTTATTAAAAGAGAGCGGGGAAATTGATATTTATGTTGTAGGGGGCGAAAGATCAGATATTTTTTCTGCCTTACAAAATCTAATTTCAAAATTTCAATCCGGCAAATATCAATATCTAATATCTTCCTTGATAATCTGTTTTGTGCTTTTGATCTGTTATTCCTTAACGGCTCAAATCGGTTATCAGGCCGTTTCATTAATTTTGCTTTTGGTAATTTCATTAATGCCGCTTCTAAATCTTGGCAGGGGGCCCATGATTCTAGCGGCATTAATAAGCTCGCTAAGTTGGGATTATTATTTTATTCCGCCCCAGTATACTATGCATATAGATAAAATTGAAGATGTACTTATGCTGTTTATCTTCTTTATTGTTGCAACAGTTTCGGGTGTATTAACTTCAAGATTAAGAACACAGCAAAAATTACTAACCATAAGAGAAACCCGTACAAATGCTCTTTACAACCTGCTTAAAGAATTCGCTCAAGGACGAAGTTTAAACGATCTTGTAGATATAAGCATTAAGAATATTAAAAAAGTATTTGATGCTGAGTCGGTTATTATTTTTCCGATCAACGAAAAAAAACTTTCTCCAAAACCACACTCGTCCAGCACGTTTACATTAGCTGATACTGAATGGCACATAGCAAATTGGAGTTTCTTAGAAGGACAGAAAGCCGGCAAATTTACTAACACACTTCCTTTCTCCGATGCTCAATTCATCCCACTTATCGGTTCTAGAAAAATTGGAGTAATCGGATTAAAATTTACCAACGATCAACCGTTACATTTTGAACAGGAAATTCTTCTAGAAGCATTTATAAATCAAATTACAATTAACTTAGAAAGAGAGCAACTAAACGAATTTGCTAAAAATGCTTTGGTTCTTTCAGAATCGGAAAAGCTTTATAAAACATTATTCAATTCTATTTCCCACGAATTAAAAACCCCTATAACAACTATCATCGGTGCAATTAGTTCGCTGGTAGATGAATCAATTTCTAACAGTACGGCGGTTAGAAATAATCTAACCCGCGAAATTAATATTGCCGCAGAGAGGCTAAACCGCTTAGTAGAGAATCTGCTTGATATGACACGATTGGAATCCGGACAGATGAGATTAAAATTAGACTGGTATGAAATCACAGATTTAATTGAGAATGTTTTAAAAAGATTAAACAGCGAGTTAGTTAATCACACCGTTAAAACCGAAATTCAAGAGAGTATTCATCTATTTAAGTTCGACTTCGGACTGCTTGAACAAGCATTGATAAATGTTTTACATAATTCATTAATTTATACTCCTGAAAAAAGCACAATCACGATTAGCGTCAAAGAAGAAAAAAATATTTGTAAAATTGAGGTCTCTGATAACGGTCCCGGATTTGCTGAAGAGACACTCGGAAAATTATTTGATAAATTTTACAGAATACCTGGGACAAAAACCGGAGGCACTGGTTTGGGTCTATCAATCGCAAAAGGATTTATAGAGGCACATTCCGGCAGCATAACCGCGAAGAATCGAAAAGAAGGCGGAGCCGTATTTATCATAAATATACCAATGCAAAATTAAGATCAAAAAAAATATGAGTAAAAAACATGTAATATTGATCATCGACGATGAATCTCAAATCAGAAGAATTTTACGCATTACTCTTGAATCTGCCGACTATAACGTTATCGAAGCAACAAACGGTAAAGACGGAATTGTGCAAGCTGCTACTTCCCGTCCAAGTCTTATCATGCTGGATTTAGGTTTACCGGATCAGGACGGTTTTAGTGTACTTCGGGAAATAAGAACCTGGAGCTCTCTGCCTGTAATGATTTTGTCTGTTAGAAATACAGAAGAAGATATTGTTATGGCGTTGGATTTGGGGGCCGATGATTATATAACAAAGCCGTTCAATTCTTCCGAGCTTCTCGCTAGAATCAGGGCTAACATTCGCAGAACTCAGCAAGTTGAAAACGAATCATTTATAATCAACGGAGATTTAAAAATAGATTTTGTAAAAAGAATCGTTTATAAAAAAAATAACGAGATAAAGCTGACCAATCTCGAATATCTTCTTCTCTTTTTATTATTTAAAAATATTGATAAAGTTTTAACTCATAATTATGTTCTCAAAGAAGTTTGGGGTCCCTCTCATACTGAAGACTCACAATATCTCCGTGTGTTCATCGGACAGATAAGAAAAAAAATTGAAGACGATGCTTCCCGCCCAAAATATATTGTTACGGAATCAGGCGTTGGTTACAGAATGAGGTTGTTAAATAATTAATTTTCTATGTCTTAAATATTTTAATTGTTGAGGGTGAAGTGTGTGCCGGTAGATTTTTTTGAAATCCTTCCATTTGAAACCGCTTTCTTTTATTTTGCATTCAACTAATCTTAGCTTATATGGCTTTAAGCTGGAACGAAATCAAAAAACGCTCTATTGAATTCGTTAAAGAATTTGAAGACGAATCGAGGGAACACGCAGAAGCAAAAACTTTTTGGGATTCCTTCTTTAACATTTTTGGAGTTACACGCCGCCGCATCGCATCATTTGAAGAACCAATCAAAAAACTTGACAAAGAATATGGTTACATAGATTTATTTTGGAAGAGCAATCTTATTGTTGAACATAAATCAAAAGGAAAAGATTTAAATAAAGCTTACGATCAAGCCATTGCTTATTTCCCGGGAATAAAAGAAGAAGAGCTTCCCCGTTATGTTTTGGTCTCTGATTTTTCGCGATTCCGGCTGTATGATTTGGATGAAGATTCACATGTTGAATTCACGCTAAAGGAACTTCCCAAAAATATTCATCATTTCGGTTTTATTCTCGGTTATCAAAAGAAAGTTTACAAGGATGAAGATCCTGTAAACATTAAAGCCGCTGAAATGATGGGCAAACTACATGATGCACTTCTTGAAACTGGCTACTCGGGTCATCGGCTTGAAATTTTTCTTGTGCGTCTTTTGTTCTGTCTCTTTGCGGATGATACCGGAATCTTCAACAAAGATCATTTTCTATTCTATCTTGAAAATAAAACTAAGGAAGACGGCTCTGATTTAGGAATGCATATTGCAATGATATTTCAAGTGCTGAACACTGTTGAATCTTCCCGACAAATAAATCTTGATGAAGACCTTGCTGTCTTTCCGTATGTAAACGGAAAATTGTTCGAAGAAAATTTTCCCGTTCCAACATTCGATAGCTCAATGCGAAAAATATTATTGTCTTGCTCTTCTTTTGATTGGAGTAAAGTATCTCCCGCTATTTTCGGTTCCATGTTTCAGTCAGTTATGGATAAAGATAAACGGCGTAATCTCGGCGCGCATTATACTTCCGAAAAAAATATACTAAAGCTTGTGAAAGGTTTATTCCTCGATGAAATTCAGCTTGAATTTGAAAAATCCAAAACAAGTATAAACAAACTGGAAAGCCTCCATTCCAAAATTTCTAATTATAAATTTCTTGACCCGGCATGCGGCTGCGGAAATTTTTTAATTATCACTTACAGAGAATTGCGTTTTCTTGAAATCGAAATTCTAAAACAGACTTACAAACTCAAAAAGCAAGACCAGCTTGAATTGAATGTTGGACTTCTTTCAAAGATTGATGTTGATTGCATGTACGGAATTGAATACGAGGAATTTCCGGCGCGCATTGCAGAAGTTGCTCTTTATTTAACAGATCATCTTTGTAATTCAAAATTATCTGAAGAGTTCGGGCAGTATTACCGCCGTCTTCCTCTAAAAAAATCTCCAAACATAGTTCACGGAAATGCTTTAAGAATAGATTGGAATAAATTAAGTGCCTCAAGATTTGATTTCATTCTCGGTAATCCGCCGTTTGTAGCCAAAGCAAATAGAACAAAAGAACAGAATGAAGATATGGATTTTGTTTGCGGTTCAATTAAGAATTATGGTCTGCTCGATTATGTTTGCTCCTGGTATGTAAAAGCGGCACAATATTTAAACAGTAGAGACGTTGCATGCAACGTCTCTACGAAAATTGCATTTGTTTCTACAAACTCTATTACACAAGGCGAACAGGTCGGTGTTCTCTGGAATTATTTATTAAAACAAAATATTGAAATTCATTTTGCGCACAGAACATTTAAGTGGAGTAACGAGGCTCGAGGACAAGCCGCTGTGTTTTGTGTTGTTGTCGGCTTCTCAAATTATAATATTGATGATAAATTTATTTATGATTACGAAACTCCTAAATCTGAACCGCACTTAATAAAAGCCAAGAACATTAATCCGTACTTGATTGATACCGATGATATATTGATAGAAAGTAGAAATGAAAGCATTGTAGATGTTCCGCCAATCAGTTTTGGCAGTATGCCAAACGATGACGGCAATTTTTTATTTACTGACGAAGAGAAGATTGAATTTCTTAAGAAAGAACCGGACTCTAAAAAATTTATTAAACCATTAATTAGTGCAAAAGAATTCTTAAATGGTGAAAAAAGATGGTGCCTGTGGCTTGAAAATATTTCTCCTGCTGAAATTAGAACGCTTCCGGAAATCTCGAAGCGAATTGAAGCAGTAAAAAAATATCGCTTAAACAGCAACAGAGCGGCAACCATTATACTTGCTGAAACTTCATATTTGTTTGGAGAAATAAGACAGCCAAAAGGAAAATATATTTTAATACCAAGACACTCATCAGAAAGCAGAAAATATATTCCAATTGGTTTTTTTGAAAGCAGCTCTATTGCATCCGATAGCTGTGTTATTGTTCCTAAAGCAGCATATTATCTTTTTGGCATTCTTACTTCTTTAATGCACAACGCATGGATGAGACAAGTCTGCGGAAAAATAAAAAGTGATTACAGATATTCAAACAAACTGGTTTACAACAATTTTCCTTTTCCGCAAACACAATCAGAAAAACAGAAAGAACGTGTAGAAAAAGCTGTTGAAGAGATGCTTGAAGTAAGAGAAAAATATTTTGCAAAGGGCTCAACACTTGCAGATTTATACGATCCCGTTGCAATGCCGAAAGATTTAACCGAAGCACACAGAAAAATTGATGATGCGGTTGATCAATGTTACCGAAAAGAAAAGTTTACAACAGAACTGCAAAGACTTGAATACCTTTTTGAATTGTACAAACAATACACTTCGCCGTTAAATTTTGCAGATAGGAAGAAAAGAAAATCAAAGAAATAATTATCAATTCGCCATTCTCAATTATCAATTTTATTTATGCTGTCCTATTAATCCTTCTTCCGGACATTGGTTACATTCAAATTGAAGTGTGATATGATGTATTCCAAATTTTGATTCGAGAAGATTTTCAATTTTCATTCTAAGTTTATCGCTCTCGCTGATTTTCATATCATTTACATTTACATGCGCCTCGATATGAATATCATTATCTCCCACCGTCCAAACATGAATATGATGAATATCATCTACTTCCGGAAATTTCTCTACAGCGATTTTAATTTCGTTTAAGGAAAGATCGGCGGGGGCTCCTTCCATCAAAACATGAATTGCCTCGCCAAGTATATCGTAACTTTCTTTAATGATATATATGCCGATCATGACTGTAAGAAGAGGATCAATCCACACAACATTCCAAACGGCGATTGCAACGCCGCCCAAAATAACCGCTACCGATGAAACAGAATCGCCGAGCAAATGAACATAAGACGAGCGGATGTTTAAACTGTCTTTTGAATCGCGTTTGAGAAGAAGGGTGCCGATAATATTTGCAACGAGTCCGATGAACGCTACAATTGTCATCGTTACTGCTTCAATCTTGTGCGGTTCTAGAAATCTTGAAACGGCTTCATAGAATAGAAAAAAATAAATTATAATCAGTACTGCCGAGTTAATTACTGCGGCAAGAATTTCTGCGCGCTTTAACCCGAATGTATGGCGGTGAGAATTATCTTTATGTTTTAATTTAATTGCTATGTAAGAAAGAATTACCGCAATTCCGTCACTGAAATTATGGAGTGCGTCCGAGATCAACGCAAGACTTCCAGAAATTATTCCACCGACAATTTGAGCAATTGTAATCACAAAATTCAGCAGCATAGTGATTATCAATCTGCCGGAAGTTGAGTTTACACCGTGATGATTGTGACCGTGTCCCAAAATTTTATTCAGTCCCGCATATCGTTAGACATGCAATTATTTCTTAAATTAAAGTATCGCTTCACAAAAATGTGAATCAAGAAGATGAAAAACAAATTCTATACTGATTTTGATTTCGAGCGGCTCAAACCGAGTCCCAGGGAAAGTGATTACCGTTCGCCTTTTCAAATAGACCGGGATAGGATAATCCACTCATCGGAATTCCGCCGGCTTCAAGGCAAGACACAAGTTTTTTTACCGGGCGAATATGATTTTTACCGCACCCGTTTAACTCATTCAATCGAGGTTGCTCAAATTGGAAGAGCTATTTGCAATTTTCTCCTTTCAAAAGAGAAAAACCTTTTAAGCGAAGATTATTTTATTGATGAAGATTTAGTCGAATCAATTTGCCTTGCACATGATCTCGGCAATCCCCCATTCGGGCACGCAGGCGAACGTACGCTGAACGAATTAATGAAAAAATACGGCGGCTTTGAGGGCAATGCGCAAACACTTAGAATGACAGCGGAAATTTTTTACCGGGACGATGATCACTACCGCGGAATGAACCCGACACGTGCGTTTATTGACGGCATACTTAAATACAAAGCGTTGCATAAAAAATTCAAAAATCCGGAGAATCATTTTATATATAACGAACAGAAAAAGATTATAGATTTTGTCTTCGGGAACAGAAAAATTTCTAAAGACGTTTCAATCCCTGAACGGCTCAACAAATTTCAGAGCATCGAATGTCAAATAATGGATTGGGCCGATGATACTGCGTACGCGATCAACGATTTGGTTGACAGCATCTCGGGCGGTTTTATAAATATTCAAAAACTTTCCCGCTGGCGTGAATCAAACCGGTTAAACGATATTCAAAAAAATATTATTGATGAAATTATAGAATGGATCAAGATCGGGAATTTCAAAAAGAAATTCGGTGCGCAGATAGGCGAGTTTGTAAAAGCTTGCGGTTTAATAAAGCGAAATACCTTTCTTGACAACTTCACCAACCGCTATAAATATCTCCTTGTGATAGAAAAAAATATTTTCGAGCGTGTTCAGATTTACAAAAGAATCTCTTCTGATTTGGTTTTTAATTCTTCACAACTGCATCAGATTGAATTCAAAGGAAAGCAGATGATTGAAAATTTATTCAACCGCTTTGAAGAAAATTATGTTCACTCTCTCAATGATACCAAACTGTTGCCTGATTTTAACCACCGGCTTTTATGTAATGAAAAAAATAAAATTAACCGCGCCAGAATGATCTGCGATTATATTGCCGGTTCTACAGATTCTCATGCGATGAGAATTTACCGCCGTTTATTTGATCCGGAGTATAGTTCACTTGCTGATTTAGTTTAAAGTTAGGGCTGTAAGGATTTAAGAATTTCTTCGGGGTTTTTCGTTTCTCCGTAATAGGAAAGTAATTTATTCAATACATCATCCACAACTGAATCTGGACATGATGCGCCGCTTGTGATCGCAATTGTAATTTTAGATTTGCCGGGAAGATAATTCTCTGTTGCTTTTTCTTTTCGTGTGTGAATATCAAAATGACTTATGATCTTTTCTGAAATAATTTTTTCAGCTCCAGAGATAAAGTACGTAGTAAATTTTTCTTCCAGCAGCTCTACAAGATGAGAAGTATTAGAACTGTTATATCCGCCGACAACAATTGACAGATCGGCATATTCTTGTTTCAATCCTATTGTAGCATTTTGATTATCATTCGTTGCATAACATAGTGTATCTCTTGTATCGGCGAAATGTTCTTTTAAATTTTCCGCGCCGTATTTTTTAATCATAGCCTCACGTAAAAGATCGGCTATAGCTTGTGTTTCCGCCGCCAACATCGTTGTTTGGTTAACTACGCCGATTCTTTCTAGATCTTTTGTTGCATCGAAATTCGACGAATGCTTTCCTTCAAAATACTTGTAAAATTCGGATTTGTTTGTTCCACTGAGTATGGTTTTAGAAACAACTACTGCCTCATCAATGTTACGAACGATTAAAGAGGGTGTTGTTTGCCTGCTGTGAGAAAATGTCGCATGTGTTTCTTCGTGTTTTGCTTTGCCATGAATTATCACGGTAAATTTCTCCCTTCCTAAATCCTCTGCGCGGTTCCATACTTTTTCAACAAAGGGGCAAGTGGTATTAAACTTAACCGTGTTAATTCCCTTTTCTCTAAGAAGCGTTTCGATTTCTACCGTAGTACCAAATGCGGGAATAATAACAATATCATCTGAATTTATTTCGTCCCACTCAATAAATTGATGCCCGTAAGCATTCATAATAAACTTAACTCCGCGGCTTTGCAGATCTAAATTCACAAGCGGATTGTGGATCATCTCGCTCAATAGAAAAATTCTCTTGTCCGGATTTTCCTCCACTGTTCTATAGGCAATCTCTATTGCGTTTTCAACTCCGTAACAAAAACCAAAGTGGCGCGCTATAAGAAATTTAATCGGGCCGAAATCAAGTGTTGTAGGTGAGAAATCTTTTTTCCGCAGATCTTCATTTTTACGGTGCTCTTTTAATTTAGAGATAATTTTACTTCGGTAAAAGTCCGGTATTTCAAATTTTTTCATTCGTCAATCTATATACATATTTGATAAACATCTTAAATACATGAAAGGGTTTCAATAAATTTTTAACTCTCGATGGTTAAGATATAAAGACGTGTTTAGTAATTCCACCCATAGAGTTCGATAAAGATTTCATTTCTAAAAACGTATAAAGCATCTAACTCAATTCTTTGTAAACAAAAAGAAGGATGTTGAAATCGTCATGCAGATGATCAAAAAAAGCCGTTAATCAGCTCTTGACAAATACCTAATTAATTAATATAATGTTTTTAAATAACCTAATTTATTAATGATAATCTGTTATATTAACTAAATATATCAAGAGAGGTGAAACATGAAAAAAATCGAGGCAATTATCAGGCCTTTTAAGTTAGACGAGGTCCATGGCGCCTTATTAGAAGCAGGCTTTGCCGGCTTAACTGTAACCGAGGTTCGTGGTTACGGTAGGCAAAAAGGCCATAAAGAGATTTACCGCGGTTCCGAATATAAAATCGAATTCGTACCAAAACTGAAAATAGAATTGATCTGCGATGACGAAAGATTAGAAACTGCAATCTCAATTATTATTAACACATCAAAGACCGGTGAGGTTGGAGACGGGAAAATCTTTATTCTAAATGTTGAGGAAACTATTAGAATAAGAACTGAAGAGTCGGGCAAAACTGCTCTATAAAAATTTAAAAACTATATAGGAGAATATATAAATGAAAAAAAACATTCTAATACTCGTGGTGATTGTTTTTACCACTTTTAATTCTTTCGCACAATTAAAATTCGGTGCTGATATATATAGCAGATACAATTGGAGAGGATTAGATTTTGGAAACGCGCCTGCATTTCAACCAAGTTTAGCCTTTACCGCCGGTGGTTTTTCTATTGGCGCGTGGGGATCGTATGCGTTCCCAACTACTACTACTACATATGCCGAGAATGATTTATACGCTTCATATGCTTTTTCAATCGTAAGTACCGGTAATTTTACGTTGCTTTTTACAGATTATTACTACCCTTCTGCCGGAATAAAATTTTCCGACTTTGAAAAAAACGGCGGGGCACATACAGTGGAAGCCGGAATGACTTATTCTGGTCCGGAAAAATTCCCAATTTCTTTAGCGTTATATCTAAACGTTCACAATGATGTGGATAATTCGTCATACATTCAGATTGGCTACCCATTTTCGGTTTATGATGCAACTATTACACTGGCAGCAGGTTTTGTGCCCTCGAAAAGTGCTTACTATGTAACCAACAAAGCAAATTTGATTAACCTAAACATCACTGCAACTAAATCTATTGCTGTCACGGATAAATTCTCAATTCCAATCAATGTGTCTTATATAGCCAACCCGGCATTGGACATTACTTATTTGGTATTTGGTGCAAGTTTTACTTTTTAAATATCATTTAAGTCTATTAAAAAATTCTAGGAGAAAATTTTATGAAGATAAAATATATATTATTAATTGTGATGGTCTTTTTAATCACGGCGATTTCGTTTGTTCCGACAAATTCTTATGCTCAAGTTGATCCTGCGGGAACAAAAACTGGAACCACTAAAGATGTGTCGGCAGCAAAACCCGGCGAACCAACACTAACTGAAATTTCCGATGCTGTTGGGCATAATAAAATTGCTACAAATATTATGTGGACATTAATCACCGGCTTTTTAGTAATGTTTATGCAGGCGGGTTTTGCAATGGTTGAAACTGGTTTTACTCGCGCTAAAAACGTTGCACATACAATGGGCATGAATTTTCTTGTCTACGCTCTTGGAGTAATCGGTTTTTACATTTGTGGTTTTGCAATAATGTTTGGCGGTGTTGGGGCCGTTGCTGCTTTAGGTGGAACACCCGGATTAGATAGTGAATTTGTTATTACTCTTTTTGGAAAAGGTTTTGGTTTATTCGGAACAAAAGGATTTTTCCTAAACAATTCTGTTTATGATGTCGGTGTATTCACATTGTTTTTATTCCAAATGGTATTCATGGATACAACAGCTACAATCCCGACCGGCGCAATGGCTGAAAGATGGAAGTTTACTGCTTTTATTTTCTATGCACTTTTTATTTCAATGTTTGTTTATCCATTATTCGGTAATTGGGTCTGGGGTGGTGGTTGGCTGGCAACTCTAGGTGTAAATTTTGGTTTGGGACATGGACATGTTGATTTTGCCGGTTCCTCTGTCGTTCACATGGTGGGCGGAGTTGCCGCTTTAGCAGGCTCACTTGTTCTAGGACCTAGAATTGGTAAATACAACAAAGACGGATCTGTTAATGCAATTCCAGGGCATAATATTCCTATGGCTATAATCGGAACATTTATTTTAGCGTTTGGATGGTTCGGATTTAACCCCGGCTCAACATTATCAGGAAATGATTTACGAATAGCAATCGTTGCAACTAATACAATGATTGCGTCGGCATCGGGCGCGTTGTTTGCAACATTGTACATGATTTGGAAATTTAAAAAACCAGATCCAAGTATGATGGCTAATGGGATGCTTGCCGGTTTGGTTGCAATCACCGCACCATGTGCTTTTGTTAATTCCTATGCTGCATTTTTTATTGGCGCTGTTGCAGGCGTGTTGGTAATCATTGCCGTTTTTTTTATTGATCAAAAAATAAAAGTTGACGATCCTGTCGGTGCTGTTGCCGTTCACGGTGTTAACGGCGCCTGGGGTATAATTGCTCTCGGATTATTTGCCGATGGGACATACGGCGATGGATGGAACGGTGTTGCCGGTACTGTTAAAGGATTATTCTATGGTGATGGCGGCCAGTTGGTTGCTCAATTAATTGGAACTGTTACGTGTATAATTTTTGTTTTTGCAACAATGTATGCGTTCTTCAAAATACAGGATAAACTTTTTGGTATCAGGGTTAAAGCAAGGGACGAAATTGAAGGTTTGGATATGCCCGAAATGGGTGTTCACGGTTATGAAGAATTAAATCCTCGCAGTGCAGATTAATTTTCTTGAACAGAAATTGGGTAAGCTCAGATTAAATAAATTGCAACCGATTTGGGTTTATCCTGCTTTTGTTCTTTAAACTTCACTCAGAGTTTATCCCGGAATATATCATAATAAATTTAGGAACCTGCGGTTCTTCCCCGAAGAAATCTTTCTTCTTGCCCTGTGTAATTGCCCATCTGTGAATCCAGGAAATTCCGCCGTTGCCTATAAACGTGTCGTTTGACTTATAAGCTTCATCATGCAGTGCTTCATCTAATGAAACAAATTTATAATTCATTGATCGTATCATTTTACAAAGTTCAGGAAAATATTCCGCATTTAATGTGTTAGCATGAATTAACAAAACATGATTGATGTTTCTTCCGAAAAGAGCAATTGATTGACCTTGCCAATATTTTATTTTGCTTTTCATGTAATTAATATATTCTGTTCCTATCTGTTTCATAATCTCGGCTTTGTTCGAGTCAATTGCTTTATCGTAAGCGCTTGCAAAAATCCAATCGGCATTATCTATTGTAACAGGCGCTACGGTGTACTTGTGGTCCGAAAGAAATTGTTCAATTGTATTTTTTGCTTCAAGCGATCTTCCGGTTTGTAAATACGGATGGCGGAAATATTTCAGCTCTTTTTTATTTTGATTTAAAAGTTCCCGGGTTATTTTTTCTCCTTTTAAAATCTCTTCTTCAAACTTTTCTACTGAAAGATCATGCAAGCTTGGATGTGAGAATGTATGGTTGCCTATATCTAATCCAGCATTTAACCATTTCTTTAAAGAAACAATTCTTCGAATATCATATTCACCTTTGACCTGTAGTTTTATTTCGTTTACAAACCCAATTACAGGTATGCGTTGCGATTTGATGTTTTTTATAAGCTTATCAAAAATTTTTTGAAGTTTATTATTTTCAAAATGATCAACACGCTGAAGAAGAAGATCATCCATAGTAACTGCAATCTTCGATTTTTGATTCTGGGGTAAAATACAGGAGAGAATAGAAAAGAATATAAATCCAAAAATTAAAAACAGGTATTTATTTTTTTTCATAAACTATTTTTCCGTCAAAAATTGTATATAGAACATTTGTATTTAGAATCTCTTCGTCGCTGCAGTTAAGTAAATCATTCGAAAGCACAACAAGATCGGCATACTTGCCAACAGTTATCGTTCCTTTCACATTTTCTTCAAAAGATGCGTAAGCACCGTTGATTGTATAAGATTTTAGTGCTTCGCGCCGGGACATTTTTTGATTGCCATAAAAAACTTTTCCATCGGCACTTTTTCTTGTAACCGAAGAATAAAAACATTTAATGGGATCAACGTCTTCAACCGGTGCATCTGTTCCGTTACAAATTGTTGCACCGCTATTGATTAATTTTTTCCAAACATACGCTCCCTCTGCCGCTCTATCATTGCCTAATCTAACGGGAACAAATGCTGCGTCCGATGTACAATGAACACCTTGCATCGCGGCAATCACACCAAGTTGTGAAAAACGCGGAACGTCTTGAGCTGATAAATGTTGTGCATGCTCAATGCACCAGCGTAGATCTTTTTTGTCGGGATGTTCCTTAAAAATTTCTTCGTAAATATTTAGAACCTCGCGGTTTCCTCTATCTCCAATCGCATGAATCCGCATTTGAAATCCGCTTGATATTGCTAACTCAGAGATTTCTTTCAATTCATTCAATGGAGTAACGTTGGAGCCGTAATTATCGGGAAGATCGCTGTACGGTTCAAGTAGCCATGCGCCACGGGAACCGAGAGCTCCATCAATATACTGTTTTACTGATCTCACATTTAAATGATTATCGGCATACCCTATTAATAAATAATCTTTCAGTTTCTTTTTCATACTAGCAAGAGAATCTCCAATCATTACATTCAACCGTACTGCAAGTTTTTTTTCATTTGCAAATTTTTTAAGAATGTCAATTACATCAAAAGTTTCTCCCGCATCCGCACAAGATGTAATTCCTTTTTTTAAACAATCTTCTGATGCAAGATTTACTTGTTTTTCATAATTGTCTAAAATTTGTTGCGGGGTACGTTTGGCCAGATATTCATCATAATATTTTCTTATTAGGTTTTCTGCGTTCTCTTCAAAAATCCCTATTGGATTACCCAGTGAGTCGCGCTCGATCTTTCCACCTGTTGGATCCGGCGTGTTTCTATTTACGTTTGCAACTTGCATCGCTTTAGCATTTGCAAACACAGCGTGTCCGCTTGCGTGTGTCAGCATTACAGGATTTCGTGGAGTTGCTTTGCTTAATTCATTATGTATCGGATAGCCGTTTACATTCGGCATCGGTTTCGGATTAAATTTTTCCTGATGCCAGCCCCGTCCAATAATCCATTCACCCGGTCTTGCTGTCTCTGCGGCTTTAGCAACTATTTCTATTACCTCGTCCCAGTTTTTTGCTTCGTGTAAATCTAATATCATTTTTGAATTGCCGATCCCGAGAAAATGAGCATGACTATCATTAAATCCCGGCATAACAAATTTTCCCTTGAGATCAATCACGTGGGTTGAATCGCCTATAAATTTTTCAATCTCGCTTGTTGAGCCTACAGCAAAGATTTTTCCGCTTTTAATTGCAACCGCTTCTGCTGAAGCATTCTCGCTTTCAACTGTTGCAACAACTCCGTTTATCAAAACTAAGTCTGCCGGATTTCTTACCACTTCTTTTTCTCCACAACTTTGATATAAAATTACTAAACAGAAAAAAGATAACAATTTTATTGTTGATTTAATCTTCTTCATTGTAACGCCGATTGTTTGCTTGCAAAGATAAAAATATTGATTTAGTTTTTATTAACTGAAATATAAAATAAAGTCTTTTCTAAACGCTAAGATAAATTACCGTTCAATGCTGAAAAATAACATTAGTTCTGCTTCAGAAATAATCAGTCGGCTGTCAAAGAACGAGAGCGTAAAATCTTCTATTATAGAACTCCAAAAAGAATTGCTGTGTTGTTCGGAACAATTTGTCTGGAAAACGTTGAATGAACATTTTAACGAGCGCGATCTCGAAACCGAATTCAAATCTGCGTGGTTGTTCGTACTAAGAAAAAACACTCCTTCGCGTGCACATTATCATCCCAACAGCACGCAGTACACAGCTGTTATTGATGGATTAGGTGATTGTGAAATTGGTGGAATTAAAATTTCGCTTCAATATTTTGATCCGTCAAATTCCGATACGCTTTATGTAATTAATCCTGGAGTACCGCACGAATTTTTCCCGGGCGATAAGGATTTGACCGTTCTCTCTTTACATACTGTTAATGCCGAGGAATTGATCGAGATCAATTGTTCCTCGGGCAAAGAAAGAACTTACGAATAGATTAATAACCAAATAAAAAAATTATTAATGTTTTTTTGATTTGAATAAAGATTTGTTTGCTTCCGGTTTTATTTCCTGTTTACCAAAACCACTCCGCCAATAATAATTAATCCGCTTAATAAAGTTAGCATGGTAATTTGTTCGTTCAGCAATAACCACGCACCAAAAAAAGTTACAAACGGTTCGATATAAAGAAATGCGCCCACCCGCGTAGCGCTCATCTCGTTTAATGCCTGTGCCCACAAAGTATAAGCGATTCCGGAACAAAAAATTCCGAGAAACAGTATTGAGCCCCATCCGATAACCGATAACCGGAGAACTTCGGAAATGTTTTCTTGATTTATTGTGAAGGGGGCAATTATAACAGCAACAATCAAAAATAAATAAAATGTTGTTAACACAGGAGACAGATTAAATGTTACTTTTTTATTTACCATCGAATAGAAAGACCATGTTACGGAACTTGATATTATCAACACGTCGCCCTTGTTCTTAATAAAATCAAGCGATGTTAAATCACCCTTGCTTACAAGAAAGATCAATCCTAAAAAGGCAATAATTATTCCAAGTGTTTGTAAGGAAGAAATTTTTTCCTTGAAAAATATAATGCCAAGTATAACCATAAAAACCGGCGTTGTACCGATTATCCATCCTGTGTGTGATGCCGTTGTCCATCGAAGTCCGGTAACTTGAATCCATAAATGAAAGCAAGCTATTACAGCAAGAATGAAGATCCACTTTTGTTCGCGGATTTTTATAGAAAATTTTCTCTTCTGTTTAAGAAGCACAGCGGCTAAAAATAAAATTCCTAAAATCTGGCGGATAAAAACAATTACTTCCGGTTTTATTTCTACCAATGCATTCTTTGTTGCAATGAACGACAAGCCCCATACCAAAACAGCTAATAATGGTTTCCAGTATTTTGTTATCGGTTGTCTGTGATCTGTTATCGGTGGGTTCGTACTCTTACTCATAATCTTAATTTTGCTCTTCCTACAACATTAATCGTTGCGTTAAAATTTATATTAAGTTCTTCGCCGCTGTAAATTACTTTCTCAAGAAACAGTCCCGAAGGCGGTGCGGTAAATTGCGCCGGTGTCGGTGAATTGTGTTCAAGAAAATATTTTAAATCTTTCTCCGTGAGATTGCCTCTTCCTATCTCTACTAGTACTCCGATCATTCTGCGGACTTGTTTCCATAAAAAATGTGAACCGATTATGCGGATTAAAATTAAATCTCCATCTTCTTTCATTTGAATCTTTTCTATTAAAACCTTTGTGGACCTGCCTTGCGGGTAGGCAGGTTTTTCCTCGCTGTCTTTGTCTGCGAACGATCTAAAATCGTGCATTCCGACAAAAAGTTTTGATGCGTTATTCATTTTTTCAAAATTCAAATCGTCTTTAATCCACCAGACAAACGGTTTACCGAATGCGGTTCTTCTTCGTGAGATTTGATAAATGTAGCTTCTGCTTTTTGCATCGTGCCTGGCGTGAAATTTGGGATTAGCTTTTTCTATTTCAATAATATTAATATCGGAGGGTAACCCGTCGTTAAATTTCATTCGTATAATTTCGGGTGCAAACATTGTCTTTGTTTCTAAATGCGCGACTTGGCAAAGCGCATGAACTCCGGCATCCGTTCTGCCCGATCCGTAGATTTCGACTCGTTCGCCTTTAAATATTTTTTCAGCAACTTCAAGCAATTTACCTTGAACGGTTTTGCTCTGCTTCTGCATCTGCCAGCCGCTGTAACGCGTGCCTTCGTATTCTATATAAAGTTTGAAGCGTGACATTAAGAAATCATTAATTATTCTTGTTTATAAGATTTACTACCACTTTTACTATAATATCTTTTTCCTTAGGATTGCTTTCTGCTATCATTAAACAAAGTGCTACAAGAGCATTATCGGCAATTCGTTTTTCGCCGGTTGGTTTATACAATATTTTATTCTCGTCAAGGAACCACAAGAAAACTGAAGCCGCAATTCTTTTGTTGCCATCAACAAAGGAGTGATTCTTAATTATAAAATAAAGAAGGTTTGCCGCTTTCTCTTCTATGCTGGGATATAACTCTTTCCCGGAGAATGTCTGATAAATCGTTGTAATGGAACCTTTGAATGATCCGTCTTTTTCTTTTCCAAATAGAGAAGACCCTCCGAATTTTTTTCCCAGTTCGTCTATCATTCTCTTCGATTTAGCATAGCTGATTTTAAATTTTTCTCCTTTTGTTGTTCCTCTAATTTTGATTCTCTGGTAATCATACTCATCCAGCAAATTCAACGCATGAGTGTAATCGGACACAACTTTTAATATTCCGGAAAATATATCTTGTTCAATTTTATATCGCTCCACAACCGTAGAGAAATTGTCTAACACTTTTTCTAGCTCTTTCATACGGTCGGTTTGTTCTTTCAATTTCTTTTCATTTAATGCATAACCTTTTATCAAATAATCTTTCAATACCTTGTTCGCCCAAATACGAAACTGAGTCCCGCGTTTTGATTTAACACGATAGCCGACTGATATAATTACATCGAGATTATAATAATTTATTAGCCTAACAATCTTGCGGTTTCCCTCCATCTGAACTTGTCGGAATTTCCGACAAGTTGAATCCTGTTCAAGCTCTCCTTCGTCATAAGCATTCTTGATATGCTCCACGATGGTGGGTCTCGCTTTATCAAATAATTTTGCCATCTGCGGGGGTGTTAGCCATACAGTTTCTTCTTCTAGCTTAACATCAATTGCGGTGCTGCCGTCTGGAGACTTATAAAGAATTACCTCTCCTTTAGACATAGTAGTTTCTCTGTTTTTCATTTGTATGTGTCGTTGTATTCTATGTATAGTTTGAAACGAGACATGGTTTATGATTTTTTCTCTGTTCCTTTTTCTTTCCTAAGAGCTTTGAGAAGATTGCCTTTTTTCCCGAGAAATCCTTTATTCATATCAATAACTTCTCCCGATATCGGGAATACTTTGATATGATCATTTTCTTCTTCAAAAAGAATTTTCACGCCCTTTCTAATACCATATTTTTCGGAAAGTCGGGACGGCAAGACCAAAACATTTCTTGATTTTGCTAATATTGTTTTCATTTTACCCAAAAAATTTTATTTTATTGTCAAACATAATATAACTACTGGCGAAGGGAGAAGAAATCATAATGGGCAAAAAAGATCCGCGTGTTGATGCATACATTGCTAAATCGCAAGATTTTGCGAAACCGATTCTTAAACATTTGCGCAAGCTAGTTCATAAAGCTGTTCCGGGTGTTGAAGAAACAATTAAATGGAGTTTCGCATGTTTCGATTACAAAGGACCGTTTTGCACTATGGCTGCATTTAAGCAGCATTGTACATTCGGGTTTTGGAAAGCCGCACTGATGAAAGACAAAAAGCTGATGTCTAACGCAAAATCTGAAACCGCTATGGGGCACATGGGTAGAATCACTTCGTTGAAAGATCTTCCTTCGGATAAAAAATTAATTTCTTATCTAAAGGAAGCCTCTAAGTTAAATGATGCCGGTATAAAACTTCCAAAGAAAAAAATTTCTACTGAGAAAAAAGTTATTTTTGTTCCTAACTATTTTACTAAAGAATTAAAGAAAAACAAAAAAGCATCTTCTACTTTTAACAACTTCAACTATTCGCACAAAAAAGAATATGTGGAATGGATCACCGAGGCAAAGACCGAAGAGACCCGCAATAAGCGGATTGCAACAACACTTGAGTGGCTTGCCGAAGGAAAAGCCAGAAACTGGAAATATGAAAAGCGTTAATATTATAAAACTTGTATTGCGGATTTTAATTATGAATTTATCTCTAAAGAAAATATCATTAATGGTTTTTATTCTTTCATCAATTTACTGTTATGCACAAAATCCCAATCAAAAAACTTACTGTAACCCGATAGATATAAACTACAGATACAATTGGGAACAAATTAACGATAAAATTTCTTACCGGAGCGGTGCTGATCCTGTAATCGTAAATCACAAAGGAGAATATTTTTTGTTCGTTACAATTTCCGGCGGTTACTGGCATTCAAAAGATTTGCTTCATTGGAAATTCATCGAACCGAACAAGTGGCCGATGGAAGATATATGTGCGCCTGCAGCTCTTTCTGTGCGGGATACGCTTTATCTTTTCCAATCAACATTTCAACAGCGTCCGATCTTTTTCTCTACAGATCCTAAATCGGGAAAACTAAAATTTTTCAATCGCTGGTTACCGCTTCTTCCGGATACTATCGGTCCGTGGGATCCGGCAATTTTCCACGATGACGAGACAGACAGATGGTTTATGTATTGGGGCTCATCAAATGTATTCCCGATCTACGGAAGCGAACTTGATCACGGCAAACAATTGGTTTATACGGGAGAGATCAAAAAACTTCTTTATTTAAATCCGGAAAAACACGGATGGGAACGCTTTGGCCCGAACCACACTTCAACAAGAAAACCGTTTATCGAAGGTGCGTGGATGACTAAGCATAATAAAAAATATTATCTGCAATACGCCGCACCAGGAACCGAATACAATGTTTATGCAAACGGAACTTATGTCGGCAGCAACCCGCTCGGTCCTTTTGAATATGCGCCGAATAATCCTATCTCTTATAAGCCCGGCGGATTTATGACCGGCGCCGGACATGGAAATACCTTTCAAGATAATTTTGGAAATTATTGGAACACCGGAACTCCGTGGATTGCAATCAATTGGAATTTTGAAAGACGTATTGCAATGTTTCCTGCATTCTTTGATAAAGATGATTTGATGTATGCAAACACCCGCTTTGGAGATTTTCCTCATTACTTACCAACTGCAAAGTTAAAAAATAAAGACGAGCTCTTTGCCGGATGGATGCTTCTTTCTTACAAAAAACCGGCTACCGCATCTTTCGTGCAAGATACTTTTAAAGTTTCAAATGTAACGGATGAGAATCCGCGATCGTTTTGGGTTGCAAAATCAAATAAGCGCGGTGAATGGCTGATGATTGATTTAAAAAATAACTATGATGTTAGAGCCGTACAAATTCACTTTACTGATTACAAATCTGATCTTTTTGATAACGACTCCTCGCGTGTTTATACACAGTATAAATTTTATTCTTCCCTCGATGGAAAAACTTGGCAAACAATTGTTGATCTATCAAAAGAAAAACAAGATCGTCCTAATGGATATTTTGAATTACCTGCAGCAGTTAAAGCTCGCTACATTAAATACGAAAATGTTTACATGCCTACGCCAAATCTTGCCGTGAGTGATATAAGAGTTTTTGGAAATGGTCGTGGAAGTTTTCCACAAACACCTGTCGGTTTAAAAGTTTCCCGAGATTCCGACGAACGTAATGCATTCATAACATGGAATAAAGTTGATGGTGCAGTCGGTTACAATGTTTTATGGGGAATCGGGAAAGACAAGCTTTACCAAACTTATCAGGTTTGGGCAGATGGAGAAGCTAAATTAGAACTACGTGCATTAACCGTCGGGCAAGATTACTATTTTGCTATAGAATCGTTTAATGAAGTCGGTGTTTCAAAAATTAGTGAGGTCGTACACATAAAATAGAAACGTGATTAATCTAAAATGTCCGTCAAAAAATTTAATTCATTACGCAGCATTGTTGCTTTAAGCGGAATCTTCCCGATCATCTCGCCATCGGCTTCTATCAAGCATGGTTCACCAACCGGTTCGATTATACAGTTCTCAACTTCCTTGTAAATTATTTGCGGGTGATCAACAGGCAAACATTTTCTGATTCTTGCTAGATTTTTAAGATAATCAAAGAGACTTACTCCTGCGGCGAGTGTTATAGAAATTTTTCCGTCATTAATTTTTGCTGTCGGGGCGATACCCAATCCGCTTCCAAAATATTTTCCGTTAGCTAAGCACAAAATCAACAACTTGCCGTTCCAGTTAAAATCTTCCGATATAATTTTCAAATGCTTTTTTTTGTATTTCAAAAAACCCAGTACTGTTGCTTTGAAGAAATCAAAGTTTGGTCCGTAAATCTTTTTCCCTTCGTTAACCCGCTTTGCAACTTCTGCGCCTAATCCAATATCGGTAATGTTGTTGAAATATCTAACCGCACTTTCTCCGTTCATTTTTTTGTATTCAAGCTTTCCAATATCTATCGGAATAGTTGAATTGTTCTTCAGTAGTTCGTATAAATCAGGAAGTTTCTTGGTTAGTTTCATTGTCCGGGCAAAATCATTTCCGCTTCCGAATGGATATAATCCGACAATTAAATTTTCCCTTTTAGATCTCTCAACATGCATTATGCCGTTAACAACCTCGCTCATCGTTCCATCGCCGCCTGCAGCGATCAAATAGTCCGTTCCGCTTTGTACAGCATTTCGCGAAAGTTCAATTGCGTGTCCATTCCCTTTTGTAACGGAAATCCAAACTAAAAACTCCTCGCCAAATTTTTCTTCAATCTCTTTAATGGTTCTTTCGGTGTGCTTAAATCGTCCGTTAACAACAAAATGAATTTTCTTCATCTTTCTTTTCTACTTTTTCCATAGGAAATACATGAAACTATTTTTCGGCTGGTTTAATATATTAATCTGGCTGGATTCAAACCTAAAAATAAATTTAGATACTTTTTCTTTTTACCAGGGTTAAAATCGAATATACCGCTACAACTTCATTGTTCTGGTTTGTAACTTCCACAAACCATTCAACAACTCCCTGTGCGTGTTCGCCTTCGCGTTTTTCTTTTGCCGTTTTCTGCTTGCATATCAGTTTTGCTTGAATGGTGTCTCCGATATAAACCGGTTTTGTAAAGCGTAAATTTTCCAATCCGTAATTTGCAAGAACAGGTCCGGGACTTGGATCAACAAATAATCCCGCAGCGGCAGATAAAACAAAATATCCGTGTGCAACTCTTTTTTCAAAAATTGATGCGCGCGCCGCCTCGTCATCAAAATGAGCGTAGAAAAAATCTCCGCTTATATTAGCAAAGTTAACTACATCGTTTTCCGTTACTGTTCTTGTCTTCGTAACATACGTTTCACCGATTCGCAGTTCTTCCCAATATTTTTTAAATGGATGAATTGAATCTGAAATTTGCTGCGCTCCTTTGATCCACTGATTGCAAACCTTAGTTAAAGTTGTGGGGTGCCCTTGAAGTGCAACGCGCTGCATGTATTTCATTATGCCGCGGATTCCTCCCAGCTCTTCGCCGCCGCCTGCGCGTCCCGGTCCGCCGTGTGTAAGATGAGGCATCGGCGAACCATGCCCGGTTGATTCTTTTGCACAATCTCTATTGATGATCATAATTCTTCCGTGATAGGCGCCGATACCCATAACAACTTTTTTTGCGGTTTCATTATTTGTTGTAAAGAGAGAACCAACCAAACTTCCCCGTCCCAAGTTCGCAATTTTAATCGCTTCGTCAATTGTGTTGTAAGGCATCACGGTATTAACGGGACCGAAAGCTTCAACCGAATGCGGCTCTTCGCTGTTGAGCGGTGAATTGCATTGAAGAAGAACCGGATTTAAAAATGCGCCGTCATTTCCCGGTTTTTCAAAAACTATATTGCTTGTTTTTTTTAGAACAGAAATTTTTTCTTTCACTTCATTTGCTTGAACAACCCCAACAAGTGAGCCCATCCTAATTCCTTCTTCAAGAGGATTTCCGACTTTCATTTTTTCTAATTTTTCTTTTAGCGCCGTTACAACGTTCTGCAATTGATTAAACGGGACAAGTGTTCTACGGATCGCAGTACACTTCTGTCCGGCTTTCGTTGTCATTTCATTCACAACTTCTTTTATGAAGAGATTGAATTCCTCCATTCCGGGTGAAACATCCGGCCCAAGAATTGAGCAGTTCAAAGAATCAGCTTCCATATTAAACCGGACGGAGTTTCTGATGATGTTGGGATGGGATTTTAATTTAATTCCGGTTTCGGCTGAGCCTGTAAACGTTACAACATCCTGTCCATTAAGTTGCTCGAATAAATCTCCAGTGCCGCCGCAAATTAATTGCAGCGCACCTTCGGGAAGAATTTTTGATTCGATCATTGCCCGGACAATTGCTTCGGTCAAGTATGCAGTTGCAGATGCCGGTTTTACAATTGCGGGCATACCTGCAAGAAATGTCGGCGCTAATTTTTCCAGCATGCCCCAGCATGGAAAATTAAATGCATTAATATGAACCGCAACTCCTTGAAGAGGAACACAAATATGTTGACCCACAAACGTTCCGTTCTTAGAAATTATTTCAGTATTGCCGTCAACTAAAAAAATTTCGTCTGGAAGTTCCCTTCTTCCTTTACTTGCGTAAGTAAAAAATGTTGAGATGCCGCCTTCAATGTCTATCCACGAATCTATCTTGGTTGCACCTGTCATATAAGAAAGAGAATAAAATTCATCTTTCCTGCTCATTAAATATTGCGCCGCTTCTTTCAGCATTCTCCCACGTTGATGAAACGTCATTTCTCGGAGTTTTGGTCCGCCGGTTTCCCGCGCATAATTTACTATTGCCTTAAAATCTAATCCCGAGGAGGAGATTTCGCAGATTGCTTCGTTTGTTATTGAGTTATAAATTTTTCTAAAATTTCCATGGCCCTCAATCCACTTTCCCTGCGAATAAGATTTCAATCTCATTGTCTGTTTACCTTTTCTATTTTCTGCTTTTAGTTTCTTTCCACGTTTTATAATTAACGGCTTGTATGGATTTTCTTTTCGGAGAATTTCTCAACGGCATACATTCCTCAAGTGTCTCCTGAAGCTGTTTTGGCTGCCGCTGGTACAGCATAGTTCCTTTTGATTTCCATTCTAACATCCCGTTGCTTACATCTTTTATAATCTTTGCCGGATTTCCAACCACAATTTTTCGTTTGGGAATTTTCATTTCTGCCGGTATAAAACTGAGCGCACCAACAATACATTCATCGCCAACGATTGCGTTATCCATAATAACCGCATTCATTCCAATTAAAGAATTTTTCCCAATTACCGCGCCGTGAATTATTGCACCATGACCGATGTGAGCAGATTCTTTGAGCAGAACTGTAACTCCGGGAAACATGTGAATCACACAATTCTCCTGAACATTACATCCGTCTTCAATAATAATTTCTCCCCAATCCCCGCGTATAGCAGCGCCGGGTCCGATGTAAACATTTTTACCGATTGTAACATTTCCGATCACGCTTGCGGTTTTATATACATAAGAAGATTTATGAATTACAGGACGATGTTTTCCGAATTTAAATATCATTTAACCAATTCTCTCTATTATAACCGCAGCGCCCTGCCCAACGCCCACGCACAAAGCACATAACGCATACTTTTCTTTTTTCTCTTCTAACTCGTGCATTACCGTTTGAATTAAACGGGCGCCAGACATACCAAGCGGATGCCCGAGTGCAATCGCTCCGCCGTTTGGATTTAATCTTTTATCATTCTGATTAATTCCTAATTCTACGAGCACAGCTAAACTTTGTGCGGCAAATGCTTCGTTTAACTCAACAATATCTATGTCGTCAAGTTTAAGTCCGGCTTTTGTAAGAACTTTCTTCGTTGCTTCCGCAGGACCAATTCCCATTATTCTCGGTTCTGCTCCTACTGATGTAGAAGCAATTACTTTGGCTCTAGGTTTTAGATTGAATTGTTTTATGGATTTTTCCGAAGCCAGCAGTAATGCACATGAACCATCATTTAAACCGGATGAATTTCCTGCCGTAACAGTTCCGTTTTTTCTAAATGCCGGTTTTAATGTGGAAAGTATTTCTCGTGTAGTATTTGGTTTTACGAATTCATCATTCAGAAATATTGATGTGCCGTTTTTTATATGCCGGGATTCAACCGGCATAATTTCTTTTGCAAGTCTTCCGTTTTTTTGCGCTTCCGCTGTTTTCATTTGTGAGCTGTAAGCAAATTCATCCTGGGCTTCGCGGGAAATTTTGTATAGTTCGGCAAGATTTTCCGCTGTTTCTCCCATCGAATCTGTTCCGTACATTTCTTTCATTTTCGGATTTACAAACCGCCAGCCCAAAGATGAATCGTATATTTCTTGTTTTCCGGAAAAAGCAAATTCTGACTTCGACATCACAAGCGGTGCGCGCGTCATATTCTCAACGCCGCCGGCAATATATAAATCACCGTCACCAACTTTAATTGCCCGTGATGCATTAACAACAGCACTCATCCCTGATGCACAAAGGCGGTTAACGGTTTCTGCCGGAACAGAATGCGGAATTCCCGCAAGCAAAGATGCCATTCGCGCAACATTACGGTTATCTTCTCCGGCTTGATTTGCACAGCCAAGAATAATTTCATCAATCTCTGCCGCATCAATAGAAGGATTTCTTTTTATTATTTCCCGGATAGTCAATGCTGCAAGATCATCCGTTCTAACCATCGAAAGCGACCCGCCCAATTTTCCGATCGGTGTTCTAATCGCATCTATTATATAAGCTTCGGAGATCATTAAATTTTTTCCTCTTTATCTCAATTTATAATTACAGATGTTCCTTCTTGGTGCGGTAAACAGTTCCTCTAAATATTCCAACCTTTACACCAGATTGATTGGTCACCGTTACATTATAAACCGCTATGCTATTCCCTTTGCTTTGTTCTTCGGCGACTGCAGTTAATTCATCGCCTTCGTAAACCGCGGCGGGAAAAGCAATGCTTGTTTCAAGAGCCACCGCTATTCTTCCGTAACCATTTGAAGCAAAAGCCAACGCGCTATCCGCCAGCGAAAACGTAATTCCCCCATGACAAATGTGAAACCCGTTCAGCATTTCTTTTCTAATTTTCATTTTCAATTTTGAATAACCGGGGTTAAGCTCAATCACTTTAATACCGAGCCAGCGGCTGAACTCATCGTTCAAAATCATTTTTGCAGTTATCTTTTCAGCGATTTCTTTTTCGTTCATTTAATTTTCTAATCATTGTAAAATTTTTTGTGTGTGTTTTTCATTTCAGTCAACAGAGGTGAAACTTTATACCTTTCTTTCTTCTTTCCGTTCGACAACAAATTAATTTTACTTATAACCTTTTCAATTCCAAGCTCATCAGCCCATCGCAAAAGTCCTTTCGGGTAATTAACGCCTGTTGTCATTGCTTTATCTATGTCTTCAACCGTTGCCGTCTTCGATAGCGTCATTTCCGCCGCTTCATTTATCAGCATGGAAATAATTCTAATAAAAATTTTTTCTTTTAACGGTTTATTATCATTTGATAACTGATTATTCGCTAGATTATTGTAATCATAAAATCCTTTTCCGGTTTTTCTACCAAGCCAATTTTTACCAACCATTCCTTTTTGAATTGAAGACGGTTCGTACCGCGGATCTTTATTCGTTTGATCATATATCGCTTCGGTTACCTTATAATTAACATCGTTGCCGATAAGATCCATCAATTCGAAGGGACCCATTTTAAATTTTCCGCATTCCTTCATTGCGGCGTCTACTGTTGCTGCGTCAGCAATTCCTTCTTCCAAAATTCTAAGCGCTTCTAAATAAAATGGGCGAGCAATTCTATTAACTATAAATCCGGGCGTGTCTTTGCATACTACTGTTATCTTTCCCCATGATTCAATCAGTTCTTTAGTAAAATTAATTACTTGTTGCACTGTTTGCTCTGCCGGAATTATTTCAACTAATGGAAGAATTACCGACGGATTAAAAAAATGTGTGCCGATAAATCTCTCGCTCCTGTTAAGCGATTTAGCTATTGAAGTTACCGAAAGTGAAGATGTGTTTGTTGCTAAGACTGTCTCCGGCTGTATATTTTTTTCTAGTTCTTGAAATATTTTCTGCTTGGCTGATAAATCTTCAATGATTGCTTCAATAATAAAATTACACTTAGATAATTTTTCTACCGAATCAACAAAGTTTACACGAAAATTAATCTCATCCGCTTCGCCTTCGGATAATATTCTTCTTTGCCTGAGCTTTAACAACGAATTGCGAATTGATTCTTTTGCTCTTGCTATGGAGTCGGCATTTTCATCATAAACAAAAACCAGATGACCTGCTGTTGCCGCAACTTGTGCTATACCGGAGCCCATAGTCCCCGCTCCGATTATTCCGACAAAAATATTATCGCTGTTTTTAATCATTCGCCTTTAAAGTCCGGATTCCTTTTTTCTAAAAAAGCTTTAACGCCTTCTTGATAGTCATGCGATTCGCCTGCTTCGACTTGCAATTTTTCTTCAAGTTTTAATTGTGCGTTAAGGTCATTAAAAAATGATTTGTTCAGCGCGCGCTTTGTAAGTCCGAATCCTTTTGTCGGTTGGGTTGATAAGTAATCAGAAAGCTTTTGTGCTTCTTCAAATAATTTATCTTCCGGAAAAATCTTATAGATCATTCCGTAATCGAGTGCTTTCGCTGCCGAGATCTTTTCGGCAAGCATCATCATTGCTGATGTTCTTTGAAGTCCTACAATCCTTGGCAAAAAAAATGTTCCGCTGCTATCCGGTATTAATCCAATTTTTGCAAACGACTGGATGAATGACGTTTTTTCCGAAGCAACAACAATATCGCAGGCAAGAGCGATGTTTGCGCCCGCACCCGCAGCGATTCCGTTTACCGCACATACGATTGGCTTTTCTATTTCTCGAATCAATAAAATGATCGGGTTATAACTTTCTCGTACAATTTCCCCAACGTCTGCCAAAGGTTTATCCTTTGGAACAGCTTCCGCAAGATCTTGCCCGGCAGAAAACGCCCTGCCTTCTCCTGTAATTAAAATTGAGCGGACTTCTTTATTGTCACGCGAGTCTTTAAGAGCATTCTGAATTTCTTTTGCCATTTGTCTATTAAAACTATTTAAAACTTCCGGGCGGTAAAATTTTATCAACGCAACATTTTTCTCTATCGAATACTTGATCAGCTTATAGTCCATGTTCTTAAATTCCTAAATACATTTAAAATGTTCGAATGGTTGTGTACACTCCAAGCAAAAATGAAGCGACTTACATGCAGTTGAACCGAAACGGTTTGTTAATTTTGTTTTTACTGATTTACAATATGGGCACTTTACCGGCTTCTTGTTTTGATCCCTAAAGAAATCTTTTTCTGTTTTTCCTTCCGGCGGAGCTATGCCGTAATTCTTCAATTTATCTTTTGCCTTTTCAGTCATCCAGTCTGTTGTCCACGCAGGCGCGAAAATTTTTTTTACTTCTATATTATCACAACCGTTTGAATACATGACATCCAGTATTTCGTCTTCAATAACTTTCATGGCGGGACACCCGGAATATGTTGGAGTGATTTCCACTATCAATTTTTCGTTTTCATAAAATGCACGGTGCACTATCCCCATTTCTACAATATTTAAAACCGGGATTTCCGGATCATTAATTCCGGCAAGAAGATTTAATATTTCGTTTTTCGTTTTAATCATTAACTTATTACCATTTTGCATTTGGATATGATCTTGCAACAATTTGCATCTCGGCAAGTAAATGCCCAAGATGCTCTGTGTGTATTCCTTTCCTGCCTCCTGTTTGCATATTTTCATTTTGAGGAATTTGCAGTGTTGCTTGAGTTAAAATTTCTTCAGCATAAGTTCTCCACATTTCCCTCAATGAATTTGTGTCCGGCAAAATGTTTTCTTGTATTAACAGCTCATCTATATCGTTCTTAAAAAACAATTCATCTGTAAATCGCCACAGATCGTTAACTGCTTCTTGTGCCCTTCTGTGACTTTCCTCTGTTCCGTCACCCAAACGCCGCATCCATTCTTTACAATGGCGGAGATGATAAGACGTTTCCTTAACCGCTTTAGATGATATTCCTGCTAGAAATTCAAGTTTGCTTTTTGCGAGATCTTGAAAAAAATAAATTCCGAAAGAGGAATAAAAAAATTGCCGCGTAATTGTGTGTGCAAAATCTTTGTTAGGTTGTTCTAAAAGAAGCAGGTTTTTGAATTGTATTTCATTTCGAAAATACGCAAGATCGTCTTCGTTTCGCCCTTTGTCTTCAACCTCGGCCGCGAATGTTAGAAATGCGTTTGCTTGGCCGACACAATCTAATGCAATGTTTGCCAAGGCAATGTCTTCTTCAAGAGCCGGGGCGTGCCCGCACCATTCCGAAAGCCGGTGTCCTAAAATTAATTTATCATCGCCGAGTCTCAATAAATATTCAAATAGTGCCGCACGTACATAATCATTCAATTGATGGCTCATTAAAATCCTCTTACACCTTTTGGGACTTTATAAAATTGAGGATGGCGGTATATTTTATCGTCCGCCGGTTCAAAAAAAGGACCGCTATCCGACGGAGAAGTTGCGATCAATTGATCCGCCGGAACAACCCATAGACTAACAGCTTCGTTGCGGCGCGAGTAAACATCGCGTGCATTTTGAAGAGCCATTTCTGCATCAGGTGCATGAACGTTGCCGGCGTGAATATGCGGCTCGCCCGTTTTTGATTGCGTAAATACTTCCCAAATTTTCCATCCGCTTTTTACTTTTATTTGTTCCGCCATAAAAATCTCAATTGTTATTATGATTCTTTTCTGCATAAGCAACGGCGGCTTCACGAACCCATTTTCCGTTTTCGTGTGCATCTATTCTTGCTTTAATTCTCTCTTTATTCATCGGTCCGTTCCCTTTCACAACATTCCAAAACTCATCCCAATTAATTTTACCAAATTCATAATGACCTGTGTCTTCGTTTAGTTTTAAATCCGGATCGGGTAAGATTAGATTAACAGCTTTGGCCTGCGGAACAGTCAAATCAACAAACCTCTGGCGAAGTTCATCGTTGCTCTTCAGTTTTACTTTCCATCTCATAAGTTCTGCGGAGTTTGGTGAATCTTTATCCGAAGGACCGAACATCATCAAAGACGGCCACCACCATCTATTAACTGCATCCTGTATCATCTCATATTGTTCGGGTGTTCCGTTCGCGAGTGTTGCGGTAATTTCATAACCTTGTTTTTTGTGAAAGTTTTCTTCTTTACAAATTCTAACCATTGCGCGGGCATAGGGACCGTAAGAACATTTTGCCAGCATTGTTTGATTCACAATTGCAGCCCCGTCAACAAACCATCCGATCACTCCCATGTCTGCCCAGCTTAATGTCGGGTAATTAAAAATGCTCGCGTATTTAGCCGTTCCATCAAGAAGCTGTTGAACAAGTTCTGCCCTGTCTATACCTAAAGTTTCTGTTGCGCTGTAAATATAAAGTCCGTGACCGGCTTCGTCCTGAACTTTTGCCAGCAGTATCATTTTTCTGCGGAGTGATGGTGCGCGCGTAATCCAATTCCCCTCAGGAAGCATTCCAACAATTTCCGAGTGGGCGTGTTGGCTCATCATTCTGATTAATTGCTTTCTATACCTGTCCGGCATCCAATCTTTTGGTTCGATCATTTCGCCGGCTTCGATACGCTTTTCAAATTGTTCTAGTAATTTATCTTCAGACATTTTCGTGTTTTTCCGATGTTCTAATAAAATATATGATATCTTTTTTGATGAAACAATATCATTCCTCTTATTATATAGAACAATGAATGTCCGCATCCGATTCCCTATTTTTGAATTGCGGTTTATAAACTAATTTATTGAAGTCTTACATGACCACAATTAAAAACTTTTTTTATCCAAGTTCTATTTGCGTTGCCGGCGCCTCTACAAAAGAAAAAAGTATCAGCTACGAATTACTTAGCACAATAAAAAGCTACGGTTTTAAGGGAAAAGTTTTTCCCGTAAATCCTAAAGCCGACGAGATACTTGGTTATAGGTGTTATAAAAGAATAGAAGAAATCCCCGAAAAGATTGACATGGCAATTGTTGTTGTGCCAAAACAATTTGTAGAGACTACAATAGATGAACTACTTACAAAAAATATTAAAGCAATTGTTTTGATAACCGCAGGATTTAAGGAAACCGGTAAAGAAGGAGAAGAATTAGAAAATAGAATAGTAGAAAAAATTAAAAACTCCGGTGCACGCATGGTAGGTCCGAATTGTATGGGTATTATCAATACGCTTAACAAAATAAAACTCAACGCAACTTTTGTAGCGGAAAAACCTGAGCGCGGAACGACCGGGTTTCTTTCTCAAAGCGGTGCGCTCGGTGCGGCAGTGTTAAATTCTCTGCGCGAGACCGATATTAAGTTTGCACATTTTATAAGTGTTGGCAATAAAGCAGATGTTAATGAAAATGATCTTCTGGAATTCTGGCAAGTGGACGATAACATCAAAACACTTACGTTTTATCTGGAAAGTTTCATCAACGGAGAAGGTTTTATTAAGCCATTCATAACCGGCGATATAACAAAGCCTGCCGTTGTTCTGAAAGCTGGAAAAACCGTAAGTGGAATGAAAGCCGCTTCATCTCATACCGGAGCCATAAGCAGTAAAGATAAAGTGGTTGATGCTTTGATGAAACAGTTTGGAGTAATCCGCGTATCCAATCTCAACGAATTATTTAACACTGCAAAAGGATTTGAAAATTTTCCTTTGCCAAAAGGGAACCGAGTGGCGGTTGTTACCAATGCCGGCGGACCTGCTATTCTAGCCGTTGATACTCTTGAGCGGGAAAACCTTATTCTAACAGCCTTCGGCAACGAAACTAAAAATCTTCTCCGTGATGTAGTTCATCCGGAAGGAAGTGTTGAAAATCCAGTGGATCTTTTACCGGGGGCCGATTCTTTTGTCTTTAAGAAGGCAATAGAAATTATTATTGAAGATGAAAATGTTGATGCGGTCATTTCAATTTTTGTACAGCCGGTTATGGTTGAACCGTTTGCTGTTGTAGAGGCGGTTTCTTCAATCCGTTCGGAGAAGCCGATTTTTCAAGTTGATATGCCGCTGCCTGAATTTTGGGATGAGTATAGAAAATTTTCGAAGAAAGGACTGCCCGTATTTAAGAATCCGGAAGACCCGCCCGAAGTTTTGTCCAACATGATTTCGTTCTCTTCTTCGCGCGAGCGGTTGAGAAAAAAACATAAACAATACCTTGAGCTGATTAATTCATATGCTGCAAAACAATATAAGTTTAAGAGCGGTTTTCTTTCCCAAACCGAAGTATTTGAACTGTGCACAGATTATAATATTCCGCTTACACAGAATAAATTGATTTCGCCCGATGCGCTTAAAAAACTAAACGGCGGAATAAAATACCCTCTTGTTCTAAAGGGGATCAATCATGAGATAGTTCATAAGTCTGAGATCAACGCAGTTAAGCTGAACATAAAAACAAGAGAAGAGCTGCTGGCAAAAGCTAGTGAAATAGAAAATAGTTTCTCGCGTTATCATTTCGAAGTTGAAAAATTTTTAATCCAGCCGTTTGTAAAAACAAAACACGAAATACTTATCGGCGGGTACCGCGATCCGTCGTTCGGTCCGGTAATAATGTTCGGTACCGGAGGAAAGTATGTCGAGATCATTTGTGACACTTCTATTAAATCCGCTTACTTGTGTGATGACGACATTGACGATATGATCAACGAAACCGTGATCGGAAAAATACTTCAGGGAATCCGCGGAGAAGAGCCGTGCGACATGGTTGGGCTGAAACGAATTATTTTATCATGTGCAAAAATGATGATTCAAAACAAAAAAATAGTTGAGTTCGATCTAAATCCGTTAATAGTTGGAGAAGACAATAAATATTATGGAGTTGATGTCCGCATTTGCGTTGAGTGATACTATAATTTAGATTGCAAAAATAATTCTGCTTTGCTACTTTTCTCACGAGAAAATTATGGGGTAGCTTATGAAAAAGTATTTCTTCTCCGTTATTCTTCTTTTCGTTTTAATATCTACTTCCCTTGCACAATGGCAACGTGTTCAAACCTTACCTTCTTGGACTTATTTCGGCGGGTGTGTGGATGCCCTAGGGGATGATTTTGCGGTAATTGTTAAATCGGCAAAACAAATACAAATAACTACAGATGCAGGAAAGACGTGGACAACAAAAAATATTCCTTCCACAGAAGAATTAACAGTTGATATATCGGCGGTGACTAATAATATTTTTTATATCGCCACCTCAAGTAATGGGGGTCGTTCCGGCAATTTTTATAAAACCACAGATGGCGGAAATTCTTGGTTTAGTGTTTCATCAAATCCGAGTTTAACCAGTTGTGGCAATTATATTAGAATGTTTAGCGAAACAAAGGGAATCGCTATGGGGGATGGACCTTTTGTTTCTGTTTCTCCATACGTACTTTCTAATAAGGCTTTGTTTCTGAAAACTACTAATGGCGGAGACTGGCAACAAAACAATTCTGCGGAGGTTGGTTTTTCGGGTGACTCCTGGCGTAGAATAGATTTTGTTGACGAGAACAATGGTTACTTTTATAGAAGCGGTATAAGCCCTGAGCTGCTTCTAAAAACAACAGACGGCGGAACCACTTGGACCAATACAAACTTTCGCGAGAACGGCAGAGGCTGGATGGTAAAATTCTACGATAAAGATTATGGTTTTGTTTTTGATTATGACTATGTCAACAGAATAAATCTAGTTGATAGAACTACAGACGGTGGGGCTGATTGGCAAATCATTAATGTTACCGGCATGGGGAGGATTAATGATATAGAATTTGTTCATAGCAAACCAGCATATGTGTGGCTTGGTGCTTCGACAATATTATACTTTAGCGCTGATTCGGGAAGAACATGGACACAAAAAATAGTGTCGGATAAAGCTGAAAGATTTGATGATATTGTTTTTCCAACAAAAAAAACCGGCTGGGTAATAACAACAACCGGCTTATACTACACAAATAACAATGGTGGGGTGGCTACTGATATCTCTCAAGAGAATAATCTTCCAACAAGCTTCAAGCTATTCCAAAATTATCCAAATCCATTCAATCCAGAAACAACTATTAGATTTCAACTTTCTGATCCAGCTTTTGTAACGTTGAAAGTATATGATGCTCTTGGAAAGGAGGTTGCTGTTCTTGTAAATGAATTTAAGCAAGCGGGAGTTCAAAGTTCAGTATTCAACATTAATAATTATTCTCTGCCAAGCGGAATTTATTTTTACAGACTTACGGCCGGAAATTATTCCTCTACTCAAAAAATGGTGCTGTTAAAATAATTTTATATCTACTGTAAAATCATAAAGGATTTCTTTCCCTACACTTCTTATCTTTACGAAGATCATTTATCTATTTAGAAAGAATAATGAAAATTGCATTCGCTTCAAGCGAAGTTTTTCCGTATGTAAAAACCGGCGGACTCGGCGACGTGGCAGGCTCTCTTCCGATAGAGCTTTCAAGACTCGGCCATGAGGTAAAAGTTTTTCTTCCAAAGTATAATGTGTTCGGGGAAGAAGAACATGGTTTACATTATCAATGGAATATCGGAGAAATTCCAATCCGTATTGCCGGATTGGTTCGTTCGGTTCATGTTCATGCAGCAATTCTTCCTAATTCAAACGTGCATGTTTATTTTGTGGATTGCCCTCACTACTTTCACCGTTTCCGCGTTTATACAAACGATCTTGATGAAGATGAAAGATTTCTTTTTTACTCTAAAGGTATAATTGAAATTCTGCAACGCCTTGCTTGGGCGCCCGACATAATTCATTGCAATGATTGGCAGACAGGGGTGCTTCCGCTTCTGTTAAAAGAAAATTACGGTTGGGATAAACTTTTCGAGAAAACCGCGACGGTATTTTCAATTCATAATATTGCATATCAAGGAATATTTTCTAAATCCGCTTTTGAAAAAGTTGAGATTAAACCCGAGCATTTTCAGCCCGGCAGTATTGGTGAGTATTACGGCGGTGTTAATTTCTTAAAAACCGGCATTCTAACTGCGGATATGATCAACACCGTAAGCGAAACTTATGCGCAAGAACTTTTAACGGAAGAATACGGCGCCGGAATGCAAAACTCTTTAGAAATCAGAAAGAAAGATTTTTTCGGAATTTTAAACGGCATTGATTATAATCTTTGGAATCCGGAGACGGATAAATTTATTCCTTATAAATATTCCGCTAACGACTTATCCGGCAAGCTTAAGAATAAACAGTTTTTACTTGAACATCTCGGCCTTCCGTTCAACGAGAATATTCCTCTTGTTGGAATTGTTTCCCGACTTGTTGACCAAAAAGGATTTGATTTATTTTCTTATGGATTAAACCGCCTAATGGATTTGCCGGTGCAATGGGTAATGCTTGGGGCCGGTGAATATAGATATGAAACTATGTTCGGCGAGCTGGCTCATCAGTACCCGGAAAAGGTTTCTTCCTATCTCGGTTTTAATAACGAGCTCTCTCACTTAATTGAAGCCGGTGCAGATATTTTTGTAATGCCTTCTAGGTTCGAGCCGTGCGGGTTAAATCAAATATATTCGTTACGATACGGAACCGTCCCCGTTGTAAGAAAAACCGGCGGTCTCGCCGATACTGTTCAAGATTGGAAAGATTCTGCTTCTCGCGGTGACGAAACGGGGAATGGATTCTCGTTTGAAGAATATACTTCGGAATCATTTATACGCGCTCTTCAAAATGCTATTTATGAATTCCACAATAAAAAGGTGTGGCAAAAAATTCAGGTCAACGGAATGAACAAAGATTTATCCTGGGCAAAATCAGCGGGCAAGTATGTTTCGCTTTATGAAAAAGCAGTTTCAAAAATGAAAAAGGAAAAATAAATTAACCGTTTTTTTGAATAATAATCTCAACAACACTATTTTCAACTCATGAAATTATCTCAGCAGCTTATTTTCTTCGGTATTGTATTATCAATTTACGGTTTAATAAATTTTTACATTTTTCGGCGTGCGCTGATTATTATTCCCGCCAACTATAAACCTCTTTTCATAATTTCTTATGTTTTTATTGTTCTTTCGTTTATTGCAGGAAGATTTTTAGAGCGCATCTCTGTTAATTTTTTCAGCGATGTCTTGGTTTGGATCGGTTCTTTCTGGATTGCGTTTATGTTTTACTTTTTTCTGGCTTTACTTGTAATTGATTTGCTGAGATTAATTAACCTTGTTGTTCCTTTCTTTCCTGCATTTATTACCCACAATATTGAAAAGACCAAACGCATTACTGCTGTAATAGTTCTAATATTAGTTACTATAACTGTGGTCGGCGGATACATCAACACAAAAGTTATTATAACAAAAACTTACGGAATGAGGATTCACAAAAACGCAGGTGAGCTGAAATCTCTAAATGTTGCTATGGCTTCTGATATTCATCTTGGAACAATAATCGGTAAATCTTTTTTAAATAAACTTGTAACCGAGATCAATAAATTAAATCCTGACATTATTCTTCTTGCCGGCGATATCATTGACGAAGATCTCGCTGCAGTTATAAAAAACAATGTCGGTGGAGAATTAACCCGTCTTAAATCTAAATACGGTGTTTATGCAATTACGGGAAATCATGAGTATATCGGCGGCGTAGAAGGTGCTTACAAATATTTAACTGCCCACAGTATAAATGTTTTAAGAGACGAGAAAATAAAAATTGATAATGCGTTCTACATCGTTGGTAGAGAAGACCGCGCGATTAGACAATTTGCAGGAAAGCAAAGAAAAGAGTTAAAAGATTTGTTAACCGGAATTGATAAATCTTTCCCTGTTATATTAATGGATCACCAGCCTTTCGGATTAAATGAAGCGCTTGAAAATAATATTGACTTACAGCTTTCCGGTCATACACACTTTGGACAACTTTGGCCACTTAATTTTATTGTTGAAAAAATCTACGATTTGAGTTGGGGTTACGGTATTAACGGAAATACTCATTACTACGTCTCGTGCGGTGTTGGCGGATGGGGCCCGCCGGTTAGAACAGGAAGCCGTCCGGAAATTATAAACTTCAAAATTAAATTTGTTGGCCCAAGGAAATAATTTTTTTATTTCAACAAAATCATTTTCTTGGTTTGAATATTGCCGCCAAAACTTAATCTATAAAAATACACTCCGCTCGGTAGAGATGTTGCATGCAACGTCTCTACATAAACACCTGCTGGTTTATACTCGCCCACAAGCGTTGCAACTTCTCTACCCAACAAATCATAAACTTTTAATGTTACAAATCCGCCCGCTGGAATTTGATATTTAATTTCAGTTTCAGGATTAAATGGATTCGGGTAATTCTGGTAAAGTGAAAATTCGGTTGGACGTGGCCTTTGTTCTTCTCTAACATCCGTTCTAACGTTTGGATATTTTATTCTACTCTGATTAATTGCGTTTTTTAATTCATCAAGCGTTGATCCTGCGGCAACGGAAAATCCTATATCTATAGATTGGTTTGCAGAAATACTAAACGGTCCCGCAGAAATTACAAAAGAAATGTCGCTCGGTCCCGCGGTTTTGTTCATCGCCCCTTTTGAAGAAATTGTAATCCATTTTTCTGCATCGCTGAACCCGTCGGCATTTGCTAAAATTACTTCTCCGGTTGTAGCATTGTTGTCAATCGGATAATAGCCGTAATTATTTGAAGATAACAATGCAGCTCCTACATACGTGTCAACTTTTTTGGTTTTATCAAACGCTACGGCAAAACTATTTGTCTCGTCGTAATATGTTGAATCTGCTGTTGGCGCGTCTGCAGGCAGATCCCAGTCAAAATAATATCCCGCATAAAGACCGTTTATGTTCTGTGAGGTTGTATTATTCAGCGTTGTTTTAAGAATTATATAATTATCATCCGGTATCTGCGAGTATGTGTACGTTAATAATTGCGTCGTTATTCCAAGTGCGTTCGCCCCAGCTCCGGCATCAGAAAAAACCGTGCGTCCGTCTTGCTCAATTCCATCGTTTTTAATTTTTACCGGAACAACTGTAAGAAAATCCTTGCTCTGTTTTAATGTATCCCTGGCAGCATCCATTAATTTGCTTGATGATGTTCCGTACATAAATGCACCTTCGAACAAAAGATTTTCGCCGCCGTTAAATTTAAATCCCGATCCTTCTTGATTATTAGGAAAATCATTAAACCCTAATGCGCCTTTGCTTGTAATGCTCATTGTTATATTACCTATATTATGCGTGTCATATGTAGGATTGATTCGCGCATTGATCCACTGAAAATCAACTTCGTTTCCGCCAATAATATATTTTAAAAGCAAATGGAGATCGTGATTGAGTGGTGCATCGGCGTGTATCTCAAACCTAAATTTATTCAAACTATTACTAATGGTGCCTAAGGTTGCCATTTGTCCGGTATCAAAATTTCGATTCAGAAATTCAACAGCGTTATCAGTGTTCTCAAGTAGAACGGAAATGTTTGTTGCCGATTTTAAATAATTTGTAAAAGTAATTTCAACGGAAACCATCTCGCCGGATTCCAATATGCCGTTGCCGTTTCCTTCATCAATAAATTTAACGCTTGTCGCTCTAATTGCAGTTGTGTTTGTATCTGTTACCGCTCTGTATGCATTTATTCTTCCTCTGCCCAAAAGATATTTTAGACTTGCGCTGTTAGATTGTTCAATGTTGTCGGAACTAGTCCGGATTTGCTCGGCAACTTGAAGCGCTGAATAACCACGACGCATCGAAAAGACAAGGCCGGCCAATCCCGCAACAAGCGGCGAGGACATTGACGATCCGCTTATTCTATGATAAAGAGAATCAAAAACAAATGGTGTTTTCTGCCATGTTGATAAAATTGATGTTCCCGGCGCAAAGACATCCACACTTCTTCCATAATTTGCTGCTATAGAAATAGCATCGCTGTCTGTTTCCAGCCATCCAACACTTAACACTCCTTGATAACTTGCGGGGTAATAATCCGATAGCTCTCCGTTGTTGCCCGCGGCGGCTATTACAAGCGCTCCTTTAAATATTGCATAATTAATTACCTCCTGCCCAAGGTTAGAATAATCGAATCCTCCCCAGCTGCAATTAATAACCCATGCTTTGTTGTCCGCGGCATATTTTATTCCTTCATAACCGTAATAAATATATGGATAACCGTTTGCATCACGTTTATCTCCACGGGAAGCTTTGATGGGAATAAACGAGCAGTTAAAGCCGATTGATGCAATTCCTTTTTGATTATTTGTAACGGCACATGCAATCCCTGCAACGTGTGTTCCGTGATATCTGTTCTGTGATGATCCGTCTTCGCGGGGATCGTTGTCCGGCATTCCGTTGCTTCCGCCTAAATCAATTCCCTTAAAAACACCGTGATCATACCAAACATTTCCAAGAAGATCGGGATGCGTCCAATCAACTCCGGTATCAACAATCCCGATTATTACAGTTGAGTCCCCTTTAGTAATATCCCAGGCTTCTTTCGCATGAATTTGTTCTAAGTTTCTCTGTTGGCTTAAAGCAAATAACGAATCGTCCGGTGAATAAGTAACCGTTTGAATATATTTTGGCTCTGCCCACTCTACGCCGTTTTGTTTGGAAATTTTTTGTACTGCTTTGAGAGGATCTTCCGGAGAATTATATGTTAAGAGATAAATTCTGCTTAACGATTCCTCTCCTTTGTTCAATTTTGATTGTGCGGGAAAAAGCTGTGTTAAATTCCGGATTGAAAAGTTTTGTGTTGATTTATTTAATGTTTGTGTAGAGGCCGGAAAGTCTTTCTTAAATTTTACAACAAGTGTATTGGAAATGTAAAGCGACTTCCCTTTTTGTATTACGTCCTGACCGGTGCAAACGGAAATTCCAAAAAGAATTAATATCACTATATAAAAAAAGTTTTTTCTCATGTTTTTGGTTTTAAGAATTTACTTAGACAAGTTTATGAATTCGGTGTGTAACTAACAATGTTTATTGTCAACGCTTTTAATCCTCCCCTAAATTCGGGGAGGATTAACTTGATTGAAGAATTTATTTCTTCTTTACTTCGTAAACATTATTCTTTTCGTTTGCATCCGGCACAAGCTTAGTGTTAAGCTCAACTTTTTTTATCTCTTTTTTTACATTTAGATTTATTTTGGTTTCCTTGTTCCCGGTCTTCCATGCTGCTGCGCTTTTATGAATATCTTCGCTTGAATCATCGGCATAAGTTATTTTTAAATCAATGGGTACGGGAACGTTTCCGATTTTTTCAATCACTATTTCCGCTTTCTCTTTTTTTGAAGACACGCTCTTAACTGCAAGATCCGGAAAATCTCTTTCGAAATACCACGGATTCCAAAACCAGCTTAAGTCTTCTTTGGCCACATCGTTAAACGTAAAAAAGTAATCCCATGGAATAGGATGTTTTCCGTTCCATCTGCTGATATATTCATGCAATCCTTTCTTAAACAATTCATCTCCCAAAATATCTTTAAGAACATAATATGAAATAGATGCTTTGACGTATGAATTAAAGCCAAGCATTTGTCCGCGCGTTGCTATTGAAGGTAGAATCATCGGCGTGTCGAATTCATTACCCATTGCAATTCCAATATATTTAACGTTGCCGGTAAATTCATCGGCGTCTTTTACCAGGTTTCCTAAGAGCGCAGATGTAAAAAATGTTGCCCATCCTTCATCCATCCATGCGTATTTACGCTCGTTTATTCCCATATAAAACGGAAAATATGTATGAGCAATTTCGTGCAAAGTAACTCCCGCTTGACCGGCTTTCGAATAGCCCATGCCGTTGTTGGTCATCATCGGAATTTCCATTCCGCCGCCGCCCATTGTTTCACCGTTGAATGTGGTGATCTTTGGATATGGAAACGGAACACCCGGCCAAACCTTCGAAAGATTTTCTACTGAAAGTTTTGCGTAATAAGCTACTTCGTCCCATCCCTTGGATTTAGCGGGGTAAACTGCGTCGGTAAAAGCTTTTTTCCCGTTAGCATCAATCTCTGCACCGATTCCGTCCCAAACATATCCGCTGCTTGTTGCGAAAGAAACATCCGGAACTCCATCAGCTTTAAATTTCCAAACATTTTTTTCTTTGTCTGCGGTTGCGCCGTTTTTCAAATCCTCTTCCCGAACAATTCTTATAATTCCGTCGGATTCTTGAGCATCTTTATAGCGGGAATAAATTTCGGGTTTAACAACTTCTTGCAAATTCTGATATGTGCCCGTTGCCCAGACCAAAAAATTCTTCGGTACGGTGATTTCAAAATCAAAATTATTTTTATCGTTGTAGAATTCTACATTTCCCCCATATTCATTCATGTCCCATCCATCAATGTCATCATAAACTGAAACTTGCGGATACCAATACGCAACGTAAAGCGTTGAGTCGTTGTACGCCCCCATTCTTATACGTGATTCCTTGGGAATTATAGCCGACCACTTAACATCAATTGTTGTAATTGATTTTGGTGGAATTGGTTTATCTAAATTTCTTATACCCATGTTTGTTGCTGTTCTGAATAAACCGTTTCTTCCTTTTGTGCTTACGCCAACTCCGTTAATCATAAAGGTATCTATTGCTACTCCATCGGTTTCGTCGCTCGGAGAAATTCCGCTGTCGCGTGAATTTCCTTTCTTCATTATGTCTTGATACAAACGCAGAACTATTCTGCGGAGTGTATCGGGGCTGTCGTTATAATATTTAATTTGTTCGGTGCCTTTTACAATTCTGTCTTTAGGAAAAACCTCCGCTTGGATTTTATAATCTGCATGGTTAATCCAATAATTAGCGCCGGGTTTGCCATCGTAGGACCGCGTTCCTTTTTCATATGCTTTAACAATATTGCGGGGAATGTAGATTGAAGAGCTTTGTGCAAGTGTTGTTGAGAACACTAAAATTGTTATTAAAAAAATTTTTGATATGTGCATTAACAAGTTTTTCATAATACCTCTAATTCGTTTCGTATTTAGATGCCTTAACTATCAATAATGTTTCTTTTAATGTTATTTAAATTCAACTGTGTTGTCTTTCAAATTCACGTCTGGTGTTTGTGTGCTGCCAAGCTCTATTTTTATTACGTTCTTCTTTGAGGGAATAAAGGTTGTAATTCCAATATTTCCATCTTTCCACGCGCTTGCTGTTTTATCATAAACAACAGCATCGGTTCCGTCATCGTAATAAAATTTTATTTTAATTGGGACCGGTAATCCACCTTTGTTAGAAATGCTTATACTTACTCCGTCTTTTCTCTTATCCGCCGATAAAGATAAATCCGGATACTTTGTTTCAAAGAACCAAGGTTTAAAAAACCAATTAAGATTTTGCCCTGCTGTGTTGTTAAATGTAAAGAAGAAATCATATGGAATCGGGTGCTTGCCATTCCAGCGGTTCATGTATTCGTGTAAACATTTTTTGAAAAGATCATCTCCCAAAGTATTTCTCAAAAATTCATATGCCGCACCAGGTCTTCTGTAAGATGCCGTTCTGTAAGAAGCGCCTCTTAGTTCATATGATAAAACCATCGGCGGAATATCTTGTTCGTTGCCTGCAAACTCGCTAAGTCCTTGTGCGTTTCTTGTTCTGGGGTCATAACCCGGAGCGTTTGCAGTTTGAAAATCGAACGGAAGCATTGTTGCCCATCCTTCATCCATCCAGGCATATTTCCGTTCGTTGATTCCCATGTAAAATGGAAAATATGTATGAGAAATTTCGTGAGAGGTTAAATGAACCGTGCCTTGAAGTTCCGGCACAGAAGAATCGTTAACCATCATCGGAAATTCCATTCCGCCTACTCCGTTGAAAACTGTCATTTCGGGATAAGGGTATGGAACGCCGGGAATTTGTGTCGAAAAACTTTCGATCGCCTTGCGTGCTACTTCTGCAACAGTATAAAAATCTTTTGATGATTTATTATAAGCCGCATCTATAAATGTTCTGCGTCCGGAAATTTTATCTACTATCGGACTCGAGCCGTCCCATAAATAATGGTCACTCGTTGCAAAAGCAAAATCCATTACGTTTTCTGCTTTGAATTTGTATGTGAGCTTTTCGTTATCCGCCGTAACTAATCCCTTTTGATAATCTTTCTCCTCTACTATTTTAACAACCGAGTCGGAGCTGTACGCTTTTTTATACCGCTCTAATATTTCTTTTGCTAAAACCTCTTCGGGATTTTGCAAGCTTCCTGTTGCCCAGATTAAAAAGTTTTTCGGAACGGTTAATTCCACATCGTAATTAGAAAAATCATTGTATGTTTCAACTTGTCCCGTATAATTAACAACATCCCATCCATCAATGTCATCGTACACCGCAACTTGTGGAAACCAATAAGCTACAAAGAAAGTAGTGCTGTCGTATGCGCCCATTCTAATTTGTGAAGTGTTGGGAATGATAAAATTCCAATCACATTTTATTTGCGCCTTTGATTTTGGAACGATTGGCTTCTCTAATGTTAGGAATAAATTTGTTCCTTCTCTCCGCAGTTTAGAACTGGTTCCGTCTGTTTTGTATTCTTTGCCGTTAACAAATATCCCGCTTGACTTCACCCCGTCGGTTAAGGCTTTTGTGTCTATTTCAAAATCAATTGTGTTCCCTTTTCTGTAAATATCCATTAAAATTTTTATTACGATCTGTTTCAGTGTATCCGGACTATTATTATAGTAAGTAATTTCTTCTGTTCCGGTTAGTGTTCTTGTTTGCGGTACAAGTTCGGCTTTAATTTTATACTCGGCTCTGTTCTGCCGGTAATTTGACCCGGGGGTTCCTTCAAGCGAGCGTGTGCCTTTATCAATTGCTTTCTGAATGTTTAACGGAATTGTTAAAGAAGGTTTTTGAGCAAAAGAAATTGTTGCTAAAAGAAAAATTGCTGTGGTAAAAATTTTTCTGTTCATCTTTATCCCGATAATAATTTGTTTGATGAGTTAGTTGGGGTTAAAATAGGTTAGCGGTAAATTTTTTACAAATTAATTATTTTTAATATTGTAATTATGCTTCTGCTTTTTCCATCTTGGGAATTTTTGCCAGCGCCTGTTCAAGATCTTCTATTATATCCTTTACGTTTTCAATTCCAACAGAGAGGCGCACAAGTCCATTTGTAATGCCGCCGTTTTTGCGTGCTTCTTCGCCCATCGAAAAATGCGTCATGCTTGCCGGATGCTGCACCAATGTTTCAACACCGCCAAGTGATACGGCAAGCGTACATAATTTTACGGCATTCATCATTGCTTCGCCGGCTTTTAATCCGCCTTTTAATTCGAACGAAATCATTCCGCCCGTTCCGTTTTGCTGCTTCAAACCTACTTGATAAGTTGGATGACTCTTAAGTCCGGGATAACGAACCCATTTTACTTTCGGATGATTCTCAAGATACTCGGCAACAAGTTGAGCGTTCTCGCAATGTTTCTGCATTCGTACAGAAAGAGTTTTTAGTCCGCGGTGAACAAGAAATGAATTGAACGGATCTATAACTCCACCAAGTTGATTTAAAACTTTTCTCATCTTTTGAAACATTTCTTCGTCTTTAACGATTATAATACCCGCAACAACATCGGCGTGTCCGTTTAAAAACTTCGTCATGCTGTGGAGAATTATATCAGCACCGAATTTAAATGGCTGCTGAAGTGCCGGACTCATGAATGTATTATCAACAACAACAAGTGCGCCGTGTGCGTGCGCTATTTTTGATGCGGCTTCTAAATCCGAAATTGCAAGAGTCGGATTTCCCGGAGTTTCTACATAAACAATTTTTGTGTTCTGCTTCATCGCCTTTTCAATTTCCTCGGGAAATTCCGTATCTACAAACGTTGATTCAACTCCAAACTTTCCTAAAATATTTTGAAGAAGGGTTAATGTTGGTCCGTAAACAAATTTTGAGCAGACTACATGATCGCCCGATTTAAGTAGCGTAAAAAATATTGTGCTTATTGCCGCCATCCCGCTTGCACAACCCAATGCTTTATGTCCGCCTTCTAATTCTGCAACTGCTTTTTCCATTGCTTCGATGGTAGGATTCTCTAACCGCGTGTATATATATCCGCATCCCTCTCCTTTGAAAAGAGACGCGCCTTGTTCTACGGATTCAAATTTAAATGTAGAGGTTTGATAGATCGGCGGTACTACCGGGCCGAATTCATAATCATTCATTCCTGCGTGAACTGTTCTAGAATCGAACTGTAATTTTTTGTTGTGTGACATTCTATGTTTCCTTAGTTATGTCATTCTGAATCGAGACAACGTCGAGATGAAGAATCTCTAAAAAATAGTTTTGAGATCCTTGGTTCCTGCCTACCGGCAGGCAGGTCGCTCAGAATAACAGTTGTGTTTTATTCTTCCCCGTTACCGTTTCCATTTTCTTCTTCCGGAATTACGCGGGCAATATCTGCAATGTCATCGCCTTCATTCAAGCGGATTAATCTTACGCCTTGAGTGTTTCTTCCCATAACGCGCAGATCTTTTACTGCTTGACGGATTACCATTCCGCCCGTTGTAATAATTACAAGTTCATCCGAATCATTTACTTCTTTTATCGCAATCAGTTTTCCGTTTCTGTCCGATGTCTTAACCGTAATAACTCCTTTTCCGCCGCGTCTTGATAATCTGTAATCTTCTATTTCGGAACGTTTGCCAAATCCTTTTTCGGTAACAACCATTAATGTTGTTGCATTGCGGACAACAATCATTCCGATTACAACATCGCCCTTGCCTAATCTAATTCCGCGTACTCCGGTTGCGGTTCTTCCCATGTCGCGCACATCTTTTTCGTTGAAGCGGCACGCCATTCCGTTTCTTGTTCCGATAATAATTTCATTTTTTCCTTCGCTCAGTTTTGCTTCTATCAGCCGGTCTCCTGCAGCAAGACTTATTGCATTTATTCCGCCTCTACGGATATTGGAATACGCCGAGAGAACCGTTTTCTTAACCGTTCCTTTTTCCGTTGCCATCACAATAAATTTATCATCGGTAAATTCTTTTACCGTAACAAAAGCAGTGATGTTTTCTTCTTTATCTTTTTCTATAAGATTTAAAATTGATTTTCCTTTTGTAGCGCGTCCGCCTTCCGGAATTTCATGAACTTTAAGCCAATAACATTTCCCTTTATCGGTAAAGAACATTATGTAGTGGTGGGTTGAAGCGATGAACATATGCTCAATAAAATCTTCTTCTTTGGTGCCCGCACCGGTTACTCCTTTTCCTCCGCGTCCTTGTCTTCTATATCCGCTTACCGGAAAACGTTTTATATATCCTTGATGAGAAATTGTTACAACAACATCTTCCTCTGCAATTATATCTTCGAGCGAAAATTCTTTCAGCTCTCGTTCGATTGCTGTTCTGCGCTCATCGGCATATCTTTCTTTCAGCGCGAGAAGTTCTTCTTTAATTATGTTCCATCTTTTCTTTTCGTTGGTTAGAATGCCTTTCAGTTTTTCGATGAACTTGATCGTCTCTTTGTATTCGTCTTCTATCTTCTGGCGTTCAAGTCCCGTTAAGCGCTGCAATCTCATATCAAGAATTGCTTTTGCTTGAATTTCAGAAAGCTTGAACTTCTTCATCAAATTGGTTTTTGCTGTTTCGGTGTCTTTCGATTTCTTGATCGTCTGAATCACGGCATCAATATTATCGAGAGCAATAATGTATCCTTCCAAAATGTGTGCGCGTCTTTCCGCCGCATCAAGATCGAACTGAGTGCGTTTTTTCAGCACGTCCATTCTGTGTTCGAGGAAGTGCTGCATCATCTGCTGAAGCGTTAATACTTTCGGCTGTCCGTTTACAAGCGCAAGCATTATAACGCCGAATGTTACCTGCATAGCCGTGTGTTTGAAAAGCTGGTTCAGTGTTAATGCCGGTTGTCCGTCGCGTTTTAGCTCGATAACAATGCGCATTCCGTCGCGGTCCGATTCATCGCGGATATTTGAGATGCCGTCAATTTTTCCGTCACGCACAAGCTCGGCAATTCTTTCTATCAAAGTTGCTTTGTTTACCTGATACGGAATTTCCGTGATGATAATATTTTCTCTATCGTTCTTTAATGTTTCAATGTTTGCTTTAGCGCGTATAACAATTCTTCCGCGTCCGGTAAGGAATGCTTCTTTCACTCCTTCGTAGCCGTATATAATTCCGCCCGTTGGAAAATCCGGCGCTTTAACAATTTTTATTAACTCTTCTGGTTTCAGTTTCGGGTTTTCTATTATTGCAACAAGTCCGTCAACAATCTCGCCAAGATTGTGCGGAGGAATATTTGTCGCCATGCCTACCGCAATACCGCTTGCACCGTTTACTAATAAGTTCGGTAAGTAAGATGGAAGAACTGTCGGCTCTTGCAATGATTCATCAAAGTTCGTTGCGAACGCAACCGTGTTCTTATCCAAGTCGCGAAGCATTTCGTCTGCGATTCTTGCAAGACGCGCTTCCGTATAACGCATTGCCGCGGGCGAGTCGCCGTCAACCGAACCGAAATTTCCTTGTCCGTCCACCAAAGGATAGCGCAGAGAAAAATCTTGAACCATGCGCACCATTGAATCGTAAACAGCCGTGTCTCCGTGCGGATGGTATTTACCAAGCACTTCACCTACTATACGTGCGGATTTTTTATATGGTTTATTGTGAGGAACTCCAAGTTCGTGCATGCCGAATAGAACACGGCGGTGAACAGGCTTTAATCCGTCTCTTACATCGGGTAATGCGCGTGCAACAATTACGCTCATCGCATAATCTATGTAAGATGATTTCATTTCTTCTTCGAGTGATACGGGAACTACTTTTTCGAATATGGTTGTCATTAGTATGAATTCTGTTTTTAATTATTAAACTATTTTCTTGATCGTGCTCTTGATCTTAATCGTGATCGTGATCTTTCTTTTTGAACAAGAGTATGATCATGAGCAAGATCATGATTAAGTAATACTTTTTCAAAAATGATTATACTTTTTTTATTATTCTCTGCGTTCTCCGCGCAACCTTTGCGTTCTTTGCGGTTAATCTTTTTAACCGCAGAGTGCGCTAAGAATTCGCAAAGTGCGCTGAGGAATTTTGACGCTTTTAATTCCAATACAATTTTACATCAGTACTGAAGCCAATCCAAAGTAAAAGAGTATGGTGCAAATATCTGTCAACGCAAGTGTAATTGGTCCCGCTGCAATTTTGGGATCTAACTTAAACGCATGCAAAGCAGAAGGAACGCTTAAACCTAAAACCGATGCAATCAACTGAACCAGTAAAACGCTCAACGCAATTACAACCGCCGCGATTAAAGAACTTTTCCAGATTAAAACTATCGCTCCAACAATTACCGCACTGCTCAAACCGATCAGTCCGGCTGTTTGTATTTCTTTAAGAACATTTTTCAAATACCATTTCAAAGACGGCTTTGTTGAATGCAATGTTTGTATCGTAACCGTCATTGATTGAATGCTTATGCTTTCTCCGAGTCCGAGCATCATTGTCATAAAGAATGCGATCAGAATGCTTTCTGTTAGAGTTGCTTCAAACATTCCGGCAAACAATGCACAGATTGTTCCGCCTGTTATTGTTGTAAGAAACCATGGAAACCTGTACCGCCATGCTTTAAACGGTGAAGCATTCTTAACTTCAGAGATCTTAAAGCCGATCTCTTCGAAAACATCGTTCACTTCTTCCGGTTCTTCAACGTTCAGTAATTCCTCCGTAAAAAGATTCACATCAACGATGCCGATGAGTTCCCTTTCCTCGTCAACGACGGGGAAGGCTAAAAATTTATAAGTTACAAAGAACTCACACGCATCATAAACGGTTGCCGTTTTGGGAAGTGCGGCAACACGTTTTACCATCAACTCTTCTATTTTCTGTTCGCCTCTCCCCGTTAACAATCTCCGTGTGGGCAAAACTCCGACAAGCTTTTTATTTTCATCAACAACATAAAAGTAAACTATTCTTTCGCCGAGACCTTCTTCCCTAATCTTCTTCAGCGTTTCATCAACGGTTAAATTTTTATCAAGCGCGGTAAAGTCTTTCCGCGCATGTTCCATAACCGATTGACTGTATGTTTGCTTGTCGTGCATTCATCATTTCTTCTTTGTCATTGCGAGTCCGGCATTATCGGGCGAAGCAATCTCTAAGTTTTCGGTCTGGGATTACTTCGTCGTCCCTCGACAAGCTCGGGACCCCTCGTAATGACAATGTTATATGTCAAGGTTCGCGTACTTAGCGTGTTTCTCAATAAACGCTCTGCGCGGTTCAACTGCGTCGCCCATCAGCGTTTCAAAAATTTTATCTGCCGCCGCGGCGCTTTCCAAATTAACTTGAAGAACCGTGCGCGTCTCCGGGTTCATTGTTGTTGACCATAATTGTTCCGGATTCATTTCGCCCAAACCTTTGTAGCGCGATATTATGATTCCTCTTGTTGAAGTTGAGGCAGAACTTTCGTTTTCTTCCACTTCTTCTTCTACAACGACTACTTCTTCTTTTCCTTTTGAATCTGCTTTGAATTTTTTCAAAATTTTATCCCGCTCATCATCGTCAAACGCGTAATGTTCTTCTTTTCCTTTTTTAATTTTATATAGCGGTGGCTGTGCAATGTAAACTTTTCCGGCCGTGATTAATTCTTTCATGTGCCGGTATAAAAACGTTAAGAGCAAAGTTCGTATATGACTTCCGTCCACATCGGCATCCGTCATTAAAATAATTTTTCCGTAACGTGCTTTTTCGGAATCAAACTCTTCTCCTATTCCCGCTCCGATCGCAGAGATCATTGCTTGTATCTCCTGGTTCTCAAGAATTTTATTGATCTTAGCTTTTTCAACATTCAAAATTTTTCCTTTGATCGGAAGGATTGCCTGAAATCTTCTATCCCGCCCCATCTTTGCAGAACCGCCTGCAGAATCTCCTTCTACAACATAAATCTCGCAATGCTCGGGATCGTTGATAGAACAATCTGCAAGTTTGCCAGGTAGATGCATTGAGTCGAGCGCATTTTTTCTGCGGACTAGTTCACGCGCCTTGCGTGCTGCCTCGCGTGCTTCTGCTGCTCTCATACACTTATCAATAATTTTTTTTGCTATCGAACCGTTCTCTTCAAGAAACTCCGAAAGTTTTTCTCCGACCAAAGTTTCAACTGCCGATTTAACTTCGCCGTTACCGAGTTTTGTTTTTGTCTGTCCTTCAAACTGCGGTTCCATAACCTTAACGGAAATCACTGCCGTCAATCCTTCTTTGAAATCATCGCCCGTTAAAGTTATTTTGTTGCTGTCCTTGATCAATCCATTTTTGTATGCGTAGTTATTAAGCGTTCTGGTGAGCGCGGTTCTAAATCCAACCAGATGTGTCCCGCCCTCTATCGTGTTAATGTTGTTAACATACGAGTGAACGTTTTCTGAATATGAATCGCTGTATTCAAATGCGATTTCAACCGGTGTGTTGTCTTTCTCGCCTTCGATGTAAACCGGTTTGTGAATCGGCGCACGGTTTTCATCAAGATATTTTACGAAGTCAATCAGTCCGCCTTTGAATTTATAAACTTCTTCCTGTCCGTCAGCTTCGTCTTTCAGCGTCATTGTAACTTCTTTATTTAGATACGCAAGCTCGCGCAATCTTTCTGCAACAGTATCAAAGTGGAATTTTACCGTTTTAAAAATTTCTTTATCCGGCATGAAAGTAGTTTTTGTTCCGGTGTTTTCGCTTTTATAAGTTCCCGTTTGTTTTACAGGTGCTTTGGGAATACCGCGTTTAAATTCCTGAGAATAAATTTTTCCGTCGCGTTTCACTTCAACTATCAGCCACTCGGAAAGTGCATTTACTACCGAGACGCCGACACCGTGTAATCCGCCGGAAACTTTATATGAATTTTTATCAAATTTTCCTCCGGCATGTAGAACTGTCATAACAACTTCGAGCGCAGATTTTTTTTCTTCAGGATGCATATCAACAGGAATTCCTCTTCCTCTGTCTTCAACCGTAACACTTTGATCCTTGTGAATAGTAACAACTACGCGGTCGTTGTAACCGGCGAGCGCTTCATCTATACTGTTGTCAACAACTTCGTTTATAAGATGATGAAGTCCGCGCGATCCGATATCGCCAATATACATGGCGGGGCGTTTGCGTACTGCTTCAAGCCCTTTTAATACGTTGATGCTTTTCGCGTTGTACTCGTCTTGTTTCACTGCTTCGTTTTTTGTTTTTTCTTTCGCCATAGTTTATCTGTATTCCTTCTCTACAAAAACTTTATTGTTTTTATTACTTGTCCGTTGAAATATTTATTTATTTTTTCCGCTATAAGATTTTTTCTAAGGTTCAGTTCGCTTTTCCAGACGGAATTTTCTACCCGTAGAAACAAAATTTGTTTCTCCACTTTAACCGCTAAGGCAATTGGTTTTAATTCCGGAAATATTTTTTCAAATTCATCAACTATGTTATAGTTCTTAAGCGACTCGCGTAGATTGGTAAACTCCGCTTCTTTGTTCAACACCTCGTCGAGTGTTCTAAAACTGCTACGCGTATGCCGCTTTGCCATTGTTAACTTTTATTAAAAGATTTTCTTTCCTTAGATCCAGCCCTTCCGTTTTTGTAAGGTCGGTCATCGTAATAAACGCCTGCCCTATTTGAGAAAGATACCGGCTGATTCTTCCCGAGCGGTAAATATCAAGTTCGCCGAAAACATCGTCCATTAAAAAGATTGGTGTCTTTCCAAGTTTCTCTTTCATAAAAAAGAACTGCCCGAATCTTAGTGCAATCTGAAATGTTTTATGCTGTCCTTGCGAGCCGAAGCGTTTCAACTCTAGATCGTTTATATAAAAAATAAAATCGTCTCTATGCGGACCGGCTAAATTTGTTCCTCTACGAAGTTCACCTTCGCGAAGATCGTTTAGTTCCTCTCTAAATCTTTCGGATATTTTTTCCTTGTCTGTTCCGGAAAAAGAATCATAAATTATTTTCGGTTCTTCTGCTCCTTCGATAATTTGATTATAAGCATCTTTAAGGTAGCTGTTAAACTCCACAACAAAGTTTTGTCTGTGCTTAATTATTTCAGTGCCGTTTATGATTAGAGATTCCGTCCATGCATCGAGCTGATCATATAAATTTTGATTGCGTGTTTCCTTAATCTGCGTTAATAACGATGAGCGCTGGCGCAATGTTTTATTGTATTCAAGCAGCATTTCCAGATACGTGTGGCTCGCCTGCGAAATTACCGAGTCTACAAATCTACGCCGTTCTGCAGGTGCGCCTTGTGTAATTGCGTGATCGGACTGTATAAGCGAAACGATTGGAAATTTTCCTATTACCGAGGTAGAATTAAAAATTTGTTTACCGTCCAAATAAAAATTCTTTTTCCCTTTTGTGGAATCGAAAAATATACGAGTATTATTTTCCGTCAAATCCGAAAAGTTTCCTTTCGCATCAAAATATTGTTCGCCGAACATTATAACATCGTTCTCGTTAGCAAGATTTAAGTTTTTCGTAGTGCTCAAATAATAAATTGCCTCTAAAATAGATGTCTTTCCCTGCCCGTTACCACCAACGATGAGATTTAACTTCTCGGAAAAATTCAGCGATGTGTTTTTATGCAGTCTGAAGTTTTGCAATTCGATTTGCTTAAGAACCATTTTAAGTATTCAAGCGAACCGGCATCAACAACATCATCAAGTCAAGATTTTCTTTTTTCTGAACCGGTTCTATTACTACCGCTTTGGTCGGTGAGTGAAGTTTAAAAATTATTTCTTCTTCGCTGCTTAAGTGCGTAAGAACATCATTAACATAAGCTGAGTTGAATCCGATTTCCAGAGCATCGCCTTTATATTCACAAATCACTTTTTCTTCTCCCGATGCGCCGATATCTAAATCTTCCGCGGAGATTTCCAAAGCGTCCGTTGTTATTGAAAACTTAACGCGTCTTGTGCTTGATGTTGAAAACAGCATCATTCTTTTTATTGATTCGTGAATATCTTTGGTATTTACTTTCATAAAAAATTCGTTCTCAAGCGGTATTACGCTCGCATAGTCCGGGTACTTTTGGCTGATGAGTCGTGTAATTAATTCGATATCGTTCAGTTTAAACGATACATAAGTTTTTGTAAGATGAATTTTAACATCTTTCTCGTTCAATATTTTCAAGAGAACCGAAACTGCTCTTTCGGGTACAACATATTGTTGGTTGAATGCTGCCTTAATATTTTTATTTAACATATTTACCAGCCTGTGGCCATCGGTTGTTACTAAACGCAAACCGTCATCTCTAAATTCAAACAATGTCCCCATCATAGCTGGGCGCATTTCTTCTTTGCTCATTGCAAAGGCGCATTTTTCAAATGCTTGTCTTAATTCCTCGCCGTTTATTAATACTTCATTAATATCTTTCGCGTTTTTGTCTGCTTCTACAGACGGTATTTCAGGAAATTCATCGGCATCCAAATAACTGATGGTATATTTTCCCATATCTGTAACGATGTTGATTTTCTTATTCGCCATCAATTTGAAATGAATGGTTGTGTCTTTCAATGAACGAACAACATCATTTAAAAGTCTTGCAGGAACAACTACTTTTATATTTTCCTCTGCTACTATATTCAGTGATGATTTCAAAGATATTTCAAGATCTGTAGCATAAATAGTAAGCTGTCCGTCTTTAACTTCGAATAAAAAGTTTTCCAAAATAGGCATTGGTGTACGTGTAGGAACTGCAGGAATGATTTTGCTTAGAAGTTTTTCTAACTCTTTACTGTTGACTTTGAATTCCATAATTCATCTCCTGGTTAAACCAAAAATATCAAAAAATGCTACCATTTTCAATTTGTGTTCTGCCTCTGTTTAGTAATATCAACAGCATTATTATTATATAAACTATATATATACTTAAAGATTTATAATAATAAGCAATGTTAATTTGTGTATAAGTAGTTTTTATTAACATTAGAGTAAAAATTCTAAACTAATAACCAACGGAAGATTGTTAGTAACATAATAATAAACGTAAGTTATCAAAAGAAGTGTTAGTAACAAAAGAATATAAACACCGCGGTCACGGATTATACACCGGTTACCTACAAGAAAAAATTTTATGTAACGCGCATCTCTATTTTATTTTTCAATGAGTCTATAGTCTCTTTCATTTTAGAATCTTCTGCAATTAAATTTTCCATGCTGGTTTGCGAGTGTATAACAGTAGAATGATCTCGGCCTCCAAAATGTAGCCCAATAGTTTTCAAGGAGGATTTAGTTAATAATTTTGAAAGATACATAGCTACTTGACGAGCTAAAACAATTTCTTTTCTACGGTTTTTTTCACGTAATTTATTTTCTTCAAGATTGAAGTGCTCGCATACAACTTTAGTAATTAATTCTATGGAAATATTAACCTGTTTATTAGTAGAGACCTCTTTAACGGTTTTTTTAACCAGGTCGAAATCTATTTCTTTAGAAGTTAGAGAAGAATTAGCAAGGAGTTTGATTAAGCACCCTTCCAACTCACGAATATTAGATGTTATGTTTTGTGCGATATATTCTAATATCTCACGGGAAAGATTAATACCATAGACTTCACTTTTATTTTTTAAAATAGCAACGCGTGTTTCAAAATCCGGAGGTTGAATATCAGCAGATAAACCCCAGGAAAAACGGGAGATCAATCTTTCATTTAAGCCTTTTAAATCTTTAGGTGGTTTATCGCTGGATAAAATAACTTGTTTACCCGATTGATGCAGGGTATTAAAAATTTGGAAAAATAAATCTTGTGTTTTTTCTTTACCTACTAAAAATTGAATATCGTCAATAATAAGAGCATCCATGCTTTTATAGAAACTTGAAAACTCATTAACAGTATCACCTTGAATAGCTTCTACAAATTCTACGGTGAATGCGTCGGAAGAAATATACACAACACGTTTATCCGGAGAACGTTCTAAAATTTTATTACCAATAGCATGTATTAAATGAGTTTTACCTAAACCAACACCGCCGTATACAAAAAGGGGATTGAAAGATGTTTGCCCCGGATTTTCCCCAACAGCAATAGCAGCAGCTCGCGCTAGTTGATTTCCTTCACCTTTTATAAAATTTTCGAAAACGTATCTAGGGTTTAAATAAGTCTCAAAATCACGCGGTTTACTTAGAGCCGCTTGAGCAGAAGATCCATTAGACGAAAAAGGAAGTTCTGGTTGCTCTTCAGAAGAAACATTTTCTTCATAAATTACGTAAGCAAGTTTACCGCCTGTACCAAGAACTTGTGAGATAGTTTTATTGATTAAAGTATTATAATGTTCTTCTATCCACTCGACAAAAAAATTGTTAGGTACATAAATTTTTAATGTAGATTTTTCCAATTCAAAGGGTTTTATAGGTAAAAACCAGGTGTTGTAAGTAATAAAAGGAACGTTTTCTTTGATTAATCCCAGGCATTCCTTCCAAACTTCGGAAGCGCTCTTTTCGGTTTGAAGTCCCAGAAGAATCTCGGCTGCGTTTTGCATATTGTCCACAATACGGAAAAAAGAAAAAGGTGTAGAAAAATGATTTATTATAAAAAATTAAGGTAAAAATTTTATAAACGAACAAATTATTAACATTAAAAAACAGCCATAAGCTATTTATATATAAGCGGCTTTCATAGAAAATCAGTAATAATGAACAGAGACAACGAAGAAAAACATAACACCAAAAAGGTTCTTAATTATGTGAAACGTTCCACAAAAAAGGATTATCAACAATTTATTAACACATAATTTTGTGCGTTATCCACTATTGTGAAGATATAAGAAGGGGGTAATTAGTGCAAATTAATTCTCTTAACAAGAAGAAATATTTTACAAAAAAAGAAGTTTGAAGAGAGAAAAACGAAAGCTAATTTTATGCCGAAGATATTTATAAAGCAATAATTCTATTTGAGAGTGAAATGAAAAATCTTTTGATAGTTTTTACAGGCGGCACCTTCTCTATGAAAATAGATGAAAAGACAAATTCCGCTATTCCTTTTTTTCATGGGGAAGAATTATTAGAAATGATTCCCCAGGCAAAACAACTCGCAAATTTATCTGTATATGAATTCGGTAAATTTCCTGGACCGCATGTTACACCAGAAATGATGTTAAACCTTTCTAAAAAAGTAAAAGAATTCATTTCTAGAACCGATATAGAAGGGGTGATAATTACTCACGGTACAGACACGCTGGAAGAAACAGCATATTTTTTAGATTTAACCATTAAAACAGAAAAACCCATTATAGTAATTGGAGCAATGAAAACCAGCAACGAAAAAGATTGGGACGGTCCTTTAAATCTTTTGGATGCTATACACATTTGTAATAACCCTAATAGCAGGGGAATGGGAGCTCTCGTCTGTCTTAACGGAGAAATCAATGCGGCAAGCGAGGTTACAAAAACACACACAGAAGATATAGAGACATTCCGAAGCCTGGATTTTGGCTCCCTTGGATTTGTTAATAGGGGGAAGGTAATATTTAACAGACAACCGAATAAATTGGAAAAAATGGAGATAGAAAAAATAAATTCTAACGTAGATCTAATAAAAATTTATGCGGGAATGAATGAGAAATTTTTCAAATATTCTGCGGATAGCGGCGTAGACGGAGTGGTCATTGAGGCAATGGGCGTTGGAAATGTTCCACCACAGGCTTTTGATGGAATTAAATATATTATTGAAAAAAATATTCCTGTAGTTCTTGTCTCTAGATGTCCTGCCGGAGAAACGCTGGATATTTATGGTTATCCGGGCGCAGGGAAATGGTTAAAGGAAATGGGTGTAATCTTTGCGGACTACTTGAACGGGCAGAAAGCGAGAATAAAATTAATCGTTTGTCTTGGTCTGACAAACAACAGAGAAAAACTTAGAAAATTATTTGAGAAATAAGAATGAATAACAAAAGTGAAAGCTTTTGGGATAACATTAAGCCGTGGCTGGGAACAGCAGTTCTTCTGCCGCTGATTATTTATTATACAATTAATAAAGGGCAGTTTACTTTTATAGATTATATAAATGTGTTAATTCACGAGGGCGGGCACGGTATATTTAAGATCTTTGGAAAATTTATTTATACCCTTGGCGGAACGCTTATGCAGATAATAATTCCGTCAATGTTCGTGATATATTATTGGATAAAAAGGAAGAAAGTCTGGACACAAATCTTTCTGGTCTGGCTAGGCGAAAACCTAATGAATATTAGCGTTTATGCTGCAGACGCACGAGCACAAAGACTACCATTATTAGGCGGCAATAAAGTCTATCATGATTGGACTTGGTTGCTGTCTCAAACCGGATTGTTGGAACAAGACCAAATAGTGGGAAATATTTTTTATGGAACAGGAATATTGACGTTTATAATTGTATTGTTAATTCCTCTTCTTTTAAAAGAAATAAAACCGGCAAATATTGATCTTAACCTTTAATCAAACCAATTTTTATCTATCTATTTTTAAATGCCAGGAAACAAGTCTCCTCAACCGAAAAAGATTTTCATAATTAGGATTATAATTAATCAAAGCCAGGTAATATCCAAAAACTTTTTCATATTCTTTTTTATAAAGATTAACCATAGCACCAACATAATAGAAATCGTCTGCTTTAACCGATTTGATCAGCAACGGAGAAAGCTTCAAATAGTTTTCCGAAAACGTTAACATTTTTTCTGCGTTTAGAATTTCGCTGTTTTGTAAAAAAGCCTTTGCTAGCTGAATATAAACACTAAGATGAGAAACGCTATCCGGCTTTGTGGTTTTAATAAAGGAATTAGTTTCGTTCTCTATTGAAAAGATATGCATAAAGGTGGAGGAATTAATTTTTTCATTAAGAAGAACATTATTATAATCTTTGTTAATCTGAAGAGAATCCGGGAAAAGGTTTATCATTCGCTCTAATGAAGAACGGCGCGCATTTATTATTCCTAATTTTTCGAACGCCAAAGAACAAAGAAGAATTGACAAATAATCATTCGGGAAAAGCTCTCTTAAATATTTTGATATTCCGAATGCAAAGCGATAATTATTTGAAACATTTAGTGAGTATTCAACGGAATTGAGTAAATCGTTTTTTTGAGGAGGATATTTTTTTGCATACTCTTTTATGAACAAACCGGAATAAAGCGTATCAAATTTCTCATCGAATGAATAAATATAGTTAGAAGGTTTTCCCACGAAAAAAGCACGCGGGGCCAAGAACTCAAGACGAGGATGTATTTCAGAATTTACGGGAGAATTATTTATCATTGTAAAAAAACCACGCGGTGAAACAGATTGACAAGCTAAAAAAGTAAACGGATTATTAATACCAATCCGTTCAAAATCTTGTTTTATCAAAGTAGAAGCAAATTTGCTGTTGATACTCTCAAAAGAAATGTTGATTTCTTTTTTAGAGCCGACCAGAATAATGTCGTTGGCAGTTCCTCCCCAGAGTTGTGAATATGGAAACACCGAAGTGAAGGTATTTAATACAAGCTTTACGACGTCATCGTCCGCCTCGTAAAGATGAAACCACTGAACCATAATACCATTCTCGGCGAGCGAGGTAGAGCATTTTTCAAAATATTCTTTTGAAAATAGATTCCCTATTCCTGCAACCCAAGGATTGGAAGGCTCCGAAATAATAACATCATACTTTTCTTTTGATAGTTTTAACAATGTAACAGCATCTTCATTAATGATATTTACACGTGGATCATTAATACAATTTTTGTTTTCATGCTTAAAAAGAGCAGCAGCAGAAAGAACCTCTTTTGAAATCTCGGCACACACAACTTTTTTTACAGGAGAGTTTAATACAGAGCCAATAGTTGTTCCGCTGCCGAAACCGATCACAAAAATATTTTTAGGATTTTTGTGAAGCATCACTGGTATTTCGCCTAGCAAAACTTGAGTAGGCATATCAAAATATGTGCTTGCGTCCGGCTTGCCGTTAATTATTAATCTTTTGTTGGCTTTATTTCGAATAGATTGAGTAACCGCAACGGTTGCGCTCATTCCTTCTTTATAAAAAATTATTTTTTCATCGGAAAAGCCCTTGGTAAATTCATTGAAAGAACTAGGCGGAAGAGCACCGAAAGATCTGAAAACACCACTGAGCAAAACTTTTTCATTCCACTTTGGAGAAAACACCAGGTAAGAAAAGAAAACAAAAACACAAATTGAAGAGAACGACACTTTTTCTTTGATTGAAAAAAATTTGTATTTCGATATCAGAAGAAAAGCGCCAAATAAATTAAGTGCGATTCCAATTTCAAAAGTTGACTTTATCCCAAACAAAGGAATAAATATCAAACCGGTTAAGATAACCCCAACAACCGTTCCCAAAGTATTTACAGAAAACACTCTTCCAACTGAGACACCGATTTTTTTATTAAAGCTGGAAATAATTTCCGAGGCAACCGGAAGAGACATTCCCATAAATAACGTGGGCAATAACATTAAACAAAAACAAAAAATAAACTCTACAACGAGAAAATACTCGAAAGATTCTTGAGACTTAGAAAACAGCGCAGAGACTTTCCATAATGAATAAGGCAAGCGTTCGTAAAAAAGCAAAACAAACATTGTTGAAAAAGCAATTGCGCCCTGAAGGATTGTCAATAATTTTACATAATTATATCTTTTCAAAACATTTTGAGTAACGGCCAGGCTACCGATAGTTATTCCGCCAATGAAAGCCATCAGCATTATTGAAAATGCATAAGTAGAGGAACCGAAAAAATTAATTAATAGCCGAACCCAGACCATTTCGTATAAGAGAGCAGCCATTCCGGAAATTCCTGCGACGAGAATAACCCTTTTCGCGGTTTGTTTGTCAACTTCGAAAAAATTGCTGTTGTTAGCATTTTCTAGGGGAATAAGTTCAAGTTCAAAAGTTTTATTTTGTTTCTTTGATAAGTAGAGGCCCACGAACCCAGCAATGATATTCAAAAAAGCAGTGGAGTAAATGGTTATGTCTAAGCCAAATTCTTTTATTAATACAAAACCTGCAAAAAATACTCCGACCACAGCACCAAAAGAGTTTAAAAAATATAGGGAGGCAATCTCCTTTCGGGTATCTTGAATACGCTCAACAAAAAATTTACTTAATACCGGTAAGGTTCCGCCCATAGCAGTTGCTGGAAGAAGAAGAAGAATTCCTGCAACAAGAAAACGAGTGCCGGAAAATAAAAACGGTTTAGAAATTAGATCTAAATTAGAGGCTGTTGAGAGGAATAAATTTCCCACAAGGGAGCTAATGGTGGGATATAAAAGACAATAGGCGCCTATGAATAATTCTAATAAAGAATAAATTCGTACTGGATTGTCAAAAGAGTCGGATTTCTTGCCAAACAAATAATTACCCAGAGCGAGACCACCCAAGAAAGTTGCAAGCACGGTCATTTGGGCATAAGTTGTGTTACCCAAAAACAAACTCAGATATTTAAACCAAACCACCTGGTAAACCAATCCAGCTATTCCACTAACGACAAAAAGAAGCGAAACGACTATTCTAACATTTTGCTTCTGCATGATTCCTCGTTTTAAGATATAACTGCAATTTAAGAAAGGTTTTGGGGAATTAAATATGAAAGGAAAAATATTTTTAAGCTACTAGACAAAATTATTTATTAAAAAAACTAATTTAAAAACAGAAGCTGAACGATTATAAACACTGGAAGCAGAATAAGAAGAGAGAATCCATAAATGTAAGCGAAGAAACTCGGCATTTTTATATTGTTCTCTTCAGCCACCGCCTTAACCATAAAATTTGGGCCATTACCGATGTAAGTCATGCTGCCAAAGAATACAGAGCCAACGGAAATAGCTTTAAGAATACTCTCCGGTATTCCGGCAACGATATTGCCGGAATGCTCGCCCAAGCCTAAGGCAAGAGAATGAAACGTTACTGCGGTGGGAGTGTTATCTAAAAAACTGCTCAACAAACCAGAGTAATAATAAAATTGTTGTGGTAGAATTACACCGAGGGATTTTGCGTTGTGTTCCAGATACAACAAACACGGAACCATAGTTATAAAAATTCCCAAGAATAAATAACCAACTTCTTTAATGGGTTCCCACGTAAAGTTATTCGATTCCCTAGTTAATTTTGTAGTAAACATTAAAGAGAGAACAACCATTGCCAGAATGATGGCCTCACGGATAAATTTATAATAGTGATTACTATTTATGAATGGTAGATATTGTTCATTTATGAATGCAACCGCTAGAACAACTCCCGCAAGCCAAACAAAATTTAATTTACCGGAAATTTTTATTGGTCTTATAACCCTGCGATCAGATTCAATAGCAGCCCCTGGCTCTTTTTTATGGTAGTAAGTATCTACGAAAAAATAAATAATAATTAGCAAAAAATTTGTTACAAACCATTCCGGAAACAAATTTAAAAACCACGTAAAGTGGGCACCGCGGAGATACATCATAAACAAAGGCGGATCACCAAGAGGCGTTAACAAACCGCCGCAATTAGCAACGATGCCGATAAAAAACAAAATCGTGTGGACTTTGTATTTTCTCTCCTTGTTGGTATGAATAAGAGCACGAATAAGCAGCATCGCTGCACCCGTCGTTCCCATAAAGGAAGCAAGCACAGCACCGATAATCATAAACACAACATTTACAGAGGGCTTTGCTTCTATATCCCCGTCTAAAAAAATTCCACCGGTTATAGTAAACAAGGAGCCCAGCAAAATTATAAACGGAATGTAATCAAACACCATAGTTTCAAAAAGCTTCTCTTCCAGTCCGGCGCTTAATAAATAAATAACAATGGGAAGACTAAGAACGACGGCCACCATCAGCTTGTTTTTATTTTTCTCCCAAAAATGATTCCAGCGTAAAGGAAAAACGGCAATCGAAAACAACATTAAAAGGAAAGGTATAACCGTAAACAAAGGGACACTAACAGCTAATTCTTTCATTGATAGCACCGGGTTTAGAAAAAAATCTAATTAGAAAATTATTTTTTAAGTAAGTCTCTTATCTGAGTCAACAGCAAAATCTCTTCTTTCGGCGCTGGTTTAGACTCCTCTTTTTTCTTTAGGCCGTTTATTCCCTTTATCATCATAAATATTGCAAAGGCAATAATAATAAAATCAATTACAGTATTAATGAATAACCCGTATCTAATAGTAACACTATCTGCCAACGATATAGAGAGGCTGCTAAAATCAATACCTCCCAAAAGCAAACCGATAGGGGGCATTATTACATCTGATACAAGTGATGTAACTATTTTACCAAATGCAGCGCCTATAATAATACCAACAGCCATATCAACAACATTTCCCTTCATAGCAAATGTTTTAAATTCTTGAACAAGTTTCATTTTGTACCTTTGATATTGTTATTAAAATTTTGAACAGCAACTAATTAGATTTCCAGCAATTAATTTAACTCATAGCACTCAGCTATCAAGAATATCCATTAATTTTTTATAAATAAATATTCTATACCGTTGTTTTCCGGTGGTCTCCTCTAAAATGGATTCTTCCAGAAATTTTGTTATGATAACATTTGCCGTCTGTTTATTTAGCCCAAGCTCTTTAGTTATAAACGGAAGCGATATAATCGGCCTTTGAAAAATCAGTTCAAAAACCCTTAGGGATGGTGTAGATGCAAACTCTTTATTTATAATATTTTGATAGTCATTAAATTCCAAATTCGAAACATTTTTTATTATACTTGATGTGTGTAGAGCGGCATCAACAATTATTATAAGAAAGAATTTAATCCATCCTTCCCACGAGTTGTTTTTTTCTAGGTCTTCCAATCGGTCAAAATACTCTGTACGTCTTTTGCTTAAAATATGTGAAATTTGAAGAGCGGGAAAACTCAGACGCTTCTTCCATAAAAAATGAAGTTGTAATAATATTCTCCCGACAAGACCATTGTTAGTTTCAAAGGGATGAATCATTTCAAACTGAGCGTGTAACAATGCCGCGTTAACTACGAAAGGATACGATAGATCGGAAGCAATATATGTTTCAAAATCTTTCATTAACTGATCAATTGCTTCGGGCGGAGGAGGAATATATTTTGCATTGTTTTCACCGGAAGAATATTGTCCGACCAAGATTTGCGTTTTCCTATAATCGCCGGAATGTGAATCTACTCCCGAGAACTCACTGACCAATTCTTTGTGAATAGATTTTATAATGTGTGAAGAGCTAGATACATTGCGAAGAGATTTTTGTGCCAGCGTTAAAGCGCGCACGTAACTTAAAATATTTTTTAAATCTTCTTGATCCTCTTGAATAACCCGGTTGAAAAAATCCGCAAGATTTTGCTTACAACCATCTATCATCAGACTTTTTAACGATTCAAGAATAGTCAAAGTAGAAAGCAGAAAGTGGTTTGACGGAAGAGCATTTATAGCACCCTCTAAGAGATAAAGAGATTTATCTGCCTCAGAAATTAATGCATAAATTTCTGAATCAAGTCGTATTTTCGGATTAGGAGGTAAAGAGGGAAGAGACATAAGCATTAGTCAATTTATTTAGACTTAATATTACAAAAAAACAAATATAAGTCAAGATATATGGCTTTATTTAGTAAAATAAATAATATAGTCAAGAATAAGTTTATTAAAATCAACATTAAAATTAATAGGTCAAAGATTACTAACTAAGAAGATCTTCGTCTCTGTATAACAGAAGGATGGCAGATTGGGAAACGATAACAAATTTTTCCTTTTCAATTTCAACTTCAATGGCATCACGTCTAAGAAATAATGCAAAATCACCTTCGTGTGCCTGAAGAGGAATATATTTTGTCGCTTTGTTCTCGCGCCAAGGCTCATCTTCGTCGGTCGGCATTCCGATTGGATAACCAGGGCCAATCTTAATTACATATCCACCTTGAACTTTTTCTTTTTCCTGAACGCCGGGCGGAAGGTAAAGCCCACTATTGGTTTTGTTAATGTTGTCTTCCGGTTTAATTAGAACACGGTCCCCAACAATAATTATCTTTTCTGTGTTTATCATTTTTTTTCATTTCTTGTTCAGCCAAAAATAGCAAATGAAAAAGAGAGCTTCAAATACTTATCTTTGTTATAATAATCTTAAGGTAATGATGCAAGATTCATGGAAAGATCACTGGAACAATCGTTATTCTTCAGACGAATTTGTTTATGGTAAAAAACCAAATAAATTTTTTGAAGAAGAAATAAATAAATTAAAACCGGGCAAATTACTTATGCTTGGCGAAGGAGAAGGGAGGAACGCGGTTTATGCTGCGGTGCAAGGCTGGGACGTTGACGCAGTAGACCAAAGCGAAGCAGGTAAAGCAAAAGCCACACAACTATCATCTGAACGGGAAGTAAAAATTAATTATCATGTTGATGATGTTTATTCGTATACACCAAAACAAAATTATTATGATGCAGCAGCATTTATTTTCATTCATCTTGAAGAAAAACTGAGATCCATAGTTTTTAAAAAAGCAGTTAATTCATTAAAATCCGGTGGAAAGATTATTCTTGAGGTTTTTGAAAAGGATCAGATTAAATATGATTCGGGCGGCCCGAAAGACGAAGCGTTGCTTTACTCCCTTGAGGATATTTCCGGGGAGTTTATAGAATTAGACTTCGAAAAATTTTCTAAAGAAATAATAACTCTGGACGAAGGAAAATATCACCAGGGAAAAGCCGCAGTTATCAGATTCGTCGGAGAGAAACACAAATAAAATTTTTACTATATAAAAGAGAATAAAATTATGCTAAGAAAATATTTTGTAATAGTAAGCTTCGTGCTTTTTGTTCTTGCATGTAGCGGGAACAACAAAAATTCAATAATCGAAGAATCGGGCACAGTAGAAGCAACAGAGTCCGTAATAAGCTCACAGGTTGCTGGAAGAATAGTAAACATTATTAAGGACGAAGGAGCGCAAGTGTCCGTTGGCGACACGATTGTAATAATAGATCACGAAGCGTTGGATATTCAGTTGAAGCAAATGATTGCCAACAGAGAAATTGCAAAGGCACAGCTTGATCTTTTAATCATAGGAGCCCGCAGAGAAGACATAATCCAGGCCGAACAAATTCTTAATCAAGCAGAAGTAAATTTTGATATAGCAAAATCGGACAAAGAAAGAATGGAAACATTAATTAAGCTCAACACGGTATCACAGAAACAATACGAGGATGCGACAGGACGGTTTAATATTGCAACAGCACAATTAAGCGCTGCTAAAGAGAATTTTAATAAAGTAAAAAACATTGCACGGCCGGAAGAAGTAATTCAGGCAAGAGCAAATTACCAAAAAGCGGAAGCCTTAGTTGAATCAATAAACAAAAATATTCGCGATTGTTATATTGTTTCCCCAACGAACGGTTTTGTGATTAAAAAATTTATAGAACGCGGCGAAACAGTTTCAATGCTCTCCTCGTTGTTTAAGCTAGCCGATTTGTCAAAAGTAAAAGTGACAATTTATGTTTCAGAGACAGAATTAGGGAAGGTTAAATTAGGACAGAAAGCGGAAATCAAGATTGATTCTTTTCCTGAAAAATCGTTTGAAGGAAAAGTAATTTTTATTTCTCCGGAAGCAGAATTCACACCGAAAAATATTCAAACAAAAGATGAGCGGACAAAGCTAGTCTTTGCCGTCAAAATTGAGATCCCCAATCCCCAGCAGGAGCTTAAAACCGGATTGCCGGCCGATGTAAAGATAATTTTATAATGAATAATATTATTGAAATTACATCTCTTCGGAAAAGTTACGGCGAGATTAAAGCCGTTAATGACATTTCCCTCTCAGTTAATAAAGGCGAAATGTTTGGTTTAGTGGGCCCCGACGGCGCCGGGAAAACTACTATGATTAGAATTCTTTGCGGGCTAATAATTCAAGAGTCGGGCAACGTTAAAATATTAGACAAGAACCTTTCACAATCCAGAAAAGAGATACAGAAAAATATTGGCTACCTTTCACAAAAATTTAGTTTGTACGGCGATTTATCAGTTGATGAGAATATAGAATTCTTTGCAGAGATTCATAATGTAAAAGATTATTTTAAAAGAAGAGATGAACTTTTAGAATTTTCGAGATTAAAATCTTTTAGGAATAGAACTGCGGAAAAGCTTTCCGGCGGCATGAAACAAAAACTCGCTCTTGTGTGCAGCTTAATTCACGAACCCAAAATTCTTTTTCTTGATGAACCAACCACCGGAGTTGATCCGGTATCGCGTAGAGATTTTTGGAAAATTCTTTCCAAATTATTGAAAGATGGAATTACAATTTTTATGAGCACGCCATATTTAGATGAAGCGGAACGCTGCAATAGAGTGGCATTAATGAATACAGGAAAAATCATAGCATTAGATACGCCGCAAAAAATAAAAGAGAAGATGGATAGGCAAATCATTGAAATCGTCTGTAATCCGGTAAGAGCGGCTTATCAAACAATTAAAAAAAATACCGGGTTTGAAGTTCAGATGTTCGGCGATAGAATAAACGTAGTTGTCGAGAATTATAGTTCAGCGCTTTCTTCAATAAAAAAAATATTGACAGAAAACAAAGTTCGAATAACAGATGAAAGAATAATTCCTCCTTCTCTGGAGAATGTTTTTATGCATCTTATTAAGGACGCAGAATAAGTGAACTCAATTGAAGTAAAAAATCTTACAAAAAAATTTGGTGACTTTGTTTCGGTTGATAACATTTCATTTAATGTTAAGCAAGCGGAAATATTCGGGTTCCTGGGGGCAAATGGAGCAGGTAAATCTACGACAATAAGAATGTTGTGCGGGATATTAGAGCCAACTTTCGGCGATGCAGTAGTCGGGGGACATAGCGTTGCAAAAAGTCCGGATAGCGTAAAACAAAATATCGGGTATATGTCACAAAGATTTTCTCTTTACAATGATATGGCGGTAGGGGAGAACTTAGAATTTTTCGGCGGCGTTTACGGACTATCTAACCAAAAGCTTAATGAAAGAAAAAAGTGGGTTTTAAAAATTGCTAATCTGGAAGGGAAAGAAAATTTATTAACCGGCTCACTGCCCGGTGGAATTAAACAACGACTCGCTTTAGGTGCCGCCGTAATCCATCAGCCGGACATAGTGTTTTTAGATGAACCGACAAGCGGCGTAGACCCGATCTCACGCCGCAATTTTTGGGAACTGATCAATGAACTTTCCTCGGAAGGAATTACAGTGTTTGTTACCACACACTATTTGGAAGAAGCGGAATTCTGTAATAACATTATATTGATAGATGCGGGAAGACTAATCGCAGAGGGGAACCCGAAGCAATTAAAAACAGACTACTTAAAAAACAGCATTTACGAAATAGAGAGCGACAAAGTAATTGAGGCACTTGAACTTCTTGAAAAGCAAAATTTTGTCGTGGAAACATCAATCTTTGGGAATAACATTCATATTAGCGTTGAGGAAAAGGTTAATGATTTATCGAGGATTAATAAATTATGTGAGGAAGGCGGCATAACGATCAAGAGAATTAACAAAATTGTGCCCACCCTCGAAGACGTTTTTATTCATCTTTTAGGAAACGAAAAGATATTATGAATCTAAAAAGAATAAGAGCAATAGCAAAAAAAGAATTCAAGCATCTGTTCCGTGATATTAGGATGCTTTTAATTCTTCTTCTCTTTCCGGTTTTTTTGCTTGGCATATTCGGCTATGCAGTTAACTTCGATGTACACCACATTAAAATAGTAGTTTACGACGAAGAAAATTCCAGTATAAGCAAAGAGTTCATTAATTCTTTAACAAAGTCAACATATTTTGATTTAGTTGGATACATAAACAACGATTCACAAATAAGAGAAATTCTTGATGGGAAAAAAGCTCAGAGTGTTGTAGTAATTCCAAAAAATTTTTCAAAAGATTTTTATTCGAAACAGGAAACAAAAATACAATTTTTGATTGACGGCGTTGACGGCAATACGGCAAATATAATTCAATTCTACTCAACAGCTGCAACTCAATCGTTAAATGCAAAACTCACAACGGAAGTTTTATCCAGGGCAGGAACCAAGTCTTTTGTGCCAATTGATTTACGCCCAATTTTTTGGTTTAATCCGGATTTGAAATCAACACGCTTTTTTATTCCCGGCTTGATTGCAATGATTTTAATTATAACGGCTGCAGTTAGCGTATCACTTTCGTTAGTGCGGGAGAAAGAACGCGGAACAATTGAACAGATTAATGTCTCATCAATTAAATCCTCCGAGTTGTTGATTGGGAAAACGCTTCCTTATGTCTTGTTGGCATTGGTAAATGCGGCAATGATACTTATTGCCGGTTATATATTGTTTGATGTTGTTGTTAAGGGAAGCTATCCGCTTTTATTTCTTAGCACATTAATTTTTTTAATTGCTTCAACGAGTATCGGAATTTTAGTCTCAGTCGTTTCAGACTCACAGCAGGTTGCTTTTTCAATCGCCACAATGGTTACAATGTTGCCTTCGTTTATTCTATCTGGATTTGTCTTTCCAATAGAAAGCATGCCGGCAATTATTCAGGTAATTACAAATATAACCCCGGCTAAATTTTTCATAAATGTTTTAAGAGCAATTGTTCTTCGCGGCGTGGGAGTCTTTGCAATTTGGGACCAGCTTCTATATTTAATTCTCTATGCAAGCATACTATTAGGTGCGGCAATTTTAATCTATAGTAAAAAAGAAGCAAAAAGCTAAAGCATATATTTTAAACAGCCATCATGAAAACAATCATTCATATAATTAGAAAAGAATTTCTTCAGTTTAAGCGCGACCCCAAAATGTTCGGAATTATTTTAATTGCGCCGATCATTCAATTGATATTTTTAGGCTACGCCGCAACGTTGGATCTCAACACTGTTCATACGATATTTTATGATCAGGATAAAACAACAACAAGCAGAAATTTTATTGAAGAGTTTAAAAGTTCAGGATTTTTTCAAATTGATCATTACGCAGACAACTATGAAGACGTGCAAACTTATATCGAAAAAGGAAAAAGCCTGGTTGCAATTGTTATTCCTAAAGATTTTGAAAAAAAGATCAATCGGAGAGAAACCACACAACTCCAGGCAATCTTTAACGGTTCGGATGGAAACTCGGCATCAATCGCTGCCGGATATATTGCCGCTATAACAACAACATTTTCCAAACAAATCGTTAAAGATTTTATAGATGTTAGCGGAAGAAAAATTTCCACAGTTGGAAAAATTAGCGCGGAAACAAGAGTTTGGTACAATCCGGAACTTAAGACGAGAAATTTTATGGTGCCGGCAATAGTTGGATTGCTTGTAAGTATTGTTACATTAATACTTACATCCTTGGCTGTTGTAAAAGAAAAGGAAATAGGTACACTTGAACAATTAATCGTAACACCAATTAGGCCGCTTCAACTTATTATCGGAAAACTTGTTCCTTTTCTTATTCTTGGATTTGTGTCGGTTACGATCGTAATAGTCGCAATGAATATTATTTTCGGTATTCATGTTAGAGGAAGCGTTGTATTTCTGTTCTTCTCGTCATTCTTATATATACTTTCAACTTTGGGACTTGGACTTTTCGTATCAACAGTTTCTAAAACGCAACAACAGGCAATGATGATAGCAATCTTCGCCGTAATGATGCCAATGATCTATCTTTCGGGATTCGCGTTCCCGGTAGAGAACATGCCCACGATAATTCAGTACATCAGCTATGTGATACCGCTTAAATATTTTATTACAATTATCCGCGGAGTAATTTTAAAAGGAAATGGTTTTGTGCAACACTGGTTTGACGCAACAATGCTGTTAACGATGGGGATACTAATTTTATTTTTTAGCGCATTAAGATTTAGAAAAAGATTAGAATAAACAAAAACCCTCTTTAAGAAGAGGGCTTTTGTTTGTGCAGCCACTATAACGAAAAATTTATTCGGGAGTAAACATAACGGCCATTGTAACCGGACGGCGACAAACTGCTGTAAGGAAGTATCCCACTGTTGCTGTTTATCTTTAGAACTTTATCTGGATACTTATCCAAAAGATTATTAACACCAACTGCAAGAGTTAAGCCCTTTATAATATTATATGCAGCTTCTGCATCAACAACCCAAACTGTAGAAAACGTTTGGTCCTGAATAACATTATTATTGAATGATGTAATTTCACCATACCGGGCAGCTCTTGCCATAAAACTCCATTCAGAGATAGAATAATTTGCTTGGAAGTTCCATGAACTTAAAGGCTGCCCTCTTTCAAATCTTCCCTGTTCAACTCGCCCAAGCAGCGGGATAGTTGTAATTGCTTTTATTTGATCAGGAGTTTGAATTTGATCTTTGTTTGTAATATCTGTCTGATTGAAATTCAAAGCAGCCGTTAATCTTAAAACACCATTACCAATGGAAACGCCGTATTTGGCAGTTATATCAACGCCTTTTGTTTTGGTGTCAAGAGCATTTGTAAAGAAACGACCGCCTGAAGCATTTATACCTTTCGATTGAAGGAAATTAGTTATGCCTGTTCCCGTAAAGTTTTCAGTTAAAACAATTCTATTGGTTATGTTAATTTGATAACCATCAACGGTAATAGAAAAATCGTTATTTGTAAAAGTTAATCCGCCGCTAATGTTCACGGATTTTTCTGCTGTAAGATTTTTAGCTCCCAATGCCATTGCAACCGGAGAATTTACTGGGAAAGTTCCCAATTCAAACGGAACACCACCTATAAAATTTGTTGCAATAGACGAAAAGAATTCTTGTGATAATGACGGAGCTCTGAAACCATTGCTTATTGCAGCTCTTGCAGCGAAGCCTGGTAAGATTTCATAACGTGCATCAAACTTACCCGTAATTGTTGAACCAAAGTCGCTGTAATTTTCGAATCTTGCTGCGGCTCCAAGAGTTAGCTGTGCAGTTACCTGGTTTTCAAGATCAACATAAATACCCACATTAGTGCGCGATTGATCTTGGGCATTGTTTGGAGCGAATCCCGGAAAAACTTGTGCGCCAACAGCAGCAGGCTTTCCTGCATTAGGACCATCAAGAATTTTTACACCGCCATCCAGGTATGATGCAGGATCTCCTGCAACCACCTGATAATTTTCCCATCTAAACTCTACCCCCGCTGCAATGTTTAATGGATTCGCCGTTCCAATTTCAAGCTGTCTCACAAAATCAATTGTTGTTGAAGACTGATAGAATTTTAATGCACCTACATTAAAAGAAGTCGGACTTGCGGTGCCGTAAGATGTGTTTAGGGAATTATCCACCCTGAAATTAAATGAGTTTCCGCCAAAAGCCTCTGCTGCATCATAAACCCATTCGCCGAGACTCCCCTTTAATCCGGCAACTAAGGAACCATCATAAATTTTTGTATCAATGAACGGAAGAAATCCGTTTGGATAAATTGCTCTCACGGTTCTATCGTCATTAGCACGCCTGTAAAATCCGCTTGCTGCACCATTTCTTAAACTGTAACCGCCGAAAGCATAAAATTGTGCACTCTCGGAAACAGGAACAGAGCTGTTAAGAAAAAGACCGACGTCTTCCAGATCGGCATCACCAAATCTGTGATTGAGTCTGCCAAAAGTTGCTTCACGCGGATCGGGTTGGCCATTAATTGTAAAATACTGTTGGCGGTAATCCGGCGCAGAACGGTTTGTGAAATTATGTTTTCTGTATTCACCGCTTAGGTAAACAACTCCGTCATTTAAATCAAATCCGTAACCAACGTGAATAGTTTTTGAAAAACCATCCGTGATTTTTACATCCTGAGCATTTCCATCCCAAGGATAGGTTGCTGCGGTTTCACCGGCAATATTTGCCTCTGCTTCCGAGTAACCTCTGTTTTCAGTTGAGATGTATTCACCGTAAGAGGTTGAAGCGTCTAATCCTTTTTTACTTTTTAGAATGATGTTGATTACACCCGCAATAGCATCCGAACCGTATTGAGCAGAGGCGCCATCACGCAAAACTTCAATTCGTTCTATTGCAGATGCCGGAATTGCATTTAGATCTGTTCCCGAAGAACCGCGACCGATGCTTCCATTAACATTAACCAACGCGCTTGTGTATCTTCTTTTTCCATTAACCAAGACTAAAACTTGATCTGGATTAAGACCACGAAGCGTTGCCGGACGAACGTGATCTGACCCGTCCGTTATACTAGCTTGCGGTGCGTTGTAAGATGGAACCAAAACTTTTAATAAATCGGTTGTTTGTGTAAACCCCGATTGCTCTATGTCTTTGGCAGTGAGAACATCAATTGGTACAGGAGAGTTAACTATGGTTCTGTCTTGTGTTCTTGTTCCCAACACAACAACTTCCTGTGTGCCAATAATATCGTTCTGCAAATCAATATTTTGTTCTACGGTTTCACCGTCGTTAACGCTCAACTCAATGCGTGTAGTTTTGTAGCCCACATAACTAACTTGAACGTGATAATGTCCCGCCGGAACTTTAACCGCATACTCGCCATTGGCATTTGTATTTGTACCAATACGGGTTCCAATAACAGTAACATTTGCACTAAGTAAAACCTCGCTGGTTTTAGCATCCTTAACAACACCCTTAATGCTTCCCGAACCTTGAGCAAATGTTTGAATTCCAAATAAGAAAGCGAGCAGAACAAAAAAGACGGTTACTCCCGAATTCTTTTTGGTTATAGATTTATAACTCATACTACCTCCTCGTAGATGTTTTATTAAAAAAATACAATGGAAGAAATTATAGCTTTATATGATCTATCAGAAACCTACAGCAGCCCCACTGCCCCTTGGATCCGATGCACCAAAAATTATATGATTGTCGTTGTCAATCATTATTCCTTCCGCCAATCCTAAAATTGTGAATTTTTGATTAGCGTCTTCAAATTTGTATCCCATCTTTTGCAAATTTGTTTTTACATCTTTCGTAAAAGAAAATTTTTCATAAAATATTTCATCCGGCATCCATTGATGATGTATTCTTGGCACGGATACCGCTTCAGCAATGTTCATTCCGAAATCAATACAATTCATTATTACTTGTAATACCGTGGTGATAATTCTTGAACCACCCGGAGAACCGATTATAATGAACGGTTTATCATCTTTTAAAACTATAGTTGGAGTCATTGAACTAAGAGGTCTTTTTCCTGGCTGGATTGAATTTCCTTCAGATCCCAATAAACCAAATTGATTTGGTTCAGCAGGTTTTGCGCTAAAGTCATCCATTTCATTGTTGAGTAAAAATCCTGCGCCGTCCACTACAATACCGGAACCGAACGCAGAATTAATAGTTGTTGTTACACTCACAGCATTTCCGCTCTCATCATAAACAGAATAGTGGGTTGTTTCGTCACTCTCATTAAATTTTGCGGGATCGCCAGCATTTATTTCTTTGGAGGGAACGGCACTGTCTTTACGCGTTTCAATTTTATTGTAAATGGTTTTTGCGTACGTTTTTGAAATCAAGCCGCGTTTAGGAACATTGAAAAAATCTTCATCACCTAAAAGAAAAGTTCTATCGGCGTAAGTATATTTCATCGCTTCAACAAGCGCATGAATGTATTCACTGCTTCCCCAATCATCCTTTGAAAATTTATAGTTCTCAAGAATGTTTAACATTTCAACAAGGGCAATACCGCCGGAACTTGAAGGAGGCATAGAAACTATTTTGTAACCCCGGTACGTTCCTTCAACAGGAATTCTCTCCACCGGTTCGTATTTGTCAAGATCAGCTTGGGTTATATATCCGCCGAGAGATAGAATTTGTTTAACAAGCAACTCTGCCGTTTTTCCTTTATAGAAACCATCGGCTCCTTTTTCTTTGATTAACTCAAGAGAATTTGCAAGATCTGTTTGTTTGAATAAATCACCTTCTTGAAACGGAGTGCCATCTTTTGAAAATATTTTATAACTAGAAGAATATTTTTTGAATAAGGAAAGAAAATTTTTAAATCCGCTTGCAGTTTTATAATCAAGAAACCACCCGTTTTTAGCAAGATCAATCGCCGGTTGAATTACTTGCGAGAGGGACATTGTTCCATATTTTTTGAGTGCGTAAATTAATCCGGCTACGCTTCCAGGCACCGCGGCAGAAGTTGTTCCTTCTTGACTTAATGCGGGCATGTAATTTCCATTTTTATCAAGGTACATATCTTTATTTGCGGACAGCGGCGCCTTCTCGCGGTAATCAATAGTAGTATTGGTTCCGTTTTGTAGATGAACAACCATAAACCCTCCGCCCCCAATGTTGCCGGCATACGGATAAGTAACCGCCAATGTAAAACCAACGGCTACGGCAGCATCAACAGCATTACCACCACTCTCCATAATTTTTACACCCACACTTGAGGCAAGTTCACTTGCCGAGACAACTATTCCGCGTTTATTCCTTACTAATTGGGAAGTTTGCGCAAAAGCGCCAGCATTCAAAATGGTAATTATTAGTAAATATCTAAAAATCCCGGAAAAGATTTTTTTTATCCTTGCGTTTTTAGTACTTATCACCACAGACTCCACATATATGAATTACGAATGTTACTTATTCCGAATCGTTGAATAAACGGTAATGCTAAAAATTTTTTATGTATTTAGTTTTAAATCTGACTCCAGATTGAAAAATGGTTCTAAAACAAGAAAGCCCTTCACTTTAGGAAGGGCTCTGACTAAAAACAATTTTTATTAAAATTAATTAGTCGTCGCCCTAAACAGAATAAACTGCATAAGCAAACAACAGAGCGTAATAGGAAAATTTGTTTTTATGTTGAAGATAATTTTTTTCTTATTCATAATTTAAAAACAAGGTAATTAAAAAAGGATATTATGTCAAGCAATGAAGATGTTTCACTCTTATGATGGTGAGTTGATAAAAAAGTAAAGTTCTTTTAAGTATTTAAAAAAAGAAATTACATATTAAACCAATAAGAAAATTTTACCATTAAAATATTATCTCCATCAGCTTTCCAAAGATTTTTGAAATCCCTCGCGAAATTAAAATCGCCTGGATTCTCGAAATTAGTTTGATTGTGTGACCAGACAAAATAAAAAATAGAACCCGGTAGAATCTCCCACCGCAACACTGCTGTGCCTCTTAAGGACTTGTAATTAAAATTAGGATTACCGAACGAAAATCCTTGTGAAGGACCAACTCCATCCGGATCAACAGAATATAATTGTGCCGCAGGATCGTAGTTAATTGTTGACCCTGAACTTCCGTAAATATTAAAATCTGTAGTTTTGGCTTTTGCAAGTTCTTTGAACTCGCCGTATTCCCCGACGGCAAAGAAGGGTTGCATGAATAGTTGTAAACTAAGCGAGGGGGAAAAAGTCCAATTCAATCTGATATTGGCAGAAAGAGTGTGTTGATTTATTTTTCCGAAAACATATCTTGTATTAAACGTATTAACTGAGGTAGCATCGTCAAAATTGCCAACCCATTGACGGGGATCTTTGTTTACAGAATAATCCGGACCAATACTGAATGTAATCCGTGTGTTTGGTTTCCATGTTAATACTAAATTATATTCTTGATATATACCGCCGAGAGCATCTTTTGCATATGTTGCATTTAATTCTCCGATAATTTTTTCTCTGCTGTCTGAACTTGCGTACATCCATAAGTTATATTCCGAAGGAAATGGTTAACGGACCGCCTCGCGTAAATGTTTTATTTATTGATTCAAAGGAGTAATTTCCTCCAACGTTAACACTATAATAGTTTGTAAACGTTACACCGGACCGCCCCCAAATAAAATTACTAATTGTATTTCCTTCAAAATCCAACGACCGTGCGTAGGAAATATAAACTTGTTTGGATCTGAAAAATCCTTCCGGCTCAAACCAACGATAACCTAAAACCGTGTGCACGTTTATCCTGTCCGCCATCCATTGGTAGCCCAGGTCATTCTGTTCAAAACCAGGAGAAACAAAACCCACAGCAGAGTTGATGTAAAAATTTCCTTGTTGTTTATTTAACATGATTCTTCCATAATAACCCGAAAGAGAAGTTCTTGTTGGATCATAAACCGCATATGTTGCGTCGGGCCTTTGGTAATATCTGTAAGGTTGTTTCTGCAGGGCTTGTAAATATTCTTTTGTTCCGTTAACGTAAGTACCGGTGACAGCAGCAGCTAAAACATATTCTTTATTATCATCAAGAGTAGTCCAACCATCTAAGCCGAAAGCGTAAGCGTTCCTTGATAAATTATTTTTTAAAGTATTGTCATTGAAACTTCGGTTGACATTTGTAAACATAAGTCCAAGGGATTGTCGTCCTTCGTTAAATTCTTTTTTCGAACGAAAGACACCATAATAAGTAAGGGGTTCAACCTCTTCATTTGTTTTGGTGCCGTTATTCCAGAGGTCTGCAAAAGTTCTTTCGGTAACAGCGGCAATGGCTCCGATGGAGGTTGTTTCATCAACCTTTCCAGAAAGTTTTGCCGCGCCAAGAATTTTTGTTTCAGACGGGTATTGAACGTACTCGGCACTTGAGACTACGCCTCTAGGCGGACGACCAATTCTACGCGAGTAAAATAATTCAGGCCAGCCGAAATTAAATCCCCAATTATTGTTAACGCCGCCTACTCCAAAATAAAAATTATCAGACCCTTCAATGAAGAAAGGACGCTTTTCGTTGAAGTAAGATTCGAACGCTGATAAATTAATTACCGCCGGGTCAACTTCAACTTGACCAAAATCCGGGTTTATTGTACCGTCAATATTTAGATTACTTCCAATCCCAATTTTAAAATCAGCTCCGAACGTTGATTTGAATTGACTAGATTTATAGAAAGGATCATTTTGATCGTGAACTAGAGATTGAACTTTTTGAACAACATAAGGAAGTATTTCGAAACGTTGTTTGGGTTTTACTCCATCAAGTCCGTTAAGAGCTGCAAATCTTGAAACAAAACCGCTTTCATTTTTAGGCACCATCACATAAAATGATTTTTCATTGTTGCGCTTAATTTCTCTCGTAAAATTTACTCCCCATGTCATTTTATCTATCTTGTTGAAGCGTAACTGCGAAAAAGGAATTTTCATTTCTAAGATCCAGCCAGTCTCATCAACAGAAGTTTTTGCTTCCCAAACGCCATCCCATGTTGCGTCATCCCAGCTATCATTAAATAAAACGCCATCAACCATAGTTCCGCCGGCGTTAACTCCAAAATAATTTCCGGTTCGCTTATCGTTGTAAGGATCCACATAAAAAGCGAACCAATCCGAGTTTGAATATCCGTCTTTTCTTGCAAGACTTGCATCAATCATATCTGGTTTTGAATCATATAAATGTGCAGCCACATAAATATTGTCTTCGTCATAGGCAATCCACACCTCAGTTTTTTCTGTAGCAGGGGCGCCTTCGTTGGGATCGCGTTGGGTAAAATCTTTTATCGGCTCTTTTTGCCAAATCGGTTCTGTAAGTTTACCATCAAGATTTATTTTTAAATTATCTAATTTATATGCAGGTACAACTTTTTGCGTGCTAACTTTACCGGAACCGAAAACCAATATTTGCACTAGAAAGCAAAAAAAGATTGTCGTTAAATTTCTCATACAAACCCTTCCTATGATTTTAATAACCAAATTCAAAAACTAAAAAATCTAACACTGGTTTAGACTTGCAAGAAGATAAAAGGTTGCTTTATCAAAAGGGTAAAATTTTTGGTGGGTCAGAGATATTAAATAAAAAAGGGCAAGCAGAAAACTTGCCCTAATAAAAAATATATTATTTCTCTTTTTTAGTTTTATCTAAGCCGGGGACGTGTAATTGCTCGGAGAGTTTTCCTATAGTACTAAGATCAATTTTACCAACGATATTTACAAAAGTTACTTTTCCAGAATCATCGGAATTTTCCCCTCCTTTTAATAATTTTTCCAAGGAGATGATAGTTAATCCAACAAATTCGTTGTTTGTGCCCTTCTTGATATAGACGTTGGTATAATTCCCTTTGTTGTTGGTGCGGATAATTCGATCCCAATTTTTCGATTGTAGATTATTATCCATTGATTCAACAGCGGTTTCCATATTTGTGAGTTCATTCTTGGGAATTTTAAATTCATTTACACGAACTAATTTTAATCCGCCAATTGCATCACCAAGACCTTCTTTTTTATCTTGCGCTAGACCGGCAACCATTTTCAACAAAGGCTCTTCAAGATAAACCTCGGTGATTGACTCGGCATTCTTTAATTGTGCAAAATCTTTATAGTTAAAGTAACCCGGATATTTTGAATAATCTTCTTTCTGCTGTGCAAAGAAAAGTGCGCTCGTGGCAAAAAGTAGAACGAGAGTAATTTTTAATGATTTCATTTTGTTTCTCCTTCTAATATGTTGTTTACAATTCCAATTCCCTCGTTAATAGGTTTAGCAACGCGCTCACCCATTATTTCGTTTTCAAGAGTAGATTGAGTCTGTTTGAAAAATTTTCCAACTATGGAAAGAGCTTGGCGCACCTGCTTATCGGCGCTAATTATTTCCGCTTCCGAATACTTGTAATTGTACCGGACTGGTTTATTAATTATAAGCGTTGTAATAATAGCCCCAATAAGTATGATTGTTGTTGTAGCAGAGATAAATGGCCGGGAAAAAACCACAGAATAAAAATCAAATAAAAACGAGTTGGTATTAATAACTTTTGGAAAATTCTTTTTTGCAATATTTCTAAGTAAATCATCGGGATATTCTTCTTCGCGAAGCGCGTCAACTTCTTTTGCAGTTTGTTTGTAGGAAGCGAAGACCTTATATATTTCCGGGTTTTGTTTTGCGGCGCGCATAACAATAAATTTGTCCTTAAACGTTGCTCCTCCGTAAGCAACGGAAATTATTTTATTTAACATCTCTTCGTTTAACTCATATGATTTCTTGCCGACCATATCCCTTTAACTCCTCTTGCAATTTTTTTCTAGCTCTTAGGAGATAAACCTTAACCGAATTAATCGGTAGATCAAGAGCCTTGCTGATTTCTTTGTATTTCATTTCCTCTATTTCGTATAGAACAAAGACGCTTCTTAAATTTTCGGGCAACCGTTGAATCGCCTCTTTAACTTTTGATGCCATCATTTTAAAGTGCGTTATTAAATATGGATTCTCTGAGTCATGATTCTTGCTATATGTATCTTCAAAAAATTCATCTATTTCAAACTCCCGTTTTACCGCAACAGAGCGTCTTCGTAAAAAATCTATACATAAATTGTTGGTTGTTTTTATAATCCATGTTTTAGATGCAAGAATGTTAAACTTATCAATGTTTTGCCAAATTCGAATCATTACTTCTTGTGTAACATCATCCGCATCCATTCTGTTTTTCAGCATATAAAGCGAGTACGTATAAATTTTATTTTTATACTGCCGAATTAAGAAGCGATATCTTTGTTCTGCAAACATTTACGATTTTCTATATTACAGACGAAACAATTAATTCTATTGTTACATTCTTTATTAAGAATTATTTTCAAAGTAAATCTTAAAAAGAAAAATCGGAATATCTAACGAAAAACGGCATCAAGCATGAAAAGACTGGATTTTCAACCGGCTAAATCCAAAGAAGAATTCCGGAACAATTATAAATTACATGATCTTGCAGAACAGGCGGGAAAAAATTTACTAATTCAATGGGGAATTAATTTCAAAGATTTTGGTGAAGACAAACGATTTGAAAAATTGTGGGAGAGGGGCGAAGATAAACCGGATGTAATAATTGAGCATAATGGGAAAAAAGCATTACTCGACTGGAAAGGGAAACATTCCCGATTTTTTTTAGTAAATACACGTGCGGTTAAATCTTATGAACACTGGCAAAAAAAATTTAATATTCCGGTTATAATTGCTTTTCTATTGTTTGATGATCAAAATAATTTAAAGGACAGACGTTTTGCTTTTTTGCCTGATCACAAATATGCCGAAATTGAACATGAACAATGGGACAAAAACAAAACAGTTGAGTTCAAAGAGGAATTACCTAAATTCATTAAGGAAAATGTAATTAATTTTTTACGTAATCATTATTAGTAATCTTAAAAAGTTAGTTGAAAGAATTGTACATGGAAGACAGACTTAATGAAATAGAAAATATTTTTCGCAATTCAACCTCCCCGGATTTCCTGTTCGATGCATTTCAAGAAGCAATTAAACTAAAAATAAAAGATCCGGAAATTTTTGAAATTCTACTCGGGAACCCGGCGCTCTCCTCGGATGAAATTAAAATGTTCACAGAAAAACTAATCAAAGAATATCCGGACCACGCCAAGGAGCTATCTGTTTGGACGGCAAAAATATTTGAACATAAAGATGACTATAATAATTCTTTAGAAGACGCAATTCATTACTATAAGCTGGCACAAGATTATAAACCAAACTCACCGGAACCATTACTGAGCCTTTTGTATTTGTATAATTATGAACTCGATCTTCCGACCAATAAAGTAATTTTGGAATTATTGGAAGCAAAAATAGCACCAGTTAGAGTTAAAAGTAAAATTTATTATGCACTGGCAGACCACTATAAAAAAGTGGGAGACAAAAATTTAGAATTAAAATATTTTGCATTGGCAGAGAGATCGGCAGAAATAGAAAACGGGAATTATTAGTAGTAATATCCTATTGTAAAGTAAAAGAAAGTTGGGCCCCACACTATGGCATTATTTTGTAATGTGTTTTTGAAATAAAAGCTTTTGCCTACAGAAAAATCCGCCGGACCGATTGGAGTTTTAATTGACAACGAAGCTCCAATACCGTGACGTAAATCTTTAAAGCGAATTTGTTCGCGCTCTTCCCAAATAGAACCGAGATCATAGCGCATCCTAACGTATGTGTCAAAAAATAGTTTTACGGGAAGCAAATACCTGTGTTCCAACGAAGCTAAAAATATTTGTCTGCCGCGGTATTCATAATCACGAAGTCCAAAAAAAGAATTTTGCCCACCCAACGAAAACTCTTCTGTAAGAGGAAGCGTTTTATCAGCAGAACCAACCATTACTCGTACGCCCCATGTGTTTGTTTTGCTATTTAGACTAAAATAGTTTCTGTAATCGAACGAAAACTTTGTATAACCAATATCACCGCCCAAAGCAGTTTGCGCAGTTTCGTAAACTCCTTTTACAAAAAAACCTTCCGTAGGGAAAGGATAATCGTTCTGTGAATCTATCGAAAGCGAGAAACGAAGGCTTGATATATCTGTCTTGTATATGGGACCGGTATAATCAAAGTTGCTTTTAATCTCATCTCTTTGATAGCGTGCCTCGACAAAAATATTTCCAAATCTCCCGACCTGAGCCCCAATACCAAACGAACCGCCGTAAAACAACTGTCTGTATTCGCCCGTTTTTTTTCTTGAGAAATTGTTTTCGTTAATCAGTTGATCATCTTTATAAACATTTATATCGTTAAATTCATGAAAGGCCCGCACTTTATAAGTTAAATATGAATCAAAAACTCTATTGGCTTTTTGTTCAAGACTATAAACACGATTGCGGATACCGCCGGAAATTGTTGCACCTATTTCAGTCCCTGTTCCATTAAAATTTTCGTCACGAACATCAAGCGAAAGTTGAGTTTGATATTCGTTGTCAATCCGCATTCCGAATCTTATTACGCTTGAAATTTTCTCGACAACTTTTATTTTCAATTCATTCTCATCGCCAACGGGAACTACAATCAAATCAATTTGATCGAATAAATTAGTGCTTCTAAGATTTGTTAAACCTTTTTCAGCAAGATCGTATTTAAAATAATCTCCCGCGCTGAGAGAAAACTCCCGCGTAATAATTTTTTCTTTTGTTTTTGTGTTTCCCTCGACACTAATTTTAGAAATTAGTCCCTCGCTAAGCCTTAACAAAAGTACATGCGTGCTTTCATCAAAAGAAATCTTTTCGATTCTTGCGAGCGAATAACCGGCAGACTTAAATTTTCTAACTACATCTAAGGAGGCAAAAAGAGTTTTGCGTGAACTGAAAGGTTTTTCAATTAACGGGACCAAAATTTTAAAAGCCATCTCCTGGTTTATAATAGAAGCACCGGAAATTTCGATTGACGAAATAACCGGATTATAATTTGTAAAAATCGAGAGAATGGATTTATCGTTTATCTCTTCGATTTCGATTGAAGCATCTTTTAAATCCCCTTCGTTGAAATAATTGCTTAGCTTGAAAAGAAGTTCCTTGTTGGAAACAGAATCTTTTCTTATAAGATTATTATAGAAACTTTTTTCAAACTCTGTGGGATTATCTTTTAACACTAAGTTGGTAAATGTTTTTTCGGGAATATTAAGCGAGGATCTAAATTTTAGTTCAAACAATTTTTTAATTTTTTCTATCACAGGGAAAGCGGAATTATAACCGCGTGTAATAACGTCTGAAAGATTTGAAAAATCGGAGTTTTTTCTTTTGTCTAATTCGGGCTGAACAACAAAATCAGCTTTTTCGAGTTGCTGATCATTGAGAATTTTCATCGGGATACTTACCAATTGATCTGCAATCGTCCACGGAAAATTTAATTCGTCTTCAGTGTAAAGCGGGCTTGAAGCATCAACAGCCACAACTATATCGGCACCAAGCTCTTTAACCTCTCTTGACGGGATATTTGAAACTAATCCGCCGTCAACCAACATTAGCGTATCAACTTTTACAGGCGGAAGTAGAAGAGTTACACTTGAACTCGCCCGCATTGCAAGTCCAAGCGGACCTTTATCAAGTATGATTTCCTTACCGGAGACTAAGTCGCTGCTAATTGCCCGGAATTTAAATCTTAGGTTATTATAGCTTTCTTCTGATTGTAGGGGTGCGTTGATGGCTGCAAGATTTAAAAAGTTTGCAGCACGCTGTCCGGAACTGATTGATGTCGGTATTATAGGCTTCAACCCATCCATTCTAAATGAAACAATAGCACGGTCTTCAGTAATTTTCTGATCTATAAAAAGATCATTTCTGCTGGATTGTTGTGTTGAAAAAAAGCTTCCCCATCCGGTGTTTTGTATAATTGAATCAAGGTCGGTTAAGGAGTAACCTGCAGAATAGAGTCCGCCAACCACGCTTCCCATACTAGTTCCAACAATAAATTCTATTGGAACATTTTTTTCTTCCAATGCACGCAAGACACCAACCTGAGAAATTGAACGCGCTCCACCACCGCTTAGAGCTAAACCAATCTTGGGAGAATTGGCGGCTACCTTTTCTACTAATCCGAACGGTAGAGATTTTTCAGTTAAATCTAACTTTAATGTCGTCCTGGTCTGTGCAGACAGACCATAGTCAAGTAGAAAAGAAATAAAAATTATTATTAATTTTTTAGCGAACATCGGTTAGTAATTATGTTTTAGAACAAAAATTTACTTTGTGCCCGGTTGAGGCACAAAGCATTTATTTTCTTTTTATAGATTTTTTCTGTTCTTGAGCCTGCTTTTCCGCAGCCTCCATCATTCTCGACATGAATCCTTTTTTCTTGTTAGGATTGGCAACGGGAACGAGCTCAACATTATCATGCTTATGGTTGATATAATACTGTTGACCGATAGAAAGAGCGTTGAACATAAAGTAATAAAGATTCAAGCCCGAAGGAAAACTCATAAACATAATAGTCATCATAACAGGCATAATATAAACCAATGCTTTTTGCGAAGGATCTTTAACGCTCATCTTTTGCTGAATAAACATTGTAATTCCCATCATCAAAGCTAGACCGCTGATAACATCAACGTTAAAAAGAGGAATTTTAAAAGGTAACTTATAAATAATATCCGGCGAGGAAAGGTTTGTAATCCATAACATAAACGGCTGTTGGCGAATATCAATTGTTACATTGAACAAACTCCACAACGCAATTAAAATCGGCATTTGTAATAACATCGGCAAGCAGCCGCCCATCGGATTAATTCCGTAGGTGGAATAAAGTTTCATCGTTTCTTGTTGAACTTTCTGAGGATTGTCTTTGAATTTTTCTTTTAGTTCGTTGATCTTCGGTTGAAGCATCTGCATCTTTTTCATGGACTTCATACTTTGACGGGTGAGAGGATGAAGCGCAAATTTTATGATGATGGAGAAAATAATTATTACTATGCCGAAGTTCGAAATGAACCCATGCAAGAATTTAAAAAGAGGGAGAAGTATAAACTCGGAAATTGGCCTGATGACAAATTTCAATCCGAAGAAGCTTCCGAAATCAAAAACCGTTTGAAAATTTTTTCCGTATGATTTTAGAATGCCGTAATCAATAGGACCAAGATAAAGAGTGAACGAATCTTTTTGCAGTTTTTGATTTTTGAACGGCATCTTCAAGCTTGCGCTGTAAATTTCTTTTGCTCCATATTGGTTTAGAATATGGGTTCCTTCAAAAAAAGCACCACCCTCACTACTTGGATTTGCCGGCGCCAGAATCATTGTAAAATATTTATTACGAATTGCCACCCAATCAACTTTACCATTTATATCTTTTGTAACTTTTTGGCCGGCACTGGTTGCATCAATAACAACCTGCTCATCACCAGAATATGCGCTTGCGTTGGAATGATTTGCTTCATCCACCGAATTTTCTTCGAGATTAACCAAACCGCTGGACCAGACAACATCATATCTATAACTGCTTATAACATCATTCATGTTTTCAAGCTCAACATCAATCTTAGAGGCATAATTATCACCATAGAAAACAAAATTCTTTCTTATGGCTTTTCCTTTGTCTGTCACAAATTCATAATTGATTGCCACAGAATCTCTGTTCTCGACTTTATAAAAATAATTTGTTGCGGTAGAATTAAAATCTATCGAAGAAGTATTTACAAGCTTGCCCTCTTTTGTAACAAAAATAATATTAAAGTCGCCACCGTTTTTTGAACTAACCAATTGAACGTGCTGGTTATAGAAATTTGTGTCTTTAATATCAGCGTGGTACCATGTTTTATATTTTTTAATAAAATATCTTTTGATCTTTGCGCCTTTATTAGTAAGCTCGATTTTAGCAAGATCCGTTTCTATCGTAATTATTTTTTCCGAGAGTTGTTTGGCGCCGAAAGGAGCGGGTTCTTCAACTGGTTTTGCTTCTTGTTTTTCTTGAACGGGAGGTTTTACAGCAGAAGTATCTTTCTTCTCAACGGCAGTAGTCTGTCCTTTCTTTTTTTGCTGAGGTTGAGGGGCGGGGGAATTAAAGTATAACCACACCACAAGAATAAGTCCGATGAGTATAAATGCAAATGTTGTTTGTTTATCCATTTTCTTCCTTTAGTTATTCTACCGGATCAATCCCGCCTTTATTAAAAGGATTGCATCTTAAAATTCGCCAAGCTGCTTTTACTCCGCCTTTAAGCGCGCCGTACTTTGTAATTGCTTGAACCGCGTATTCGGAACAAGTGGGGTAAAAACGGCAGGAGGGTGCAAACATCGGCGAAATTAATTTTTGATAGAGCTTAATTAAATATATTAAAATATGCCGCATTTACAATCTTGCCCTAATTTTGTTCATCAAGTCGTTTACTTCCGGCATAACCTCTTTCAATAAAATTTTTCTGCTGTTTTTTTGATTTATTGTATTAGGCGAGAATACAATAAACACCCTCATTTTCTTAATTGCTACTTCCGAACAAATCTCTTTTTTATTTAGACGATACGATTCCCGTAAAAGTCTTTTAATTCGATTTCTCCAGACAGCCATTCCGCTCTTTCTAGAAACAGCAAAAGCTGTTTTGATTCCACTCGGTTCAGATTCTCTTTGAATGAAAAAAACAGCTTTGAATTTTTGAGACGAAGAAAATAAAATTTCTCCGGCGGAATACACAAGATCGAATTCGTTTTTACTTTTGATTCTTTCCTTTGAAGAAAGACCAAACTGTTTCAATTATCCTTCGTCGCTAACGGTTAATTTTTTTCTACCTTTAGCTCTTCTACGCGCAAGAACTTTACGGCCGTTTTTAGAAGCCATTCTTTCGCGGAAGCCGTGTTTATTTTTTCTTTTTGTTTTACTTGGTTGAAAAGTGCGCTTCATTTTGTTACCTATTCATTTGAAAGTGTGCAAAATTAAAGATTTTGTAAGTAATAACCAAAGTTGCGGGCAAATTGCTATCTATATATAGTGTAGAGCGATCAATATTTACGAGGGTTAAATTATCCTTAAAGGAAAAGGGCGGATACCTAAGTGACAAGCCCAGCCGAAGTACCTATCACCCAAATAACCGCCGCTATCGAGAAAGCTTTTTAGAGGGTTGCTTTCCGCAGACTTGAGGTTGTTTAGTTACATATTATATTACAATCGTAATGCCAAGAGGTAGTTGTATTTTTTATTCAAAAACTGAATGTGATAACCTGAATTTTGTATCAGTCTGATTCGAATTTTTAAAAAGAGTCACATCTAATCCCTCTTTAAAACGAAGAACCCTGCCGCAGCAGGGTCCCTCTTGACTTAAGATTATTTAACTAATTAAGTGTGTGTTATTTCATCAAGATCATTTTCTTTGAAACGTTAACATTGTTACCGCTCAACTTGTAGATGTACATACCGCTTGCAAGTCTGCTTGCATCGAAAGTTACTTTGTGCAGCCCGGAAGCCAATTCGTTTTCTACGAGGTTAGCTACTTCTTGACCGAGTGTATTGTAAACTTTCAATGAATACATTCCTGCTTGCGGAACGACGAACTCAATAGTTGTAGATGGATTGAACGGATTAGGATAATTCTGGGCAAGTTTATATTCTGTCGGTGTTGTATAATTATCGCCAACGCTTGTAACATTGTTATTTCCGGAGATCTTATAAACCTGACCTTCTTTTGTTCCAACATAAATATCATCTGAACTTGGATTAACCACCATGGCGCTTACACCATATCCGCTCATACCAAGTGATGTCCAGGTGTTGCCATTATCAGAAGACATGTAAACACCATTTGTTAAAGAGCTGACATAAATCTTACCACTCAAATCAACCGACATTGAATAAACAAATGTTACGTTAAGAGATGTAACTTTTGTAAAAGTTATTCCGCCATCTGTTGATTTATATAAACCATCGCCATAAGTTCCGGCAAAAATTGTGGTAGAAGTTGAAGCTAACGACCAGATCATGTTATAAGCGCATGCAATTTTATTCCAGTTTGTGCCGTCCGAGCATTTGAAAATTCCCCCACCAGCCGTTCCTGCAAATATGTTTCCATTACTTGTAATGGTTAATGATTGAATTGTTAAGAACGCGCCGAGACCATCATTAAATGGAATCCATGTTGAACCCAAGTCTGTTGATTTGAATATTCCAAATCCCCATGTCCCGGCATACAATGTTCCGTTGTAAGAAACAAGAGCATGAACATCTTTACCCGAAAGACTTGTTAATATCCAAGCAGAGCCGTTAAATTTATAAACACCTTTTTCGGTAGCTGCAAATATTACTCCGCCGCTGATATTAAGTGACCAGATGAAGGATACATTCATTCCAGTGTTGATAACAATCCAATTCTTTCCGCCATCGGTTGATTTATAAATCTTACCGCCCCACGTTCCTGCATATATATCATTTCCATAGTAAGCTAGTGTATAAATTATTTCACCCGGTCCGAACGAGCAGACGTTTGTCCATGTTCCATTGCCGTTGTTATTATTGTTGCCGGTTGTGCTTGTAATCGTAATAGTCGCACTTGCAGAATTGTTATTTGAATTAGGATCAGGTGTTGAGCACGAAGTTATAGTTGCAACGTTTGTAATTTTTTTGTCATAAGGAATATGACCGCCAAACAGGGCATAATTAAACTGGCCGCTTCCGGTAAGCGAATGACAAATCATCTGGCCATTAATAACACCGCTTACAAAATTTATCGCTGCGAATGGAGCCAGAACAGAACCCTTTATATCTATACCGGAAATTGTTATGTCTGTTGCTTGATAGAAATTGTATAGAACATTTGTAATGGCCGTTCCGGTTACCGTAAGTCCACCAGTCCAGCTTAAAGATGTTCCGCTTATGTTTACTAGTACAACGGAACCATTAGGAACATCAATGGCTATATTATTTGCAGTAGATAAACTTGCGCCACTTACAATGAAAACATTTAAAAACGGATCGGTTCCGGTTAATGATATTCCACCGTATTGAAATGCGGTAGTTCCATTTACTGTATAGCCAGAAAGAGTTGTTGACAAATTCTGTAAGTACGATTTTTCAGCAGCAAAGTCTATAGGACTATCTTTACGCAAAGTACCGCCTGTAATGCTTACGGAAGATTGCGGTAGATTAGTTGAATGTCCGTAAACAACATTTCCGTTATAAATTGCACCGCTGACATAAGTTAGATCGCGGCCAACAATTAATACATCGCCGCTGCCTGATGGCAATTGATCACCGATACTATAGTTTGCAAAGTAAGCATCACGGCCAACTGCAACTTTACCTTGAGTATCTGAAGACGGTTGATTAGCGTCTTCGATTACGAATAAGTTATAATCTTTTGCTGTTCCAAGATCGAATGCCGAATTATTAACCTGACCGCAATCAACCTTTACTTTTATAGTTAATGTAGCGAAAGCTCCGCTAGCAAGAGTTCCAACGCTCCAAATTCCTGTTGTTGAATTATATGATCCCTGAGACGCAGTGCTTGATACATAATTCAAACCATTCGGTAATAAATCTGTTACTTCAATTCCCGAAGAGGTATTTGGTCCTAAGTTTGTAACCTTAATTGTGAAGTTGACATAATCATCGCACTCCGGATTAGGATTATCAACAGTCTTCTCAATTTTAATATCAGCTTTTTGTTCACAAATAATAGTTACAGTCCAGTTGCTTTCATCAATTACAGTTGCAGAGCCGTCAACCGGATGCCCTTCTGCGCGCACAGTGTTTACCAATTGCCCGCAATCATTGTCGCCCGTTATGTAAGTTAAAGTAAAAGTTGTTGACTGTCCCGGATCCAGAATGTCTATATGCTTAATTAAATGATCGCCTGTTGGCTTCAGCATAGCATCGTAAACATCAATGCCGCCGTGTAATTGAATATCACCGCAGTTTTCTACTAAGAATGAATAAGTAATCGTTTCACCCTTGTTATATGATTGTTTGTCCGATGATTTTGTAATACTAACACAAGTTTTATAATAACCGAAATTAATAGAAAGATTATCATTACAATTTAAAGTTGTATTAACAGATGCAGCATTTTTCGTGTACCATTTTACTTGAGCGGTATTAAAGAATACTCCGCCTGAAGCAAAATTAGAAGAGGCCAACCGGACTGTGTATGTTCCGTTAACTAAATTCGGGAAGGAATAATGACCGTTAACATCGGTAGTAGCGGTAGCAAGAACGGTTGTGCCTTGGACTAATTCAACAACGGCACCCGCAATACCGGGCTCACCAGAATCTTTAGTGCCGTTCATATTGAGATCACGATAAACATAGCTCCCAACAGTGTTTTCGCAAACTTGTTCTTCACAGGAGAGAAATCCATTATCAACGGTTCCGTTGTCAAAGTTTTCGTTAATTGCTGTAGCAGCATCGTTAAATTGTGAAAATGTATAACCGCTTAATGAACCGCCGCCGAGAGCTTGTTCAGCTAATGATAAAAATGCATTAGCAGTCATTCCCGTAAATGGCCCCGTTGCAATTACAAGAGCACCCAGATCGGTAGAGTTGGTTCCTATTTTACCAGCAGCATCAAAATAAATATTTAATTTAAGAGCGGTTAATTGTCCCGCGAGAACATTAATGCTGGTCGTAGGGTCTATATAATTTTGTGTTAACGCCGCGGGAGTATTTCCGTCCGGTAAATAATTTTTTACAGCAGTAGCAGAAGTTAATTTTATAGTAAAATTTCCGCCGACGGTTAAACCGCTTGGAAAGACAGTTGAAAAATATATATCTCTTATCTTACCGGGGACGCTGTTAGAAGAACTTCCCCATCCGCCCTGTGTAAAAGTTGTAAATCCATTAAGATTACATTGACTAGTTTGTGTATACCATCTAACAGTTGCGGTTTCTTCTTTCATATCAAAAGCAGGAGTTGCCAAAACTAATTTTTGTTTTAAATTGGCGCCTGCCTTGTATACATATCTTGTTCCCTGAGGTATAGAAACAATTGCTTTAACATTAATTGTTGCCGTGCCGGTACCGGTATATGCTAAAGTAATTGGCCCGACATGTCCGCTTGCATTTGTTGTTCCAGAAATTGCGCTTAAGGTTCCTATGGACGATGAAATAGTAACAGCCAATCCCGATATAGGATTTCCGTTTAGATCCAACGCATAAATGTCGAATGTTGCGTTTGTGCCCTGAGCTAATGATTGAGACGAAGGAAGTATTAGCAATGATTGAAGCGGAACAACATTATTGTGATTTGCAATTGCATCCGCAACAATTGCATTTGCCCTGTTCTTGATATCATCAGCTCCGGAAATTGTATTGATATCAGTATTATCACTAAAGTGCCAGATAGCAAATTGTATAGCAGCAGCTTCCTTATTTAGATTAGAAAGTATTCCTGCATAACCGGTTTTAAATGGGAAATAATGATTAAGGATATAAGTTATTTCTGAAGGTGTACTACCCTCATCCCAATAATCTTCATTTCTTGCTAAGTGGGTATTGATATCAATGCAGTAAAATTTTGTGCTTACAGAATTTAGTGTTCCTAAAAATAAACCGGCGAAATATGTATCGCGAACATTAGTATATGGATTTATAAAGCTTACACCGGTACCCTCAGCATTACTTGAACTTATTTGTGCAATGCTGGTATGATCTTGCACTTTTGGTAAAAACTTATTCTGTGCAATTACATTAGTTGTCAAACCGTAAATAAGTGATATAAACACGATCACTTTCAATAACAGTTTAGTATAAGTATTCACTACTTTCCTCCTAAGGTTAATCCTATTAGTGGTAGGCGAAATGCAAGACAAATGCCATGGATAAGCTTGGTTTTTAGAGTAAAAACGAATTATTTAATGATTATTCAGAAAAGAATTTGTTTCAAAATGATATTGCTAGATGATATTGAGCCAAAGAAAAAGCACTAAAAACAAGGCTTTTTTAATTTGGTTAATCTTAGATTAAGTACTGTATCTTTGTTAATTCGCAATTTTCCAAAGCGAAAAAATAACGATCTGATTTTATTATAACCCAATTGCTTTACAAATTTGAGGCCATTCTCAATTTGAATCTGAATTTTGGAATGTTCATTGTAAAAACGTGAATGATTACATCAAAATAAAACAGAGTGAAATTTTTAATTTAATAATAGAAACCTTTTCGAAAATCTTTTAATAACATTAAATAAAAAATGATGTTCACAAAAAAATTTACTATCTAACAACACATTGGGAATCTTAGTTTTATTGAGTAAATTATAAAAAGAAATTCAGATCCAAGTATTAACAAAATTCTATCCTACCTGAAGGGCATGGTCACAAATAAAAAGAATATTGTTTTGATTGAAGACGACGAAGGAATTACCCGGTTAATTAAGTTCAAGCTTGAAAAAGAAGGCTACGAGGTTAAAAGTTTTTTAAACGGCGAAAAAGTAATTGAGTATCTTGTTCGAAACAAACCCGCATTAATAATCTCAGATGTAATGATGCCGGTTATTGACGGGCTTACTCTTCTTAAAGAAATAAAAGCCGATTCAAGAGTTTCTAATATTCCGGTAATTATGTTATCAACCCATTCTCACGAAAGCGCCGTACTAGAGTGTTTAAGAGCAGGGGCGGCAGATTATGTTACAAAACCTTTTTCAACTACCGAGCTAATACTGAGAATTGAAAAAACACTTCTTAAGTAATCAAATCTCTTTTATATTATATTTATAATAAGCTCTTATTAACAAATTAAAGCGGAGATTTATTGTCTACAGGTTACAATTTTTATATACTAATGGCTCTGTTCGTATTGTTGCAGTTCGCATATTTTTTTATGGTGTGTATTTTCTTGCTGAGGGCTGTAAACTTTTTTAGAACCAAGCGCCAGGAAAAATTTATATCGAAATGGCAGGACCCAATTTTTAGCTATCTTTATTCTAAAGACAATCCGCAAAACCTTATATCACTAATACCAAAATCCAAATACAAATACTTGTTTTCTTATTTAAGAACGTTTTTGTTTAATCTGAAAGGAGATGACCTAGACCGACTTAGGCAGTTAATTACCGAAACAAGCTTGCGAGAATATTTTTTTAATAAGGCAGATAAATTAAACCGTAAAGACAGAGTTGAGGCAATTTATTTTTTAAAATATATCAACACGGAGGAAACAGTCAATTTGCTGATTAGAAACTTAAACACACCAAGCGAATTGGTATTTAGAACAACGGTTGAAAGTCTTGCATATCTTAATGCGTACGGGAAAATTAATCTCATATTGGATGTTGCTAAAGAAAGAAAAAATTTAACGAGCGATAGTATTTTGTCAATGATTCTGAAATTTGATAAATCAATTTGTCCGATATTAACTGAAAGGCTTGACACAGAAAAATCGGCAAAGATTCTTCTTATAATAATTACTGTATTGTGGCATTTTAAATATGCGGAAGCGCTTAAGAAAATTTTGAATATTTTATTTTACAGCGGCGATAAAGCATTGATAATTGAATCATTAAGATATTTGGGTGAAGTCGAAAATTTAGATTCAATAAATGCACTTAGATTTTTCTTGGGACATTCAAAGCCGGACATTCGAGTCGCAGCAATTGAAGCAGTGGGAAAAATAGGAGATGCTTCTTTAGAAGATTATATAATAAAAAAAATGTTAGATCCTGAGTTAGAGGTTAAAATAGCCGCAGCGAAAGCAATGTATAAATGTTCAACTAAAACTGAATATAAACTTTTTGAATATGCGAAAAATCCATCTCGTCAGATAGAATCTGTTATCGCTCAAAGAATAATTATGGAGAAAAGAATTTTAGAAAATGACTGAAATCCTAAAAAACATAGTGCTGTACTTTAATTATTTTATTTTACTTTATTTTCTTGCAATAGGAAGCGTTTATATTTTGCTAAGCCTTTTATCATTTTTTAATTTAAAAAGGTATTTGAATAACCAAGCTTTTAAGGATCTTAAAGATGTATTCAAATTAAAGAAATATAAATCTATTTCTTTAATCGTGCCCGCATATAATGAAGAAGCGGGTATATACACCTCCATACTTGCCCTGTTACAGCTTGAATATCCTGAATATAAAATTATTGTTGTTAATGATGGCTCAAAAGATCAAACGCTAGATATTCTTAAGGAAAAATTTAATGCAATTGAAGTTCCTTACCTTCCTTTCAACAATATTCTAACCGAAAAAGTTAACTCCGTTTACATTTGTAAGAATTACAAAAATTTATTGATAGTTGACAAAAAAAATGGCGGAAAAGCAGACGCAATTAATGTTGGAATAAATATCTCCGACAGCGACCTAATAATAGTTGTTGATGCAGATTCAATTATTGAAAGAGACAGTTTATTAAAAATAAGCTATCCATTTGTAGAAAATGAAAATGTAATTGCAGTCGGCGGAACAGTTCGGATTGCAAACGGTTGTCAGATTAATAAGGGATATGTAACAAGCGTAGAATTACCAAAGTCATGGCTGGCTAAATTTCAGGTAGTAGAATATATACGTGCATTTATGTTTGGCCGGAATGGCTTTCAAATAATGGACGGCATCTTAATTATTTCCGGCGCATTTAGTTGTTTTAAAAGGAGCGAACTGATAAAAGTAAACGGATTTCTTAAAAACTGTATTGGCGAGGATATGGAGATAATTGTAAGAATGCATCGCCAATTAAGAAAAGAAAACCCGCAAGCGCTTATCTCATTTATTCCGGATCCGGTTTGTTGGACCGAAGCCCCCGAGAGCAAAAAAATTTTGGGACTGCAAAGAAAACGCTGGCAGAAAGGAACGATTGTAAGTCTTCTGCTCCACAAACAATTATTCTTCAATACGCATTATGGATTACTCGGAATGATAGTCTTTCCATACTTTGTTCTATTTGAAATGCTCGGACCTATTATTGAAGCTGTAGGTTATTTGGTCTTTTTTGTTTCTCTGATTTTTGGAATGGTCTCGTTGAATTTTGCACTCGTTTTGTTCTCGGCAGCGATTCTTTACGGAGTTGTTCTTTCACTCCTTTCGGTAATTTTTGAGGAATTAACATTTAGAAGATACAGCCGCCTTTCGCATCTAATAGAGTTATTTATAATTGCTGTGTTAGAAAACTTTGGATATAGACAGATTACTCTTTGGTACCGCTTTAAAGGTACCCTGGAATACTTTCTGGGAGATAGAAAATGGGGGCATATGGAGAAGAAGGGTTTTTCTTCTTAAACGATAAAATTTGTGAAGGGAAATTTTAAATAATGAAAAACAAACTGATAGACGCCACCAATTATTTTACTTCTTCATCGTTGGCAATTCTGTTTATTTTTTTTCTGATAAGATGTTATGAAATTCTATTTGTCTGGAAAAATATTCTAAAGCACGGAATTCAATCAAATCTTTTGTTTGTATCGTTCTTTTCGGAAATCAATTTCTTTTTCGAAATAGCTGTGATACTTGGAGTTGTATTTATAATTCTAAATTTAATTCATCAGATGACATCGAAAATTGTTTTAAATGTTGTGTTTACATTAATAACAGCAGTCTATCTGCTGCTTGATTTATATTTTACAAAGACTTCAATTCCACTTGGCTCCGATCTGTTCGGGTATTCAGCCTTCGAAATAAATCAAACCGTTACCTCTGCCGGAGGATTTAACCCACTCTATTTGGTCTTGTTGTTATTATTTCTTGGCATTGTTTCCGGGATAATATTTTTGTTTCATAAGATCCGGTTCAATATTACCTTTATAAAATTTTATTTTATTCTAATTCTCGTTTCATTAATCTTTGGAGACCAACTTAACCCCCGGTCGCAAAATTTTTCAAATACATCGGAATATTACTTAGCAATAAACAAATTAAATTTTTTTGCTGAAAAAACGTATAAATATTTTTTTGAGAAAGAAGATGAGCTGCCGATTTCCAATTATTATATAGATTCAGGCGAGGGAGAGGAAGTATTTTTCAAATACATAGATAATAATTATCCGTTTCTTCATGAAGAAAACACAAAGGATGTATTAGCAAATTTTTTTAATGTTGGCGATAAGAAACCAAACTTTATTTTTATTATCACGGAAAGTTTGGGAAGAGGATATTCTGGCGATAACGCCTATATGGGAAGCTTCACACCGTTTTTAGATTCACTTGCAAGGCATAGTCTTTATTGGGAAAATTGTTTAAGTACCAGCGGCAGAACATTTGCCGCACTCCCCTCCATATTTGGATCTCTTCCGTTTGGCGAAAAAGGTTATTCAGAGATGGCGGAAAATCAACCCCCCTGCTTTTCTTTAATTAAATATTTAAAAAGTTATGGGTATAAAGTACGTTTTTATTACGGCGGACATGCACACTTTGATATGATGGACACCTTCCTTAAAAAACAAAACGTTGATCTGATTGTGGATGAGAGTAATTTCGGAAGCGGGTATAATAAAATGCCGGCCAAGGGAAACGGTTTTTCGTGGGGATATGGCGATAAAGATTTGTTTAAGCGAGGACTTAGTGTGATAAATTCTGATAATCTAGAAAATCAACTGAACATTTTTCTTACACTATCCATGCACGATCCATTTTTAGTGGATAATCAAGACAGCTACCGCAAACAGTTCGACGAGAGATATTCCAATCTTCATTTGTCTCCGGATATCATGACGAGCATAAAAAGTTACAGAGACATACTTTCAACAGTTCTTTATACAGATGATGCTTTCAGATATTTTTTCAATGAATACAAAAAGAGAGATGACTTTAAGAATACTATTTTTATTATTACCGGTGATCACAGGATGCCGGAGATTCCAATTACTACTCAAATTGATAGGTTTCATGTTCCGTTAATAATTTATTCGCCGCTGTTAAAACATCCGGCAAAATTTTCTTCTGTGGTTTCGCATTTTGATATAACACCGACTCTTTTGTCATTATTAGCCAATCAATACAAAACGGAAAAAATTTCTCTTTCAACATTTATCGGAAGCGGACTTGATACAATAAAACAATTCAGAAATATTCATAAATATCCCTTGATGAGAAACAAAAATGAATTAATTGATTATTTATACGGAGAATATTTCTATTCGGAAAATATACTTTATAAAATTCTGAATGATTTAAGAATCGTTCCTTTGGAAAACAAAACGATAGAGAATAAGATTGAAAACGAATTTGCGGATTATAGAAGACGCAATAGCTTAATGGTTCAAGCGAAAAGATTAATTCCCGATTCACTCCTTAAATAAACCGGACCTGTTAATCTACTTTTTCTGTAATGAATCATAATAATTATTTAAAATTGAGCAAACCAGCGGCTGGTAAAATAACCAGAAAAAGCTTTCTCTTTCGGTAAGATCGTTAGAAGGATACATAAGCCATCTAAATTTTGTAATTCCCCAAAACTTTGAAAGAATCATTTTAACCGGGTTATCGCAAAAGTCTCCGCAGAAATAATAAAACTTATAATCGTTATCATAGTGTTCAATTACAGCAGGAAAGGGATTGGGAATATTTAGAGATTGTAAAATTGAATCGCCGCGCGAATTTGTGAAAATTTGAAAAACCGAGACAACATTGTTTGATCTTTTTGTTAACATGATGTCGAACCAGTAAGAGTATTTTATTTTTTGTGGCAGATCGAACCGCTTCCGGCTTACCTCGTTCGAAATAATATATGGGATTTCTCCTTTTAAGTCTTTTTTATTTTCTAATATTTCTATTCTGTCGTCATTGTTTACCAAAACAATCCCCGATCCTTTAAATGGCCAACGATTATTATGCTGATCTTTATAGTCTCTTATTACCCAGACAGGAATTTCTTTATTAGAGGTTGTATCAAGGACATTAAAATATCTTCCGGTCCAACCGCTCCACTTTAGTCCAAATAGTTCTTCAAATTGAGCTCTAACTCTTCTGGAGGTAGGCGGCGCAATTGTATTAAACTCGGTAAGAATTAATTTTTTCTGAGTCTTCATTATATTTAACAGCGATAATTCTTTTCTAGACATTCCTCCGTAAATTAATTGCGAACGCTCGCCACGATAATTATCGCTGTACCAATCTTTGCTGTAAACCCCGTAAAGGTCGGTCATATAAATCATATCAAATTTGTCGGCAAGATTATTTAACCGAACATCATCAAGATTTTCAAAATCATTAATAAAGAATTTTTTATTTTCTTTGGGAAAGAAACCGAAATAGTCGTCAGAAATAGTATATAAATTTCTATTTGGCATACAAAATTTATTATTATCTATAATCCAATTAAGAGATCTGCGTTCGTCGCCGTCAACTGTAAGAGAAGTTTTATCAATCACGGCAATTTTTAATTCTTTTTTGGGTTTAAGCTGCCACGAGACAAGCATTATTAAAGGCAGCAAGGAAATTATTATTATCAGGAGAAAAACCAAGACGAGATTTCTTTTTTTCATTTTTTTGAAAAATTAAAATAAAAACTTTAAACCAAAACCCGCAGAAATCTTAGTTCTAAATTCGTTTGCAAGATATTCCTCTCGACTGTAATCACCGGAAATACTTAAAATAAACTTTCTGCTAAGTTTATTTTGATATTCTATACCGAGCTTATCGGATTTCAACCAATTTCCGAGAAGGTCAACAAAATTTTCTTCAGGTGAAATTCCTGTGCCCGCAGAGAGAGACAAGTAATCATCAGCGCCCGATAAATAATATCTAATAATTAACGAATATGAGTGAGAAGCTTTTTCAACTTGTGGGGTTATAAATGTTCTTAACGAGAGCCAATAATTCCCCCAGTATTTTCCAAGAGCGAAAGTATAGATCCATGTATCGCTTGAGTATTTTAACAGTCTAAATCCGCCGTCAATTTCGAAACTTATGGGCAAGCTAAAATATAACGATGCACCGTAGCGCTGTTTTGGAAATATTCCATCCTTTGAATAACCAAAATTTAGATATGAATAAATACCCGGTGCAAAACCCGGGTACATATCAATTTCATATTGTGTCCCGTTGTTTTCAAATCTTCGCGCAAAGTTTACTCTAAAAATAGTTGTACCGAAAAAAAGTCTCCTTGAATAACTAAGCGATCCAAGCTGCCACGGATCGAATGTTTTGTCAAATTTTTCATATTGATATGTAACACCAATTGAATTTATTCTTGCCTTATCTTTTAGCCGTTCTGCTAAAACTAAAGCTTCCGTATTTGATTTGTCAATCTTAAATATTTTTTCCAGCGAGAGAAATGCGCCATCGTATCTTTCAAGATCTTCTAATACTCTCGCCTGCTTTAACAGAAAATCAGTAGAGATAGGATATTTTAAAACACCAAGATTGCAAAATTTTAAAGCTGCACTGGAATTACCCGACCAATATTCTAAATCAATTGCAGCGCTAATAGCATCGCTGTTAGAGGAATCTTTTTTTATAACATTATTAAAAATTACTCTAGCAGAATCATAGATATTATCCCATGTATAAAGTCTGCCGAGAAAAATTGAGACATCTGCATAATCCGGACTTTTAGTTAGCGCCTGTTTACAAAATTGTCTGGCAAGGTTTCTGTCTTTCCGATTGAAAGCAGCATCTTTCGCCTTAACAAAAAGTTCATCTGTGGTAAGCTGAGTTTGCGCCAGTAAACTTATATTCATCAGAAAGACAAGAAATATCAGAATCCACCGCACCGACTTCTCCTTATTTAATTTGCAGCAAGAGTTTATTATGTTCATAATAAATATTTTAATTGTACTTTCAAATAGCGCACTTCAAAAACAGAAAATATTTTATCAATTATAAGTATAATAATATTTTCTAAGCTATATTAATAACAAAATCATTGTAATTATGATCAATAAATAATACCGGAACGCCGAATGGATTTTAATAAAAAATATTTTTCGCTTAGTTTTAAAAGCATTTTATTGTTATTGCTTTTTTGGCTTATGAACGGTTATGTGTTGGGAACAGCCTTATTAATTGGTCCTGTCCGCTGGATTGCCGATTATTCAAAAATGCAGAGTTGGCCGCAGTCTACAGAAGATATCGTTGTAAAGAGTGTAATGGTGCTTCTTTTAATTCTTTCTTTTATTATTTCATTATTTATTACACGATCTTTTTTAAGGTCGGACAATATTTTCAAACGAATAATTCTTTTCATTTTACCATTAATTCTTTCTGTAGGAGCTGTATGGTTGTGGATGAATCCAGGCTTAATGCAAAAGGAAAGCAACATAAGTGAAACAATTGCGAAAAACGGATCTGAGTTTGTCTTCGGTTCATTTCCGGAAGAGGCGAAAATAAGATTATTAAAAGAGAAGAACTTTACAGCCATCATAAGTTTAATGCACGAAGCGGTTGTTCCGTTTGAACCGAAATTAATTAAAGAGGAAAAAGAATCTTGTAAAAATGTTGGTATTGAACTAATTAACATTCCAATGCTTCCATGGATAAGTGAGAACGAAGAAGCGCTAAACCGATTAAAAGATTTAGCACTTAACAAACCCGGTAAATATTATGTTCATTGTTATCTAGGGAAAGACCGTGTAAACATTGCTAAAAGAGTTATAGAAACATCAAACCAAACAGCGGCAATAAACTCCGAACTTAAAACTAGATCTATTGAAGACCTTGAAGAATTTGAAAGAGGAGCCATAATTAAATTGGAAAAAGATGTTTACTTTACCCCATTTCCAACCGACGACGAATTCATGGGCTACATTCTTAATGGCTCGTTTAAAAATGTTGTTTCGCTTCTTGATCCTAAAAACCCAGAAGATTTGATCTTGATTGAGAAAGAAAAAAATTTCTTTGAAACTTTTAAGATACCATTTGAGAATTATCCACTTCGTCCCGGCAAAATCAGCAAAAGGGAATTAGAAAATGAAATCAAGAAAATCATGAAAATAGATCGTCCCATTCTTATTCACGCATTTAAAACTAATTCATCACAATCCGAAATATTTATCTCGGCTTACATCTCAAGCAAAACACGAAATTAATTTTAGACAACACGCATCTTATTTGATTAGTAATGCAACATTTTCGATGTGATAGGTATGCGGAAACATATCAACTGGTCTAAGTTTAACTAATTGATACCCCCCATCGCAAAGTAGTTTTACATCTCGCGCCTGGGTGGCGGGATTGCAACTTATATAAACTATTTTTTTAGGATTTAATGTTAAAATATCTTTAACAGTTTTAGGATTCATGCCACTCCTTGGCGGATCGGCGATAATAACATCTGGCGAAGGCAATTTCTTTTCTTCTATTATCGGAAGAAATGATCTGTTCAAATCCGTGAGAATCGGTTCAAAGTTCAAAACATTGTTTAATGAAACATTTGCCGCAGCATCAGCAAGTGTAGATTCAACATTTTCGAATCCGTAAATCTGAGCAACGTATTCCGAAATAAAAATTGGAATTGTCCCCGAGCCGGAATACAAGTCATAAACAACTTCATTACCGGTAAACTCTGCAAACCCCAAAGCAGTATTAAAAAGTTTCTGTGCTTGAGCGGTATTTGTTTGAAAGAAAGAATTAGCACTGATTCTAAATTTCCATTTGCCAATAAAATCATAGATAAATCCGCTTCCAACAGAAACGATCTCATAATCTCCATAGGCTACCTGAGATAATTTTTTATTGATGTTAAAAATCAAAGTTGTTACTGATGGAAACGAATTAAGAAGAGATTCTTTATATAATATGAACAAGCGTTCGTTTTCTTCTGATACCACAAGATTTAGCATAATCTCTTTGGTCAAAAATGACTGCTTTATTACCAGATTTCGTAAAAAACCGGTATGTTTTTGAGCAGAATAGGGTAAAATCTGTTGATTCTTGAAAAACTCTCTTGAGAAGTTTAGTATGTTATTACTGACCTCTGATTGGAGCCAACACTCATTAATATCCAACACTTTATCAAACATGCCTGGTATATGCAAACCTAATGCGAACGAGCGATCAGGTATTTCCTGCATAACCGAAATCTCGTCTTCGTTCAACCACCTTTTGTCCGAAAACGAATATTCCATTTTATTTCTGTAGAAAAAGATTTTGTCTGCTTTTATTATTGGTTGAATTTCTAAATTGTGAAATCCGCCAATCCGCTCAAAAAGATCTTTTACTTGTTCTTGTTTGAATTTTATCTGTTGTTCGTAATTAAGATCTTGTGCCTTGCAACCGCCGCATATTCCAAAATACTTGCATTTTGCATCAATGCGAAGCGGTGATTTTTTTATAAATGTTTTTATTTTTGCTTCAGCATAGGATTTTCTGATTTTGGTTATTCTTGTAAGAACAACATCGCCGGGAAATGAACCATCAACAAAGACAACAAACTTTTTTGGTTCAGCATTATCTAAAGAATTAACTTCCTTGATAATTTTTGCAACCCCCCTTCCCTCAAAGGCATAACCGGAAACATCTAATTCAAGCAAATCCCCCTTCTTCATTCGAAACCTCTTTGAAGCAAAAGGGCAGTGAAACCAATGTATTTATTGGCACCCAATCTTAAATAAGCATTTGATTCATGACTGATTTTATTGACGAGCTTTTTGTAATAACTTCTTTCTTGTTGAGTCAACCCGCCCTCACTGTTTTTAAGTAGAGTTGCATTTCGTAAATAAAATTCTTTTAGAGTATTTGTTAGATCTATGCTTCCATTTAATATAAAATTTTTTTCGTGATAGTATTTATTTAGATCATTGTTGAACAAAGGCAATAGATCTGAGGAATCAAAAATATTTTGAACAAACATTGGAACACGTCTATGTAGTATAACAATCTCCCCAACGCAGAAATATCCACCCGGTTTTAGAATTCGTTTTATTTCCTTTACAATTTTATTTCTTTTAGTAGAAGAAATTGAAGCCTGTGCATAAATAAGATCAAATGAAGAAAGATTAAAATCGGTAGCGTCAAAACTCATCAACTTAACTTTAATGTTTGATTCTTTTCCTAGAATCAGGTTCGAGTTTAATAACGATTCGTAATCTTCAACAATAATCTCAACATTACAATTAAAGCGTTTTGAAATTATTTCTGCGGGAATCTCGCTTGTGGATCCAATTACTAAAGCGGTCTTAATTTCAGTGACTAAATTTTTTTGAAGGAAATTAATTTGTTTATCTAATCCGGGCAGAAGAATTGTTTTTGTGCTCATCTATTTTATTAGCATCATTTTCTTTGTCTGTACAAAGTTACCAACTTTTAGCTGATAAAAATAAACTCCGCTTGAAAATTGGGAATTCCCAATTAGAAATTGCGAATTATAGATCCCGGCAGGCAGATATTCATTTACAAGAACCGCAATCTCTCTTCCCATTAAATCATAAATCTTCAGCGAAACATAACCGGCAAAAGGTAATTTATAAGTGATTATTGTAGATGGATTAAATGGGTTAGGATAATTCTGCTTTAGTGCAAAGCTTAATGGGAGTTCCTGTTGAACAACAGCTGTCCCGATTCCAAAATCAAAGTCAGCAAATACAGGCAGGTGATCAGATGCATTTTTTAGCGATGTCCCAATTGATGGATCATTTAAAAACCATGAGTTTGAACCGCTGTTTACATCAGTATAAAAATGACCCCCGTCGTTTCCGAAAATTTTAAATGAATTGGGAACGTAATCTATTCCTCCCGGCTCATTGACCGCTTTCGAAATTAGAATCATATCAAATCTTGTATTAATCCCGCCCCTAGTTGACCAAGTGCAGTATTGAGCCAATTGAAAATTCCTATTCCAATTCCCGCTAACATTTAGCATATCAATAAAGTATCCAGGCTTAGAAGTGTCTGTTAACTTTGTCATTGCTAATTCAGTTGATGTTAGTATATTGAAATCACCAACAACCATATAATTTATTATTCCATCTAATCGAGTTGTTCTACTTCTCAGCGAGTCAATTGCCTTTGCTCTTTTCGCGATGTTGAGGCTATTGTCTCCAGTAATAGTATTGGCTTTTAAGTGAACGCCAAAAACTATTAAAGTGTCATTCGGATAAAATTTGTGAACGAACTTGAATTCGGCAATTGGCCTTGTTTCGGCGGGAATCATTTTAGAACCAAGATAAATAATTAGTGAATCCAGATAAAAAACTGCGCATTCATTACCGTTTCCCCAGCTTATATTAACATCAAGAGATGCTTTGTATTTTTGTGTTAAAACACCATTAAGGAACTGAGTTACAGCAGTAGACCCATCTAACTCTGTTATCAGAAGAATTGTGGGCTTAATCTGATTTACTATAACCCTAAGATCGTTCGGCACATTATTATTTGCCGGAAATTGTTTTACATTATACGTCATAACCCGCACGTGCTGTTGTGCAAATGAACTTATTGCAATTAATAAGAACAAAGATATTTTTGTTATTCGAGACATAATCACAGACCAGATTAACTTTTTATTACTTGGAAAAGAAATCTAAAATACAAATTCCTTATTTTGATTGTGAAAATATAAGTACACTTGAATTTAAATCAGATAAAAATTTATGAAACTGCGACATTATCTTTTTGTTATAATTCTATTCTGGGGCTGCAAAGAAAAACTGCCCGTTATAGAAAAATTCGGTGAGACAAGCTATAGACTTGTTGATCAGAATAATAAAGAAGTTATTTTCCCGGATTTTGTAAAGGACAAGATTGTAATTATGAATTACATCTTTACAAATTGTCCGGATATTTGCCCGCTCAGCACAAATAACATGCGATTGATACAAGAGAGACTAAAAAAAGAAAAGATAGATAATGTTCAATTTATCTCGCTCAGCTTTGATCCGGAATTTGATACTCCGGAAGTACTTAGAAAATTTGCCGGCATAAGAAATTTGGATTTGTCTAATTGGACGTTTCTTACGGGGGACAAATCCACAACAAACTCTGTGATAAAGCAAGTTGGAGTGTTGGCGGTTCCAAGCGATTCTACGGTTTTCAAGAACGGTAGAAAAATTTATTACTATGTACACACAGACAGAATACAATTGATAGACCCGGAAGGAAGAATCAGAAAAAATTATAAAGGTAGCACAATTAATGTTGATGAAATTGTTTCCGATATTAAAAAACTACAATGATAAAATATTCAATGGCTGTAAATGATTTTAAGAAAGAGAAATGAAAAGAAGATTGTTAATAATTATCGTAATAATATTTACTTTTAACTTGGCAACACCAACACAGCAACAAAAGTCTAATAATTCTGATATTCAGATTCAAAAAGCTTGGGCAAGGCCGGCGGCTAAATATACCAACTCAGCTTTTTATTTTGTTCTTGAGAATAACAGCAGTAAGACAGATACGTTACTTGGCGCAGAAACAAAAATCTCAGAAGAGGCAGAAATTCATGAATCATATAAAAAAGATGATGACAGAATGGGTATGCGTCCGGCTGGTAAAATTGCAATCAAACCGAAATCCAAATTTGAATTTAAGCCTGGCGGATTTCATGTTATGCTTTTAGGCGTTGAGAAAGATCTACATATCGGAGATAAAATTGAGGTGGTGCTTAGATTAAAATATGCAGGGAAAATAAAAGCTCAAGCTGAAGTGCGCGATATACCAATGACGAAATAAATGAAACAATAGGTTACTATTACCCCTACCGTTATTTAATTAACCAGGATTGTTATTTTCATTGCTGTTAATTTCACTTTCCTCGGCGTTACTTTTAAATCTTCCAACTTTTTTTAATGAATCTTTCAATAAATATTCGATCTGACCATTGATGCTTCGTAATTCATCCGCCGCCCATTTTTCAAGGGCAGCATATATATTATCATCTATTCTTAGTAAAAACTTTTTCTTTTCAGCCATGACTTTCTTCTCTGTTTCTAATGAGCCGCTTGATGTCTTTGCTCAATTGTAATTATATATGCAAGAATTATAATCCACGGATATTTATCCAGCAAATCATCTTTCTTTTCTATCAATACCACTGCTTTGTCTTTTAAGGAGATCTTTTTCGGAATGATTTTCGCCAAACAAAGTTCCTGTTCGTTATTAATTTCGCAAAGACCTTTAAATAAATGGGGAACAATTTTTAATTTTTTGCCTAACGGTAAAGCGAGAGTTCCCCGGCTTCTTAATCCGTCTCTTTTGTAATTTGCGATAGGCATTTCATAACCGGCTTCACGTATATCTAAAGCATTTTTCCAATAACTCGGTTTATATATTTCCCACTTTTTATCTTGGATACCCACTTCCCACAACATTCCGAAAAATCCTTTCTGCTGAATTGAACCAAGAACTTCATCGTTCACGCGTATCTCGTAAATTCTTTTAAATACAGATGTTTGCACAATAAAAATATTTTCACCTAGATATTCTGATATTAATTTCATTTTCACTCAATGATCTTAAAAGACTATTTTATCAATCGGTCCATTAAATCAACCCATCGAGGATTTATTGTTTCCACAAGCTTCTTCTTCTCTTCGCAGTTATATTCTCTAATTTCTTTTTCTCGCTTAATTGCCATTTCTGCATCGGTAACACTCTCGTAATAAACCAGCTTATTTACTTTATGTTGTTTTATGAAATCCTTTAAAAGATCGGTTTGATTTTTATAAACTTTTCTAACGCGGTCGTTGATCATTCCGACATGAATCATTTTATTATTCCTGTTAGTAAGCATGTATATGTAATAATTATCCTCATTCATAAAAATAAATTCAAAGATTATATTAAAAAATTTCCACTGCTCACAACGAATTCTCAACCACTAATAAAGCGATCCGGCATTGATCACCGGCTGGGCAGAAACTTCTGAAACAAGAGCGACTAAAAGATTGTTAACCATTGTCGCTTTCTTCTCATTATCAAGTTTAACAATGTTATGTTCGCTTAAAGATTTCAGCGCCATATCAACCATACCTACAGCGCCCTCAACTATTTTTGTTCTTGCTGCAACAACAGCCTGGGCTTGTTGTCTGCGCAGCATTGCTTGTGCAATTTCAGGTGCATATGCAAGATAGCTAATCCTAGCCTCAACGATTTCTATTCCGGCTATTTCCAATCTCATTTGTGTGTGTTTCTTTAATTCTTCAGCAACTTCATGCTGATTACCCATTAGCGACATTTGATCTCCCTCTGACGACGAATCATATGCGTACTGCGATGTTATACCTCTGATAGATGTTTCGCTTTGTATGGAAACGAATTGTTCATAGTTTTGAACATCAAACATTGCACGAGCACTATCAACTACTCTCCACACAATCACAGCCGCAATCTCAATGGGGTTCCCATGAAGATCATTTACTTTTATCTTATCGCTGATGAAGTTGTGAATTCTTAACGAAACTTTTTTCTTGAATGTAAAAGGATTAACCCAGTAGAATCCTGATTCTCGAACTGTTCCCGTGTACTTTCCGAACAATATCAAAACACAGGAATTATTAGGTTGAATTACCATGAATCCTCCCCAGAACAAAAAGAAGATTATCAACCCGGGTACGAATCCCCATAAAACATCTGTGTTTTCTGTATTAATACCGACAGCAAGTAAATAGATGTTGAACACAAGAAGAGCAATTTGTACAAATAGCATTAAGAAACCGTTTAGTTTTACAGCATTTTTTTCTTTAATTGTATCCATTTTTTGACTCCAAATTATTGCTATCGTAATGATAGCATTTTAGTATCATAAAATCAAGAGCGTGCTTAATATTATTTTTTAATCTAAAATCAATGAAAAGATTGTTAGATTTTATTCTGATTTTAGAGATTGGTATGAAAGTAAAGAATTTAGATCTAACCAGTTCATCTTCAATTCTAATCTATTTTGCACTCATTAGATTTCTACTATTAATTTTATTTGCCGGTAATTACGGAATCTTCCGCGATGAATACTATTATATAGAATGTTCAAAACATCTCGATTGGGGATTTGTAGATCAGCCGCCGTTATGTGCGTTTATACTTTTTGTGTCGAGAGCTCTCTTTGGAGAATCAATCTTGGCGATTAGAATTTTTGCTTACACTGCAAGTAGCATAACAATCTTTGTTTCGGGATTAATAGCACGGGAACTTGGCGGAGGAAAATTTGCACAATCTCTTTCTGCACTTGCTGTAATTTTTTGTCCGGTTATACTCGGCGGAGGAAGTTATTTTTCGATGAATGCATTCGACGTTCTTCTTTCTTCACTTTTCTTTTATTTTTTGATTCGGTTGATCAAAACGGAAAACCTAAAATTGTGGATTGTGATAGGATTAATCTGCGGCATTGGACTTGAGAATAAACTCACGTTTTTATTTTTGGGATTTGGTTTAGCGGTTGGATTAACTCTTACAAAGAACAGAAAATATTTTTTAAGCAAAGAACTTTGGATTGGAGGAGCCATTGCTTTTCTGATCTTTCTTCCAAATATCATCTGGCAGATGAAAAATAATTTTCCCACGCTCGAGTTTATGCGCAATGCATCAACACGCAAAAATACTTCACTAGATTTTTTAGATTTCTTCCGCGGCTCTTTGATGGAATTAAATCCAATCTATATAATATTACTTGTTACGGCATTCTATTTTCTTTTCTTACACAAAGAGGGAAAACGCTTTGCAATGTTTGGATGGAGCTATATTTCAATATTTATCGTCTTTGTTCTTAATAGCGGTAAACCTTATTACATGGGAGTTCTCTACCCTATGATCATTGCTGCAGGTGTAGTTGGAGCCGATCTTTTGATTGAAAAGTATTTGAGAAATTGGGTGCGTTATGCATTGGTAATTATTTTGATTCCGTCATTCATCGTTATTACGCCATTTGCGGTCCCTATACTGCACGTTGATACTTTCATAAAATATTCTAATGCGCTGGGAATAAAACCCGCAAGCGGAGAAAGATCACGCTTGGGAATTCTTCCGCAATTTTTTGCGGACAGGTTTGGTTGGGAACAAATGGTTCAACAGACAGCAGAAGTTTATAATAAACTTTCACCGGATGAAAAATCGAAAGTCGTGATCGCAGGACAAAACTACGGTGAGGCAGGTGCAGTAAGTTATTACAGAGAAAAATACGGATTGCCTCCGGCCATTTCTCCACATAATAATTATTGGCTCTGGAAATACCCCGAGAATTATACGGGCGAAGTAATGATAATTATCGGCGGTGATTTGGAGGACAACAAAGAATTTTTTGAAGAAGTCGAAGTTGCCGCATCACATTACAATAAGTATGGAATGCCTTATGAAAATGTAAATATCTACATCTGCCGAAAGCCGAAGATAAAATTGGGTGAGGCATGGGGAAAAATTAAAAATTTTATTTGATCATCTTTAAAATAAAAAACCCCGCTAAAAGCGGGGTCAAATCTAAAACGAGTTACTATTAGCTGATCTTTTTAACTTCAGCTGCTTGAAGTCCTTTTGGACCCTGTGTAACTGAGAATTCAACTTTATCGTTTTCGTTTAATGTTTTGTATCCATCACCTACAATTGCTTGAAAATGTACGAATACATCTTCTCCGCCTTCTTGAGAAATGAAACCAAAACCTTTTGTGCTGTTAAACCATTTAACAGATCCTACTTTGCGCTCTGCCATGACAGAAGCTCCTTATTAATTTGTTGATAATTGATTGTTTACGACAGAGCTTTAAACAGGTGAGGCTTCGAAGATACTTCTACGTCTACATCTACATCTAAAGTTACTGCCATTACGGATGTAAACATAAGGAAAGTATTATTAGAAAACCAAATTTAAAAGGAGCAACAAGTCTGGAATATTATTTTATATCACAACCCAAGTAATATTTAGGATGGAGAGGTTAAGGTTGGAAAATGGATGGGGGGATTTTGCAACAAAGAAATATTAATAATTACTTTGCTGTCCCAATTGCAGAGACGCAGCAACTTGTCTCGCAGTGGCGGATGCTACGTCTCTGCAATAACAGAATTAAAACCCAATCTTTCTTTTCGGCTTTTCTTTTTCAATCATCATTTTTTTTATTGCTTCAAATATAAACTTTATCTGTTCCTGTTGTTTGACAAACTTTTTCTTTGTTTCTTTTTCAAGCTCGTTCAATTTCTTAGCAAGGGCATCGCTGCTTTGCAAGAATTTTCTCATCTGAACGAACGCACGCATTATTGCAATGTTAACTTGCACCGCACGTTCACTGTTCAAAACAGAAGAAAGCATTGCAACACCTTGTTCAGTAAATGCAAGAGGCAAGTATCTTCTTCCGCCCCAACTTGAGGTGCCAAATTGGCACCTCAAGTTTTCAGTCTCTTCTTTATTTAGCTTGAACAAAAAATCGGCGGGGAATCTTTCTATGTTTCTTTTCACGGCGCGGTTCAATTGTTTTACTTCAACCCCGTAAAGTTCTGCAAGATCACGGTCAATCAAAACTTTTTCATTGCGAAGAAGGTATATTTTTGATGTGATCCTTTCGGCAGGCAATAATGATTCTGTTTTCTTCCCCATAAATTCCCCTTTGTTTTGTAGGCCGCAATTCGCGTCCTCTAATTTTTTATTAGAAACTTGCTCAACTTCGGTTTCAATATCAAGCGGTAATATTTGTTATTTGTAGAGACGCATGGCTATGCGTCTCTACGGTAATCCGGATACGCAGACATCATAAATTTGTAAAGACGCGATTAATCGCGTCTCTACTACACAGCGTTTGGAGAAAATTATTCTTCAAACTATTTTTAACTAAACAAAAAGACAATATGAAAAACCTTATCCAAATAGCCGGAGTGATTGATAAAGAAGAAGCAAAAATGCTGATGAACGCCTACGTTGATTACCTTGGTTTCCCTCTCAGACTTCCTGTACACAAGGAAGATCTAACCGAAGATGATGCTGTTGAAGTGATAAAAACAATTTCCTCCCCGCACAAAGCAGTGCTCATAACTTATCTCGATAATGCCGATGGAATAATTAAACTCTGCACAAAACTAAATGTAAATATCGTTCAGCTTCACGGAAAAATTTCCAAAGAAGAATTGGAAAAAATAAAATTGCTCAACCCACAGCTTGAGATAATAAAAAGTCTTGTTGTTGCAAAAGATAATTATTCTGAACTCAAGGAAATGGTAAATAAACTTTCACCGTTCGTAGAGGCATTCATCACAGATACATTCGATCCGGCAACAGGCGCTGAAGGCGCAACTGGCAAAACACATGATTGGAGTATCAGCAAAAAATTAGTTGAGATTTCTCTCAAGCCGGTTATAATTGCGGGAGGATTAAATCACACAAATGTTAAAAAAGCAATTTTAGAAATTCATCCCGCCGGAGTTGATGTGCATACCGGAGTAGAATCACAAAACGGAAGAAAGGATTTTAATTTGGTTAAAAAATTTGTGGAGGAATCGCGAGAAGGTTTTGCATTGGTAAATAAATAACTGTATGTGTCATTGCGAACAGATCCCTATTTATCGGGAGAAGTGAAGCCTGTCTACCGCCAGGCAGGCAATCCAATAGTTTAAGAGGGCATTAAGTTAAATAGTTACTTGGAATCGCAGCGGCACTTTATTACTCCTCAATTATTTTTGATTTACTCCGCTTATAAATCTTGCCCGATTCTTTTACCTTCTCAAGCTGTTTAGGTAACGGAATGCGGATTTTTTTCTTCTTTATTTTGATTTTTCTTTTCATACATAGCCGAAAATCTACAATTGAAAATTGCCCAACTTTTGTTGTTCTTTCAAGTGATTTCCTTTTGATAAATATTTATTTGGTTCCGCACGTCTAATCTTCAATTAATTCTATCGTTCACTTATTCAACAGAAATATATATTTTTTGTTCAATCATAATTCATCAAAGGTGAAAACATGAGAAAAATTCTTGTTCTACTAATTACTCTGTGCTCTGTTTTATCTGCGCAGAGCCAGATCAAAATTCCATATACGCGTCACGTTCTTTCAAACGGGCTGAATGTATTACTGCATGAAGACCACTCAACGCCAACAGTTACGGTTAATACGTGGTTTCATGTCGGCTCGGGCTATGAAAAACCCGGACGTACCGGCTTTGCACATTTGTTCGAACACTTGATGTTCATGGGATCGGGACATGTTGCCGAGGGAGAGTTTGATAAATTACTTGAAGCAGCGGGCGCAGAAAATAACGGATCAACAACTGAAGACAGAACAAATTATTATGAAGACCTCCCTTCCAACGCTCTTGAACTTGCGCTATATCTTGATTCGGATAGAATGGGATTTCTTGTTGATGCGATGACACCCCAAAGTGTTGACGCACAAAGAGCCGTGGTTAAAAACGAAAGACGTCAAAGTTATGAGAATCGTCCTTATGGATTATCCGAAGAAACAATTTTAAAAAATCTTTATCCCCTAACTCATCCCTACAGCTGGCCGGTAATTGGTTCTATGACAGATCTTAGTGCGGCAACTTATGATGACGTAGTTGAGTTCTTCAAGACATATTATGTACCGAATAATGCTTCGATATCAATAGCCGGAGATATCAATTCGCAAGAAACTTTAAAGCTTGTTGAAAAATGGTTCGGCGGAATTCCGGCGGGGAAACCCGTTGAACCGCAAAATCCTGCTGCAGTAAGATTGAACGAAGAAAAAATCTTAGTTATGGAAGACCGCGTTCAGCTCCCCCGTTTGTATATGACCTGGATTACGCCACCAAGATTTACACCGGGAGATGCGGAATTAGACGTTCTTGCAAATATATTATCAGGCGGAAAAAACTCACGGCTGTATCAAAAATTAGTTTACGAACTTCAGATCGCACAAGATGTACGCGCATCTCAGGGTTCGAGCAAACTATCTTCACTGTTCCAGATAGTTTCGACAGCACGTGCAGGACACACACTTGAAGAATTGAAAAATGTAATTCAGCAGGAAATAGATAAAATAAAAAATGAAGCACCTAAGCAAAGAGAATTACAGCGCACAGTCAATCAATATGAAGCATCGTTTTTAGATGCATTGGAAAAGCCGGGCGGATTCGGCGGAAAAGCAAATCAACTGAATGAATATTTTTATTACACGGGCAATCCTGATTATGCTAATGAAGATCTTTCACGATACAAAGCTTTGAGCGTAAACGACATTCAAACAGCAGCACAAATTTATTTGCGTGATAACGGACGAGTAATTCTAAGTATAGTTCCTAAAGGCAAAACAGATCTTGCCGTTCAACCTAAAGCGGAGGACAAATAACATGAGAAAGATAATTTTTAATTCGATAAAAATAATTGCCGTCTCTGCGTTTTGTTTCTCTCTTTATGCGCAATCTCCGGATAGAACAAAACCGCCTCAGCTGCCGGCGCCTCAAAAATTAAATCTTCCAGCCATACAGCAATTCTCTCTTTCAAACGGATTAAATGTTGTGTTGATGGAAAAACATGAAGTCCCGTTAATTCAACTGAATGTTATTACTAAAATGGGAAGCGTAAACGATCCGGAAAATAAAACCGGGTTAGCCGGATTGACAATGAACATGTTAACAGAAGGCGCTGCAGGAAAAACTTCCCTTGAGATTGCAGACGCAATAGATTTTCTCGGGGCAAGAATATCTGCAAATGCAGGAGCGCATTCATCCGGGATATATCTTCACACCCCTCTTTCAAAATTTGATGAAGCTTTGAAAATTATGAGCGACATTCTTCTTCGTCCGGATTTTCCTCAAAAAGAATTGGATAGAAAAAAGAAAGACCGCTTAACATCGTTGATGCAAATGCATGATCAACCGACAGCCATTGCCACGGCTGCATTTAATAAAATCCTTTTCGGAAAAGAGCATCCTTACGGTAGAATGGCAAGCGAGAATGAGATCAAAGGTTTTTCTGTTGAAGATTTGAAAAGTTTTTATAAAAAATATTCTACTGTAAATAATTCTTTTGTTATTGTGGTCGGAGATATTAAAAAAGAAGAGTTGAAGAAAAAATTAGAAACTGTGCTCGGTAAGTGGCAGAAAGGTGATGTTAAGGAAACTAAAATTAAAGAACCTGCTCAAGTTACCAATCGTATCGTTTATTTGATTGATAAACCGGGTGCCGCTCAATCTGTAATTAATATCGGAAGAATCGGTACATCTCGGTTAACGCCGGATTACAATTCTGTCGTTGTAATGAACACACTTCTTGGTGGATCATTTACATCACGCCTGAATCAGAATCTGAGAGAAAAACACGGCTACACTTACGGCGCTTCATCAAGATTTATGTTCAGACCATCGCTCGGAAGTTTTATTGCGGCTTCTTCCGTTCAGACGGATGTTACAGATAAAGCATTAACGGAATTTTTTAATGAGCTTAACGGTATCCGCGAACCATTAACAGACGCCGATTTAAACCGTGCTAAAAAATTAGTTGCCTTAAGTTACCCCGGAAATTTTCAATCTGTTTCGGAAATAGCAGAGCAACTCGAAGAAATGTTTTTATATAAACTGCCATCAAATTATTTTGGTGAATTTGTTTCGAAGATATTAAATGTAAATGGTAATGAAGTAACCGGAGCGGCTAAAAAATATATTGTACCGGATCAAATGATTGTTGTTGTAGTTGGCGACAAAGCGAAAATTGAACAAGGGATTAAAAATTTGAATCTTGGAGAATTGAAAAATCTTTCAATCGAAGATGTTTTAGGCAAGGTTCCGCAGCTTAGTAAGTGATGAAGTTATTATCAATAATTGAGGAATGAAATGAAGCGCATAGAAAAATATTTTACACTAATCTTGTTGATGTTGTATCTGGGAACGAGCAGCTTTTTATTTGCACAAGAAAATCAAAAGAAAGAAGAAAAAAAATTCACAAACTTGTGGGAAGGAAAATTAAAAATCGGAGCCGTTTCTTTGAGAATAGTAATAAAGACATTTAAAAACGATGACGGTTCTAACGGCGCCTTTTTGGACAGCCCCGATCAAAATGTAAATAACATTCCCATTGAAAAAATTTTGTTTACCGAAGACAGTTTGAAATTTGAATCCAACACAATTGGCGCAAAATATATCGGTGCTGTAGTAAAAGACAGCATGATCATTCGCGGAAATTTTACGCAAAGAGGAATGACATTACCGCTTGAACTAAAAAAAATTGATAAACTTGTTGAAGTAAAACGCCCGCAGAATCCCCGGAAACCATATCCGTATAATGATGAAGAAGTAACATTTGAGAATAAATCCGCAAACATTACTCTTGTCGGTTCATTTACATATCCAAAGAGCGACGGAAAATTTCCGGCAGTAGTTTTAGTAACAGGTTCTGGTCCACAAGATAGGGATGAATCATTAATGAATCACAAACCTTTTTTGGTTATCTCTGATTATCTAACCCGCAATGGAATTGCTGTTTTACGCTATGATGACCGTGGTTTTGGAAAGTCGAAAGGTAATTTTGCAGCAGCAACCTCAGAAGATTTTGCAACCGATGCACTTGCAGCAGTTGAATATCTGAAAACAAGAAAAGAAGTTAATCCTAAAAAAATTGGAATTGCAGGACACAGTGAAGGCGGATTAATTGCACCGATGTGCGCAGTAAATTCAAATGATGTTTCGTTCATTGTAATGTTAGCTGGACCCGGGGTCGCGGGAAAAGATATTTTAATTCTGCAAACGGAATTAATAATGAAAGCTGAAGGATCGAAAGAAGAAGATATAAAAAAATCAATAGAGGAAAACAAAAGTTATTATAATATAATATCAGAAGAAACCGATAGCACGGTAATGTATAAAAAACTTTTAGCAATGTATGATAAAGATGTAAGTAAATTGACAGACGAAGAGAAAAAGAAACCGGAATACTCAAAAGAAAATTTTGAACGAGCAGCGAAAACTTTGCTTAGTCCTTGGTTTAGATTTTTTGTTAAATACGATCCCCGACCAACGATTGAACAAGTTACGGTTCCTGTCCTAGCTTTGAATGGCGGAAAAGATCTTCAAGTCCCGCCGTTTCAGAATTTACCTAAAATAGAAGAAGCGCTTAAAGCCGGAGGAAATAAAAATTTTAAAGTTGTTGAACTGCCCGGATTAAATCATTTATTCCAGCCGGCGAAAACAGGCGGTGTAAGTGAATACGGGAATATTGAAACTACTTTTTCTGAAGATGCTTTGAAAATTATGAAAGACTGGATTTTAGAATTAACCAAGTAATTTCTAACACACCCAGCACCGCGTCCCCTCTCGGAGAGGGGACAAGCGAAGCGCATGGGTGTGTAGAATTATTGTTTCGGGGTAAATTTTACTACAGCATTTTTAACCGGTTTAACAGTTCTTAAGTATTCATAAATAGCACCAAGATCTTCAACTGTCATTCCGGCATACATAGTCCACGGCATAGCAGAATTAAAATCATTCACAGCAGTTTCCATCGGCGGATATTTTTCCGGATCCATTGATTTAAATCTTTCAACAAACTCATCCTTTGACCACGCGCCAATACCGGAAATTTGTTCTGGAGTTATATTTGCCGAACGAACTACTCCGCCCGGAAATTGAAATTCAAATCCGCCTGCAAAAGATTTTTCAATTATATATTCACCTTTAACCATTCGTGTGTGACAATCAAAACACGCGGCAGCATTTACAAGATATTTTCCATATTCAGCAGGGCTATTTTTATTCGGTTCTGGTACAGGTGTATAGGATTTTGGCGGAATTGTTTTTACAATTAAGTTCACAGGAAAATTAAGTGAACTTTCCGGCACATCATTTTTTATCGGTTCAAGAGAACGGATGTATGCAATGATTGAATACAAATCTTCTTTTGTAAGATTATTATAATGGGGATAAGGCATCAAAGGAAATAATGCGCGCCCTTCTTTTGTAACTCCGTTTGTAATTACGCGCATCAACTCTCCGTCTGTATATCTGCTTATTCCGGCAGGTGTAATATTTTTAGCGAAGAGAACTCCTGGAACTCCCGCGGTTGCTTCATCAAATTTATCTCCGCCTTTGCCAAGAGTACCGGGCGTAATTGGTCCGGAAAGTTTAGACCAATCACGAATTGAATGGCAATCCATACAAACAGTAACATGATGAGCCAAGTACTTCCCGCGTTCTAATCTTGCCGGAGTAATCTCAACTTTTTCGTTAGAAGGCGGATCTACTTTTGGGAAAGAAGAATTGAAATAAATTAAAAAAACTATTACTAAAACAAGCACTCCCCCAAATATATATGCAACAATTTTTAGGAATTTCTTCATTGAAGCCTTTCTTTTGGTTAGACAACAATAATTTAATTAAAAAAGAGAAAATGTCCACATTTTTTTGCGATGACTTACGAGAGCGATGTCTTTATATTTTTTTAAGGGTAAATAAAATTAGGTGCTAGTTTTGTTCGGAAGCCCGATGTTTGAATAACTCCCACGAGATATAAATATTTTGTATAAATACATAGAAAACCGGACCCAACACAGCAAGCGGATTAATAAATGTAAGCGAGATCCAAATTGTGAAGGCGTTATTTTTTTGTCCTAATGATTGGCTTGCTTCGGAAGAATATTCTTTGCCACCGATAAACCAACCGAGAGTAAAGAATAAAATACACAAAGAAGCAGAAACAGCTGCAATTAGAAAAACAATTTCTAATCCGTTGGTTAGTTCAGATCTTATATAGTAAGAAGCTTCGGAAGTTGCTATATAAATGTTTATTACCAAGATGTAGAAAGATGAATCTTTCCAGTTAATCAGTTGCAGCCAAATTTTTGGCAGAATAAATTTTATTAACTGAGCAATAACCAAGGGAATGGATAACGTTGTAATTACCGGAAGCAAAACTTTTTCAACAGAAATGTCGGACCCGCTGTTCATTATAAGCGGCATAAGAAACGGAAGCAGAAGCGCAATTGAAATGTTGTTCAACAAAAGTGAAAATGTAACAAACTCAACCCTTTCTTTCTTTAGACTTATTATTACCGGTGCGGCAATAGCCGTAGGAGCAATAGCAGTTACGAAAGCAGTCTCTGCAAGTATTTGATTAAACGGTTTTAAAATAAAATAGATAAAGACCGAAACAAATATTATTGTGCCGAGAATAACGAAATGACTTTTTCTTATAATGTTCTTATCAATTTTCACATCAAGAAACGAAAAGAAAAGCATCAGCATTAAAAAGTATCGGATTAAAAATGTGTATTCATGTCCGAACGGAAAGAATGCGCCAACCGCAATTGTAAAAAGAAGAAGAAGAGTTTTCATTATCCATAAAATTGTTTGCGTAAACTTAGTAAGTGCAAGGTTCCGTTACAAACCGATATCAATTTGTTAAAAACTGTTAACAAAAATTAACAGAGAAAGTTGAAATCTTATTATTATTTTAACGCCCAAAATCGAATAACAACCAAACTGTGAGTACAAGCGTTATGAACAGTAGAATGATAAAAAGAATTTCAGTGACTGGATTTATCCTGGTGGTTTTAGGATTATTAATTATTCCGAGATACTGCTCAAAGAAAGAACTTCAGACAAGCGAGGGCGTGCGCGGCGGAATTATACCCGTTACTGTTGAGATTGTAAAACGGGCAGCGATGGAAAACAATCTTCAAGTTGCCGGCTCAGTCATAGGCAATGAAGAAATAGATTTACGCACGGAGATTTCAGGTAAAGTTATTCTAATCGGATTTAAAGAAGGCGCAAGAGTAAGAAAAGGCGATCTTCTTTTAAAAGTAAATGATGCAGATCTTCAAGCACAATTGCAAAAAGCAGAGCTAATAAAAAAGCTCGCAGAAGATAAAGAGCGCAGGCAAAAGTCTTTGTTTGATAAAAAAGGAATCAGTCAAGAAGCATACGAAACTACATTGAACGATTTGAACACCGCAAAAGCAGATATTGAAAACATCAAAGCACAAATTGCCAAAACGGAAATACGCGCACCATTCGATGGCAAAGTGGGACTACGCTATGTAAGTGAAGGCGGATACGTTACGCCATCATTAAAAATTGCTACACTTCAAAATGATAATCCGGTTAAAATAGATTTTTCAATTCCCCAGAGATACGCAACATCAATTACTGCCGGGAATACAATAACAATAAAGACATCATCCGGAAAACAATACAAAGCAAAAATATACGCACTCGAACCGAAGGTTGACCCCGTTACAAGAGCATTGCAAATGAGAGCGATATGCGCTAATGATCACGGAGATATTTTTCCGGGATCTTATGTAACTGTGAATCTTTCTTTGAACGAAACAAGAGACGCCATCACTGTTCCTACTCAGGCACTTGCATTGGATATTACAGGCGAGCGGGTTTTCATTTACAAGAATGGAATTGCTATAGCTAAAAAAATTGAAAGCGGAATTAGGACGGAAGATGAAGTTCAAATTGTTGACGGACTAGCACCTGGGGACACTGTAATTACATCAGGGATTATGCAACTGAGAAATAGAGCAAAAGTTAAAATTACTTCTATTGACAACAAATAAATTTTTGAGAAGAAAAAACAATGAGTCTTTCATCATTAAGTATTCACCGCCCGGTTTTATCAATTGTAATGTCATTGACAATTATTCTTCTCGGAGTAATTGGATTTACTTATTTAGGTGTTAGGGAATTTCCAAGTATTGATCCGCCGATAATTACGGTTGGTGTTTCATATACTGGGGCAAATGCAGACATCATCGAATCACAAATAACCGAACCCCTCGAAGAAAGTATTAACGGCATAGCAGGCATTCGGTCTATTACTTCCGTAAGCCGAGATGGAAGAAGTCAAATTACGGTTGAGTTTAGCGTTGATGCTAATTTGGAAGATGCAGCCAACGATGTACGCGATAGAGTCTCGCGCACAGTTTCAAATTTGCCCCCCGATGCCGATCCGCCGGTAGTTACAAAAACCGATGCGGACGCAAGCCCCATAATGTTCATAACATTAAAGAGCGAATCAAAAAATTTATTGGAGCTCTCTGATATTGCATCGAACGTTTTCAAGGAAAGATTACAAACAATTCCCGGCGTTAGTCAGGTGAATATTTTTGGTGAGAAAAGATATTCGATGCGCCTCTGGCTCGATCCTTATAAAATGGCTTCTTTCAAAGTTTCTCCTCAGGATGTGCGCGCAGCTCTAAGCAGTGAAAATGTTGAACTTCCTTCCGGAAGAATTGAAGGCGCAAATACTGAATTAACAATCCGTACAAAAGGAAGAATGATGACGGCGAAAGAGTTTAACGATTTAATTATTCGTGAGGACCGCGGGCAATATATTCGGCTTTCTGATATCGGTTATGCAGTACTTGGCCCCGAAAACGAATATTCGATTGTAAAGATTAACGATGTTCCAATGATTAGCGTTGTATTACTGCCCCAGCCGGGATCGAATCATATTGAAATTGCAGATGAATGTTATAAGCGGTTAGAACAGATTAAGAAAGATATTCCTTCCGACATTGAAAGCGTAATTAGATTAGACGTGACTAAATATATTAGAAGATCTATAAGTGAAGTTGAAGAAACAATTATTGTAGCTTTCATTCTTGTGATCTTAATTATCTTTTTATTCTTACGAGATTGGCGCACAACGATAATTCCAATTCTTGCAATTCCGATTTCACTTATCGGTGCATTCTTTATTATGTATTTTTCCAATTTTACAATTAACGTGTTAACTCTTCTCGGAATTGTTCTCGCAATCGGGTTAGTTGTTGACGATGCAATTGTTGTGCTTGAAAATATTTATAAGAAAATAGAAGACGGAATGGATCCCGTTGAAGCGGGAATGAAAGGTTCTGCGGAAATTTTCTTTGCGATCATTTCAACAACAGTTGCTCTGGCAGTTGTATTTTTACCAATCATTTTTTTACAGGGTTTAACCGGGAGATTATTTAGAGAATTCGGAGTAGTGATTGCAGGCTCTGTTATTATATCAGCATTTGTCGCGTTAACCTTAACACCCATGCTCAGCACAAGAATAATAAAAAAAAGAGCGCACCACAGCAGGTTTTATAAATTAACAGAACCGTTCTTTGTAAAATTTATTTCTTCTTATGAAAAACTTCTTACATCATTTTTGAAAAAAAGATGGCTCGGATTTGTTGTGATGGGGATTGCAATTTTAATAGTTGCATTGATCTTACCGTTTGTGCCATCTGAACTCGCTCCGATCGAAGACAGAAATGAAATACGCGTCAATACTACAACACCTGAAGGTTCAAGTTACAACTTCACATATAATTTTATGGAAAAACTTAATCAGTCAATAGACGAGGAGGTTCCAGAAACGGAATCTGTAATAATGGGTGTTGCTGTCGGCGGCGGCGGAACCAACAATACGGGATTTATTAGAATATCTTTGGTGGAGCCAGATAAACGCACACGCACTCAGCAAAAGATTTATGAGGATTTATCAAAGAAGGTAAATAAATTAAGCGACGGAAGAACATTTGTAGTTCAATCACAGACAATAGGAACACAGCGCGGCGGAGGTTTGCCCGTGCAATATGTTGTTCAATCACCAACGATAGAAAAACTCCGTGACATTATTCCTAAATTTTTAGAGGAGGCAAGAAAAGAAGCAACATTTGCTCAAGTTGACGTGAATTTAAAATTCAGCAAACCGGAATTGGTTTTAGAAATAGACCGGTCAAAAGCGCGCGAACTTGGAGTTGCAGTTGTTGATATTGCACAAACATTACAGCTTGCCATTAGCGGGCAACGGTACGGATTTTTTATTATGAACGGAAAACAATATCAGATCATTGGACAACTCACGAAAGAATACCGGAGTAAACCGGTAGATTTACAATCGCTTTATGTTAAATCACGCACTGGAGAATTGGTACAGCTGGATAATTTTATCACCGTTAAAACTCAAAGCACTCCTCCGCAGCTTTACAGATTTAACAGATATGTTGCAGCAACATTTTCCGCAAGTTTAGCTCCGGGAAAAACAATTGGCGATGGAATCTCTGCAATGGATGCGATTGCTTCTAAGGTTTTAGATAAATCTTTCTCAACTGCATTAACCGGTGCATCAAAAGATTTTGTTGAAAGTTCATCGAGTCTTCTATTTACTTTTATGCTTGCATTAACGCTGCTTTATTTAATCCTTGCCGCACAGTTCGAAAGTTTCCGAGATCCTTTCATTATAATGTTTACCGTTCCGTTAGCTATTGCCGGTGCGATATTATCGCTCTTCGTTTTTGGATTAACGATGAATATCTTTAGTGAGATTGGGTTGGTTATGTTGATAGGACTAGTAACCAAAAACGGAATTTTAATTGTTGAGTTCGCAAATCAAAAGAAAGCGCAAGGGCTTCCAATTATGGAAGCAGTAAGACAAGCTGCGGTTCTTCGTTTCCGCCCAATCTTGATGACAAGTCTGGCAACTATTTTAGGAACACTTCCGATTGCTCTTGCATTAGGTGCCGGTTCTGAAAGCCGCGTATCTATGGGTATAGCCGTTATAGGAGGATTGGCATTCTCGACAATACTAACATTATTTGTTATTCCGGCGATCTATACTTATTTCTCCGAGAAATCGAAGAGTGTTTCAAACGTTACGGAAGCTAAATAGATAAAATTTTAGTAATAGTGTTCCAGTTTCTTGTAGTTACGTCTTTGCCGAATTCTTTATCAATAAAATTCATCGCATCAACAGAACGGGCATCTTTAGCTAACAGTACACTGAAAAGAGCAATATCGGTTATTTTTAGAATCCGGAATAATTTATCGGGCGACATATATGGAGCTTTAAATGTGCTCTTCGGTTTGTGAGAAAGAAAAGTTATGTAAAAGCGAGTTTCCTTAGTTGTTTTTATTCCATCGAACGGGTCTGAATCAACAAGTTTTTTAATATCAAACATACTATAGACAAGTGTTTTAATTTCAAATCCAAAAATTCCACGCAGCCTCTTCTCTATTGTTTCTTTAATTGAGGCCGGGTTTTTCTCTTGCGAATCGAAAATTACATTACCGGTTGCGAGTATTGTCTTCACATTGCAGAAGCCTATTTTCTCCATTATATTTTTTAGTTCTGTCATCGGCACTTTTTTATTCCCGCCAACATTTATTCCGCGCAGAAAAGCAATATATCTTATCATACCATTCTAATGAAATGGGTTATTAAGTTGATTATAGCTAAGTCTAAATTATTTATTTACATCTCTCCAGAGCTTTGATTGATGCGCCGATAATAATTCCGACAAACAACATTCCTACGATAGCTAAAACTATCGCGGTAACTTTTCCGAGAGTTCCGCTTGGCGTCATATCGCCGTAACCGATAGTAAATGAAGTAGTAAAAGCCGTGTAGAGACAATCGCCGAAAGAGCCGTTACTATTTGTTAATCCCTCAACATGAAAAACGAACGCGCCGCCGCATATTAATATTAGATAAAATATAAGAATATTCCACGCTGCAGAAAGAAGCGAAAAAAATTCTTTTGGAAATGATCTTTTCATTTTTGCACCCACTTTAATTTATAAAACAAATTTAATATTTACACCGCAGCAAATAGCTACAGGAACAGAAGTCTGAATTCAACAGTGAGTTATAAAACATTAATCTATACCCGGTGCTTTTCTCTATCAGAAAGTGAACTAAGTAATCCGCCAACAATGAGAGTTGCAACTACACCTACAAGCGTAAACCATGTCCAGGCAACAAGTTTTAACGAAATGACAACTATCATTATGAAAATACCTGCAACAAATCCGGCAAGCGCATCTTCCTGTTTTGCCTTTTTTACAATTATGCCGAGAAGGAACGTTCCCAATAATCCACCATAAGTAAATGAAGCTATGCTTAATGCCAGCTCAACCACCGCTTGCGATGTGTTCATGAAAAATAATGCCGTGCCCACAAGCAGCACTGCCCACATTACACTGAACATACGGCTTATCTTTAGCTGCGTGCTTTCGCTTTTCCGATTTCCGAAAAACGGAATGTATAAATCCATCATTGTTGATGAAGAGAGTGAACTAATCGAGCCGGCAAGAGTTGATAATGCTGCAGCGAATAAACCGGCGATTATTATTCCAAATACTCCCGGCGGAAGTACATCAATAATAAATTTAGGAAAAACGGTATCCGACTTTACGTTCATTACTCCGTAATAAGCATAAAGCATAACGCCGAGCACTAAAAATATTGCAAACTGAATTATTACAATAACGCCGCTGCCTATTATAGCTTTCCGGCTGTCTTTCAGATTTTTTGTAGCGAGCAAACGCTGCACAATTAATTGGTCTGTTCCGTGTGAAGCCATCGAAAGAAACGCACCGCCGAGCATACCGCCTATCAAAGTGTAGGGTTGACTAAAAAATCCGGCAAAGCCTTTATCGAATCCCAAATTAAAAACAGAAAGCTTCCCGCTTTCCGATGCCGCATTTACAACAGTACCCCATCCTCCCGGAATAAGATTGAGCAGAAAAATTCCGGCCAATATAGCTCCGCCCAAATATGTAAACATTTGTATTACATCAACCCAAATTATTCCCTTAACTCCACCCGTGTAAGTATAGACAAGCGCAACAAGCGCCATTATCATGATCGCTTCAGGATAGCTGATATTTATCATTAATTTTAGCGGAATAGCAGTCGCGAAAAGTCTTACGCCATCGGCGGCAATTCTTGTAAAGAGAAATACAATAGATGCGAACGAACGTGTTTTCCCGCCGAACCTAAATTCTAGAAAAGTATATGCGGTTTTCAGATCACCCTTGCTGTATGCAGGAAGGAATACAAACGCAACTATTATTCTACCTAACAAGTATCCGAATGTAACCTGTAGAAAATTCAGGTTTGTAAGATATGCCAATCCCGGAATGGAAATAAAAGTAAGTGTACTTGTTTCAGCTGCGACGATTGAAAAACAAACAGCCCACCAGGGAACTGCTTTGGATCCAAGGAAATAATCTTTAACTGATCTTTGCTTTCCTCCTGAGATAATACCGAAGACGGCAATTCCTATAAGATAAACCGCAATGATTATGTAATCAATTAAACTGCCTTTCATCGGCGGGACTTATTCCTTTTCTAATTTTTGCAGAACAAATTAACTTTCAATTTTGCCCTTCATTTGTAGGAGCGGCAGCTTTCATAATTTTATTACATACATTAGCCCCTACAACCATTACTAATCCAAGAGGCAATCCCAATATTCCACCAATTAGCCAGCAAATTCTTCCGGCTGAAAAATTGTTGATGATTATTAGCAAGCTACCGACACCAAATAATAATCCGCAGGTTACTACAGAGAAAGTGAGTATCCCTGACGACACTTCTGACGATAAAATAAAATAAAAGAGTGAAAAGGCAAAACCAACTATAACCCAGATCTTTACAGTCTGCGGCAGGTTTGAAAAACCGGATTCCATAATTTTCCTCCTTTCATATTAATGTATGACAATTAACCACACGGGAAAATTTATAATAAACATAACGTGTTTCGTTTAACAAACCGCCCGGAATTTATTCCGCAACAAACAGACAGCAATGCTTTGTCGTTGTGTCGGGTTACTTTTATTTTTTCTTTTTCAGTTTCGCTTTTGTCCTTTCTAAATTTTGTTTCGCTTTATATGTTACTAATTTTTTTACCAAACGTACAGGGATAGCTCTCTCTAATGGAAACTGAATTGTACCTTTTGAAGTTTTATACTTCACCAAATCATTTTTGAAAAATTCAATTATAACGGAACTACCCGGATAAAAACCGATGTGTTCTTTGTGAGCGGCGTAGTAAACCAATATACCGTAGAATTTGAAAGCAGGCATATTATAACTGATTACTTCTTCCGCCTCGGGCGCGGCTTGTTTTATTGCTCTTCTCAAATCCCTTAAAAGTTTTTTTACTTTTGGAGAAAAGACGGATTGATATTCATCTATGGTTTTGAATCTTATATTTGATGCCATTGCCATAATTTTTTCTCACTTAATTAAGGTTATTAAAATCTCCGGCATATAACATGTTGTAATTACAAACACACCACAGTTTACAAATATTTATTTTTAATTTCAGAAAAGAAAGCTGAGGAAAGGATTATGAAATCCGCCGTATTTAATTTAATCATTGTTTTCAAAGATGATTTATGAAAAACAACATTCTGTAAATCTATTCAAGCAGTTTGAAAGAATCCCATACACGCTGTTCAAAATTCCTCAAGCTAACTTTGCCATTACTCTTTATAAGCGGGTACTCAATAACGTCACGACAAATATTCGGGTACTATCGCCTCACCCCGCTTTACTTGCTCTATCACCTTCTCACTAATTTTGCGGTTATCTTTTCTGATCAGTTCAACAAGGCGAATTATACGGTTGGCTTCTGACCTGCTATCGTACTTAGCACTCCATAATACCATTTCAAAAAGTAAAGGAATAAGATCCAGTCCCTTTTCAGTAAGGGAATAGATGTCTTTTCTTCCGTCCGTTTCATGCCCCTCACGCTGAAGAATACCTGACTCAATAAGGTGATCTAAACGAGAGGCCAGAATGTTGGTAGCAAAACCTTCTTCCGATTTGAGGAACTCTCCGTAGGTCCTCTTCCCCCGAAACACAATGTCTCTAAGGATAAGCAGCGCCCAGCGGTCACCAAAAGCCTCAAGACCATAATTAACAGGGCAGTGTGACCGAAGCTTATTTATTTTTTTTTTCATAACAGTGATGTTGATTTAGAATTCACTTGCATATTGCAAGCAACAATGCTATATTTTCTAGTAGCTAAATTAAAGTTTTCGCTTGCATTTTACAAGCAACAATATTGTATATAATATCACAGAACAGCAAGAGGTTAATATGGTTGACATTATACACCGCATTGGGATCAAATCCCATGCGGCTAAAGTCTATAAAGCTTTAACAACAATAGATGGTCTTGCTCATTGGTGGACCGAAGAAGTAGAAGGAGATGACCGGGCCGGAGGAAAAATTAAATTTACCTTTCGGTCAGAAACAGGGGAACTCAAAGGTAAATTCGTTATGGAAGTGCGGGAGCTCAACGCTCAAAAAGATGTTCGATGGCTCTGCGTAGAAGGCCCCGATGAATGGGTTGGCACTGAAATCACTTTTCAACTATCACAGCAGGACAACCAAACTATTATCATCTTCGGCCATAGAAACTGGCGCGAGGCAGTTGAGTTTACCGCTCACTGCAGTATGAAGTGGGCTGTATTCCTTTTGAGCCTTCGTGAGTATGTTGAAACCGGAAAAGGAAAACCTTCGCCGGAGGATCTAAAAATTGATAACTGGAATTAGTTTTTCATTTCACATGGACAGTATTCTATAAATTAAAATTAGTTATTAGCGAAAGGAAATTAGAAAATGAATAAACCGGATTACACAACTTCCTTCTCGGTTGATAAAACTCCCGAAGAAGTTTTTTCGGCAATCAATAATGCCCGCGCGTGGTGGGCCGGCTGGTGGTCGGGAAAAATTGAAGGCGATACAGATAAACTCGGAGCAGTGTTTACATACAGTGTTAAAGATGTACACTATTCCAAACAAAAAATAACAGAATTCATTCCCGGTAAAAAGGTTATATGGCACGTACTAGATGCTGACCTTAGCTTTACAAAAAATAAAAGTGAGTGGAAAGGTACAGACATTGTTTTTGAGATTGCTAAGAAAGGCAACAAAACCGAAATTCGTTTCACACATGTTGGTTTGGTACCTTCGTATGAATGTTACAATAATTGCTCTGATGCATGGGGCATGTTGGTAAATGACAGTTTGCGCGACTTCATTATAACAGGTAAAGAAAATACCCAAAGGAAGTAATTTTGTTTACCCGGCTGTCACGGATCACTCCGTGACAGCACTTGATGTACGGCTACTAATTATTATTTTGTTGTTGCCCCGCCAGTCTTTGTAAGAAAGCTATTAATTGGGTTCCCATAGTTCAATCTTGTTACCCTCCGTGTCCATAATATGTACAAATTTTCCATAGTCGTAAGTCGCAATGCCGTCAAGTATGGTTACTCCGTTTTTTTTGAGTTTGTTTACAAGTCCTTCAATATTCTGAACCTGGTAGTTAATCATAAAATCTTTTTTGGATGGGGAAAAATATTCATCTCCTTTTTTGAAAGGTTTCCATTGAAGAGAATTTATCTCGTCAGGTCTGTTAACGTTTCTTGATTCAAAACTTGACGAACCCCAATCATTGATTTCAATCCCTAAATTTTTTGTGTACCATTCTTTCGTTTCCTTCAGATTGTCTGAATAAAAGAAAATTCCACCAATTCCGGTAACTTTTGGTATTGTGTCATTCATAATTATTCCCTTCTGTTTATGTGTGTTAATGGTATTGTTTATTTTATCACTTGTACTGCAACTTAATATTAGTACTGATAAGAGCGCTATTACCGCAACTATTTTCATTTTATTTTCCTTTCAATCTACTTCAAAGAGCAACTAAATTTTGTCAACCTAACTTTTAATTTACTTCAAACGACCCCGCCATTAACATTGGCGGGCAAGCGCATCGAACTTGTCTGCCGAAGGCGGAGAAGTGGTCGCTTTGAGCTGCGGGTTATGTGGCCTTTTATTTTAATAAAATCATTTTCTTAGTATCCGAAAAGTTTCCACAAATAATTTTGCAAAAATAAATCCCGCTTGGTAATAAGCTCCCGTCAAATATTAATTCATATGTTCCAACAGTTTGATACCTGTTGATTAACATTTGTATTTCTTTTCCTAAAAGATCATAAACTTTTATTTGCACATTCTCTGATTTAGGAATTGAATAACTTATTATTGTAGAAGGATTAAAAGGATTGGGATAATTCTGGAATAATTTAATATTTGCAGGTAGACCTATTTGCTCATCTCTTACTTTTACTATACCGTCTTTATTATAAACGCCAATACCTTTATCTTTTAGAAGCATCCATTTATTACCTCTCGAATCTATGGATAACTCTGTTATTGTAGCCTCTTCATAATATTGAGCGATTTCCAAAAAATTATTACTGCATTTTAGTAAATGTCCTTTATCTGTGCCTATCCAGAAAGTGGAAGCATTTTCACGAATGAATGATGTAACTTGTTCATTGTTTGGTGCAAGAAAGGAATCAATTTTAGAAAATGAACCGGGGTTATTTCCATATAGCAATGATATTTTTGTTCCCCCCAATATAACTTCATTCCCGTCTTTCCATAAATAACTTGGCCTCCATCCGTTTACTTCAACAACAGTTTCGGAATAATCCTTGGTACATACTTTCAGAATACTGTTAGTCCATAGTGCGATGTAAACCGTATCTTTCACTTTAATCAATTCACTACCGAGAGAAGGAGTCTTATGATAAAATAATTTTAATGTATCTTTTTCTATGGTCCCGAGTTCTCTATATCCCAAATACCCATTTTGTATCCCGACATAACTTAGAGTAAACCAAGGAATATTACTTTCATCTACAAATATGTTTTCTATTTCGTATCCGAAGGTATCTACTCCACGAAATGGGACTAATGTTTTATTGTTATATGAGAAAAGTCTATTCTCTAAGGAGTACTTATACTTTTCTTGATTAAACCATACTGTACCAGAATTTGATATTTCAATATTTGTTATATATCCAGTTAGAGAATCTGCAGTAAGTATTGTATTAGCACTAGTCCAACTACCATTGATATAACGAAATATATTTGAATAAGACCCAGCCCAAACAACTTGATTACTATCAATAGCAAGGCTATAGAGAGAATGTTCATCCAAAATTGAATTTGTATGATTATAAAGACGAAACGGTATTTGAGCAAATAAATTAATATTTGTCATTATTATAACTAGAGCAATGTTAATTATTATTCTCATATTTTGGCTATATAACGGTGTGTTATGTTAAAGATCAACAACACACC
>Ga0172370_10000049_pt1 | contig 138323 bp, 104 predicted proteins | sample LakKiv5m_FD_114538 | JGI IMG/M metagenome (GOLD analysis project Ga0172370, IMG submission 114538) | Freshwater microbial communities from Kabuno Bay, South-Kivu, Congo - kab_022012_11.5m | ecosystem: Environmental > Aquatic > Freshwater > Lake | place: Democratic Republic of the Congo...
GCGAACATATCTTGACACGTATGCTTATTATGGGAACAACGGCTGGTTAAATGTCAACGGAGTAGAAGCGACGTTGTCAACAAAAAAGATTCCCGAAATTAATACCGTTGTTCGTATTGATGCGGCTTATACCTATTCGGAAGACGGAACCAGCACACCGTATTATTTTTCAATTTCAAGATTCGTAGCCGCGTTAAACGCAGAGGTTATGCCGCTTTACACAACGGTGGAAAATTATTCAAAAGACCTCCTCATAAATTATCGGTTTGAAATACAGGCAAAATCACTTGGCATTTGGTTCACACTTCATCTTCAACAAAAAATTATCGAAATCTCCGGTAGGCGAAAATATGATGACACTCTTGCAGTAGGGTATTTCTCAGCAAATGACAGAATTGTTCTCATCCCCGTTAATTTGCGAACATCATCGTTGTATGAAGGAATCAGAAGATCAATTCAACCCTATGATTTAGCTGAAGAAAACAAACCTAACAAGTGGTTATTTAATGTGAAAGTTAGTAAATCTTTGTGGAAAGGTGCAGCCGTCTCGTTTTACGTTAACAATTTTTTAAATAACAGACCGCTCTACAAAAGTCAACGGAGTTCACCGCTTTCACCAATTTATGAGAGGAGAAATCCGGAAATATTTTATGGAATTGATTTAAGTACAACACTTTCATTTTTATGATAAGCATACGAAATAATATTGTTACTAGTATTGAACTCCTTTTGGTGGTAGTTCTGCTACTTACACAGAATAGTTGCGGAAATTTTCTAGGTGTTGATTCGAAACCGGAAAAAATCGAGCGGGAAATAGAATTCCGACTTTCGTTCTATGATAATTCCGGATTTATGCAGCAATTGTTTTCTTCTCCTCAAGTGAGGGGAGCAGTAGTTACCCTAAAATCTAATTCTTTAGGCACGGAATATTCTTTTATATCGGATACGTTGGGAATGATTACCGTAAGTGGAATTCCTTCCGATACTTATATCATTTCCGCGCAACGGAGTATGTCCCCGGAAGAAATGCTTTCCTTAACAGGCACGGCAGCAACATCAGTAAAATTAATCAATAAAAAAACAAGAATTATTTCTTTGGATGCCGCTGCTCAAAATCCGTCCATTATTACCATGGACGTTACCTCAGGTGGTTCACCATTAGTAATTAGTGAGATATACGCGTGTGGTCCTCCGGGCTCAGGTTTATATTACCACGACAAGTACATTGAACTATACAATCAATCGGATTCTGTTTTATACGTTGATAAACTCATGATTGCCGTTGTGTACACAAATTCAAATACGGGTTTGCATTATCGTGATGATCCAGAATATGTACACTCTAAAAATATTTGGATTTTCCCCGGAAGTGGAAATGAGTATCCGATTAATCCCGGCCAATTTATTTTATGCGCTGAAGACGCGATTGACCACAGGATGAATGCCCCCAATAGCGTGGATCTTTCGCACGCTGATTTTGAATTCTATAAGGATGATGCTCCGGACATTGATAATCCGGCAATCGCAAACATGATAAGAATATATCAACCTTCCGGAAACGATTGGCTAATTGCGGGAGAAACCGGCGCTCTTGTGGTAGCCAAGTATCCCGCTGATTCACTGCAACCTTTCGATGATCAGTTTTTGATTCCATACTGTTCGATTCTTGACGGAGTTGAATATAAAATCGATCCAACCAGACTCGATAAAAAAATTCTTAATGAAGGGATTGATGCCGGTTCAACGGGAGGGGTACAGTTTTATACCGGTAAATCGATGGAACGAAAAATGATTTCGAATACCCTTCGCATTCTTTTAAAAGATGAAAACAACTCATCTGTTGATTTTGATATTATCCAACCACCCACTCCAGGCAAGTACCACTAACTATGTCATCTCATTCAAAAATATTTTTTGGTACTTGCCGATATTTAGGTTGCATGCTTCTTATCGTACTATCAACCGGGGTGATTCGTAGTCAATCCTCGGCTGAGTACTTAAACAATTTTCAAACCATATTTATTAATTCTTTCGAGAAAAATCTTTTTCATTTATCAGGAAACCCGGCACTTATAAATGTAAAACCGGAAGATGAAGTTTTGTCTATAAAATCATCGCTATCAAATGTGAACGGTTCTTTTAAACCATTTTCTTATCCGGGAGAAGACAGAAGCTATTCGTTGATTGCCACGGGAGAAAAAAGGATTGATTCAAATCAATGTTTCTCCGGATTCTTTGGCTTCTCAAAACTTGAAAGAAAAAACTGGAATTGGTTTTTTAACCGTGACTATCACTCGGACAACCCATTCTTGCTTGGTGACAGCACATACGGGGGCTCAAGAATTAATGGAATTGTTTTGAATGCAGCATACGCTAATCGTTTGAGCGAAAACATGAGAGTTGGTTTATCCTTGAACTATAAAGTTGACGAAGGATTGAAAACTGTTTCACCAAGACCAACGTCTCAACATCGCGACATTACTGTAAATGCCGGAGTATTCTACAAGATAAACCAACAAACAGATATTGGACTCTCAGCCGGATTTTCTGATTTGAATGAAGAAATTGATTACCGTGAAGATGAAGGGGCATTAACACAGGAAACGATTCTTCTTAAGTTCAAAGGATATGATTTCCCGAATATCTTCCGAAAAAAAGTTGAAACAAGATACAGTTTCACGAACGATTATAATATCACAGGAATGCTGAATTACACTTTGTCCAATTTTAGAACTACTTTCATTTTTCACTCGGGTTTTCTAAAAAATACGATCAAGGATGATGCGCTTGATCCCCAATCCGTCGGATTCTGGAAGGACGACTACGATGAATTAAAGATTTCTTCACACTACACAACAGAACTAGTTAATTTCGCACTTGCAATACACTATTCAAATCAGTCCGGCTGGGCTAAATTTCCTCCGACACAAACACTTATTTATGAAAGAAAGAACACCGCAACTAATTTCACCGGTGGGATCGAACATTATTTTAATTCCGACAATGCTGTTGGAATTGAAGCCGGTGTAACCTTCTTATCATATAAAGAGAACGACCATTATTCTGCAGTGAACGCTTCAGCTTCTCCGTATGAATTATTCGTTAGGGCTGGCGGGAAAATTCATTCCGGTTTATATTTCACTCTTTTTCCGGGATGCGAATATCTCAAAAAAACACTTAAAGACTCATTTCTAAGTCAGTCTTCTCAATCCTCTTATTTCTCTAACTTTAGACAACTTGACGTGCTTTATAAACTCACCGATTATTCTTTGTATAAGATTTTTCTTTTAACAGAGATAACAAATGTTTTTGACGGCTCATTATTTGTGTATTCAGATTACACGCTCGTAAAACCCTTGAGCACCTCAAGCTTTGGAAAGAGTTATCGAAACTATTTTGAATTAATTCTTGACTACAGAATTAATATTAATTAAGCGAAGGAGCGAATGTGATGAAAAAAGTAATAATAGTATTAATCTTTTCCTTGATTTTCCAAATCAAACCTTTCGCTCAAGATTTAAAAATCTTTTCCACACCGCAAATTCGGGAACCAGCTAAAGATATTTCCTTTGCCGATAGCCTTACAGGATGGATGGTTTGTAACAAAGGAGTAATTTATAAAACTACCGATGGTGCAAAAACGTGGACAGAACAAAATTCAGGTATTACCTCTGATTTTTCAAAAGTATTTTTTCTTGATGTCAATACCGGATGGGCAGCCACCTTAAATGGTACAGTTGTAAAAACAACCGATGGGGGAGAAAGTTGGACTTCAACATCCTTCTCTAAAGCTGTCCCCAATGTCATTTTTAGTCTTTGCGACATGATAAAATTTGTTGATCAGAATACCGGTTTTATTATCGCTGGAAAACTTCTTCGCATCTATATTTTAAAAACTACAGACGGAGGAGTAAATTGGAATGTTAAAGATTCTCTTGTATCTACAACCACAAAACGGTGGTATGATCTTGATCTTTGGGAGAATAACGGTGTGGTAGTTGGTGATAAAAAAGACATTCAAAAATACACTACCGATGGGGGAGAGACCTGGAAGTCTACAACAATTAATGACAATTTCTTTTATTGGCTGAAATATGTAAAATTTCTGTCGCCAACTGAAGTAATTGCAATTGGGGAAGGAAACGAATTTAATGGAGTGATACTTCCGGTTTATAAATCGACCGATGCAGGGGTTACCTGGACGAAAAAAAGTCAGTCATTTACCACCGTTTACGATAGAGTGAAAGACGCGTACTTTAAAAATAATCTAGAAGGTATTGGTGTTGGAAGCGACGGATTTAGTAAAGCCTTTATTACAAAAACATCTGACGGTGGGGAGACATGGATTACCAACGTCTTGGATTATGCTTTTGGGTTTCAAGCAATCTGCGGTGTGAATGGGAAAGTGTTTTTGCTAGGTACATCCGGGCAAGTTGTTGTTTCAACCGATATGGGAACATCATGGTCTATATCTCCCCAAAAAACGACGTCGTCCATAATCAATTTTGCTTTTGTAGACCAGAATATTCTAGCGCTTTCCAGGAATGGTGATATTCTCATCAATGCCGATGGAACTGGTTTATCTTGGGATTACTTATCAAACGTTGGAAAGAATCTCTCCGGAGCAATGGTTGTAACAACAAATAAAAATGTATTTGTTCTAAAAGAAAATCATCATATTGTTAAAAGTACAGACATCGGTAAAACATGGAAAACAGTGCTGGAACCGGTTAAACCTTACTCAAGAAATCTTGTAGGAGGAATTGCTTTTGGAGATGATTATAACGGATACGCATGGTTCAGTCAAAACGATTATGGTGAATATCATGTTTACAAAACGTCAGATGAAGGAGAAACGTGGAATGAAGCAATATCGTTCCCGGGGCCCGGTTATATCTCCGGTAATGTTATAGCGTTTGATTCCCAAACTGCAGTGCTTCTTGGACCCGACCTTTGGACAGAGCGAACAACCGACGGTGGAGTGTCGTGGAATCCTACAACACTTATTGATTTTCCTAACACATTCTCGTTAAAAGATTTTGAAGACGTTGTCAAAATTGATTCAACTCGTGCAATGGCTATTGGCGATAGATTTATTTGCACCACCTCAGATAAAGGTGAAACTTGGACTTACTTAAATCATGGATTAAACGATATCGATTCCGGATTTTATAAGATTACTTTCTCGGGTGATTCTTTGGGATATATTTCGCTCTACAGCGGTGTAATTCTTAAAACCACGGACTTCGGAAACTCTTGGTCAAAGGATTCAACTTATAACGAAGTCTATTATTTTTTTGCCGCCGGTATGAATGCAAAAGGACAAACATTCTGGGGAACATCCACCGGATATATATTAGGTGAAGAGCCAATTATCGACAATGTTCTTGAAAGTAAACCAAATACGTTTGAAATCTTTCCAAACTTTCCAAATCCATTCAATCCATCTACTTCTGTACTCTATCGTCTGGATCATCCTTCTCATGTCGAAATAAACATTTTTAATGTTCTTGGTGAAAAGGTTCTGATTCTTGCGGATGATTTTCAAACTGAAGGATTGCATAGGCTGGTTTTTAATTCAGCTTCCGGGACATCCAGACTTGCAACCGGCATTTATTTAATTCACTTTAAAATTGATAATAATAGTTTCATTCTTAAAACCGTTTTAATGAAATAATTTTGCTTTAGGAGCAACTATGCGTAAAGTAACACCATTTTTATTAACATTCGTTCTGATTTTTTCTGCTGTTTCAATCAAGCCGCAATTAAAAATATTGAAACCGGGAAAAGTCACTTCAACCACATTCGCGATTATAGTAGACGATTCGACTTACATGAATTGTACAGGTGCTTTAATGGGATATAAAAAGTCTGTGGAAGAAGATGGACTGGGAACCTATATCCTCGTCAATCATTGGGAGACACCTGATCAAATAAAGACTGAGATTATTAAACTTTATAAAAATAAATCGAAACTTGAAGGAATAGTGCTTGTCGGAGATATTCCGATACCGATGATACGTAATGCACAACATATGACATCAGCCTTTAAACTTGACGAAGAAAAATATCCATGGTTTCGTTCATCCGTGCCTTCGGATAGATTTTACGATGATTTTGATTTAAAGTTTTCCTACCTCAAAAAGGATGAAGAACATCAGTTATGTCACTATTATTCTTTGCTTCCCGAATCACCTCAAAAAATTGAACGCGATATCTATTCCGCGAGAATAAAACCTTCGGGATCGGTAACGAACAAATATGACGTAATAAATACATACCTTGAACGAATTGTTACATTAAAAAAAGAGCAAAACCAACTTGATAAGATGATGGTCTTTTTAGGGCACGGCTATCTTTCCAATGCTCTCACTGCTTGGGCGGACGAAAAGTTGTCGCTGCGAGAACAGTTCCCTGAACTCTTTATTCCGGGAGGGAAATTAACAGACTACTTTCACGAGATGAATAGAGAGTTGAAAGAAATTCTTATTTCGGAACTTCAGAAAAATGATTTAGACGTCGCATTATTTCATGCGCACGGTGATGTCGATCTCCAACTTTTGTTAAGCTATCCCGTTGCGCAAAATGTAAATGAAAATATTGAGGCAGTAAAACTCTATTTGCGAAGTAAACTTAGAACCGCGAAAGAGCGTAAGCAATCCATTGAAAAAACAAAAGTGTATTTCAAAGAATCATTTGACGTTCCGGATGATTATTTTAATGACGCATTCGAGGATTCTTCAATTACTGCTGATTCGTTATTAAACTATAAACTTGATATGCATGTGGAAGATATTCGCGAAATGAAACCGCAGCCCAGATTCGTTATGTTCGATGAGTGTTTTAACGGTTCATTTCATCAGGATGAATACGTTGCAGGCGAATATGTCTTCGGTAACGGGAACGTTGTAGTTGGCGAAGGAAACTCTGTTAACTGCTTGCAAGATAAATGGGCTGACGAATTTCTTGGTTGGTTAAATGAAGGTGTAAGAATTGGACAACGGCATAAAGAAATTAATTTGCTTGAATCTCACTTAATTGGCGATCCTACATATCATTTTACGCCGAGGAACAAAAATAATCTTTCCATGCTGTTAACATTGCGGCGAAACGATGAATCGGTTTGGAGACCACTGCTGCAAAGCCAAAACAGCGTTTTACGGGCCGCCGCCGTAAAAGTTTTGTCAACTCTCTTAAAAAATAAATTTGAAAAGAATTTAGTTGAGATATATAAAAGAGACATCTCTTATAATGTTCGGATGCAGGCATTAAAACAGCTGGCTATTCTTAACGGAGATGAGTTTAGAAACATACTGCTTACCTCCATTCATGATCCCTATGAATTCATTCGACGAAAATCCGCGGAATGGATGGGTGAAGTGGGTGATGTGAAATATCTGCCGGTTCTTGTGAATTCAGTTTTCACCGATGAATCTGATCGGGTGGTTTTTAACGGAAAGAGTGCGTTAGGATTTATCGGTATTCAAGAGTCAATTGATGCGGTGAAAAAATATTTTGAAAACATGCCGTCCTCCGATTATAAAGAGCAATTACAGAAATCATACAATCCTTCGCTCGAAAGAAATAAATCTTGGATCTACGACGAAATAATTCCGGCAATTAAAAACGATACATTAAAATTGGCCAAACGAATTCAAGAAGTTAAAACATTTAGAAATTACAAGTTTAGAGAGGTAATCCCGAGTTTAACCGAAGTGTTGCGCGACAAAAATCAACCGGATGCCTTGCGGATAAACGTTGCGGAAACACTCGGCTGGTTCTCGTTTTCAATTGAGCGATCAAATATTATTGCTGCAATGAACGCAATTATTAACGAGAGTTCCGACTCAAAATTACTGAAGGATGAAGCGCTCAAGACGAAACGACGCTTGGAACAAGGTGCCAATGATGTAATACTGCCCTAACGGCAAGGACTATAAACCACTAAGCTTTTCGGCGGCAGTTTTCAATACGTCTTCGGATTTCGCAAAGCAGATTCGTATGAATTTTCCTTTTATTTTTTCGGTGTAAAAAGGTGAGAGGGGAATAACCGCAACACCAACTTCCTTTGCTAGCCATGTGGAAAATTCCATATCATTTAATTCTGAAATCGACGTGTAATCAAGTAACTGGAAATATGTTCCTTTGGAGGGAGTGATATTAAATCTTGAATTTCTCATCAATGCAATAAACAAATCCCTTTTCGCTTGATAGAAGTCGGGGAGCGATAAATAGTGTTGCTCGTCCTTCATCATTTCCGCATACGCAAGTTGGATAGGAGTATTGACACAAAAAACATTAAACTGGTGAACTTTGCGAAATTCACTTGTTAAATATTTTGGTGCTAACACGTACCCTATTTTCCATCCGGTGGTGTGATACGTTTTTCCAAATGAAAAGACAATGAGTGTCCGCTCGGCAAGTTCAAAATACTTAGCGAATGAGTGATGGTTTTCGCCATCAAAAATAATGTGTTCATACACTTCATCGCTAATCACCATGAGATTGTTTTTGATAACAAGTTCGTTCAACTCTTTAATATCGGTTTCCGTTAAAATCGTACCGCTCGGATTGTGGGGAGTATTAAGAATTATCATTTTCGTTCGGGGAGAAATCTTGCTTTTCACTTCCTCCCAATCAATTGAAAAATTATTTTCATTCAGTTTTATAGGAATCGTAACCCCACCATTTAATTGTATGGAAGGGGAGTATGAATCATATGCCGGCTCAAAAATGATAACCTCATCGTCGTTGGAAATAAAAGCCGTAATTGCAGTGAAGAGCGCTTGCGTACCACCGGCAGTAATGGTTATTTCCTCTTCCGGGTTATAATACTTCCCATAAAATTTCATCATCTTTTGAGAAATCATTTCTCGCAAATGCAGAACACCCTGCATTGGTGCGTATTGATTTTTCCCATCAAGCATAAATTGGTGAACATATTCTATTAGCTTGTCTGGACAGTTAAAATCCGGGAATCCTTGCGATAAATTTATAGCGTGGTGTTCTCTGGCCAATGCCGACATTACGGCGAAAATACTTGTTCCGGTGTTTGGAAGTTTACTCATGTTAATTCCTTATTGCATTGATGTAAAAATACAAAGAATTCTTTTTCGAAAAGAAAATCGAAAGTAAAAGTTTTAATTTGCCAATACGATGACAAAAAGTTAGATTGCTTAAAATAAATGGGTAAATTCAGAAAGACTGCCACATGAGAAAAACAAGCCATCCGATTTCTTTTCTTTTATCAATGGTATTTTTAACGGGGTGCGATTCCTCTTTACTCTACCTTTCTAACAATGTGCCGATTCCACTTATAAAAAAGCAAAGAGAAACACAATTCGCCGGTCACTACGGAACCAATGGAGTGAATTTTCAGGTGGTAACTTCACCCGTAGATAATTTTGCCATAGCGATTGCAGGAACAAATCTTGAACAAAAACAACAAAGTTTTAGCGATAAACCGGAATACCACGATATTTTAACTCATAAATATCTTGAAGGGGAATTAGGATATTACTTTAATGCGACGGAAGAATATAGTTACGAATTTTTCGGCGGGTACGGGAAGGGTTCAGGAACCGATGTGAATTATTCACAAGGTTTTTTAGGTTCAAGCGTTAATGAATCGAACTCGGGGGGGAAATACGAGAAATATTTTGTTCAGGGAAATTTTGGAAAGCAAAGTGAATTTTACATCTCGGGTTTTGGATTAAGAGTATCTTACATTAGATTTAGCGAACTGTATCATTATTACAATCAATCCCCTAAAAGTGTCAATAAAAATGAGGGACTTTTTGTAGAGCCGACTTTATTCGCCAAAGTTGGTCCGAAATATTTGAAAATTGAGTTACAAGTTATCTTCCCGTACCCGATGAAAGACGTCGATTTTGATTACAAAGGAACAATAATTTCGCTTGGAGCAAGAATAATTTTGTAACTGAAAGTTGACAAAATGAATTATTTTCTTAATTTAGCTTAAAAATTTCTTCAATTTACGATATGGTTCGCAACTTCGTTCATGTTTCCAAAAGAGACTTTTTGCTGAATATTTCAGCCTATGGCGAAGTGGATGACAACAAACCGTGTATAATTTTTGTTCATGGATTTAAAGGATTTAAAGATTGGGGATTCGGTCCTTATATTTATAAATTTTTTGAAGAAAATGGTTTTTATGTTCTTGCTTTTAATTTTTCACACAATGGTGTCGGCAACGCGCTTACAGAATTTACCGAATTAGATAAATTTGCAGAAAATACGTTTTCTTTAGAAGTAGAAGAATTAAGTGAAATTATATATTTTGCCAAAACTCAAACAAAGAACAGCAAAATTTATTTATTAGGGCATAGCAGAGGAGGCGCCATCTCGTTACTAACAGCGTCAAAATCGAATGATGTTTCCGCAGTCGTGGTTTGGTCAAGTGTGGCTACCTTTGATCGTTACTCCGGGAGACAAAAGGAAGCATGGCGAAAAAAAGGTTATTTTGAAGTACTGAACAGCAGAACCAAACAAATCATGCGATTAAACATTTCTTTACTCAATGATTTGGAGCGGAATAAAAATGGTTCTCTCAATATTCAGAACGCTGTTTCATGGCTAAATAAACCGCTGCTTATTGTTCATGGAAATCAAGATTTGGCTGTACCAATTTCCGAAGGGCAGCAACTTTTTGAGTGGTCTGATAAAAACAATACTGAATTTGTTTCTATTGAAGGGGCCGGACACACGTTTAATTGTCAGCATCCTTTCGTGGGAAGCAACGAAAAATTTGAAACAATTTTAAAGACGACTTATCAATTTTTTAATAACATTAACAAATGAGGAAAGCATGCAAATTCAACATTCCGAAAACAAAAAATCATGGTCTCTTCAAATAAGCAGAATATTCAGTTCTGAGTATTTCGGAATTTTTTCCTTCACATTTCTTACAGCAATAGCCGCTCAAATTACTATTCCGGTAAAGCCTGTTCCGTTTACCCTTCAAACGATGGCGGTAGTGCTATCCGGCGCTTTTTTAGGAAAGAAAAACGGTGCTTATAGTCAATTCCTCTATCTCGTGGCAGGTGCGGTGGGTTTGCCGGTGTTTGCATTCATTCCGGATGCAGGTTACGGATTTGCCCGACTTTTCAGCCCAACAGGCGGGTTTCTTCTTTCATTTCCTTTGGCAGCATATCTAACCGGCGTTCTTATGGAAAAGAATAAAAGTTATGTAAACGTAGTCTTGTCAATGTTTCTTGGAGAAATTCTAATAATTTTTTCGGGTGCGTTATTTCTTAATTCGTTCTTCGTCCACAATCTGTTTGAAACATTTAAGTCAGCGGTTACAATTTTTTCAGTTTGGACGGTTATAAAAGTAATTGCGGCTTCAACAATATTTTTCGGGTTAAAAAGAAAATAACATAGCAACAAGAGATGGCAGTCAAAAACTATATATTCATACTTGTTTTTATAGCGTCACTTACGTTTTTCTTTTTTAGCAGCAAAAGACTTATAAGCTATTTGTTACTTGGACAAAAAGAAGAGCGATGTGATAGAATTGGTGAGCGACTCAAAAAAGTCTTCACCGTGGCGTTAGCGCAAACGAAAATTTTACGCGAACCGGCGGGTATTTTTCATGTAATGATTTTTTGGGGATTTCTTCTTTTCCTTTTCGCCGTAATTGAAGCAATTCTGCAAGGATTTTATTCTCCAATTACATTCGAAGGTTTGGGTCCGGTTTATTCTTTAATAACGTTGACTCAGGATGTCTTCGGTATGTTGGTAATCTTTGGAGTATTATCTTCTCTTTTTAGACGGTTTGTTTTGAGGGTTCCGCGTCTTATTGTTGATTCGCACGGAATGAAAGATGCCGCCTTAATTTTGTCGCTCATTCTGCTCGTTGTTCTCTCGATGTTTGGTCAAAATATAGCGCACGTAGCAAAGAATAATTTCCAACTAACCTCGTATGAAATAAGACCGATTTCTTCTTACCTAGCTAATGTATTTTACGCAGGAGACAAAGCGTCATCTTCAAATTACTATGAAATTTTTTGGTGGATGCACATAATCTTTGTTCTAGGTTTCCTAAACTATCTCCCATACTCCAAACATCTTCATGTACTAACTTCGCTGCCAAACGTGTTCTTTTCCAGGTTGAAGGACCAAAAAGGATTGAAAAAAATCAATTTAGAGGATGAATCACTTGAATTTTATGGCGCGGATGATATTCAGAAGCTTTCTTGGAAACAAATTTTAGATGGCTATACGTGTACGGAGTGTGGGAGATGTGCTTCTGTTTGTCCCGCCGCAAATAACGGGAAAAGCCTTTCCCCCAGAAAAATTGTGACGGATATCAAAAAAAGGACATTCGATAAAGCTCCACTAATGGTAGCGGGAGTAACCGAAGGAGAAATTTTTGAAAAAACCTTGGTTCATGACTATATTTCAGATACAGAACTTTGGCAATGTACAACCTGCGGGGCGTGCATGCAGGAATGTCCCGTAACAATCGAACATGTTGATTCGATTGTTGAAATGAGACGCCATCTTGTTCTTACTGAATCTGTTTTTCCAAATGAGCTGAATAACGTATTCAAAAGTCTTGAAACAAATGGAACTCCTTGGGTATTTAATCAAGCTGACCGCGCGAATTGGGCGGAAGGGTTAAATATTAAAACTATGGCAGACGATCCTAATGGAGAAATTCTCTTTTGGGTCGGTTGCGCGGGTTCTTATGACGCAAGATATAAAAAAGTTTCTGTCGCCTTCGCTAAACTGTTACAGAAAGCAGGCATAGATTTCCGTATTCTGGGAACCGAAGAAAAATGCAACGGTGATACTGCTAGAAGGTTAGGAAATGAGTATCTTGCACAGCAGCTTGTTATGGAAAATGTGGAGACTCTGAACAGGTATGGTGTAAAAAAGATTGTTACAGCATGCCCCCATTGTTATAATTCCTTAAAAAATGAGTTCAAACAATTTGATGGGAATTATGAAGTACTTCACCACAGCGAGATGATTTCTGATCTGATTTCCTCCGGGAAAATAAGAGTAAACGCGCAGGGCGGTTCAACAAGAAAAATTACGTATCACGATTCTTGCTATCTCGGTAGATACAACGATATTTACGAGGAACCAAGAACAATACTTAATTCTGTTTCAACAAACGAGCTTGTTGAAATGAAAAGAAATAAAAGTCGCGGTTTTTGCTGCGGCGCCGGTGGGGGAAGAATGTTCTTAGAAGATATTGAAGGAACAAGAATTAACGAAGAGAGAGTAAAAGAAGCGTTATCTACACAAGCCGAAACTATCGCTTCAGCATGCCCATTTTGCATGACCATGCTGAATGACGGAGTAAAAGCTCATGATAAAGTGGAAGAAGTTGAAGTAAAAGATATCGCTGAAATTATTCTTGAAAATTCAAATTAAACAATCAAACAAAAGGAGATACGATGGAAAATTTCCAAAAATTGGTACAACATGTTCAATCATTAGAAGCTGACTTCCAAAAATTTTATGAAAAAGGACAATCAGCTGCCGGAACACGTTTACGCAAAGGCTTAAGCGAATTGAAAAAACTTTCTCAAGATGTAAGAAACGACATCCAGAAAGTTAAAATTGATCGCAAAACCCAAAAATAATTTAAGGTAATTATAATGAAGACCGGAGATGATTGATTTCCGGTCTTCTATAGCATTTTTCTCACTTTCTTATCTTTAAATTTTTCCCATTTCAGTTATAGAATGGGTTACGTGTAAAATTTTCTCATCCCCATATTTAAACAATCCTAAACCGTACTTTCTTTCGCGATTTCGAGAACCATTTGAAGCCGTACCTTGTTCTTAAAAGGAGACGCTAAAACTTCGTATATTTGCAAAACATTTTTTGTGGAGAATATTCTTGAGTCATACAATTACACTAATTCCGGGAGACGGAATTGGTCCTGAAATAACCGATGTTGCAAAAAAAATAATTGAACATTCCGGGGTAGCTATTGAGTGGGAAGTTATGCCGGCCGGGTTAGGGGCGTTAGATCAATACCATGATCCGCTGCCGCAAGAAACAATCGATTCTATTGCACGGAATAAAGTTGCTTTGAAAGGACCATTGACCACTCCGGTAGGGAAGGGTTTTAGAAGCATCAATGTAGCGATACGAAAAGAATTTGATCTTTATATCAATCAACGTCCGGCAAAAACGTTTAAAGGTGTAAAATCAAGATACGACAATATTGATCTTCTCATTTTTAGAGAAAACACTGAAGAATTTTATTCCGGCATAGAACATTATATCGATAGCAGCCGCTCTGCCGCGGAAACGATTGGCATTATTACTCGCCGTGGCTGTGAACGAATTTTAAAGTACGCCTTTGAAAAAACTCAGGAACTGGGAAGAAAAAAATTAACCGTGGTTCATAAAGCAAATATTATGAAGTATACCGGCGGATTATTTTTAGATATTTCCAAAGAAGTTGCTGTTAACTATCCGCTCATTACCTATGAAGATAAGATTGTGGACAATATGGCTATGCAGCTTGTAATGAATCCGCACCAGTTTGATTCAATTGTTACAACTAATTTATTTGGGGACATTCTTTCCGATTTAGCTTCCGGACTTGTTGGTGGATTAGGATTTGCACCGGGAGCCAACATAGGGCAAGATGTTTTGCTTTTTGAAGCTGTTCACGGCTCTGCTCCCGATATTGCCGGAAAGAATCTCGCGAATCCTACGGCATTAATTCTCGCGTCAGTTATGATGCTTCAGCAGTTGAAAGAATTTGACGCTGCTTCAAGAATTGAAAAAGCTGTTGCCGCTGTAGTTGAAAAAGGAGAATTGGTTACTAAAGATATTAATGCTGACTCCCACGTCGGGACGAAAGAAATGGGAGATGCAATTATCAAGGAACTTGACCATCAATGAGCAAAAATCGATCATCCCTCTCACTCATCTTTACAGTAGTCTTTGTAGACCTTTTGGGATTTGGAATTCTGATTCCAATCCTCCCGACATTTGCGGTTAAAGTTTTACACGTTCAAGAAAGCGCTATCGGAATTGTAATAGCCATTTACTCCCTTGTTCAATTTATTTTTAATCCAATTCTCGGCAGTTTATCGGATAAGCATGGACGACGAAATATTATTCTTATCACGCTGCTGTTAAACGCTGCCGGCTACATAATTTTCGCTTTAACAAACTCTTTCGCAATGCTTCTTATAAGTAGAGTAATCGCCGGAGTTGGCGGAAGCAGTATAGGAGTTGCGCAAGCATATATTGCGGACGTAACAACAAAAGAAGAGCGGTCAAAAGGAATGGGATTAATTGGAGTTGCGTTTGGACTTGGTTTTGTTTTTGGACCAATTCTCGGTGGGATACTTTCTCATTTCAGTTATACGATCACCGGTTTCGCTTCTGCGGCTTTTTCACTCACTGCTTTTACCTTCAGTATTTTTATGTTACCGGAATCTTTGACTGAGGAAAAGAAAAATAATGTAGTTAAAAGAAAAATATTTGACATTAAATCCTTTAAGCAGGTACTCTCCAATACTGTTGTTGCGGTGGTAATCCTTCTCTTTTTTGTTGTCACGTTTTCTGTCGCAAACATTTATGGAACATTCGCGCTGCTTGGGCATTATCAGTACGGTTTTTCCGATATGCAAAACGGAATGATCTTCGGATGTATGGGTATTATCGGCGCTGCTATACAAGGAGGATTGATTGGCAGACTTTCAAAAAAATATTCAGATCAACAATTAATTTCCGCAGGAACATTTTTCTTGATGATCGGACTCGGCGCAATCCCTTATGGAGGAAATCTAACCGGTGTTTTACTAATAACGACAGTAATGTCTATCGGAACCGGAATTTTACAACCGATTCTTTTGAGCCTCGTTTCTAAAGTAGCTCCCGAAAATCAGCAGGGAATAGTGATGGGAGTAAACCAGGCATTTTCTTCCTTCGCAAGAATGTTAGGCCCGTTGTGGGGAGGTTTTGCGTACGAATATCTTGGCTATCAAATTCCATTTCTGACGGGTGCATTTTTCGTTTTGCTCGTTTTCATTTTTAGCATTCTCTATCTCCATAATCATCTTTCAAGTTTTGAAGAAAAACACGCGAGTTAGCGCTAATGTTTAAAATCGGAAATCTCGAAATAGAAAAAGGTATATTCCTCGCGCCAATGGAAGATATTTCCGACGTTTCATTTCGTCTCGTCTGTAAAGAATTAGGTGCCGACTTGGTTTATACGGAATTTGCGAACGCCGAGGGCTTGGTGAGAAAATCGGCAAAGACGCATAGAAAACTTGAAATCATTGATGACGAAAGACCGGTGGGTATCCAAATTTATGGTGCCAATATTGAATCGATGGTTGGTGCGGCAAAAATTGCGGAAGAGCAGCAACCGGAAATTATTGACATAAATGCAGGATGCTGGGTCAAAAATATTGTGGGTTGTGGAGCCGGTGCAGGCTTACTTAAAGATCCTATTTATCTCCAAAAACTTGTTAAAAGTGTTGTTGACGCTGTATCACTTCCCGTAACCGTGAAAACGAGAATAGGATGGGATGCTAATTCGCTTCACATTTTAGAAGTTGCCAAAAGGCTTGAGGATGTTGGAATACAAGCTCTAACGGTTCACTGTAGAACCCGCTCTCAAGGGCATTCCGGGGATGCCGATTGGTCATGGATTCCAAAAATAAAAGAAGTGGTCAACATTCCGGTGGTGCTGAATGGAGGTATCATGACAGGGGAGGATGTGCATCGTGCGTTTACTGAAACAAATGCCGATGCAGTAATGATTGCAAGGGGCGCAATTGGAAATCCATGGATCTTTGAGGAAGCAAAAGATATCTTGAAGAATGGATCAATTCTCCATCCTTTATCTGAAGAGAAAAGAATCAAAACATGTTTGCGTCACCTTGAACTTGCCATCCAGGTGAAAAGTGAGGAAAGAGCGGTTATCGAGTATAGAAAATTTTATTCTGGCTATTTAAAAGGCATGCGAAACGCTTCCTCAATTAGGAACGCGTTGATGACTGTCTATTCCTACCATTCGGTAGCAGAAATTCTCCTTCATTTTCTCGATCAACTGCAAAATGACTTTTACGTAAATGCGGTTTAAAAGTGATCTCCTTACGGTTCAACGGCAAGATGCATTCGCTAAAATAGTATCCACAATTTTTGTCCCTCCGGTTTTTGCATTTCTAACGTTTCTCTATCTTTCTTTCAGGTTCGAAAATACTCTTCGTCAACAAATAATTATTTCGACAATTTCTTTTTTGTTCACCTTTTTTCTTCCCGTAGCATATTTTCTTTGGATCATGAAAAAGAAAAAAATCGTAAACGTTGATTTGGAAAGAAAAGAAGAAAGAACGGGTCCTTTCATGCTCGGATTTCTTTTCCTTACTATAGGATTATTCTTTCTCATTCAATTCAATACATCAGCCATACTTCTGGCTTTTTGGATTGTCTACATGGTCAATTCTTTAGGCGTAGTTGCTATCAACTTGTTTTGGAAAATAAGTATTCATGCAATTGGAGTAGCAGCACCGTTAGCTCTTTTTGTTTTTGATAAATCGTGGCTGGTTCTTCCGTTACTTATAATTTTATTCCTCGTAGGTTGGGCTCGAGTACATTTGAAATGTCATTCCGTTTCGCAAATTGTTATGGGCAGTTTATTCGGTTTTATTTCAACACTATTTCAACTTTGGCTATTTTTAAGATAAGCATGGCTGAGAAAAAAGAAATAATCTTGTTGCTGGAACAAATAGCGGATCTTTTGGAATTTCGAAATGAAAATCCTTTTAAGATCAGTGCGTTTCGAAATGGCGCAAATACAGTTCGAAAGCTGGATGGAGATATCAACGAATTAGTTCAGTCGCAAAAGATTAAAGAAGTGAAAGGAATTGGCAAAGGAATTTTTGCCGTGATTGAAGAATACACTTCTCAAGGATTTTCTTCTCAACTTTCCGAGTTAAAAGAAGGACTCCCGGACTCGCTCTTTGAACTATTTGGGATACGAGGATTGGGTCCGAAAAAAATTGCAATTCTTTTCCGTGATGCAAATATTACCTCTCTCAAAGATTTAAAAACCGCTTGACTTGAAAATAAACTTATTACCATGAAGGGTTTTGGACAAAAACTTCAAGACAAAATTCTTGAAGAAATTAAACTCCATGAAACTACTCAACATCTCAAATTGTTCAATGTGGCTGAATCAATTGCATGTGAAATTGAAAAGATTGTTTCAAACATCCCTGGTATCGAAAAATATTCTTTTACGGGAGAATACCGGCGAAAGCTCGAAGTATTTTCTTCCATCGAGCTGGTGCTATTGGTATCAAACGGAAATGGCGAAATAGTTACCTCATCGCTTCAACGGCATTTGAATATTGAGAATTCAACCGATAAACTTCTGACTTCTATAGCTGATTATTCACTTCCTGTACATTTTTATTTAACATCCACATTGGTTGAGTTTACCGCTGCTCTTTTTCAAACAACCGGTTCGCATGAATTTCTTGAAATGCTGAAATTCAAAAGTTCTTCTAAAAGATTTGAAACAGAGGAAGAAATTTTTGCTTCACTGAACTCTGAATATGTTTCTCCTGAAATGAGAGAACCCGAGTATTTCAACTTTAAAACAAAAACTCTCAAACGTCCTTCAAACCTAAGTCAAAATGCAATGCACGGACTTTTTCATTTCCACACGACATTTTCTGATGGAATTGATTCGCTTGAAGATATGATTTTAACGGCTGCTAAAATTGGATACGATTATTTTGTTGTGTGCGACCATTCGAAAACCGCTGCCTACGCTAACGGACTGAATGAACAACGATTGCTGCAACAGAAAAACGAAATTGAACGGCTGAATGATAAATATGATCTTCGAATTCTTCATGGCATTGAATCTGATATCTTGACTGACGGGAAGCTCGATTATTCGGCAGATATATTGGCGAATTTTCACTTTATCGCTGCCTCAATTCATTCCAACTTTTCTTTATCTGAAGACGCGATGACAAAAAGAATTATTACAGCGATCGAAAATCCATTTACTGATGTAATAGGTCATTTAACGGGACGTTTGTTACTGCACCGCAGCGCTTACAAATTAGATGTTAAAAAAATAATTGACGCGTGTGCCGCAAACAACGTTGCAATTGAAATCAATGCTCACCCAAACCGGCTTGATCTTGATTGGCGGAATATTTTCTACGCGCGTGAAAAAGGATGTTTGTTCGCGATTAATCCGGACGCGCATTCAACTTCACAAATATCGTTAACGCGGTTTGGAATTGAAATTGCCAAAAAGGGTGGGATTCAAATTGAAGAAGTAATTAACTGTTACAATTACGAACAATTTGTTAATTTTCTTAACCGAAAAGTAAAACGGAAATTAAAGTAATGCAGACTCTTGTAACTGGAGAGATCGTCGGGAATATTGGAATTATTTCACTCAATCAACCTGAAAAGCGTAATGCCTTATCCCCAAATTTAATTGAAGCACTCATTTCAGCATTTCGAGAATATGAATCGAATAATGAATTATCTGCTCTTGTGATTACCGGCAACGGTAAATCTTTTTCGGCTGGTGCTGATCTATCTTATTTAAATGAGTTACAGCAATTCTCTCTTACAGATAATTTTTACGATTCTGTTTCTATTAGCAGACTCTTCACCACAGTTTATGAAAGCAACAAAATTACCATTGCAGCGCTTAACGGAAGCGCGATTGCCGGAGGATTTGGTCTTGCGTTAGCATGTGATTATATTTTTGCCAAACCTGAATGCAAAGTTGGGTTCACTGAAGTAAAGCTTGGATTTCTACCAGCAATTATTTCCTTCCTGGTTTTGAAAAGAGTTTCAGAGGTAAAAACCCGGCATCTTTTTTTAAGCGGGGAATTGCTCTCTTCGGAAGAAGCTGTTCAAGCGGGATTGCTTGATGCCGTTGCCGATGATGTTTTGGATTTTGCGATAAAAACTGCTTCAACACTTTCGCAAAATTCTATGGAAAGCATTAAACAAATAAAATGTCTGCTCCGTCAATCTTCGCAGCTTTCTTACAAACAGATGCTCCAACTTAGCACCACCGCTAACGCCCTAATACGAACTTCGGATGATTTTAAAAATGGAATTCAATCATTTCTTCAAAAAAAAGGAGACAAAGATGCAAAATGATTTAAGAACGTTCATTAGAGACGTCCCCAATTTTCCCAAACAAGGAATTGTTTTTAAGGATATTACAACTCTTCTCAAAAATCCTTCCGCCTTTGCCGAAGCAGCGAGACAACTGGTTGAACTTGCAGAAAACAAGGGGATTACAAAAGTTGCCGGCATTGAATCTCGTGGTTTTATTTTGGGTGGATTAGTCGCTGATAAACTTAACGCCGGTTTTGTACCCATTCGAAAACCGAATAAGCTTCCCGCAGAAAAAGTGTCGGAGACTTATTCACTTGAATACGGTACTGACCAAATTGAAATTCATAAAGATGCTATCACACCGGGCGATAAAGTACTTTTGCACGATGACCTTTTGGCCACGGGCGGAACTGCGCACGCAGCGGTGAAACTGATTGAAAAATTGGGAGGGGAAGTTGTTCAAATTTCATTCTTGATTGAGCTAAGTTTTTTGAATGGGAGAAAGTTATTCGAAAAATACGATGTTCATTCTCTTATGGTCTATGAGAGTGAATGACATTTTGATTTCACTTCAGCGAGAAGCTTGCTAAAAGATTGCAAGAAATACAATTAGAAGAAAAATTAAAATGAAGATATAGAGTTCTTCTGTTTTATAGTTTTGCTTCATAAAAAAAAGCCGGTTGTTTTTGACCGGCTTTCATATTTATTTTAGAATAATCATTTTTTTCGTCTTTACAAATTCTCCTGCCTGAATTCGATAGAAGTAAGTACCGCTTGCTAAATTAATCGCAGAAAATGGGATGGTATAACTTCCGGCATTTTTTGTTTCATTCAGTATTGTTGCTACTTCATTTCCAAGAACATCATAAACTTTTATAGTAATAAATGAACTTTTTGGAAGATCGAATCTTATACTCGTGGCTGGGTTAAATGGATTTGGAAAATTCTGTAACAGCGCGTACGTTGCTGGGATCTCTGGGTTATTTCCGTTTACATCTGTCACCGACGCATTGATTACAAAAGTATAACCTCCATCTTTTTGAATAGGAATAATTACACTAAATTGTTTCAACATGTCAATGCTTCCAAATGCGGCAATATCTGGTGTGGTCAATTTAAGGGTAACCAATTTTTGTTGAACTTCACTCGGAATTTCTGTTAAGATATTCTTCCAATCCAAAGTTACGTTAGCACTTTGTTTTGCAGTAACGACAAACTGCCAACTTACATTTTTACTTGTTGTCGATTGCTTAACATCATAAGCATACTTGCTAAAATATTTGTTCCAATCAGCATGCAAAAAATAAGTTTCGAGTATTCCATTCGGAGAGATTGGTGGTTTAACAGCATCATATTTTGAATCGAAACCATCTGTCGCCGCATCACTTTCGCCAAAGTAGAGCAAATTATCTTTAGATGCATTCATTGAAGCAGTTATATTTACAAACCACTCGTTTGGATTGATGAGTTCTTGTGTCGCTTTCTTGGGCAAGCTGCCAACTTGGTTGGTTTTTGGATAATGAATTTTCACACTATCCATCAACGATGCAAACCAGTAACCTTCCCAATTTACAAGTGTATCTGCATTTTCGTACGCTTGCGCAGTTGTGTTATACTTGAAGTAACCATTTTGTATCCATCCAAGCGATACAGCGGAATCTGCAGAGACTTTTATTCCGTTTCGTTCATATGTAATACCAGTCGTCGGATATTTTTTAAGAAAAGGGGAGCCTAACAAATTCCATCCACCCAAAACCACCGCAGAATCATCCGTAACTTTGGGTTCACCGGACACATCAACCATAGCTCCGGTTTCAATCCCAAGCCAATAACCAATGTTCCGGTCAACAGTTAATGGGCTTTGGTATCCCGCTGAGTTCGAGTAGTTGTACAGAAAATAACTTGTTATATCATCACCAATTACCGCAAAGACACTTTGATTTAACGGATGGAGAGGAAGTGAGATCAAGTTCCAACCGGCGGTAAAAGTTTTTGAAAGTGTAGAACTCATTCCGGTTCCCAAGAGGGCTATCTTTAATTGTCCAGTACTTGCGTCAGAGCTAACTACGAGCAACGAATCAGAATAGCTTTTTACAGCATCGGGAGAAAAAGTAACACTGACCGTTACGGAATCATTTACGCCGACAGTAAGTGGAACCGACGTGTTAACTGTAAAATTTGTACTCGAACTAGTTAAAGAAGTAACAGCTAATGTTGTATCCCCGGAATTATAAATTTTAAATATTAATGTAGAATCATACGCCATTTTTACCGAACCAAAATCCAAACTGTTTGTACTTATTGAAATATGTGGTTGCAAAGCTACTCCGGTCCCTGAGAGTGATACCGTCAAAGTATCGGTATCAGGGTCATTGCTTAGGATTAGTAACTTCGCTTCGATTAATCCGGATGCTTTGGGACTAAAGGTTACCGGAATGGTGATCGAGTTATTCTTTGCGATTGTATAAGTGGTTCCCCCTGTGAAAGTGTAAAAGGAATTGGTAGAAAGTACATTTGAAATTACAAGGGCAGAATCACCGATATTAGTGATTACTAAGTTCTTCGTCGAATCTTTGTTCGTTTTCATTGAGCCAAAATTCAATGATGTTACATCAGCAGAAATATTGGGTGAAGAAAAAGTATTCCCAACAATTAATCTAAAATAGTAAGTAGCCGCCATAGCTCCGGAAGTAAACTGATAATTTGAACTTCTCAAATCATGAGTAACATCGTTGGCAATATCATATAAATAAATATGATAATTTGAAGGGACAAAATCATAAGATGAAGCCGATAAGGTAATCGTTTGATTTACTAAATCAGTAGCAACTGAAACATCCCACGAAACCGTAGTGCTGTCAAGAGATTTATAACTTCGAAAATCGCGCTTATACTTTGGCCCTAATGCAGAAGTCCAATCAGTGTGAGGGAAATAAATTGAAAGATAACTGCTTGGAGTTGCCGGTGGTTTTGGCAAATCGATTCCGGAATCATAATTATCCGTTGCGTTAACCGCCATTCCGGATATTACACTCGTGTCCGAAAGAGTGCCGCCAGAAGCATTTAACTGAATTTGCCATTGGTAGTTGTTTAAATTGAACGAAGCATTCGGATTCACTTCATCATTCAAATAGAGCGATAAATAGTTAGCATTAAAAGCAACTGATCCTGAAGTTGTAGTGTTGGTAAATAAATTTGAAGGAAGACCTCCGTTTATGTAACCTCCCGACCAATCCTCTTCAACATACGATACAAAATAAATCTGTTTGGGAGATCCTAGATCCCTCAATTTTATTTTAATTTCCCAGTAACTGGCACCTTTATAATTCTGTGTTGTAAAAATCGAATCAACCCAAGTGCTTCCGTTAAAATACTTACGGTATTCTGAGTTATCGACAGTTTTAAATGCGTAATGGAAATTTGCTGTGAAGGGTAGGGTAGGATTCCATCTCCAGGCGTCAGAATGAATACTTCCGGTTCCCGATGTTGGGGTTACTTGAGGGTCAGTATCAATATAAAAATGAAAAACACGATTATCATCCGTGACCGGTCCGGCAGTAGAATTCCCGGAATATGCGGCATAAAGATAATCTTTATCCCACGTTACAAAACCATAAAGAGATGTGCCGTTTGTTGTCTCAAAGCGCTCATTAGCAGAACTAAAACTATTACTTCCATCAATTATTTCGGTACGGAAGCTTTGCGGATTTAAAGAAAACGAGATAAAAACAACCAAAAATAGGGTAAAAATCAGCTTCATTTTTAGCAACTCCAATTTTGAAGATATAATTTAAGTCCTTCCTTTAAATTAAAAAAACTGAAAACTTTCATTTCTGACAACAAAGGGACAATTTTTGACCTGCGGTATAAAATAACCCCTATGTTGTGTAGCAAAACGGTATCAATTTATTATATTTGAGTGAAAGGTAAGAGATAATTTGTCACCGAATATTACAAGAGGAAGTCTTCGAATCTTCAAAACGTACTAACGGTAAACTAAATGCAAAAGTGCTCGTACTCAATCAAAGTTACGAGCCGTTAACAATCTGCAACATAAAGAAGGCAATTATTCTACTTTTACTTGGGAAAGCAGAAGTAGTCTCCGAAGATCAAAAAAAACTTGTGAGAACGATAAGCAGGTCATTTCCATGGCCAAGTATCATTCGTTTGGCAAGTTACATTTCAGTGCCTTACAAAAAAGTTGTCCTCACCCGTAAAAATATTTTGCGGCGAGATGAGTTTAAGTGCGGCTATTGCGGCAGAAGTGATATACCCTTAACCATTGATCATATCATCCCGAAGGCAAAGGGAGGCATTGATACATGGGAAAATCTTGTTGCAGCTTGTACCGTTTGTAACAACAAAAAAGGAGACCGGACTCCTCACGAAGCTCACATGAAATTATTGATAAAGCCTTTTACGCCAAATCATCTTCTTTTCATAAAAAACTCTGTTAGAAAGCTTGACGATTCATGGAAACAATACATGTACTTAAGCTAAATTTATTGAAGAATTTTTGAAAGAAACTTACTGAATGAGTAAAAAAAGAATCCTCAGCGGCATGCGTCCAACCGGCAAGCTTCACATCGGGCATTACGTCGGCGCTCTTGAAAATTGGATTAATCTTCAGCATGAATACAATAATTTCCATTTAATTGCAGATTACCATGTTTTAACCACAAATCTAAACTCAGATACTATCTATCAAGATTCAATTGAGATGTTGATTGACTGGCTATCTGCCGGGCTCAATCCCAAGCTTAGTCCAATGTTCCGCCAATCCCAAATCAAAGAACATGCGGAATTACACTTAATTTTTTCTATGCTTGCAACCGTGAACCGCTTGGAAAGAAATCCAACAGTAAAAGATCAAGTAAGAGATTTGAATATTGAAAATATTTCATACGGACATTTAGGATACCCTGTGTTGCAGGCGGCAGATATACTATTATACAAAGGAGACCTCGTTCCCGTTGGAGAAGACCAGGTTCCGCATATCGAAATAACGAGAGAAATTGCGAGAAGATTTAATAACCAATACGGAATTGTTTTTCCTGAACCGGAACCCAAATTGACAGCTTTTTCTCGGTTATCAGGACTAGACGGCGACGCGAAAATGAGTAAATCGCTCGGCAACACAATTCTGCTTTCGGATGATGCGGAAACAATCAAATCGAAACTGAGAAAAGCGGTTACTGATCCACAAAAAGTAAGAAAGAATGATCCCGGGAGACCGGAGGTATGCCTTGTCTTTTCTTATCATAAAAAATTTACGCCGAATGAAATTCCCGAAATTGAAAGCGGCTGTAAAAGCGGAGCGCTTGGTTGTGTGGATTGTAAATTGAAATGTGCGGCAAATATTACCAGTTTTGTCGATCCGATTCTTGAGAAAAGAAAACATTTTGAAGCACATCTCGACGAAGTCAAAGATATTTTAGCCGATGGCGAAAAAAGAGCCAAAGCTGTTGCGGAAGAAACGATGTCTGAGGTAAGAACTAATATGAAATTGGGCTGAACTTGTTCAAAATTAAATTAAACCATTTTGAAGGTCCGCTTGATTTGCTTCTCTTTTTCATTAAAAGAGATGAGTTAAATATTTACGATATTCCCATCTCCTACATTACAAAAGAGTTTATCAATTATATCAACATTATTAAGTTGCTTGATTTAGAAGTAGCAGGCGATTTCATTTTGATGGCGTCAACATTGATGCACATTAAAGTTAGAATGCTGCTACCGAAAGAGTTGGATGAAAAAGGGGAAGAGATAGACCCGCGCGCCGATTTGGTTAAGGCACTGCTTGAGTATAAGCGGTATAAAGAGATGTCGGATGAGCTCGGATTTTTTGAAGCCACTCAACGGAAAATAAGTTACCGCGGTAATTTTTCGAACGATCCGTCGGAAGCCCCGCCGGAACTTGATGTCTTGTTGAAAAACATTTCTGTGTATGATTTAGCAAAAGCGTTTAGGAAAGCTATCGACAATGTTAAAAAAGAAGTCGTTCACGAGATAAAAAAGATTTCTGTCTCCATCGATGAACAGATCGCTTTTATTCTTTCGATGCTATCCGAGGCGCAGGAAATAAGTTTTCTTGATATCGTGAAAGACATGCACGAAAGAATACGAATTGTGGTAACCTTTATTGCGATACTCGAACTTACAAAAATGGGGCATATCGGAATCCGGGAATCTTTTATAGCTAACGATTTTAGAGTTTACGGAATACAAAAGAATGGATAGCATCTATAATTCAATCATCGAAGCATTAATTTTCGCTTCCGATGAACCGTTGAAAATTGAAGAAATTATTAAAGCGATTCGCGGTATTGACGGCGAGGATACCGTCATTTCTGCCGACGATATTGAGCAACTTGTCGAGTCAATAAATAAGCAGTTGGAAGAGCAAACCCGCCCATTTAGAATTTTAAAAATTGCCGGTGGGTTCAATTACACAACCAAGCAAGAGTACGCCAAGTATATTGGCTATCTTTCAACGGAGAAAAGTAAGCGAAGATTGAGTCAATCCGCTCTTGAAACTTTAGCTATTATTGCATACAAACAGCCCATAACCAAACCGGAAATAGAGATGATCCGAGGAGTGAACGCCGACTACATCATGAACACGCTCCTTGAGAAGAGTCTTATTTCCATTAGCGGACGAGCAGAAACTGTTGGGCGGCCCCTTTTATACGGAACCACAGATGATTTTTTAAAATATTTCGGATTGAATAAACTCACCGACCTCCCGAAACCACGAGAGATTGATGAGATTATGCAGGACGAAGATTTTCTTGAGCAAAAAAGAAAAATCATGATGAATGCAATAGAGGAAAATTTGGAAGAAGAAATCGAGGAGTCAAATGGATCAGAAGATTCGACTGAATAAATTTCTCAGTGATTGCGGTATTGCATCCAGAAGAAAGGCTGAAGAATTCATACTTCAAGGCCGGGTCAGCATTAACGGGTATACTGTTAAAAAACTCGGTAGTGTTATTAATCCAACCAAAGACAAAGTAATGCTTGATGGTGAGCTCATCAAACAAAAAAAGCTGGTCTATTATTTGTTGAACAAACCACGCGGATTTATTACATCCACCAACGATGAACGAGGAAGAAAAACAGTGGTTGAACTTATCAACACGAAAGAAAGCATTTTCCCGGTTGGACGATTGGATTACAACACCACGGGAGTTTTACTGTTAACCAATGACGGTGATTTTTCAAATTTACTCGCGCATCCATCCAGTAAAGTTCAACGCCATTACGAAGCGGTGATTAACAAACCGCTGAAAATGGACGATGAGCAAAAATTGAAAAAAGGATTTAACATAGATGGTAAAAAGGGCAAGTTTGTTGATGTGAACGTTGCTAAAAACGACCCGGTTTCAGTTCAGGTGGTTACGGTTGAAGGAAGAAACCATTTTGTTAAAAAAATGTTCGCCGCCGCCGGTTACTATGTAAACGCACTTGATAGAACTAAGTACGGACCATTTTCTCATAAAAATATTCCGGTTGGAGCTTACAGAGAACTGAATGAAAAGGAAATTACGGAGGTATATAAAGCGTATGCTAAAAAGCGTTAGGCTTTTTATTTTTTTCGGATTCTTTAGTTCATTAAGTTTTTCCCAGGAAGCAAGATTGGATACTGTCCCGAAGTATTCTATTTCAACTATTCCGGAGTTTTCAAGTCAGCTGAGTGATATTTTTTCTGATCCGAATTTTACGAATAGCAACTGGGGTGTCTCAATTCAATCACTCGTTACCGGCGAGTATTTCTTCAAGCAAAATGAAAATAAACTTTTCATGCCTGCCTCCGATTTGAAGCTGGTTACAAGTGCCGCTGGACTCTATTATCTTGGCCCGATGTACCGGTTTAAAACTGAAATTTATTCCGTCGGCACGGTTGACGGTTCAATCCTCAACGGTGATTTGATTATTAAGGGATTCGGTGATCCCACAATCTCGGGAAGATTCAATAACGATGATATGACTAAAATTTTCCGTGATTGGGCCGATACACTCCTCGCTTCCGGTATAGATGAAATTAAAGGAAATATTCTTGGTGACGATAACGCATTCGATGATACAGGACTTGGAGAAGGATGGGCTTGGGATTATGAATCTGATTGGTTTGCAGCCCCTTCGGGTGCGCTTTCTTTTAACGATAATTGTGTTGACATAGTCATAAAACCCGGCAAGAAAGGGGAGAAAGCAACCCTCACAATAGCACCGGAACCTAAGTATGCCGTGGTGATGAACAAAGTGTTCACTGTGGGAAAGGATTCCACAACAAGTGTTAAAATTTTTAGAGAGCGTGGTACAAACGTTATATCGGTGTATGGCGCAATTCGCGAAGGAACTGACTCGGTAAAAGTTTACGGAACCATTAATAATCCAACCCAATATTTTGTGGTAACTCTTAAATCGATTCTTGAAGAAAAAGGAATTTCTGTTTCGGGGTTTGCTTCTGATATTGACGATATAACAAATCAACCCGATTACACGCAAGCGAAATTACTTTTTACTCATTACTCTGTGTTTTTAAAAGATATCATCAAAGTACTGAATAAGAACAGCCAAAATTTTTACGCGGAACAGCTTTTAAAAACAATCGGGTACGAGACAAAAGGCTTTGGAAGCGCGGCGCGCGGCATCTTGAGTGTTAAATCGTTTCTCAAGGGCATCGGCGTTAACACAGATAATATGGAAATGGTGGACGGCTCAGGATTATCACGTCTCGATTTAATTTCCCCCAGCCAATTATCGGTTCTCTTAAACTACATGTACAAGAGTGATCTCTTCACTTACTTCTACAACTCATTACCCGTTGGCGGTGTTGACGGCACTCTAGCAAATAGAATGAGAAAAACGAGAGCTCAAAATAATGTTCGTGCAAAAACCGGTTACATCAACGGTGTAAGAAGCATCTCGGGATATTTATTTACCGGAGACAAAGAACCAATTGTCTTTTCGATAATTGCCAATAATTTTACAGTCCCGGTTGCTTTAGCGGATAATCTGCAGGATTTAGTTTGTATCCGTCTGGCAAATTTTAAAAGGAAATAATGGAGCATAAATGGAACATCTGCAAAATGAAGATATCAATGAACTAATAAAAAGAAGAAGAGAAGAACTCGAAGCGCTTAAAGCAAAAGGAATTAATCCGTTCACCTACAGTTTTGATAAAAGTGATTATTCGGAAAATATAAAGAAAACGTTTGAAGAAGGCGTTGAGAAGAATGTGTCTGTAGCCGGAAGAATTATGGCGATCAGACGGATGGGAAAAGCTTCCTTCGCAACGATCCAGGACGAAAAAGGACGCATACAGATTTATCTAAAAAAAGATGAACTTGGAGACGCATTCGACAATTTTAAATTATTTGATATCGGTGATATCATTGGCGTTTCCGGTTTTGTTTTCAAAACCCGGACAGGTGAAATTTCAGTCCATAGTAAAGAATTAGTTCTCCTAACAAAATCAATCCGCCCGATTCCTATTGCAAAAGAAGAAATTGATGAAAACGGAAATAAAATTGTTCACGATCAATTTAGCGACAAAGAACTTCGTTACAGACAACGTTATGTTGATTTAATCGTTAATCCTGAAGTAAAAGAAGTTTTCGTTCTTCGAAGCAAAATTATTTCGTTCATTCGCGGATTTCTAGACAAACAAAATATTTTGGAAGTTGAGACTCCCGTGTTGCAAGCATTATACGGAGGAGCTTCCGCACGTCCTTTTATTACACATCATAACGCGCTTGATATACCGTTGTACCTTCGCATTGCCGACGAACTTTATTTAAAGAGACTAATCGTTGGTGGTTTTGAAGGCGTGTACGAAATTTCTAAAGATTTTAGAAATGAAGGAATGGACAAAACTCATAATCCGGAATTTACTATGATGGAAGTGTACGTTGCGTACAAGGATTATGAATGGATGATGAATTTTGTGGAAGAAATGATTTCTTCTCTTTGTTTATCCGTCTTTGGAAAAACAGAATTTACATTTGATGATAAAGTTATCGACTTCAAACCACCATGGAACCGGGTTTCTATGGTAAATTCAATTAAAGAGAAAACGGGTCTCGATGTACTTTCAGTATCCGACAACGAATTGACAACTGCGGCAAAAAGATATGGTGTTGAACTGACCGGTAAAGAGAGCCGCGGAAAAATTATTGACGGACTCTTTGAAGTGTTGATTCAAGATTCTCTCATTCAACCTACATTTCTTATCGATTATCCGGTTGAAACTTCTCCACTTGCTAAAAAGCACCGTTCAATTCCTGGATTAGTTGAGCGCTTTGAAGGCTTTGTTGCCGGAAAAGAAATTTGCAACGCGTTTAGCGAATTGAATGACCCTCTTGATCAGAAAGAAAGGTTTGAAGATCAGATAAAAGCTCGTGAAGCGGGTGACGACGAAGCTCAGACGTACGACGAAGATTTTGTTCGCGCACTCGAGTATGGGATGCCGCCGACCGCCGGACTTGGAATTGGTATTGATCGGCTTGTTATGCTTCTTACGGGACAATTATCTATTCGAGATGTTTTGTTCTTTCCCCAAATGAAGCCCGAAAAATAATCGTGGTTATGACAAAATATTTTTTCCACCTTCTTCTGCTTTCTATTCCGCTGAAGAATTGTTTTGCCCAACAAAGTGATTCGCTCGTATCTGTGAACCAAGTTGAACAAAAATCCTTTGCGCTTGAGAAACGCAATTTTTTTTTGAATAAAGTAACGAACGAAATTCCGGATATTGATCCGCTTGCTACAAATGTAAATTACACCATGCTTTCTGTTGTGGGTGCCGGGCTTTTCGGAACTGCGTATGGAGTTCAAGTGTATCAGCAAAATGCTTGGTGGAAAGACCAGCGCCACACTTTTCGAGTTCTAAATGATTGGAACTATGCTCTTTGGATTGATAAAATAGGGCATTGTTACGGCACGCAAATAATCGGACACGTTTTTTCCGCGGGACTTGAAGCAGCCAACATAAAAGGGGAAAAGAATGTCTGGTATTCATCGGCATTAGCTTTTAGTTTTCAGATTTTTGTAGAAATTCAGGATGGATTTGGGCCACAGTGGGGTTTTAGTCCCGGCGATGCAACTTCAGATTTACTTGGAGCTGCTTATCCAATTCTTCAGTACTACCATCCGTACCTGAATAATTTCAGATTCAAGTTTAGTTACTACCCAACTGACTTAACAAAAGTTGATCCCAAAAGCGGACAAAAACATATCATCATTGATGATTACTCGGGACAAAAATTTTGGCTTTCGATGAAAATGAAAAACATTTTGCCGAATGCCATAGCGCAGTACATTCCGGAATATTTGTGCACTGCAGTGGGTATGGGAGTAAAAAATTTAGACGGAAGTGGTGGAGGTCAAAGAGATTTTTATCTCGCTCTCGATTTAGATGCGGAGTCACTTCCCGTGCACGGGGAGTTTTGGCAGTTTGTGAAAAACACGCTCAACTATTTTCATTTTCCAATGCCGGGACTCCGTCTCACACACAAAGTCGTTTTCTTTGGTTTAACTTATTAGGCGTTGTTTTGAAATATAGCATTGTAATTCCAACATTAAATGAAGAAAAACTTTTACCGCAACTACTAAAACAACTTACAAAGGAAATCCCGCTTCCAACAGAAGAGTATCAAATTATTATCTCCGACGGAGGAAGTAAAGACGCTACTGAACTAATCGCAAAAGAGTTCGGATGTATTTTTCTCGAACATGCGTCATCTGTAAAGGATAATATTTCTGCCGGTAGAAACAAAGGAGGGGAAAGAGCCGAAGGGGAGTGGTTACTCTTTCTTAATGCCGATATAATATTGGCCGATACAAAAAAGTTTTTCACTGTTTTGGAAAATCTCACGAAGCAGAATGAAGTTATAGCTGTTGCGGGACATGTGAAAATTTTTCCAAATGAAGAAATATTTTCGGATAGACTCTTCCATGGTTTTTATTATTACTATTTTCGTCTATTGAATTTTTTTGGTATGGGCAACGGACGCGGAGAATGTCAAATTATTAGAAAAGATATTTTCCAAAAACTTGGCGGGTACAACCAAAAATTAGCCGCCGGAGAAGATTTTGATCTCTTTAAACGGGCAAAAAAGATCGGCAACATTCTTTTAACAGATGATTTGCTTGTGTATGAATCTCCGCGGCGTTTTAGACGATTTGGTTATCTGGGTGTCTCGTTGCTGTGGCTTAAAAATTCAACATCAATAGTCTTAATGCAAAAATCCATTTCGAGAGAATGGGAAGAAGTTCGATGAAGAAATATTTTCTATTCCTTTTATTTCTCCTTCCGGTGTATCTTTATCCGCAGGCAGAGTTTGCGGATGTTTCAAACCCAGTCTACCCGTTTTTAGAGCGTATGTACAGTTTACATATCATCAATGATTACGATGTCTTTCAGAAACCTAAAACGAGACGGGCGATTGGAGAATATTTGCTCGAAGTACAAGCAGCAGAGAATAAACTTTCTGAAATTGATAGTGGCGTTTTCCACGATTTGATGAGTGAGTTTGCTTTGGAAATGCATCACACCACAGAATCTTTTCAATCTCCTTTTACCGGTACCGGATACGAACCGTTTTCGCAAAAAGAGCGATTCCTTTACTACAACGTCAATGAAAAAGGAAATTTCTTCATCAATCTAACTGCAGACGCCGAACCGATTTTGCACCACACCAAAAACATCGGAACAACAAAGGCAACGTTGCTGAACGGTGGTGGAATTATCAGAGGGACCTTGATGGATCGGCTTGGTTTTTATATTCAAGGTTCAAACGGTTTCGCCCTTGCGAACAAATCGGCAGCGTTGCAGAAAAAGCTGTTGCAGTACAATTTTAAGTTTAATGAAAAACCGGATGAAACATTCTTTGACGATAACGAAGGATATGTGTCGCTTGATTATGACTGGTTAAATGTCAAATTCGGAAAAGACAGATTACTGCTTGGCTATGGTGAAAACAAAACTCTCATGAGTGACAACGGCCCAAAGTTTGATTATCTCCAATTCCAATTTAAATATGGAATTTATTCTTTCTCGTCATTCCACGGGAAATTATTGGGGGAAGAATCGTTTATTCCCGACACAATAACTGCCGGTGTAAATGTTGTAAAGGAAAAATATATGGCGTATCATCGTCTTGGCTTTCATCTTAGCGATAACGTTACCTTTGGAGCCGGCGAAATAATTATTTATGGTGAACGTCCGGCAGAGTTCTCTTATCTGAATCCGTTTAACTTTTATAAAGCAGCGGAACACAATAATCGCGACCGGGACAACGCAATGATCTTTTTTGACTTCGAGAATCGCTCAATTCAAGGTGTGCGATTATTTACAATGCTTTTGTTGGACGACATCAATTACAGCAAACTCGGAAGCGGATGGTACGGCAATCAAACTTTGTGGGATTTGGGAATTTCTTATTACACCTCAAATGCTATTGTCCCTATTGATTTCCACTTTCAATATACTCGAGTTGAACCTTTTGTCTTTACTCATCGTTTATCAAATAACAACTTCACCACTTTTGGGTATGGGCTTTCTTCTGTGATTGCCCCAAATAGTGAATTGTTCTTTTCAAAAATTAATTTTAGATTGACCTCCAGAATTGAATCTGCTTTTTCTTTTTCGTATACGATTCATGGTGCTAACATTTTGGATAGTTTTGGGAATGTTGTGAAAAATGTCGGTGGAGATTTTACACTCGGCCACCGGACATGGGACGCTGATACCGTCCATTTCTTAGATGGAGAAAGAGAATATTATAGAAATATGACCGTTAGTTTAAGTTATGAACCATACAACGAAATCAAGTTTTTCTTTACGTTAATTTCAACTAATTATATGCAGACTAATACACTTGTTAAACTAAACAGCGATGTGGTAAACGCTTTTTTTGCGTTGCAAGTAAAAATTTAAAGGTTTAGAATGAATTACAAAAAATATAGAATCCCGCTCATGGTCATCATTTTGACCTCGGGAATTTTGTTGGGAACTCAACTCCAAAAAGCATTGTCGGGTGATAATCTTTTCGACAATATTAGAAAATTCAACGACGTGTTGACGCTTACGCAAAAATATTATGTTGAAGATGTTAACACGGATAAGCTTGTGGAAGCCGCCATTAACGGTATGTTGAATGACCTTGATCCCCATTCGGTTTATATCCCCGCCAAACAAATGCAATCTGTAGAAGAAGAATTTCGCGGCGACTTTGAAGGAGTGGGCATTGAATTTCAGATTGTGAATGATACATTAACAGTCGTTTCACCAATTACCGGCGGTCCCAGCGAGCAGCTTGGAATTCTGGCGGGTGATAGAATTATCAAAATTGATGATAAAGATTGCATCGGAATTTCCAATGACGATGTTAGGAAAAAGCTTCGCGGCAAAGCAGGCTCCCAAGTAAAAGTGTTAGTATCGCGCATTGGATTGAAAGAACCGATCGAGTACGAAATTACCCGGGAAAAAATTCCACTCTTTTCCGTTGACGCTGGGATTATGCTTGACAAACAAACCGGATATGTCAGCGTAAGCCGATTCGCTGAAAAAACTACGGATGAACTTGAAACCGCTCTTGCGGATTTAAAAAGTAAGGGAATGAAACAGCTTATCCTTGATTTGCGCAACAATCCGGGTGGTTATCTTAATCAAGCGTTCCAAATCGCCGATATTTTTATTGACGGCCAGAAAAAGATAGTTTATACAAGAGGCCGAAGAAAAGAATTTGATGAAGACTATTATGCTTCCGTTCCTTCTCCGTATGAAAAAATTCCTCTCATCATTTTAGTAAACAGAGGAAGCGCATCTGCGAGTGAGATTGTATCAGGAGCGGTGCAAGATTGCGACAGAGGTTTAATTGTTGGAGAAACTACCTTTGGAAAAGGACTTGTACAACGACAATTCCCTTTGAGTGACGGTAGTTCGCTTAGACTTACAATTTCAGATTACTTTACTCCTTCAGGTAGATTAATTCAACGGAAGTACAAAGACAAAGATAAAAAGGATTACTATCTGGAAAACATGGATCGCCAGGACGAAAGCGATGGAGATAATTTGACTCATAAATCGGAGATTGATTCCACCCGCCCGATTTATAAAACCAGTAAAGGACGACCTGTTTACGGCGGTGGTGGAATTACTCCGGACTACTTTGTTAAATTGGACAGACTAACGAACTACTCGTCTGATCTGATCCGCAAAAATTGTTTTTATCTTTTCGCGCTCCACTATATAGACCAGCACGGCACCGACATTAAAAATTCTTACGGTAACAATCTTTCGAAATTCGTTTCTTTTTTTGAGTTTTCTAATGAAGAGATGAAAGAATTTATTGAATTCGCAAAAAGCAAAGATGTAAAATTCGTAGAAAAAGACTACGATGTTGAAAAAGATTACATCAAAGCGCGATTAAAAGCAACGCTGGCAAGAAATTATTGGAAAAATGAAGGATGGTATTCCACCTTGGTTCCAATGGACAAACAGGTTAAAAAAGCTCTTTCATTGTTCGATAAAGCAAAAGAATTAGCCGATATAAAATAGTGATAAAATTTCCTGCTTTATTTTGGGCTGCGGTTTCATTGATTCTGCTGCAAACGGGTTTTACCTATAAACCTGAAAGAATTGGTGTCGCATTTCCAATTACAACTACACGGCAGATGCAAGTGGGGGAAGATATTTCCTATGTGGTAAGTTATTCCTTCCTAAAACTTGGAGAAGTTCGCTTGCGGGTAATCAACAAAACCGAGTACCAGGGAAAAACTGTTTACAATGCTATTGCGTTCATCGATTCTTATTCCGGTATTCCCTTCGTCAACCTTCATCAAATTTATGAAAGCAAAGTTAATAGCGATTACTACTCCGAGTACTTCAAAGGGTTAATCAAAAAACCGGAATACACAACCTACACCGAATATTATTTCGATTACAATTCACAGAAGTTGCATGTAAAAAAGGGGAGCGTCCTTCCTTCTGAGGTGTGGACAGATTCAACAACTACAGCAGAAAAAATGTATCAAGACGGTCTTTCCATTTTTTATTATGCCAGAATGCACAATGGCGCAAAAAAATCAGTTAAACTTCCGTGTTTTGTTACCGAAGAAAAGGTGTTTACGAAAATAAATTTTTATGAAAGAGTCGATAAAATTTCGATCGATGCTGTTGACTATGACATCGCATGTACCTATCTTGATGGCGACACTGATTTTACAAGTGTATTTGGTTTAACAGGACATTTTGAGGGTTGGTTTTCGAATGATGAAGCCGCAATTCCTATTTTGGCAAAAATGAAAGTTATCATCGGAAATGTAAATGTTGAATTAAAATCATGGAAGCGAGCAGGATGGACACCACCGAAATACAACGACTGATAAAAGAGAAGATTTTCTTTCCCTATGAAGGAAAACTTCCCAATGTACATTCTTCTGTTTTCATCGCCTCCGGTGCAAAAATAATTGGAGACGTTGAGATCGGAAAAGATTCGAGTGTCTGGTACAATGCTGTTATCAGAGGAGATGTAAACTTCATTAAAATAGGGGAATTAACGAACGTGCAAGATTCTTCAATGTTTCATGTTACTCACGAGACGAATCCCTTAATCATAGGAAATAAAGTTACTATTGGGCATAGCGTCACTCTCCACGGTTGCACCATAAATGACCTTTGTCTTATCGGAATGGGAGCCGTTGTTTTGGATGGCGCGGTAATAGAGTCTCAAAGCGTTGTAGCTGCAGGTGCTGTGGTAACTCCAAATTTTACGGTTCCGAGCGGAACGCTTGCCGCAGGAATACCGGCGAAGATAATTCGGCCGTTAAAAGAATCCGAATTAAAAGAATTAGAACTCTCAGCGCAGCGTTATCTAGAATATTCAAAAATATCAAAAGAATCGTTAAGCGAAACCGATTGACACGATGCAGGAAACGAAATCAAAAATTGCTATCTTGGTTCCGAGAAAAATAAATTTTCGAAAAACAGTAATTCGTAAACTTGTAACGCTGTTGAGAGACGAATTAGATTTCTCGGTTACGAACCTAAACATTTCTTTTGTTTCTAAAGAGGATATATTAAAGATAAACAGTCAATATTTGCAGCATCATTTTACAACCGATATTATTACGTTTAATTATAACGGTAGTAATTCGGTATTGGATGGTGAGCTGCTAATTTCCTACGAGGACGCAATAACAAATGCGATTCGTTTTAAAACGGAACCGGAAACAGAGTATCTTCGTCTTATAATACACGGTGTACTTCATTTGGTTGGTTATGACGATCAATCCAAAAATGATAAAATTTTGATGAAAAGAATCGAAAACAAATTAGTAAATAAATTTTCCTATCTTTTGCAGGGGATAGCAGCATGAGAAATCGACTGACGGAAGTTCTGTCGAAATTGCTCGATGGTCTTGCAAAGGATACTTCGTTAGAGCAAGTAGAACTTCATTTATTGAAAAAGAAGAAATTTGACAAATCACTTGTTGCGACGGCATATAGTTGGATTTATGACAAAATTGCCGCAAATAAAACTGGGTATAATCCCGGCATTAAATCTTCTTTAGGAATGCGAATCTTCTCTGAAGATGAACTCCATATTATTGGAATGAATAACTACAACAGGCTTCTAAAATTGTTCAATATAGGTCTGCTCACTAATGCCGACATCGACACAATAATGGAACAAATTTTCTTTTTTCCGGAATTTCCTCTTTCCGAAAATGAAATAAACTTCCTTATTCTCAATTCAATTATTGATGTTGATAAATTGACGGCACCGGGAAGTAGAAAACTTCTGTATCTTTCAGATAAAATTAATTAGAAAATCATGAGTAAAAATTTAGTTCTTGTAGAATCTCCCGCTAAAGCTAAAACCATAAATAAATATCTTGGTAAAAACTATCACGTTGAAGCAACCGTTGGGCACATTAAAAACCTGCCTAAATCAAAACTTGGTATTGATGTTGATAATGGATTTCAGACACAGTTTGTTACCATCAGAGGCAAAGGCGATCTCCTTAAAAAATTGAAAAGCCTTACTTCAAAAAGCAGCAATATCTTTATTGCAACTGACCCCGACCGTGAAGGCGAAGCAATTGCACAGGACATTGCTGATTTTATCAATTTAAAAGCCAATCAAAAAATTCATCGTGTTTTATTTAACGAAATCACGAAAAACGGTGTCTTGAAAGGAATGCAATCTCCGAGAGATATCGATGCTACGTTAGTGGCTTCACAGCGCGCCAGAAGAATTATGGATAGACTTATAGGATACAAAGTAAGCCCGTTTTTATGGAAAGCCGTTATTCAGGAATCCGGCAATACTCTCTCTGCGGGAAGAGTCCAGTCAGTAGCACTTCGGCTTATCTGTGAGCGTGAAATTGAAATTAAGAATTTTATCCCAATTGAATACTGGTCGATCTGGGGATTCTTTGAAACGCAATCAAAAGAAGTATTCAAGGCTAAATTGTACAGCGTGAATGGGAAAGAAATAAAAGTTAAACCTCATGCAACCATGAGCGATGAGGAATTAAATCATTTTCTTGAAAATCATCTTCTCCTAACAAATGAAGAAGATACCTTAAAGTTGTACGATGCTGTAAAACAAAAAAATAAGTTTTTCATTTCAAGGATTGTAAAAAAACTCACTAAGAGAAATCCTTCTCCACCTTTTATTACAAGTACGTTGCAATCGGAAGCCTCCAAAGCGCTTCGCTTTAGAGCGAAACAGACTATGGGAATTGCGCAAAAACTTTATGAAGGTGTTGACCTCGGAAGCGAGGGAACCGTTGGACTTATCACCTATATGCGTACCGACTCTACAAGAATTTCAGAAGATTTTCTTGTTGATGCACGGCAGTTTATCAAAGATTCGTTCGGCGAAACTTATCTGCCTGAAACCGCAAATATTTATGATAAAAAGAAAAATGCCAACGTTCAGGATGCTCACGAAGCGATTAGACCTACCTCTATGGCAAACACACCTGAAAAAGTGAAACAATTTTTAGATGATAAATCTTTCAAACTTTACCAATTAATTTGGAAACGGTTTGTTGCTTCACAAATGAAACCGGCTGAGTTAGAAACCACTGTAATTGAAATATCTGCTGATGAATTTCTCTTTAAAGCATATGGTCAAGCTTTGGTTTTTAACGGATTTATGCAGATGTATGTTGAAATAAATGAACAGGTTTACGATCCTGAAGCGGACGATAAAGCTGAAGCAAAGAATGAAAAAATTCCCGTTGGTCTTGAACAAAATGATATTTTGAAACTTGTCGATTTAAAAGAAACTCAGCATTTTACGAAGGCTCCTCCACGATATAGCGAAAGTAGTCTCATCAAGGAGTTGGAGGGCAAAGGCATTGGACGGCCAAGCACGTATTCTTCAATTGTCAGTACTGTCGTTGATAGAAATTATGTTGCGGTTACCGAACGAAGGCTTGTTCCTTCTCATCTCGGATTTAAAGTAAATGATATTTTGGTGCAAAATTTCCCAAATATCTTTGACGTTAATTTTACCGCCAAGATGGAGAGTGAGTTAGATCAAATTGCTCAAGGTGAAAATGAGTTTATTTCGGTATTAAATGATTTTTACAAACCGTTTTCGGAAACACTTACGGTAGTTGAAGACAAAATTGAAAAAATCATATGTGATAAATGCGGAAACGAAATGACGATTCGCTTTGGAAGATTCGGAAGGTATCTTGCTTGTACGAACTATCCTGAATGTCAAAACATTAAATCATTTAAAGAATTTTCACAAGATTCGAGAGAACCTGAATATACCGGCGACCCTTGCCCAAAATGCAGTAATAGGTTGATATACAGAAATGGAAAATTTGGAAGATTTATCGGCTGCGAAAAATACCCTGACTGCGACTTCATTAAAAGTATTTCATTAGGGGTGAAGTGTCCAAAATGTACTGAGGGAGATGTTGTAGAACGCCGCTCGAAGAGAAACAAAGCTTTCTTTGGATGTTCACGATATCCTGATTGTGATTTTGTCTCTTGGAATCGTCCCGTTCCTGAAGCATGTCCGAACGGCGATTCAAAGTATATGGAACAAAAGTATTCCGCAAAAAAAGGAAACTACTTCAAATGTCCAGTTTGTGGAGAAGAGGTTATTCCGGTTACAGAGGAAGTAGCGGATGATGTTGAATAAGAAATAGGTGATATGAAAAAAAACATACAATCTTTTCTTTTAGAAATAGAAAAAACAAAAGGGTATTCTCCTTTAACGGTAAAAGCGTATAAGGAGGATTTGAACAAGTTGTCTGCTTTTTGCGCCTCACTACAAAAAACATCGCTTTCTCAAATAAGTGATCGAACAATCAAACAGTTTTTAGTTTATTTAGATGAACTGGGACTTGAAAAATCATCCATCGCAAGAACACTCGCCTCAATTAGAAGTTTTTTCAATTACGCTTTTCAAAAGGGATTAATCGAAAAAAATCTTATCGCTTACACCAGAAATCCTAAAGTGAGAAGAAAACTCCCTGAAGTAATCCCGGAAAACCTCTACGCGACACTTTTAACTCTTATTGAATCCTTTAATCACGAAGAACGCGCATTGCACAGTGCTGTGATAGAAGCTCTGTACGGGTGTTCACTTCGTGTCTCGGAAGCATGTAACATGTTACTCAAAGATGTTAATTTCGAAAAATCGAGTTTAAAAATTATCGGGAAAGGAGATAAAACGAGAATTGTTCCTCTTGGTACGGAATCAAAAAAAGTTTTTCAGCATTATTTGAAAGGACGACCAAAAGAGAAATATCAACCATATTTTTTCTTGAAACAAAATTCGGAACGGCTTACGGCAAATTATGTGTACAGGTTTGTTCATCGTTATTTAAGTGAGATTACAGACCTTAAAAAGAAAAGTCCACACATTTTCCGCCATAGCTCTGCCACGCATATGTTGAATAAAGGAGCTGATTTAACTGCCGTAAAAGAAATTCTTGGGCATGCAAATTTGTCAACCACACAAATTTATACTCAAGTAAGCATTGAACGCTTGAAAAGTGTTTACAAACAAGCACATCCAAAATCATAACAGAAGGAGTTCACCATGAATATCTCAATAACCGCACGCAAATTCAAAGCTCATGAAACTCTTAAAGACTTCATTCACGCTGAAGTTTCCCGTATTGATAAATTTTATGACGGCATTCTTGATGTTGATGTCATTTTAAGTTATCAGCCAAATAAGGACACCACCAAAACCTCAGAGGTAATTGTTAAAGTTCCGGGACAGGTGTTAACAGCGAGCGAAGTGTCCGACGATTACAAAAAATCGACCGTACTTGCTGTTGAAAAAATTCAGCGACAGCTTGACAAATTGAAAACAAAGAATAAATCGTACTAACCCAATGATTCCCATTGATAAAAAATCGATTTCGAAAACTGAATCAATCGATGTTCGATTCTTCTACACGAATGCGAAAAATAAATTCAAACTCACTCTCCATTCGGATGAGACGGGTTTTGACCGTAAAATTAAAGAGCAGAATGTTCACAGACCCGGCCTAGCGCTTGCCGGGTTTGTTGAACTTTTTTCTTACGAACGAGTTCAGATTTTTGGTAATACAGAAATTACCTATTTGCGAAATTTAAATTCAGAAGCGAGAATTAAATCTCTCAAAAACCTTTTTAAATTTCCCATCCCATGCATCATTTTAACCGACGGAAATATTCCGTTGGAAGAAATGGTACAGCTTGCCATTGAAACACATGTTCCGCTATTTTCTTCTCCACTCCTTACAACAAAACTAACATACCTCATCAGCGATTTTCTTGATGACCAATTTGCGCCGCGGGTTTCTATTCACGGCTCTTTTGTTGATGTATACGGTGTTGGAATACTCTTTATTGGTAAATCCGGAGTAGGGAAGAGCGAAGTTGCTCTTGACTTAATTGAGAGGGGGCATCGTTTGGTTGGGGATGACGTCATAATTCTGACTAAAAAGGGGGAGGAAATCCTTATTGGAGCTGGAACCTCTCTTGTTAAACACTTTATGGAGATTCGGGGACTCGGAATTTTGGATATCCAGAAGATGTTCGGAGTCAGAGCTATCCGGCATCAAAAAAGGCTTGAAGTTCTAGTTGAACTTGAGGTTTGGGATGATAAATCAACTTACACGAGAACCGGACTTGATGAAACACTTGAAACTATTCTTGATGTTGAGATACCTTATGTTAAGCTTCCGATTTTACCGGGTAAAAATATAACCGTTATTTCTGAGGTAATTGCTTTGCATTATTTATTAAAGCATTATGGATACGATGCGGCCAAGGTTTTTCAGGATAGGTTGGATAAAGCAATTTTTGACAAAACTAAGGATAAAACCGAGAGGGGAGTCAATTATTTTGAACATGATTTCGAATAAAAAAAAGTTGTCTTTCCTACCAAAAATTGTTTGACAATATGGAAGTGTTTGGTTATTTTCGCATACCGCTATGAAAAAACTATATTATTTTACAACTAAAAATCTAAGATTTATTGAAGTAAGTAGGGTTAAGTTTCAACTTTTCCTTCTTGCAAGCGTTGGTCTTTTAGGATTATTTGTTTTAGGTATGTTTTTTATAGCGGAAATGAATAAAACTGAACTATTGCCAACAGATCCAGCCGTTCAAAAAAGAGTAAATACTCTTCTTTCGAATTATCAAAAAGTTAATGCTCAACTTGATAGTCTACTAAAAATCAATAATGAGTTGCGGATAGCCGCTAATTTACCGCCAACATCTGCCGATGAGGAAAAGTTAGGAGTTGGAGGTGGCGAATTTAATTTATCGACTGATTTTTTAAACTCGTCGGATGGAGTTAATCTTAAAAAAGTTGATTCGTATGTTGATCAACTCGTGAGCAAAGTAAAGTTCGAGAAAGAAAATATTGAGACTATTTCTGAAGCGTTGAACTCGAACAGGCAGCTTTTTCAAGCTATTCCGGCGATAAAACCTTGCGATGGAAGTCTGGCACTTCATGGATTTGGGATGCGTATGCACCCAATTTTACATTTCTTCAGAATGCATAACGGAATTGATATCATTACCAACATTGGTACTCCGGTTCATGCATCAGGATCTGGAACAGTTGATTTTGTTGGGTATAGAAATGGATTTGGACTTTGTGTAGAAATCGACCATGGTTTTGGGTACAGAACAATCTACGGACATCTCTCTAAAGCTAAAGCAAAACAAGGCGATAAAGTTGATAGAAATTCTTTAATTGCCTACACAGGCAATACCGGGCTTTCTGCAGGTCCACATCTGCACTACGAAGTTCTCCATAATGGGGTTAATCTCGATCCCGATCTTTTCTTTTTTGATGATTCACAAATTTTTGCAAAAAAATAACACTTAGGGATTTATTGTATGATATGGACTATTGAATTAGCTTCATTTTTAGATGACGCCCCATGGCCTGCTACTAAAGATGAACTAATTGATTATTGCGAAAGAATTGGTGCTCCATTAGAGGTAATTGAGAATTTAAAAGAGCTTGAAGACTCTGACGAACCATATGAATCTATTGAAGATATATGGCCAGACTACCCAACGGATGAAGACTTTTTCTATAATGAAGATGAAATTTAATTTATACTAAATATCAAAAAAAGGCACGGTTTGTGCCTTTTTTTTTACTATTATGTTAGAAAAAGTGATTGGACAAGAATTCGTAAAAACTTCACTGCTGAATTTACTCCATAATAACAGTGTGCCGCATGCGCTTTTATTTTATGGCGAAAATGGAGTAGGGAAGGAAGCTGTTGCAATTGAATTCGCTCAATTGTTAACCGGTAGGAATAAACCCAATGTTGGTTTTATTGAAAATGAAGATATAAAATATATTTGTGCCTTACCCCGGGGGAAAAACGAGACTGATTCCGATGGGCCTTTCGACAAACTCACTTCTGCTGAATTTGAATCGATAAAGAAAGAATTTCTAAAAAAGTCCAATAATCTTTACTACACACCCAAAATTGATAATGCAAATGATATTAAAATTAACAGCGTTCGAGACATTTCAAAATTTTTAGCTGTTAAAACCGAAAAGTCGCAAAATCGAGTAATCATCATCGCTGATGTTGAATTAATGAATGAAACATCTCAAAATGCACTTCTAAAAAATCTAGAGGAACCTCCGCCGAATGTTTTTTTTCTTCTTACTACTCATTCACCACAGCTTCTTCGAGAAACGATTAGAAGTCGTTGTCAAGGATTACACTTTTCTCCATTAGCGGACGATCAGGTTTCTCAAGTTTTACGCGAAGCGTTTCAAATTTCAACTACTGAGGCAGACTTTGTTAGTCGTGTTGCTCAAGGATCTTACAAAAATGCCCTCTCACTAATAGAAGCGGATGTTGAGTTCATAATGGAAAAAACAATTTCTGTTCTTCGGTATGGATTGGCTGGTAAATATTATTCATGTTTAAAGGAGGTTGACCAGATTGTTACAAAGGAAGGAATTAATATCGCTTTTCTTCTAACGTTAATAATCTATTGGCTCTACGAATTGCAGTTAATAAGAAATGGAAAAATGATCAAATTATTTGCCAAATACGTAGACACAATCGAGAAGTTTAATTCACGTTATAACGACGTGGAACTTAGAACAATAATTAATCAATGCGAAGCACTACTTTCCAGAGTAAAAAGCACGAATGTCAATTCTAACATAGTTAAATTGAGGTTGGTTATACTGCTTTCATCTATTTTAAAAATAAAATAAAGGGAGAAAATTATGATACGGGAAATTTCCGTTGTTGGTGGTGGCACGATGGGAAACGGGATTGTAACCGTTTTTGCGTTGCATAGTTACTCGGTAAATCTAATTGAAACAGATGAGGGGCGCATATCAAAAGCTATGAACTCCATATCCAATAATCTTCAACGAATGGTAAAAAAGGCAACAATTTCTGCTGAGCAGATGGAATCCGCACTTAAAAATATTACAGCATTTGATGTGCTTTCAAAAACTCCTGAGTCAACGGACTTAGTTATTGAAGCTATTTACGAAAATAAAGATGCTAAGCTCACTGTATTTAAAGAATTACAAAATTTACTTAACTCAGATTGCATTTTCGCTTCAAATACTTCTTCAATTTCCATTACCGAATTAGCAACTTTTTCGCGTCCCGACAAATTTATCGGAATGCATTTCATGAATCCAGTGCCAATGATGAAATTGGTAGAGATTATTAGAGGTTACTCAACAAGCGATGAAACATTTAATACGGTACGTGAATTAGCTGAATCAATTGGAAAGACACCTTGCGAAGTTAATGACTTCCCAGGCTTTATCTCAAATCGGATATTGCTCCCAATGATAAATGAAGCAATTTTCGCATTCATGGAAGGTGTAGCGAAGGCCGAAGATATTGACACCGTTATGAAATTGGGCATGAATCATCCAATGGGTCCGTTAACCTTGGCTGATTTTATCGGTTTGGATGTTTGTTTAGCAATTATGAATGTCCTTTACGAAGGGTTTAACGATGCTAAGTATCGACCATGTCCGTTACTTAAAAAAATGGTTGCAGCTGGAAAATTGGGCCGAAAGAGTGGTGAAGGTTTTTACAAGTATTAGTTTAGCATTATTAAAAAAACAAGATAATGTATATTATGTAAACTAATTGGAATACGATTTTACTGCTACTTTGTTCGGAATTAAGCCAATTTCAAAAACTTTCTCCCCTTCACTAAAGTTGTAAACTTCACCATCTGTATGGATTACAACCTTTTCATTTGTTTTGTAGATTACTTTTTTAAAAGTAAATGAAGAAATATGCCTATCAAAAATGTGTGTTCCATTTAAAGCTTTTGGGAGCACTTTTAATATCGTGGATTTTGAGACGTTTTTCGCAAGGCATAAATCCAATCGTCCGTCATCAATTCGCGCATTGGGATTTAATTTGAAACCGCCGCCGGCAGTACTCGTATTTCCAATAGTAAATAAAAATATTTTGTCGCTAATAGAAACTTCCTCTGCTGCGGAAATTTTTATTTGTGATTGAGGAGCATTGTACTCTTTTAAAGTTACAAAAACCGAAGTCAAATAAAGCGGAAGTCCTTTAATATACTTTATTGTCCTAATTTTTGAGGCTACAGAAGCATCAAAACCGATACCCAAGCTGGAGATGAATTTCCTCTCTAAAAGTACCGACTCATTAGATAAGACTCTTAATTGTCCAATATCGGATTTAACAAAAGATGAGGAATTAAAATAATCATTTAATTTTAGCTTATTTTGATAATATCCAATTGCTCTGGCAAAATCGTTACCTGAACCGATAGGAATTACTCCAAGTTTTGCTTTTGACAGCTCACCAAGCCCATTTACTATCTCATTGAGTGTCCCGTCACCACCAACACAATAAATAATATTTTCACTCAAAGATAAATCCTTAGTTAAAATGGAGGCATGATCCTTTCCATTTGTAACTAAAATATTTTCTTTTTTAACACCCAATTTATTTAACGCGTTTAAATATTTTCGTAAAAAAATAGCACCCTTCCCTTTTCCAGCAGCAGGATTAACTATGACGTATTTTTCATATTCCATTTTATATTATAAATTCAATATGAATATATTATTATATATATGCTTATCATCCATCAACTAAAGTTGTAACAAATACATCTTTGTTAAAAACTTGCAAATCATCGATTCCTTCACCAACACCAATGAAAGGAATTGAGGTTTTCAATTCATCTACTAGCCGGATCACAACACCTCCCTTTGCTGTTCCGTCTAACTTTGTAACTATGATTCCACTTAAATCTACAACCTTTGAAAATAATTTAGCCTGTTGAATTGCATTCTGTCCTGTGCTCCCATCAACGACCAAAAATGTTTCATCCGGCCCACCTGGCACAAGTTTCTTAATAACTCGATTTATCTTCCCGAGTTCATCCATTAAATTTTGTTTAGTGTGTAACCTTCCGGCCGTATCAATCAGAACAACATCATAGTTTTCTTCGAGAGCTTTTTTTATCGTTTCATACGCAACCGCGGAAGGATCTGACCCGCTGCTTTTTTGAAATATTTCTACCTTTGCCCTCTTCGCCCAAACTTCCAATTGTTCATTCGCCGCTGCTCTAAAGGTATCAGCAGCCCCAATTAAAACAGACTTTCCCATATGAGCGAAATTATTTGCAATTTTACCTACAGTTGTTGTCTTTCCAACTCCATTAACCCCGACCACCATAATAATAAAAGGTTTTCCTCTTTGTAATGCTGGGTTAAACTCCTTTAGAGAATTATTTGAATTAAGCGTAGAAAGAAGAACTTCTTTTAAAACTTTTCGAATCACTGTTTCGTTTCGTTCTTTCTCCAGAACGAGTTTTCTTTTCAATTCTTCAATTATTCGAAGTGATAAATCAGAACCAATATCCGAAGTAATGAGAATTTCTTCAACCTCGTTGAATACCTCTTCATCTAATTTCGCTTTGCCCGTTAAGGTTTCGGAGATTTTCTGAACAAATGAATTTCGAGTCTTTGCCAGACCTGCTTTTAGTTTTTCCAGATTAATATTATTAAAGATGCTCATGTTTCTTTTTCTGAATAAATTCGATGGCTCTAATGGCATATGCTATTAAAGAGAGAATTGCTAACCCCACAATCCCGTAATACGTGGATATAAAAACGATATGTGACTCCCTCACTTCAAAAAATATCATAAAAATGTAAAAGGCAATTGCTGTTACTGTAACTTTCCCTAGAAAGTTTGATGGGAGAACCTTTCCCAAGTATTTTGTTAAGAAGATTCCGCTGATGAAAATAATGAAATCTCTACCAATTAAAATTAGTAATAACGCTGCGGGAATTTTTCCGACTATGTACAATTTATACACTAGAACCGTCATACAAACTTTATCGGCCAAGGGATCTATAATTTTCCCTATTTCTGTTACTTGGTTCAGTTTTCGGGCAAAAAATCCATCAGCCCAGTCTGTAAAAACACCGATAATTGCTACTATTATCAGCCACAATTTTATATCTGGTTGTTGAAAAGCACTTAACAAAAACCAGAATGGAATTGCGAGCAATAACCTGAGTAAGCTCAGCCCATTTGAAATATTGATATCATTTTTTGTCATCATCATTTCACAATAACAAATTTTCCTAATTTTTCTGCAACTTGATTTTTATTTTCATCCAACTGCTTGACGAGATAAAGATATACTCCACTAGGAACCGTATTCCCCGCTTCATCTTTTAAATTCCAACTCAGTCCACCATTTCCATCTCTTTCAGAAATATGATTTATTCTTGTACCAGTCAAAGAAAGGATGTAAATTTCAGCGTATTGCGGCAGCTCAGCAAAAGTCACTTGGCCATGAGCTATAGTTGTAGGACTCGGATACACATATACATTATCAATGTTCTGTGCTCTATCTTGAAGAACAATTTCACTTCCGGCACCAACCTCAATAGGAATCATTCCGAATGATTTAGCTGATGTAATATTCTTACACTGTAATTTGTAATCAATTCCAAGTGCACCGATTCTGTTTTTGAATTCAACTACAACTGAGTTAGTTGATTTTAAGGCGACAGAAACAACGGGGTTTGCTGGTGTGGTTAAATAATTTGAACTCAACTGAACCGATAATGTGTCGAAAGCAAAATTAAAATTTAGCTCAACTTTATAAGGGGAAACAATTTTATTTGATGCTATAAAAAATTTATTACTAATCAATGATTTAATAAAATTAAATGTGATACTGGCAGAATCCAACGGTGATGAATAATAATCACTCAATAAATTATGCATTGTTAAGGTGTTTTGTCCCTCAGAAAAATCATGTGCAAATGTTATATGGTAACTGTAACTTGAAGAAGGTGAAATTGAGTTTGGAGACTCAGTATTAACTTCTGAATTACTCAACGAAAATGCCTCCATATTTTCGATTGCCGTTTTAATTTTTTCCGAAAATACAACTTCGAGAGAATTATTTGATACAGCTTTCACACTTACAATCTTCGCGGGGACGTGATGGAAAACTTCAATTCTAGAAAAATTGGCCGAAGTTAATATTGAATCATACGATAGAGAATACAAGTAGTTGGTATGCAGCGAGAGCGAGTTATCAATAAAATTGCCGTTGGATGACGCTCCTACTCTAACCACCATATTCGGAGAGGCAGCCAAAGCTCTAAAAATATTTACAAATGCATTACCATGCCAACTTAACTTTATCTTTGTTGAGTCTAAACTATACCCTATAAGATCTGTCGGTATATTCTTAGAAGGATTCTTTTTACTGAGAAAAACAATTTTATCAGATTTCGGGAACGCAATATCAATGTGTCCCGTTGAAGTAAGGTCATCAATAAAAATTGAATTACTCAACGTTGTTTCATCAAAATACGTAACAACCGGTGTACTGCTTGGTGTCTTTTGACAAATGATATAGCTGTAAGGAAATGTAAAAACAACCAAACTTTGAATACCATTTTGATTCACAAATCGAAGCGCACTTTCCCGCTTATTAAAAGCTGATCCAAACTCAACCGTAGGATCAACAAATGCGGTAGAATAAACAAGGTTCAATGTTGGATTGGTTAAAGCTCCATCTAATTTATAAATTTCTAATATTTGAAAGCTAGCGATATCGATATTAGAAATTGAGTGAACTAACACGGCTAACTCATCGCTTCCATCCTGATCAAAATCTCCAACCGCGATTTGGTTTGATTCGCTTTGAAATCCCGTGCTCAGTTCAACATACGGAACAAAACTCCCACTGCTCGAGAGCTTGTAGGAAAATATATCTCCTTCGTGATCAATAAACCAAAGCTCGGATTTCCCGTCTTTAGCGATATTCGCAACTGCACAATACGGTGCATTGATTTCATTATTGTAATATGAACTTGGAGAAGTATTTTTTAAAGACTGCATTAAAGTAAGTGATAAATCATCATTCATTTTATATAATGTCGCCGTCGAATCATTTGTTAACGCTGCAATTTCATACCTTGAGTCACCATCAACATCTTGAGAAAATATTGGCCAAAATGTTCCGCTGCTAAATGATTTAACTTTTTGAAAGGAAGTGGACTCAAGTTGTTTTTGCTCCAGGAGTGCACCATTTCGTATCCAAAGACTCAGTACATCAACCTTACCATTATGATTAAAATCGCCGACAGCTTTTGGAATGGCTTGTTCAAGTGAATCAACCTTTTGAAACACACCGGAATTAAATTTATACAGCGAAGTAATTTCCGAATTGTTGTTCTCCCTTAAAAAAAGATATTTTGATGATGAAGAATCAAGTTTAAAAGAATTTTCAAATAACGTTCCCGGTGGCAATGTAAAACTTTCTTGCTCGTACTCTTCTAAATGAAAATAATCGTTTGAAGTGAGCTGAAAGGGTTTCCCTTGATCCATTAACGTGGTTGCATTTCCTAGTTGGTCCTCAATTTGGAAATAAATGTCGTACTGTGTCTTGGGAGAAATTATTCCTTTGGGAACAAACCCGTAATGCTGTTGTTTGACGAAAAGATTGTTTGTGGCGAAACCATCTAACGAAATAAACGAATACGGTTCACCGGTATTCGTCTTACGGTAGTACATTTTTGCAATTGCCTGCTTTTCTGAATAAACAGCAGATACAAACGTGGGTTGATTTCCGTAGTAGGCAGGGAATATCGATATCACTTCACCTTTAGGATTCTTGGTAATTTTGGAAAAGTTTATTCTCTCTTCTTTTGTAAGTCCATTGGTTTGGTGAAGAATCAAACGTAAAGTAAAAACGGTATCTGGCTCTTGAGACAAATCTATTTCACCGAGATACTCATTATAAAACTGAGAAGTTCTAGTATTAAAAACGGTGAACCATTCAGTGGGATTTAATCCCCTTCCCCAAGAAAAATCTAAACTATTAAAGTATGGAGAAAGCGCGGTAGCGGAAACTTTTACAGTATCATTTTTTGTAACAAAATCTTGCGTTGGATAGGTAAATCTAAATTTTGAAGGGGCAAGTGAAAGAAGTGCTTTGTAAACATTGAGTCTTCCGGCACCACTGTAAATATCCCAACCAGCCGGGGAAATATCATCGCACGTTGATTTAATAATTTGTTTTACTTCTTCATTTGATAAATTTTGTAAAGATAAAAGCAGCCCGGCAGTAGCGGATACAAATGGTGCGGCGGCAGATGTTCCGCCGAAATAGGCGTAGCCGTTGTTCCGAGCCGTAGTCATAATATCCGTTCCCGGTGCTACAAGATCAAGTGTTGACCCATAATTTGATGCTGAAGAGACGTAGTCTTCCGGTGTAGAGTTTCCTACAGAAATTACTTCTTGATAACTTGATGGGTAGTGCAAATCAATTACATGATCATTTCCAGAGCTGGCAACGAGTACAACATTTTTTGAGTATGCGTATTTAATAACATCGCGTAAAACATAAGAATAAGAAACGTCGCCAAAACTCATATTAATCACTTTTGCTCCGTTTGCAATTGCATACAACAGAGCAGCTGCAACATCATCTTCTTCACCATATCCATCGGGATCGAACGCCCGCAAGTTCAGCACTTTTACTTTTGGAGCGACACCAGCAATTCCAATTCTATTATTAGAAGCAGCGGCGATAATTCCGGCAACAGCTGTTCCGTGAGAATAGACATTTTCATCCATGGGGAAATTATCCCACGTTAGATAGTCACCTCGTGTTGAATCAAAGGGAAATCCAGAACGATCGGTAAAATCCCATCCTTGATAGTCATCAATAAATCCATTTCCGTCATCATCAATACCATTGAAACGCTTATCATTTCCCAAAGCATCAATACCGGTTTCGCCTTTGTTTATATAAATATTATCCTTGAGATCAGGATGATAAAAATCAATGCCGGTATCGATGACTCCAATAATTACCGAATCGCTTCCTTGAGAAATATTCCATGCATCGTATACTCCAATTTTTTGCATGGCCCATTGTTGGTTAGCTAAACTGTCATTTGGAACATTATCAATTTTGTAAACAATTTGCTTTTGAATGTACTCGACAGAAGAATATTTTTTCTTGAATTCATCCCAAAAAATATTTCCCGGATTACTGGGGAATGACATTTTTACAATGTTTTGGAGAGTAGGAATTTTTTCTCCCGCTCCGGAAGCGAAAAACGTTACCCCAAGCTGTGCACTCGTCGACTTTTTATAAAAATTATTTTGAAGCAAAATTTGATTTGAGAATGATTGAACCTCTGCGACATTCTGGTGAGTTTGAAATTTAACAAAATATACTTCTTGTGCAGTAAGAGTGCTTATTCCGAAAAGAATAAGCGCAGCAAGAAAGCTATTGATTTTCATAAATCTCTTTGTTCAAATTTAAATCAATTTGCGTCGGATAGCTTCCCGAGAAACAGGACGTGCAGAAATTTTCTTTATCCTCTTCATAAACAGTTTCAAGAAGTTCTTCAATCGTTAAATACTCAACGCTATCAACTCCGAGATACTCTCTAATTTTTTCAATGTCTTTGTTCATGCGAAAAGCAATTAATTCTTCCGATGATGGAAAATCCATCCCATAATAACATGGGAATAAAATGGGCGGTGAAGAAATTCTTAAATGAATCTCTTTAGGATGAGCTTCTTTAATCAAGTTCACCAGCTGTTTTGATGTTGTTCCTCTTACGATGGAATCATCAACAACTACAACGGTCTTTCCTTCAATAACTCCTTTCACAACATTGAATTTTATTCTTACTCCAATTTCTCTTTTTTGTTGTTGGGGTTGAATAAACGTTCTCCCAATGTAGTGACTGCGGATTAATCCGATTTCCAATTTGGATTTAATTGAAAGTTTTTCCAACTCATTCTGATAGCCAATAGCCGCAGTATTAGAACTATCGGGAACACTAATAACAATAACTTTCTCACCATCTTTATCAATTACCGGATGATTTTTTGCTAATATTTTACCGAGCCGCCTTCTCACTTTATCAACATTGTGCCCAAATATTTTTGAATCAGGGCGTGAAAAATAAATGTACTCGAAGATGCAATGTTTCTTTTGAGGTACGAACGTGTTCAGTTTAAAGGATTTTATCACACCGGATTTATTTACCTCATCATCTATCACAATAACTTCACCCGGCTCAACGTCACTAATATATTCTGCTGAGTTAATATCAAAAGCACACGTTTCCGACGCGACTATAAAACATCCGTTCTTCTTACCGAGTGCCAGGGGTCTGAATCCGTATGGGTCACGTGCAGCAATTAATGCGTTATCAGTGAGAATCGTTAAACAAAAGGCTCCTTCAATTTTATTTAAAGAGTCTATAATCTGCTCTACTTGATTATCTAGTTGGCTGTGGGCAATAAGATGAAGAATTACCTCCGTATCACTTGTGGTTTGAAAAATAGCACCCTGGTCAATTAATTGATCTCTAATTGCTTTGGCGTTGGTCAAATTACCATTGTGTGCGACAGCAAGATTTCCATTCCGGTAATTGACAACAAAAGGCTGAATATTTTTTCTTGAATAAGATGCCCCTGTGGTAGAATAACGATTGTGTCCAATTGCTGCATCGCCGGAAAGTCGGTCGGTCCATAAATTATCTTCCGCGAAAACTTCTGAAACCAATCCTTCCCCTTTTACAATATTAAAAAGGGATTTTCCTTTTTCATTTTTTTTCCGAACAAGAATTCCAGTGGCCTCTTGTCCTCTATGCTGTAATGCATGCAACCCGTAATAAGTGAACAACGAGGCGTCACTACTCCCCCAAATACCGAATATTCCACAAAAACTTTTTGGTTTATCAAACAAGAGATCTTCGATGATGCTACAACTTCTTTCTGAAATAAAATTAATTTTTACTGAATAGTAAAATAAAAGGAATTTAAAACAAAAAGGTACAAAACGTTGTACCTTTCAAGTCGGAACGGCGGGATTTGAACCCGCGACCCCTACCACCCCAAGGTAGTGCGCTAGCCGGGCTGCGCCACGTTCCGTTATAAGAACCGTAGAATTTTTTCCAACGATGACTTAATTTCAAGTAAATCTTCTACAGAAATTTCTTTAACTTCAGTAGACTGACTTTTAGCCGAAGCGTCTTCGACATTTTTTTTGGATTCGGACATCGGTTTTACGGATATGTTATCCTTACTGTTCCCCGAGTTAGCTAAAATGTTTTTAGCACCCTCAATAGTGTACCGTTTTTCGCGAAGTAAAGATTTTATCTGAAGTATGAGCTGTATATCTTTATTTGTGAATACTCTATTCCCGGCGCGATTTTTCTGAGGCTTTAACTGTTCGAACTCGGTTTCCCAGTAACGAAGCACATATTGTTCTACCTCAGTAATTTTGCTCGCTTCACTTATCGAATAGTAAAGCTTCTTAAGGTTAAAATCTTTCATAGGCGTCACTTAAATGTTGTAGTAAAAATAAAAAATTAGTTTCTAATAAACAATTTCATTTTTAACAATTATTGAGTGACTATGCTACAAATGCCAATCACTATTAAAGAAATTCAAAGAACATTCAACTTATTTTTCAACTAACTTGAGCAGAACATAAACACCGGCCAGGTAACTAATATCTTTAAAACCAGAGATATAACCGTTTACGGCTTTGGCAGTTATCATCTGCTGCCTAAATTCCTCCCTTTTTGCTAAATGCGATAAATGAACTTCAATTTTTGGAATTTTTATCTCAGCTAAGGCATCATGGATAGCGACTGACGTGTGGGCATATCCTCCCGGATTTATTAAAAGCCCATCAAAACTTGATTCGCTTTGCTGAATTTTTTCAACAATTTCGCCTTCATGATTTGATTGGAAAAAGGAGAATTCAATCTCACGAAAAGATCCAACTAAAAGCTGTTCAAGTTTTTCAAGATTAAACGTACCATACTTATCGGCATCTCGTCTACCAAGGAGGTTTAAATTTGGACCATTAATAACCAATATTTTCATTTTTCCTCATTCATCTGGTCTATAACTTCTCTTATTTTCGGAGTCAGATAGATATTTTCCACTCCTAAATCCTTAAGCGCTTCCGATAAAATAATTGCTTTCCGTTGCGTGTTAGCTAGTTTATTAATCACAATAATTTTACTGTCTTTAACCAAACAATATCCACCTTTAAAGTCACCCTTCTCAAATCTGACTGTCGCCCCAAGTTGCGAAGCAAGTGCCTTTAGTTCCTCAATTACCTCTTCAAATTCTTTTTCTTTAATTTTCATTTTTCTTCAAAGGTTGAAAGATTGCAAGATAAATTATTGCCATAAACGAAAAAAGATGGATGAGTGGAAAACTACCGAGAACTTTGAATCTCGTGATTACAAGATAAAGCACATCTTTTGATAAAATTTTACCGGTAAAAACTAAAGTCAATATCTGGTAATCCTTTTTAATTAAATAAAATTCAAACGGACTTAGCGTCACTACAAGCACCAAAATAATAAAGAGCCAACCGTTTGCTCGTAATTTCAGTGACGTTGTTAGTATGTAAATTAGAAACGAAACAAAAAAAACTGAGTAAGCGATAGATGTCAAAATCAATAACGGATTCATCACATAAAAAACAGGCTGCAGGAAAGCTTCATCGACGAACGGCTTTAACTCAAACTGATTTCCTTGAAAAAGGTAAAACGTTAGTGTCAACCTTGATAATTCCGCACCGAACCACAACGATCCACCACAGGCAGCGACATATTTGAAGAAATTTGATACTTTTTCCATAAAAAATATTTTTATTTTAGGTTCAAAAATAGGGAAAAAAAATGAGATATGCGTCAATCGATATCGGCACCAATACAGTTTTATTGCTAATTGCTGAAGTTGATAATCAGAATAGATCATTCAAGACAGTTCATGAAGAGATTGCGTTTCCAAGAATTGGAAATGAACTAAAACAATCGGGTAAAATTTCCGATGAAAAAGTTGAGGAACTGCTTTCCCTTCTTGACGCTTACAAGAAAAAAGTTGCACAACATAATTGCTGGAGTGTTTACGCAGTTGGAACTCACGCTTTACGTACCGCAAAAAATGGTTCAGATATTGCTCAAAGAATAGTGAATGATTTGAATATCCCCGTTGAAATTATTTCTCCTATGGAAGAAGCAGACTACGCATTTTCTGGTGTGAAGTCTCAACTTTCGACTGAGGGAAAAACTGCCATAATAGATATAGGAGGCGGAAGCACCGAAATAATTATAGCTGATACGAATGAAGTGATAAAAAAAACCAGTTTCCCCGTTGGTGTCGTTACTTTGAAGTCAGAATTTATTTCCCAATACCCAATTGTTGAAGAGGAAAAAAACGCACTTCAGAATAAAATCCAGTCGGTATTTAGTAACGAGTCAATTTGGGAGCATGATATCCAAAGAGTTATTGGGATTTCCGGAACCCCGACAACGTTAGCGGCCATAACTCGTAATCTAACTACTTTTGATGTTAACAAAATTGATTCAATGATGTTGAGCGAAAACTCTATTTCAAATATTACAAATTGGCTTGGGAATGCGACGCTTGAACAAATTAAAACGAGGTATAGGAAAGTGATAGAAAAACGGGAAGATATACTTTATATAGGTGGGATTATTTTAATAAATATAATGAATTATCTACGTTTTTCTAATGTTTATGTTAGCACCAGAGGAATTCGCCATGGGGTAATTTATAAGAAATTTATCGCTGATAAATAAACTAATCCAATTACGCTTGTTCCTATTACTATAGCAGTAATTATATTCTCAAAATATAATCTCATAAACTTTGCTCCCAGAATCAAAGTCCAAAGGAGCACGGCAACTTCTATAACAAGGAATAAATAAGCGAAACCAATTTTTATAATAAAGGGGGAAGGATTAAAAGTAAATATCTGTTCTCCGAAAACAACAAATTCCAATGAAAAGATGAAGACAAGACCAAGTGTTTGCGGGAAGAGTGCGTAACTTAATCCCGCCATAAGATCCCTAATCCGAACTTTGATTAACCTTTTCTTTTTTTTGAGTTTTACTAATAGACTTATAAAAAAATAGAAAGTTGCAACAATTCCAAAATGAAGGAGAAAAAGAATGAATGTGGCTTGATTATTTTCCCATAAATTACTTACAACGAGGGCAGTTAGATAAATTTTTGTGAAAGCAGTAAGTAAAATAAATAGATAATAGTTCTTTTGTTCTGATTGAATTACTCTAGCAAATGCATCCGTGGGAGATTCAATAAAAAGAAGGATAACTTTACCTAAATCAAGACTTGGAACCCGATCACGGATGGTAGTGCCGCAACTTCTACAAACATGTTGAAATAACGGATTCTCTTCGCTGCACGCCTGACACTTTACGAGATATTGAGCTTTCATTTAAAGTATAGCCGAATGTTAAACATTGGGGATTTCCTCATAAAATCTTCCGAGACAGAAAAATCAAATAAATGTGCGTCTACATATGCATCAACTAGGTTTGCCAAGTAGGCAAACGCAAAATACATCGCAAACAAATCTCTTTGATCTCTATAAAATTCTCTTAAATTTTTATCGTCAATTATATTTGATTTCAGATATAATTTTTTGTAATCCAAATATTTTTTGTTATTAGCAAGATAATTATAAATAAACCAGCCGCTTATTCCCCACACTACCGGGACTTTCAAATACGATTCATTATAAATTTGTCCCCAGCCGGGTAAAATGGCGCTTCGGAGAACAGCTCCCCATGCTGATTTCTCCATGACAAACACTGAATCATGTGCAGATGTTGAATCAGCAACACGAGTTGAATCTTGCGGATGCACTAAGCAAGCAAGTAAAATAATGAAGAAAATTGATTTAGTTATAATTTTTCTCAATGAGGTCAAACATGTCTAATAAGCGCTCTAATTCATCACCAGAATAAAACTCAATTGAAATGTCACCGCTTCCATCCTGTTTTACTTTACAGAGGACTTTTGTTCCAAAGATTTTTCTCAACTTATCTTCTATTGACGCAATTGAGGCGGAATGTTTAATGGAGACACCCGCTCTGCCTATGCTAGGTTTTTTATCGGAAGGAGACTCGGTCAGCATTCGCTTTACGAGGGATTCAACTTTTCGAACAGATAATCCGTCTGTGCTGATTTTTTCAAGAATGGCAAGCTGCATGGTCTGAGATGGAAGATTAATCATTGCTCTGGCATGTCCCATTGAAATTAAATCATTAATCAAAGCGTCTTGCACCTCTTTCGGCAGTTTCAACAAACGAATAGAATTCGCTACCGTTGTTCGGTCTTTACCTACTCTCTCGGCAATTTGTTCTTGCGTCAAATTACATTCTTCCATTAATCGTTTGAAAGCAAGACCAACTTCAATCGGATTTAATCTTTCTCTTTGAATATTTTCGATGATTGCCATAGAGAGCATAACATCATCTGACAGGACGTCAATGACGTAAGCGGGAATATCGACAAACCCAATTTCCTTACAAGCTCTCAGTCGTCTTTCGCCTGAAACAACTTGATATTTTCCTTCCCCGCTTTTTCTAACTGTAATCGGCTGGATTAATCCGTTTGTAAAAATTGAAGCTTTCAACTCATCAAGTGCGGTTTGATCAAAATGGATACGAGGTTGAAAAGGATTAGGAGCAATATTTTCAATTTTAATTCTTAGAAGCGATTCTTTGGTTGATCCATCTTGGACGCTTGCATCAGGTGTTTCATTTAAAGGATGAGTAGATGGCTTTAAGAGTGCATCTAATCCCCTTCCCAATCCCCCAGATCGCAATTTATTATTCATATGATTCAACTTTTTTAAGTTGTCCGTTTCGTTCCAATAATTCCGACGCTAACGCAATGTAATTTTTAGCACCGCTTGAAATAGCGTCGTAAAGCAAAATTGGTTTCCCAAAACTTGGAGCCTCAGATAATCTAACGTTGCGGTGGATAACTGTGTTAAAGACTTTTTCTCCGAAGTATTTTCTAACTTCCTCGGCTACTTGCTGCGATAATCTTAAACGCACATCGTACATGGTTAGAAGAACACCTTCAATGGAAAGCTTAGGATTAAAATTTTGCTTCACAATATTTATAGTATTCAGAAGTTGTCCTAATCCCTCAAGGGCAAAGTACTCGCACTGAACCGGAATAAGAACTGAATCAGAAGCGGATAACGCATTCAACGTAAGTAACCCGAGCGATGGAGGACAATCTATCACAAGAAAATCATATTCGTCGGAAATTTCAGAGAGCCTATTTTTAAGTAGTTTTTCCCGATCCGACATATCTACCATCTCGATTTCAGCCCCAACAAGATTAATATTCGAGGGAAGAATACTCAAAAAGGGCATAAAACTTTCAACAATACTTTCTTTTATCGGATGTGTTCCGATGATGGTTTCATATACTGAAGGCGATTGATTGAGTAAACTTAACCCGGATGAAGAGTTGGCTTGAGGATCGATATCAATTAACAATATTTTCTTCTCAGCAACAGCTAAGGAGGCCGAAATATTAATCGCTGTTGTTGTCTTTCCAACACCTCCCTTTTGATTTGCAACTGTAATAATTTTTCCCATAATTCCTGTAAAAATTGGCTTCTAAATGGTCATCTTTTATTTTCAAAATTACGCAAAACGCAATGATATTGGAAATATTTTTCACTCACTTCAGTGATATTTCTTCACCAAATTCCATAATTCTGCATTCCTTACCTTTAGAGCGGAGTTTATCCTTGAAGTCAAGTGGATCAGCGTTTATCACTGAGAAAGTGGAGTAGTGCATCGGAATGGCGACTTTCGGATTAACAAATTCTACAGCTTTCACCGCATCATCTATTCCCATTGTAAAATTATCTCCTATCGGAAGAAGCATGTAGTCAATTTCATTCATCTCACCGATAAGTTTCATATCTAAAAAGAGCCCCGTATCGCCGGTATGGTAAATTATTTTTCCATCGATGAAGAGAAGAACGCCGGCGGGCGAACCAGCATACTGCATTTTTTCTGTAGACGAACCGTGATGCGCAATCGTAAATTTTAGTCTCCCAAAAGGAAAAGAATGGCTACCACCAATATGCATTTTGTGTGTATTAAATCCTTCGCCATCAAGTATTATTCCTAATTCATTAACACAAATAATTTGGGAATTAAGATTTCTTGCGATCTTTCTTGCATCTCCTAAATGGTCTCCATGCGCATGGGTAAGTACAATAAAGTCTGCAAACACTTCGTCTGACTTCACCGGAGAATTAGGATTTCCGTCGAGAAAAGGATCAATCAAAATTGAATGACCTTCGCCTGTGGTAATCTGAAAAGCGGAATGTGACAAATATTTAAGTTTCATACTCGATTACTCCTTTGTATTGCTTTGGTACAATGTTAACGAATTTTACGAAACAATCAAATGCTTTTATTCTACTTTTTTGATTTCACTTGGGAGAGAGCAAAATGAACAAGAGAGAAAATTCTTTTTATGATGAGAAAAAAAACGACTTAGTCCAATAACACATTAGTGCCGAACAAATTTTCCGAATAAAGATTTCACGTTAATTTTGGCGGCGGGAGATGAGGTAACCATCAATTTTTGTCGAAGAGTTTCCTTTGCGAGTCCACGGGTTAACTTCCCATTTTCTGCGATTGAGATGCTTCCGGTTTCTTCAGAAACAATAACACAGATTACGTCAGCTTGTTCGGATATACCGAGCCCTGCTCTGTGGCGCATCCCCAATGTTTCACCGTTGATTGTGGTGGTAGAAGTCAACGGCAGGGTACACCTTGCGGCTTCAATCATGTTTCCTTTAATGATCACGGCTCCGTCGTGCAATGGCGTTCTGGGGAAAAATATTGATCTGAGCAAATCTTTGGAAAGCACCGCATTTAAGAGATCGCCTGTTTCCGAGATACCACGGATACCCTTCGCTTTAACAATAACCATCAGCGCACCATGCTGGAATTGTGAAAGTTCGAACGCGGCATCGGCTATAATAGTTGCAACTTCCTGTGTTTCCCCCTTCTGTCCGAATCGCAGTATCGGACTTCTAGCGAGCAGCATAAGAATTCTTCTAATTTCGGGTTGGAAGAGAATAATGAACGCAATAATCCAAATTTCGGTAATGAATTTCAGCAGCCAGTTTACTGCTCTAAGATTTAGAATTTGTGAAAGAAACGAGAGCAGGAAAACAAGCATCAGTCCAAGGAAAATTTGTGAAGCGATTGTTCCTTTAAGCAGCGTATAGAGTTTGTAAATAATTGCGCTTACAATCGCGATATCGATCAAATCAAAAAAGGAAACCGAGATAAATCCGATTTTGAACAACTCAAACACGAGCGAGAGCCTCTTTTAATTTTTTTGTATAAGATCCAAAAACCATGCTGTGCGTCCTAATTATGGCAGCCCCATTTTGGAGTGCGAATGCCTCCATAATGGCTGTTGGTACGTCCCGATTCTCCGGTGGTAAATCTAACGTTTTTCCGATAAATGATTTTCTTGAAACTCCGACTACAACCGGATAGCCAAGTTGATTAAATTTCCGCAACTCATTTATCAAAATAAAATTATGATCTACCGTTTTGCCAAAACCAATTCCGGGATCAACAAATATTTTTGATATTTTTTTTCCAACTGCTTTACGAACTTGCATTATAAGAAATTTTTTTACTTCGTCAGTCACGTTGGAATAAGTCGGATTTGCCTGCATTGTTTTGGGAGTACCTTTCATATGCATAAGAATCATACCGGCATGGTACTTTGCAACAACATCAAATATTTTATCATCGGCTGTACCGCCGCTAATATCATTTATAATTACAGCACCTTCTTTTAGCGCTTCTTCGGCAACTTCACTTTTGGTTGTATCAATCGATATAAGCGTATCTCTCTTTTTTTTCAAAATTCCTTTTATCACCGGTATCACTCGCTTCAACTCATCTGTAACAGTTACCGCTTCAGCTCCCGGTCTCGAGGATTCCCCACCAATATCAATAATATCAGCACCTTCGTTCAATAGATTTAATCCGTGAGAAATTGCTGAACGGGTATTAAAATATTTACCACCATCCGAAAAAGAATCTGGAGTTACGTTAACAATTCCCATGTATACAGGGAAACTAAAATCAAGAACTTTGCTTCCAAATTTATATTTTTTTGCCGTTCCTTTTTTAGGATGCACTACTCTTCTCTAGCTTCTTTTGAAATACAATTTCTCCGTGCATAATCGTCAAAACCACTTCATAGTTATCGTCCATAACAACCATGTCGGCATCTTTCCCAACAGCCAGAATACCTTTTCGATTTTCGATATTCAATACCTTCGCCCCATTCAACGATGCCATTCTCACCGCGTCCGTGATTTTTGCATTAGCGGTATCAACCAGGTTTCTTATTGCCGAATTTAGCGTCAGAGTGCTTCCGGCAAGAGTTCCATCAGGTAAATATGCTTTCTGATCTTTCATAAAAATCTTTTGATCCGCAAATTCATATTCACCTTCATGCATTCCGCCGGCGCGTATTGAATCGGTAATCAAAATTATTCCGTTCGCACCTTTTAATTTTAAGAGCAGTTCCATTACTGCAGGATGCACGTGAAGCTTGTCGGCAATAAGTTCAATCTTTAATTCGTTTCTAAGAAGCGCTCCGAGGATCACACCGCCATCTCTATGGTGAAATGGCTTCATCGCGTTAAAAATATGGGTAACATGCGCCGCTCCGTTATCAATTGCCAATTCAATTTCCGAATAGGTTGCCATCGAATGCCCAATGGAAAGAACAACTCCTCTTTTTGCCGCAGCCCGCATTACGGCTATGGCACCGGGAAGTTCCGGGGCGATGGTCATAATTTTAATATATCCCTTCGAAGCTTCCCACATCGCTTCCCAGGATTCAACCGTCGCTTCCCACAAATAACTTTCATTCATTGCTCCTTTTAAACCTTTGTTTAGGTAAGGACCTTCCATATGAATTCCATAAATATTGGATTTCGGATGCGACTCGATGAATGAAGCAACACGCGCTAAATCGTCGAGCAATTGTTTTTTAGGTTTAGCAAAAAGTGACGCAAGAATTGTGGTAGAACCGTTTTTTATAAAATATCCGCTGACTTTTTCAATACTATCATCATTTTGATCGGCAAAACCATTGCCACCGCCACCATGTACTAACAGATCGACAAAACCCGGTGTCACCGTGTAACCGCTAATATCAATGACTTCACAATTATCTTGTATTTTTACGTCCTGCACTTTTCCAAGCTCGTGGATTACACCATCCTCAAATACAATAGCGCCATTATTTACCACACGAAACGGAGTGACAATTCGTCCTCCAACAAGAGCTTTACTCATGGACACCTCAATACCTTCACTTAAGCATATTTTTAAGAATAGTTGTTGCAGCAGTAATATTTTCAGCATGAAAAATAGATGAACCGGCAACAAAAATATCACAGCCTGCTTTTGCAATACTTGTTATCGTTTCTTTATTAACTCCACCATCAATTTCAATTTTGTAATTATACGAATGAATCTCACGAAATTTTACCAACTCTTCAATTTTTCTTAATGTAGATTTAATAAACTTTTGTCCTCCAAATCCCGGATTGACAGACATTACCAATACCAAATCAACTTCTTCCAAAATATCAAGTAACGTTGAAACAGGTGTAGCCGGATTAACCGCTATACCGGCTTTGCTGCTAAGGGATTTAATCAATTGGATGGTTCTATTAAGATGTGGAACCGCTTCCTGGTGAACAGTTACGTAATCAGCTCCGGCTTTAATAAACTCGGGAATCAACGCATCGGGCGTGGTGATCATAAGATGAACATCAAGGGGTAATTTTGTACAACGATTCGCGGCTTCAACAATTAAGGGACCGATGGTTAGATTGGGGACAAAATGTCCATCCATTACATCACAATGAATGAAATCAGCACCACCAAGTTCAACCGCTCGTATCTGTTGAGCTAATTGAGAAAAATCTGCAGAGAGAAGAGAAGGAGCTAATAATTTCATGGAGCCTTCACATTAATTTCATCTTTAGTTTCAACATTTTTTGTAACGAATAAATCAACGGCATCGCCTTGATTTAATTTACTTCCCGGGCTTGGATACTGGTCTTTTACCGTGTTCGGAAGAATATCAAATGAAGGTTGATAATTCAGTTTACCAACTTTCAGAAAACTTTCATTCAATATTTTTTCAGCTTCGGTTAATGATTTCCCAATTAAATTGGGAGTTTTAATAGCACCTTCGGTTTGTCCGGCACTTACATTAACACTAACCGCATTCCCCTTTTTCAGCGTTACCCCGGCAACAAATTGTTGTCCAACAATTATATCTTTTGGATTATCGGAAGGGACTTCATTTATATCACCGAGCTGCAGGCCAACTCTTTCAAGCGCAAACCGGGCATTTGTTATTGATTTACCCAAAATGGAGGGAACAGTTGTAGTCGGTACGCCTCCGCTCAATACCAAAAATATTCTTCTACCTTTTTTAACAGTTTCACCGGCTATTGGTTTTTGCAGAATTATAGAATTTTTCGAGAATCCATCTTCGATATAACTTGTATCACCAATTATCGGATTCAAACCAGCTTGCTCAAGTAATTCCATCGCTTTTTCTTTTTGCATGGAAACCACTTTTGGGACTTGCACTTCCGGCGAGTAGACTAACCATGGCATAAACGCATAATTGAAAAGAAGAAAAAGTAGGAGGAGTCCCCCTAGAAGGTAAAGGAGTTTTTTAACTACCTTATTTTGTAAAAGTTTATTCATCACCACAAATATATCAATTCAATAAAAGTCTAACAAAGAAGTGTTATGCTTTAACGCTTTTTCTGAAAATAAAATTATAAAGAATCATTAAAACGGTAGCCGCTGCTCCTATGGCAAAAATTGATAAAAAGACAATTCCGGGATTCTTGCCAACCGTAGCGAATGAATGGTACAGCATTCCGCCGATGGTACCGCCAAATCCCCATGCGATTGCTATCGGAAGAAATGCGTAACCTTGAAAAAGCGCGGCTTGTCCTTCCGGCGCTAAATCGGCTACATACTCATAAAACCGGGGAGCTTGGATTTGTTCACCTAAAGAAAACAAAAAGATGCCGGCAGAGAGGACAACAATCGATTGATCAAAGGTTCCGAAAATCCCCAATGAGACTGATTTCCCAATTGTCAGCGGAACAGCAAAATACATCATCAACCAGCTAAGAGCCGCAAGTACAAAGCCAATTATAATTGCGATTCTAGTAGGAATATTTTTCGTAAATCGATTAACCGGAATTTGAAAGAGAATGATTGTCCAAGCCCCTACTGAAATAATAAGTTCAATTGGCGCTTCTTTTGAAATGTAATCAGAAACATAAAAAGGAAGTACAATAAACTCTTGCCAAAAAACTACCCAATAAAGCGAAAAGATTAAGAGAAACAACATGAACTTGCCGTTCTTTAAAACTAAAAGGAGATTTTTGAGAACCATTACTAAATCACCTTTATCTCTATTTAGGTTTGCTTCCGGTTCATCATAAAAAAGGACAGTTGTCGCAAACATCATGGCACAACTAAAAGCAGAAACAAGATATACGTACTCAATTCCAATATTATCCCTTACCAGAAACGCTAAAAGCGGACCAATTGCCGCACCAATATTCACCAACCAGTAATAAATTGCATAACCAAGTGACTTTGATTGCGCAGTTGATGAAAGTGCGACTGTTCCCAAAACACTCGGCTTAATAAACGATCCTCCGACGGCGGTGAAAATGAGAATTACGGTTAGTAGCGAAAACAAATGTTCGGTTGGATAAAGCGAACGAAAGATTTCCATCCCGGTAGAACCGATCAAGAAGTACCCAATCGCCAAAACGAAAAACGCAAATGAGAAAGCTTTTTTAAATCCATATTTATCAGCCAGGGCACCGGCAAAAATTGGGAGTAGATAAATTAGTCCTCCGAAAATGGAAGAAAGTTGTCCGGCTTGAACTTCAGAAAAATTGAGATGGTCTCGCAGAAACAACGATAAAATTGTAGCCTGCCCATAATATGCAAGACGTTCAAACAGTTCCATAACATTGGCAACCCAAAAGGAGGAACTGAACCCTGCTTTAAGCTTTTGTATTTCGGAAGATATACTCACGTATGCTCCTTTTCGTTCTGTGTAGAAAGTAAAAGATTTTAATTATTTTTGTGTAAGATAAAGAAATTGCCGCAAGTCTAAAAGGAGAATAATCGATTGTTTGTGTCCCATGCTAAATAATTATTTCCTCTTGGTGCGACTATCACGGGAACTCCGTTCGGAGCTTCTTTCTTCCAGATTACTCGATTCTTTTTCTCAAGAAAAGAATAAGCTGATCCTCGTATTCTCCGTTAATGAGCAAGAGAAAGTGGTTGAATTCCATTCCGGCAGCAACCTACCCTATCTTCAAATGAGGAATACATTCCGACGTGCAAAGAAAAATACTACAACGTTTTTTGAGGAGTTACATAACCAAAACATAGTAGATATCAGGATTGCCCGGTTCGAAAGAATTATTAAATTTATTTTTGGGAGCGCCGATCTCTTTTTCATCTTCCGAGGAAGAGAGTCGAATGTTGCGCTTATTTCAAAAGATGGTTCTCCCTATTTCTTTAAGAACGCAGACGAACGGCAAAGTCAATCTCTTATTGCTGAGTTAGGAACCATCGAATATGGGTATGATTTTTCAAATTTGATTCCACCTGAAAAAAACATTTCACATCAGAATTTGAAATCACAATTTCCATCACTCGGAAAGAAAATAATTGATGAATTAAAAACACGATACTGTGCGGAGGAAGACCAATCTCGTGAAAATATTGTTACAGTTCTTGAAGAAATCCAAAAGAGTTCACTTGGAATTTATTTTGACAAAATCCGGAAAACTTTTCATCTTTTGCCTGTAACTTTTAATTCTGCTGCCTCTTTTGAATTGAAAGAACGTTTTACCTCAGTAAACGAAGCGGTTCATACATTCCTATTGGAACAACTCCACTATGCTCAATTTTATTCAACACAAAATAAAATTGAAAAACATCTTTCAAGAGAAATTCTTTACGTTCAAAAGAGAATTGAAATTATTGAGAAAAGATTGGGAGAAGGGTCTAAGGAAGATGCGTATACTCAGTTTGCTAATCTCTTGCTCATCAATTTGAATGACTTGTCACATGGTATGAAGGAGGCCGAGGTTGCAAATGTTTTCTCTGATGAAAGCAGGATAAAAATCACTTTAAAAGAAAATCTTTCTCCAAATGAAAATGTTACCTATTATTTTAGTAAAGCAAAATCAGAAAGATTTTTCTTCAAACGGGCTGGTTCCGAATTGTTTGAACTAAAGAACCGGTTGGCAGATTTAAAACAAAATGAGACAATATTTAATACGTTAACTACATTTACTCAGATAAAAGATTTTATGAAAACGCTTCACATGAAAAATGAATCAGAGGCAAACGAAACGAATAGAGCACCTTTTAAATTGTTTCTGATAGATGGTACCTACAAAGTTTATGTCGGTAAGGATAGCAAAAATAATGATCTGTTGACAACCCGTTTTGCTAAACAAAATGATTTCTGGTTCCATGCAAGGAGTGTTTCCGGCTCTCATGTTGTTTTACGCGTAGAAAACAGTAAAGCAGTTGTACCTAAACCGGTTTTAAAAAAAGCCGCTCAACTCGCTGCGTTTTATAGTAAGGCGAAAACCGCAAGCCTTGCCCCGGTTTCGTATACCTTAAAAAAATTTGTTGTGAAAAGAAAAGGAATGGACCCTGGTCAAGTTGCACTTTTAAAAGAAGAATCTCTTCTTGTAAAACCGGAAATTCCAGAGGGTTGCGAACAAGTAAATGAAGATAATTTTTAATATTTCAAGGAGATAAAAATGAGACTTATTATTCAACCATCCTATGATGTGGCTTCACAATGGGCGGCAAATTACGTTGCATCCAAAATACGAGAATTCAAACCGACTGCAAAGAAAAGATTCGTGTTGGGGTTGCCTACCGGCTCTTCCCCGCTTGGTTTATACCGCGAGTTAATCAAACTGAATAAGAAAGGGGTGGTATCGTTTAAGTACGTAACAACGTTCAATATGGATGAATATGTTGGACTTGCGGAAAATCATCCGCAAAGCTACCACTACTTTATGTTTCATAACTTTTTTAATCATATTGATATCGATAAAAAATTTATCAACATTTTGAACGGTAATGCCAAGAATTTGGAGAACGAATGTCTCTCATACGAAAAAAGGATTGCGAAAAGCGGAGGCATTAATTTGTTCATCGGTGGAATTGGTCCCGATGGGCATATAGCTTTTAACGAGCCGGGTTCATCGCTGGGTTCTTTGACAAGGGTAAAAACATTAACGATGGACACGATAATCGCAAACTCAAGGTTTTTTGATAACGACATTAATAAAGTCCCCAAAACAGCATTGACGGTTGGAGTTAAAACCGTACTTGATGCAAAAGAAATTCTACTGATAATTAGCGGACATACTAAATCCCGCGCTTTGGCAAAAGTTGTTGAGGAAGGTGTCAATCATATGTGGACGGTAAGCGCGCTGCAGCTTCATCCAAAAGGTATTATCGTCTGTGATGATGCATCAACTGTTGAATTGAAAGTTGGAACGGTAAATTATTTTAAGGACATTGAAGCGCCACACTTGAATCCGGCTTCTTTACTTAAATCTTAGAAGAGTGTTAAAGACTGTTCTTCCTGAGTTTTTTGAAAAAACTTTGAAGTAAAGTCTGTGACTCTTTTTCAAGAATACCCGAATAGACTTGAATAGTGTGGTTGTATTTTTCATCTTGCGGAAAATTATACAGTGACCCGCACGCTCCAAATTTTGAATCAAATGCGGCAAAATGAATTGTTGAAAGTCGCGCAAGTAATAGCGCTCCCGTGCACATAATACAAGGCTCTAACGACACATACAATTCGCAACCATGCAGTCTTTCCGATTGTAAGGTGTTCGTTGCGGCGGTTCCCGCTATCATTTCCGCATGCGCTGTGGGATCTTTTAAGCGTTCGGTTTGGTTGTGTCCCCTCCCAATAATCATTCCGTCCTTTACAATTACCGCACCCACGGGAACTTCATTTTCCTCGAAAGCAATTTCGGCTTCTTGTAAAGCCGCGTACATAAATCGGTAATTATCTTCGGTAAAAAGCATTGTCCCTTAATTGAATATTGGTATTTGCAATTTAGCATTTTCACGTTTCATTATAGAATTTTTTCATAACTATTTGATTTTTGTTTTTCTATATTGCAAGGGTAAATCAGTTGTAATACTAATTTCCACTAAAAAAATATTCGTGGACTATGTCATTTTTACTAGTGATTCCTTCTATTGATATTAAAAACGGCCGTACCGTACGTGTTGTACAAGGTATCCCCGAACTGCATTGTAATGAATACGACAGCGATCCCGTTGAGATGGCAAAAATTTGGAGAGCTGAAAACGCAAAAATTCTCCATATTGTTGACTTTGACGCGTTGCATGGAGACAAGGCAATAAATTTTTCCATACTCGAAAGTATTTGCAATTCGGTTATTATTCCCGTTGAGTTTGCCGGTGGAATAAGAACATTTGATGACGCTAAAGGTTATATCGACTTGGGTGTAAGTAGAATAGTTGTCTCCACAATGGCAATGGAAAACTTTCCGGAGTTTCTCAAAGTGTTTGAAACCTTTGGACCTCAAAAAATTGTAGTCTCGCTTGACGTTATTGATAATGAAATTGTTATCAAAGGGAGAAAAGTCAAAACCGGTTTACTACCGGTAGCATTTGCGCTAAAACTTAAAGACGTTGGCGTAGAGCGGTTTATTATTACTGATGTAAAACGAAACGGTATGATGCTCGGACCGAATATTGAGCTGTCAAAATCGATTGCGGATGCCACACAGGCAAAAGTTACCCTCTCTGGCGGCATACGGAACAAAGACGAGCTGATGGACGTCCAAGGATTAATAGAGTGCGGTATTGATTCTGTTATCGTTGGCCGCGCATTGTATGAGAATCGTTTCCCGTGTCAAAAATTATGGCGTGTGGCTGAATTAGGAATTTTTAGTTAGAGGACCAAATGGAACCATCGGATCAAATATCGGTACGAAGCAGTTTCTGGGCAAACTTTTTTAAGAAAAAAACCGAACTCCCCTTCCTTCAATCTACCCTTAAAGAAATTCCACCCTTCAATGAATTAAAAAAATCTGAACTCGAAGAGATAATTCGGATTGTTCACGAACGAAATTATATTTCCGGAGAATTTATCTTTTTGCAAAATGATCCTGGTATCGGCCTCTATTTTTTGCTTGAAGGAAATGTTGATATTTACAGAGAATCCCTCACCAAAGTGAAAGTAAAATTAGCAAGTTTTTCACAAGGCGACTTTTTTGGTGAGCTGGCGTTAATTGACCGAGGTGACCGGTCAGCTTCAGCCGTTGCTACTTCAAACTGCAAAATAGGAATTATCTTTAAACCGGATCTCGAGGAAGTAATAAAAAAGAAACCAAAAATCGGCGTAGCAGTTCTGTCCGGACTTTCTAAAATAATTGTTACCCGTTTGAGAAATTTGAATGAAGAATATATTTCATTACAAGAAGAACAAATAAAAAAGAAGGAGGTACTCAATGGAACTTCAGTATAAAAAGATCCTGGTCCCTATCGACTTTTCCGATTTTTCCAAAGCCGCTTTAAAATATGCCGTCACATTCGCAAAGCAGTATAAGGCAAAATTGATTTTGGTTTACGTGATGGAGCCTATTATTTATCCCCCGGATTTCAGCATGGGACAGATAACACTTCCGACGGTAAATTTTGAAATGGATAGAAGGGCAAAAGAGGAACTGGAAAAACTTGCGGAAAATGAAATTACCGAGCTTGTTGACGTTACTACAATTATAAAAACCGGAAAACCATTCGTTGAAATAATTGAAACCGCTAAAGAGGAAGACGCAGATTTGATTATCATTTCAACTCACGGACATTCCGGAGTCGAACATATTTTATTTGGAAGTACTGCTGACAAAGTTGTGCAGAAAGCTCCATGTCCGGTTTTAACAATTAGGGAGCCGATAAAAGGCTTTGATTACAAAACTGCTTTCCAAAAGTAACATCTTTAAGAAAAGGTCAACCGATTTTAACGATTGACCTTTCACTTCTTAAACTAAAAATTAAATCTGCACCCGGCTGTTAAACTAAAGTATCCGGGAGCATCCGCAATCGAATACTCAGCTTTTGATGAGGAACCCGATGTAGGCTGATAATCTTGTGTAAAGACGGTCTCGCTTCCAAAAGGAATCATATGTTTGAACTGCACAAACGGTTCAATTCTGCTCGTCAAATTTAAATATGCACCGTACGTTAGAACCAAACCTACTTTAAATTCGCTGTTTCCGGTTAAGGTACCGTTTCCGCTAGGAGGAGTAACTTTAATATCACCGGTGGACATATAATTAAATCCTAAACCCACTCCGGCAAAAGGAGTAAGCAAAGAAAACGAAGGGATTGATATTTTATGTAAAGGCAGAATTTCAAACGAGAGAACAGTTGTTGAACCACCGCTTAATCCGTTGGCAGCAAAGGCTCCGCTGCCTATACCCTTGTTATACCCTTCTTCAAAGTAAGCTATCGAAGCATACGTAATATCAACATTCATGTCCAAAGTATAAATTCCTCCGGAAAGCAAAGTGTAACCAACACCGGTTCCCAGCACAAATCCTGTTTTGCTGGCTTCGGCCACATTACCGGTATTAACCGAATTTGGTTGTGTAAGTTTAATAACACCTTTCAAGCCGCTGGATTTAAATCCAACTTGAGGGGAAACGTAAAACTGACTGTAGGAGAGGCTGCTCGAAAGGGTAATGAAACAAACAACAACTGAAGCAAGTATTCTCATAACAACTCCACGTATTTAATGAATGAGTAAGGTACCTCAAAGCTTTTATTGCATGGTCCGTGAAAACTGAATAATTGACCGCATAGCTCCTTGGTCAAAAATATAGAAATATTTGATAATACAAAAGTATTTTTCAGACGATGTTCGCAGACTCACAGAGTGTAGTTTCTTAACCGAGAAGGTTAAATGAATCACGAAAGGAAGTTTTTACTTGAAAAAAGAATTAGTTACTCCTATATTAACATCGAAATAAATGAAATATTTTTCATCCCCAACTTAAGGGCACGTATGAAGAGTTCAGTCGGTTCTATAAAAAGAATTGCGATAAATACGGGTGGTGGAGATGCCCCCGGATTGAATGCGGTTATACGTGCTGCAACAATTTCTGCACTTCATAAAGGTTGGGAGATCGTTGGAATCCGCGATGGTTACAACGGAATCTTTCTCCCAGATAAATACCCTTCCAATACCGGCCTGGTCAAATTAACATACGATTCTGTTGCGTTAATAACCGGGCAAGGCGGAACAATTCTCGGAACAACCAACCGGGGGAATCCTTTAAAATTTCCGATGAAGGATACTCACGGCAATGTTGTAGAAATCGATAGATCTGATGAGATAATTGCTGCTTTTAAACGTAATGAGATTGATGCGTTAATAGCAATTGGCGGTGACGGTTCGTTAGGAATTGCCAATGTGCTTTCAAAAAAAGGTTTACGCGTTGTTGGTGTACCGAAAACTATAGATAACGATCTTGATAAAACGGTAATCACGTTTGGTTTTGATACGGCTCTATCGTTTGCTACTGAAAGTATGGATCGATTACATACTACCGCACAGTCTCACGGTAGAATTATGGTTGTTGAGGTTATGGGTCGCTATGCCGGCTGGATTGCATTGAACTCCGGTATATCAGGCTCAGCGGATGTAATTATCATTCCGGAAATTCCTTACAACATAAACAAAATTGCCGACCACTTGAATAACGTAGTTGCTGCAAAAAAGAACTATGCCATTGTTGTCATTGCCGAAGGGGCCAAACCAATTGGCGGCGGTGTTTCTGTAATAGAAAAAGAAGCAGGAAAAGCGGAACGACTTGGAGGTGCCGCTGAGCATTTTGCAAGTAAATTGGAATTGTTGACGTCGAAAGAAATTAGGACAGTTATTCTCGGACATTTATTACGCGGAGGAAGTCCTACAACTTTTGATAGACTTTTATCACTTCGTTTTGGCGCTGCAGCTGTAAGAGCTTTAGCGGAAGGCCAATCCGGCGTAATGGTTGCACTTGATCCTCCAACGGTGCAATATGTTCCTTTAGAACAAGCCACAAATAGGATGAAAACTGTACCACTCGATTGCGATACCCTGATGACCGGCCGTGAACTGGGTATCTGCTTCGGTGATTAAAATTCATTTATGATTAAAGAGCAAAAAAACACAAAAGTTTTTGAGGGTTTAACAGCCTCTCAAGTTATCATCCAAAGGGAAATTTTTGGTGATAATCTCATTACGCCTCCCGTAAAAACTCCCTGGTGGAAACTTTTATTGGAGAAATTTGAAGACCCAATCATTAGAATACTTATCATCGCCGCACTAATTGCCACCGCTGTTGGATTTGTTGACGGAAGCTACATTGAAGGAATCGGCATTATAACCGCAATTCTTTTGGCTACCACCCTTTCCTTCCTAAATGAGTATAAGGCAAACAAAGAGTTTGAACTGCTGAATAAAGTTACCGATGATGAACCGGTAAAAGTAATTCGCGATGAAAATTACACAACAGTCCCCAAAAAAGATCTTGTTGTGGGAGATATTGTATTAATTGAAACCGGTGAAGAAATTCCCGCTGATGGAAAAGTGCTCGAAGCAGTTTCGCTGCAAGTGAATGAATCAAATTTAACGGGTGAATCGGTTGCTGTAACAAAACTTGCAACCGAGCATTTAGAAACTGCAAATCTGAAAGAAAAGGCTTACCCCGCTGACAAAGTTTTAAGGGGAACACTGGTTGTTGACGGCCATGGAATTATAGAAATCACTGAAGTAGGTGATTCAACTGAAATTGGAAAAACCGCAAAAGCTTCTTCTGAGGAAACCGGTCAGAAAACTCCACTTAATCTTCAACTAGAAAAACTCAGTAAGGTGATTGGCGTATTTGGATTCTCTGCTGCTGCAATTACTTTTGGTGCCTTAACCGTTCGAGGAGTGTTAAAGAAAGAATTGATCATTACTTCAACGCAGTGGTATATATTGGCTGTTCTTGGTTTGGCCGTTCTGGCGACCCTCTATCGAGTATGGCTCCCAATAGTATTCGATGCACTTGATTTAATGGGAAAACCTCAACCGCGTCCGCAATTTTTAACAAAGAAAAGTTTCTTCAGCTGGATGCGTGGATTAAGTTATGCGCTTGTTATCTGTGTTGTGTTTTTAGTTCCCGCAGCTTTTTTCAATTTTATTCCCGGATACCCGTGGGATTGGTTAAACCGACACATCACTGAAGAATTTTTAAAATTCTTTATGATAGCTATAACCATGATTGTTGTTGCGGTACCTGAAGGATTAGCAATGAGTGTGACGTTAAGTCTTGCTTACAGCGTCCGTAAAATGACGGCAACAAATAACTTGGTTAGAAAGATGCATGCTGTTGAGACGATAAGCGCAGCAACTGTTATCTGTTCCGATAAGACCGGCACATTAACAATGAACGAAATGCGCGTTTTTAACGTCCACTTCCCCACGCTGAAGACAAATAAATTAAATACGGAACATCTTTCGTATATCGAGAAAGTAATCGTCGAAGCTTTTTGTGCGAACTCAACCGCTAATCTTGAGCTTCATGAAACAGCTCCAAAAGTATTGGGAAACCCGACGGAAGGGGCAATGCTCCTTTGGTTGCATGAGAATAAAGTAGATTATAAAAAGTGGCGTGATAATTTTGAGATTATTCATCAATGGACATTCACCACCGAACGAAAATTCATGGCAACCTTCGGAATGTCGGATGTAAATTCAAAACCAATTCTGTATGTAAAAGGTGCGCCGGAGATAGTATTAAATCGCTGTTCCAGTTGTGTAGGTGAAAATCATGTTGAAGATTTTGCAGCACACAAAGAATCGATTCTTACAGAGTTAAGAGATTATCAAAACAGAGCGATGCGTACACTTGCATTTGCAATTCTCGAAAATTGCGACTACCAAGAAGGTGTTGAGCTTGAATCATTTGCCCAAAATTTGACGTGGTTAGGTTTCATTGCGATAAATGATCCTGTACGTGAAGAAGTACCGGATGCTGTTTCCGCGTGTTTGAATGCCGGCATAAATCTGAAAATTGTTACCGGAGATACACCCGGGACGGCAAAAGAAATTGCTAAAAAAATCGGTTTGTGGAATTCAGAAACCGATACGGATCAAAAGAATTTAATGCTTGGTCCTGACTTCGGGAGCCTCTCCGATGACGAGGCACGTGAAAGAATTCTTGGAATAAAAATACTTTCGAGAGCCCGACCGCTTGATAAATTACGTCTTGTAAAGCTGCTGCAAAAGCAAAACCAGATTGTTGCAGTTACAGGCGATGGCACTAATGACGCCCCCGCTTTAAACTACGCAAATGTAGGACTCTCTATGGGCAAAACCGGAACAGCGGTAGCTAAGCAGGCAAGCGATATAATTTTGCTGGATGATTCGTTTACAAGCATCGTAAACGCGGTAATGTGGGGCAGGTCGCTCTATCAAAATATTCAACGATTTCTTTGGTTTCAGTTAACCATTAATATGCTTGCGCTGGTGATTGTTTTATTGGGTCCTTTCATTGGAGTCACACTTACCTTAACTGTTCCACAAATGATTTGGGTGAACCTTATCATGGATACCTTTGCAGCCCTGGCACTTGCTACGCAGCCGCCAAGCAGAACAGTAATGAAACATAAACCAAGGAAACCGGGAGATTTTATCATTACAAAACCGATGTTGAAGACCATCATAATTTCAGCAGTTTCTTTTATCGCATTGCTGCTGGTTACTATTTTCGTGATGCAAAAAGATGGTGATATTTCCGACTACGAATTATCAATCTTTTTCTCCCTTTTTGTTCTGCTTCAATTCTGGAATTTATTTAACGCGAAAACGTTGGGAACAAATAACTCGACATTCCATAGGTTTTTCTCGAACAAAAGTTTTCTCGTCATCAGTTTATTCATTCTTGTTATGCAAATCTTAATTGTACAATTTGGTGGGAAATTATTTAGAACTGTTCCTTTAAGAATTGAAGATTGGCTCCTCGTTATTGCAGGGTCCTCAATGGTGCTGTGGGTTGGGGAATTTACCAGACTCTTAAAACGGATTAAACTCAATAAACAATCGGCTATTTAAAATAAAAAACTCCGGTTGCCGCCGGAGTTTAAGTTCATCTTTTGATTAAACTATTTCAGAGAAGAAACTTTAAGTCTGTTTAATCCTCTGTGCAATGCGGCTTCCGCTCTTGCAATATCAACTTGCTCTCTACTTTCAAGCCGTTGTTTAGCTCTCTCAACAGCTTGTTCCGCACGTTCTCTATCAATTTCCGAGTCTTGTTCAACCGACTGAGCAAGCAAGACAACCTTATTCGCAAGTACTTCTATTACACCACCGCTGGTAGCAAAATTAACAATTCCGCCATCTTCCAACTGAACTTTAATCTTTCCAATCTCATAATTACTTACAATTGGAGCATGGTTGTATAAAACTTGGAACTCACCAAGCGAACCCGGAACGGTAAGTGACGTAACACTGGCTGTGTACGCAAGTTTCGACGGGGTAACAATTTCTAATGAAAATGCTTTCATCTTAGCTCATCGTTTTCGCTTTTTCGAAGGCTTCTTCAATTGTGCCGACGTAATTGAAGGCACCTTCGGGGAGATTGTCGCAGTCACCATTGATGATAGCTGCAAAACCTTTGATGGTGTCTTCAAGTTTTACATACTTCCCTTTCATACCGGTGAAAGCTTCAGCGACTGAGAACGGCTGACTGAAAAATCTTTGGATTCTTCTTGCGCGACGAACAACAATTTTATCTTCATCGGAAAGTTCATCCATACCAAGAATGTTGATAATATCCTGCAAATCTTTGTAAGCTTGAAGAATTTCTTTCGTCTGCTTAGCTACATCATAATGTTCTTGTCCAATGATGCCCGGTTGTAAGATTCTTGAAGTAGAATCAAGAGGATCAACCGCCGGATAAATTCCAAGTTCCGCAATTTGTCTGCTCAATACGGTGGTAGCGTCAAGGTGAGAAAATGCAGTTGCCGGAGCCGGATCTGTTAAGTCATCTGCCGGAACATATATTGCCTGCACCGAGGTAATTGAACCTTTAGCTGTTGAAGTGATTCTCTCCTGCAAAGCACCCATTTCCGTTGAAAGGTTTGGCTGATAACCTACCGCTGAAGGCATTCTACCAAGCAAAGCGCTAACTTCGGAACCTGCTTGAGTGAAACGGAAAATGTTATCAATAAAGAGGAGAACGTCTCTGCCCTCTTCTTCTCTAAAATATTCTGCAATAGTCAGTCCGGTTAATCCAACTCTTAAACGAGCTCCAGGAGGTTCATTCATCTGTCCGAACACAAGCGCAGTTTTGTTGATAACGCCAGATTCTTTCATTTCGCGCCAGAGGTCGTTTCCTTCACGAGTTCTTTCACCAACACCGGCAAATACTGAATATCCGCCGTGCTGTTGTGCGATGTTATTAATAAGCTCCATGATGATAACGGTTTTTCCTACTCCGGCACCACCGAACAATCCTGTTTTACCACCTTTCGAGTATGGTTCGAGAAGATCAATAACCTTGATTCCAGTCTCGAACATTTCAGAGGATGTAGCAAGATTTTTAAATTCCGGAGCGGGTCTGTGAATAGGATATTTTTTCTCAGTTTTAATTTCTCCTAATCCGTCTATACCTTTTCCAATTACGTTGATCAATCTTCCAAGAGTTTCCGGACCTACCGGGACTGAAATCGGTTCAAGAGTATCAAATGCTTCCATTCCTCTCACCAAACCGTCTGTAGTATCCATAGCAACCGTACGAACACGGTCTTCTCCCAAATGCTGTTGAACTTCAACAATTAATTCTTCTGTTGAACCATTAGCGTTTGTTCTAGGGATAATAATTGCGTTTAATATTTTAGGTAGGTGGCTATTTTCGAAGTGAATATCGACCACTGGTCCGATAACTTGAATGATTTTTCCTTTTGGGCGATTCATGTTTCTCCTGAAAGTTAAAAATTAGTGTTCAAAATTAACCATTTCAATTCTCTTTATCAAATTATTTGCTTGAAGAAAAATGATTTTTCCGCATGGCGGATGGCAATTTATGTAATCAAATTAAACTTCCTTTATTTCGATCTCTACTCCCATCTTTTCCATATCTTCAAACAACTGAACATCGTCAACCACATGCCCCATCATGTTCAATCCAAGAGATAATTTACCTTCCAAATACTGCTTCAGACAAGCTATTACGGGAATAGCTGTGAATAAATAGGCGCTTTCGTGTTCTGCTTTAATCTGTATTTTAAGCCTTTTGCCATTCTTCATTCCTTCCGCATCATTTACGAAAACGACTCCTTGGTATTCAGAAGAAAATCTGTTCACGCTCCATGTAAATAACCGAAGCATCGTTTTGATAGCAAATCCTTTTTTTATTTTTTGCGTGAGCATAATAAGAGGCATGACAAAATAGTCGGTAACCCAATTAAATCCCGAAACGTAAACCCCCACTTCTTTCAAATTATAAGTTTGTTGCGGTTGTTTGACCTCTTCCATTTGGAGTGGAAAAAGTGTTTTTTTACCAAATTTTTTCCCCAAGTCAAACGGTCGCGCGTCTTTGTAAGTCGACTTTCCCCAACTTCCGTTCCGGTAAATCTCCGCGTTAAACTCAGAAATAAGATGCACAATTTCCACAGCCTGTTCAGCGGTTTCAAAACGGGCATTCATGGCTAATCCGATAGCCGCCTTTTCATAGGTATCAAAATATTTCGCTCCGAACCTGATAAAGACCGCAGGTAAACCGGGATGAAATCCGGCTTGCGTTATGAAGGTTTTCTGTTTTTCCAAAATCGTGTTACTGAACTCGGAGAGTTCCGTAATGGTTGTATCGCTTACGAGGATATCAAGATAGTCGCAATTTGCTTCGAGGGCGGCTTTGCCAATTTGTTTAATGAGGGGCGGAGTGGTAGTGAGAACAACAACTAAATCAATATTTTGAAATGCTTTTACCAAAGAGCTGTAAACCGAGGCGTCTGCGAAACGCGAAGAAATATTTCTATCGGGGAATTCTTTTGCTAAAGATTCTGCAAAACTTTTCGCTTTATCTTCTCGGCGTCCGGCAATAATAATTTCGGCTAAAGTTTCTTGAAGCAATAACTTTGCGAACGTTCTTCCAACAGCGCCATACCCGCCAAGCAGCAAAATTCTTTTAGTATCCATATGCATCCTTCTGGTAATGATTTTTATTTTTAAAAAGAACTATTTCCAGCGAACACAGAACAAAAAAGACCAAACCGTTTACTTCAAAAGTATCAACTTCCTTGTTGATGAAAAATTGTTAACATGCATGCGATAGACATATATTCCGGATGCCAGATGCGAAGCATCAAACTTAACAGCATGGTTTCCCGCTGACTGAAATTCATTAACCAATGTTGCAACTCTTTGACCAAGCATATTGAAAACAGTCAGTTCAACCTTTCCGCTTTCTTTAAGTGAATAACGAATAGTGGTTGTTGGATTGAATGGATTCGGATAATTCTGCTCCAAAGCATATGCGTTTGGCTGAACACTATTTTCTTCCACTCCAACGTAAATTGAATCTTTACCACCGGCTTCGTAATACCGTGCAGTAAACTCCTGCAAATACTCATTCGCGATCGAAGCGTCTTGAATGATTACTGTGTTTTCATCATTACTATTTTCTGCAGAGGAGGACCAGTTATGACTACCGGTAATCAAATATGGGGTTCCGCTTCCTTCTCCATCAACAATAGCATATTTATGGTGCAGCAGTCCCGAACCGCCTTTTAACATTACGTCAACATTTCCCGTTTGTAAATACGCAAACTGATTTCCCGTATCAGTATTGTTATCCATAATTACTCTCGCTTTGCTTCCTCTCTTTTTGAGGGAAATAACGGAGTCTGCCAACTCTTTTCTGGTAATGGTGAGCATGGAGATGTCGATAGTATTTTTTCCTTTACCAATTGTTTTTCCGATAAATGAAGTTGTTCTATCACTTGGACTAAAATAACTTTCTACCATTCTACCACCGATAACAAATTTGTGAGGTGTGTTATTCAGTTTACGCAATCCGAAGCGAGAATTTTGCGCATTAGCATTATCTCCCGAGCCTCCCCACATTTCTTCAAATTCAACTTCGTAGGCACCGGCTAACGCAACATCTTGAAATTCGATTGCATTTTGTCTATCAGAGTTTGTTCCGGGATCTGTTGCATTCCAAGAACCAGTCATAACCCAGACACTATCAGCAGCACCGCCACGGTAATCAATAACCCAAAATTTGTTATGCATTAAACCACCGCCATCGTTATTACCGAAAGTATCTGTAATAATCGGAATGCTGTTGTTATTTAAAGTGGTCCAGGGTGCGGTAGTACGATTATCATTTTCGCAAATCATGCGGACTTTTACACCTCTGTTTTTGGCATTTACAAGAGCGGTTGCAATATCAGCTCCGACTGTTCCGCTTAGGCTATAAATTGCACCATCAATTGAACGTTTGGCGTTGTTGATTCGTTTAACTAATTGCGCCTTTAAATCGAAATTCCCTTTAGCATTACTACCTGATGAAACTCTCGTATCCACCGAGTTATTGAAATAAACATTTATCTCTCCCGATACTGACGCATCCGAACTGGAACTTGAAATGATATCGCTTGAGAAACTTGTATCAGAATTGGCAACCGAAAAAGCTTGCATATGATAAATCGTTGCCGGAGTCAATCCCGAGAGAGAGATAACATGATCAGTGGTAAGATTGTCATCAGTTGAAAGGACACCTAACTCATACGAGTTTGTTTTGCCGTATCTAATTCTTGAAGTTCCCGGGTTAACCGTCCCCCAAGAAATTGTAATAGAATTAGCAGTGATTGAAACCTCTTCCGGAAATCTGCTGATGATGGGACCATTGGAAATAATATCTTCTTTAATGCGCGGCATTAATTGATAACCGCCGATAAATGGTGCAGCTGTTTTGTACTGACTCAAAACACCAACCACATCAAATTTTCCTGCCGGGGCAACTGTTCCAATCATCGGTGTTTGATTATCAATTCTTAATTGAACAGTATCCGCCGCGTTGTCACCGGTTATCATATAATTTTGATAAGCCCAACTTGTAACCGGACTTCCGTTTAATTCAGTTACAGAAACACCATTTACACGAACCAACCTGCCTTCATAGTTTTCGATCCCATTTTTGCCGTCGTTACTAAGTTCAGATGCCGTAACTAAAACCGGTTCAATATGATTTCCACTGCTTAGGACTGCATTCACCGTTGGTGTTTCGAGCTGATTCAATCCGTTAAATTGTGTTATTCTTCCTGTTACAATAACCTCATCCCCAATTTTGACCGCATCAGAGAATGATGAACCGAAAATTGAAATTCCCCCGCTGTTATCTTGAAGCGCACCAGGACTTCCAAACTCGTTAGCTACTGAAACAATTCCGCGCACGGTAACAAGATCGCCATTTCGTAATCCGAGTCCGTTCACATCATTTACTTTTGCATCTGATATCGGAATTGCGGCACCGGAGACAGTCATAATCGGCAACGGTGTAACAGGTCCCAGACTTGTCCCCTCACCGGTTAAGAAATCAAACTTGTAATATCCGGTAAAAGTTGGAGTAGTAACATTAGTAATACTAATTGAAATTGAATCTTGTGAAAAAGATACTGCTGAAAAGGAAACCGTATCTCCTGAAATAGAATTTGTTCCGGTGAAATTATTTATTTGTACATCTGATAGATTTCCGGACCAGAGAAATTCACTTGGAAAGATGATTTTAATACTGTTAATTGAATACTTGGTATCTCTCACATACTTGAAAGTCAAATTCACTTGTGAGCTTCCGTTAGCCGTAAGAGGAGAAAAAGTGAGTGTACCTGAACCCTCTGATCTGGCACGTAATGAAGCAATCCAGTTAAGATTATTTGTTGTATTTCCAATTCCCATCGATTTAGGCCCTGACATTGTCCAGTTAGTGGCTATGCTTGCTTTGGCAACATCATCTTCATTAAAGAAAATGGAAGTTGAACTAAGAGCCGGGCCTGCTAAATGTGCCTTGGGTGTTGTTAAACTATTTGCATTGTTTGCGCCCCAAGAAACACCAAAAATGTGCACAGAACTTGCATCTCTAATTTCAATCGCCTCGGATGAACCGGCTATTACGAACGGATTCCCTGTACAGTAAAGTGAATTACTCGTTTTAATAACCATCACATTATCACTCGCATCCAAATCTTCTGCAAAGGTGTTCTCAGGCCGGGCAACCACAATGATAGTTCCCTTTCGTATACTACTCCACAATGCATTGGATGTTAAATTTAACGGAGCTTGAGCAGTTCCGGAGGAGGAGAAATCTCTTATACTGAATCCACGCATATCTAACGCATCTTGAACTACTAACAGTTCAATCCATTCGTCGCTTGCACTCGAATTGTAAATTTCGTTGATGATTACTGACTGAGCTTTTATTCCAACGGTAAGTAATGAGAACAAAAGAAGGATGGAAAGTCGACTAATTTTTTTCATAGATTTTCCTTGTAAGATGAACGGAGGAATGATCAAAAAATGTTGTTATTGAATATCGGTAGAGAGTATAAACCGAAATATCTTGTTGCTTCCGGCATCAAGGACATACAGCGTCTTGTCTAGAAACGCTACACCTGCCGGTTTTACAAAAACATTCGGACCGCCGAAACTTTGGAGTTCATCGCCGTACTGATTGAATTTATAGACGCTGTCTCTTGCGGGGTCACCATCAGCGACATAAATATTTCCGTATTGGTCAAGACAATTGCCTGTTGGTTTGCCAAACTTGTTCGGCTGCGCAAAAGGAGTTCCTTGTTGAGGATAAAATTGACTCACATATTTTTCTTCAACATTGGAGACGAAGAAATGAAACCACTGCGCCTTAAAACTGGTTTCACCGGAAAAGGATGCAATAAAATCAACGTTACGTTTTGCAAAAGAAGACATACAATTTATTCCATTCGCAGAAATCAATCCCGAACTAAGGGGGTCAATATTGGGGACGCGTCCAATAAGCGTGTCGCCGTCTCCCGCGTTGAAATGGCTTTTGGGTTCATATTTCAAAATTGAGTTGTCGGGATCGTACACGCTCGTATTTTCAGGCCCACTTCGAGCGATGAAAAATGAATTATCATAAAATGCCGTCACAGCCGTGTAGGATAATCTCGTTTTAAAATCAGCATCGCGCTTTGGTAAAATTCTGGTAACAGGAGCATTCGCAATATCATGCTGGGCGGCAAAAAGATCAATTTTATAGACTGCACTGAATGTTGTGGTTACCCCGCTTATACTCGTATCAAACTGAGCGCAGACGAGTAAATTTAATCTGTAATCTTGAGAAATAGCTATCGGCTTCTGAATAGATTTTGTACCAAGTACTGCACCGGCAGTGTTTAAAATAACGATCCGGTTGTTGTCTGTATCGCAGACATATATGAAGGGTTCTTTTCCTACTAAAATTGCTTGCGGATTATTGAAGCCTTCCCAACTTGGTGAAAGCGGAATATAAACAGTATCTCCGGAGGTGTTAACATTTTTGGAAGTATTCTGAAATTCATTTAAATCAAGTTTGTCACCGCATCCGGTTAAGAGAGGAAGTAATACGAGTAAAGAAAGTAAAACTGATTTCATATAACTTTTATATTCCTAAAATTATTGAGAACCGATGCGCTGTACCTAAACGAACAAAATTAGAGTATGCGTAATCAAGTGTGATGTTTGCAAGCTGCAGAGGCATATTTAGTCCGGCACCAAATGAATAATTTTGTTCTTCAACATTAAATTTATATCCGGCTCGAAGGTAAAAAGCCGAATTCAGATTCGGTTCTGTAAAACTGTATTCAGAACCAATCGCAAAATTTTCGCTGTTGTCGTTAGGATGATTTAATTGAATTGAAGCTGTTACTCTATTCATATCATCTTGATATGGTTCGAACGCGAACCCAATTCTAAACATGGTAGGCGGAGAAAAGGCCTGCCACTCTGACTTTGTTCTTTTTCCAATTAAAACCACTTCGCCGTCAGGTGCAAGATTATTTCCGAAGTTGGTCATAGCAACCGCAAAACGGGAAGTCCCCAAACCGGTCCAATAATATGTTCCTAAATCAATCATCACACCGCGCATTTTCAGTTTATCAAGCGTTTCTTCCATATACTTTATGGTTCCGCCAAAACTAAACTGTGTTGTCATTTTGCGTGAATATGTTACGCCAATGGCGATATCTCCAAAGCCGAAATACTCACCGGTTCCAAACGGTTGAAACTCAGTGGTAACAGGCATATCTTTCATGGAAAGAGACGTAAAAGAAAGTCCGAATGCATTCGATTCATCTAAATGATAAACAGCTCCGAGGAATTCGTGATTGATATCTACAACCCATTTATTATGTGAAAAGAGTAGTTGATTCTCATTGAATTGCACCAACCCTGCCGGATTCCAATAAAGTGCCGAAGCATCGTTAGCCAAAGCAACAAAAGCCTCGCCCATAGCTTCCGCACGGCCGCCTACACCAATTTTTAGAAATTGCGCAGTTGATATGCCTGCTCGTTGTCCGCCTAACACCGGAAAGAGTTGAGCAGAACTTTGTTGCGATAAAATGAAAACTGCGAAAAGAATTACAAGAATGTTTTTCATGATTAAAATCTTAAACTAATTCCAAATTTGACATTACGCCGGGTTAAATATCTTGCCGGATTAAAGGGATAGGCACTTACGGGGGCCTGCACATCCGGGTACAACGGATCATTCCATGATGTCGGAGTTGCAGCGCCGAGTTCGTATGCTTTGCCCGTTGCCGGATCGATGATTGCTGAATTTTTCATATCGAAAAGATTGTTCACTTCAACAAAGAAAGTGAAATTCAACGTGTTTACTTTGAAGTACTTTTCAAAATTCATATCAATCCAGAACCAGTTTTCTCCAATTTTGTTGTTCCTATCATTTACGATAGTAACATACTCCGGTCGTCCATCCGTTAAATATTTTCCCGTAAATACGGCTGGCGTGTACCGTTTACCCGATTCGAATTGGGCACGGATATAAATATTGTAATCGTCAAGAATTCCGTTTCCAAATCCGAAAAGCGCGTTATTTTTTTCGATATAAAAATTTGTTGAGGCAGAGGCGTTCAGCGGGCGGTCCCAAGTCATGTAAAATTCTTTTATAGACTCTGATAACGATCCACGTTGCACCAATACTCCCTCATCAGGTGAAGAACTTTTTCCTGTTACAATGGAGTAAGTAAAATTAAGTGAACCGGTAAATGTTCTACCGATTCTCTTTTTGTACTCAAGTTCAACACCACGCGACCTTGCGTAATCGGAGTTCACATACGTTGTGAAAGAACGAGACGACAAACGCGCCGATGTTATTATTGCAGACCGTGTACTAACGTAATCAAAAATGTCTTTGTAATAAGCAGTCAAGGTTAAAATGTCATCCGGTGAAAACTGAGTCTTGATTCCCAATTCATACGCAACTGTAGTTTCAGGATTTAAGTCCGGGTTCCCAAATTTTTGGAATGACGATTGAGCACTAACAGGATTTAACTTTGCATAAACAAATTGAGGGTTTGGCCATTTACTGAAATGCCCGTACGAAAAGAAGAGTGTCTGGTAGTCCGATACCGGATGTGAAATGCCAAGACGCGGGCTCAACCGGGCTTTGTATCTTCTTCCAAAGAAGTTAAAAGAATCGTCAATATAGCTTTGGCGTATTTTTTTGGGGATGGTAATAACATCGGGATTCTTTACTGCGTCATCTACAAATTTTCCGGGGAACCAATAATCAAGACGCAAGCCAAAGTTTAAAATCATTCCGGAAAAATTAATATTGTCTTGTGCGTAGAAAGCTCCCTTTGCGGGATAGACTCGATAGATATCATTATTCAAGCCAAGTTCTCCAACCCAGGGTTGATAAATATCTACCACTTGCATTTCTTGCGTTTGAAATTCAAAGCCGGTTTTAAATTTATTTTTTTCATCAAAGAAACTGGTCAAATCACCTTTGATTGAAAATTCCTGCACAAAATGATCATGCCAGGTGTAAGGATTTCCGATGTCCCAAAATCCGTCTCCGGGAATAACACCGATCGTATCGTGCGACGTATTGAAGTACTGAACAGGAAAGTTGGTGATATCTTTTGGCTCGATATACTCTTTGTAATTTTTTCCGTTAGCGTCTGCCCGAAGATGAGTGAAGAATGAATTAAACTTTAACTCATAAAATGTTTTTGGATTAAGTGTATGAGTCAAACTCAACGTTTGATAAATGTTATTGTGGGTATAAGTGTTTGCGTTGTCAAAAATATTTTGGAAAGTATATTGATAACCCGGACTCGGTTCAACATATTCAAGATTAGACTGAAGCGACTGTGAGTTCTGATTTATGTTTACCGACTCGTTAAACGAATATTGCAACTTGATAGTTGGGGAAAGTTTATAGGTAAGTTTTCCTAACCAGAACCAACTGTTCTCAGCTCTTGGAGCAAATCGTGATCCATGAAAAATGGAAGAAACAACCTGTTTTGCGGTTGCTTTGTTATAGCCTTGCGTAATACCGTCTGTAATTCCCATATAAAAATTTCCGAACATGGTGATTTCACCCGGAATATTTAAACCTAAAGCGGGTAATACTTGCGAGGTGATTGGTTCCGGACCACTTAAGTTTGCTTCAACAATATCTGAATTAAAAACGTGGTACGATGATTTTCCAAAAAGATTATCATTTTTATAGGAGAGATATGCATGATACTTTTCGCCTCCCTCCTTTGTTCTCACATTTACAACGCCTGAAGTAGCTTGACCAAACTCCGCGTTATATCCGCCCGTAATAACTTCAACTTCCTCAATTGCATTTGCGGAAAGTTGCAAACCGAAGCCTGTTCCCGCAAGAGGATCTTGCACAGAAACTCCGTCAAGCAAAAAGGCATTTTCATTTGATCTTCCTCCGCGAATATGAATTTCATTATCCGACTGCACAACCCCTGCCTGCTGCACAACAATATCTGAGATATTATCAAGTCTCGCAACCTGAATATCCTCTTTTGATATTGTTCTTTTGCTTTGTGTTTCTTCCGCATCAAGCATTGGTTTTTCACCAACAATAACAACCTCTTGCCCAAGAGTAAGCGCTGATTCTTCAAGCGGAATATCAATTTGTCTGTTCTTCCCTTTTTCAACTTTTACGGCACCCATTTGAACGGCTTTATATCCGATCAAAGAAATTTCAAGATTGTATGTGCCGGGATTTATGTTTTTAATTTTAAAATTACCGTCAAAGTCAGTAGCCGCGCCGTAGTAGGTTCCTTTTAAAATAACATTTACACCCACCAAACCTTCTTTTGTCTTTTTGTCGGTAATCTTGCCCGAAATTGATCCCGTTTCCTGAGCGGAGACAGAAATAACTGCAATTGCGATAAAGGTTAGTAGAAATTTCATGGCGTTATATTAAAATCTTGGAATAATACTTTGTTTAATAATGATTTCACACTTCCGGGAAATCCGTTTACTCGATGAAGCGGAAGGCCGATAAAAAAGATGTTCTTTTCTGTGTTCTCAAATCCTATATATCCTTTCATCTCCTTTTTGGGGAAAAAGTAAATCGGAGTTACTCCAATAGGATTGAGATAAAAAGATCTCGCTCTAGCTAAGGAAGATGTTACCTGTAACGACGGATACCCCGAATGTGAAGTATCGGTAGCAGTCGTTCCGGTAGCAAGGAAAGTCAAGTAATCGCTGCTGTCCGGAATAATCGGGAGGAATCCTTGTATCTGCGTAAGATCAACTGTTTGCGGAAATTGAAGCGAAAATAAAATCTTTCCGCCGAGGGTAGTATATTTTTGAACCGATGAACTCGCAAGATCGAGTGATGGATCGTTATCTGCGTACCAAATAACGCAATCGAAAAGTTTAATCGTCTCCAAGAAAGTTGAATTGAGGAACGGCGGTTTCTGATAATAGATATCATACACGTCATACTTATCTGTTAGTGAAAGACTGTCATTCATCATTGACGCATAAAAGGATGGAGCGTTATCACTCTTTTTATAATCATCAACAATAACAATCTTCCCTTTTGGCCTTTTCACAAACCATCCCGGTTTGCTATTAAGCTGTGTTGCCGAACTCAACCAAGGAGATTTTGCTCCCGAGATATCTTCCGCCTGAACATAAAAAACATTGTTGGCATTGTACTTTAATCCGGAAAGTTTAATTGCCTGGCCTGTTGTATCATTAACAGCGGGATTATTTGGATCACCGTCGATGTAAATATCCATCAAAGGTGTATTGTTGGAAAAATCTTTTGTCCTGATGGTAACGAGGCGTACTCTCCCGTTTACCGCCACAAAATTGGTTGTATCGTTAAGTGCCAAATTAATATGTAAAATAGTTTTTTCACCGTCAATATCATCCGCGTTCCATCCAAAGGACATAACAGTGAATGAAGTATCGGGATGTGTGGAAAGGATATTCCACTCAATTGTTGGTGCTGTATTTTTTATCGGTAACGTTAAGGTAGCCGGGTTGGGATCAATCAATCCGATATCTGTAAAAGGTTCTCCGGCATCGTGAACACCATTACCGTTTATATCAGTGAATGGCTCCGGTCCGTAAGAAATATTATTTTGAACAATGTTTGCATCGTAAACACCGTTTCCGGAATTATCAACGGCAGAGACTTTGAAACTAAAAATAGTATCAACAGCACCTATTTGTAGCGCAAACAAACTATCGTTCTTACTGGTGAACGACCAATGTGTACCATCCCACGAAAAATAATAACCAACAACCAATCCATCCGGATCGTCACCGCTCCAGTGAAGTTTTATTGTGCTCTGCTGTTGAGAAATGCTCGAATCGGGGATGAGAAAGACTTTTGTAAGAGGGGCTTTGTTGCCAATTGGAGAATCGGTTACTTTTTCATTACACGATGTAATGAGGAGAAGTCCAATGAGAGAAAAAAAAGTTAGTAATTTATTATTCATGTACTTTTTGCTATTTAAAAACCAAAAAGGATGCTTCGGTATATCCGAAGCATCCCAACAAATCTACTTTAACAATAACATTTTCTTTACTTGTGTAAAGTTGTCAACAGATAAGCTGTAGAAATAAACACCGGAGGTTAATGCACCTGCATCGAAAGTAACTTTGTACGTACCGGTATTTTTTTGTTGATTGACAAGTGTTCTTACTTCCTGACCAAGAACATTAAAGACTTTTAATGTTACGATTCCACTCTTCGGAACAGAATAGGTAATCGTTGTTGTCGGATTAAACGGATTAGGATAATTCTGCGATAAATTATATGCAGACGGGGTTCCGTTCGATTCATCCTCAACGCTAACCGGAGTGTAACCGGAAATATCAGCATCTTTTCTTGGGGCTAATTTGTAATAAGAGTGCGTAAACCCAAGAATACCGGTAATTGAACTGAAGAAATCACCAACATTAACTTTTACTGCACTGGCACCGGCGTTAAAACTTGTATTTCCATCAGACCAAATTACTCTTGTATGTGGCAAAACTCCATCATTTGCATAGGACTCACCATAATTAAACGTTCCGTCCGCATTTGCAACATCAATTGTGATATTCTTATAGGTAACCAAACAACCTGACCATTGTTCGGCGGCAACAGTTCCTAATGGTGAAATTCCAATAGTTTCGGTTAGAAGGTTTTGCGGTTCGGGTAAAGTATTATTTTGAGAGTTTACGATTATCGGCGCTAACGAATCAATGATAACACCTAAAGGACCTAACATAATAATTCCGGTTACCGTAATGTTATCGCCTCGTTTGAGGTTGGTAACTTGTGTTCCGTTTGCCCCGGACGTGCCAAGTAAAATTGCGCTCCATGGTCCTTTGACGTTTTGCATATAAACTCTTGTCGGATTCTTACCTCCCGTTTTTAGACTACCCGGAATGTCCGAAGTATCAGCTGTAACTACACCGGTTAACGTTACATAATAGCCGTTATAACCGCTGTATGCGCTTCCGAATGGGCTGTATCGAACATCTTGAATCGTTAGCGGTCTGTTTAAAACAAAATATGAATACCTGCTCGTATTTAAATTTGTTGGGCTTACATTTGATAAACCGTTGTTATCAACTGCTTTTATGTAATAATCTACAAATGCTGAATCTGCCGTTTTGGGGATGACACAACTATAAATTAACGTATCAGCGCCGGTTCCTTTGGCCATATCTAATGAATCTAAAATGCCGCCATTTACTCGCTTGAAAAGTTTAACACCAGTAACACTTGCACCCTGAAGCCCCTTAACTGTTGCTGTAACGGTAACATCATCATTTGGTCCAACAATAGCCGGACTTCGTTTAACATTTGAAATACTTGGCGGGGAAACTAAAACCGGTCCTAAGTCTTCAGGATAAAGAGGAACAATTTCCCAAACATTCTGGTATGCTTCTAAAAGACCCCGCACATATGTCAACTGTGAACCGTTTGGAGGAGGAATATAGTTAGGTCTTAATGTTGTTGTCGGATTAGTTTTGAAATATGCAGACTGTTCGTACATCTGAATTTTATGCCCACTGAGGTCATTTAAATAAAAGCGACCGGCACTATTTCCTGAAGTGTATAAATCAGAAGTAATAAGTGGGTGATTCTCATCCGCTTCGAAAATTACATACATTCCAAGATATTTTCTAAGATTAAAGTTGAATGAGCCATCAGGTAGGAAACAACTATCGAGTGTCAAGCGAATCGGATCTGGTCTTTTAGAGTGTTGTTCAACTAAAGCTACTTCAATTGCTTGAGGTGATGTTATGAGAACTAGCTCAGTTGCCATATAAAATGGTGTTACGACACCAGTAAATTCGTAAGTTCCCGCTGTATCCACTAAATCAAAAAAGGTTCCTTGCAAAGTACTATCAGGTTGATATATATTTAAACCTGTCCATTCATCACTATTATTTGATTGAATATAACTACTCCATGCTTTTGATTGACCAATCAGTATGCGTCTTCGATCACTTATTGGGTGAATTATTGGTGGAACCAATATTTGACCTCTCACTCTAACTGTGTCGAACGCTAAAGGAGAGTTAGGCCAAGTTGAAGGATTAAGACTATCATGGATAAAATTAATATCCTGTGGTGTAACCAAAGGATACTGCTGTGCAAATGATATTCCGGCAAAGAGGATAACTGCCAGCAAAATCAATTTCATTTTCATGTTCTGCTCCTTATTTAACTACTAAGAATTTTCCGGTTTTAATAAAACCTGTGTTATTGTTTTTCACTGTAAAAAGATATAACCCGGTTGCAATGGCTTGATCATTCCCGGAAATCAAATCCCATGCATGTTCCCCTCCCGCAAACTGTTGTTTTTTGTCTGATGCGTATTGCTCAAACCAACGTAAATCCGAACCATTACTATTTTTATCGTGCTCAATTCTTTTAACTACATCTCCTGCGAGTGTATAAATAGTTATCTCACAATTCTCAGGCAAATTGTAAAAATAAATTTTTCTTAACCGTTCCGATGAACCGTCCCACAACGCATTTCCATAATAAGGATTAGGATAAACCCCAACCGGAGATGATTCATCATTGGTAGCGGGAGTTCCGGGGAGCACTCTTTTTAAATTTGAAAGAAGACTGGATTCCAACGGACCCAAATTATTTTCCGGATCACCTTTGTCAAACGACGTAACAGAAAAAAGATACTGCCAGCCATTCAGCAAGTTCGGGACTTCATATCTGTAATAATATTTTGTCGTATCACCGTCAAACGTTTTTGGTTCGGAAAGCTCAACAGCTTTAAATCCGGTATTAAATCCCGTTGCGCCGGCGCTATCAAACTGAGCCAGAACTACCAACGACCCAACAGTATTTTGAACATCCGAAAGATCGAAACCAGCTTCGGTTCTATAAATTTTATATCCGGCAAAATCAGCTTTTCCTGAAATCGGATCAATGGAAGCTTCAGCTCTTTTATCCCAATATACTGTCGCTTTCTGATTTTCATTAACAACTTTTACCACCGGCACATTTGGCGGTGACGGAAGAATATATCTGTGAACTTTGCCGTCACCAAACAAATCTTCGCCAGCATCAATCACGCCATTGCGGTTTTTATCATTACCGTAATAAGCGCGCAGAGCCCAATCGGAGTTTGAGTATAAATTTTTCCTTTGTTCCCATGTATCTTGAATAGCAGGATCGTTGCCAAATTTTTTAGCACAAACAATAGCAAACACAACATTAATTGAATCACCGGGGGCAATATTTTTGTAGTAGCCGTGAGTAATCATAAGTGAACGGTTTGATGGGATTTTCAAATCTTGGGGATTAATACCACTGCCATAACGGTTTTGACCGCCGAACCATCCCTGCATTTTTCTATATCGCGCAAGATCATCGGTTGGAGCAAAGAAGTTTGGATCGGTAGTATTGTTATGTGTCCACGAATTAAAATTTGTGGAAGGAAGAATTTCTGATCCATTCTGAAAAACACTATCAAGCGTAGGTGTTGAACCGAGGAATAAAAATCCGACGTAACTATCCGTAAGCGGTCCGTCGCCGTCGGCGTCATATTCGTACGCAATTCTCAGCGTATCGTTGTAAGCATCACCGCCATGAGAATAAAAAGCAGAGTTGGTTGTAGTATTAATTTTAGTTTTTCGAACAACAGCGTCGGTCCACAAACCTACATACACACTGTCGAGATATTTTGTAGTAACATTTTTAATGGTGTAATTCATTATTACAAAAAAGTCGGCGAAGGGAAAATTCCATGCATAGTCTTCTTGATGGACGACAACACCAAAGGGAACGTGTTCAGAAATTGTTTCTCCATTAAGATAGGTAGTATTGGTATCGGTAAAGTCCATAACAAAATCCTGATGAGAAATAGCATCGGGATTGTAAAAACGGGAGTCAAGCAAACTTGAGCGTTCAACTACTTTCGAACCGGAAGCGTTTGTGTACTCAAATCCCCCATTTCTGCCGGAGGTAAGAGAACTCGCGTCAATAGCCGCTGTTGAAACAAAAGGACCAAGTAAACTTGTTGAATTCGGGTTATCTTTTTGAAAACCACCTATCCATAATCCACCAACAAAAATATGTTCAATTCCACTTCCCAAAGGATATTCGCAAGACGGTCGTCGATTAGCGGCGGTTAGATTATTTAAACCGTTTCCATAAATTCCGAAATTGGAAACCGTTAATCCAATGTTGCCTACATTTGTTGATTTGGAGTTGTCGTCGTCGTTAACTTTTTCGAGACGCTGTTGTTGAGCTTTATTTTGCGGTAGAGCTAGTATGAGTAAGAATAGCAGTAAAAATTTTTTCATCAACTATAACTTTATTTATGACCAAAGCAAAATACATTAAAAAATTGGACTGACAAGTTAACAAATTATTAATTGAAATCAGCAAAATTTTTAAAATAAAGTTTTTCTTGCTTGTTCATCGGCGTGATAAGAGCTTCTTACGAGCGGGGATGACTCCACAATTTTGAATCCCATTTTTAATCCCTCCGTTTTGAACAGAGAGAATTCATCTAAATGAACGTACCGCGAGACCGGCAAATGATTTTTGGTTGGCTGTAAATATTGTCCTATCGTTAATATGTCACAACCGGCTTGAACCAAGTGCTGCATTGTTTCAAGCACTTCTTCTGTAGTCTCACCAATGCCGACCATGATTCCGCTTTTGGTTTTTAATCCGTTTTCCTTAAACCAGGAGATTAAATCGAGACTTCTTTGATATTTAGCTTGAGGACGAACCGCATGATATAACCTCGGAACGGTTTCAAGATTATGATTAAGAATATCCGGAGGTTGATTCAAAATTATTTTAAAGGATTGTTCCTCTCCTTTAAAATCCGGAATGAGTGTTTCGATTGTACAACCGGCCACTTGCTTACGAATCAAACGAATGGTTTCCGCAAAAATAGATGCGCCTCCATCTTTAAGTTCATCCCGGTCGACGGATGTGAGAACAACATGCCGGAGTTGAAGTTTTGCAACGGCTTCGGCAACGCGTCTTGGTTCGTCAAGGTCAAGGGTGTTGGGTATTCCGACTTTGATATTACAAAATCCGCAGCTTCGGGTACAAGTATCGCCTAAAATCATGAATGTCGCCGTTCGATGATTCCAGCATTCACCTATATTCGGACACTTTGCTTCTTCGCACACCGTGTTGAGATTTTTTGCTTTCATTAGAGATTTTAAGTCAGCAAAGTTTTCACCGACGGGTAACCTTACTTTCAACCATTCGGGTCTTTTTCCTAATTCTTCTCGGTTAGCTTCAACTTGTTCTTTAAAAACTCTTTGATGATAATTGATTGTCCGCATACTTAAAGAACTTTTTTCTCATCGAAATTTTCTAAAATCATTTTTATGGTTGAAAGAAATTTCCCCCCAACCATGCCATCAACCAGCCGATGATCGTGCGAGAGGGCTAGCGTCATAATGTGCCGGATGGCGATAACGTCGTTTCCTTCAACTTCAATTACAACAGGTTTTTTTGAAACTGCTCCAACCCCAAGTATTGCAACCTCAGGCTGATTAATAATTGGCGTTCCTATCACCGTTCCGAAAACACCGTAATTAGTTATTGAAAAAGTTCCGTTGGAAACATCATCCGGAGTAAGTTTTTTCAACCGTGCTCTTTGCGCTACATCCACAATAGATTCTGCAAATTGAACAACCGATTTGGTATGCGCATTTTTTATATTCGGAACGATAAGTCCGTTCGGTTCAAGCGCGACGGCGATACCAAGGTTAATATATCTTTTTTGGAGAATCGTGTTACCGTCAATGGTAGAGTTTACCACAGGAAAAGCTTTAAGAGCCTTAACAACCGCGTCCGCAATAAACGCGAGATAGGTTAACTTTATTCCCTTGGCACTTTGATAATAATCTTTTTTCGCGTTAATAAATTGATGGACTTTTGTTATATCAACATCTAGTGTTGCTGCCACATGAACAGAAGTATCACGGCTCTTGATCATGTGCTGCATAATTTTTTGCCGGATTTGATCCATCGGAATTTTTTCAATGCGGTTTGCCTCGTACAGTTCTCCGTCAAAGTGAAGTTCAGTAGTTTGAGAAGATATTTTAGTTTGTGCGCCTCGCTTATTAATGTAGGCAAGAATGTCATTTTTCGTTACTCGTCCGCCCAACCCACTTCCGTGTATCTCAGCTAACTCCGCTACTGATACTTTTTCTTTCTTAGCGATATTCATGACCAGAGGAGAATAGAACCGGTTATCTTCTTTCAGTTCGGATTCCGATTTGAAATGAGAGAGAATATTCTCTCCGATCACCGAATGCATTTGATGATCTTCATGCACTGTTTCATGCACCACTTCCGCTTGATGAACATGTTCCGAGGTGAAGATTCGCGCAACCACAACTCCAACTTCAACTGTCTGTTGCTCGGCGACTAAGATTTCCGCAAGCGTTCCGTTTACCGGAGACGGAACCTCGGTATCAACTTTATCCGTACTAATTTCAAAGAGTAATTCATCATGCTTTACAGCATCGCCCGGTTTTTTATGCCACTTGATGATTGTCCCTTCCATTACAGATTCCCCCATCTTCGGCATAGGAACGTCAATGGTTTGCTGGGTAACTTGGGAAGGAATTGTTTTAGCTTTCTCAATCACTTCTTTTTTTGATGAAGATATTTCTTCTTTCGATTCAATAATTTCGTTTAGCGAATTCGAGTCCGTATCGAGATAAGCGACAGTCTTCCCTACTTCTAATGTCTCCCCTTCTTGGGCGGTAATTTCCAAAAGTTTTCCGGCAACCGGTGATGGAATTTCCGAATCAACTTTATCGGTGCTTATCTCAAAAAGAATTTCATCTTTCTTAATAAGTTCTCCAGGTTTTTTATGCCACTTAAGGATTGTTCCTTCCATAATTGATTCACCCATTTTCGGCATTGGTATTTCAATTTTCATATCTGCTCCGTTAGTAACGAACCAATTCTTTTATTGCGTGGTACATGCCTTCGCGCGAAGGAAGGGTTGCGTTTTCAAGTACCGGTGAGTAAGGAATGTGAACATCTTTCGCTCCGACACGTTTGACCGGCGCATCAAGATGTTGAAAACAAACATCTGAAATTCGTGCGGCAATCTCGGCACCAAATCCTGCTGTCAACGTATCTTCATGAATAACAATCGCTTTGCCCGTTTTTCTAACTGAATTAAAAATCGTTTCTTCATCCAAAGGAACGATCGTTCGAATATCTACTATCTCCACAGAGTATCCTTCGTCTTCCAACTTTCTCACGGCGAAGACGGAATCCCAAACAGATGCACCGTACGTAATTACTGAAACATCGTTCCCTTCTTTTACTACATTTGCTTTTCCAAAAGGAAGAAGATAATTTTTATCCGGTTCCGGTGACGTGGCAAAACTTTGGCGGTATAAACCTTTATGTTCACAGAACAAAACCGGGTCGTTGATTCGAACGGCTGTTTTCAAAAGTCCTTTGGCGTCAGCGGCATTTGAGGGATAAGCAATGTACATTCCCGGAATGTGTGCAAAAATTGATTCAATGTTTTGGCTGTGATAAAGACCGCCGTGAATATACCCGCCGACCGCAACACGTGTTACAAACGATGATGTCCAAACATTATTCGATCGGTAACGCATGGTAGCAACTTCATCCTTGAACTGCATAAAAGCCGGCCAGATGTAATCGCCAAACTGAATCTCCACAACAGGTTTTAAACCGGTAAGCGCCATTCCGGTCGCAACTCCAATAATACTTGCTTCGGCTAAAGGCGAATTAAAAACGCGTTTCTCGCCAAACTTTTGAGTCAATCCTTTTGTAGCTGTAAATACTCCTCCCTTTTTATCAGCGACGTCTTCCCCAAAAACATACGTCTTCGGATTCAATTCCATTTCTTCATGCAACGCATGATTGATGGCGTCAACCATAACAATGGAATTTCCTTTATGCCCTTCAACTTCGTATTCAAGAGTATTTTTATAACCGCTCTCGTCAAAAATATATTTTGTTGAAGAGTCCGGAGTTGGATCGTCGGCTTTCACGGCATCGGAAACGGCAGTTTCTATTTCAGCCATTACTTCATTTTTGATTGAAGTTATTTGTTCGCTTCCGGCAATGTTGTGCTCAATGAGCAACTGAATTATTTTTTCAATAGGGTCACGTTTTGCTTCATCTTCAAGTTCTTCGTGGTTTCTATATTTTTTCTGATCGTCGGAAGAAGAATGCGAAAGAAGCCGAATGACATCAGCTTCAATTAACACCGGTCCTTCACCGTTTCTCACATACTCAGCGGCTTCTTGAAACGCCAAAAAGGATTCGACGAAATCTGTGCCGTCAATGGTCATGCGTTTTAAAGTCGCGTATCCTTTCATCATTTCAGCAATAGAATGCCCCTCTCCGCCGCTTTGTTTGGAGACGTGAACGGAAATTGCATACTTGTTATTTTCAACAACGAAAATAACCGGAAGTTTTTCTCTACTTGCCCAATTAACCGCTTCATGAAATTCACCTTGGCTCGTAGTTCCTTCTCCGGAACTTACGTACGTAACATTTTGAATTCCTTGATGCTGAGAGGCTAATGCGGCGCCAACCGCTTGTAAAAATTGTGTCCCGGTCGGACTTGACTGACTCGGGATGTTTAATCCTTTTGCACCGTAATGACATGGTAATTGCCGACCACCGCTCGAAGGGTCATCGGCCTTAGCAAAACATTGAAGAAAAATATCATACGGTTTTACACCGCAAGAGAGAACAACCGCTAAATCCCGGTAGTAAGGAAAAATCCAATCGTGATGCGGATTTAACTGCATTCCTGCAGCAACTTGAATTGCTTCGTGCCCGGAACCGGCAATGTGAAAAAATGTTTTCCCTTGCTTCAAAAGGTTCATTGTTTTTAAATCCATTTGCCTGGAAAGAAACATTGTTCTAAAAGCATCCAGCACAACCTGCTTATTGATGGTAAGTGTTCTGCCGTTACTTTGGAGTTTAACCAAATCAGATTTTTTCATTTTCTCTTTTTTCTGTTCTGCCACTCTCATACGTATTCTAATTTTTTATTATTCATAGCAAACTTCGATAAAAATATTTTTGACGAAAATTTTTCAACTTCATCATAATTGAAAACGTTGACGAAGTTCTTCAGCAATTTTTCTTTTACTTCGCTTAGAGGTATTTCTCTATGAAGTTCTTCCTGTAACGAAGTCACTTTTTTATCAGAAATTCCACAAGGAATAATTCCGTTGAACAAATTCAGGTCTGTGTTAATATTAAACGCGAATCCGTGCATCGTCACCCAGTTGCTAATTTTAATTCCGATAGCAGCAATTTTTCTCTCTTCAATCCAAACACCGGTGTAATCTTTTTTTCGTTCAGTTCTGATACCATACTCACTGCATGTGAGAATTATTACTTCTTCCAACCCTCTGAGATATTTATGGGTGTCATTATGCCAGTCACTCAATGTAATGATTGGATAGCCGACAATTTGTCCCGGACCATGATACGTAATATCTCCCCCGCGATCGATATTATAAACGGAAATGTTGTTCGCTTTGAGATACTCTTCACTTCCAACAAGATTTTTTGGATCAGCAACTTTACCTAATGTATAAGTGTGTGGATGTTCAAGAAGAAGGAATACATCGGGAATTTTATCTTCTTTCCGTAATTCCAAAAGCCGGTGTTGTAAATCCCAGGCTTCCTTATAATCTATAAAACCAAAATCTGAGCTGAAGAGTTTCCTAAATGTGGATTGATTCGCCATTTGCATTTGCGGCTGCTTCCATTATAGATTCCGAAAGAGTTGGGTGCGCGTGAATTGTTTTAGCTATGGATTCATACGTGGCTCCGTGAGACATTGCAACACCGAGTTCAGCTATCATTTCCGTAGCTTCCGAACCAAGAATGTGCGCTCCTATCAGTTCACCGTATTTTGCATCGAAGATTAGTTTCACAAAACCGTCACGCTCTCCAGAAGCAAAAGCTTTTCCACTTGCCATAAAAGGAAATTTCCCTACTTTTATTTCGAGACCGTTTTTGACTGCTTCAGCTTCAGTTACACCGATGCTTGCCACTTGCGGTTGGCAGTAGGTACAACCAGGGATGGTATTGTAATTTATCGGATGAGTATTTAGTTCTTTGATAGATTCTATGCAATGAATTCCTTCCGCCGAGGCTACATGAGCCAGCCATGGCGGACCAATAACGTCACCTATGGCAAAAATATTTTTTACTGAAGTTTCAAACGTTTCCTTGTTTACCTTGATATGATTTTTAAATAAATCGACGCCGATATTTTCGAGTCCGATACCTTCAACATTTCCGGTAACTCCAACGGCAGACAAAACTATATCAGCACTTAATTGTTTTTTCTCGCCATTAGTTATCACTGATACTTCAGCCATTCCCTTTTTAACTTCCACTTTTTCAACGGTGGTTGAAGTAAGTATTTCTATTCCCCGTTTTTTAAAACTCTTTTCAAGAGAGGCCGAAATTTCTTTGTCCTCAATAGGTAAAATATTTTCCAGCATTTCGATAATGGTAACTTTTGTACCAAGAACGGAATAAAAGTAAGCAAACTCAACTCCAATGGCGCCGGCACCAATTATTAGCATTTCTTTTGGCAAAGAAGAAAGTGTCATCGCTTCGGTACTGGTGATAACTACTTTTCTATCGACTGGAATATTAGGAAGAATTTTTGTCCGGGCTCCGGTGGCAATAATTGTTTTATCAGCTATAATGGTGTCGGTAGCTTTTCCATTTTCATCCAAAACTTGTAATTCATTTTTAGAGATGAACTTCCCAAAACCTTTAATCCGTTCAATTTTATTTTTTTTAACGAGAAGTTCAACGTTTTTGGTTATTCTGGAAGATACGTCGCGACTCCGTTTTATAATTTTAGAAAAATCGAATTCAACCTCTTTTACCGAAATTCCAAAATCGTTAGAATGGTTTTTGATATTGTCATAAAATTCGGCGTTTTTGATAAGCGATTTGGTGGGAATACACCCCCAATTTAAGCATACACCACCGAGATTATCTTTCTCGATGATGACTGTTTTGAACCCTAATTGTGCTGCACGAATTGCAGCCACATATCCCCCGGGACCACCACCTAAAATTGCGATTTCGAATGATTTTGGCATTAATTTGTTTTTGTTTTCTTCATTATTTTTGCTTCAAATATACTGAAGCTTGGAAGAAAATGAAAGTAAGATTTATCCTTCGAAACACATTGCTTATCAACACTACTTCTTAAGAGAAATCAGATTACCACCCTTTGAGATGAGCTTGTCCAATTCCATTCCATTCAAAATATCTTGAATATTAAAATTCAAAAAGTTTTTTTCAACATCCGGAATAAAAAGTTTTTTTTGCTTCAACAGTAAGCGTAATATTTTCCCTCGTACTTCTCTTGTCGAACCTTTAAAAGGGGATTGTTTGGAAACCGGTTTTATTTTTGTAGCCTTCGATGTTGCGGCAAGTGCACCGTAATCCATAAGAGCGTTATACCATATTCTACTTCTCCCATTTGGAACTACCAGCAAAGCAATTTCTTCAAGTTTTTTGGGAGATATATTCCGTGCTAATTGTAATTCGTGAATCAAAACTCTCCTAATGTTCGTGTCAACGACGCTTATTTTTTTATTGAATGCAAACGCTATAATAGCCGATGCTGTATAGGTGCCAATTCCCTTCAGCTTGATAAGTTTTTTGTAGTCAGACGGAATGATTCCCTTGTATTCTTGAACTATTGCATTTGCAGTTTCCTTTAACCTAACAGCTCTGTTATTAAATCCCAAACCCGACCACAGCCGCAGCAATTCATTGTTCTTCGCAGCCGATAAGCTTTTTACGGTCGGATACTTTTTTACGAATTTTTCGTAATAAGGAATAACCCGCATCGTTTGCGTTTGCTGGAGCATCACTTCTGAGACCAAAATAAAATAAGGATTTTCAGTTTTCCGCCAGGGGAAATCTCTTTTATTCGTTTTATACCAAACCAAAATTTTCTTCTGAAATTCTTTTATTGCGGTGTCGGAATTTTTTTTTCTCATCATAAGGATAATTAATTAAATTTTATAATGAAATTTTTAGCAATTAGTATAATTCTTTTCCTTCAAATTACCATTTTCCCGCAAGAAAAATATTTTTATTCGGGAAAAGATTATGGGAGCGAGGCGCTTTATAATCCACTGAATCTTATCCTTAACGGAAGTTTTGATATCATTCAGCTTGAGGGAAGATCAAGAAAAATATTTGCTTACAACTACGGAAGAAATGCCGGAGAGGTTTTTGATAATCTTAAAAATCCTTTCTCTGCCGTTTCAAAATACGGATACTGGGATTTTGCGATAAATGAATTGCTTCCCTTCTCGTTTAAAAAACGAAATGCGCAATGGTGGCCGAATTATCAATTACATCTTTTCGGCGGCGGCATGACCTTCGTGGCTATGAAAGAGTGGTATGAATTTCACGGAATTCCCTATCCCAAAACTTTTTCCGCTGTCACCATGCTGCTCTATCATTCTTTAAATGAGATTAGGGAGAATGACAACTACCGGGGCATTAATGTGGACCCGATTGCCGACATCTATTTTTTCGATATCGGAGGGATACTTCTTTTCAGTTCCGATAACGTTGCAAAATTTTTTCACGAAGAACTAAACCTTGCAGATTGGTCACTCCAACCTTCTTTCACTTTGGATGGAGAGCTGCACAACAACGGACAATATTTTTCAATTAAGTGGAAAATCCCTTTCCTCGAAAAATTTTCACTCTTTCACTACTTTGGCATGAATGGACTTCTGGGTGCGTCGTATAAAATAAATGATGAAGAGGCTGTTTCGTTCGGTGCAGGCTTGCGTGGAAAACGATTAGAAGTTGTGAAAGAAACCGGAAGACAGTTCGATTTGCAAACTACCTGGAATTTCGGCTGCTTTTATGACAGAAACAATTCGCTTCTCGCTTCGGTGTTTTTTAGCGGGTTAACTGATTATTTCTGCAACGTAAATATTTATCCGGGTGTCTTAAAATTTGGTAACTTTTCGCCTGGATTTTGGAGTATATTGCAGAAAAACGGAAATGTCATTTTGGGAATATCCATGATGTATACACCGGGAATCGGCATTTCTTTAAATAAATAATTTATTTTATCGTAAGGGAAGTTGATTATGAAAGATGGTAAAAAAACATTAACGGTTGATAAATACATAGCTCAATTTCCACTCGATATTCAAGAAAAATTAGAGTTGATTCGGTCTATTATACTAAGATCAGTGAAAGACGTGACCGAAGATATTAGCTGGGGAATGCCCGCTTATAAATTCCATGGAGTGGTAGCTTACTTTGCTGTTCACACAAATCACATTGGTTTCTATCCTACAGCCGAGGCAATTGACGCCTTTAAATCAGAGATTACCAAATATGTTACTTCCAAAGGAACAGTGCAGCTCCCTCTCGATAAACCAATCCCAAAGACATTGATAAAAAAAATAGTCGCTTTTAAATCCAGACAAAATCTCGAGAAATTCCTCTCAAAAAAGAAAAAGTAAATTCGTTAAAGCAAAAAAAAATCCCCTACGGTGTAGGGGATTTTATTAAACACGAACGAGAATCGTTATTTGATCAACAACATTTTTTTCGTTATAACGGTGTTATTTGCGGTGAGTCTGTAAATATATGTTCCGCTTGCGTATTTGCTTGCGTTAAACGAAACCGCATAATTGCCGGCTGTCTGCAAATCGTTGACCAAAGTAGTAACCAATTCACCCAAAACTGAGTATACTTCAAGTCGTACTTTTGAATCAACAGGAATAGCGTATTTAATCATAGTTGACGGGTTGAACGGATTAGGATAGTTCTGACTCAATTCGAAATCAACAGGGACATTTCCTTTCACTTCAATTTCTTTAGAGTAAGTATATTTGCCATCCAAATCAACCATTTTGAGTCTGTAGGAAAATACAGAACCTTTTACGTTCTGATCTGTATAAGAATATTTTCTGATCTCGGTTGTAGTTCCGGCAGCTTGAACTTTTCCTACCGTTGTCCATTCCGCTTTTGAAGATTTTCTTTGAACTTCAAATGAAGCACTATTTTTCTCGGTAGCAGTCTGCCAGGTTAATTCAACAACGTTTCCTTTAGCAGAAGCTGAGAAGGCTGTTAATTCAACAGGTAACGGAGTATTAGCTTCATCTGCACCAATGTACGGGAATGTTGCACTTCTCGCGTCGCCATCAATATCAGTAGTAAGCCAAGCAATCGGAGTCCCAATTAAATTTACATCTCCGTCAGAAGCAGCGGTTAAGTGTAAATCTGTTGTTGATACAAACGTAACAACATGTGATTTTGAATTTGCATCTTGTGAAGAGGCTGTTTGCCAGTCTGCTAATAACGGAGTTGCAGCTGTGTTCCAATAACCAACATTACCAATAACATTGTCTTGTTGGAAGAGGTCATTATAATTAGAAGTTAGCGTTCCGTTCGTGCCTTCTCTCGAGAAGCATGTGGTTGCAAAATTAGTTTCACCACCGTAGATAAGATTATTTTTAACTGTGCACAGACCATTAGAAATCAATAATCCTTTATATGCTACCGCGCCGGTACCGATATCAGCAATATCGTTCATATAAATGGTGTTATTGTAGCAATTCAGTGTATCTGTGGCTGAGGAATTTTTAATTCCCGTTAAATATGCTGTGGGATTAGCAGTCCCTAAGGCGAATCCGGTCATCATATTGTTGTAAATATTGTAAGTACCGTTTGATTCAACGCTGATTCCGGTTACGCCAACGGTTGCTCCTGAGGCCATTGTAGATAACGAAGTGAATTTGTTATTATAGATATTCGTAACTGAACCGGTATCGACGGTAACACAATAAATACCTTCAGCAAGCCCACCAACTAATCTTTGGTTTACAACGATTTCATTATTGAAAATATCGGTGCTGCCGATCATGTACAACCCAATTGCTCTTCTATTACCTTCAATCAAACTATTTTTGATTGTAATATTGCTCGGCCAAGTGGCTGTTGCCGTACCGGATTGATACGATGTAATTCCACTTATATTTTGAGCAACACCGGCAAAGTTGGAACTGATGTGGTTGTTATCAAGAGTGATGTTAGTTGGTACCCAATCGGCACTCAGTTGATTTGTAGAACGAATTAACATCGCTCCCACCAATAAGTTACCTGATGTAGAAACTGTTTGAACCTTATAGAGAATGTTGCAGTTCTTAACAGTTACATTAGAAACATCACCAACAAGTACCATTGTAATCGCATTACGATGAGCATTTGTTGCAGACTGGAATGTTAAATCTCTCGTTGAACCGCCAACCGAGTTTGAACCATCAATAACAATATTTTTAGTCGTCTTTAACGATGCCCAAGCATTGTTAGAGCTCCCGGGGATACCAATAATAAACGCGCCGGAAGGGCCGGAATTCATATCCGTTAGATAATTAAAAGTAACTGTCGGTTGTACTCCTGTATAAGGTTTAATAGTAAGTGTATATGGATCAGGATTTACAGCTAAACCAATACCTTGAGAGTTGGGATAGGTTTCAGTTATATCGCTTGTGATATAAACATTGACGTCACCGAGAATTGGAGCAGCATTAATATAATCTGTTGCTTCCTTTAAGGTCGCAAATTGTGGATCTGTTGCACCAGGACCGGTTCCTGCATTACCAACATAAACATCACCTTTTACCCCAATTGTTGGACCTTCATGGGCACCTTTGTATGGCATGAATTTATCTCGAGGTTTGCTGTCGATATCAGTTGTAATTCCAACAGGAATGCCGGCTAAATTAACATCACGATAAGATGCAGCGGCGATGTGAAGATCAGTAGCTGATACAAAATTAACTGGTGCGGATGTTGAATTTGCATCCTTTGTAGTTGATGTGGTCCAATCTGTCAACGTGACGGTTGCTGCTGAAGTATTGTATCCAACATTACCAGCTCCGGTCGTGGAAAAGTTGTTATTATCAGAAGTAAGTGTCCCGGTACCTTTCCACCAAATGCAATATGCTGTTGCAGAATTATTTGCATTTACTAAAATATTATTTTTTACATTCGCAACTACCGTAGTGCCACTTATATGCATAATTGATTGTTCCGTTGCGGCGGTCACTTCGTTATAGTTAAACGTATTATGAAAAACATTGTATGTGGCATTATCTTGCAAATATAACTGAGAGAAAACCGCTGGTACAGCAGTATTCGTCAAGGCAATGTTGCCACCAAAAAAGTTATTTGTGATATTGCAAACTGCACCCGCGCCACCAGACAATCCGCTAATACCATAAACTCCACTTGTTCCCGAAGTATTTCCAACTTGAAGTGTGGAGATTTTATTGTTCGTTATATTTAATGTCCCGCCCCAAGTGTTGAATAACATCGAATATGTAGTAGTTGCGTTAGCGCCACCATATGTAGAGATCGTATTATTAGAAACCTCTAACGTCGTACCAGCTGTCCCACCATAAAAGAAGTATATAGGTCTAATTCTACCAAAAACGGTGTTGTTAGTTAATTTTGAATTAGTTGCATAAATCAGGCTTCCGGATGATCCAGTAACACTTATTGCGTAATAAGGAGTATTAACTGAATCTCCGATCGTACAATTATTCACTTCTAAATAATCAGAAACGCCGGTAGACTGTCCATTAAGGTAGATACCTCTTGTAGAGTTCGCGGTTGACATAGGTGTTTGGTAACTAATAACCAAATTTTTTATTGTAACGGTATCACAATTACCATATAATTGAAAAACGTTTCTTCCGTTGGTAGCATCATTCATAACAACCGTTAAATCTTTAGTCGTTCCGCCAACGGTATTAGAACCATCAAAAATAATATTACTTGTCCCATTGATAGTAATACCAGTATACTGACTTGCACCAGCCGTAGATGTACATCCGCTTATTGTAATTACCGGCGTCATTGCAGAAGCTGGCTTGAAAGTAACTTGAGATGTTGGAGTTGGAGGATTTGTAAGTGCGTTTATCACTAGGCTTGTTGCAGTCTCTGTGTATGTGGGATCAATAAGTGAGAAAGTAACTGGACCACTAACACCAACCGTATTGAGGTCGGTTATTGCTGCACCAATAGATGTATAATTACCAGTAGCACCAACGGTTAGTGTACCGCTTAATTGCCCCCAAATAGAACCGGTTGTTAAGAAAACCAAAAACAAAATTGTAACTAGTTTTTTCATGTTTTCCTCGTAGAATGTTTAAGATAGTTATTAAAGAATGATTTATTTCTGAATTTTAAGCTTGTAAAAATGCTTGAATGTATCCTTTAACAAAACAACGATCCATAGAACAGTATCTGCCGAGTTTCAAACCCAGTAAGACAGACGGCGGAAACTTAATGAATTTATTTTGAGTGTCAAATATATTTTTAGAATTATTTTATTCGACACTATGGGGTTAAGAAGCAGATATATAATAAAAAAGGTGTTGATTTCGCAACACCTTTTTATTCTTATTGAAAGGTTTTCAATATCCTATTTAATCAATTAAAAACTGGAATGAACACTCTCTTCATGTTGACTAAGATCCAATCCCATCTTTTCTTCATCTAAAGTTACACGAATTGGAATCAATTTGTCAGTAATGAGATAAAGCAAGTAAGAACCTCCAAAGGTAAATACGGAAACTATTCCGAGTCCGAGCAAATGCATGAGGAAGGTGTGCGTGTGTCCGTAAACCAATCCCAAATCCTTGGCAAACACAGCAGTTAAAATCATTCCCACAATTCCTCCTAAACCATGACAAGGAAATACATCAAGTGTATCGTCAAGCTGTGTCTTTGATTTCCATGTTACGGCAAGGTTGCTAATCATAGCAGCAACTACACCAATGAATACACTTGCACCAACCGAAACATAACCTGCGGCAGGAGTAATGGCAACTAATCCGACCACAGCCCCGATACTAGCACCGGAAGCAGATGGTTTTCTTCCGAGTAAAATATCAAAAAAGATCCAGGAAAGTGCCGCTGCCCCGGATGCCGTATTCGTTGTTGCAAAGGCAAGTGTGGCTAAGGAGTTTGCACCTAAAGCTGAACCTGCATTGAATCCAAACCAGCCAAACCAAAGTAGTCCGGTTCCCAAAATAACGTATGGAATATTCGCGGGGACATGTTTCTCCTGCCGAATATGGGAGTGTCTTCTCCCTAAATAAATTGCTCCTGCAAGCGCTGCAAATCCGGCTGACATATGAACCACTGTTCCACCGGCAAAATCAAGTATCCCTAAGTTTCTTAAGAAACCATCCGGGTGCCAGGTGCAATGCGCCAGAGGTGCATAAATAAAAATTGAAAAGAGTATCATGAATAAAAGATACGAGGAAAAATGAACTCGCTCCGCAAATGAACCTGTAATCAATGCGGGGGTTATTATTGCAAACTTGAGTTGAAACATCGCGAAAAGAAGAAGAGGAACCGTGGGAGAAAGTCCAGGATGCGTGCCCTCCCCTACTCCTCTAAACATAAAATAAGTTAATGGATTTCCGATTAATCCGTGGATAGAGTCACCAAAAGCTAAACTAAAACCAACCACAACCCAGACAACACTAATAACACTCATTGCGATAACGCTTTGCAGCATTGTTGAAATAATATTTTTTGAGTTTACCATTCCTCCATAAAAGAAAGAAAGTCCTGGAGTCATAAGTAATACAAGCGCCGTGGCGGTCAACATCCATGCAATATCGGCGGGATTTGACGGATTCCCTTCGATATGCGAGTAATTATAATTGAGCATTGCCCCCAGAAACGCAATTATAACAAGTATTAGAAATGGAAGAAAATTATATTTTCTCATTAAGATACCTAAGTTAAAGTGTTAGTTGTAGTTAATAACCTATTATTTTTAGGTTACAGTGCAAAGATACCTAATAAGATATAATTAGGGAAATTGATTTCGTAGAATTGGGTGCTTTCTTGCATTAAATTGCAGAAAAAAGAAAAACCCATCGAAAATTCATTCCCGATGGGTTTATAATTTGCTTTTATTTCCGGTTACTTCAGGAGTAATAATTTCCGTGTAAAAGAAAATCCGTTTGCCTGCATGCGGTAGAAATAAATTCCGGATGGAAATCCGGAAGCATTCCAAACAACCGAATGAGTCCCTTCACTTATTTCCCCATGGACAACCTCACTTATTTTTTCTCCCAATTGATTGAAAATTTCTAATTCAACTGAAGCGCTTACCGGAAGTGTAAAAGTGATTGTTGTGTTTGGATTAAAAGGATTTGGATAATTCTGTGCAAGAGCAAATGAACTTGGTTTTGCGGAATTTGCAAGATCCTCTTTTACTTCGGTGATTGACTTAGTGATCACAGAAATATTATCCAGATAGAATCTATCTGAGGAGGTAGTTTTTGCCGAGAATTTTACTTTGCTCGTCGCAGCGCCGCCAGAAAAAGTTATAACTTGGTTCACCATTGAAGTAGTGGGAGTAATGTCAGATCCAAGCTGATTGAACGTTGTTCCGTTATCAGTTGAGAGAAGTACTTGCATGGGTTTTGTATCAGCACCATAAATCTGAACATCAAAAGAAATTTCTCCCGTTCCACCATTGCTTGAAAGATCAAGCGTAGGTGTGGTTATATACCCTTGCGACGAGGAAGATCCGATTTTTACGGCTCCACCGGCTGCATAAATTTTGGCACCTGACCATCCTGAAATCAGAGTATAAGTATCGAGAGCTGCTGACAAATCAGTTGACCCCGGTGTCCCAATGGCACCTGATGTAACTTTACTAAAATCTTCAGTGATTATTATTTTTTGCTGTGGTGCCTGCATAATTGAGAAGGTACCCGCACTAACCGAATTTTTGCTTGTATCCGAAACATCAGTTACCTTAATCAAGCATGATGAAGAAATGTTGTTTGGAATTATCCACGAGTATAACCCCGTTGCAGCGATTGTAGAATCAACAACCGTGTTCCAACTAATTCCATTATTGCTAGAGAATTCAATTTTTATTTTAAGGATATTATTCGGATTCCATTTAATATCATGCGTTGACCCAACAAACCACGATTCCCCGCCATTCGGAGAAATAAGACTGAACGGAAGCGGAGCAACAATTGAAAAATTCGCTGTGCTTTCTGAATATGATGATGAATCGGCAAGGTCGGAAATCCGAACTTTACATGATGAAGAAACTGTTTGCGGAATAGTCCACACATAACTTCCAGGTAATGCCGCTAAAGAATCTTTCACCAAATTCCAGGACGAACCACTGTCGGTAGAGTAAAAGATTTTCACCAGACTCACATTAGCACTTTCCCAGGTAATATTATGAAGTGTGCCGGTCTGCCAGCTTTCACCTCCGATTGGTGAGGTAATTCGCACACCATTCGTTAATTGTGGAACATCAAGAGTAATATCATACTGAATTGAGTTCGTATCTCTTGATGAGGGTGTGGAATAATTTGCGTTGTACAAAACTAAGACATAGTCTTTAAAAGAATTGTAGTCCGAAACATTAAAGCTATAGGTAGAAGCGTTAATTATCGGTTCGACCACCGAAAGTTGAGTTGGGTTTGTGTAAGCATCAGACCTTATGAGTCTGGCATAAAAATAATTTGTGGCCGTTTTGGGAGTAACAGTAACGGAAAAATTTCCGGTCGCAGTGATTTTGATAAAATCAGCACTTGCACGCATAAGACGTTTATTTCCGCTCGTGGATGAATAGGTCACTTTACCACCATTGTAAATTAGTGTCTTTTCATACTTTACAACAAAAGGACCCGCTGGACTTCCGCCGGAATTTTTTGTCAGCGTACGGTAATCATTACCTCTCTCAAAGAAATACTGGTTCATTGGTGCAGTTTGAGACTGCGTGAGCAACGCCAGCGCAACGTCATAATCTTTAATTGCAGCAGTATATGATGAACCAAATGTTTTTAATACATTATCGATTGCCTGAGAAGTTGAAAATTTTATGTTCTGTTCAAAAACTTGCTTAGGTACTTGAGAACCATAATGATCGGAAAGATAACGCATAAAAATCCATGAAGCATACCAATGCATTGAAAATGCGCTGCTGTAGTTCACCGGATCTCCATCCAGATATTCATCCCAATCTAACGAGACATCCGGTGCGTCAAAAATATCGGGTAGGTATTGCCAATTGTCATCATCTCCGGGAAAGACTTTATCCTCTGCCCATGTTGAACACATTTCCATCAAATAGCCTTCCATATTATCAAGTTCGTACCCAAATTGAACCGCATGGAAAAACTCGTGCGCAGCGGTTACTTCCATCGCAATTTGTAATTCAGCTGCAGTACTACCAAAACCGATATAATTATTCCTCATTACCATGTAACTTGTGTATGAGTTTGTTTCAACCGTTGAGGTTAACGGGTTATCTCCGACACTTGTTTCAGGTTGGCTATAGCCATAGACGTAGCTTCCAGCCTCACTATTAGAAATGTAAACACAATACCGTCCGTTATCCGATGCGATGACGGGTGGACGGTTATATCCAAGTGAATCATAAAAATCTAACGCTTTACAAAATGCATCCGACATTTTCTCTACATAATCCGGGACACCGTTCGAGTTTGCATCAGTAGTTGAAACCGCGTTTGCCCCTGTTGTAGTATAATAGAATCTGAAATAATTCTTTTTAGTTTCCTGATAGGTTAAAGGCAAACCAGTCGGTCTAGTTCCCTGAATACTAAATACCTCTTGAGCATAGGGAACAAGTCTGCTCCAATTTTTCTTGGCATCAACCAAGAGCATAGTAAGGTTGTTTCTCCCTCTATTGGGAAAACCGTTTACTTTATTTAATGAAAGTCCCTTAATCTCATAATATTTCTGAAGCATTCTTTTAGAATATTCATCCTTGGTGAGATTGTCCCCCTGCGAAAATAAATCTGCGAAACTTAAAACCGACAAAACTAAGATTGTTATAACTTTTGCTCGCGTTAGGAACATTGTGGAACCGTAACTTTCTCTTTTCTTCTAAGGTTGAAGCACCGATAGGTGCAAAGTAAATAAAATAAGGGCGGTTAATTTACAAAAAATGTTTTATTAAATAAAAACAATTTTTTCAAATTTACTGGTGATTTACAACTCAGGTTACTGAGCTTTATTATTAATTGAAAAGTCAAGACCGAATTGAGCAAAATGGTGACGAAAATGTTTTTGATGGAATATTTCCCACTCTGAAAAGTTTAACGGTCCAAAAGTTGCATTTATTAGTACTGCATCCGGGTTTGAAGAAAAGTAAGAGAGGTAATCTTTCACCTCGATTGTAAGATGCTGTACCGCCTCCACCATCGAGGAGAATATTAGAGGAAGAAGATTCTTACCTATTAACGGATTTACAAACTCTTTCGGAAGCGGGCGTGAGCTAAGCAAAAATCTTTTTAAAGTAGGTAGCTTACTTACATCGGCTTTATTTTCTACTCGTAATTTTCCGTTACTCATTTGGACGGCAAGAATTAAATGCTCAACCATATGCTGGGGCGACATTTTTCCCCAGAGCGGTAAGGTTTGTGCATTCAATGACTTCAATAAAATAATATTTTCTAGAAGCTGATGTTCCATTATTCAACCATATAATTCTAAAAAACTTTTCCTTGTTCAGGGTTTGGCGAAGGTTGAGTAGTAACGCCTCCTTCTTTAGGAAGAACATAATTCCATAGAGTAACAAATCCAAGAACTCCCGCAGCAATAGCGGCAAATCCACTTGTAGCTAAACTCCACCTAGGATTAAAGAACTCACCGATAAACCCAATTATCGGACCGCCAATAGGAGTGGATCCAAGAAACGCAGCTGACCAGAACGCTGCCACACGACTTCTCATCTCTGGTGCACTTTTAAGCTGAAGAAGTGAATCCCCTTGCGTCGTAAAAGTAATTGAAAATATTCCAACTATAAATAAAGCCATTAATGCCAAATGAAATGTTGGAGTTAGAGAAGCGAGAAGAATTGAGATTCCAAATCCCCATGCTGTTTTAATGACACTTTTTGTCGAGGTTTGTTTTTTACTCGCGGTAGCTAAACCGCCGACAACCGCGCCAATCCCCATCGCAGAATTGAGAAAAGCAAAATAACTTGCATCTCCCTGGAAAGTGAACTTAGCAAGTAATGGTAGATTGACTTGAAATTCATACGTCAACGTACCAATGATCAACATCATAAAAAGTATGTTCCGCAAAAGATAGGAATGATAAGCGTATTTAACACCTTCGCGCAATTGTCCTTTTTTTCTTTCAACCGGTTTGGTCGGTTGCAATTCCGCTTTTCTCATAACATACAGACAAAGAAGTACTGCTACAAACGAAGCTGCATTGATAAAGAAACAAGGAGCTAAACCGAAGGCTGTGATAAGTCCCCCAGCAATACCAGGGCCGATAACCCGGCTTAAATTGAATAAGGTTGAAAATAATGTGATCGCGTTCCTTAGGTTCGAAGCTCCAACCATCTCCATTATAAACGTTCTTCGTGTGGGATTGTCGAGTGCGTTGATCAAGCCCAAAAAAGCGGCAAGAATGTATATCATCCACAACTGAACTATCTCAGTGGCTACTAATAATCCCAACACAAAGGCTAAAATTGCTGAAACCGATTGAGTAAAAAATAAAATCTTTCTTTTGGATAATCGATCAGCGAGCACGCCCCCCATAGCCCCGAATAGAAGCACCGGCAAAAATTGGAGCGCAACTAAAATTCCCAATGCGGTACCGGAATTTGATAGTTTAAGAACCAGCCATGACTCTGCGATGGCTTGCATCCAGGTTCCTGAAAGAGAAATACTTTGTCCAATAAAGTAGAGTCGGTAGTTTCTAACTTTTAACGAAGAAAATGTTTCACCGCCAACTTGAGATAAGAATTTATTCATCCTATTATGCTTGATGTATTGCGGGAAACATCAATGAGGTTGAGTAATGGGGTCATGAAAGTTTTGTACTTTTTAATGCTCTTTTGGCAATGTCTGTTCTAAAATAAATATTATCGTAATAAATTTTACGTACTGCTGCATATGCAACCTTAATAGCTTCTTCAAAATCTTGGTTAGGAACGAAAGAGGTAACACCCAAAACTCTTCCACCGGAAGTAACAATTGAATCCTCTTTTTTTGCCGTTCCGGCATGAAAGACTTTTACCACATTCGCATCAACCGTGTCCAATCCTCTAATTTCAAAATTGGTAGCATAACTATCAGGATATCCTTTAGACGCTGTCACCACACAAACAGAAGCGCCGCCGTTATATTTCACTCTTGACTTATCAATTTTTCCTATCGCCGCAGAGTAAAGAAGTTGCAAAAAGTCTCCGTCCAAAATACCTAGTACGGCTTGAGTTTCCGGATCGCCGAATCGGGCATTAAATTCAATTACTTTTGGTCCGTCTTTTGTAATCATCAACCCGCAGAAGAGACATCCGACAAATGGAAATCCCTGCTTTTTCATTTCAACCAGAATTGGTTTTACGATTGTTCGCTCAATCTCTTCTTGAAGTTCCGGAGTAATTAAGAGTGCCGGTGCGAACGCACCCATCCCTCCTGTGTTTTTTCCAGTATCATAATCCCCTATGCGTTTATGGTCTTGAGCGGCAGGCAAACAGAAAAAATCATTCCCGTCGCATATTGCAAAAAGTGATGCCTCTTCCCCATCCAAAAAATCCTCAATAACAATTTGGTTGCCTGCTTCGCCAAACACCTTTTCGTCAAAATTTAGAAGAATGGCATCCAACGCTTCGTACATATTTTTACAAATAGCTACGCCTTTCCCGGCAGCAAGCCCGTTAGCCTTTACCACCAGGGGATATTTGTGCTTTCTCAAAAAGTTGTAAATGTCCTCCTTCGAAGAAGCTATCGAAAATTCCGCAAAGCTGGCGGTTGGGACACCTGCTTTAACCATTAAATTCTTGGCAAAAAGCTTATTGGATTCTATCTGAGCAGCTACTTTCTCAGGACCAAAAACCACAAATCCGCTACTTTTTAAGAGATCAACAGTACCATCCACCAAATATTTTTCAGGTCCAACAATGATCAAGTCGATCTGCAAACTTTTGCAAATATCAATAAGTTCATTTTTTGTTTCGAAGGTGAAGTTTTTTCCCAAACCAGTAGTTCCACCGTTTCCCGGAGAAATAAAGAGGGTACTGCACCGTGGTGATTCTTTAACTTTTAGAGCTAGAGCATGTTCCCGCCCACCATTACCTAGAATGAGTATATTCATAAGCTGTTTTTTACCATAAATTGCAATTCTTTCGTAAGCTGCTCGGTCAGGAAGTCTCTTCTGAATTTTTCAACAAATTCAAGGTTCGGCTTTGGGAGCGAACCATTTCTATACTCGTTATAAATCTTGATTAAGTAGTTTTTGATCTCACCAACATTCTCCGGATCACACAAATATGCTCCTTGATATTGCGAGGCATAAACCTTCAAAGCACCTTCCGGCAAACAAGCCAAAATTGGTTTTTGTGAGCCAAAATACTCAAAGAGTTTTCCGCTTGAAATGGTGTCGGAATTTTTCCCTCTTCCGACCATCAACCACAAAACATCACTTGATTTAATCCAAGCAATTGATTCAATATGACTAAGATAGCCGTGTTCTTTAACATTATCTTCTAGTCCATATTTCACAGTTATTTTTCTTAACAGCTTTGTGCCCGCTCCAATAAAATGAAGTTCAATATTCTCAGCAATTGAAGGATTTTCTTTCTTGATTTCGGAAAACGCCTTTAAGAAATATTTTGGAGTGATGTATTCATAAAATGAGCCTGTGTAGGTAAGGATGAGTTTGTCATGCTTCTTTTTAATAATGGGAGCATTTTCAAAATCTTCAGGGTCATAACCATGTGAAATAATAACGATGCCATTTGAGTCGAGAAATTTGTAGGTCTCTAACTGCTTTTCTTTAATTCTTCTGTTGGTAACAAAAATACGATCAGCGTCTTTGAGAACTCCATATTCGAGTTTTTTGTGTTTGTAGGCATGGTAAGGAGTTATGTAATGAGAAAATTGATTCCCAAACCAGAGGTCTCTGTAATCGATTGCTAATGGAATTTTAAACTCTTTTTTTAGTTTTGCAGCAATTTGGAAAGAAGAAAATGGTGGTGCCGTAACAAAAATTAAGTCAAATTGCTCTCCTCTTAGTAATTTTCTTGCCTCAATCAATACCTTTTTAGACCACGAAACTTTATTATCCGGAATATTGAAAAACTGATTTATTCTATTTACCATCTTTCGTGTAAACTCACTCGGCATCCTTACGGTACCTAGTGAACGAAGTTTTCGGTTCAATTCCTTTCCGTTCACTCGTATAATTTTTGTGTCGGATCCAATTTCATCCAACAGACTCGGATCATGCGCAAAGTATCCAGTTTCTCCTGAGGTTATAACTGTTGGTTGCCAATTATTCTTTGGGAAATACTTTACGAACTTTAAGACTCTTTGGACACCGCTAAGTCCCATCGGGGGAAAATAATACGCTATGACAAGTACTTTGAACATAAAACTTAAAACACCCTCTTTGCTTTACCGATGATAGTTTGGAGATTCTTTAGTAATAATGACGTCATGTGCATGACTCTCGCGGAATCCTGCAGTGGTCATTTTTATAAACCTCGTATTTTCTTTGAACTCTTTAATATTACTTGCTCCGCAATATCCCATCGAAGCTCGAAGCCCGCCGATGAATTGCAAGATGGTGTCGGCTAATTGTCCTTTGTAAGGAACCCTTCCCTCAACTCCTTCCGGAACTAATTTTTTCACATCCTCTTCCATGTCCTGAAAATATCTATCTTTACTGCCAACTTGCATCGCACCAATTGATCCCATTCCTCTGTAAGATTTAAATGTCCTCCCTTCCAATAATATTTTTTCTCCCGGACTCTCCTCTACTCCGGCGAACAAGCTGCCAATCATAACCGAATCTGCTCCGGCTGCGATTGCTTTTGCAGCATCACCTGTATACTTAATCCCTCCATCAGCAATTATCGGGAGATTTTTATTTTTTAAAGCTGTTGCAACTTCCATAATAGCTGATATCTGTGGAACTCCAACTCCGGTAACGACACGAGTGGTACAAATTGAACCCGGACCAATTCCAACTTTAACAGCGTCAACACCAAGAGAATATAATTCAAGTGCGGCGCTGGGTGTGGCTATATTTCCAACGATTAACTGTGTAGAGTTGAATTTCTTTTTAAACTCCTTTACAATATCTAATACACCTTTTGATTGCCCGTGAGCTGTATCAATAACAATTACATCCACTCCCGCTTGAATTAGTGCTTCAACTCTTTCAAAAGTATCTTTTGCTACTCCAACTGCTCCGCCAACTTGTAATCTTCCAAGTCCGTCTTTGCTAGCGTTCGGATATTGCTTTTTCTTCAGAATATCTTTATAAGTTATAAGGCCTTTTAATTTACCGTTTCTGTCAATTACGGGAAGTTTTTCTATTTTATATTTCTGCAACAATTTCTCCGCGGTGGCAAAGTCAGTTCCAACGTGAGTAGTAATTAACCGTTCGTGAGTCATTAACTCGCTAACTTTCTTCCTTTGATTAGGAGAAAATCGAAGATCACGATTGGTTAAAATACCTACTAAAAATCCGTTGTCATCAACTACTGGGATTCCGCTTACGTGATATTTCTTCATCAGTTCAAGAGCATCTTTAATTATCTGTGTCGGCTTAACAGTCACGGGATTTAAAATCATACCACTTTCAGAACGCTTTACCAAATCTATTTCACTTGCTTGGGCTTCAATACTCATATTTTTATGAATGATCCCAATTCCACCCTCTCTCGCTAAGGCGATAGCCATATTCGATTCTGTTACAGTATCCATAGCTGCAGAAACAAACGGGACACTTAACGTTATTTCACGTGTAAGTTTAGTGCTTATATCCACTTCTCGCGGCAAAACAGATGACTTTTGTGGCTCCAAAAGCACATCATCAAAAGTTAAACCTTCATAGATAATCTTTGAATTTTTCATCATTTCGCTTTCTCGTTTTAGAATTTAATCACTCAAATGCCGGAAACCCGGTGATATCTTCGCCCACAATTAACGTATGCATTTCATGGGTCCCTTCATAGGTTTTCACAGACTCCAAATTTGCTGCATGACGCATTATGGGATACTCATCAATAATGCCATTTGCTCCCAATATCTCTCTTGCTCCCCTTGCGATCTCCAGAGCTTTTTCACAATTATTTCTTTTTGCAAGTGAAACTTGCTGGAATTTTAATTTGCCTTTATCCTTGAGGCGGCCGAGCTGAATATTGAGTAGTTGCGACTTAGTAATTTCTGTCAAATATTCTACTAACTTCTTTTGTGTTAATTGATAAGCTGCAATTGGTTTAGAAAATTGTTTCCTTGATTTTGCATATTCAAGTGCAGAATCGTAACAAGCCATCATCGAACCAACCACCCCCCATGCTATTCCGTATCGCGCCTGGTTCAAACACATAAGTGGGGACTTTAACCCAGAAGTAAGTGGAAGCATGTTATGCTCCGGGACAAATACATTGTTAAAAATCAGTTCAGAAGTCACCGATGCTCTTAGTGAATACTTTCCCTTCATTTCAGGAGCTGAAAATCCTTCGAAATTTTTTTCAACTAGAAATCCGTGAATTACGTTATTCAGCTTCGCCCAAACAATAGCAACATCTGCAAGTGAACCATTTGTGATCCACATTTTGGCTCCATTGAGTAAATAACCGCCATCAACTTTATCAGCTTTCGTCACCATCCCCCCAGGATTAGACCCATAATCCGGCTCAGTAAGTCCGAAACAACCAATTTTTTCTCCGGTCGTTAGTTTTGGTAACCAGTAAAGCTTTTGTTCTTCGCTTCCAAAAGTTAGAATCGGGTACATAACTAAAGCGCTCATAACAGAAGCAAAACTTCGGATTCCACTGTCAGCTCTTTCCAATTCCTGCATGATAAGTCCGTACGCAACATTATTTAATTCTGCGCCTCCATACTTGCTGGGTAGCGTAGGACCAAGTATCCCAATCTCTGCCATTTTAGGAATAATCTCTAGCGGAAATCGTCCGTCATTGTAGCAGTCCTTAATAAGAGGTAAAACTTCATTTTCAACGAAATTTCGAACAGTATCCCTAGTTAAGAGTTCTTCTTCGGAAAGTAGATCGTCTATGTTTAGATAGTTAACGCCGGGGAATTTTGCCATGATCTTTCACATTTTATGAACAAAATTACTGAATAAGTTGTAGCCGTCAAAATTGCATGAAAGCAAAAATTATTCGCTTTGATGAGATGTGTTTCCGCAATATCTTAGACATATGCTAAAACAAAAGTTTTTAATCCGGGGAAGCCGCTTACTTCTCGCGATTTACCTCATGATGCTGGTTGGAAGTATTTTTCACTTTCACCGATATAATCTGTGTTCAAGAATTGAACCTTTATCTTTTGAGATATCTCAATCTCTCTCATCCGGTGATGAGGCAAATAACGGATTCTGCTTTTTTGAACATTTCCTTCAAACTCTTGATTTTAGTGGCTCACTTGTAAGTTTTGATCGATTTGTTCTCTCAAATGAAGAAAGCATCAAATTTGATGAAAGCTTTCACCTTCCCCACCAAACAATTTTCAGACAATCGCTTCGAGCTCCTCCGACTGTTTAATCTCTCACTTCATTTTTTTTCTAATATTTTTAAGGAAATTCTATGTTCGAGAAATTAAAGCTCGTCTTTATTTTTTTATATTTTTCAGCAGCGGTTGCGGCACAAACATTTTTTGTTATCAAAGGAACCGTAATTGATGATCATGACAAGGAACCATTGATTGGTGCGCCGGTATATTTACAGCAACAAAAACTTTTTACTGAAACGGATGAAAATGGAAAATTCATATTCAAGCAGGTAAAAGCAGGGCCGTATACGCTTGTGGTTTCGCTTACAGGGCACAAAACTTCGACAACCACTGTTTTGGTTCCGCTAACCCATGATATTACAATTACACTTAAAGAAGATGTCATCAATTTAAAGGAGACCGTAGTTACCGGCAATCCTTTTGCGTTGCAGGATCAGGAATTATCTCAGTCGACCATTTCGCTATCGCAACTTGATCTCCAAATAAAACGCGGTTCCACTTTAGCTCAATCATTAAATTTTCTCCCTGGTGTCGCCATCCGCTCAAACGGAACCGCCACTTCCCGTCCTGTAATTAGAGGATTCAGTAATAATCTTGTTTTGATTTTGGAAGACGGTTTACGTATGGGTGATCTTTCTGCAGTATCCGATGATCACGGCATCTCCGATGACGGTAGTGAACCGGAGAAGGTTGAAATCTTGAGGGGTCCCGCAAGTTTGCTGTACGGGAGTAACGCAATAGGTGGAGTAGTAAATATTATTACTGATGCTATTCCCTCTACTATTCCGCAGCAATTAACCGGACATTTTTACACCGAAGGTGCTTCGGTAAATGGGGAGTTTCTCTCGAACTTGCATCTAAATTATGGTTATAAACAGTTATCATTTCATACGAACTGGTTCAAACGAAATGCAGGCGATTATAAAATTCCAGACGGAAGAACCGGGAATTCATATTACAACAGTTACGGAGGCCAATCGGGGATTTCGCTTCACGGGGATTGGGGGGGCTCCGGTTTAAGTATCGCCACCTTCAACAATAAATATGGAATACCCGCCCCTCCAAACGAAATTTCGGCAACATCAATTGCTATGAAAAAGCTTCAGGTAAAAATGCTTACACAAGTTAATGTCAATACTTCAATTTTTACTGAATTAAATGTTAATGGAAGTTTTCAGAAATATCAACACAAAGAAATTAATAATGCGACAAACGTGGCCGGAACCGCGTTCTCCTTGGAAACCGGCTCATTGAATTTTTCTTTAAGACACAACCCATTTACCATTTTCTCGAATGGGGTATTTGGTGTTTCATCACTTTATCAAAACTACAGTTTAGAGGGGAGTGAAGCGATAACACCGAATACAAAATCAATTTCAACTGCTTTCTATCTCTACGAGCAGGCAAAGTTTAATAATGTTTTGTTTTCCGTGGGTGCAAGATTGGAAAATAATTCACTCGCGCTTGAGAAAGCTTTATTGACTGACACTTTATTTTCATCTTTGGACAAAAGTTTCACAACGTTTTCCGGTTCATTAGGATTAGTTTACACTCTTTCTGACGAACAGTCACTTTTTATAAATATCGCAAAAGCTTTCAGGTCGCCTGCTGCAGAGGAACTTGCGTCGTACGGAGTGCATGAGGCGGCGAACAGTTTTGATATCGGCGATAGAAAACTTTCGGTAGAAAATAATACCGGAGTTGATGCGGGAATAAAAATATATAAAAATGATTATTCCATTGAGGTGACTGGATATTATGATTTTCTGAGTAATTATATCGCTAGGATTCCTCAACCGCTTTATTATAATGACCTAATAAATTCAAACCTTCCTTTCGGCTTCAATGCTAGCTCGGGTTTTCAAGTGAAAAAATATCAGAATAATCGTGCGGTATTTTATGGATTTGAGGCAAAGACAACCGCAAAATTCGATGACTACATAACCGTTACCATGATTTGTGATTATGTTAGAGCGCGAAACACAGAAACGCAAGAAAATCTGCCTCAAATTCCTCCCTTCAGGTTTTCTCTTGAGCCTCGTTATTCGGCGGATACGTATTGGTTCGGGTTTCAATTAAAGGCGGCGGCGGCTCAAAATTTTACAGCGCCGACAGAAACCAGAACCGCGGGATATACATTACTTGATCTGTACGTTGGAGCTAAATTTTTTACGGGAAGATTCGCACATATCCTCTCTTTAAAAGTTGAGAACGCGCTTAATCAGCCTTATCGCGATCATCTTTCCGCAATAAAAGAATTCACCTTAATGCCGGGGAGAAATATTTTGCTTGGGTACAAATTCTTGTTTTAAGTTTGAAGAAAAAAGATTAAATTTTGAAACTTAATTTCAGAAAAAAGGAGAGGTGGGTGAGTGGCTGAAACCAACGGTTTGCTAAACCGTCGTACGGGTAAAACTGTACCCCGGGTTCGAATCCCGGCCTCTCCGCATGAGCTCACTATCGGAAAATAGTGAGCTTTTTTTATATCTAATTTTCCTGCAGAGCCTTTACTTCGATATTACTTTGCCTCAATCTATAAGCAATTGTTCGAGCCATTCTTTCGAACAATTGTCCACTTATTTCCGGATACATTTTTGCCACTTGAGAAAATTTTTCACGAGAAAGGACAAACAGCTCAACATCATCCAAGGCTACCGCATTTGCTGAGCGAGTTCCCTTGTCAAGAAACGACATATCACCAAAAAATCCCCCCGTGGGGAACGTAATAAGATGATGGCTCATTCCCTGGGACAATGGAAGCACTATTTTTACCATTCCCTTACGGATAAAATAAATTTCATCACTTTCTTCTCCTAACTCGAAAATCAATTCGTTCGGTTTATAACTTTTTTCGTCCATGCATTCCATCAACTTAGTAAGTGCATCCGATGATAAATCCTGGAAAAAATCGAATTGGTCAACAGATAATAATTTACCGGAGAAAAGTGATTTGATTTGTGCATTTCGGAGAATATCATCTTCAATCCACTCGAGTGCAGAATCTAGGTCGTTAAAAAACTTGAGCATGTCGGTCTCGGAGAGTCCCAAATCTTCAAGATACGATTTTACATTTTGCCCTGTTGGGAGACTTAAAGGTACCGACGCAAAAACGAGACATCCATTTTGATTTTTTACTCTTGCTTGAATCTGTTTGAGCATATTTACCGCGGTGTAATCGATTGATTGCACACGTTTCATGTCTAAGAGAATATACTTACATTTTTTTAAGAAAGGTTCCAGCTCTGTAAAAAGCTGGTCAGTAGTTCCAAAAAAAAGTTGCCCTTGCAACTCAACTATAATGGTCTCACTCCCCTTTTCGTGAAGAACATCAACTTCATTTTTAAGCCGGATTTTTTTAGAAAATATTTGATTCCCAAATACTTTTCGTCTTATTACCGAAGAGCGGATTTGTTCCCTTAAAAAGAGAAGAATGGCGAACGCTATGCCTACACCGGAAGCGGCGATCAAACTCATGCTTATCGCTGAAACGACAACGGCGACAATACAGAAAAAATCAAAACGTGTTGATTTGTGCTTCAACAGTGCAAAACTTTTCTTGTCCACCATTCGATAACCGACAACCATCAAAATACCAGCTAACGAAGCTAATGGAATCCATGCGACCAATTTGCCTAGAAGTAATAAAACAAGGAATGAAGAAACGCCGACTACGACTCCGGACATTTGCGTCTTCGCACCGCTGTTGAGATTAACCAGAGTAGCTCCCATTGTTCCTGCACCGGGTATTCCGCCGGAAATCGCAGTTATCATATTACTTAATCCTTGCCCGAATATTTCTTTATTTGAATTGTGCCGGGAGTAGGTCAACGCATCAAGAACAACACAGGTTTTTAAAGTATCAATCGATAAAAGTACGGCGAGTGTCAACATGGGTACAACAACAACTCCAAGCGCTGAAAAGTCAATGGTGGGAATAAGTTTTCCATTGTTTACAATACCATTGAGTATATCTGCAAATGAAGCTGAGATAGGACCAATGACAAATGGATTTTTATCTAATGATGCAAGCGCCGGATTAATCAATGCTAAAACAAAATAACAGACTATACCACCAAGGAGAGCTAAAATGGCTGCCGGGATTTTGGTAATTATTTTAGGAATAAAAACCATAACAATAATTGTTACCAAACCAACAACAATACTCTCCCACCTAAAAAGATAAAGTGAAGAGAAAAAAGTTGAGACGGTAACCTTTACCGGAATACCAAGAAATTTTGGTAACTGTCCAAAAAAAATCAAAACACCTACACCGCTTAAATATCCGGCAACAACGGGATAAGGAATGTATTTTATAAATCTACCTCCTCCGGACTTTCCAATAAGAACTTGTACAAACCCAGCAAAAAGAGAAACAAGAGTAACATAGATTGAGATGCTTTCAACGGGTACGGAACCTCGTTTAGCCATCTCACTTACAAAAACAGAAAGGACTGCTGCGGCAGGCGCGCAAGGAGCAGAAATGAGTCGCTTGGTGCCGCCAAAAATTGCGGCAAATAAAGCCATCGTGATTGTTCCGATTATTCCACCAATTGCAGCCTGACCTGAGAATTGTGCCCCAAGCGGAGCGAAAATAATTAATCCAAAGGCAATGGAGGAAGGAATTGCAACCAGCATTGATGCGGTTCCCCCTAAGATATCACCAATCCAGTTTTCTTTTGAAGTTTGTTTATCAACACTACTCATACCGACTCTCCTCTATCAAGAGATAAATAGTTATTTGACACCCCAAGATACGGATATTCGACGAAAAGACGTTACTTTGAAAGTTTAAGAACACTTGAAACGAGCGCTACAATTTCGTTTCTTCTAAATGGTTTCAGCAGATAGTGGGTACATCCTCTGCTTAAAAATTCCTCTTTTTCTTTTACCGTTGCATAGGCGGTAACGGCAATCATTGGAGTGGATTTGTATCGGGAATCTTTTAATATTTGTTGAACAGTTTCCATGCCGTTGATTCCTTCGCCAAGATTGATATCGACAAGAAATGCTTCATATTTTTTTTGCGAGGCCATTTTTACAGCAGTTTCACCATCCTCCGCCGTATCAACGTTACAGATATTTTTCAAAAACATTGAAATCATATTTCGGTTGAGGTAATCATCTTCAACGCATAATATCAGAGGTTTTGCGGCAGTCGTGTATTCCGGTTTTGCATCGATTATTTTAGCGTCAATAAATGATGTTTTTTCTGTTAGCTCATCAGCAGCGGAAAGTAATGGAAATTCAACGATAAAGGTTGAGCCGACTCCTACCTTACTTTCCACATGAATAGTTCCTTCCATAAGTTCAGCGGCTTTTTTCGCAATCGTTAAACCTAGTCCCGTCCCCTCATAATTTCTACTGATTCCTTCGCTGGCTTGTCTAAACTCTTCGAAAATTACTTCAATTTTATCGGTCGGAATACCGATGCCGCTATCTATTATTTTGATAAATAATTTTTGACCATTCGCCTTCAACTTATCATCTTCGATACCAACTTCAACTTGTATTCCACCTTCTTTGGTAAACTTTATGGCGTTATCAAGTAAGTTGTAAATTATTCTTTTAAAAAGATGTTCATCAAGTTTTGCGATTACAACCTGTTTTTTTATAGTCGAAGAAATTTTTAACCTACGCTGCTCTGCAAGAATGGAGAATGAATCAATTAATTCGAGAATAAGCGGAACAATGGAAATTTCTTTTAAATTAACCGACATCTTTCCCGTCTCCGCCTCCGAAAGGTCCAAAATAAAATTAAGAGTTTCACTTAAGCGTTTCGCAGAGTGGTTTATTCCTTTAATCATCTCCAATTCTTCAGCATCAATAATCGTTGTACTCAATAGATCGGAATACCCTAAAATTCCATTCAAGGGTGTACGCAATTCATGACTCATATTCGCAAGGAAATTTGATTTTAATCGATTCATCTCTTCTGCTTTTTCCTTGGCAATAATCAGTTCCTCTATCATCTTTTTCTTTTCGGTTATATCTTCTTTTACAGCCACGAAGTGGGTGATATCACCTTCTTTATTAATTACAGGAGATATTTTGGCCGACTCCCAATAAAGATTTCCATTCTTCTTTTTATTGAGAAACTCACCGGTCCATTCTTTTCCGGATAATACTCTTTCCCACAATTGCGCATAAAAATTCTGGTCGTGAAAACCCGACTTTAGTATTTTGGGATTTTTTCCGTTGACTTCTTCTCTCGAGTAGCCTGTTACTTCAACAAATTTTGCATTTACATATTCAATATTCCCTTCCGGAGAGGTAACTACAACAAGCGCCGGGCTCTGTTCCACCGTACGAGACAATTTTAACAGTTCATCTTCAAACTGCTTTCGTTCGGTAAAATCGTGGTTCATACCAACCAAGCCGGTAATGTTTCCGTGCACATCCCGAAGCGGTACTTTAGCTCCGAGCAGCCAATGGATATTTCCTTCTTTGTCTAAAAGTTTTCCTTCAACATTTAGTAATGAGATACCGTCTCTGAGAACTTTTTGATCGTCCGAGAAAAAGACATTTGCTTCAGATTCAGGATACAAATCGAAATCTGTTTTCCCCAGAACTTCTTCTTCGCTCTCTTTACCGCAAAATTTAATTTCTTTTTTATTGGCAACGATTTTTCGTCCCTGAAGATCTTTTACATAAACGGCATCAGGCAGTAAATCGAGAATGGTTCGTAACAGACTTCTTTCGTTAAGAAGCACATCCTCGAACTCTTTACGCTGGGTAATATCTTGGGCAGTGCCCCGGGTTCGTAATGCCCGCCCCTTTTTGTCGAAATCTGTTATTCCTTCCTGATGGACATATTTTATTCTTCCCCCCGAAAGGAGAATTCTATGATCAAGACTAAAACTTGTTTTTTCTTTAAGTGATTTTAAAAATGCTGTATTCACTTCATGCCAATCCTCCGGATGGATGATAGAATACATCGTATTTGCAGAAAGTTTTGTTTCGTTAATCGACAGTTCAAATATTCTTTTTATCTCATCAGAACAGATAATTGACTTTTCTTTATGATCTAACTCCCAGTGCCCAAGCAATGCTAGTTTTTCAGCTTCTTTCAAACGATTTTCACTCTGTCGCAATGCTTCTTCCGCTAAGCGTCTCTTCTCTTCCGATACGATGGTTTCTAAAGCAAAAGAGATATCAACGGCAACTTGATCAAGAAGCGCTACTTCTTCATCATTGAAGTAATTTGCTTGAGACATGTACAACGTATAAGCACCAACAACTTCGCCCCATAAGTTTATGGGAAGCGCGATTGATGCTTTATAATTCCTTTTGAGAGCTTCCGCACGCCAAGGCAACATAATCGGATCATTTTCGATATCATTACAAACTATATGTTTTCCCAATCTTACGCAGGTACCGGTCGGTCCTCTTCCTTCGGGAATATCTTCTATAGAGATATTTCTTATTGTTGAAAGATATCCATTTTCATTTCCCGCTGAAGCGAACGGTTTAATTAACTTTGAGGAAGTATCGACCAAGCCGACCCAAGCCATTTCAAATTTCCCATATTCAATGGCTATGTGGCAAACAGCTTCAAAAAGTTTTTCCCTTGAAGATGTACGCATAATCATTTTATTTATCTGACTTCTAAATGCGTACACTCTGTTCATGTTTGTCAAATTGTCTTCAGCTTTTTTCTTTTCGGTGATATCCACCGCTATACCTTCCAACGCAGCCAAAGTACCGGATTGGTTGTAGATAGGAAGCATTTTTAACTCAATCCAAACGAGATCTCCCTTCTTTGTTTTCATTTTTAAGAGAAGCGGCTCTTTAAAATTGATTTTTCCCGTATAAATTTGTTCTATTATAGAACTTTCACTTTTATCGTATAGCATTCTGGAGGCGAAATCGGGATCCGAATAACATTCAATCGGATCATAACCGAGAATGGTAATTATTGAGCGACTGACATACGAAAATTTTCGTTTGGGAAGAATTTCAATTCGGAAGATGATATCTTTTGCGTTTTCTGCAAGCCTTCTAAAGCGTTCTTCGCTAACTTTAAGAGCTTCGAGAATCTTCTGATTTTCTAAACGGATTTTTTGCTTTTTTATTGCTTCCTTAACGGCAAAAGGAAGTCGCGACGTGTGTTCTTTAATAATATAATCGACGGCCCCATATTTCATGCATTCAACGGCAACTTCTTCATTCATTGATCCGGTGAGTATAATAAAAGGAATTTCCGGAGCTAACTCGGAAGCGATTTTTAGCGCAATCATTCCGGTGGTTTGCGGCAGGCTGTAATCCGAAATAATAAGATCAGGAAGAAAGGTCTTTATTTGGAATCTAAAATCTTGTTCATTGGAAACCAGCTTTGGCTTTATGCTTAATCCGGCTTTCAGAAGCATTTGAACGGCCAACTCATAGTCCGTACTTACATCTTCCAGGAACAATATTTTCAGTATGTTCTTTGTCATTATTAATCTATTATCGAAAAAACATTACGATTTATTAATCGGTACGTTCACTACTTTTATTTTAGCACAGACACGTAAACGATTTCTGACCCCAAAATCGTCCACAACAAGTCTGAATGATGTCTATGCTAATCTGGAACAAATGCTTTTACTCTGATACAGTTAAAACGCTCTAAGTTGAATGTAGTTTGCTCTTTGGATAAGAATAAGTTTTGTTTCTTTCCCAAGAAATAAATGCTAAGATATAACCCTACAGGGGACTGCATTATGTTTACATAAATGTGGTTCGGAAAAGTTATTGTTATGCTCAATCCTAATTCCTTTTTTTAACAAAAATTTCATTGAGAGCTTTAGCGACTCAAAGTAGTCTTCGTTGTCTTTTCTTATGTGATCGATCTAGGTATTGATAAAAAATCCGGAATAACCGGTTGATAATGGATTCAACAACCTTTGATCAACAATAATGCGGAAAGTCCGCAGCAATATCGATAAAAACATTCTTAAAAAAAATACCCGAGATTATAGTGAATGCTTGGTACAAGAAGTATTGAATCACTGTTTGCCTTTACAACCGGAGTTTGTATCTTGACGTCAAGATTTTACCGGGAGAAAAAAGAATTGAGTTTTGCGGGAATGATGAAAACAAGAATCCCAAATTCTCTTGTTTCGCTTAGCGCTGCTGGATTTTACTTTGCGCTGATTCAAACAGCATTGTATTTCTCCATCGAAGTTTATGTAACGGCAACGTTTACCGGCTACTTCTTGATGGTTTTAGTTTGGATGGCAGGTGTAACTTTTTCGCTTAAGGCAAATTTTTTGCCTGGTTTTATCTCGTTACTGCTTCTTTCGTTGGTTAGTACTTACTTGTTTGTGTACATTACTGCGGCTTTTAGTATTTCATATTTGACATTTGCATTTTTTTTACTTTTTATTTTCATATCAGCTCTGCCCGCAGGAAGTTTTTTTAGAGAGCTCTCCCCTTCCATTTCGTCTGACACCTTATTCCTTCATGAAAATAACGGCTTTATTGTCGGAACAATAGTTGGGCTTCTTTTCTTTGTAAAATTCGGGGTACTTTTTATTTTTTTTGCCCCAATCGTTGGGTTGGCCTTTGTTTTTCTTTATTGGAATGACAAAGAAATTCCGGCATTCGTTTTGTTTTTCGCTATTCTTATTTTCTTTTCCATCATTGGATACTGGATTGGAGTAGTTGTTTTCTCCGCAATTACGGTTTTAATTCAGCTCGGAAGAAAATATATTGTAAAACCCGTTCAGAATTCTCAATCTTTTTCCCAGAATGAATTCGAAACTTTTTCTAAACGTGAATCAAAACTATTACTTGTTCTCTCCGGTTTCAACCTAATAATTCTTCAATATTATATCGTACGGGAGTTTTCAATAATCATCTCAGCAAATGAATTGAGCATTCTACTCGTTAGTGCCGCCTATTTCACCGGATTTTCCATCGGATACTCTGTATCACTTAAAATGCCGAGTAAAGCATTAAAAACATTTGGTGTGTTAGCCTTTGGGCTTCACCTTTTTATACTCACTTCAATAAAATTTTTCATCTACTCCTTTTCGCTGCTTCATGTAACGTTTGAAGGAATGGTTGTTCTTCTATTCATAGTATCATTTCTGACTTCCTCGTTTTATTCTCTTTTTCTTCCGAGGATAATTCAATTATCTGGAGCCACTCAACTCTCCGACTATTATATAACGGAACTTATCGGTGCGGCATTGGGAATTTTATATACGATGGGTTTGCTCGCGGTAGCTCCTAAAACTTTACTGCCTATTTATTTCCTTTTAATGATAACAATTGTAGCAATACTACTTGGAAAACGAAAATGGCGATACATATTTGTATTGGTAAGTTTTTTTCTTTTCGCAATGTATGTTTTCCACCAGAATGGATTAACCAAATCCGCGACAGAAGATTTTTATGCTTCAATCGGATACCAAAATCCGAAGTTGCTCTCTTCCAACAGTTCTTATTATCACACTGTGGATGTCCTTTCCACATACTCGGATAAGAATCAGAAACTACGCACAGATAAAATTTCATTCATCAACGGGCAGAAATATTTTGAACAATTTTATCCATTATATTCTGAAACTCGGGATGAGTCTTCTCTTAGCGAGTTCACCTATTTTTTAGCACGCCTTCCCTCAGAGTACAAATTTAATATGGATAAGAGAAAACAACGGATTCTCATCCTTGGCGGAGGTTCACTTTATTCAATACACAGAGTTGCCGCATATGCTTCCAAGGTGACTGTTGTTGAAATCGACAAAGCGGTCGTGGAATCTGCGATGAAGGAGTGGGGAGATTTCAATCGCCTTACTGAGCACAAAAATTACGAAATCATCATTGACGACGCGAAACACTATTTAAATCACACTAAAGAAAAATTTGATTTAATCATCATGGATATTTCCGCTCCATATTATTTGGGTTCCGCTTTACTGCATAATGAAGATTTTTTCAAGCTGGTAAAAGAGAAGCTTGCTGAAGGAGGAGTATTTAGTGAGTCGACTCAAGGGAGACCTTACTCCGCCAATCCGGAAGGCACACCAATCAAGATATTAGAAAGCGTTGATAATGTATTTCCTCATTATCTCTTGCTGGATTGTGTTGCCTCACCCAGAGGGAGAAGAAGTTTTCTCTACGCAACTCAAAAAGATACAATTATCCGGAATTCCGTGAATACTATTTTAATGCAAGAGAATAAAAACGTAGGCACAGTGCTTTATCAAAAATCGAGTCAACCGTTCAATCTCTCAAGGGTGAAGCCTTTTTCACTCTACTCAATGGAAAATCTTTGGGAAGGAAATTTTAAAAGAATTACATCACGGATTGAATTTCAGAATAGTAATAAAACATTTTCTCCTTCTCATTTTCTTTCATATCTCAAGAAGAATATTTTCACCTTACAAACCTTTATGGGAGCTGCGCTTGTGACGTTTTTGGTGTTCCTCATTCAACTGAAGATGTGAATTAATTCCTCTACCTCTAAAGTTATCTTGAGCAGGTTCGCTTGGTATCGCAAAGTAACTTTATTAACTACTTAGTTTGATAGAATTGCCGGAATTCGAGTGGAGTTTTACCACTATGTTTGTGGAAATATTTAATGAAGTTTGTCGGCTCGTTAAATCCGAGATAAAAGCCAAGCTCTTTTATACTCATTTGCGTGTGGGACAAGAATCTTTTAGCCTCGAGCATAACCCGATCATCAATTAATGATTTTGGAGTTTTTCCAAGAACAACTGAGATAGCACGAGTCATTTTTTTTGTTGAACTTGCGAGCTGTGCTGCATAGTATTCAACTTGTTTTTCAGTCCGGTAATGGTTCTCAAGCAGCATTTTAAATGCGATAAGATATTCTACTTCTTTTCCTTCTTTAATATACCCCAAACCTTGCTTTCTTCTTAGCCGTTCGGCTTCTAAAAATAATATTTGAAGATAATTCTTAATGAGAAGCGGTTGGAATTCATCTTCAATTCCGTTCAATGTTTTTTGCATTTTTAGAAGAAGCGTATTGAATTCTCCAATCTTTTCTTTCATCGGAATTACTTTTTTTTCAACCAAATCGTTAAACAAAAGAGAACTCTGCAAAAAAATAATGTCTTCTTCGTGTTGACAATAAAAATCATCCGTAAAGATTATTCCATACCCAACATAAGGGCTGTTTGCATCAAATTGATGAACACAATCCTTATTGAGAAACAAAAGTGAATTTGGCCGGGCAGACACTGTCTTAAAATCAACGGTGTGCTTTACACGGCAATTGCCGAAGAGGAATATATGATAAAAATTTGTGCGGTGAGGTTTAATCAGCAGTTCTCGATGCTTTTTAAAAAGAATCGAAAAATTAACAACCTCAATCTGAAGCGGAATACCTTCATTAAAAGTATATTTTTTAATTCCTTCTTTACCGCGAATCAAAAGTTTTCTCTTACTTCAGGAGCAGCATTTTTTTGGTAAATGTTTTATTTACACGCGCGTCGTCGGAAACAACCGTGAGCACTGAGAAATAAATTCCGCTCGCTAATTGCTTGTTCTCTTCGGTTCTAAATTTTCTCGTATATTTTCCGGGCGATAAGTGCTCGTTCAGCAACGTTGCAACCTCGTTTCCCAGAACATCATAAATTTTCAAACTCACTTTGCTTCCTGCCGCAATTAACATTTCAATAGTCGTTTCCGGGTTAAATGGATTTGGATAATTCTGCAGGAGACCAAATTCAGTGGGAATCTCATTCCCTTTGCCGGCTACCGCAGTTACAAATGTCGAGTTTTTTTCTCCCGGAGTTCCATGTCCAATCGAAGCAGCCCAATTTGCACCGATGGCATTTTCCCTCTCTGGATTGACGAGCTCAATTGACGAACCTGCTCCATCACCTTCGGTCGGCCAAGGTGATTTATCCTTGTACGTTAAAGAGTCAATCAGTTCTCCCTTGTTATTGTATAAGAAAATAATCTCACCATTGCCGCTTAATCCGGAGCTCATATTGCCAAATAAATTTTGAACACTTGAATATTTAGAAGTAAAGAGTGAAAGGTCAAAACAGATAACCAGATATGAATCTTTTGCTAAATTTGTTCCGGTTGGAATAACGAATGCCGGAACGAGATTATCATCCATAAAAACCCATCCGGAAAGATCGATTGCGCCGGAAGAATTATTATAGAGTTCAAGCCAATCACCTGAATCAAATGTAGGAGATGAATTATAATTAATCTCATTGATAACAACCTCCGGTGCACCGACACCTTGCGCTATGCATGCACCTAAGTCGCTTACAGAACCATCGGGGTCAAAAGGACTAGTAGGATCACCACTGTTAATACATGGGGAATTCACTTGAAGATGGTAATCACTGCCAGTTGGGTTTATTAACCGAGGGTCTTCGAATAAGTTATTTTGTCCTGCGAGAGAATCAGTATTTGAGATTGAATAATTAACTAATACTTTAGAAAAAGCATCAGCAAAAAAAGAAGCAGTTTTCGCATTGGCAAAAACTGAATTCTTTACCTCTGCAGTTCCACCGCCTCTATTCAATACTTTTTCAAAACAGGAAACGTGATAATCATTTTTATAGAAAGTACAATTCGAAATATCTGCATACGATGCACTATCTTTTATTCCAGCACCCAAAGTACAGTGGGAAATACTGTTTCTGAAAATAATCACTTTGGAACCCTGTCCAACCGAAACACCTTTATCAGAACAGTTAATGATTGTATTCCCGGAAATAACCACATTTACCGACTCATCGCCGATATCAATGCCATCGCTATTGTTACCGGTAAAATCTCGAATTAAATTGTCCTTTATTTCGGTAATACCGCTCTGAAAGCCCAGATCAATCGCATCCATATCATCAATCGCGTTACCGTAAAAACTACATCCCACAATAGAAATATTTCCGCCATTGCAATTAATATAATCGCCAACTGAATAAACATTCTCAAAAATACAGTTAGTAATCGACATGTCGCTCCATTGAGTAGAAATAGGAAGTTTAACAAAGTTGAAATGAATATTATCTAGTTTCACGGTTGCATTTAAACTTGAAATGGCAGCGAAAAAGTTTACCGTATCTGTACCATTTGTTGCATTTGCAATATTGACGTGAAATAGCTCCGAAACACCAATACTGTTTTCGAAACAAATAGCTCCCCACTTCTCATTCGGATAGTATGAAGTAAGTGTGATTGGATTATTAGTGGTTCCCTGCATCAGAAGTTTGCCATGCACAGTAATATTTTTGCCGGCAAGAAAATTAATAGTTACCCCGGGCTCTACAGTAACAACTCCCGAATTTCCTATGACCACATCATTCGAAACAAAATATGGTGAATTAGCTAACGCCAATGTTACCGGTTCATTAATATTTTGTGCCAATTCACTTGAACTATTTTTTTCAAATTCTGCAATGAGTTCGGCGTCGGTACTGAGCGTATAGTCAAAGCTCGCCGTTGTTCCAACAACCGTCTCAGAATAATTTTGCTGATGTAACTGCACTTCCAAACTTAAATCAAAACTTACATCAGAGCTTGTGGCATTTGATTGATGTATCTCAACCGCAATAATGTTGGTTCCGTTTACGAGGAGATTTTTATCGACAACGTAATCGTAAAAGGTTACCTCCGCGGCATCGCCAACAACGGAAGATGCGTATGTATTGTAGGTTATTGTTCCTGATGGCATGTTTGAACGGGCTACCTCTATTCCGTTCAAATAAACGACCGCACCATCATCTCTGAGAAGTTTGACAGTGAGTTGCGAGATATTGTTTACCTCTTGAACCTGAAAAGTTGTCCGGTAATAAGAAGTAACATATTTATTTTGCGCGTCGGGTCCATAACTTATTACGGTGCGCTCATCTCCATCACCATACCCAAACTGAGCAAAACCGGTTTTCCAACCAACATCATTAAATTCTTTGCTCATCCAGGTGGTTGAAGGTTCCATGCCAAGATCAAAATATTTCCACACGTAACCAGATGGCAGCAATGTGAGGTTAGATAAAACAACTTTTTCTTTCCATTGCTTGAATCCATAACCCGGAGGTGGAATCACTTGAACCTTCACCGGAACATTTTTGAAATATGAATTCACTTCTCCAAGATTTTCATATGAATCGTTAACAGTAATCTTCCCTTCATTTTGAATGTTTGAACTCAATAACAGATTTGCCATTCCGGAAAGACCAAATTTTGTACTTATAATTTGTGAAGCATAAGCCGGACGCTGCTGGGCAAAATCTCTCAATTTTTGAATTTCTGAAAGCCAATAAGTATATGAAGGTATACCCGGTGTCTTTCCCCAAATATCAATTGTTAATGAGTCAATGTAAGAACTCCAACGCTGCACGTGTCTCGGCATCTCCGCATTTAGAAGTGAAACGACGCTATCAATTTTATTCACAACTCTTGCCGCTTTGAATGTATGATTGAGATGATAAGCGTAGCGCTGCAAGAACTCATTTTTAAAATTTGAATTGGTCATCAATTTCGAAAACAATCCAAAATTGTTCATGATGTCGTCTATCTGGTTGGCACTCATTCTTGATGCATAAAATCCACGGTCCATGTCTACCAAAATCCATTGCCACCGTTTGCTATCTTTGGCATCCCGCCACATCTCCCTATTGTGTCCCCAACTTGTATTTGCGATGTAATCTTGTACAACTACAAAATCCATAATGCTTCTGGAATCAATTTTGGAAGTTACATAATTGTAATTTATCGAGTCGCTTAAATCGTGAGTTGAAGCGAATGAAAGGAGATTAACATAGTCGGTTGAATCCCCGGTAATAATTGCATTCGTATCGTCTATATGATCAAGATTCGCGGGATCAACATGATAGTGAAGCAAGAAATATTGATCATCAATTTTTTCTCGTAAATCATAAAGTCCCCAATACTTTCCGTTTATATAAAGAACAGAAGGTTTGAACGCCATCATGGGATTAACAATGTGCCCGTCAAGAACCGTCTGCAAAAATCCATCACGTATAAACGCGTTTGGCCAATCATCACCACCGTTTCTTAAATAAAGCTGTTTATATTCCACGAAAGGAAGTTCATCAAAAATTTGGTAGTTAATATGAGGATATCCATAATCCGACCGGGCATAAATGTTTAATGGTTTTTCGGCAAAGCGAAAAATATTCTCTCCCCCAATCTTCGCCCCCGCATCCATTACAAAACCTCGTTGAGTTCCTAAAGGAAAATACTCAAGACTAATAGGAATTTCCCGGTTCTTGTACGAATTAAAATATATACCCAATTGGTGGTCCCAAAGAAAAGTCGGGTCGGTAACAAATGATACGGAAGGAAGTGTTCGCGGTTCATTAATAAAATAGGAATTTGTAATTATCTTTCCCGGCAGTTTACTCACTTCATAACATCTGGCACGAACGACGGTATTCTTATCAACCGTAATTGGCGAAATATATTGTAACGACGCGCTCGTAGGCTGCGTTCCGTCAAGCGTAAATTTGATTATTGCGGTACCGGAAGCCGGAGTTAATGATAATTGAATTGACGAAGAATAAAATCCTCCCGGATAGGAAAAGATAACATCGCTTGAAGCTTGAGAAGTTGAATAACCCGAAGTAGTATTCGATGCGAGAGGTGTCGATTCTCCAAAGGAAACTACATTTGCGCTTCCATCAGGTTGTCTTCCGAAAGAAACATCAGTGGTCTGAAAAGAAAAACTTAGTGTATCAATAACCGCACCGGTTGCGTCGTAAAGCCCAACTCCATCTCCACCTTTATTTAATTTAAAATTTGTATGACACCATTTTGTCGTGTACTGTATATTATTCGGCCACCATTCCCGTATGTAGGTTTTCCCCGGCACATCGTTACTTCCATCCGCCCAAACAAGGTAGTAACCTTTTGCCGGAATAATGGTGTTTGTAGGAAATTGCCATTTGGTCGGGAGCGCATAATCATCGGAAATATAAAATCCGCTGATATCTACCGGTGTAAGCTCATCATTATATATTTCAATCCAATCGGAAAAGTCACCGAAGTCAACCATGTCTGGAAACGTTGAGAGGTTTGACGCCATTATTTCATTGATAAACAGTTTTGGTTTTGTCTGACCGTAAGTAGAGCCGAGTGAAAGGATGAAAAGAAATACAACAAAGTATTTCAATTTTCTTTGAGGTTTTAAAAATGTTAAAGAAGCGGTATCCATTGTGAGGAGTATCCTGATATTTTTTTTTACAAACTTACTAAAAATATCGTCTTCAAGTAAACTCAGTTCTTTAGCAAAGACAGAAATCACAACAAATATGGCAGGAAAGACACTCGAATTCCAAAAAAAAGAGATAACGTATAAGCGCTATCTCTTTTTCATGAAAGCTTTGTGTAAGAAGATCTATTTTTTCTCTTCAGTCGCGTTTGAAACATCCGGGACAATTTCATCTTCAACAAAGATTAATTGATCGGTATTTTCAACATGTTTCGCTATAATTTTACTACCTTCTTTGAAGGTTCCGCGCAAAATTTCTTCTGCGAGCGGGTCTTCCACATACTGTTGAATTGCTCTGCGTAAAGGACGAGCACCATACTTTTGATCAAATCCCTTGTCGGCAATGAAATCCTTCGCAGAAGATTCTAAGATGATTCCCATTTTATTATCGCGAATGTTATTCATCAGATCTTTTATCTCTATATCAATAATTTTTAGGATATCATCTTTCTCAAGACTTCTAAAAACAATTGTTTCATCAAGGCGGTTTAGGAATTCGGGATTAAATAACTTCTTCATCGCGTCTTCAACAGTATTCTTCATCGTTGAATACTGGCTTTCGCTTCCGGGCGCGTTCGAAAAACCAAATGAGCCGATCGACTTGATATCGCGCGCACCAACGTTTGACGTCATGATAATGATTGTATTTTTGAAATCAACTTTGCGTCCAAGACTATCAGTCAACAAACCTTCATCAAGCACTTGAAGTAATATGGAGAAAATATCCGGATGAGCTTTTTCAATTTCATCAAAAAGAACAACCGAATATGGTTTTCTTCTAACTTTTTCGGACAACTGTCCCCCCTCTTCGTATCCAACGTATCCGGGAGGAGCACCAACTAAACGAGACACGGCAAATTTTTCCATGTACTCACTCATGTCAATTTTAATAAGGGCGCTTTCTGAATCGAATAAATATCGTGCGAGTACTTTGCACAACTCAGTTTTGCCAACTCCGGTTGGTCCGAGAAAAATAAAACTTCCAATAGGGCGCTTTGGGTTTTTCAATCCGGCACGAGCACGTCTAATTGATTTAGTTAATTTTGTGACGGCTTCATCTTGTCCGACAATCATTTTCTTTAATGACTCTTCCATATTAAGAAGCTTATCAGATTCAGTCTGAGCAACTCTGGTTACCGGAATGCCCGTCATCATTGCAACCACATTGGCAATATCTTCTTCAGAGACGTCATGAATAATGTCTTTGGTTTTTGCTTCCCATTCTCTTTTCGCAACTTCAAGATCGGACTGAATCCGCCTTTCTTTATCACGAAGTCGGGCAGCTTCTTCATAATCTTGTTTCTTCACCACAAGCGATTTTTCTTGTCGAACTTTCGCGATTTCATCCTCAAGATTCAGCACTTCTTGCGGCACTTCGAAATTTCCCATGTGAACACGCGAACCGGCCTCGTCCAAAACATCAATTGCTTTATCGGGAAGATGCCGATCGGTTATGTAACGCTCACTTAATCGAACAGCCGCTTCAATTCCTTCGTTGCTGTAACGAACATGGTGATGTTCTTCGTATTTGAATTTAATGTTATAAAGAATTTGAATTGTTTGTTCCGGTGACGGCGGTTCAACCATAATTTTTTGGAATCTACGGTCAAGCGCACCATCTGTTTCGATATACTTTCTGTATTCATCCAACGTTGTGGCTCCGATGCATTGAATATCGCCGCGAGATAATGCCGGTTTAAACATATTCGAAGCATCAAGCGAACCGGAAGCACCGCCGGCTCCGACTATGGTATGCAGCTCATCGATGAACAAAATAATTTCTTTGGCTTTTTCAAGTTCATTCATAAGCGCTTTCATCCGCTCTTCAAATTGTCCCCGGTATTTTGTACCTGCTACAAGTCCGGCCAAATCAAGAGTAACCACTCGTTTATCTTGAAGAATTCGCGGAACTTTTTTCTGCACAATACGAAGCGCCAGCCCTTCAGCGATTGCGGTTTTACCAACGCCCGGTTCACCAATCAACACAGGATTATTTTTTTTGCGTCTGCTCAAAATTTGCGCAACACGCTCTATTTCCTTTTCACGGCCAACTACCGGATCAAGTTTATCTTCGGAGGCAAGTTTTGTCAAATCCCTTCCAAAGTTATCGAGGACGGGCGTTTTTGTCTTTTCAATTTTTTTCTCCGCAGTGGGCGGCGTTCCTTTAAATTGATCTTTCGGTTCTTTTGCCGAGAGCATCTCATTTAATTCTGCACGAGTAACATCATAGGTAATA
>Ga0172370_10000052_pt1 | contig 137090 bp, 131 predicted proteins | sample LakKiv5m_FD_114538 | JGI IMG/M metagenome (GOLD analysis project Ga0172370, IMG submission 114538) | Freshwater microbial communities from Kabuno Bay, South-Kivu, Congo - kab_022012_11.5m | ecosystem: Environmental > Aquatic > Freshwater > Lake | place: Democratic Republic of the Congo...
AGAGCCGTTGATCAGGGTGAAGTTATTAAGATTAAAAGAAACCTGGGTTTGTCCGCCGCTGCCAACCATAACCGCTAAAGGCGCGCAGCCGACATTGACGCCGCAAATTGACAAGGCGCCGCTGCCGGAAGCCAAACCAGTGACCGTCAGTTGACTGCCGCTGACGGCCGCGGCAAGGCCCGAGGCAAAGCTGTTGGCGGCGAGGATGATGGCTTGGGACGAACCGACGGTGACACTTTGTCCGACGGCGATTTGCAGATTGTTTTGGCTTAAAACGACCGAGCTGGTGTAGTTCGGCCAAAGTTGCACGCCGGACTGACTGCCGTTAATACTGGCGTAAGTGGGCGAGCCGGCCGGAATGCCGTAACCGCCGCTGCTTAAACTGGTGATAAATTGTCCCGAGGCGTTGGTGGACCCGATGGTGATGGTGGTGATGGCCGCGGCGCCGGCCGGCCAAAAGGACAGTTGAATCGGAGAGCCGACTTCGCCGTTGACGGTGATTCGCACATTGTCGCCGCTCACGGCGTTTAAATCAAGAGTGGTGGCCGCGGCTTGAACCCGGCCGGTTAAAATCAGGCCGCCGGCCGCCATAAAAATCAAAACGAAAAGTTTGTTGGTGAAAGGCATATAGTTTTATTTAACAATTTACCGATATTATAGCACGTTGGTCCGCGTCTGGCCATAAAGCGATTTGGCGGTTGGTAAAAATTTTGTTATAATAATTTTATCATTGGTTTTTATGGTTTATGTTTTTATTTTAAGCGATTTACCTGACGCTGTTTAGCCGTCTGTTTAAGGCGGTTTTTTATATTTTTATGGGCAAGAAAAAAAAGCGACAGGCCTGGTGGCGCGATATAGCCCTGGAACTCGCGGTGGCCGGACTGATTTGCGCGGCCGTGGTGGCGCAACAAACCTGGTCGGCTTTCGCGGCCAAGGCCCCGGCCAATAAATTCGCGGTTTTGGATCAGAAAGGTTTTATTTATCAAGCCGATCTCAAGGGTCAACATTTATCTTTTGTGGGCGGCAACTTAAAGCCCCTGGAGTTAAAAATCAAAACTTTCCAGTCGGCCAATGCCGCCGGCGCGCAATTTTTAAAAGAATACGCTTCGTTCTTCGGCGTCGGTAATGTGGGTAAAAATTTGCAAGCCCTGCCGGTGATCAGAGACACGGTCGGTTACAGCCATTTATTATACGCGCAAAAGTATCAAAACATTCCGGTTTTCGGCGGGCAGCTTTTGGTGCATACCGATAAGAATTTTCAGGTGACGGCGGCCAGCGGCCGTTTAGCCGATATCGCCTCATTGAAAACTACGCCCAAGTTAAAAGAAGCCGCGGCGGCCGCGGCGGTTGTTAATAACCTGAGAGGCAAATTTGACGGGCGGGCGGTCGCGATCAAAGATAAACGTTTGACCATTCTTAATAAAAGTTTATATCGCGTCGGCGGTGAGGATAAAAATTATCTGGCCTGGCAAATCACCGCCGTTGACGCCAACAGCGGTTTGGCCGATTTGCTTTTCATGGACGCGCAAAACGGCAATATTCTGGAAACCATCAGCGATTCGCCATCAATGCGGCGCATTGTGCTGGATTGCGCCAACGGCGATCCCGATCCCTGTTATCTGATTGCCGGCGCGCCGGCCGGAGCGCGCGGTCGGGCCGAAACCACGGCCGCGTCCGGCATCGCCGATGTGGATGACGTTTTTGACGATTTATATACGACGCATCGTTATTGGGAGGCCAAATTTCATTTAAACGGCGCCACCAATCAGGGCGGCACCGGCACTAGCGAGTCGGAGTATAATACTGCAAGCACCACTTTGGCTCTAGCGCGCCATAACGCTCAGGCCGACTTGAACAGCGACGGTGCTTTGGATAATTTATGTCCCTGGATTGTGGCTTTTTGGAACGGCTACAGTTTGAATTTTTGCCCGGGGCAGGTTAATTTGAAGGTTTTGGCTCATGAATACACCCACGCCTTGATTGACAAACAAATGCCCACGCCCTTGATTTATCACGGTGAAAGCGGAGCCATTGAAGAGGGTCTGGCTGACATCTTCGCCATGGCCGCGGTCAAACGCAACGATCCGGCGGTTGATTGGACTTTTGGCGGAGCCACGGTCATTCGCGATTTGTCCGATCCGCATAAATACAATCAGCCGGAGAGTTATCGCGACGACGCCTTTTACGGCTGCGCCGCCGATGATGAAGGCGAGGTCCATAAAAACAGTTCGGTCATGAGTTCGTTCGCTTATTTATTGACCGAAGGCGGGGAGCGCAACGGCTGCCGAATTCCGTCTATCGGTTTTGACAGGGTGCAGGAATTGCTTTTTCACGCTCTGAAATATTATCTGCCGGCCAATGCCAATTTTTGGACTTTGCGCGCCGGCGTGGTTTTGGCTTGCGGTTCGTTGTGGGGCTATGACAGCTCGACTTGCGAAGCGGTTTATGCCGCCACCGAGGCCTTGCAGTGGGATCAAAGTTTTAACTGTGTGGCCGGCAAAACCGCGCCGACCGAAGCCCGTTGTCTGCCGCCTCGAGTAACGGCCATCACTTCGCCCAATGCCTCCGGCTATTACCGCGCTGGTCAAAAAATAGATTTTAAAGTGGATTTTTCCAAAGCGGTGACGGCGACGCGCGGCAGTTTGGAGCCGGTGATGAGCGACGCCCTGTCTTTGCGTTTATTGTCGTCCTTGGTCATGCCGGGATCAACAGCCGAGCCGGCCTGTTCCCTGAACATTAAGAATAAACGCAGCGCCATCTGTTCTTACACGGTGCAAGACGGCGACAACAACGCTGATTTGGATGCCGTAGTCAAAACCGGCGGAACCATTGTTGATAGCGTCGGTCAGGTTTTGGCCAGCGGTCAGCCAGTCACGGCTTTCAAGGACGCCAAGGATATCAAAATTGACACCGCAGCGCCGCAGGGCAGCGTGACCGTCATTGTTAAAAGTCTTGACAATCCGCAAATTGATTTGAAAATAGCAGCCAGTGACAACTTGTCCGGTTTGGATAAAATGCGTTTTTCCAATAACGGCGCTGTTTTTTCAGCTTGGCGTCCGTTTGAGGCGACGGTCAGTGGTTGGGATGTCAGAAGCGGTGCTAATGACTGGCTAAGCAACAAGGCCGGCTGGATTTTTGCGCAATTTATGGATAAGGCCGGCAATATTTCCGACGCGGTGTCGGTTGCCATCAACGCCAAACAAGCGGCTGACAAAACCATGGACCGGGCGCCGGTCACTCCGGAGTTGGCGCCGGATGACGACTTGAATTCGGTTGTTGATTCCGTGGAATCGGAAAAACCCGGGCCGTTGTCCGTGACCGATGCCGGGGTTCCGGCCGTCAAGCAAAAGGAAATGGTTGCCGACAAGGCCATTCCGGTCAAAGAAACTACGGTGCGCACGCCGTCTATCGGCGTGAACATCGCCACCAAGGGTACAGCTTTAACCGTTAGCGGCGTGATCAATTCTTATGGCTCGGGCGGCAGCTGCGCCAAGCCCCGTCCTTCTGATCCCGTAGTGGTGCGTTGGGGCGACAGTTTGGCGACCCCGCTCGTCAATAATATGACTTTCGCGGCCAGCCATGATTATAAAAAGTCGGTCAATCGCGATTACGGTTTGTCAATCAGCGTGACCAACGGCTGCTACGGACAGATCACCAAGCACTACACGATTTGGGTCGGTTTGGATGGTTTAAGAGTGGATAACATTGATTAAATAAATTTTTTTCAAAAACAGGCCCTGTCCGGGCTTGTTTTTAGTTAGCCGCCTTTATTTTTTGTCCGTAACAAGCGGGATAACGGGGGGGGCTTACATTAGCCCTGATTAACCCACCTCAACCCTCCCTGTGGCAAGAAAAAACATTGACTTTGCCGGCAAAGTGCTTTAAGGTACTCATCAGTACGTTAAAATGTTTAATATTGTGGAGTCGCCATGTATGTCGATTATCAAAAAGTAGTGGCCATGTTGGCGGAAGAAGTGACTTATGCCAAAGGTTTGCCCATTACCACTGAGGACCCATATGGGGAGATGAAAGAATATTTTATCAAAGACATCTCCTTTCATATTCTGCGCAATAATTCGCTGGAATTCGGTTTCATGAATTCTTTTTTGGAGGATGTGTCGCCGGGTTGCGAAACATCAATGCTGATCAGAATTTGTATCGGCAACCACAACAAAGAAAGCAGCCTGTATTTCGCCTATGAAGATCTGCCGATGAATCCTGAGGGGTTGCGGATTTTTATCAGAGGCATACTGCATGAAATGTGCAGTCAGGCGGTGGTTGTTTTTTTCGGACAAAAAAACAAAAACTCGCGTTTTTCCGTGCGGGCTAAAAATCAACCGGAAATTTATCTGGATAAAGTGAGGGCCTTTAACGGCAAAATCGTGTCGCCAGCCGTCTTGCAACAGATTGCCTGTTTGTCACGAGAGGTTTACAAGTTGCCGGGTGTGACCGCTTCTTGTATCACCTTAACCAAACAGCAGTTCCTGAATATCGTGGTTGATTCCGATGGCCGCCGGGTTTTGGAAGCCAGACCAAGTTTAAGTTTAGACAGTAGAACAAAATACCTTAATCAGCAAAGGTATTACTTTGAACTTAACAATTCATTTTTTTTCCTAAACGAAGAACAGCTGGTCAAAAATTTTCCATCCTTGCGACAAGATATTTCGTTGGCGATTAATCAATGTCGACAGATCGGTTTTTTGGACTCCGGGCAATATCCTATTTTGTTGTCCACGGCTTCAACCCACACTCTTTTTCACGAGGCCTTGGCCGCGCATTTATTCTCCGGAGATCTAATAATTAACGACGAAAGCACTTATTTTAAGAATTTTCATAATCGCGATTTGACGGACTTAAGCGAGGATTATGAAATTCTTAAAGATTTGACAATTTCGGTCGATCCGACCAAACAGGGAGTGTTTGGCGGGTATAAATACGACCAGGAAGGCGTTAAATCGCAAAAAATCATTCTATGTGATCGGGGCAAGTTGTCCGATTATTTATTGACTCTAAATTCGGCCGCCAGAATGAAAACTTTGTCCAATGGTTGCGCGCGGGCCGAGCATTATTGCGGCGCCGGGTTATTATCCGGCGAGGCGGTCATGGTCAGACCGGAAGCCAGGATTTCCCACCTGGTCATTGAAAGCCACAATGGTTTAACCGATAGTCAACTGCAAAAGACAATAGAAAAATCAATTTCTAACGGGAGGAGAAAATTTGATTTTTATTTGGAAATGGACAGCAAAGCGGGACGAGTCGATCCGGAAACCGGAGTTTTTACCCTGGATGTGGATTTTGTTAAAAAAATCTATTTTGACGGCAGACCAGCGGAAACTGTTTATGGCGGCACCATTTCGGGCACTCCGCCCGATTTATTGGCCGGTATTAAGGCCGTGGGGCGAAGGCGGGGTTATGACGCCGGTTACTGCGGCTCGGTTTCCGGTTGGGTGCCGGTCAGCTCCCAAACGCCAAAAATGTTTTTAATGGCGAATTTTGTGCCCAACCCCAGACCGGAACCGGAAAAAGAATACAACGCCGAACGGGATAAATATATCCCTGAATTTTAAACACAAAGCCCCTTAACAAAAGGGGCTTTTTTTATCTGGGGTAGTTTATCAATGACAGTCTTATTGTGCGGTTGAGCAATTTACTCAACTAATAAGACCCCGATTTGGCCCATCATCCGGTGATAGCCGTTGCCCACCAAACAATAAAATTCAAAAATGCCCTTGTCTTTGGCCACGAATTCCACCGTATCGCTTTCTCCTTCCTTAATGGTCTTGGTGGCCACATTAAAGGCCGGCAACATCAGGTTGTGCGTGCCGTTGACATTGTTGAAAACGATTTTTACTTTATCGCCTTGCTTAACGCGCAATTCATTGGGCGTGAAGTAAAAGTTGCCGGCGGTGATGTTGAAAGTCAGTTCGGTCGGCTGATGAGCGGCGGCGCCGGCTTGCAACTCGTTTTTTTGCTCGTCGGTCAAAGGCGCGGGGGCTTGGGCGGTCATGGGAGCCGGTTTGGCCGGAGCGGCGGCCGGCTGTTCGCTTTTTTCCGCGGTCTCCTCGCCGTAGTTGCCGGTGTTCCGGTTATCCGTTTTGCCCGGTCGCGTGGCCAGACTGTAAACCAGGGCCAGGGCCAGAATGATAATGAGGCCGATTAAAATCGGCTGTTTATTATTAACCATAATTTATAGATTACTTAATAAAATTATTATTTCTCAAGCGTCGGCTTGAGTGGATTGTCAGACTGGCTATTATAGCATGAGCGTTCATCAGGCGTCAAAATACATAACAGGGGTTGACTTTTTGTCGGCCTTGTCGTTAAATGAAGAGTGATTATTTAATAAGTTAAGTTGTTTTTTGTTTAACAAAGAAGGAGTGGTAATGTTTAAAGAAAAACAAATATCGCCTCCCGATCAGGACATGATCGGGAAAATTTTTAAACCGGCGGTTGACGGGCAGGCGATTGCCGTCAAGCAGACCAATCAGGGCAGTTTTTTCACCAAGCTGCATGTGCAACGGGGAACGGCCTGTTGCAATACTAATTATATCGACGGACTGGGTTTGGTTTGTTTTGTGACTCGCCGGCCGGAAAAAGGCGAGGTTATCGCGATAACCAGAGTAAACACAAAAAGTGTTGTCGGGCAACTTCTCAGAGAAGCATAATAACAAAGGCGGTTAAAGCAACCGCCTTTATTTTTTTATTTACCTCCTATTTGATGGATAAAAGTTCAATGTCAAAAATCAGGGTGGCTTTGGCCGGAATCGGTCCGTAACCGGTCTCGCCATAGCCCAATTGGTAAGGAATGGTCATGCGGCGTTTTTCGCCGACTTGCATGCCGACCAGGCCTTCGTCCCAACCCTTGATAACTTGTCCGGCGCCCAAAGTAAAGGCAAAGGGCTGGCCGCGATCCAAACTGGAATCGAATTTTTTGCCGTCGGTAAAAGTGCCGGTGTAATGCACGCTGACTTGGTCGCCCGCTTTGGCGGCCGCGCCGTTGCCGGCTTGCAGGACTTCAATTTTTAGACCGTCGTTGGCGGCGGTTGACAGGGCCGCGGCTTGTTTGGAAGAATCGGCGGCGGTTGATTCGCTGGCGGCGCTGTCAGGGGTTTGATTCGTGATGGTCATATTGTTTTGATTACGATCATAAATCCAATACAAGGCGGCTAAAATAATCAGCGCTCCGATAATCACCAACCAGTAGGATTTTTTCATAAGATTAAAATTAATTATGTTACTGTCAGAGAATGAGACGGTTACAAAACTGTTTTGCAACCATCCCAGTATAGCAATAGTTGAAAAAAATTTCCACCCGTTGACTTTAACTTGCTTATGGCGATGTTCAATGTTATACTGTTTTTGCTTATATGTCTGTAATCAGCGATCAGAATTTATTGGCGCGTTACGCCTCGGGCGATGAGGAGGCGCTGGCTGAATTGGTACACCGTTATTTGCCGATGATTTATCGCTTGGTTTTTAGTTATACGCGCAATCAGGCCGATGCCGAAGACGTGACGCAGACTGTTTTTGTCAAGATGTGGCGTCATTGGCGGCAATTTGATCCGGAGCGTAATTTTAAAAATTGGCTGTTGGCCATTGCCAAGCATGCCGCTTTGGATTTTTGTCGCCGGCAACGAACCGCGCCAATCAATTTGTCCGACGAGGAATATTTGGTGGAAATTTTGTCGGATCCGGCCCTGCCGGTCTCCGAACGTTTGGATAGAAATTGGCGCAACCAAGCCCTGGAGCGGGCTATTGATTCCTTGGTTGGCGCCGATCAGACGGTGATCAGACAATACCATCAGCAGGGTCTTAATTTCAGGGAAATCGCTTTACAAACAGGAGAGTCAATCAACACGGTTAAAAGTCGTTACCGTCGGGCTGTTGTCAAATTGAGAAAAAAATTGCCGGGAAATGTGTGAGGCGGCGGCTTGTTGCACCAAAAGCTTATCCCTGAACGTATACTGTATACAGGGGATTTTTTATTCTTGCCCGTCTAAAAAGTCGCCCTCAAACCCCTCCGACTCGGTCGGACAGCATTCTCCCCCCCCCAAGGTCAGGTCCTAACGGGGGAGAATAAGCGGGGTTTTTAAGCATATTGTTATGGAGCCGAGTCAGGACTTGTTTGACAAAGTCATGAGGCGTTTAGCGACGGAAGAGAAAAAATGGCAGCTAAAGCGGCGCGTCATTTTTTTTGCCGCTCTGACGGTTCTATCGGCTTGGGGCGCTTGGCCGGCCTGGCAAAGATTGAACGCCAACTTGGCCGCTTCCGGTTTTTGGCAGTTTTGGTCCCTGTTAAGGTCTGATTTTAATTCGTTCGGCGTCAATAATCAGCGGTCTTTATTGTGGTCGTTATTGGCGGCTCTGCCGGTGATGAGTTTGAGTTTGCTAATCGGTTTGATGGTGGTGTTTTTGGAGTCGGTGAAGATGCTGGGAAAAAATTTGAGTTTGATCAGGCGTCAGTAGCGCCAACGGGATGGCCGCGCTTTGGTTTATATTCGGTAAACAGGCATTATCTAATTTTTTCGTTAATTTTTTAACTCCGAATTTCGGCTCGCGGGCCGGCATGACGGAAACGCGATGTTTGCTGGTCAAAACCTCGCAAAAATATGAAAGAATGGTGGAAGTCAAAAATTTTTAGCGGTGTTATTTTCGGTCTGCTGGCTTTACTGGCAGTTTTATTGGTTTTTAAGGCCGGTTTGACCGTTGGCAGTCGGCAAGCCGATTTTGCCTGCCGCTGGGCCGATAATTATCATAAAAATTTTGCCGGTCCGGTTGGCGGTTTCGGCCGTTTTGTCAGCGATGATTCCGGAGAAATGGATCCCGGCAGTTGTTTGGGTCATATTATTAAAATCGACCGCAATCAGCTGATTGTTGATAGCCGGGAAAATTTAGAAAAAGTGATTGTTATCAATCCGCGAACCGACATCAGACGTTTTCGCGATAGCATTACGAGCGACGACTTAAAAATAAACGATTATATCGTGGCTATCGGCGAACCGAATAACAGCGGTCAAATTTCCGCCGGTTTTATTCGTCTGTTGCCGCCGCCAATTTCTTGATTATGAAAGAATTTTTCAGGCGCCATAAGGCGTTGATTGTCGTCGTAATCGCGGCGCTTTTGGTTGGCGGTTATTTTATTTACCGCCGCTTGACAACCGGAGCGGAGCCGACGCGCTATGTTTTGGCGGCCGCGCAAAAGGGATCGGTGGTGACGACCGTGTCCGGCACCGGCCAAATTTCGGCTTCCAATCAGGTGGACATCAAACCCAAGGCCTCGGGTGATGTCATGACAGTGGCGGTCAGCGAGGGTCAGCAAGTCAAAGCCGGCGATTTGTTGGCGCAGTTGAACGCGCGGGACGCGCAAAAATCCTTACGCGACGCCCAGGCCAATCTGGAAAGCGCCAAACTGTCTTTAACCAAAATTACCCAACCGGCCAGCGCTTATTCTCTGCTGCAATCTGAAAATTCTTTGCAATCAGCCAGGGATAGTTTGCAAAAATTGCAATTATCCCAGCCCCTTGATTATCAAAAAGCCCAAAACGCCAAGCAGCAGGCCGCTGACGACTTAACCAAGTCTTATGAAGACGCTTTTAACAGTATCGCTAACACTTTTTTGAATTTGCCGACTATCGTGACCAAATTAAACGACATGCTGTACAGTTCGGAAATCGCCGCCGCCGATATTTCTTTGTCTAATCAATGGAATATCGCGGCTTTGATGAATACCACCCATCAGGACAATCAACTCGGTTTGTTGTCTTTTCAAAATTCGGCCGAAAGCGATTACAAAACGGCGCGCGGCGATTATGACGCTAACACCCTGTCCTATAAGAATGTCAGCCGTTATTCCGATCGGGCCGCCATTGAAGAAGTTTTGAACCAAACTCTGGAAACGGTGAAAGCGGTGGCGCAAGCGGCCAAAAGTCAAAGCAATTATTTTGACGCCTGGGTTGACTATCGCTCCAAACACAGTCAGCCAACCTTGGCCAAAGTAACTGCCTACCAAAGCAATTTAAGCACCTACACCGGCCAAATTAACAGCAGTTTATCCTCCTTGCTGGCGGCGCAAAGCGTTATTCAAAACGATAAAGACGCCGTTAACGACGCCCAAAGCGCTTTGGACCAGCTTGATCATAACCAGCCAGTGGATTTGGCGGCGGCCAGGGCCAGTGTGGATGAGCGACAAAGTTCTTTGGATCAGTTACGAGCCGGAGCCGACCCCCTGGATATTCAAAGCCAGCAATTATCCATCGTCCAGCGGCAAAACGCCGTGGCCGACGCCTATCAGCAGTTAGCCGATTATTCAGTTAAAGCGCCTTTCGCCGGCAAGGTGGTGAATTTGAAGGTTAACAAGGGCGACAGTCTGTCTTCGGGCGCGGTTTTAGCCACTTTGCTGACACCACAGCTTATGGCGGAAATTTCTTTAAATGAAGTTGACGCCGCCAAAATCGCGGCCGGTCAAAAAGCCACTTTGACTTTTGACGCTTTGCCGGATTTAACCATCACCGGCGTTGTCGGTTCGGTTGACGCCATCGGCACGGTGTCGCAGGGCGTGGTGACCTATAATGTCAAAGTCGCTTTAGACACCCAGGATGATAAGGTTAAACCGGGCATGAGCGTTTCCGCCAGCATCATCACCGCCATCAAACAGGATGTTTTGGTGGTTGACAATTCGGCCGTCAAAAACGCCGGTTCGGCTTCTTATGTGGAAATTCCGGCCGCGGCAGTGGATAATCAAACCGTGGCGCAAAGCGCCGCCAACGGCATTGTTCTTAATCAAACTCCCCTCAGGCAAACGGTGCAACTCGGTTTGGCTAACGATACCCAAACCGAAATCGTTTCCGGTCTAAACGAGGGGCAGGTGATTATCAGTCGCGTCATTAGCGGCGTCACAGCCGCGACGGCCGCCACCGGCAACAATTTGTTTAACTTCGGCGGCAATCGCGGCGGCAGTTTTAACGGCGGCAATCGGGCCGTTATCGGACGATAAGGATCTGTCGCCCCGTACGCTTCGGGCGGTATTTTTTCAAACCGTTTAATGCCTTATTTTTTTAGATTATTTTATGGCTTTAATCGATTGTCGCGACATCAGCAAGATTTATCAAAGCGGCCGGGTGGAAACTTTCGCCTTGAAAAAAATTTCTTTTGTCATTGAGGAGGGGGAGTTTGTAGCCATTATCGGGCCGTCCGGTTCCGGTAAATCGACTTTGATGCATATTTTGGGCGCCTTGGACACGCCGACCTCCGGCCGTTATTTATTGGGCGGAGATGACGTTTCCCGTTTGTCCGAAGACGCTTTGGCCGACATCAGAAAAAATAAAATCGGCTTTGTTTTTCAATCGTTTAATTTGTTGCCCCGCGCCTCGGTTTTGCGCAATGTCATGTTGCCCTTGGTTTACGCTGAAGTTCCTTTGACCGAGCGCGTCAAACGGGCCAAAATCGCTTTGCGTCAGGCCAGTCTGGATGAATCGCATTTTTATCACCTGTCCAATCAGTTGTCCGGCGGTCAGATGCAGCGCGTGGCCATTGCCCGCGCTTTGGTTAATAGCCCGTCTTTGCTTTTGGCCGATGAGCCGACCGGCAATTTAGACACCAAAACCGGCGAAGTGGTTTTAAAAACTTTCAGAGAATTAAATCGCCAGTCCGGCCACACCATTGTTTTAATCACCCATGAATCAGAGGTGGCTCATTACGCCGACCGTGTCATCGCCATCCGCGACGGCGAAATAGTGTCCGACAAGAAACATTGAATAAACAACATAAAATAATTTTCAACTTGTCATTATAGCATCGGGCATTTGACATTGATTTGAAATTTGGCATTCGGATTTTGATATTAAAAAACGCATCACAAGATAAGTGGCGAGTAATCGTTGGCTAAAATTATGAAATATTCCGATTTATTTGAAGAAACCAGTTCGGCTTTGCTGGCTAATAGAATCAGGTCCGGTTTGACGATTTTGGGCATCGTCATCGGCATCGGTTCGGTTATCGCCATGGTGGCCATCGGTCAGGGCGCCCAGTCCGCCATCCAATCCAGCATCCAATCTTTGGGCTCTAATTTGATTATGGTTATGCCCGGCGCTCAGCGCGGACCCGGTTATCAAGTCAGCCAGGGTCGAGGCAGCGCCACCACCCTGACCATGGCCGACGCCACGGCCATCGTCGATGAATTGCCGCAGGTCAAGGGCGTGGCGCCGGAATTGTCGGGCCGCTATCAGGTGGCGGCCAAAGGCGCGAACGCCAACACCAGCGTGGACGGCGTAACCCCGTCTTACCCGGCCATTAAAAATTTGGAAGTGGATCAGGGTTCGTTCATTACCGACCAGCAGCAAAACGGTTTATCCAAGGTGGCGGTGATCGGCCCGTCGGTGCGTGACGATTTATTCGGAACGGATGGTCAAGCTGTCGGCCAGGCCATTCGCATTAAAAATATCAATTTTCAGATAATCGGCGTGACCAAGACCAAGGGCGGCAGCGGTTTTAACAATCAGGACGACATGATTTTCGTGCCACTGTCAACGGCTCAGCAGTATTTGGCCGGCGACAGTCATGTCAGCTTGATCAATGTTCAGGCCGACAACGAGCGGGCCATGACCGGTTTACAGCAAGACATCACCTCTCTGCTTTTGGCCAGACACAACATCGGCGATCCGGCTTCGGCTGACTTCAACATCATGAATCAGGCCGATGTCATTGCCACCGCCTCTTCCGTCACCAACACCTTTACCACCTTACTCGGTTCGGTGGCGGCCATTTCCCTGATTGTCGGCGGCATCGGCATTATGAATATGATGTTGACCACGGTCACGGAAAGAACCAGAGAAATCGGTCTGCGTAAAGCCATCGGCGCCAAACCGCGCGATATCAATCGGCAGTTTTTAACCGAAGTGATGTTGACTTTTTTGGGCGGCATTTTCGGCGTTATTTTCGGGACTGTGATCGCCTGGGGCGTCAAGCAGTTCGCCAATATTACCACGCAGGTGTCCGGCTTTTCAATTTTACTGGCTTTTGGCGTGTCGGCGGCCATCGGCATTATTTTTGGTTACTATCCGGCCCGCCGCGCCGCCAAGCTGAATCCGATTGAAGCGTTGCGATATGAATAGATTATTGAAAAATTTTTAGGTGAATAACAATTTAATTTATAAAACAATGAGGGGGTTTAAAAATTATAAATTCATAAATTAATTAAAACATCTATGTCTAAATTGACCAGCGGGCGGCGGATCGCGGTTGCGGTCTTGATTGTAATCGTGGGCGTCGGTTTATTTTACGGCGGTTTGGTGTATGGCGGGAACTTAGTTAAAAACAGCCGCCCGGGCGGCGGCCAGTTCGCTCAGCCAGCCGGCAATGGCGTCAGAAGGCAGTTTGCCGGCGGCGCCATGGTTAACGGCGCGGTTTTAAGCAAAGATGAACAAAGCATAACCGTGAAGTCGCGCGACGGCGGCTCCAAAATCGTCTTTTTTTCGCCCAAAACCAAAATTTTGAAATCGGTTGAGGGCTCCGTTGATGATTTGACGGCCGACAGCAATGTGACTGTGAGTGGTCAAAATAATCCCGACGGTTCGGTGGCGGCCGAGATGATTCAACTGCGTCAGGATCAGGCGTTTTTTGGCAGCGCTACCGGAACTCCCGATGCGGACAATCAGCGGCCAGGCGACGCCAGAGTCGGACAATAACCTGTTGACAACTAAAACCAAGGACCGACAGACGCCTTTAAAAAAATGTTGGTTTTGCCTTGGTTTTTTTAAAAATTATTTTTTGCTAACAAAACAATCAATTTAATTTTTGCTATTTTTTGTTTAACTTTAAATATTTTTTTTAAAAAATACTTCCTTGAAAATCAATCTTGCCATTTTTTCAGTTTTTTGCATAAGCCCCCCACAAGAAAAACCTTAAAAACATTGAGCATTTGTTTTGGTTGAGCTATAATGAATTTAGCTATCAATTTTTTAACAATTAATTAAAGTTCCGCGGTCCGGATTAGTTTCCGCGAGCGGACTGTAAAAAATTATGAAAATGACCAAGTCGCAAATTTTGGAAGCTCTGGCAGGGGCCACCAACATGTCCAAGAAAGATGTCAACAATTTTTTGACTGAAATGGCCGAACTGGCTTATAAGGAAGTCAAGAAAAACAGCGAATTCGTTGTGCCCGGTTTTGGCAAAATGGTGAAAGTGCATCGCAAAGCCAGACAGGGTCGTAATCCGGCCACTGGCGCCTCCATTCAGATTCCGGCCAAGACCGTGGTCAAATTCCGCTTGTCCAAGGCCGCCAAGGAAGCCGTTTTATAAATTTGATTTATTGACAAAAGGCCCGGGCCAGGCGCTCGGGCCTTTTCATTGCGAGCGATTGTCTGATGTCATGCCCGCCCCGTATCAAGCGCGGGATAAACTCCCGCGGTTATCCAGAGTTAAGTTTCCAAACATTGTTTTATCTGTAGACTCTGTCCCCGCTTGCGCGGGGATGACAGAGAATTGACGGGCGTGACAAAATAACATTTTTGTTGAACAAAACTTCTTTGACTTTATTTTGTTTTTATGCTAAATTTCAGGTGATTTATGGCTTTCTGAAGAAAGTCTTTTTAAAATAATAATTTTATTTAATATTAGCGTAAATTTATAGAATATTCATTAGAACGGCTTGATTGGCTGATTTTTAGCCACCCGGCTGTTTAATCAAACTGTAACACTCGCCAATATTTGTCGTATTATTATATGACGGCTGACAATAGCCAAAAAGAAGCCGGCGCGCCGAGTGATCGGTCGTTATGGCTCAGCTTGAAAAAATACCAGGATAAGCAGGCCTTTTTGGCGGCTTATGATTTATATTTTGATCAGATTTTTCGTTTTTTGTTATTCAAAGTCGGCAACCGCGAAGAAGCTCAGGACTTGACCTCCTCCACTTTTTTAAAATGCTGGGGTTATGTCTTGGAAGGCAAGCTGAAAGGTGAGTGCGGTTACCACAGTTTAAAGGGATTTTTATATAAAATTGCCCGCAATCTGACCATTGATTACTACCGACAAGCCCGACCGCAAGTCGGTTTGGCCGAGGCCGAGGAGTTGGCCGACACCGTTGACTGGACGGCTGTTATAGATCAGCGGGACCAATGGCGGTCAGTGGCCCAAAAATTACAGGCCTTAAAAAGCGAATATCGTGCCATTTTGGTGCTTAAATATGTCAACGACTTGTCGGTGGCCGAAATCGCGGCTGTTTTGGACAAGACCAAGGGCAATGTCAGGGTAACGATTTTCCGCGCCCTGGAAGCTCTGAAAAATTTAATGAGCGACCATGACTGACAAAGAATTGTTAAATCAATTGAATAAATTGCGACAAGTGGTTCCGTCGGCCGAATTCAAGGCGGCCAACCGTCAACTGTTGTTGTCGCAAATCGCCCAGGGACAAAAGGTGACGTCTTTGGGGTTCGCGGCCCGCTTGAACATTGCGTTCAGTCGGCTGTTGCAGCCCTCGGCCGTGGCCGTGATGATTGTCCTGTTTTTTGCGGTTTCCGGAGTTTGGGGCTGGAACGCTTCGCAGGCCGCCAAGCCCGGCGATTCCTTGTATTTGGCCAAAAAACTGGCTGAACGTGCCAAATTATTAGTTACCATGGATGAAAAGGGCAAATCTCTCTTAAACCTGGAATTTGCCGCCAATCGCTTGCAGGAAATGGCGGCCTTGGATTCGGACGACAACCGGCCGGTCCAGGAAACTTTGAAAAATGATTTTAAAAAAGAAATCGGTCAGGTTAAAGATCGCTTGGCCAAAAACAATCAAGCGCCGGCGTCTGATCGGTCCCAAGATTTTCAAAGCGCCGATCAGGGCAAGGATAATGTCAAAATCGATATAGCCGTGCCCGGCCGCCAGACCGCCACTTCCACCGAGCAGAAAGTAGGATTGGGCGAGGTTCTGGAAGAGGCCGAGAAATTGTTTGACAGCGGCGCCTATGATCAGGCCGCCTACAAGCTGGATGAAGCCAACAAGATGATCAAGTGAAATTTATGATTCACAACTCATAATTTAAAATTTATAAACTAAATTAACTTAGTGTGTAGTCGTTAGTCCCGCTTGGCGGGCCTGACGACTCCGCGCTAAGCGGAGGGCGACGAAATGATAAAGGTCGGCCGCGGCCCTTTCGGGCTTCGGATTTCGTTGACAATTAACTAAACATTCTGCAAGCGGTTAGATCGATCAGCTTGTTCTCCGCATTGAGTTGATAAATGCGGAAATGAATTCCCATGCAATTTATTCCCATTCGTTAACTGAATGCGGAGAAAAAGGGATATCCTATCGATTTAGTCAAAAAAAGCAGAAAAACAGCACAAACATTTATGATTAGACTGAAAAAAATGTTGACTGTTGGCGTTTTATCCATGACTGTTTTGTCCATGACTATGGTGGTCAGTCCGGTTTCGGCCGCGACTACTTTGGTTAGCGGCGATTTGGTCATGAAGTCTCCGTCTAAAGCCGGCGACGCGGTTTACGCCTATGTCAACGGCGCTATCAGCCCCTTCCCGAACGAGGAAACATATAAAACCTATTATATGTTGGCGAGCGGTAAGGCCGACTGGAGCGGCATTAAGAAAATTACCCAGGCCGAGTTTGACACTTTGAGCTTCGGTAAAAACGTGGTGTATCGCCCCGGCACCGCCTTGGTTTCGTTCTCGGACAATCCGGGCGTGAGATACGCGGTGGAACCGGGCGCCGTTATCCGCAAAGTGAGCGACACTGTGGCCGCTTCTTTGTATGGCGCCAACTGGTCGTCCATGGTTTATACCGAGACCGGTTATTTGCGCGACAACTACACCATCGGCTCCGACATGACCGCCGACGACTATCCGGCCGGCGCCGTTTTGAGCAAGGGATCAAGTTTGTATTATTACGACGGCACCAATTACCGCCAATTCGCCAATGAGGGCGCTTTGGTGGCCAATGACTTCAACACCAAGTTCGTGGTGACAACCACCAAGGACATTACCGCCGGTGGCACCGCCATCAGCGGCGTGGAGAGCGCTTTGGCCGGTATCGCCGTTAAGACTACCAGTTCCACCGGTCCCGCGACCGGCACCGGTTCCGGTTTGACTGTGGCTTTGGCCGCGGACACTCCGGCCGCCGCCACTTATATCAGAGATAACTCCAACGCCGCCCCTTATCAGGCGCAGCTGGTGGCTCCTTTCACCAAACTTAATTTCACCGCTTCCGCTGACGGCGACGTCGTGGTAACGACCGTGAAATTGACCCGCGGCGGCATTTCCGCCGACACCGATTTGAGCAATGTTTATCTCTACGACGGCACCACCAAGCTGGCCGAATATACTTCTTTTTCCAGCAAAGTGATTACTTTCACCAATACTGCCGGCTTGTTCACCGTGACCAAGGGCACCACCAAAACCATTACCGTGAAAGCTGATATTGCCAACAATTTAACCGTTTACGCTTCCACCGTTTCCGGTATTGTTTTGGGCGTGAACGCCGCCGCCGACATTGTGGCCGGCACGGCGACCGTGTCCGGTTCTTTCCCGATGAACGGCAACTCCATGGCGGTTGGCACCGTGTCTGACTTGGGCTATTTGAACATTGCCACGGTCAACACCACCAACTTCCCGGCGACCATTGATCCGGGCGTGACCGGTCAGGAATTGTTCAGATTCAATGTGACCGCTAACGATCAGCAGATGAACATCGAGAGCATTAAGTTGACTGTCGTCGGCACCGTTAGCAGCAGCGACATTACCAACTTGATGTTAAAAGACACCACCGGCACCCAGATCGGCTCCACGATCACCGCCATGCCCACTTCCAAGGAATTGGTGTTTGACGCCACCGCCAGCCCGTATGCCATCACCAGCGGTCAAACCAAAACTTTGATCGTTTACGGCGATGTGCCTCTCGGTTCCGGCAGGGCTTTCAGATTCACCATCAGAAAAGTGTCTGATGTGGTGGCCAAAGATAACGGTTACGGCATCTACACCGCTCCGTCTTACAACAGCGCCGCCTTTACCATTGTTGATCCTGACGCTTCCGGCGACGGCACCAACATGAATAACGGCACCATTACCGCCGGTTTGGCCACCGATACTCCGGTGAACAGCGTGGCGGCCGGCGCCACCGGTGTGACTATTGCCAAATACACTTTGAAAGCCAATGGCGAAGATGTTAAGGTTAATACCCTCTACATCGGCACCGATCATGGCGGCGGTTCCGAGGCCTTCAAAAATGGCAAATTGTTGTGGAACGGCTCTCAGGTCGGTAGCACCGATTCGCAAGTCGACGATGACGACACCCCGACCGCGGGCGGCGTTTCTTACACCGTCAATCAGGTCATTCCGGCCGGTCAAACCGTGGTGGTCAGTTATGTGATTGACACCATCGATTACGCCGCCGCCACCACTGACTTGTCCAGCGATACCGTAGTGGCCGACTTGGTGGCTTCCACCACCGACGCCACCGGCCAATCTTCTTTGGCTAATGTAGCTATTACCGGCGTCACCGGCAAGACCTTAACTCTTAACGCGGGTACTTTGGTTGCCACCAAAAATCTGGCTTTCGCCGATATGGCGACCGCCACTCCGACCGGCGTTAAAGGTTCCATCGGCGCTAAAGTGGCTTCCTTCATTATCACCGCCGGCACCGGCGAAGGTTCGGCCATCACCCAAATCGTGGTTAGAGACAACGCGGCCGGCGTTGATGAGAACTTCGGCAACAACTTCCAGAACTTGAAGTTGATGACCGGTTCCACTCAATTGGGCGCGAGTATCGGCACTTTGGCTCATGCCGGCAGCGACACCTACACCTTCAATGTCAGTCCGGCCTATTCTTTGGGCGCCGGCCAGCAGATGGTGGTTGATGTTTACGCCGACATTTTGTCCAACGCCACGGGTTACATTACCAGCGGCAACGCCACCGGTTTGGAATTCGCCAGCGTGACCGGCACCGGTTTGTTGACTTCAGCCGCTACCACCGATACGGACACCGCCGGCGTCACGCCTTTGCAGAAGATTTATATCTCTGCCAACGGCAACTTGACGATTACCGCCAATCCGATTACGGACTTCCAGGCGGTTATGGGTTCAACTGACAACACCATCGGTTCCTTCAACTTCATTGCCAACGCCTCGTCTGAAGATTTGAGCGTGTCGGTAATCAAGATTACGGCCGATGCCCGTTCCGCCAGTTTCTCCAATGTCAAGTTTTATGACGACACCACTTTGTTGGGCACCGTTTCTTCGTTTAATTCCAGTCATATCGCCACCTTGAATCTGGCTACCGCCTGGACGATTGCCAAGGGCAAGACCAAGATTTTGACTGTCAAAGCCGATGTCAATAGTTCGGCCAACGCCACTTCGGCTTCGGCCACGGCGTTCAGCATCGCCAACAGCGATTCCATCACTACCATTGGTATCGGTTCGGGTCAGGCCATCACCGAGACCGTGGGCACCGTGAGCGGCGCTTCCGTGACTCCGGTGAATGCCAAGCTGACCATTAGCGTGTCTCCCAACAGTCCGTCGGGCGCGACCACCGGTCAAGCCGGACAAACCGTGGCGATCTACAACTTCGCCAACAGTTCCGTGGCCGGTCAGACCATTACGGTCAAGGATATAGCTTTGACTATGTCCACTTCCGGCAGCTGGACTCAATGGGCCAACGGTTCCAGTAAGTCCATCACCGTCCGCAGAGACAGTGCCAGTGGCACTCTCTTGGGCACCAGCATTTTGCAGGGTTCCCCGATTTCCATCGCGGCCGGAGCCTGGGCTTCCGGAGCCGGTCAGACGTCAGGCAGTTCAACTTTGACTGACTTTGATGTTCCTGCCGGTGGCAGTGGCGTCAACTTGTATGTCATCGCGGATACTTCCAACGCCCCGGCCACTACCGGTAAAGTGTCAACTTCTTTGGCAGCCGGTTCGGTGACCTGGTCCGATGGCACGACCGCGGGCGCGGCTATTACCTCTTGTAATTCCCTGCCGCTCAACAGCGGAACGCTGTCCTACTAAGCCGATATTTACCGACTTGGTAACGGCGATCTAGTCGCATACGGTTAGACGCGACAAAAACCCCGTCTCTTACGAGAGACGGGGTTTTGTGTCACCCCCGCGGCGGGGACGAAGCAATCCCGCGACCCCCTGTCATTGCGAGGACCCGCCCGCGGCGGGGACGAAGCAATCCCGCGACCCCCTGTCATTGCGAGGACCCGCCCGCGGCGGGGACGAAGCAATCCCGCGACATTTGATTTTTCACTCCTCCTATACTAAAATTACCCCAAACCTTTTTATGAAACGAGAATTTCGTTTTTATGTTTACATTTTGACAAATAGGCGTCATACTGTTCTTTATACGGGAGTTACCAATAATATTTGGCAACGCCAATTCTATCACCAGACTAAAGTAAGTTCGACCGGTTTTACGGCGCGTTATAATGTGGACTGCCTGGTTTATTATGAAACTTTTACCAATATCAGGACTGCTATTGCCAGGGAAAAACAAATCAAAGCCGGTTCCAGGCAAAAGAAAATAGATTTAATTAACGGTTTAAATCCAGAGTGGCGAGATTTGGGGGAGGGGTATTTGTAATTCATGGGATTGCCGCGCCCCTCGCCAGCTCGGGGCTCGCAATGACAATTAAAACTTATGTCGCAAAAAATTTATCTTAAAATTTTACAATGGGGCGTTTTTCTTTCTTTTTTGGGCTTTTTTTTGGTGAATAACGATTGGTTGTATCCCTATTCCACGCCCAAGCAGATTTTTTTCAATATTTTAATGGAAGTTCTGGCCGTCTTTTGGCTGGCGGCGATTGTCAAATATCCGGCTTTGCGGCCGAAAAAATCCTGGCTGACCATTGGTTTGGCGGCTTGGTTGGCCATAACCTTAATCACTTGTTTCACCGGCGCTGATTTTAATTTGAGTTTTTGGGGCGACGCCAATCGCATGCTGGGCTGGTTTCATTTGGCCCACTTTTTTATTTTTTATTTAATACTGATTACGGCTTTCCGAGAGCGCCGGGATTGGCAAAAATTGTTCGACCTGTCGTTGATAACGGCTGTTTTGTTGGTCGTTTACAGCTTGATTAAAACGCCGGAAAGCGTGACTGATCCGAACAGCACGGTGAATATGAGTAATAACATCAGCAGTTTGGGTAATGCCACTCATGTGGCCGGCGTCATGATGATGAGTTTTTTTATCGCCCTGTTCAGTTTATGGCGCGCCCGCGCGACTTACGCCAAATGGCTTTACGCCGCGGCCGGATTGATAATTTTGGCAGGATTTTTCTATGCTGATGTTTCCGGTTCGCAGGCCGGTTTGGCTGTCGGCCTGGTTTTGTTCGGACTGCTTTACGCTTTTTTGGCCGGCGGCAAAAAAACCAGACGCCGGACTCTGATCGGTGTCGGCGCTTTTGTAACCGTTGTCGCCATTTTATACGGTTGGCGTCAGCAGCCCTTTATGGCCAATCGTTTCGGCAAGTTGTTCCGCGATTTTTCTTTGCAAAATACCAATTTGAATACGCGGCTTTACGCCTGGCGGGCCGGCTGGCAGGGGTTTTTGGCCAAGCCGATTTTGGGCTGGGGTTATGGCAATTTTAGTCTGGTTTATGACAAATTTTTTGACGGCGGTTACTATCGTTACACCATGCAGGAAGAATATTTTGATCGTTCCCACAACAATCTGATTGATTGGGCCAGCACCACCGGCGTTGTCGGTTTGGCCGCTTACCTGTTGATTTTCGCGGCCTGGGGTTATTATTTGATCAAGGGTTACCGGCAAAAAAAATTCTCCTGGCTGGTCCTGGCCACCGCGGCCTCGGCCATGACCGCTTATTTTATCCACAACTTGGCGGTCTTTGATTTTTGGGGCAATTATTTTTTGTGGTTTATGCTTTTGGCTGGCGTCTGGATTCTTTTTGACAAACGGGAACTGGAAAATAAAGCGACTGTCGGCCAAGTTAAAAATGCGGAAATCGGCGTTTGGCTGGGCGCCGGCATCGCGGCCGTATTTTTAATCGTCCACTATAATTTGGCTTTTGCCCAATCTTTCAGAGACACCATTCGTTTGACCGACTTGTTGCGCGAAGCGCCGGCTGGTCAGGATTTGTTGGCCATGAGCGGCAAAACTTTCCAGAAGTCCGCGGCCATGGACAGAAGCGGTATTGACGCCGTTTCCGACTACGTGACCGGCCATACCGAAACCATAGACAACGTCAGCCGGGCCGACCAAAAACAATTTTTTGATTATCTGATCGCCTTGAACAAAAAAGTGGTCGCCTTTAATCCGAATAACAGTTTAAGCCAGGCGCGTTTGGTCAGAACCCTGATGACCGCCTGTTTGAATCTTGAGGACAAGAGTTATTGCCAGCAAAGTTTCGATCCGACCGCCAAATCCCTGGCCACCGGCGGCCAGCACATTCCGGTTTATCGCATGAAAAGCACCGTCCAACTTTATTTGGGCGATACGGACGGGTCCATCGACACCCTGCAACAAGCCCTCAAAATTTACGATCAATACACTGAAGTAAACTGTCAGTTGGCCAGAATTTACATTAAGTTAAGAACCGCCACGCCCGAAGACCGCGCGGCCGGAGCCGACTATATGAAAAAATGCGTGGCCGAAGGCGGGGGCAAGGATTTTGTTCAGGGCAATGACCAAACTTTGTCATCGGCCTATAAACAAGCCCAAGAAACAATCAAAACCGAAGTCGCCGATCAAAACGCCAACGCCAAAACCAAGCAGTATATTGACTTGCTTGATCAGGCCCTGCGCCTGAAAGGCCAGGGCGATCAGGGTAATCGCGACGCCTATTATCGGGCCATTGATTTGTGGAAACAAGCGGCGGCCCTGACCGATAACAAGGTCTGGATTCCTTTGGTGAATATCGGCAACACTTATAAAATATTGGGCGACTTCACTCAAGCCGAGGACAATTATAACCGGGCCCTGTCTTTGGCCAAAGACTCCACCATCTATTTGCAAAAGATAGATTTGTATCAGGTTTACATGAAAAAACCGCCGGAGGAGACCAGGCGGCTTTATCAGGAGGCCTTAACCGTTGTAGTGGTCGACAATGGCAATTTGATGATCGGTTACGCCGCCTTTTGCCGCGACAACGGTTACCTGGAAGACGCGCTTCAGGCCTATCAGAGTTTGTCCAAGAGCTTTCCCGATCAAGCTGTGTTTCGCGATGAGATCAGCAAGCTGCAAGCTAAATTAAAGCGGTAATGTCCCAAAAAATTCTCAAACTCATTCTTAAAATCGGCGTCGGCTTGAGTTTTTTGAGCTTTTTTCTGGTCAGTAATCGTTTATATTTTCCTTATGTCACGCCCAAACAACTGTATTTCAACGCCGTCGTCGGTATTTTATTTTGGTTTTGGTTCTATTTGATAGTCAAATATCCGGAAACCAGGCCGCGTTTATCTTTAATTACTATCAGTTTATTGGTTTGGCTGACGGTGTTATTGGCTTCGGCCGTGGCCGGCGTGGACTTTAATTTGAGTTTTTGGGGCGATACCGAAAGAATGCTGGGGTGGTTTTCCCTCCTGCATTTTTTTGTTTTGTATCTGATTATCATTACGGTTTTTCGCTCCAAAAAAGATTGGCAATGGCTTTTGTCGGGCGTGGCGGCGACGGCTGTCGCCATTGCCGCTTACGCCCTTCTGACCATGCGCGGCCAACAATATCAGGGCAATGTCAACCTGTCTTCCAATATCAGCACTTTGGGCAACGCGACTTATGTGGCCGGCGTGATGTTGTTCGCTGTTTATTGGTTGCTGTATTTATGGCCCCTGACTCGCCATTATTTAATAAAATTTTTTTACGGCTGCGGTTTGGCTGTCGTTTTGGCTGGTTTTATTTACGCCGATGTCTCCGGTTCGCAGGCCGCTTTGGTAGTGAGTTTATGGCTGGGTCTGATTTTGGGTGGCTGGCTGGCCAAAAGCGCGCGGCAAAGATGGCGGGTTTGGGGAGCGGCCGCGTTGACGTTCGTTGTGGTGTCCGCGGCCTTTGTTTGGCCGAATTTGCCTTTTAATCCTTTGCGTTCGGCCGCCAGTCAGTTTAGCGCCGGCAATGTCAGTTGGGAGGCCAGGACTTTTGCCTGGCGGGCCGGCTGGCGGGGCTTCTTGGACAAACCGATTCTGGGTTATGGCTGGGGCAATTTTTCCACGCCTTTTGATAAATATTTTCAAGCCGGCTTATACCGCTGGACGCCCAACGAAGAATATTATGACCGAGCGCACAACATGATTATTGAGATGCTGTCCACGGCCGGCATCCTTGGTCTTTTGAGTTATTTGTTTATTTTTGCGGCCGTGGTTTGGAGCTTGTGGCGCGCCTGGCAACAAGAACGGGTGAAAACTTGGGCCATGATCACCCTGCTGGCTCTGTTTACTGCTTATTTCATTCATAATCTGGCGGTTTTTGACTCGCTGGCCAATTATGTTTGTCTGATGGTGGCCTTGGCTTTAGTGACCGCGTTGACCGCCAAGCCGCATCAAGAACCGGAGAAATTGCCCCCTCCGACTCGCGCCATTAAAATTATCAATATTGTTAATTTGTCGGTCATGGGCTTGTGTCTGGCCTGGCTTTTATATTACGGCGCCTGGCGGCCGTTTTTAATGTTGAAGACTTCGGTGGAAGCCGGTCGGGCCTGGGGAGAACAAAGCCCTGCCAAATTTTTAGAACTCTATAACCGCACCCTGTCTTATCACACTCCCCTCGATCGGGACATCCGCACTTTTTTTATCGGTTTGGCGCTCAACAACGCCACTCATCTGGGGGATTTTTCCAAAGAAGAATTGACTGATTTTTTGTTGTCTCTGCTGGAAAACAGCCGTTTGAACGTCGCCCTCAATCCTCATGATTATTTGCTTTTAACTTATCGCGGCCAATTGATGTATATGGTGTCCGCCGTCACCCGCAATCAATTTTGGCAGACCGAAGCCCTGGGCGCGCTGAATCAGGGCATTGCCAACGGCGGCCAGCACACGGTTGATTATTGGGTCAAAGGCAATATTTTGCAGTCAATGGAACGTTTTGATTTAAGCGCCGCCGCCTGGCGCGAATTATTAAGTTTTCGCCCTGATTACAGCCGGGTTTATTGCCGTCTGGCGCAAGCCGAATTGCGGGCGGCCAAAACGGCCGATGAAGCGGCTAAGTGGAATAATGTGGATGATTGTCTGGATCAGGGGCAAATCAAGGATTTAGGACGGGGTGATTATTTGCGGGCGGCCAGCAAACATTATCAATCAACCGGAGACATGGTGCGTTGGCAAAAATTACAGACGGCGATCTTGGCTAAATAACCGCAAGATGATATAATTTGTTTTAAGAAGAAAACTGTTGAACACCACGAGATTAAGGATATTAAAATTAAAAATTACAAAATTAAAAATTGTTCCTATGCCTTCTTTTCAGCCGTTTATTCAACGGGCCGGCGATAAATCAACCACCATCACGGCCGTAAAAACTTTGGGCGGCGCCATGGCGGAGCGTTTGCGTCAGTCCGGCGTTAATCCCGACGTTAAATTAAGACGGCAACAACGTTGGTTGTTTTACGCCATTTTCGTGGTCTTGTTTTTGGCCGGATTGATTTTCGTTTTGAAAGTTTACGCCGATAACACCAAACTGGTCGGCGATGTTGATAATTTGAACGCCACTTTAACGCAGAAAAATCATGATTTGGAACAGGTGCGGTCGCAATTGGCCGAACGCAATCAGGCGGCCGAAGCCGCGGCCGGCAGTTTATCGCAGTTGCAACAGGAATTGGCGAAAAATGTTAGCGATTTGGAGGTAGCCACGGCCAAAAACAAAGATTATGAAACGCAATTAAGCCAGCAGGGCGATTCGGCCGGTCAGGATAAATTATCCCTGGAACGAGCCAAGGCCAATACTTTGAATTTGATTTTGACTTTGGGCACGGAATTGACCGGCGCCGACTTGAATAAAATACCTTTCGCCGATGTCACGGTGGCCGGCACGGACACCGATAAAGACGGTTTGAGCGACGATCTGGAAGCGGCTTTGTCCACCGATCCCTTAAAGCCCGACACCGATAACGACGGTTATTCGGACAAGGAAGAGATTGTCGGCGGCTTCAATCCTTTGGGGCAGGGAGTGTTTAACGCTGACAGTAAGTTTGCCGTCAAGTATCGGGGTCGTATTGTGCTTAACCGTCGCGGCGACAGCTGGTATGCCTGGTATGTGTCTCAAGACGCCAAGCGTTATTATCTGGGCAGTTCCGACAATAAATTCGAGGCCTTGCGACAAAGTGATTACTGGACCAAAGATCAGACGTCCGCGCAACAATAATTTTTCTTTTGCCGATAACCCATTGACCGATGGGTTATTGTGGTTATGATGAGATCGCGGGCGAGGCCTAAAGTCTTTGTCATTCCCACTCCCGTATCGCCGTATGGGATAAACTCCGGCGGGAATTCAGACCGTTGTCCTTAATCAATCCTTTAATTTTTTTAAAGATTCAATCCATGCTATCCGCGTATAATAAATATTACCTCCCGTTTTTAATAGTGTTATTTTTCGCGTCGGTCGGCGTTAAATCAGCTTCGGCTTTTGACAAAACTTTTACCCATCCTTATTTAACCGACGCCCTGGCGAAGGAGTGGAATCGGCGCCATCATAATTTATCCGATCGGGATATGGCGGCTTTGACGCGGGGCAGTCGGGAAGAAGACGAGCCGAACGCGCGCAGTTTAAATCATTTTTACAATCCCTTAACCAGGGAGGGTTTAAGCGTGAGCGGTCTGATTGCCGGTTATGGCGCGCCGGAATGGGCGCAAAGTCGGACTGAACAGTCCGAGCCGTTATTCGGCGGACAATTCACCTGGCCAGAAGCGCTTAACGCTTACCAAACTGGCGATCGGGAGGCGGCTTTTTTGGCTCTGGGTCATGTTTTGCATGTTGTGGAAGATATGGCCGTGCCGGCCCACACTCGCAACGATGAACACCTGGAAGGCGACGGCTTTGAGGATTGGGTGAAAAGCGTAAACGGCGGCGAGACGCCTTTGGCGTTGGATTGGAGCAAGGTGGAACCGTCCGTTTGTCCCACCCTGGCCGCTTGTTTTAACGAATTGGCCTTGTTCAGCAACGCCAATTTTTTCAGCGATGATACCATCGGCGATCAAGAGTTTGCCGCGCCCTGGTCCGGTATGACTTTGGGCGCGGACAATTATGTTTACGCCAATGGCCGGATAGTGGCCTGGTTGGATGGCGTTAATCACCGATTGATTTTGAACGATCGGGTTTGGCGTGAGCATTGGCGCTCCTTGACGCCGCGTTTGGCCGCCGCGGGTTTGCAAATTTTAAATTTATTTTTTAATGCGACCGCGGACAGTCAACCGGCAATCAGCCCGAAGACAAGGGGTCAAATCAGCGCCGGCGGCGTTAAAATCAGCGCCGGCGAGGCCGCGCCTCATTTTAACTGGCCAACCAGCGAACCGAAACGTCAATCGGTCAAAGATTTGCCCGCTGACTGGTGGCAATTACCGGCTAATCGTTTTTTTCCGGTGATTGATGTTTCGCAAAGTTTTATTACTCCCTGGTTAGGGTCCGGCCAACCCCTAACCTATGCCGTAGCCCCGGCATCGGGCCATGCCGTTGTCGGCGCGCCGGCGGAACCGGGGCCGGAAATTAAAACCGTAGAATCGCCAGAAGAAACAAACGGCGTCGCCGGCGAAGAAAAGGCGGAAACCGTTGTCGATCGGCCGGTTGGCGATGAATTAGCGGATGCCGAAGCGCCGATAGCGGTTTTTAACCAAACATCCTCGGTCGTGGCCGCCGACAGCTTAACTTTGACTTGGAGCGGTTGGGATAATGTCAGTCCCGAAAACGCTTTGTTGTTTTTCTTGTCTTATCAAGTCAATGACGCCGCCCCTTGGGTTGACTTGTTAAATGAATCAGCCACCACCAGCTTAACCATCGCCAATGACTGGCCGGAAGAAAGTCGTCTGACTTTCAAGCTGCGGGCCCGCGACGCGGCCGGCAATTTAAGCGAGTCGCGAGCCGCCAGTTATCTACTGTTTCGCGCCAACGGCCACAATGCTTTGCTGACGGAAAAACTGGAGCATTTGTTTCATTTTTCCGAATGTCGGGGTTTGACGGCAGCCGACAGTTTGGGTGAACGAGTTCTGGATCAGCGCGCCGACTGGGTGGCCGGACGTTGGGGTTGCGGTGTTCGTCAAAGTTATGAAGAAACAGAGGCCGACGGCTTGAATTTCAGTCAACCGTTGGCCGCGAGCGGCTTGACTTTGAGCTTTTTCTATCATGATGTGTCTGATTTTCCCAGAACGCACAGCCGCAACCGTTTCGTGCTGTACAGCCAGGACCTGAACGTGGTGAATGATTGGGTATTGGCCGCTCTGCCAACTTTGTCAGGCACGGAAGTTTACGTTAACGGCCAACGCTATCGTTTGCCGGCTCTGCCGGAAGATCACGATTGGCATCAGGTGGCCGTGGTGGTCAACGCCGATTATTTGGCCTATTATGTGGATGGCGCGTTAACGGAACAAATTTTGGGAGATTTCGCTCCGGCCAGTCCCGTCAGGGGCTTGAGCATTGTCGGAGAAAACGCGCCCGGCGAATTTGACGAGGTGGCCATTTGGAGCCGATCTTTGCTAAGCCCGGAAATTGCCGGGCTGGCGACCGTTAATGAGCCCTTGAAGCCCTATGAGCAAAATTAAACAATTATTTTTTCACCCGACTTTTGTCAAATATGTTTTGACCGGGCTGGTGGTGACGGCGGGCGAGCTGGGCCTGCTGTATTGGTTGGTGCAGGATCGGCATTGGTGGTATCTTCCGGCCTCTTCCGTGTCTTTTTTGACAAGCTTGATAATTTCTTTTTTTCTGCGCAAGACCTTGGTGTTTAAAAACTATTTATGGTCGGCCTGGCCGCGCCAGTTATTTTTTTACGCCCTGGTTTGGATAATTGACTTGTCTTTGAACGCCGGCATGATGTTGATTATGGTGGAATGGCTGGGCCTGAGTTATTGGGTGGCGCAAATCATTGCCAATATTTTTTTGGGATTATTCGGTTTTGTTTTTAACAAACTGGTTACTTTTAAAAAATTTTCGCGAGCCGAAGATTTGCAGCATCGGCGTTTGTTGGCCGCCATAGGCGAATAAAATAAGCCCGCGTCCGAGCTTTAATTCGTCGATTATTTGTGCTATAATAGCGCATATGCCTCAGGATAAAGACAAGATTATCGGACAAGATAATCTGCTTAAATTTTTTGATAAATTGGCTAATAACGGTGGTTTATTGGCTTTGGGCGGCAGTTTTATTTTTTTGGGTCCGGCCGGCGCCGGCAAAAAGACGCTGGCCAATATTTTAATCGGAAAATTATTATGCCAGGCCAAGCCGGCCGCTCGTCCCTGCGGCCAGTGCGCGTCCTGCCGGCAATTGGCAGCCGGCGTTAACGGCGATGTGTTTTGGCTGTCCCTCGCCGCCGAACAAAAAAATATCGGCATTGAAGAAATCAGGGGGCTTTTGCGCGCCTTGAGTTTAAGCGCTTTGGGCCAGGGTTATCGGGCGGCGGTGATTGACCGGGCGGAAAAATTAAGCCATCAGGCCGCCAACGCTTTGTTAAAAACTTTGGAGGAACCCAATAAAAACACGGTGATTATTTTGCTGACGCAGACCTTGGTTGACTTGCCGGCCACCGTGTTGTCGCGCGGTCAGATTTTTGCCATCAAACCGGTTAACCCGGGAAAAATTTACGATTGGCTGGTAGCCGAGGGCAAAACGCGCGCTCAGGCCAAAACTTTGGCCGGCTTGTCCTTGGGCTGGCCCGGACTGGCGATTAAAATGTCGGACGACGATAATTTTAACAATCACTGGTCAGCCGCCGAATTGTTTTTTACGTTGCTTGGGCAAAATCAAGCGGCGCGTCAGGCCAGTTTGGAAAAATTACCCGCGGCTTTAAGCGGCTCCGAGGTTATTTCTGTCTGGCAGACGGCCTGCCGCGATTTATTGTTGTGGAAATTGTCGGCCGGCGACTGGTTGCGTTACGGCGCTCTGGTTAAACAGTGGGCCGACAAACTGAACACTTCGGTCAAACAAATAACGGCCTGGTACCGTTTGCTTATCCAGGCCGATGATTATTTGGCGGCCAATGTTAACGAGCGGGCGATTTTTGATCAATTGATCGTTAATTTATAAATATGAAAAAATTTTTATTGCTGGCCGCGGCGGCGGTCATAGCCGTTAGCGTGTCCGGCTGCAGTTTGACGATCGGTTCAAATAAAAAAATTGATGAAACCGTGACCGGCGGCATTTTTAAAACCGATGATTTGGGCGCCACTTGGCAGCAGCTGGGCTTGATTCCCACTATCGGCGCCGATAAGCTGAATTTGTATTCCCTGGATACCAGCGTTTTGAAAGTCGATCCGTCTGACGCCAGGGCCTTTTATCTCGGGACTTTTGCCGACGGCATTTTTTACAGTTATGACGCGGGAGCCAGCTGGCTGGTTATGCGCGGTTTGGGGCAAAAAGCCATCGTGGATATTGCCGTTGACCCCAAAGACAAGTGCGTGATTTACGCGGCGACGGTCGGACGGATTTTTAAAACAACAGACTGCGGCCGCGCCTGGGAAGAGATTTATGCCGACAACGTCAAAACCATGATTATTTACGCCGTGACGGTTGATCACTTTAACAGTCAAATCGTTTACGCGGCCAACGCCCGCGGCGATGTCATGAAAAGTCAGGATGGAGGAAAGAGCTGGCGCACCCTGGTTAATTTTGGCGTGGAGGTTAAAAAATTAGTGATGGATCCAGGCAACAGTCGCGTTTTGCTGGCTTTGGCGCGCGGCAAGGGTTTATTTAAAACCGCGGACGGGGGCGCGAGCTGGGAAGATTTGACGCCTCGTTTGCAGCTCGTGAAAGCCGACAAAAATTATCGCGATTTGACGGCTTCGCCGGCCGCCAAGGGGCTCTATTTTTTGGCGGTGGATTATGGTATGTTTAAAACCGCCAATTATGGAGAGGATTGGACCGAAATTAAATTGCTGACGCCGGTCAGACGATCTTATATCAACGCCGTGGCCGCGAGCCCGTTAAACAAACAGGCGATTTATTACGACACCGAAACCACCTTTTACTCCAGCCAGGACGGCGGGGACACCTGGACCAGCCGTCAATTGCCGACCTCTCGTCAGGGTTCGTCAATCTTGGTCAGTCCGGCCAAAGACGGCGCCATTTATCTGGGCACCCGCCGGTAGTAAAAAGTAAAACTGTCAAATTAAGAAACTTTAAATTTTCTTAACCCATAAATATATGAATCAGTATGTTGCCGCCAAGGGAGGGGATTTTGAAAAAATCAAAGAATTTTTTAAGAAGGAATTAGCCGGCGCGCGCACCGGCCGGGCCAATCCCGCTTTGCTGGATAATGTGACCGTGGAGGCCTACGGCAGCCGCAGCCCCCTGAATGCTTTGGCCAATATCAATGTCGGCGATTCGGCTAGTTTGACCATCAACCCATGGGATAAAACCTTGTTGAAAGCCGTGGAAAAGGGAGTGGTGGAGGCGGATTTGGGCGTGGGGGTGGTTAATGAAGGCGATAAAATCAGGATCAGCGTGCCTCGGTTAACCGAAGAAAACCGCCGCGATTTGGTGAAAAAAATCAGCGTCAAACTGGAAGCGGCTCGTGTGGAAATTCGACGTTTGCGCGACGATATCAAATCCGACATCGAGCGGGCTTTTGCCGATAAGGAGATATCCGAAGATGATAAATTCCGTTATATTAAAGAATTGGACGAGGCGGCGGCCGGACGCAATGAGGAACTGAAAGATTTGAAAGACAAAAAAGAGAAGGAAATCATGACGATTTAGTTAATTTAAAATTGTTTAAAAGTTATAAACTCATAAATTATAAATTTTAGTTTATGTTATTAACCATAATAGTTTTTTTCTTAATCCTCGGTTTGCTGGTTTTGGTTCACGAATGGGGGCATTTTTTTTCGGCTCGTCGTTTCGGCGTCAAGGCCGAGGAGTTCGGTTTCGGTTTTCCGCCGCGCTTGGTGGGTTGGTATCGCGATCAACAGGGACGGCGTCGTCAAGTGTGGGGCGATAAAAAAATCACCGATGCCGCCGATACGGTTTATTCTCTTAACTGGATTCCTTTGGGCGGTTTCGTCAAAATCAAAGGCGAGAACGGCGAGGTGAAAGACGCTGATAGTTTTTCGGCTAAAAAAATCTGGCAGCGCGCCGTCATGCTGTCGGCCGGTGTGGCCATGAACATTATTTTGGCAGCCGCTTTGCTTATCGTCGGTCTGATGATCGGTTTGCCGCAAATTTTGCAAGATTTGCCCGCCGGCGTCAAAGTCAGCCGCAGCCAGATTCAGGTGGTGGAAATTTTGCCGGACACGCCGGCGGCCGCGGCCGATTTCCAAGTCGGCGACATTATCGTGGACATCAACGACCAGACTTTCGCCAATTATCAGGACATTCAAAATTTCGTGGCCGATCGCGATAATCAATCTTTGACCTACACCCTGAAACGCGGCGGCGATTTGATCGACAAAAAAGTTACGCCGACCATCATGGCGGCCACCGGTCGCGGCGGCATCGGCATCGGCATCGCCCAAGTCGGTCTGGTGCGTTATCCCTGGTATTCGGCCATCGCGGAAGGTTTGAAATCAACCGTTTTGCTCCTGTGGGCCATTGTGGTCGGTCTCTTGTCACTTCTGGGACGAGTTTTCAGCGGGCATAATGTTTCGGCCGAAGTGGCCGGACCCGTCGGCATCGCCACCTTGACCGGCCAAATGGTGGCCATGGGTTGGGTTTATGTTTTGCAGTTTACGGCCATGTTATCCTTGAATCTGGCCGTGATCAACATTTTTCCCATTCCGGCTTTGGATGGCGGCCGTTTGTTGTTTTTGGCCATAGAAAAAATTAAGGGACGGCCCGTTAAGCCCGCGCTGGAAGCGGTGATTCACAATATTTTTTTCATTCTGCTGCTTTTGTTGATTTTATTGATCACTTTTCAGGACGTGGCCAAACTCGGCTGCCTGACCTGTCAACTTAGGCAATGGTTGAAATTATAAGGTTAAATTTTTAACTTTTAATTAAGTGGTATGAAAATAAATCTCAAAGCCACCAATCTGGAACTGACCCCGGCCATCAGGAGTTATGTTGAGGAAAAAATCAACAAATTGACCAAGTACTTGGGCGAGGTGCGGGCGGTGAGTTGCGATGTGGAAGTTGGCCTGACCGGCCACCATCATCTGAAAGGCGAAATTTTTCGGGCGGAAGTGAATTTGGAATTGCCCAAAGAAATGCTCCGGGTTGTTAAAACCGAAAAAGATTTATATAAAGCCATTGATAAAGTCAAAGATCATTTGGCTCCCATGATCGTCAAATATAAAGAGAAAAAACGCAGCGTTTAAATTTTATGGAGGGAAAAACCGCCGGTTTCACTTTAATGGAAGTTATTTTGGTGATTGTCATCATCGGTATTTTAACCACGATATCGTTTTTGACCTTGATTAACACGCGCTATCGGGCTTTGGATGTCAGGCGTTTGGCCGATGTCAAACAAATCCAATACGCCCTGGACGCTTTTTTGGACATGCACGGCGACTATCCGGAAGATCAGGAATTCGCTCCCGGCACGGCGCTGGTCAGCCGCAACGGCCATGTGACTTTTTTAAACAACATTCCTTCCAATCCCGAGCCGCGCGCTGTTGGTGGTTGCGCGGATGAGGATTATGTTTATCACCAACGCTCCGACGGCAAGAGTTATGTTTTGCAGTATTGTTTGTCAGGCAAAGTCAGCGACCTGGCGCCAGGCGTCTGCCAGGCCATGCCCGGCGCGGTCTGTGTGCAAAACATCATCTGTTCCTGCTCCGATATTACGAAGCCCTGCTGTGGAAACTGCAACACCGGCGATCAGTGCGGCGGCGGCGCCTGGCCCTTGCCGCAAAATTAAAGGGGATTTTAAAATTTTTTATTTTTGACTTTCGGTTTTTGTTCGGGTATAATTAAGTATAGTAAACCTTTGTTGCGGTTAAGTGAAGTTGGCGGCCGTAGAATGTATCTGTGGATTGATGGGAATTTTTAATTTTTAATTTAAAATTTTTAATTAAGGTCTTCGCTTCGTTCATGATTTTTTTAATCCAAGGCATTTTATAAATTACGAATATACGAATAACCGTGATAGATCATTCTTAAATTTTAAATCTATTTATTATTGTTTTTAAATTAAAAATTTTTATGTAAACTTAATCATATGGGAGAAGACAAAAAATTAACCCGCCGCCAGAGGCAAATTCTGGATTTTATCAACGACTTTCAAAACCGCGCCGGTTACGCGCCGACTTTGCGCGAAATCGGTCAGGCCTTTAATTTGTCGAGTCCGGCCACGGTGCATCAGCACCTGGCCACGCTGGCGCAAAAAGGTTTTGTCAAAAACGATTACAACCGGGCGCGTTCCATAGAACTCGTGCCCAGCGGTCCCAACTGGGCCCAGGCCGTGGAGTTGTCTTTGGCCGGTCTGATTACCGCCGGCGAGCCGATTGAAGCTGTGGCCGAGCATGAAACCATTGCCGTGCCTTCGGATTTGGTAACCGACAATTTCAACAGCTATGTCCTGCAAGTCAAAGGCGAGTCCATGGTGGACGAGGGAATTTTGGACGGCGACTATGTGGTGGTGGAACGCAACCCCTCGCCTGATAACGGTGATGTGGTGGTGGCGCTTTTGAACAACACTTACGCCACCTTGAAAAAGTTATATCGCGAGACCAACCGCATCCGTTTGCAACCGGCCAATGCCGCCATGGCGCCGATTTATGTCCGCGATTTGATTGTCCAGGGCGTGGTCAAGGCCGTGATCAGGAAATTTGCCTAAACATTCCGTTCGCCCTCTTTTATAAGGAGGGTAAAAACAAAAAAACGGCTTGAATTGTTTTAATCCAGGCCGTTTTGAGAATTGTTAGTATTTCTTAATATATTATAATTATATCATACTTTAATAAAAAAGTCAAGTGATTATTAAAAATACCTTGTTTTTTGGCCTTTTCTTGCTTTTTTGACAAAAAAAGAGCATCATTATCAACAATGAATCATTTAATTTTTTATGAATTTTTTAAATAAGATATTCGGCGACCCTAATGCCAAAGTGATCAATGCTTTGGAACCCCTGATTGCCAAAATCAACAGCTTGGAGCCGACTGTGGCCGTTTTGTCGGATGAAGAATTAAAAGCCAAAACCGGCGCATTTCGTCAGCGTCTGGGGGTGAGTGTGGCGGACGGCGCCCCGATCAATACTTTAAGTGTTGAGGAAGAGGGCGGGATTTTGGAAGAAATTCTGCCCGAGGCCTTTGCCGTAATTCGCGAGGCCGCCCGCCGCGTTCTGGGCTTAAGGCATTACGACGTTCAGCTTTTGGGCGGCATCGTTTTGCATCGCGGTCAGATTGCCGAAATGAAAACCGGTGAGGGCAAGACATTGGTGGCCACTTTGCCTTTATACTTGAACGCTTTGACCGGCCGCGGCGCGCAGCTGATAACCGTCAACGATTATTTGTCGCAGGTCGGCGCCGGTTGGATGGCGCCGGTTTATCACGCCCTGGGTCTGGCGACCGGCGCGATCATTCATGATCGGGCCCTGGTTTATGATCCGGATTTCACCGATGAAACTCAATTTGACGAACGTTTAAAGCACTGGCGGCCGGCGGAGCGGGCCGCGGCTTACCGGGCCGATATTCTTTACGGCACCAACAATGAATTCGGTTTTGATTATCTGCGCGACAACATGGTCTATCGCCTGGCCGACAAGGTTCAGCGGCCGTTGTTTTACGCCATCGTGGACGAGGTGGATTCCATTTTGATTGATGAGGCGCGCACGCCTTTGATTATCAGCGGCGCGGTGGACGAAGCCCTGGATCGCTATTATCAGTTCGCTCAATTGGTGGAAAAATTGGAGGAAAACGAGGACTACAATGTTGACGAAAAATTGCGCGCCGCCACCTTGACCGAAGCCGGCATCGCCAGGTTGGAAAAGGCCCTGGGCGTTGAAAATATTTACGCCGAAGGCGGTGTCAGCGAAGTTCATCATATCGAGCAGGCCCTGAAGGCCAAAGTTTTGTTTAAACGTGATCGCGATTATGTCGTCAAGGAAGGCGAAATTATCATCGTGGACGAATTTACCGGCCGGTTGATGCACGGCCGCCGTTACAGCGAGGGCTTGCATCAAGCCATTGAAGCCAAAGAAGGCGTGAAAATTCAGAAAGAAAGTCAGACTTTGGCCACCATCACCTTTCAAAACTACTTTCGTCTTTATCACAAATTGGCCGGCATGACCGGCACCGCTTTGACCGAAGCCGAGGAATTTTACAAAATTTACAATCTGGACACGGTGGCCATTCCCACCAACCGTCCGGTAGCGCGCCGCGACCAGCAGGATTTGATTTACGCCACCGAGGAGGGCAAGTTAAAGGCCGTGGTGGCCAGAGTTAAACATTTGCGCGATAACGGTCAGCCGGTTTTGGTCGGCACCATCAGCGTGGAAAAAAACGAAATTTTAAGTCGGCTTTTGGAACTGGAAGGCGTGCCGCATCAGATTTTGAACGCCAAACACCATGATCGCGAAGCGCAAATAATCGCTCAGGCCGGTCAGCCGGGCGCCGTGACCATCGCCACCAACATGGCCGGACGTGGCGTGGACATTATTTTGGGAGGCAATCCTTTTGATCAGTCGTTGCATGACCTGGTGGTTGGCGCCGGCGGTTTGCGGGTGATCGGCACCGAGCGTCACGAATCCCGACGCATAGACAACCAGCTTAGGGGTCGCGCCGGCCGTCAGGGCGATCCCGGTTCCTCGCAATTTTACGTGTCCATGGAAGACGATTTGATGAGGATTTTCGGCGGCGATCGTTTGAAAAAATTGATGCAGACCATGAAATTTCCCGAGGATACGCCGATAACCAACCCCATGATTTCCAAATCCATTGAATCGGCCCAGAAAAAAGTTGAAGGCAACAACTTTGACATCCGTAAGCACTTGGTGGAATACGACGACGTCATCAATCGTCATCGTCAGTCCGTTTATGAAAAACGCAACCGTATTCTGGCCTTGGCCGAGGTCGCCGACGACGCAGGTCTATCGGCCATGATTTTGGAAATGGTGGAAGCGGAAATTGAACAGGTGGTGGCCTGGCACACCGTCGCCGACGATGTCAAAGAATGGAATTTGAAAGAAATCGGCGACACCGCCGTCAGTATTTTTGGCGGCAGCGCCAAGTTACCCGATGATTTGTTGCCGCAAACGGACGAGCCGCACAAATTGGACAAAATTAAAACACGCACCGCCGTGATTGAGCGCCTGGTGGAACTGGCGCGTTCGCGTTACGCGAGTTTGCGGGAACAGGCGGCCGCGGCCGGTTGGCATTGGCGCGAAGTGGAAGCTGGCTTGCTCCTCAGGGCTATTGACAATTTGTGGGTGGAGCATCTGGAGACCATGGATTATCTGCGCCGCGGCATCGGCCTTCGGGGTTACGGTCAGCACGATCCGTTGGTGGAATATAAAAAAGAGGCCTTTCGTTTATACAGCGAACTGAATGCCCTGATTCAAAAAGAGGTGGTTTATTCCATTTATAAAGTCGGCGGTTTGGCGGCCTTTGCTCAGCCGACCGTTTATCAGGGCGCGCAAACTTTGTCGGCGCCGGTCAAAGAAGGCGATGCCGGCGGTTTTAACCAATCCGACAATCCCGTTCCCGCTTTGGCCTTGAATCTGGCCCGCGACAAAGATAAGGACGAATCTGGACATAAGGTCGGCCGCAACGACCCCTGCCCTTGCGGCAGCGGAAAAAAATATAAAAAGTGTCATGGTAAATAAGAAAGAATATAATTAAAGAAAAGCATGAAATACAACAAACTCGTCAGGGACAAAATTCCAGAATATATAAAGAGTAAGGGTGGAATCCCGATAACTCATATAGCTGACGATAAAGAGTATTGGGAGAAATTGAAAGAGAAACTACTTGAAGAGATAAAAGAATTTTCCGAAAACGAAGTGATTGAAGAAATGGCGGATATCCAAGAAGTGATTGATGCGATATGTGACTATAAAACTTTCAGCAAAGAAGATATCGAAGCAACGAGAAAGAAAAAAAACGAAGAACGCGGGGCATTCAAGAAAAAGATTATTCTGGAAGAATCATAAAACCCTGCGGTAGAGCATTGCGAGTCGGGAAGTGTCACCGGGACGTAGAGATAAAAAAAGCTCGACACAACGGTCGAGCTTGGATAGAGATCATCGTTAAGATTGATCTTTGAGGATGACGTATTTCGCGAGATAATAAGCTGAAGCGATGCAGATAACAGTTATGATAGGATCTTTAGTGAAGTAGACTATGGCAGCAGCCCCGCCCCAGCTGAACAAAATTGCCAGAACATCAAAGAACGTCAAGTTTTTTTTCATACTATATCCTCCTTTTCCGGAAATTCACACTGATTACTGATTAAATTGTAGCATAGTGTGGCGGTAAAAGCCAGGGGAAACATTTTTGCCGCTAAAGCGACTTTAAATAGTTAAATTAAATTTTATGGAACCGTCAATTTTTTGGCTGATTGTCATTATCGGCCTGCTGATTATTTGTTTGAAGCAAATCAATCAATACGAACGCGGGGTTAAATTCACCATGGGCAAGTTGGCCGGCATCATGGAGCCGGGTTGGCGGATTGTCTGGCCGATTTTTCAGAGTTACAGAAAAATCGACATGCGCATCAAGGCCGTGGATGTGCCGGACCAGAAGGCCATCACCCGCGACAATGTTTCGGTTACGGTTAACGCCGTTATCTATTACAAGGTTTTTTCGGCGGAAAAAGCCGTAGTGGAAGTGGAAGATTTTCGTTATGCCATTTCCCAATATGCTCAAACCACCATGCGCAACATTGTCGGCGAGGTGACTCTGGACGAATTGTTGGCTAATCGCGATAAAATCGCCGAGCGCATTCGCGAAATCGTGGACAAGGAAACTGACGCCTGGGGTTTGAAGGTCAACGGCGTGGAATTGAAAGATGTCAGCTTGCCGGCGGAAATGGAGCGGGTGATCGCCAAGCAGGCCGAAGCTGAACGGGAAAAGCGCGCCGTTATCATTAACGCCGACGGCGAATTGGCCGCCGCGGAAAAAATGGCTCAGGCCGCCGGCATTTTATCGGCCGTGCCCGGCGCTTTGCATTTGAGAACTCTGCGTTCCATCAATGATTTGTCATCCGACAAGTCCAACACCGTGGTTTTGGTCACGCCGGTGGAGGCGCTCAAAGCTTTGGAGGGGTTTGTGAAGAAGGATTAACCCCTTCTCACATCCCTCTCTGATCGGGGAGGATTAAAGGAATAAAAAAACCGTTTTTTAACAAAAGCGGTTTTTATGCTGGTTTAAAATTTTCAGGTAACCGGCGGCGCGCTTGCGTGAATATTTCGCTGTCAAGAGTATTGTCTAAAATAAAGACAATGTCCTTGACGGCTAATGTTTCGATCGCGAGTAATGAGCGAGCGGCTTGCGCGACAAGAGCCGGCGATTTGACGCATTTAATAATTAGCTTTAATTCTTTTTTCCCCGCGCCATTGTTAAGCGCGTGTCCGGCGGCATCTTCGTGGCCGCTTTTCAGCAATTGTCTGAGCTCTCGCTTTTCAATGATTTTAAAATTTAACATTGTCTTTTTGGAAAAGTACAACAAATTTTGTCTCCAACCTACCATATTTTAGGGTCTTTGTAAAGTTGCATTTTCTTGACGCTTATCATAAAATTAGATTTAACGATATTTATAATCGCCAAAGTAACGGCTGGCGGCCGTTCTTTGCTTTATTTTATGGCTGAAAATTTTCTTATCAAGTTGTTTCAACCCAAAGGCAGGGGTAAATTGTGGTGGACGCTGGCTTTCATTGCCTTTCTGGCTTTGATTTCATTGTTTGTGGATTTCGGTTCCTACTACAATAAAGCCGTTGATAATTGGCATTGGCCTTTGCCCAAGGTGGCTGAAGTTCCGTTTCGTCAGGGTTTGGATTTGTTGGGCGGCACACAGCTGATTTACAAAGCCGATGTTTCGCGCATCGCGGCCAATGATCGAGCTTCCGCCCTAAACGGCGCGCGCGATGTCATTGAACGCCGTGTTAATTATTTCGGCGTTTCCGAGCCGCTGGTGCAGGTTAATTCCGGCTCCAACGGAGAATATCGGATTTTGGTGGAGTTGGCTGGCATCAAAGATGTCAACGAGGCCATTAAAAAAATCGGCGAAACTCCTTTGCTGGAATTCAAGGAACAGAATACCGACGCTCGTGTTTTGACGGCCGATCAGCAAAAAGCCATGGAAAGTTTTAACGCCGACGCCAAAAAACGCGCCGAAACGATTTTGGGCAAATTGTTGTCCAATGGCGATTTCGTCGCTTTGGCTAAAACTTACAGCGAAGACGAGGCGAGTAAAGATAAGGGCGGCGATCTGGGTTGGATCACATTAAGCGACCACCAGGAAATCGTGACAGCGGTCAGTAAAATGAAAAAGGGCGAGACCAGCCGCGATTTGCAAAAATTATCAACCGGCTATGAATTGTTGCGCTTGAATGACCGGCGGGTTAAGGCCGACAAGGATGTCAAGCTGTCCCACATCTTGATTTGCTATCAGGGCGCGCAAAATTGTTCCAGCAATTTAACCAAAGAAGAAGCCAGGCAGAAAATCGACAACTTGAAAAACCAGGCCACGCCGGCCAATTTTGCCGATCTGGCCAAAGCCAATTCCACCGAGCCGGGCGCCACCGAATCGGCAGGCGATCTGGGTTGGGTTAGTAAAGGGCAGATGGTCCCGTCTTTTGAAAACGCCGCTTGGGCCCTGCCCAAGGGCGCCATTTCCCAACCGGTGGAAACCGAGTTCGGTTATCACCTGATTTACAAACAAGACGAACGAACCGTGGAAGAATACTGGGTCAGTCATATTTTGGTTAAAACCCAAAGTATTGATGATATTTTGGGGCCGGCCGGCGAGTGGAAAAACACCGAATTGTCCGGCAAAAATTTAAAACGTTCCAGTGTTCAGTTTAACCCCAACGACGGTTCGCCGGAAGTCGCTTTGGAATTTGACGATGATGGTTCAAAATTTTTTGAACAGATCACCAGCCGCAACATCGGCAAACCGATCGCCATTTTCCTGGATAATTATTTGATCAGCGCTCCCAAGGTTAATGACAAAATCACCGGCGGCAAGGCCGTGATTTCCGGCAAATTCACCATTGAGGAAGCCAAACAATTGTCGCAACGGTTGAATGCCGGTGCTTTGCCCGTGCCGATTGAACTGATTAACCAGCAAACCATCGGCGCTTCGTTGGGTCGCGATTCGGTTGATAAAAGTTTGGTGGCCGGCATTTGCGGTTTGTTGCTCGTGGTCATTTTCATGATCGTCATGTATCGTTTGCCCGGCGTTTTGGCCTCTGTGAGCTTGTTGATTTACGGTTTGATCGTTTTAGCCATCTTTAAATTATGGCCGGTAACTTTGACTTTGTCGGGTATCGCCGGTTTTATCATGTCTATCGGCGTGGCCGTGGACGCCAATGTTTTGATTTTTGAGCGTCTGCGCGAAGAATTGAAAAACGGTCGTATGCTGGCGAGCGCCATTGAAGAGGGTTTTAGCCGCGCCTGGACCTCCATTCGCGACGGTAACTTCACCACCATTATCACTTGTCTGGTTTTGATTATGTTTTCTTCCAGCGTGATTAAGGGCTTTGCCATCACTCTGTTTCTGGGCGTTTTGGTCTCCATGTTCACGGCCATCGTGCTGACCAGAAATTTATTGAAACTGATTGACGAACGTTGGCTGGCCAAGCGCCCCGGCCTGATTTACAGCGCCAAAAAGAAGGTTGATAATAAATTATAATTCTATGCGCCAAATAATGAAAAAGAAAAAAATCTGGTTTACCATTTCTTCCGTGTTGGTGGGCGTGTCTTTGATCGTCTTCGCGGTGTGGGGTTTGAACCTGGGCATTGATTTTACCGGCGGCAGTTTGTTGGAAGTCAAGTTTAACAAAACCGCGCCGGCGGTCGGTCAGGTCCAGACGGCCTTGGCCGACCTTAATTTAAAAGGCCTGACCATTCAGCCGACTGACCAAAACGGTTTGATTTTACGCTTTCAGGACACCTCGGAAGACACCCATCAGCGGGTTATCGGCCAATTGCGTGAATTGGCTGGCGGCGCTGGTATACCGCCAGCCAACAATCTGCAAATTGAAGGCGGCGGCCAAGCCAAGGTCAGCGTGCAGACCGAATCAACCGCCAGCGGTCTGGAAGAATTGCGTTACGAATCGGTCGGACCGTCCATCGGTCAGGAATTAAAACGCAACGCCGTTTATTCCATTATCATTATTTTGTTTGCCATCGTGATTTATGTGTCCTGGGCTTTTCGGCGCGTTTCGCGGCCGGTGGCTTCCTGGAAATACGGCCTGGCCGGCGTGGTCGCTCTGTTCCACGATGTCATCATCGTTAATGGTTTGTTCGTGATTTTGGGTAAATTTTATCAAATAGAAATTAATACTCCCTTTGTGGCCGCTTTGCTGACGGTTTTTGGTTACAGCATCGCCGACACCATCGTGGTTTTTGACCGCATTCGCGAAAACTTACCGAAAAGTCATGAAGATTTTGAAGACACCATCAACACCAGCATCAATCAGACTTTGCGACGTTCGGTTAACACTTCACTGACCGTCATGCTGACTTTGCTGGCCGTGGTGTTGTTCGGCGGAGACTCCATTCGTTATTTCGCCCTGGCGCTTTTGGCCGGTATTTTCTTCGGCACCTATTCCTCCATTTTTCTGGCCTCGCCTTTGTTGGTTGTTTTTAACAAGTGGCAAAAGAAATAAAGGATAATCGGTTGGCAAACAAATAAAAAAGACGATAAATCTATCGTCCAAAGCCGTGAAAATCGCGCCTTGACCGTTGTGGGGCCCCACAGGGGCGTTCCAGCGTATAGCTAAGAAAAATAGTCAATTTTTGGCTATTTTTTAGTTATTGCCGACTTTTGACTTCGCGCTTGTTATAAGGTAAAATTAGTGAAGTGTTATTTAATTATGTCTTATGCGTCAATCGCGGCTTTTTACCAAAACTCTCAAAGAAGAACCCCGAGATGAAGCTAGTTTTAACGCCCGTCTGTTGATTCGCGCCGGCTTCGTGGATAAATTGGCGGCCGGCATTTACACCTTGCTGCCCTTGGGATTGCTGGTCCATCAAAAAATCTGTCAGATCATCAGGGAAGAGATGAATGCCATCGGCGGTCAGGAAATTTTAATGCCGGCTTTAACGCCCAAAGACAACTGGGAAGTGACCGGGCGTTGGGATAATTTTGACGCTTTGTTCAAATTGTCCGGCCACGACTTGAAACAATACGCTTTGGGCGCCACTCATGAAGAAATCGTTACCCCGACCGTCGGCAAGCATATTTTTTCTTACAAAGATTTAAGTTTGGCGGTTTATCAGATTCAAACCAAATTCCGCAATGAAAAACGGGCTAAGGCCGGTTTGATTCGCGGCCGAGAATTTTCCATGAAGGATATGTATTCTTTTCATCCGGACGAAGCGACTCTGAATGAATATTATAAAATCGCGCAAAAGGCCTATTTTAAAATTTGGCAACGACTGGGTTTATTGGATTTGACCTATCTGACTTACGCGTCGGGCGGCGCTTTTTCCAAATATTCCCACGAGTTTCAGGCCGTGACCGAAGCCGGCGAAGACACGATTTTTATTTGCGAAGATTGCAAAATTGCCGTTAATCAGGAAATTATTGAGGAATGTCCGACTTGTCCGAGCTGCGGCCGCGGTCGGTTGACGGAAAAACGGGCTATTGAAATCGGCAATATTTTTAAACTGGGCACCCGTTTTTCCCAGCCCTTCGGTTTGAATTATCTGGATAAAGAGGGCGCGTCCAGGCCGGTGATCATGGGTTGTTATGGCATCGGTCCAAGCCGCGTTTTGGCCACTATCGTGGAAGTGTCGCATGATGCCAAAGGTGTTATTTGGCCGGCTGAAGCGGCGCCGTTTTTCATTCATCTGTTGTCTTTAAAAGAAGATGAAGAAGCCGATAAGTTGTATCGGGATTTAACCGCGGCCGGCTTGGAAGTCCTGTATGACGATCGGGCGGATTTAAGCGCCGGCGAAAAATTCAACGAAGCCGATTTGATCGGTTGTCCGTATAGAGTGGTGGTCAGCGCCAAGTCGTTGCGCGACGGCTGCGCCGAAGTCAAGGAACGCTCGGGCCATAATCTGGAAAGTGTGAAGTTGGGGCGTTTATTGGAATATTTTAGTAAGAAGTAATTATTTTTTAAAAGGAGGGGGCAACCTTCTGTTTTTACTATGGCCAGGACGGATGTCGGATTTCAGATATCGGGTAGCGGACTGATTGTCAATATCTGAATTAAAATTTATTCATTTTATGCTAAATCGCATTTTGGGAAAATTCAGCAAGGATTTGGGTATTGACCTGGGGACGGCCAGCACTTTGGTTTATACATCAGACAAGGGCATTGTCATCAACGAACCGAGTGTAGTGGCGGTCAACAGCCGCAACGACGAAGTTTTGGCCGTGGGCGAGGAGGCCAAATTGATGCTGGGTAAAACGCCGGCTTACATTGCGGCCATCAAGCCACTGGAAGGCGGCGTGGTTTCCGATTTTGAAGTGACGGAAAAAATGTTGAAATATTTTATCGACAAAGTGCACAGTGAAAATTTCACCCTGGTGCCGCGGCCGCGAGTGGTCATCGGCATCCCCCTGGATATTACCGAGGTGGAGAAAAAAGCCGTGGAGGACGCCGTTAAGTCGGCGGGCGGGCGGGAGGTTTGGCTGGTGGAAGAGCCCATGGCCGCGGCCATCGGCGTTCGCCTGCCGGTTTTGGAAGCCAATGCCACCATGATAGTGGATATCGGCGGCGGCACCACCGACATCGCCGTCATCGCTTTGGGCGGTTGCGTCAACACCAAGAGTTTGCGTCTGGCCGGCACGGCTCTGACCAATGACATTATCCAATACGTGCGCGAGGAATTTAATATTTTAATCGGCGAGCAGCTGGCGGAAAAAGTGAAAATTGACATCGGCGCCGCCGCTCATCTGAAAGAAAATTTGGAAATGAATTTACGCGGCCGCGATTTGATTAGCGGCCTCCCCAAAGAAATAAAAGTGACAGACGGACAAATCCGCGAGGCCATGCGCAAAACCATCAATCAAATTATTGACAACATCAAATTGGTTTTGGAAACCACGCCGCCGGAACTGGTGGCGGATATTTATGAATGTGGCATAGTTTTGACCGGCGGCGGCTCTCTCTTAAGAGAATTGGATAAAGAAATCGCCAACGCCGCCCGGGTGCCGGTTAAAATCGCCGAAGACCCGTTGACTTGCGTGGTGCGCGGCACCGGCATCCTGCTGGCCGATCGGGAACTTTTGGAAAAAGTTGCCGTACCCAGCTCCAAAGGTCTTTAAGGGCCGCCGCCGAAGAGGTTTCAATATTTGGCGACAGCCCCCTTAACCACATGACGCAAAATTGGCTGAAAAATAAACGTTTGACCACTTTGGCGGCGATTTTCGGCCTGTTGATTTTTTTTCATTGGACCGGTTTATTGTCGCCCCTGGAATCGTGGTTGTCGCGGTTTATTTCGCCGGTGGCCGTGAGATTTTATGATTGGGGCGCCGACATCAATCGTGTTTACACCAAAGTCACCGCCAAGGAGGATAACCAAACGGCTCTGGATGAATTAACCAGGCAAAACGCCGAATTGTTGCGGGACGCGGCTGAATTACGGGAAACGCGGGCGGAAAACGACATCCTGCGTCAGTATCTTAACTTTTTTACGGCCAATCATTATGATTATCGTTTGGCTGACGTGGTGGCGCGGGAAGTGGTGGAACAAAGCGCCAGTCAGCGCAATAAATTGATTATCAACAGGGGTTTTAAAGACGGACTTAGGGAAAATTTGGCGGTGGTCAACAGTTTGGGTTTGGTGGTGGGTCGATTGACCAGGGTTAAAGAAAGTTTGTCGGAAGTTTCTCTGTTGGTCGATCCGGCCTGTCGTTTGGCCGTGTCGGTGCAAAGCGAAAACGGTGTGTCCGGTTTGGCCGACGGCGAATCCGGTTTAACGGTTAAGATTAGTTTTATCCCCCAAACCGTCAAGGTGGCGGTTGATCAGCTGGTGGTAACGGCCGGTTTGGAAAACGACGTGCCCGGAGGGTTGGTTATCGGCCGCGTCAGCCAGGTTGATCAAGCCAGCAATGAATTGTGGCAGGAGGCAGTGGTGGAGCCGGCGGCGGATTTGGATAATCTGAAAATCGTGGCGGTGATTGTGCCGCCCTTGCAGCTGTGGCCTTAGTTTAAATCAAAAATCGGGAAGCGAGTATGAATATAAAATGGATTTTGGCGACTGTCGGCGCTTTGGCGGTGTTTGCCTGTCAATTGGCTCTGGTGGCCGCGGTGCCGGGTGGTTCTTATGTTTACCTGTCTTTAATCGGTCTGATTTTTATCGTGGTCTTGTTTGATTTGAGCGCGGCGGTATTTTGGTTTTTATTGAACGGATTTTTATTGGATTTGTTTTCTTTTCACTGGTTCGGTTTTTACACGGCTTTGATGATGGTTATTTTGCTGATGATTTATTTTTTGATCAGCAATTTTTTGACCAACCGCTCGTTGTATGTTTTTTTACTGCTCACGACTGTGGCCGTGCTGGTTTACGACAGCGCCACCTACACCGTTTTTGCTTTGTCCTGGCATGATTTTTTGTCTCAGGAAGGCAAACGGTTGGTGATCAACTGGCTTTTGACCGCTCTCGTTTTTTACTGCCTGGGCGCGGTCAGTTATCGCTTGAGGCCGGTGTTTTTAATCAGACACAAATAAATGAAACGATTTCGTCACCAATTAAAAGAACTCAATCCTTTCGCTTTGTCGGATCAAAATTTAACCAGCGTCCGGCCCGGGTCGCGTTATCAGTTGGAATATAACGGTCCAGCGCCGCGTGTTTTGGGGAGCGGCGGTCTGCGTTTGGGTCGGGGTTTTCGCTTGGATAAATTGTGGCTGATTCGCCTGGGGTTGGCTTTGTGCTTTGCGGCTTTGTTCGGCCGTTTGTATTGGCTGCAGGTAGCTCGGGGGGCGTATTATCGGAGTTTGTCAGACGGCAATCGCATCAGGGTGCAGAAAGTTGAAGCCAAGCGGGGAATTATTTATGACAAAGACCTTAATCCCTTGGTGCATAATGTCGCCAATTTTTTGTTGTATTTTATTCCGGCCGACTTGCCGACGGACGTTTTGGAACGGCGCGCCATCATCAATCGTTTAGCTGATATTCTGGGCAATGTCAGCGCCGCGGACATTGAAGCCAAGCTGACTGATATCGATCCCGAGTCCCTGGTCGCTTACCGACCGTTGCCCGTGGCTGAAAATATTTCTTATGACCAGGCCATGCTGATCAGTCTGGAATCGGAGCATATGGCCGGGGTGATTTTGTCCAGCCAAAGCAGGCGCCAATATTTTTTGCCGACTTTGTCTTATTCTCAAATTTTGGGCTATACCGGCAAGATTAACTCCGAAGAATTAAAAGTGGTCGGCGATGAATATTCGCCCATTGATTATTTGGGCAAAAGCGGTTTAGAGGCCTTTTATGAAAATGAATTGAAAGGCCTGAACGGCCGGCGACAGGTGGAGGTTGACGCTTTGGGCAAAGAAAAAAAGGTCATCAGTCAGTCGCGGGTCAAAGACGGCAATAATTTGGTCTTATCCATTGACAGCGCCGCGGAGGTCAAATTGGAGGAATTGCTGCGCGATGAGTTGAAAAAAACCGGTTTGACCAAGGCCGTGGGTATTGTCAGCAATCCGCAAAACGGCGAAATCATCAGCTTGGTCAGCTTGCCGACTTTCAACAGTAATGAATTCGCCCGCGGCATCAGCCCGAGCGAATACGCTTATCTGGTTAATCAGCTGGACCAACCCTTATTTTTGCGGGCGGTTAGCGGCGAATATCCTTCGGGTTCAACCATCAAGCCGGTGATTTTATCGGCGGCTTTGGAAGAGGGGGTGGTGAACGAGCGCACGCAATTTTTAAGCACCGGCGGTTTGCGTATCAACGATTGGTTTTTTCCGGATTGGAAAGCCGGCGGACACGGTCTGACCGACGCCCGCAAGGCCTTGGCCGAATCGGTCAACACCTATTTTTATTATGTCGGCGGCGGTTATCATGATACGGTCGGTTTGGGCATAGATAAAATGGATAAATATTTTCAGATGTTCGGTTTGGGTTCTCAGACCGGCATTGATTTGCCCAACGAAGCCAGCGGTTTTTTGCCGACCAAAGAATGGAAAGAATCAACCAAGCATGAACGGTGGTATATCGGCGACACTTATCACGTGGCTATCGGTCAGGGCGATTTATTGGTCACGCCCATGCAGGTGGCTTATTATTTGAATTATTTCGCCAATAACGGCACGCTCTACCGGCCTCACTTGGTTAAATATATTTTGTCCAGCGAGGACAAATTGTTGTCCATCAACGACGAAACTCCGATCAAAAGCAATATTATCAATCCGGATAATTTGCGCGTGGTTCGCGAAGGCATGCGTCAGGCCGTAACGGACGGCAGCGCCAAGCGACTGAACAGCTTGCCGGTGAGCGCCGCCGGTAAAACAGGCACGGCTCAATGGTCCAATGATAAGCCCCCGCACGCCTGGTTTATCGGTTTCGCGCCCTATGATCACCCGCAGATTGCCGTAACCATTTTAATTGAAGAGGGCGAGGAGGGCAGCGCCACCGCCGTGGCCGTGGCCGACGGATTTATGAGATGGTATTTCAGCCGAGGAGTTAAGTAGGGCGAACGACAGCTAGCGGATATTCGATCTTTGATTAAAATAAGCCATTTATTATAAAATTAAAAATCTTCCCAGTCAAGGGGATTTTTTTATTTTAGCACTCTTGACACATGACTGCTAAGAATGATAAACTGATAACGATATGAACGAACGACAGGCCTTGATTTTAAAAACCATCATCCAAGAATACATTAAAACCGGACTGCCGGTCAGTTCGCAGGCGATTGTTGATAATTACCAACTGGCGGTTTCATCGGCCACCATCAGAAACGAGATGGCCGAGCTGGAAAGCGACGGTTTGATTGCTCAGCCGCATACTTCGGCCGGTCGCCTGCCCACGCCGGCGGCTTTTAAGTGGTATGCCCGCGACTTGTCGGCCGTCAAACCGGACGCGCGCGAAAGTAAAATTTTGGACACGGTCCTCAGGCCCGGCGTTGATTGCGATTGCAAACTTTTGGCCAAAACTCTGGCCGGTTTGTCGGACGCCGCGGCTTTTTGGGCCAAGCACCGTCATCATATTTACTACACCGGCCTGACCAATTTGTTGACGCAGCCGGAATTCGCCAGTCAGAGTTTGGTCGGCAGCATTTCGGCGGTGATTGACAGTTTGGACGATATTGTCAACGACTACTTTGATCATATGACCGATCACCCGACCATCTTGGTGGGCGGCGAAGGGCCTTTTGGCGACTTTTGCAGTTCGGTTTTATGGAAATACCAAACCGCCGACGGCGAGGCCGCTTTTGGCATTTTGGGTCCCCTGCGCATGGATTACAGTCGCAATTTGGGTTTGCTGAGCTATGTTTATCAACAATTAAATTAAGTATCATGTCTAAAGCAAAAACAGCGGAGGAAACGCCATTTGAAAAAAACTTAAATCACGAAGATCGGTTGACCGAATTGGATAATAAGTATAAACGCGCCCTGGCCGATTATCAGAATTTGGCCAGACAGGCCGCCGCTGACAAAGTCGCTTTTGCCAAATACGCCAACACCGCCTTGATTTTAGAATTGTTGCCAGTTTATGATCATCTGCAATTGTCGTTGGTCTATGCCGACGGCGCCGATCGATGGCTGGCGGGAGTCAGGCATGTGGCCGAACAATTTAAAAAAGTTTTGGCCGAGGCCGGAGTGGAACCAATTGACGCCGCGGGGCGGGTTTTTAACCATGATGTGATGGACGCCGTGGAAACCGTGGACACCGATGACGCGGAACAGGACGGCTTGGTGGCCAAAGAGTTGAAAGCCGGCTATCGTTTGTTTGATAAGGTTATTCGTCCGGCCCAGGTGGCGGTTTTTAAAGTGAAAACAACTAATTAGTTTTTGGCGTTTGTCCGTAAGGTCAAACGTTGGAAAACGGTAAAATTATGTCTTTGATTAAATGGTCGCCATTTTTTGATCCCTTTGAAGAAATGGATCGCGCTTTGCCTTCGTTGCTGCCTAAATTGCGCGGCGGCGAACCCTTGATGCCGGCGGTGGATATGTATGAGGACAAGGATAATGTCATAGTGGAAACTCAACTGGCCGGCATTGATCCGGACAAGGTGGAAATTTCCATTGAAAACGATATTTTGTGCATCAAGGGCGAAAGTGAAAAGCAAACCGAGGTGGATGAAAAGGATTATTACCGCAAAGAAATCCGTCGCGGCAGTTTTTACCGCAACCTGCCTTTGCCGACGCATGTTTTAGGCGATCAGGCCGAAGCCACGGCCGCTGACGGCGTCTTGAAAATCATTATTCCCAAAGCGACGGAAGTCAAGCCGAAACAAATTAAAATTAACGCCAAAAAACGATAAATTGTCGCTCGGTGGCCGGCCGAAAATTTTTCGGCCGGCGATTGACTAATAATTTAAAAATAAATTTAAAATTGTTTTGAAATTTTAAGTTTTAAATTGGAAATTTTATGAAGATGCTGGGTATTGATTTGGGGACTACCAATTCGGCCATGGCCATTATGGAAGGCGGCGCGCCGAAAATCATTGAAAACGCCGAGGGTGGACGCACTACGCCGTCGGTGGTGGCTTTGTCCAAGGGCAATGAAAGATTGGTCGGTTTGTCGGCCAAACGTCAGGCGGTGACCAATCCGGCCAACACCGTGGCCGAAGTCAAGCGTTTGATCGGGCGCCGTTTTTCCGATAACGAAGTGCAGCGCGACCGTTCAATCATGCCTTATTCGATCGTTCAGGCCGGCGAGGGCGTGAAAATCAAGCTGGGTGACCGGGAGTTTTCTCCGCAGGAAATTTCCGCCATGATTTTATCAAAACTGAAAGCCGACGCCGAGGCCCGTTTGGGTGAAAAAATCAGCGAAGCTATTATTACCGTGCCGGCTTATTTTGATGATGCCCAGCGTCAGGCCACCAAAGATGCCGGTCAGATCGCCGGTTTGGAAGTCAAGCGCATCATCAACGAACCGACCGCCGCGGCCCTGGCTTACGGTTTTGACAAAAAACGCGGTGAAAAAATTGTGGTTTATGATTTGGGCGGCGGCACTTTTGACGTCTCGGTTTTGGAAGTGGCCGAAGATACGGTGGAAGTCAAGGCCACCAACGGCGATACGCACCTCGGGGGCGCCGACTTTGATCAGCGTTTGATCGCCTGGATTATCGATGAATTTAAAAAAGAAGAGGGCATTGATTTAAGCAAGGATCCTTTGGCTTTGCAGCGCATCAAAGAAGCCGCGGAAAAAGCCAAAATAGAATTGTCCAGCGCCGCGGAAACGGAAATCAACCAGCCCTTCATCAGCGTCGGCAGCGACGGCCCCAAGCATTTGGTCAGGAAAATCAGTCGCGCCAAATTGGAAGAATTGGTGGGTGATTTAGTGGAAAAAACCATGGCTCCGTGCCGCCAGGCCTTGGCCGACGCCGGTTTGCCGGTCGGCGACATTCAGGAAGTTGTTATGGTCGGCGGCATGACCCGCATGCCTTTAGTGCAGGCCAAGGTCAAAGAGTTTTTTGGCAAAGAACCAAATTTCAGCGTCAATCCCGATGAAGTGGTGGCTTTGGGCGCGGCCGTGCAGGCCGGCGTTTTGCAGGGCGACGTTAAAGATGTTTTGCTGTTGGATGTGACGCCCTTGACTCTGGGCATTGAAACTTTGGGCGGCGTGGCCACGCCGATTATTGAACGAAACACCACTATCCCGACTTCCAAGTCGCAGGTTTTTTCCACGGCGGCCGATTCGCAGACCAGCGTGGAAATCAATGTGGTGCAGGGTGAACGCCCCATGGCCGCGGATAACAAAACTTTGGGTCGCTTTATTCTGGATGGCATCCCGCCGGCGCCGCGCGGCGTGCCGCAGGTGGAAGTGATGTTTGACATAGATCAAAACGGTATTTTGAATGTCAAGGCCAGTGACAAAGCCACCGGCCGCCAGCAACATATCACCATCACCGCTTCTTCCGGTTTGTCCAAAGAAGAAATTGAAAAAATGAAACAGGACGCCGCGGCCCATGCCACCGAGGACAAAGAAAAGAAAGATAACATTGACATTAAAAATCAGTCGGAAGCCACAATTTTTCAAATGGAAAAATTATTGACGGAGGCCGGCGATAAGATTCCGGCCGAATCCAAAACCGAATTGGAAGGCAAACTGAAAGAATTGAAAGATTTGAAGGACACCGATAAATACGCCGAAATGAAGCAAAAACTAGCAGAAGTAAACGCTATGGCGCAGACAGTCGGCGCGGCTATGTATGCCAGTCAGAAGTCGGATGCCGGCAGTCAGACCGCGGATAGCGGCAATCAGAAGCCGGAAGAGAAAAAGGACGAGGGGCCGATTGAAGGGGAGTTTGAGGAGAAGAAGCGGGCCTAAACGATAAAACAAGGTGAATTTTATAATTTTAAAAATAACGCATTTGAGGTTATCAGAGTTTTAGATTTAGAAAGCAATTATAAAATTAAAAGTTTCCACTGATAATGAAAATGTCCAAAGACTACTACAAAATTTTAGGCGTGGATAAGTCGGCTTCGGAGGAAGACATTAAAAAGGCCTTTCGCCGGTTGGCGCACCAGCATCATCCGGACAAGGCCAATGGCAACGTCGACAAATTCAAAGAAATCAACGAGGCCTACCAGATTTTAAGCAATAGGGAAAAGCGGACGCAATATGACCGTTTTGGTTCTGATTTTCAAAACGGCGGCCCGAATACGGGCGGTTTTGGCGGTTTCAATTCTCAGGGCTTTAACGTCAATATGGATGACCTCGGCGACTTGTTTGGCGGTTTCGGCGATATTTTCGGTTTTTCCAATCAACGCGGCGCCTCTCAACGCCAGCGTGGTCGTGATTTGGAGATGATTTTAACCATGGAATTTCAAGAGGCGGTGTTTGGCGCGGAAAAAAATTTGCGTCTGGCCAAGGCCGTGACTTGCGAACGTTGTCATGGCTCCGGCCATGAACCGGGCGCCAAAGTGGAAATTTGTTCCGCCTGTCGCGGCAGCGGCCAGGTTGTCGGCAATCAGCGCACGATTTTCGGTCAGATGCAGGTGCGTTCGGTTTGTCCCGACTGCCAGGGTTCCGGCCGGCGCGTCAGTCAAGATTGTTCGGCTTGCCGTGGTCAGGGTTTGGTTAACGATAATGTGGAGATTAAAGTAAAAATTCCTGCCGGCATCGACGAGGACGAAACCATCCGTTTGGCCGGACAAGGCGATGCCGGACAGAAAGGCGGCCAGCCGGGAGATTTATATTTGAAAATCAAAATTAAAGAGCATAAGCAATTTCAACGCCGGGGTTATAATCTGTCCAGCCAACTTGATTTGACTTTCAGCGAAGCGGTTCTGGGCGTGAAAAGGGATATCGCCACCATTGACGGCGAGGTGGTTTTGAAAATTCCCGCCGGTACTCAGTCGGGGCAAATCTTTGTTTTAAAAGACAAGGGCGTGCCGCATTTAAGAGGTCGCGGACGCGGCGATTTGCTGATTCAGGTTAATGTGCGCGTGCCGAAAAATTTGAACAAACAGCAGAAAAAGTTAGTGGAAGAATTGGGAGAAACGGGGATGTGAACGGGTGAGATGAAATAATTTTGATTTTCAATCGTCAATTTTCAAACAGTTTTGATAAAATGGTGAGTGAAGCGAATGCCTAAACTGAAAATTGATAATTGAAAATTATCTTTTGGTCAGGAGATATAAGGGCATGTTTTACCATATCATCACCATCGGTTGTCAGATGAATAAGGCGGACAGCGAACGGCTGGCCGCCTATGTGGATAGCCTGGGTTTAACGGCCGCGGCCGACAGTCAGACGGCTGATTTGGTTTTTATCGTGACTTGCGGCGTGCGACAATCGGCTGAAAACAGAGTTTACAGTCTGGTTAAACAAATCAAGCAAGATTGTCCGTCAACCAAAGTAATAATCACCGGCTGTTTGTCGGATAGGCGAGATGTGCAAACGCGTTTGAAAAATCAAGTTGACTTTTATTTTAATATTAACGATTTGCCGTCTTTGGCCAAACTTTTGGGCAAACAACATGCAACCGGTTCAGTGGCCGGTTATTTGAGTTTAGCCGCCAAACACGGTTCTCCTTTCAGCGCCTATGTGCCGATCGGCAACGGTTGCAATAATTTTTGCGCCTATTGCGTAGTGCCGGCCGCGCGCGGCCGCGAAGTGTATCGGCCGGCCGTGGAAATTTTAACTGAAGTTAAAAATTTAATCGCCCGCGGCTATAAGGAAATTATTTTAATCGCCCAAAATGTCAACAGTTATGTTTCGCCCGGCGGCGACACTGTTGATTTTGCCGATTTATTAAAAACCGTCAATGATTTGCCCGGAGATTTTTGGTTGCGTTTTGTGACCAGTCACCCCAAAGATTTGTCGGATAAATTGATTGCCGCGGCGGCCGGAGAAAAAATTTGCCGGCATTGGCATGTGGCCGCGCAGTCGGGCGATGATGCGATTTTGCAAGCCATGAATCGGCGTTACACCGCCGCCCATTTTATAAGTTTAATCAAAAAAATCAGAGTCATTTGTCCGACGGCCGGCATTACTACTGATATAATCGTTGGTTTTCCCGGCGAAACCGCCGCTCAATTTGCGCAGACTGAAAAACTGATGCGGCAAGTCGGTTTTGCTCAAACTTTTATCGCCCGCTACAGCCCGCGTCAGGGCACCGCTGCCGCCCACTTGGCCGACAATGTCAGCGGCGCGGTTAAAAAAGAGCGCGCCGCCGCTTTGACTAAAATTTTGCGGCGCAGCGCCCTGGATTTTAATAATCAATTTGTCGGCCAAACGGTTAAAGTTTTGGTTGATAAAATCAAGGGCAACCGGGCTTATGGCAAGAATTCCCAATTCGTTACGGTCAAACTGCCGGCCGAACCGGAACTGGTCGGCCGCTTCGTCAATGTTAAAATTAACAGCGCCGCCGATTTCGGTCTAAGCGGCGAAAAAGTTAATATATGAAACCGAAGACCTGGCCCAAAGTGATGGTGATTTTGGGGCCGACAGCCAGTGGCAAAACCGCTTTGGCAGTGACTTTGGCTCGTCAATTCAAGGGCGAAATAGTTTCGGCTGATTCGCGTCAGGTTTATCGCGGCCTGGATGTCGGTTCTGGTAAAGACTTGAAAGAATACGGCGAGGCGCCGTATCACTTGATTGATGTGGCCGATCCGCTGGAAATTTTTGATTTGGCGCGCTACCAAAAAATGGCCTATGAAGCCATAGACGATATTTTAAAGAGAGGCAGATTGCCGATTGTTTGCGGAGGGTCCGGCTTGTATCTGCAAGCCGTGGTGGACGGTTATCAATTACCGGCGACCCAACCCGACGCGGCTTTGCGGGATGATTTGACTAAAAAAAGTTTAGCGCAGTTGCAGAATTTACTAGCCGAGCGTAATCCGTCTTTTTTTGCCAAATTAAACAACAGCGATAAAAATAATCAGCGGCGTTTAATCCGTTATTGCGAAATTTTGATGTCGCCTGACGCCAAAACGCTCAGCGCCGATCATTCGCCCTATGATTTTTTGCTTTTGGGCCTGGCTTGGCCGCAAGAAATTTTGGCTGAGCGCATTACCAGGCGTTTGCGTCAGCGTTTAGATGAGGAAGATTTAGTGGAAGAAGTGCGCTGCTTGGAGGAAGGGGGAGTTTCTTGGCAACGGTTGGAAAGTTTCGGCTTGGAATATAAGTTCATCGCTCAGTATCTGCAAGAAAAAATTGACTATGAAACAATGTTTAAGTCGTTAAATACGGCCATAAAAAAATTCGCCAGTCGACAAATGACTTGGTTCAGGCGCTGGACCGGACAAGGGCGGGAGATCGTTTGGCTGGAGGATAAAAACGAGGCGTTGGACAGAGTCGAGAAATTTTTACGAGAATAGCCGACTGGCTATAAATAGCTTTTAATTTTTTTGGCGCTCGCCGCCAATTGTTTCTTTTCAGTCGCTGTCAGGGTTAGGGGCCAAAGTTTGTCGACGCCGTTTTGGCCAATCACGGCCGGAGCGCCCAGACACAAGCCGCTGATACCGTTCCAGTGTTTTAGGCGACTCGTGACCGGCAGGACACGCTGCTGGTTAAGGACCACGGCCTCCGCCAGTTCGGCAATGACCGAAGCGATGCCGAAGTAAGTGGCGCCTTTGCGTTTAATAATGTCGTAAACTTCATTTTTAATTTTTTGTTCCAGTTTTTTTAGCTCTTTATCGCTTTTAATAAAATGGCGAATGGGCAGTCCGCCGATTATAACCGAACTCCAGGCCACCAAACCGCTGTCGCCGTGTTCTCCCACAACAAAACCCTCCACGCTGTGCGGATTGACTTTTAAGAGGTGTCCCAGGACGGTTTTAAGTCGGGCGGTTTCCAGGGCTGTGCCTGAACCAAAAATTTGCGATTTGGGCAATTTGACCGCCTGTTGCACGGTGTAGGTGATGACATCCACCGGGTTGGCGACCACGATAATAACGGCCGAAGATTTTACTTTGCCTATTTTGCGAAAAATATCGCGGGCAATGGTCTTGTTCTTGTCCGCTAGTTGCAATCTGGTTTCGCCCGGTTTTTGCGCCACGCCGGCCGAGAGGATGATTAGATCAGCATCGGCGGCATCGGCAAAATTTCCGCCTTTAACGCAGCCGGTTTCAGCAAAACACAAGCCGTCGGCAATATCCAAAACCTCGCCTTTCTCTTTTTTGTCGTTGATATCAATCAGCAGCACCTGAGCCGCCAGACCTTTGAGCATTAAAGTGTAAGCCGCGGTGGAGCCGACATTGCCGGCGCCGATGACTGCGATTTTTTTAACGGCAGAATTTTTTTTCATAACTTTAATTTCGTTACAAAATAGTTTTGTAACCATCTCATTTATTTTTTAAAATTTTATCAATAATTTTCGGAATGAGCTGCGGATTGGCTTGACCGCGGGAAGCGGCCATGATTTTGCCGATAAAATATTGCAACAAACTGGTTTTGCCGGCCAGATAATCTTCGGTTTCGCGGGGATGAGCTGCAAAAATTTCCGTGGCGATTTTTTCCAATTCGGCGTCATTGTTTAATTGCTCCAGACGCAAGTTGACCATGATGTCCGTCGGATCGCCGCCGACCTGATACATTTGGTTTAAAATAATCTGTCCGGCCGAGGAATTGATTTTTTGTTCAAAGAGCAGGGTAATCAGTTCGGAGAAATTTTCCGGCGTAATTTTAACATCGGCGACGGTCTGACGATTTAAGTTAAGATGTTTCAGGAGTTCGCTCGCGAGCCAATTGGCGGCCAGTTTGTAGACGTTGGTTCGGCCTGCGGCCGCCTGGTCGCCGATTGTCCGGAGCCAGCCGGCCAATTCTGAAAAAACCTTCTCGGCATAATCGGCCAAGTTTTGATCAGCTGTTAAGATGTCGGCATCGTATTCGTTTAATCGGTATTCGCGGCGAAAACGCTCGGTTTTGTCCTGCGGCAACTCCACCAAACGGGCGCCGGCTTCTCGCAACAAGTCTTGATTGATGATAAAAGGCGGCAAGTCGGGTTCGGGAAAATAACGATAATCGGCGCTCGTTTCCTTAAGGCGCTGACCGACGGTTTTGTTGCCGTGATCCTGCCAGCCGCGAGTTTCGGCCGCGATCGCTTGGCCGGCTGCCAAAATTTCGTTTTGGCGTTTGATTTCGTATTCAATGGCTTTTTCCAGGGAACGGAAAGAGTTGATGTTTTTCACCTCCACTTTGGCGTTCAATTCGTAACCGGCCAGAGGTTTGATTTGTTTGTCCGTGTATTCAAAATGACCATCTGCCTGCAAACTGACGTTGGCTTCGCAACGCATCTGTCCCTTTTCCATGTTGGCATCGGAAATTCCCAGATAACGCAAAATTTGTTGAAAACGTTGACAGAATTTTTTAGCTTCGGCCGCATCGCGCAGAGTCGGTTCGGTAACCATTTCCAAAAGCGGCGCGCCGGCGCGGTTAAAATCAATCAAGGAATGATCGTCGGCTTCATGCGTCAGTTTGCCGGTGTCTTCTTCCAGATGGATGCGGATGATACCAATATCGCGACTTTCACCAACATTCAAAGAGCCGCCGTAGGCGATGGGCAGATCGTATTGGGAAATTTGATAGCCCTTGGGCAGATCGGGATAAAAATAATTCTTGCGGTCAAATTTGGAGACGGCGTTAAAGCGGCAACGCAAAGCCAGCCCTAAAAGCAAACCGCTCGTTAAGGCCTGGCGATTGGCGGCCGGCAGAGCGCCGGGGTGTCCTAAACAAATCGGACAGACATTGGTGTTGGGCGCGGCCTCGTCCGCTTGATTGGCGCAGGCGCAAAACATTTTGCTCTTGGTTTTGAGCTGGACGTGAATTTCCAATCCGATGATAGGTTGATAATTCATATATTTCTCTCTCTTCTTGGTGGGGGGGGTTATTGTCCCGTTGACCCAAAACCGTCAGCGCCGCGTTCGGTATCGTCGTCAATTTTGCCTTCCACCGCCTGGCATAAGCTCACCGGCTGGATTAGAAGCTGGGCGATTTTTTGGCCGGCAGTGATTTGGTAATCTTTCTGTCCCAGATTTATCACCGCCACCAGCAGTTCGCCGCGGTAGCCCGAGTCAATTACGCCGGCCAGACAGTGTAAACCGTTTTTGACGGCCAAACCGCTTTTATCCCAAATCAAACCAACCAGACCGTTCGGAATGGCCAAGCGCCAGCCGATTTTAACGGCGGCTCTTTGGCCCGGCGTTAGAGTTAAATTTTCATCGCTAAACAAGTCTAAGCCGGCGTCCGTGGTATGGGCCCGTTGCGGCCTCACAGCGGTCTCGGAGAGCCGTTCCATGATTAAATCCTGATTCATACCTTAATTATAGCAGTAAAAGCCATTTTAGGGCAAACTGAGGCCATCTCAATGCTTAGCGCCCATTTGTTATCATCGCCCCCCTTGTCATCCTCGCGAAAGCGAGGATCCAGCCCTTGACAAATTTTTAAAATATTATAATATAGTGTCATATCGTAAATTAACAATTTTCAAAAAAAGGAGCTTGAGATGAAAAACTTCATAATTGTTTTTGTTATTTTTTTCTTATTCGGTTGCCCTTTTTTAATGGCGGAAAAGAAACTGGAGATTGATCAGCGCGGTAATTACCGCCTGGAAGAAAGGGATAATTGGGTCTTGACCGACATCAAGGTTGATGATTCGGCCAAAGCCTATTTGGCCTTTTTCAAGGTGGTAATAGACCACCCGGGCAAACCGGTGGTGGTCAAAGAGAAGAAAAAAATAATAAAACTAAGGCCAATATTTCAGGCCTTAGTAAAAAAAGAAATTTATTCTATCGTCTTTAAAGATAATAGAGTGACATTCCAGTCATCCTCGGTGATAACCGAGAATGATGAGTACCTGATTATGCTTTGGGTACTGTCTATGATGTTTATGGTTATAGCTACCAGATCTTATTATAAGATTATTATCGCTGTATCCGCTATTTTCTCTATAATAGTTACCATCTTTGACGGTGTCGTCGCCATCGCCCTCTTCAACGCCGTCGGTTCCGGCTCATTGGCCATCTTCGCTGGCATCCTTGCTTTAGTTGCTCATACGTACGATAATTCTACAAAGTTGTTCTCTAACTTATATTATGGATTTATGTGCATAAGCATAATTTTTTTATATTTATCCATATAAGCATAGTATGCTTATATAACCCTTTCCAGACAAACGGAAAGGGTTTTTTATTTAAAACATCGCCCAATAATTCGCCAAACCTGCTCAGCTACCTCCTCAATGCTCAAATTGGCGTTAATCGGTCGCCAGCCGTATTTTTTGCCCAAGTATTGATGAGCCAGACGGACGCGTTCGGTAAGTTCGTCGTCACTCTCGTGGCGGTGATTGTTCTCTCTGGCTTGCAAAAATCTTTGACCTTCAAATAAAATGGCGATGTCTTCAGTCAGCAAACCTTGATTGATTTTTAATAAAAATTTTTTATTGACGCCGGCGCCCAAACCCCAGGCCAGGCCTGTGCCGACGTAATCTTCGGCCACGATGCAGTAGCCGCGACGCAAAGCCGCCACCAGGCGCGGTTGAAATTGCCAACGGTTCAGGGCGTAAAGCAATTGCGCCTCGCGGCCCGATAAATTGTGCGGATTGCCGCCGCGCAGATAAGCGTTGAGCAGGGGGCCGCTCGGTTCAAGATTATAAAGGGGATATTTTAAATACAAAGCCGGCCGGCCGATTTGCCGCAGACGACGCGTCAGGATTTTTGCCTGGGTGCTTTTGCCTAAATTGTTGATGCCGTAGAGGACAATTAGTTTTCCTGGCATAGTTGTCATCTTCGCCCTTTTTGTCATCCTCTTTTTTGTCATCCTCGCGAAAGCGAGGATTCAGGAGTTAATGCTTCTAAGGCGAAGACTGGTTAGTTGTTGGTACTCTTAAGACGAAAATCGGTTAATTCTTGTTGGTCGCTGTCAAACCCTGGATTCCCGCCTGCGCGGGAATGACACACTGCTTTGTCATCTTCGCTTTCGCGAGGATGACAAGGGGCGCGAGAATGGCAAAATTTACCAGAGGATAACAGACGATTGGTCAGTTCGTCATCAACTCGTCAATTTTTTTATACAATTTTTCCAGGTCGCCGTTGTTGTCAATAATAATTCGGGATTGCGCGGCCACGGCGGCGATAGTTTTATCGGCTTCGCTTTGTTCGTCGTTTAAAAATTGTTCGTAGGTTTTCTGTTGATCGCCGGCGTTTTGCTGGCGCCGCACCAGGCGTTGATAGCGAGTTTGAGAGTCGGCCTGAACGGCCCACAAAACAAAACCGGGCATGGTTTTGGCGGCGTCAATGTCGGACAAGCGACGGATGCCGTCTAAAATCAGGAACTCTTCTTTGGCTTCGGTTATGTCCGCGACGATAACTCGGGAAATCAAGTCTTGGCCGAATTGCTGGCGTAAAATCGTGGAAAGATTAGCCATATTTTCTCGCGTGTGGTCCATATGCAGGCGTGTTAAAATATCGCGCAGGGGAGTGGAAAAACCAAAAACGCGACCGTGATATTTTTCCGCCAAATATTTGGCCACCGTGCCTTTGCCGCTGGCCATGGGGCCGACTAGGCCGATGATTTTAGGCATAATGAGGTTAATTGAATTTTTTATACCGCCCGTCCCTTATAAAAACGAGGCTGGTTAAGGGAAGCTATAAAATTTTTTCCATCATATCCTGAATTTGCTTTTCCAAGTCTTGCTGTTCGCCGTCATTGTTTAAAATAAAATCGGCTTGTCGCCCGACTTCGTGGATGGATAATTCGGTCAGGCGGCGTTCTTCGGCCAGGAATTGCTCAAAGGTCATTTCGCCTTCGCCGACTTTTTCTTGTCGTTTGGCGCTTCGTTCATAGCGCAGTCTAACATCGGCCGTCACATAAACCAAAGTAAAAGTGGCGCCGTATTTTTCCTTGAACGGCTTAAGGTCATCCAACATACGGATACCGTCGGCGATGATCAGATCGCCTTTGGCTTCGCTTTCAATGTCTTCAATCAAAGCGTCCATCACCACGGTGGCGCCAAAACCTTCTTTGAGGACCAGAGCCAGTTTAATAAAATTATCGCGCGTCAAGGGCAGGTTTAAATCACTGACCGTGCGTTTCAGAATATCCGAACTGCCGAAATGTTCAGCGCCGTAATATTTCGTCAAATAATCGGATACCGTGCCTTTGCCGGCGCCTTTTTCACCCACCAAACCGATGATTTTAGGCATAAAATAAAAATAAAATTTATAAGTATAATGCGAATGAAGGTTAATGACTTCTCGGATTGGCGCTATTTTTCGCTAATGGTGTGCGTGCCGCGTTTAATGTCCCAGTTGCTGTCTTCCAAATCGGAATGCAGGCGCAAAAACGGCAGTTCGCGCGCCAGCGCGGCGTGCATTTTATGGGCCAAGCGACGCATGGTCGGATGCACGGCTTTGCCCGACCTCAATTCAATGACATAAATCGCGGCCATCAAACCGTAACTGGTGCGGCAGGCCGCGTTAAAGCCCAAAGCCGTGTAGTATTGCTTGTCAATGTCTGAGGCGTTTAAAGCGGCGATAGCGGCGATCTGTTTGACTAAAAGCTCTTCGCCGCGGCGTCTTAAGTCGTTCGGCAATTCTTCCAGGTACCATTTATTAAAGCCGAATTTGGTGGAAAGCAGGGGAATGCGGCAGACGCCGTTGCGATGGCGTTGCAAATCGCGGAACGAGCCGTAATCCAGCATGAAATCAAAGCGGATATTGCCCAGTTCGTTTAAAATAACAGGCAGACAGGTTTTGGGCGGCCGATTTTGCAAAAGATCTCGATAGGCGGCCAGTTCGGTTTTGTCCAGATTAACGCGGCAGTCAAAGCCGACCGGTTCGGTCGCTTCATAGTAGGCCAATCGCATAATGTCGCGGCGGTAATTTTCTTGTTGGTCAACCAAACGGTGACTGAAACTTGACGGGTAGGTTTCCTTTAGTTTGTAAAGCATTTCTTCGGCCAATTGTCTGGCTTCGGGCAGGGGATGATGGCGCATTAAAAACAATTTGTCTTTGGCCTGGCGTAAATTGGTGTGCCAGCTTAATTGCGTGGTGATGCCGGCCGGCAACCAGGCCCTCAGAATATCAAAAGACCGGGCATTGACGGCTCGTTCATAAACTTCTTCTTTATCTCCTTCTTGTTGGGGGTAAAGCGAACGCAAATATTCTTTGAGCGGCTCGCTGGCTGAAACATAAAAGTCCATCCAGTCGGCCATAATTTTCTTGGATTCGTCGCTCGCCAGCGGATCGATAATCGGCTGCTTGGCCATATCCACATAGCGGGTGCTGGTTTCCTGACCGGAGTAAAGCGGCCAGTCCTGGATGACTTTATCGGCTAAAACGGAAACGCCTTCAATAAATAAGGTGGTGGAGCCGCAGTCGGCGATGCTGTCATGGCCGTAGCCGACATAGTAGCGTTCCATGAATTTGCCGGAACCGCTGGTCTTAACTTTTTCCAAATGCGCGGCCACGCTGTCGGCGCTGCGGGAATACAGGGCTTGCAGCATGGCGGTGTCCTCGGGTTTGAGTTCGTCAATCAAAAAAACTTTGGCCATATAGTTATTTTAAACATTAACCATTTTTATTGTATCAGCCGTCAAACAAAAGTCAATTTTGCCGACTCTTTACAAATTTTTTGATTTATGATTAAATATGTTTGTTTTTTTAGTCGTTCTCTTAAAATGTGAAAAAGGAGTAAAAATGGGAAATTTAACCACGGCCGTGGGAGCGGCGGTTAGGGGCAACGCAGGCGAAAAAGCGGCCAATAGCCGCTGGAAATTTTTTTGGCCCGATACCAGTGAAGACTGGCTGCGCGTACAGGCGCATCAGCATAGCTTAAGAGTATTGGGCGGCGCGGCCGTCTGGCCCGATGTCAATCAGCTATTTTATCACTCCCTGATCCAGAATGGATTGGGCAGGGTAATAAGGTGGTCGCAATATAGAGACACCAGAATCAGGGTCCAGACAACCCTGGAGCACACGTACGGAATAGCTTTTTTGGCTCAAAGTTTTCCCGCCCAACTTAATGGGCGGCTGCAACCGCCCATTGACAAGGAAATGCTGGTCAAGGCATTGATTGTGCATGACATCCCGGAGTGTTTTGAAGGTGACACTCTGTATGAAAACAAAAATACGGCCCAGGATGTCCGTGAGTATTTAAGTTGGCGACAATTTATTGAGGGGGCAGCCTCTCAATTAAAATTTAACCGCGCCGATTTAAAAAAACTGGACGAATTGTATTTATTGCAGTTTTGTCTGGCCGGAGATGAGGTGTTTAAGTTCCCTGTTCACGCAGCTCGTATTTTAATGAAGTTGCGTGAAGAGCGCCGCAACGAAGCCTTATGGTTTCGTTTTCTAGAGCACTTCGACTATGTGCTTTACGCCGAGGAACAATTCGTTAAATTCGGTAATAAAAAAATCATGTCCGAAGTGGCCACAGCTCAGGTGCCGGTTTTGGACCAACTGAGTCGGCAGCTGACTTGTTTGTCCAATTTCTGGACGCCGGCGGCGTCCGAATACTTTGGCAGATTTATTAAATAAAAAATCAAAAACCACCGACTCAAGGCCGGTGGCTTTTTATTTTACCGAGGTTTGGTGTAAAAATTTTAATTCGCCATGGTTTTAATTCCCGGTCCCATGGTGGAGCAGAGAGTGATGTTTTTGATGTAAGTTCCTTTGGCTGAAGACGGTTTGACTTTTTTGACGGCTTCCACGATGGCCGTGAAATTTTCTTTCAGTTGGTCGTTCGTAAAAGACAGCTTACCGATGGCTACATGCAGATTGGCGGTGTCGTCGTTTTTGAAACTGACCTTGCCTTTTTTCAAATCAGCCACGGCGCGGGCCGGATTAGCGCTGACCGTGTCGTTTTTGGGCGAGGGCATCAAACCGCGGGTGCCTAAAATTTTGGCGATTTTGGCCAAGGTTTTCATCATGGCCGGATCGGCCACGGCCACGTCAAAGTAGGTTTTTTCCGTATTTTTGATGTCGTTAATCAATTCTTCGCCGCCGGCCAAATCGGCGCCGGCTTCTCGGCAGGCCGCTTCGTGCTCGGGCGAGACAAAGGCCGCCACGCGAATGCTCTTGCCGGTGCCGTGCGGCAGACTGACGGCGGCGCGAATTTGCTGATCGCCTTTTTTCGGATCGATGCCGAGGCGTAAATGCGCTTCCAGCGAAGCGTCAAAACGAGCGCGGGAGAATTTTTTAACCAAATTCAGAGCTTCGTCCAGCGAATAAATTTTGGTCCGGTCAAAATCAAAGCGGCGTTTGTTTTTGGCCGGAGATTTTTTGACAACCGATTTTTTAGTCATCTTTTTAATGGTTTTGATTGCAGTCATAGATTTAGTGGTGCTGTCGTCCGCCCCGGGCGGACTCCCACCATGTTTATTTAATTTTCACGCCCATTTGGCGGGCCGAACCGGCGATAATCCGTTTGGCCGCCTCCACATCCTTGGTATTCAGATCGGGCATTTTGATTTTGGCGATTTCGGTCAGTTGTTCGTCAGTCAAAGAGCCGACTTTCTGCGACAGGGGAGAGGCCGAACCCTTGGGGATTTTGGCGTATTTTTTAATCAGTTCTCCGGCCGGAGGAGTTTTCAGGATAAAGCTGTAAGAACGATCCGCAAAGACCGTGATTTCCACCGGAATAACCTCACCCATTTGTTCGCGGGTGGCTTCGTTGAATTTGCTGCAAAATTCGGCGATGTTAAGGCCGTGCTGACCCAAAGCCGGACCGACGGGCGGCGCCGGATTGGCTTGACCGCCCCTGATTTGCAGTTTGATCTTGGTGATTATTTTCTTGGCCATATGTTTCAAGTTTCCAATTTTCAATTTAAAATTTTCAATGAAATGAATTGAAAGTTGAATTTAACAGCTTGATTTGTAGAAGCTACACTTGAGTGGACAAACCAAGCTTTATTTTTTTAAATTTTCTTGATTTGCAAAAAGTCCAGTTCCACCGGCGTTTCGCGGCCGAACATGGAAATCAAGACTTTGACCTTGCCGCGTTCCTGATCGATATCTATTATTTTGCCGTCCAGATTTTTGAAGGGGCCGTCCACGATGCGCACCGGCGTATCCACGGCCACGTCAATCTTGAATTTCGGTTCTTCCACGCCCATGCGTTTTTGCAGACCCTTTATCTCTTCTTCGCTGATCGGCGTCGGAACCGTTCCGGTGCCGATAAAGCCGGTGACATTGGGCGTGTTGCGCACGGTGTACCAGGAATCATCGGTTACGATCATTTCCACCAAAACATAGCCGGGAAAGATTTTTTCTTCCACCACGCGTCGTTTGCCGTTTTGAATTTTAATTTTTTTCTCTTTAGGCACCAACACCTGGAAGATTTTATCTTCCATATCCATAGACTCAATTCTTTGACGCAAGTTTTGAGACACGTTTTCTTCATAGCCGGAATAGGTATGCAGGACATACCAGCGCCGACCTTGATTCAGTGTTTGCTTGGCCATATTGTTTTAAAGTAGTTGTCGGGTGAGTAATTTTTGAATAATCCAATTGAAAACGAAATCCAAACCGCCCAAAAGCGCGGCCACCAACAGAGACAACGCGATCACCAAAATAGTGTATTGCGTGGTTTCTTTCTTGGTCGGCCAGGCCACCTTCTTTATTTCGGCCAAGGAGGCCTTAAGGTAGTTGACGATTTTTTCCATATTTTTGGCTAATTTTAAAATATTTATATGACAAGCCGTATCTCTATAAAAAAACAGCTCCGCTTGAGCTATTATTCAGATTAAACTATATTGATATTTTAATCAAGGCGCTGGCGTCTGTCAAGGGGGTGGCTTTTTTGCCAACTTTTGTTTATAATAAAATAAAAAAGGATTGTCGCGGCAATCCTTGTGAGGAGCATGAACATGAAATTCTTGTTCTATGTGTTCTATGACGAGAGAAAAATTTTATTTTTGGAAATTGTGCCGCTTTCGCAGCACAATAACATGCTGTTTTTTATTGGCCAGAGGACTTCTCCGGCCCTTTTGGAGAAGCAGGTAAAATTAAATGTGAATTTTAACCCATCTCCAAAATCATCGGATTCAAATAGTTGTATCCGAATGAATAAATTTTTTTTGCCCGTCACCACTCTGCTTAGGTGAAAGGGCAATTCCCTGCCGTTGTAATTTATCGACAGAGACCAGTGTTTGCGATGTCGCCAGATTTTTTCAATCTGCGACGGAGTCCCTTTTAGTAAACAAGAATTTAGGTTATTACTACCCATATCTACTCCTAAAATTTTGAAAAGTGCGATTTTGACAGTACTGGAAAATACTATCAAAACACCGTTGATTGTTTATATTTTATAATTTTTAATTATACTTGTCAATATGTCATATTTTTGGCCATTTTTAGCGTCTTTTGGCTTGTCGGTTGGCTTAACAGCCATTATCAGGCCCCTGGCGGTCAAATTTGGCATCGTAGACAAGCCGGACGCGGTGAGGCGGTTACACGCACGGCCAACCCCGCTTTTGGGCGGCTGGGCCGTTTTAGTGGCCATTTTGGCTGTTTTGCTTTGGCAGCGTCAGGTTCTGGTGGCGGGTAATTTGACTTACGAACACTGGTTGGGCGTGGCCTTGGGCGCCGTTTTGCTGATGGTCGGCGGCACCCTGGACGACAAGTATGATTTGAGTTCGAGCCAGCAAATCATTTGGCCGGTCTTGGCCTGTCTGGCGGTTATCGCCGGCGGCGTCGGCATTGAAAAAATCACCAATCCGCTGTCGGGTTTGATTTTTTTAAACCAGTGGCAAATTCCCCTGGGCGTTTGGGGCGGTCACGCTCACTATTTTAATGTCATTGCCGATAGCTTTACCTTTGTCTGGCTGATGGGCATGATTTTCACCACCAAACTTCTGGACGGCCTGGACGGCTTGTCTTCGGGCGTGGGCGCGGTCGGCGCCTTGATTATTTTTCTTTTTACCGTCACCACCCGCTATTATCAGCCCGACATCGCTTTGGCGGCCCTGGTTTTAGCCGGCGCGCTCTTGGGTTTTTTGGTTTGGAACTGGCATCCGGCCAAAATCTTCATCGGCGACGGCGGTTCGCTGTTGATCGGTTTTGCTTTGGGGGTTTTATCCATTATTTCCGGCGGCAAAATCGCCATCGCTTTGTTGGTTATGGGTTTGCCGATTTTGGATGTGGTTTGGACTTTTATCCGGCGCTGGTCGCGCGGGAAAAATCCTTTGCGCGCGGCCGACCGCGGCCACTTGCATTTTAAACTGTTGGACAGCGGTCTGGGACCGCGCCGCACCGTCATTGTTTATTGCGGCCTGGCGGCTTTGTTCGGCTTAAGCGCCTTGTTTTTGCAGTCCCGCGGCAAACTGCTGGCCCTGCTGATTTTGGGCGGTGTTATGCTGGTCATGATTATTTGGTTCGCCTGGCTTGACAAGAAAGAGAAAATTACTTAAGATGCGATAATAAAGAAAAAACTATGAGCAAAATTGCGGTTATTAAAACCGGAGGCAAACAATATCAGGTTAAACCCGGGCAAAGTTTGAAAGTGGAAAAGCTGTCGGCCGAGCCGGGAGCGGAGTTGAAGCTGGAAACATTGCTGGTGGCCGATGAGGCCGGCCAGGAGGTGACGATCGGCCAGCCGAGCTTGGGCGAATTGGTGACCGTAAAAATTTTGGAGCAAGGCAAGGCCGCCAAGGTCAGCGTGGTTAAGTTTAAAAATAAAACTCACTACAAACGCAATGTCGGCCACAGGCAGCCGTTTACCAAGATTGAGGTGGTGAACATCGCCTAAGACAAACAACAAATAACAAAAACAAGCGGTAAGTTTTCGCTTGTTTTTGTTATTTGTTTTTTTAGTAGTGATTTCTAAATTTCAGGGCGTGGGCGATGGTTTGCTGGTCGGCGTAGTCCAGCAAAGCGCCGGTGGGCAGACCGCGGGCCAGGCGGCTGACTTGCTGGGGAAAGTTGGCCAATAATTTTTTTAAATACAAGGCCGTGGCTTCGCCGTCAAAATCCGGATTCAAGGCCAAAATGATTTCCTGGACGCGGCTTGGCGGTTTGAGTTTTTCCAGTAAAGAGGCGACGCGTAAGCGTTCCGGCCCGGCGTCGTTGACGGCGCTGATCACTCCGCCTAAAACATGATACAGGCCGTTGTAAGACTGGCTGCCTTCAACAGCCAGAAGGTCCTTGGTTTCGCTGACCACGCACAAAAATCTGGAATCGCGACGGCTGTCGGTGCAGATTGGGCAAGGGTCAACGGCGGACAACGAATGGCAGCGCGAGCAATACAGCACCTGTTTTTTAAGATCGGTCAGAACGCCGGCCAATTGCTCCAGCCAGACTTGATCCCGCTCCAATAAAAACAAAGCATAACGCTCGGCGGTCTTTGGTCCGACCGCGGGCAGAGCCCCGAGCTGGCGGATAAGTTGTTGAATGGCCGGAGGATAAGGCATAAGCAATTCCCAATTTTCAGTTTCCAATGCCAAATTAATGCCAGGGGCCCAACTTTAAATTTGGGTTTTGAGATTTGAACTTGATTGGATATTGAAAATTCGGATTTTGATATTAAAAACACACTTTGAACAATAAACGGCAAATAACAATGATTTTCTATCAGGTTTTGTCGTTTTTTATTTTTTCAGCAAACTGTTCAAATCAGGCAGCCCGCCCATTTCCTGCATTTTTTTAGCCATGATTTTTTGCACCTGTTTGGTCGCGTCGTTGAAGCAGTCTCTCAGGGTGTTTTCCAGACCAGCCATGGTTTTGTCGGCAATGCTTAAAGCGGTCACCTCCAGATTGCCGTTGATGGTCAAGCTGACGCCGTGCTTATTGACGGTAATCGTTTCCGCGTTCAGAGCGTTTTGCAGACCTTTGGCCTGCTGTCGCAAATCTTTGATTTGCTTGAGTTTGTTAAACATAAAGAATGAATTTAAAATTTTTTTAAAGCGTCTGGGTGCGGGAGAATTTCATAAGTGAAAACCGATAATTGAAAATTAAAATTCCGGCACGCCCGAATCAAAACCCAATTTGGAGGCGTCGTTTTTAAAACTGACGGCGTGATCTTCAAATCTTAAATGCACGGTGCCGATGGGGCCGTTGCGGTGTTTGGCGATATAAATTTCCGCTTTGGTTTTTTCCCCGTCGGTTAATTCTTCGGCGCGATAATTGCGGTCGGTGGATTTGCGGTAGATAAAGATGACCACGTCGGCGTCCTGTTCAATGGAGCCGGATTCGCGCAAATGGGCCAGCTTGGGAATGGCCGGTTTGTTTTGCTCCACGGCGCGCGACAACTGCGACAGAGCCAGAACCGGCACATTCAGTTCACGGGCGATGATTTTAAGCGAACGGGAAATTTCGGAAATTTCCTGGACGCGGTTGTCCTGGTAGCGGCCGCGGCCTTCCATTAACTGCAAATAATCAATCACCACCAGCCCGAGGCCTTTTTCCATTTGCAGGCGGCGGGCTTTGGTGCGAATTTCCATAATGTTCAAGCCGGCCGAATCGTCAATGTAAATCGGCGCTTCGGCCAACTCGCCCATGGCCTGACCGATTTTGGAAAAATCGTCGTCGGTTTCGTTTTCCGATAACTGACCGGTGCGCATTTTCCATAAGCTGACATCGGCTTGGGCGCAGATTAGGCGGTCCACCAGTTGCTCCTTGCTCATTTCCAAAGAAAAAATGCCAACCGGCACTTTGTTGATAACCGCCGCCTGGCGGGCGATATCCAAGGCCAGAGTGGTTTTGCCGACCGAGGGTCTCGCGGCCAAAATAACCAGATCGGATTTTTGCAAACCGGCCAGCAGTTTGTCCAAATCAACGAAACCCGTGGCCAGCCCCCGCAGCTTGCCGCTTTGTTTGTGCAATTCGTCAATGCGATCAAAGGCGCTCGCCAAAAGAGAATCAATGGGCGAGAAACTTTGTTTTAAAAATTTTTGTGAAACGGTAAAAAGTTTTTGTTCGGCCGTGTCCAGAACTTTATCAACCTCTTCTCCCTCCCGATAACCCAGTTCGGCGATGTCGGCGGCCGCGGTAATCAAACGACGTAAGGTGGCTTTTTTTTGGATCAGGGTGGCGTAATATTCCAAGTTGGAAGCGGTGCCGACCGAGTTGGCCAACTGAGCCAGGTAGGCCCGGCCGCCCACGGTCGCCAATTGATTTTTTTCCTCCAGCTTGTCGGTCAAACTTAAAATATCAATCGGTTCGTGTTTGGCATAAAGTTCGCTCATGGCGGAGAAAATCAGACCATTGGCGTCGCGATAAAAATCAGCCGCTTCCACCAGATCGGCGATTTTGATAATGGCGTTTTTGTCAATCAAAAGCGCGCCCAGCACGAATTGCTCGGCCTCCAGATTTTGCGGCGACAGTTTTTCCGGCAAATTTTCCGTCATGACTTCATTGTGCTCTAAGCGGCCACAGAAAGCAATATTGACAGCCCCGGTTATCCGTGTATTATTAGAAGCAAGTGGTAATCAAATTTTGAAATCTTGAAAATAGAATTTTTTGGATTTTTGATAAGGGGGAAAGCCCCAGATTTAAAAATTATTCACAAAATTAAAAATTTTACTTTTATGTATAGCGATAAAGTGCTGGATCACTTTAAACATCCGCGCAATCAGGGCGTTTTAACGAATGCCGACGCCGTCGGTCAGGAGGGCAATCCGGTCTGCGGCGACATCATGAAAATTTATTTAAAAATCGACGATAATAAAATAAGCGACATCCGGTTTGAAACCCTGGGTTGCGCCGCCGCCATTGCCGTGTCCTCGGCTCTGACGGAGATGGCTAAGGGCAAAACCCTGGACGAGGCCGCCGCCATCACCAAGGATCAGGTGGTGGAGGATTTGGGCGGTTTGCCGGCCGTCAAGGTGCATTGCTCCATGCTGGGCGTGGATGCCTTGCATACGGCCATAAGCAATTATCGGAGCAAATAAATAAAAAGAGCAGCGTTGTGCTGCTCCGCAGAGTTTTCCCGACTCGGGTACTGGCTCTTGACTCTTGAGAAGAGGAGGCGCTTATGCCCTTGCTTCTATCCTTAACTTTATCAAATGTTTTTAATTTGTCAATATGACTGTGATCAAAAAAATAGAAGAATCTTTAAATAAAATTCGTCCGGGTTTGCAGGCCGACGGCGGCGACGTGGAGTTGGTTAATTTTGACGCCGATCAGGGCTTGGTTTTGGTTAAACTGCGAGGCGTGTGCGCTCACTGCCCGATGTCGGAAATGACCTTGCAGCAGGGTATCGCCGCTCAGTTGAAAAACGACGTGCCGGAAGTGAAGAGAGTGGAAGCCGTAAGTTAGTTAACTAAAGAAAAGTATAGTTCATTAGTTTATGATTTTTTAGGTCACCCCGGCTGCTGCCGGGTGCCCGGGTTTGCGTCCGGTAAACAAGAATGATCTGATTTGCGCGTTAATTTCTTTTAACTTTTGATTCCGGCTCGCGGGCCGTTTTGACAGAAGAGACGTGATATTTGCCGGATAAAAACCTTAAAAAAATTAAGCGTGGTTTTAAAATTAAAAATTTTAAATTTTAAATTAATTTTTATGTCCATATATTTCGACCATAGCGCCACTACGCCAGTGGACAACCTGGTCTTGGAGGCCATGCAGCCGTTTTGGCAGCGCGATTTCGGCAATGCCTCGTCTTTGCACGGTTTCGGTCAGACGGCCGCCGCGGCCTGCGATCAGGCGCGAGCGCAGGTGGCTGACGCTTTGGCCGTTCTGCGCGAGAATGTTATTTTTACTTCCGGCGCCACCGAAGCCAACAACTTGGCTATCGTCGGTTTGATTAAGGCCCTGGCTTTAAGAGGCGGGGAACAGCCGCACATTATCACGAGCGCCATTGAACACGACGCCGTCCGCGAACCCTGCCTGGCTTTGGAGCGGGAGAAGTCGGCGACCCTAACTTATTTGCCGGTCAACCGACAGGGCCTAGTCAATCCCGACGACCTTGCCGCCGCCATCAACGAGCGCACGGCCTTGGTAACCGTCATGTATGCCAACAGCGAGGTGGGCAGCATCCAACCGTTGGCTAAAATCGGGCGAATTATCAAGAAAACCAATGAACAACGTCAGGCCGACTGGGAAAAACAGCGTGTGGCCGCAAGGGGTCAAAAACCGCCTTTGATTTATTTTCATAGCGACGCCACCCAAGCCGTTAATTTTTTGGATTGCCGTTTGCGGGAGTTGGGTTTGGACATGTTGTCGCTCTCAGCTCATAAAATTTACGGCCCTAAGGGGGTGGGCGCTTTGGCGGTGGGGAGCGGTGTGCCGCTGACGGCCATTGTCAGAGGCGGCCATCATGAAAAGAATTTACGTTCCGGCACCCTGAATGTTCCGGGCATCGTTGGTTTGGGCGCGGCCATAGAGCTTGCCGTGGCCGAACGTGAAACCAATAATCAAAAAATTAAAGACGTTCGCGATTATTTGATTGAGCGGGTGACCAAAGAAGTGCCGCAAGCGGTTTGCAACACCGATCAGGCGCAGGCCACACCCAGCCACGCCCACTTTTCTTTCTTGGGAGCGGAAGGCGAATCGATTTTAATGGCGTTGGATATGGAAGCCGGCATAGCCGTGTCCACCGGTTCGGCCTGCGCTTCCAACACGCTTAAGGCCTCAACGGTTTTGACGGCCATGGGTATTAAAGTGGAGGACACTCACGGCGCCATCCGTTTTACTTTGGGCAAACACAGCACTCGCGGGGAAGTTGATAAATTGATGGAACATCTGCCGGATATCGTGAAAAGATTCCGTGATATGGCGCCGGCCTACTAACAAACAGCAAACAGCCGATAGAAAGCAATAAATTTCCAATTTCCAAGGCCAAATCAATGTCATTTGATTGGAAATTTGGCGTTTGGATTTTGTTATTGGCCGTTGGCTGTTTATAAAGCGCGTTTTAATTCCTCAACGGTAACCTGTCCAGCCAGAGCTTTGAACAGAGCGTCTTCGGCCAAACTGCCATCGCTGATTTCAGATAATTTTGAGTTTTGATCAAGACGCAGTTCGCGGCCGAATTCCGGCGTGATGGCGGCGAGTTCAAATAGTCCGATGTGGCCCCGGTGTCCCTGGTGCGAACAATCGGGGCAGCCATGGGCGTGCCAGAGTTGCAGTCCGACCAGATCAGCGGCGCTCATATCAAAATTTTTCGCCAAATCGGTAAAGACATCTTGATTTAAATTATAACTGAAACGGCAGGCGGAGCAGAGCCGTCGAGCCAGCCGTTCATGTAAAAAAAGACGAAAATTAATCTCGGCGGCGGTTTGGGTCAGACCGGCGTCGTTTAAAATTTGCCAGGTCGCATTTTGCGAGTCGGCGGTCAGAGTAAGGATAACATTGGCGCTTAAAGACAGGGCCGCCACATCGCCAAGCGACCAATCTCGGGGCGGCTGGTCAATTAAAATCAGATCGGGGTTTTGATGTCTGACCGCTTGAAAAGATCTTTGCCAGTCTGACGTTTTGACCAGGGTCAATTGATTGGCGCCGGCTAAAACGGGCAACTCGCCTTGGCTTAAAGTGTAAACATTGAATTCTTCGGCCAAGCCGGCCAACGCGCAGGCCAAACCGGTCGTGGTTTTGCCGTGTCCCGGCGGTGAACTGATAACGATTAAACCGGGTCGGCACAAATTGTCGGACAGGGCGGCTAATTGCGTCGGGCTCAATCCCAATTCGTCCAGATAGAATAGCGGCAAACTAAGCGGCGAAATTTGCAAACGCAAAATTTGTTCGCGGTCGGTCTTAATCAGGGCCGCCGCGACCTTAACTTTTTCATTGACGAATTGACCGCTCGCGCTCTGGCGTCCCAAACCGGCCAGATGTTGCGCTCTTTGCCAAACGGCTTCGGCCGTCTGCCGGTCCAAAGGCGGTCCGTCAATAAAGCGTTGACCCTGTTTGTATTTAACATGCAATTCGCCCTGGCGCGGCCAAGTCAAATAAAGATCGGGATAATCATTATCCAAACCGTAGGCGAGTAGTTTGTTTAAAATTTTAACAGCCAGCGGGCGGTTAAAAGAGAAAAGATGACCGAGCATGCGTTTATGATTGCTCACTCTATTATAGCATATTTGTATAATTTCAAAATCTAAATTTCCCATGCCAAAATAAATCCGAAGTTCCAATCACCAATATTTAACCCTGGAAATTGGTATTTGGAAATTGTTTGATATCGATTGCTAAAAAATTGATTTCCCTCTTTTTTTATGTTAAGCTGACAAAATATGTGGGGATTATCCTGGTCTAAAATGTTAGGTCAGACGCTTTTGCTCAAAGAAGCGTTTTTGGCAAGCGTTAACGATTATTTAGCCGAACCGGTGATCAGGCGTTACTGGTGGGCCCTGGGCGCGGTCAATGCGGCTCTGTGGCTTTTGGCCTGGCTGGTCTGGCGCGGGCTGCATCAGGATCTGGCCATTTTGCATTACAATATTATTTTCGGCATTGATTATCTGGCGCCGCGGGGACAAATTTATTTTTTGCCGTTTATCGCCACGATTTTGTCTTTCGTGAACGGTTGGCTGTCGCTCGGTCTGTGCGCTAAAAACGCTTATTTAAGTCGACTTTTATTGGCGGCCGCTTTGGCCGCGGGTTTGATTGTCGGCTTGGCGCTTTATTCCATTTATCTGGTTAATTTCGTCAAGATTTTTTAATATGCTGGAGTTTTACATCATTAAAACTTTATTTTTGTCCACCCTGGCTTTTATTTTCACTATCGGCTGGACGCCACTTTTGACCAATTTTTTATACAAATACAAATTGGGCAAACAGATTCGCAACAACGGCTCCACGCCGATTTTTTCCAAGCTGCATGCCAAAAAGAGCGGCACTCCCACCATGGGCGGTTTGTTGATTTGGGTGACGGTTTTGCTGTTCGCTTTGATTTTTTCTTTTCTGGCGTTTTTGTGGCCCGGTTCCTTTATCGGCAAACTGAATTTTTTAAGCCGCACTGAAACCTTATTGCCCCTCGGAGCCTTGGTGGCCTCGGCTCTGGTGGGCTGGTTTGACGATTATCTGGATGTCAGAGGTAAGGGTGTGTTGGGCGGCGGCGGTTTTAAGGTCAGGCACCGTTTATTGATTTACGCCCTGATCGCTTTGGTCGGCGCCTTCTGGTTTCATTTTAAACTGGATTGGGATATGTTTCACGTTCCCTTTGTTGGTTCATTTAACCTGGGTTGGTGGTATATTTTGGTTTTTATTTTCGTGATTGTGGCCACGGCCTTTTCCGTCAATGAAACCGACGGCTTGGATGGCCTGTCCGGCGGCACTTTGCTGATCAGTTTTACGGCCTACGCCGTGATTTGTTTCTCTCTGGCCAAATATGATCTGGCGGTGTTTTGCGCGGTGATTGTCGGGTCTTTGTTGGCTTTCCTGTGGTTTAATATCAGTCCAGCCCGTTTTTATATGGGCGATACCGGCGCCATGAGTTTGGGGGTGACTTTGGGCATTATCGCCATGCTGACTAACACTGTTTTGTTTCTGCCGGTCATCTGTTTAGTTTTTGTGGTTGAGTCGCTGTCGGTGATTATCCAGGTTTTATCCAAAAAAATCAGACACCGCAAAGTTTTTTTGTCGGCGCCCTGGCATCATCACCTGGAAGCCATTGGCTGGAGCGAGCCCAAGGTGGTGATGCGTCTCTGGGTCATCGCTGGCGTCAGCGCCGCTTTGGGATTATCGTTTTTTTTGTTGGATAAACTTATATGATTTGGCGTAAAGCGCCGTCCGCGGCGTCAACTGACCGCTTACTGATCGCGGCCGTTTTTTTGGTGGCGGTTTTCGGCTTGGTCATGCTGGCGAGCGCTTCATCGGCGGTGTCTTACAGTCTGCATCAGGATCCCAATTATTTTATCAAGCATCAACTGATCAGTTACGTCATCGGCTTAGCGGCTTTTTGGCTGTTGGCGCGGCTGGATTATCGCTATTTGCAAAAAATCGGCTGGCCGCTGTTTGGCCTGTCTTTGGTTCTTTTGATTTTGGTGCTTATTCCAGGTTTGGCCAAGAGTGATCGGGCCAGAAGTTGGTTGAATATTTTCGGCTTTTCTGTGCAGCCCTCGGAATTGTTGAAATTCAGCTTCCTGGTTTATTTATCAGCTTTATTCGCGGCCAAAGAAGCGGTCAAAGAAAAAATTACGCCGTTCGCGGTATCTTTCGGCGTTGTCGCCTTGTTGATGCTGGCTCAACCCGATTTGGGCACCCTGATTATAATCGCCTTGATGGCTTTGGCTGTTTATTATATTGCCGGCGGAAGCTGGAAATTTATCGGTCTGGCTTTTTTGGGCGCGGCGGTTTGTTTGACGATTTTGTTGTCTGTCTTCAGTTATCAACGCGACCGATTAAGTTGTTTTTTAAATCCGGCGGCCAATACTCGCGGCGCTTGTTATCAAATCAACCAATCGCTGATCGCCGTGGGCAGCGGCGGTTGGTTTGGCCGCGGTCTTGGCGCCAGTCGGCAAAAATTTTTATATTTGCCGGAAGTGCAAAACGACTTTATTTTTGCCATTATCGCCGAGGAGGTGGGTTTGGTCGCCGGTTTGATTTTATTGGCGTTTTATGCTGTGATTTTCTTAAAGGGCTATCACATCGCTTACCGCGCCAAGGATGAATTCGGCCGCAATTTGAGTTTCGGGATCGTGGTCTGGTTGGCGACGCAGGTGATTATCAATATCGGTGGCGTTATTAACTTTATGCCCATGACCGGGGTGCCTCTGCCCTTGGTCAGCTATGGCGGTTCGGCCGTGGTGGCCAATTTGGCCGCCCTGGGCGTTTTGGTTAATATCGGCAAGAATCAAGGATGATATGGAAAATGTAAAATCAAATTTAAAACCATTGATTGTTTTGAGCGGAGGCGGCACTTTGGGTTCGGTAACGCCGCTTTTGGCTTTGGCTGAAGATTTGGCCGATCGGTACCGCCTGTTTTTTATCGGCGGACGGCAGGGCGTGGAAGAAAGTTACGCGCGCGCGGCTGGTTTGTCTTTTGTCGCTGTCAGCGCCGGTAAATGGCGACGTTACTGGTCGTGGCATAATTTGTTGACGCCCGCGCAAGTTTTAATCGGTTTGGCGCAAAGTTTGTTTTGGTTGCGGCGTTGGCGGCCTTCGTTATTCATCACCGCCGGCAGTTTTGTCAGTGTGGCGCCGGCCGTGGCCGCCCGGTTGCTCGGCGTGCCTATTTTGGTCGAGCAATTGGATTACGAGGCCGGTTTAGCCAATCGTTTAATGGCTCCCTTGGCCAAGCGCGTCGCGGTCAGTTTTCAAAAATCAATGTCAGATTATGGCGCGCGCGCTAAGTGGACCGGTTCGCCGGTCAGCCGACGGTTGCTGAACAATACTTTGAGCCAAGACGCGGCCAAACGGCAGCTGGGTTTGGCGATTCAGAAAAAGGTAATTTTAGTTTTGGGCGGCGGCACCGGCGCCGTCGGTTTGAATCGTTTGCTTTGGGACAATTTACATAATTTAAGCCAACTGACGCAGATTGTTCACTTGGCCGGACGCGGCAAAACTCAGGCCGCCATTAAGGCCGCCGGTTATCAGCAACACGAGAATTTGAGTCAGGCCGACCTGGCCGTGGTTTATCGCGCGGCTGATGTGGTTATCAGTCGGGCCGGCATGGGCACTTTGGCCGAGCTGGCGGCTTTGGCCAAACCGACCATCGTTATTCCCATGCCCGAATCGCATCAGGAAGCCAATGCCGCCATTCTGGCCGAGAGTCAGGCAGCCGTCGTTTTAAACCAAAAAAAACTAACCGGCCGGTTGCTTTACGATGAAGTCAAAAAATTATTGAGCGATACCGAGGGGCGGCAAGCGTTGGGCGAGGGACTGAGCCGGGTTTTAAAAACCGACGGCAACGAGCGTTTGGTCGGCTTGGTGAAAGAGATTATAGGTTAACTTAAATTTTTAATGGGTTTTGTCCAACAAACATTACACCTCTGTCATTCCGGACCGCGAGCCGGAATCCAGAGTTAAAATAAACTAACGAGAAAATTGGATGATTCTTGTTTATCAGATACAAACCCTGGACCCCGGCAGTAGCCGGGGTGACCTAAAATTTTTTTTAATTTAACAATCGTTGATTTAGTTTAATTGTAAATATTCTTGTTGGGAGTTGTTAAAAATTATAAAATCGTATGGATTGGTCAAAAATAAAAACAATTTACATGATCGGCATCAAGGGCCAGGGCATGACCGCTTTGGCTAAATTATTAGCCGATCAGGGCAAGCGTTTAAGCGGTTCGGACGTGGCCGAATCCTGGTCCACACAAGGCACCTTGGAGGCGATTGGCGCCGAAATCAAAGTTGGCTGGCGATCCGCCAACGTGCCCAAAACGGTTGATCTGATTATTTATTCCACCTCTTATAATGACAATAACGAGGAAGTGGCGGCCGCCGTGGCCGGCAAAGTCAAAACCGTGACTTATCCCGAGGCCGTGGCTGATTTGTTTAATCAAAGCTGGGGCGTGGCCGTGGCCGGTTCACACGGCAAATCCACCACCACCGCCTGGCTGGGTTTTGTTTTAAAAGAAGCCGGTTTGTCGCCGAGTGTTTTGGTAGGCGCCACCGTGCCGCAATTCGGCGGTCAGGGTTTGACCGGTCAATCAAACCTGCTGGTTTTGGAAGCTGATGAATATCAAAACAAGTTGGCGGCTTACAGTCCCAAATTAGCTGTTTTAACCAGCGTGGATTTCGATCATCCTGATTGGTATCCCGATCGGTCCAGTTATGAACAGGCCTTTGCCGATTGGCTGGGCCGTTTGACCGTCAAGGATAAAGTGGTGGCCAATTTTGATGACGAAACCGTGCGACGCTTGTGTCAGTCCACCAAGGCGCGGGTGATCGGTTACGGTTTGGATGAAGGAGCGGAAATCAGAGCGCGTCAGCTTAGTTATCAAAACGGACGGCAATATTTTAAAGTCAGTTTGGGCGCCGATAATTTGGGCGATTTCAGTATTCAATTGGCCGGACGGCACAATGTCAGCAACGCCTTAGCCGTGATTGCGGCGGCCTTGGAGTTGGAAGCCGAGTTGCATCGGGTCAGAGAGGCCGTCAGCGCTTTCGGCGGCGTGGCGCGTCGTCTGGAAAAATTAGGCGAGTATAAGGGCGCTGTGATCGCGGATGACTACGCGCATCATCCCACGGAAATTCGGGCCACTTTGCGGGCCGCCCGTCAGTTGTGGCCGGAAAAAAAATTGGTTTTGGTTTTCCATCCCCACACTTTCAGCCGCACCAAGGCCTTATTCCATGATTTTATTGACAGTCTGCTTGGCGCCGACGAGGTGGTGGTGTTGGATATTTATGGTTCGGCTCGCGAAGTCGCGGGCGGAGTCAGCTCGGCTGAATTGGTGGAAAAAATGCGTTTATTGGACGAAGATAAAGCCATTAGTCATCAGCCGACCCTGAAGGAAGCCGCCGCTTATTTGCGCCACCACTTGCAAGGCAATGAAGTGGTTTTATTGATGGGCGCCGGCGATGTTTTCAGGATCGGCGAAGAGTTGTTAAAAACATAATTCCTCTCCGTTGCCTCCAAATAATTTTACTTGGCCAAATAAATTAAATATAACCATATGAATATAGAAGACAAGATGCAAGAAGGCGTGGCTTTGGCCCCGTTAACCACCTTTAAAATCGGCGGCAGAGCCAGGTGGTTGGCGGAAGTTAACCGGCCGGAAGAATTGACCGCGGCCTTGATTTGGGCCAAAACCAAAGGCGCGTCTTATTTTATTTTGGGGGGCGGCAGTAATATTTTAATCAGTGATCAGGGTTTTGACGGTTTGGTGATTAAAATTAACAATGAGCAACTGGAGCGGGTTGACCAAACTATCAGAGTCGGAGCCGGCGTCAGACTGAGCGATGTCGTGGCCATGTCGGAAGCCGAAAGTTTAAGCGGCTTGGAGTGGGCGAGCGGCATTCCGGGTTCTGTCGGCGGCGCCGTGCGCGGTAATGCCGGCGCTTTTGGCCACGATATCAAGGACAGTGTCAGCGCGGTTGAATTTCTCAATGTAACCGACGGCCAATTCAAAATCTGGCCGGCCGAGCGTTTGAATTTCGGTTATCGCTCCAGTTTATTTAAAAATGATCCGAATAAAATCGTTTGGAGCGCCGTATTCGGTTTATGTTCGGGTGATCGTCAGGCAATCAGCGACTTGATGACTCAAATCGTGGATAAAAGATTGTCTGGTCAGCCCAAGTTTCCCAGCGCCGGTTGCGTGTTTAAAAATTTATTGGCCACGGAACCCCTGACGACTCGTTTGGCGGCCGATCGGGAAGTCAGGGGAGGCAAATTGGCCTGCGGTTTGGTTATTGATCGGCTGGGTTTGAAAGGCCGACGGTTGGGCGGCGCCCTGATCAGTCCCGATCACGCCAATTTTATCGTTAACGAACATGAGGCCTCGGCTGAGGATGTGCGCGGCTTGATCGAGCTGGTCAAAGCGGCGGCCAAGAGGGAATTTGACCTGGATTTGGAAGAAGAGATTCAGGTGGTTGGTTTTTAAAGTGGTGGTTTTCGTGTTATGATAACAGAATGATTGCCAAGCGATTTTGTAATCATCCCAATGATATGAAGTTTAAATTAAAAAAAAGGTGGTGGTTGCCGCTGGTCATTATTATGGCGTTGGCGGCGATTTGGCGTTTCACCTTTCCGTCTAAACCGGCCGTGGAGTATACGACTGTGCCGGCTACGCTCGGTCAGTTGGCGCAGACCGTTTCTGAAACGGGTACCGTTAAACCGCTTGATGAGCTGGATTTGAATTTTTTAACCCCCGGCAAATTGACGCAAATTACCGTGGCGGTCGGCGATCAGGTTAAGCGGGGTGATTTGCTGGCCAAAGTGGACGATGCCGATTTGCTGATCAAGGCCCGTCAGGCCCAGGCCAATCTAAACGTCTCGCAGGCCAGGTTAGACAAGCTTTTAGCCGGCGCCGCCGCGGTTGATATTGACGTGGCCAAAGCCAATTATCAGGCGGCGGTTGATAATTTGGATAAAACCAGACAAGTTCAGGCCGAAGCCGTGACCCAGGCCCAAAAAAGTTATGATGACTTATCCGATCAAACCGGCGCCGGTTTGACTAAAACCATTTACAGCCAGTCTTATAATAACAAAGCTCAGGCCCTTTTGACCGCCTTGGACAACAAGGCCATTGTCGGCGTGGCGGCTTTGGACGCGGTTAAACGTTTAACCGATGACTATACTTTAAAGGATTATTTGAGCGCCAGGAACACCCAATATTTAACCGACACCAAAACGGCTTACCTTCAAGCCGCTAACGCCCTGAATCGGGCCACTGTTTTGAAAATGACCGATGTGACCGATCTGTCCGGTTTGAGCGCTTACTATGGGGCTATGCTGGCGGCGCAAAATTTGATTTTCAAAGATTTGAATTATTGCTTCAATTCTCTGGAATACAGCTTGCCAAACATCAACTTTACGCAAAGCGAAGTGGACGCCTTTAAAACCGCCATCACCACTCATTCCGCCAACATTGCCGCGGCCATCAACGCTTTGCAGAGCGCCAAGCAAAGCATGGACGAGGCCAGAGTCGGCTGGGACAATGCCGCTTTGACCGCCAAGAACGTCCTCAACACCGCTAAGGCGGCGGAAACCAAAGCCGTTTCGGCGGCCGAAGCTGATTTAGAAACCGCTTTTGCCAAGTTGCGGCAGGTGACGGCGCCGGCTCGCGCCGAGGATATCAGTTTGGCTCGCGCCGAAGTGCAGCAAGCCAAATCGGCGGCCGATCTGGTCGCCAACCAGATTGCCGACAGCTCCATTATCGCTCCCATTGAGGGCGTGGTCAGCCAGGTGAACTATAAAGTCGGAGAGCAAACTTCAGCCGCCCAACCGGCAGTGGTGCTGATGACGGCCAATCATTATGAAATTGAAATCGATGTTTCGGAAACCGACATTACCAAAGTCAGGGTGGGCAATCCGGTGGACATCACCCTGGACGCTTACAGCAACAGCGTGAAATTATCCGGGCAAGTTATTTTTATCGAACCGGCGGCCACGATTATTTCCGGCGTCACTTATTATAAGGTAAAAATAGATTTCGTGCCGGGCGAGGTGGCGGTCAAATCGGGCATGACGGCTACGGCGAATATCAAAACCGCCTTGAAAGACAAGGTGATTATGGTGCCGGCTCGGGCGATTATTGATAAAAATGGTGATAAATCGCTGCAAATTTTAGTGAACGGGGCGCCCCAGGAGCGCGCGGTTACGGTCGGTCTTGCGGGCGACGCCGGCTTGGTGGAAATTGAATCGGGCGTAGCCGCGGGCGACGCCGTGATCACCTACACCAAAAACAACGGAAAGTAACAAACGATAATTTTAAATTTCCAATGTCAAATCAATGAAAATTTTTTAATATCAAGTGTTTAGATTTTGGCGTTTAGCTTGAATTGGCCATTGAGATTTGGGGCTTGATTGGAAATTGGTAATTTTGATTTTGACATTGGGGCCATAAACTGTGTGTTAATCAGTTTGCATAACATAACTAAAGAATTTCATAACGAAGAAGTGGTGACAAAAGTTTTGCACGGCATCAGTTTTGAAGTTGAGGCGGGCGAATTTATTTCCATCATGGGACCGTCCGGATCGGGCAAGTCAACCCTGATGCACATTATGGGCTTCTTGGACAGAGCCACCAGCGGCGTTTATAAATTTCATGAAAAAAACGTTACCGGTTTGCAGGATGATGAGCTGGCCGCCTGGCGCAACACCAAAATCGGTTTTGTTTTTCAGGCCTTTAATTTGTTGCCGCGCACCAGTGTCTTGGAAAATGTTAAATTGCCCTTGGTTTATTGCCATCATAAAAAATTTGATCCGACCCAGCGCGCCGTCAAGGTTTTGGAAAGCGTCGGCTTGGGTCATCGCTTGGAATACCACACCAATCAAATCTCCGGCGGCGAAAAACAACGCGTGGCCATCGCTCGCGCCTTGGTGAACGAGCCGTCGGTGATTTTCGCCGACGAGCCGACCGGCAATCTGGATTCCAAATCGGGCGCGCAAATTATGAAGCTGTTGCAAGATTTGAACGAGGATGGCAATACCATTATTTTGGTGACCCATGAAACTTACACCTCCGAGCATGCCAAACGCATCATTAAAATCATGGACGGCCAAATTACCGATGATTATAAAGTCCAACATCGCCGTCGCGCCCATGACGGCGAGCTGCTCAAATAAAAAAGGCTACTGTGGTAGTAGCCTATTTTCATGGAGTTCACTCATGAGAAATTTTTACTGCGTTAGTGTGGCCACTATCGCAGTGAAATCTTCGGCTTGTAATGGTTGGCCATTTTCCAAGCCAATGAAGACTTCTTCGCAATTATTTAAAAATAGCTGCGAAATGGTATATATCTTTTCTTTGCGCTGGTTATTTTGATCAGCGCATAATTCAACAATGCTTTGCAAAATATTACCCAAATCTGCATAAGACTTGGAATGTAATTCGCCGGTTAAACTTATCAGCAAATGTCTTTTGCTGACCGGCAATAAAACATTGTTGAAAAATTTATGGCTAATTAAATTTTTTATATTTTTTTCAGAAATTTCTATCATGTTCAATCCTTTGTCATTTGTCATTTTAAAAAGTGCTAATTTTAGCTTTAAATTATCATATCATATCTAAATTTAAATGTCAAGACATTACTTATATTTTAAAGAATTAATCTTGAATTCGTTAAGAAATTTGCGGCAAAACAAACGCCGCAGTTTTTTGACGGCTTTGGGTATTATTATCGGCGTCAGCTCGGTTATTATTATCGTGGCCATCGGTCAGGGCGCGCAAAATTTGATTTTATCGCAGGTTAAAAGTTTCGGACCGACTTTGATCGGTGTTTTGCCGGGCAAATCCGAGGACAAGGGGCCGCCGGCTTCGGTTTTCGGCATCAATGTCACCACCTTGACTTATGACGACGCCATCGCCTTGACCGATCCGTCCAATGTGCCGGATGTCGTGGCCGTGGCCGCTTATGTCAGTGACAAGGAAACCGCCAGTTGGAGCGGCAATCAGCTGGACGCCTCCGTCAACGGCACCACGGTCGGTTATCTGGAAGTGGAACAGGCCGAAGTGGCCGAAGGTCGTTTTTTTAGCCAAACCGAGGAGTCGGACGTATCCAGAGTGGCGGTCTTGGGTTCCACGGTCAAGCAGGACTTATTCGGCGCCACCGATCCCCTGGGCCGTTCCGTTAAAATCAAGGGGCAGGCCTTTGAGGTGATCGGCGTCATGAAAGAACGGGGCGCGGTTGGTTTTCAGAATAACGACGATTTGATTTTATTGCCGATTAAGTCGGCGCAAAGATTGCTTCTTGGCATCAATCACATCAATTTATTAAGACTCAAAGTGTCTTCGGCCGAGGAGGTGCCGCAAGCCATGGATTTGGTCAAGCTGACTTTGCGCGAGCGTCACGGCATCAACGATCAGAGCGGCGACAACGACGATTTTACCGTACGCAGCTCGGCCGAGGCCATTGACATGATCAAAACCGTAACCGACGCTCTGACTTTTTTCTTGGGCGCTATGGCCGCCTTATCTTTGTTGGTCGGCGGTATCGGGATTATGAACATTATGTTGATCCGGGTCACTCAACGCACGCGGGAAATCGGTTTGCGTAAAGCTGTCGGCGCCACCAACCGGGACATTCGCTGGCAGTTCGTGGTGGAATCCGGCGTGATCACTTTGGCCGGCGGCCTGATCGGCATTATAGTCGGCGAAGCCGTGGCTATGGCCGTAGCCGCGGTTATCAACAAACTCGGCTATGATTGGGGTTATGGCTTCAGTTGGACCTCCATCGTTGTTTCGGTTTCCCTGGCCATCTTGATCGGCGTGGTTTTTGGTTTGTACCCGGCTTTTAAGGCCGGCAAACTTAACCAGATTGAAGCGTTAAGATATGAATAGCTACAAAAAACAAGGGATTTGTCCGGCAAATATTACGCCTCTGTTATTCCGGCCCGCGAGCCGGAATCAAAAGTTAAAATAAATCAACAAAAAAACTGAATGATTCTTGTTTATCAGATACAAACCTCGGACCCAGGCAGCAGCCGGGGTGACCAAAAAACAAATCTTGCCTTTTTGATTTCGTCTTTTGAATATCCTGAAAATTATTCGACCGGCAACCGTAAATTAATATGTCTTTCATAGATTTTATCAAAAACTCCTGGCGGGTGATGCTGGCCAACAAAGGCCGGACGATTTTAACGACTCTGGGCATCGTTATCGGTATTACCGCGGTAATAGTGGTTTATTCAGCCGGTTCAGGCGTGTCTAATTTGGTGATTGGTCAGGTGGAATCTTTCGGCACGGATATTATTGAAACGGAAATCAAGGTCCCGAGCGATAAAAAGGGTCAGGCCGCGGAGTTTGAATCCGCCAACGATATCGCCCGCGGTGTACAGATCACCACCCTGACTCTTGATGACATGGATAGTGTTTCAGGTTCCGCCAATGTTAAAAACGCTTACGCCGGCTTGATGGGCCAGGAAGTGGTTTATTATCGCAGCCAAACGCGCAAGGCCTACCTGTTCGGCACCTCGGCCTCTTATAATTTAATTGACAAAAGCCGGGTGGATCAAGGCAGATTTTTTACCGAAGCCGAAGATCGTTCTTTGGCGCAAGTGGCGGTGCTGGGCTCAAAAATGAAAGATAAGTTGTTTGGCCAAGACGATCCCATCGGCAAAAGCATCACCATTCGCAAACAAAAATTTGAAATCATCGGCGTCATGGAGGAGCGGGGAGCGGTGATGTTTGTCGATTACGACGATTATATCTATATTCCGGTCCGCGTCATGCAGAAAAAAATCATGGGCGTTGATTATATTTCTTATATGGTGCATCAGCTGGTCAAGACTGATTCGGCTTTGGATACGGCCGAGGAAGCCCGCTTTCTTATCAGACAAAACCACCGGATCACCAACCCCGATCGCGATGATTTTCGCGTGGTCACCATGACCGAGGCCCTGGATAGTTTGCGCGCGGTCACCAACGCCGTGACCTGGTTGCTTTTAGGCATCGTTATTATTTCTTTGATTGTCGGCGGCGTCGGCGTGATGAATGTAATGTATGTCGTAGTCTCGGAACGCACAGCCGAAATAGGTTTGCGCAAAGCCGTCGGCGCCACCACCACCGATATTTTGCTGCAATTTTTAATTGAGTCCGTTATGGTGACATTGTTGGGAGGAATGATTGGAACGGCTTTGGGTTGGCTGGCGTCTTACGCCGTGGCTTTTGGCGCGGATCGTTTCGGTTTGGACTGGAAATTCGTCATTCCCGCTCAGGCCTATATCACGGCTTTTATTTTTTCTCTGGTTTGCGGCGTTTTATTCGGTTTATACCCGGCCCGGGCCGCGGCCAAACTTGATCCGATTGAGGCGCTCCGAAACGAATAATAACCAAGCGGCAGGTGATAATTATGTTTTTTAAATATTTTTTGCTTAGGAGCGACTAATTTTTTTTAAAAAATAGTTTATTTTAGCCATATTTTATATTGTTGGGGCGGTGTTAGCCACCAGGACCCCAGAACCGTTAAATCTCCGCAAAAAGCGGAGATGGCAGGCTATAAAAACTTTGAGCCGCTGGAAAATTTAGTGATTTCAGCGGACACCAACATTATCATCCAGAAAGGCTGTGGCTATTTCTGGACGAACAATTGCTGGTTGGTTTCCTCTGAAGAGGAACTGACCTGGGCCAGAAACAGAGCAGACCTTGATTTGTGGTATGTTTACCACGACTCGAGGAGCTCACAAATGTGGGCTTCTCGAACCCCCTTCGCCGTCTATGAGGACGGCGAATATGTAGTGAGCGTTGATTGCCCGACCAGTGGGCACAACACTTCGAAGCATATGGTGGGGATCCTGAAGGGATCCCCACTAGTAACAGAATGTGCCACGTGGCACATCGTAAAAAAGAATCCTTTAAGATTAGTGAGCGCTTGAGTAAGCGCTCACTAATCTATTGCAACATAAACCACATTGTTAATCATTAATGGTGTGGTTTTTTTATCCCGATGAACCACAAACAACGCTTTACTGTCTAACAATTTATTTTTTTAAAAAAAACTATTATACTATAAGTAATAATAAGTAATAATTTATTGGAGATTAAGATTTTATGTTTGGCCGAAAAAAACACTCTAACCTATTAAAACTTTACGCCGCTGAAATTAAAGACGAGGTTTTAGACGCGGTCAGCTGGCATCGTCGTTTACGGCGGCGTCGGTTCGTGGCCTGGTTAACCGGCGCTGTTTGGTTTTTGTCCACGCTGCTGGTTATTTTAATTATTAATATTTTGGTTCTACTGCCGAGCGCCAAACGTTGGTATGGCGAGGCCTCGAGCGGCAGGGGTCAGTTGGAACAGGCCCTTATTTTGGCCGAAGTCGGCGATTGGCCTCAGGCGGCCGCGGCCAGTCAGGCGGCGGTCAATCACTTCAGTCGGTTGCAAGCCGATTGGCGATGGTTACGCTATACGCCAGTCGGTTGGCTGCCTTTGGTGCGCAGCAAAGTGGCTGACGGCCGGCGTTTGATTGACAGCGGTTTGAGGGTCAGCCAAGTTTTAAAACAAAGTTCGGATTTGGCCGAGGACTTTTTGGCTCTGACCCCCAACCGCGGAGCTTGGAATTTTTCCAATTTGGACAGCGCCCAGGGGCAGGCCTTGATTAAACTGATCGCTGTAAGCCAGCCCGGCTTGGAGCGAGCCCGAGACAAAATCAGGCAAACTCAAGTCGATTTGGCCTTAATTAAAAATCGTCAGCTTCTGCTTTCGGGCGGTTTGGATTTGGACGGCTGGCAGAGTCGATTAAGCCGGGGAGAAAAACAATTAAGCCGTTTGGCCATCTTGGCCAAGGTTTTGCCGATTCTGGCCGGTTATCCCGAGCCCACCGATTATTTGTTTGTTCTACAAAATAATGACGAGCTGCGTCCGACCGGCGGCTTTATCGGCGCTTACGGTTTGGCGCGCGTCAATAACGGCGTTTTGGAAAACTTAAGCACCAATGACGTTTATCATCTGGATATGCCGGTTAAAGACAAATTGCGGGTGGCGCCTCCGGCAGAATTAAAAAAATATCTGAGCGTCAACAATTGGTATTTGCGCGACGCCAACTGGTCGCCGGATTGGCCGACCGCCGCGCAAAAAATCATGTGGTTTTATCAGCAGGAAAATTTTTTGTTAACCAAAAGCGCGGATGCCGGCGATTTTGATATAGTGATCGGCGTTACGCCGTCGGTGATGATGGATTTATTGAAGATCGCCGGCCCCGTAAAAGTTAACGGTCAGGTTTATAACGAACAAAATTTGCAAACCTTGTTGCAAGACACCACGGAACGCGATTATGCCGATTTCGGTTTATCAAGTTGGGATCGCAAGTCGGTGATCGGCGACTTGACCAAGGCGTTGCAAACCAAATTGCTGGCTAAACTGTCCGATAACTGGGAGCGGCTGCTGAATGTTTTGAGTGATAATTTGGATAGAAAAAACTTACTGATTTATGCCAACAATCCCGTTTTGACTGCCGCGCTTGGCGCCAGAAACTGGCAAGGGGAAATCCGTCAGACCGCCGGCGATTATCTGATGGTGGTGGACGCCAACTTGGCGGCTTTGAAAACCGACGCGGTGGTCAATAAAAGTTTAAGTTATCAACTGGGTGTGGTGGACGGCGGTTTGGTGGCGCGCGTGCAAATCAATTATGCCAACCGCGGTCGGTTCAGCTGGAAAACCACCCGTTATCGCACCTATACCAGAATTTACGTGCCCGAAGGGAGTCAGCTTTTGAAAGCGGCCGGTTTTAGCGGCGGCCAAAATGAAGTGACGATTGGTCGGGAGTCGGGCAAGGCCTATTTTGGCGCTTTCATTGAAGTGGAGCCGGGTAAAATGGGGGACTTGTTTTTTGAATACAAATTGCCCTATAATTTGTATGCTTTATACAAAAAGGGCGAATATAGTTTATTATTACAAAAACAGCCTGGTTCGCGGCTTGAGACGGTAAATTTTGATTGGCAATTTGACCGGCCCGTCTCCAATTTTGAGCCGGCCATGTTATATACTTATTCCGACAGCGGTCGATTTCGCTACCAGGGGGAGTGGCTGACTGATAAATTTTTTACTCTAAAATTCGAGTAGTATGATGATCAAAAGATTGGGCATCGATTTGGGCACCACCTACACCTTGGTTCATCTGCCTAAGAAAGGCATCGTCATTAATGAGCCTAGTGTGGTGGCTATTTCCACTCTGGATAAGAAAATTTTGGCCATCGGCAACGAAGCCCGCGATATGTTGGGACGCACGCCTGATAATATTATCGCCATCAAGCCCCTGAAAGACGGAGTGATCGCCGATTACCGCACCACTGAAGCCATGTTGCGTTATTTTATCAATAAAGCTCTGGGGGGCATCCGACTCTTGCGACCGGAAGTCATGGTGGCGGTGCCGGCCGGCATCACCTCCACCGAACGGCGGGCGGTGATTGACGCCACCATCGCCGCCGGCGCTAAGGCGGCTTATATTATCAAAGAACCGATCGCGGCGGCCGTGGGCGCGGACATTCCCATCGGTTCGGCCGCGGGACATATGATCGTGGATATCGGGGGAGGGACGGCGGAAATGGCCGTCATTTCTTTAGGCGGAGTGGTCAACGCCACTTCGGTCAGGGTGGGCGGCAATCGTTTTGACGTGGCTATCATGGATTTTATTCGCCGCAAATACAATTTGGCTATTGGCGAACGCACGGCCGAGGATATTAAAATAAATATCGGCAGCGCCTTGTATCTGGAAAACAAGCTGACCATGGAAATCAAGGGTCGCGATTTGGTAACCGGCCTGCCGCGCAACATCGTTATCAGTTCCGATGATGTGACCGAGGCCCTGCAGGACGCTTTGGAGGCGATTATCGCGGCGGTCAAATCGCTCTTGGCCATGACGCCGCCGGAATTAGCTTCCGATATTATGGATAAGGGCATGGTTTTATCGGGTGGTAGTTCCATGTTGCGCAACATTGACCAGCTGATTTATCGCACCACCGATGTGCCGGTTTTTATCGCCGACGAACCCATGCTGTGCGTGGTCAAAGGCGCCGGCGTGGCTTTGGAAAACCTGGAATCATATCGGCGCAGCATTTTAGCTTCAAAATAAAACAGGAGCATTTTAATTTATAAATAATTTATAAATAATTTAAAATTTATAAATTGAAAGGCGAGCCAATTTTTTAAAACCTAGTTTATGATAATCGGCATTGACGCCTCAAGAGCCAATCGGCCGCATAAAAGCGGCACGGAGTGGTATTCCTATTATTTAATCAAGGCCCTGGCTAAAATTGATTCACGTAACCAGTATATTTTATATACCGATAAGCCGTTGATTAAAGAACTTTGCGATCTAACCGATGAAGTCGGACCAAGTGATTGCGGTCGGATTGATCGGGGCGGTTGGCAAAGCGTGGCCAGTCCGTATAATAATTTCAAGGCGAAAATCTTAAAGTGGCCCTGGAAATTTTTTTGGACACAGGGTCGTTTGTCCTGGGAAATGCTCATCGGTTCGCCCGATATTTTATTCGTGCCGGCGCACGCCCTGCCTTTGATTCATCCGGCGAAATCGGTGGTGACCATCCACGATATCGGCTACAAACGCCACCGCTCTTTGTACAGTCATGAAAAAATCGGTTATCGGCCAAAAATTTGGAACTGGCTGGCGCGCGCCGTTACCCGCGGACGATATCAAGCCACGGCTTATGATTATTTGGACTGGTCCACCGGCCGGTCGCTTAAAAAGGCGCGCCACATCATTACCATTTCGGAATTTTCCCGCCAGGAAATCAGGCGTTATTACGAAACGCCGGTTGAAAAAATCAGTGTGGTGCATAATGGTTATAACGTTGAGCTGTTTCAGAAAAAAGAAATGGATGAAAGAAAAATAGACGCCGCGCTTGAGGCGCATGGCATCGAGAAGCCGTATTTGTTTTACGTGGGACGATTGGAAAAAAAGAAAAATGTCGGCGCTTTGGTGGAGGCCTACGTCTTGGCCAGACATCGCGGCGGTTGGTCTCATAAGCTATATTTGGTGGGCGACGCCAGTTTTGGTTATGACGAAATTAAATATTTAATCAATGAATTTGACGTGGCCAATCAAGTGTTAACCACCGGATGGGTGTCGGAAGAGCATTTATCCTATATTTACCATGGCGCCACGGCTTTTATCTTTCCGACCAAATACGAGGGTTTTGGCATTCCGTTGTTGCAAGCCATGGCCGCCGGTACGCCGGTGGTGGCTTCGCGCGCGGCCGCCGTTCCGGAGATCGCCGGCGACGCTGCCTTATTGTTTGATCCCGATGACGTGGAGGACATGGCTGAAAAAATCAATAAAATCGTGACTGGCGAGGCCTTGCGCGAACGTCTGATCGCGGCCGGTCGCGAGCGAGTCAAGCAGTTCAGCTGGGAAAAATGCGCCAGGGAAACTCTGAAGGTATTTAACGGTTTGTAATTCCTGCCATTGCGAGCCGCCCGCGGCAGCGCGGCAATCCCGTTTTTTTATCTTTCCCCCTATTATTAAATAAAAAACATGACTATTCAGTCATTTTTATTTTTTTTGACATTTTCCTTAAAATATAATAAGATTATAAATCTTCTTTGACAATTAAATAAACCAATACATTCATTATTAGGAGTTTTCGATGAAGTCGTTTTTTTACTTGCTGGCCGTTTTGGTTGCGACTGCTGGTTTGGCTCAGCAGGCCAGATTTTCTATTAAAGAGGGCGGCTATCCGATAAATCGGATAGATTCCATTCTCTGGATCGACGTCGCTGTCGCCAATGACAGCGTCGTTAAAGACATGGTTTGGGATGTGGAAATTTCCGCTTCAACCGGCGCCGTGTCAGCCGAGGCCATACCGGCCCGCCCGGTTTTGGCCGATAATTCTACCGACACCAACAAATGGACCAGCGTGGTCCGGGTGTCCGATTCCGTCAGTATTTTTCACTACCAGACGGCCGACAAGCCGTCGGCCTGGTTGCCAATTTCGGCCGAGCCGAGAAAGGTCATGGAATTTTTTGTTAAATTTAATAGTGGCATTCCTCTTTATGGGGATATCACTATAAAATTTTTCAAGATACAAGTCGTCGGCGTTGATGGGGCACAACCCATCAATTTAACAGCAGACACCTCGGTGTCCATCACCATTCATCTCGGCGGCAAACCGCCGGATGAAATAAAAAAAGATTTCAATTATTCGGTCAACGCCATTGTTGATTCAACTGAGTCCAAAGTATATTTGGATTTCAGTTATACCGGAGTGGGTTGGCATTGGCTGGCCTTTAATTTATATCTGCCAGACAGTGTCTGGATGGATAAAATTACGACCATAGCGCCATATTACAGCGGTTATAAAGTCGCCGATCTCGGCAGCGGTAATTACCGCTTGTATCTGCGGCTCAGCCAAATGGCGGATTCCGCCAGTAAACCCGAAGAGTTTCTCCGTCTGGTGTTGCGTTACGGCAACATCAACGGCAAGCAGAATGTCCTTTTTGACAGCATCGCCGCCAAAAAGGATACTTTGGACCTGGTAGTCAAGGGCCCGAGCGATATCAGTTTCTACATCGATCGAGTTGTCCCCTCGGTGAAATTTCAACTGGCCAAAGCAACTGACTGGTTAACTCCTGTCGCGATTCTAAGGAGTCGCCTGGAAGGCGCTCTGAAATTGAATTTGAATATTGAAAATAAAAAAGAATACTTAAAAAAATTTCAGTTTCAAATTCAATTTCCCGACTACCTTGATTTAAGTCAGGTCACGCCACTGGATGCTAACGGCGACTTTGACCTGACTAAAGTCATCAGTCTGCAAAAATTATCGTCAAGCAACGGTTTGGTAACCTATCAAGCAGGTTACGAGGCCTTAGAACTGCTGTCACCGGGCAGTCAAGCGGTTGTGGGATTGCGATTTTCATTAGTTGATCTGCCGGCGGGGCAGTTGTTGATAAGAATTGACAGTTTGATAGCTGTTAATCAAAACAACAGACCGGTTAATGAAAATGCTCAGGCCGGTTTAATAATCAACTTATTGGAAGAAGTATATGTCCCCCACTTTACAAAGGGGGACGTCGACAAGCAATGGGGCGACGGCGCTTTAACCAAGGCCGACGCCGACACTTTAATCAGGATACTGAACGGGGATAAAATCCCCACCATGTATCAAGGGTGGGCTGGCGACCTGAACGGCGACGGCCGTTTAAACTTAAAAGATCTGGACAGTTTGAATAAGTTGTTACAACTCTCAGCCATACCTCTGGTCGCCAACACCGGTTGGTGGGAGATTAAAAATACAATCATTAAATATAAATTTAATGATTGTTCGCTGGTTGTCCTGACAGTCTATGACCAGATGGGACGGCTGCTGATGAGAGAACAGCTCGGCGGCGCCGAGGGCAGTTTTGATTTAGAAAATTTGCATTTGCATGAAGGATTTTATCTGATTCGTTTAAATGAAACGACGGATAAGATTCTAATCTATTGATTTTTTTAAAAGCCACTCTGAAATGGAGCGGCTTTTTTATTTTTTGTTTGAGAAATAAAAAGGGGCTTGCCGTGGTTTGCCATAACAAGCCCGATCAGATGCCGTTAGACGATGATTGCCCCGAGTTGGAGACAATCAGGGGCTCCGTGCACTTTTTTATCCCGCCGCGCGGTAATGATGATGTCCGCCACGCCACGCACCAGATAATGAACGGTAATCCGCATGAACCATTCGCTTTGTTGAAGACAACCTCCCTCCGTGAAATATTGAAAATTCCGCGAATGATTGGTGACTTCTTTTTGCAACACGAAGCGATAGTGCGAAGCGCAGGCGCTCCGCATGACGGCGTGGAAGTGCGGTTCGTCGCTAAAAACCGTGCCTTTCATGCCGCTCGAGATGGACTCTTTCAGCACGAAACGGTTGCCGTTCATTTTGCTGCGCCAGTGCTCCGCGCTCGCGCGTTTATGCACGAGATGGGTTTCGGGAATGTATTGCCGCATAATTTCGAGCGACGCGGAGCGGATTTGCGATTTAAGAATCGCCTCCAACTCCTCGTTTTCACTGTCATTGCGAACCAGCGCCAGAACCGCCTTGGAGCCGTAAAACGGCTTGGGCGGAATGAGAAAATCAATCTCTCCGGCGCGATAACTCGCGGCGAGAGCTTGATTAACCGTCCGACTGTTGGCGCTAATGCTCATGAAGGGAAAATCAATAAAGAGCCGGTGGCGCTTGCCGTCCTTGCTCGCGACCACCCTGCCATCTTTGACGCGCGCGTCGCTCTCGGCGATCACAACGACTTCAACGCGGTGCGCAGCGAGTTCATCTTGCAAAATACGAAATTCCGGCAGGTAGAATCGCTCCTGATCGGCGTAAATCAGCGCGACGCTGTTCTCGCCGCGCCGCTCAACCTCACAAGCGAGCGTCGCCGCCACGCCGGGAAAGTGCTTGGCGTCCGGCATAAGGGCGCGACGGATTCTCGCCGCGAGCGTCGAGTAACCAAGACCGTGTTTGTTGTGTCCGTCAATTTCGGCGATGCGGAATTCGCCGCTCTCCGACTCCATAATATCCACTTTGCAGACGCTCGGCGTGCCGCTCGGATAAAGCGACATAATATCGTGATAGACCGTCGGAACTCCGGTGCGAAGAATTCTGGCGATCATGCCCCAGGTCGCACTGTGGTTGAGTTTGGGATTAAGCGCGATGGCCGCGATGCGGCCGAGGCCGGCGAGGCAGTCGTGCAAAGCCGCGCCGATGGTTTCCAATTCGTTCCGTTTGTTTGACGGCAACTTGTAGACGTCAGGGGAAAGAATAAACCCGTGACTCGACTCCCTGCCGTTGTCCCACAAACCGGAGTCGCGGACAACCCGTCTTATTTGTTCATGCATGATAGCATCTCCAATTTTTAGTTATGAAAGAACTATTTCCCGCAACCCCGAATCATTCGGGGCTACTGGACGGGTTCCTTGATTAAATCAAGAAGCGCGCGCAACAGCCCCAACTGTTTTCGTTGTGGTGATGCCCGCGCCAATAGTTGATTTTACGCGCGTTATTTTTCATAACTTGAAATTATATTTTCCAACTCGCCGATATCGGTAACTTCAAATTTTGCCAACTCATCATTGTTTTCAGGCATTTGAGCGGCAAATTTTCTCATTTTCAGACGAATGGTAATAAAGCCGAGCTGATTGCCGATTTTTATTTCATCACCCGGGCTGTCTCCGACCACGATTATGTCTTTGGCATCGCCCGAGATTCGTTTAAATAGTTGTTGCGATTTTTTATCAACAAACATTATTTTGGAAAAACAGTTTTTAACGCCAAGTTTTTCTATTCTTTCTTTTCTGGCCGGTTCATTCCGGCTAATTAAAAATAATTCATATTTTGCGGATAATTTTTGCAACAAATCCAAGACGCCCGGGTACAGATCGTCTGTTTCGGGATCAAAAATTGTTCGGTTGTAGTCAAAGATTATTTTCATATCTTGATAAGCAAAACGGACTCTGAGTAATTCGGAGTCCGTTTGGCGAGTGTTTATTTTAGGTGAAGTATTTACATAAAAAACGCCGGCTCCGATTTCTCGGCCCAGTGATACGCGCCCATTAATATAATTGCCCTTGATTTATTAACCATGCCGACATGTTAGCAAAGATGTTTTTTTGTGTCAAGGCCGGACGGCGGACTGGAAAAAATAATTATTTTATATTATAATGAAACTGTCGCTAAATACGTTTGGGATGGTATTTTTTCAAATTTTGAGGAAATCTTTGGAAAAATTTATCTGAATTTGAAAAAATAACGCTAATCGGGTATTTGGCGACAGTCCCTTAATACCAAAACTTATGGCTATCCCGACGGACGGCAAATTTTGGTTTAAGTTGCATTTGGCTGCCGTAGCGGCTTGTTTGATGTTGTTTGCCGCGGCCGAGCCGGTTTTAGCCGCCAAACCGTTGGATACTTTATATGATAATCAATGGTATCTGAAAAGAATTCAGGCTCCGGAGGCCTGGGATTTAATACATGACAGTCCGGATGTCATTATCGCCGTCATTGACACCGGCGTGATGATTACCCATCCGGATTTAAGCGCCAATCTTTGGTATAATCCGGGTGAAATTCCCGGCAATAAAATAGACGATGATCGTAATGGCTACATTGACGATGTCAATGGTTGGGATTTTGTTAATAATTTGGCCGACCCGACGCCTAAATTCAAACCCGGCTTTACCGAAGACGGCATTAATCACGGCACAATTGTGGCCGGCTTGATCGCGGCCCAAGCTGATAATTACAGCGGTATCGCCGGCGTGACCTGGAATACTCAATTGATGAGCTTGAAGGCGTTGGATGACAGCGGGCGCGCCAATGTTAAGTCGGTCATCAGAGCCATAAACTACGCTGTCGCCAATGGCGCCAAAATTATCAATTTAAGTTTCGCCGGCATCAGTTCCAGTATCGATTTGGATCGGGCCATGATTAGAGCTCAGCAAAAAGGAGTAATCGTGGTGGCGGCCGGCGGCAATGACGGCGCTGATGGCGCCGGACCGAATTTAGACAAAAAACCTTTGTATCCCGTTTGCTCCGGCATTAGCGCCAAACGCGATAATAATTTGGTGATCGGCGTGGCGGCCACCGGCCCCCTGGACACCAAGGCCGCTTTTTCCGGTTTTGGCCGTTGTATTGACATCAGCGCGCCAGGAGTCAGCATCTTCAGCGCGGCTGTTTACGCTCCCAACTATGGACATTACCAAAACAGATTTGATCTCTATTACGACGGCTATTGGTCGGGAACTTCTTTCGCCGTGCCGCTCGTGAGCGCCGCTCTGGCCTTGATGATGCAGGCCAACCCCAGTTTGCCGCCGGCTAAATTGATTGACCTGCTTTTAAAATCAGCCGACAATAATTACGGGGTTAACGAGCAATTCATTGGACAGCTGGGCCAGGGTCGCCTTAATGTTTTATCGGCGGTGCGTGCCGCTTTGGCGGCCAAAGAAGAAGAGACGGTCAGTTTATTGTTATTTAATGACGGAGAAAATTTGGGGCAAATCAAGGTCGTTACGCCAAAAGGTGTGGTTAAAGCCAAATTCAACACCTTTAACAAGACACAAATCAATGCCGTGGCCGGAGATTTTAACAATGACGGCCGGGTGGAAATCGCGGTGGCACCGCGCGCCGGAGAATCACCTCAAATCAGGATTTACAGCCAGGGGGGCGAGTTGCTAAAACAATTTTTGGCCTTTGAAGAGGATTTCCATGGCGGTGTTAATTTGGCCGCGGCTGATTTTGATCGGGATGGTTTTCAGGAATTAGTGGCGGCGCCAGCCGGTAATCATCTAAGCATAGTCAAAGTTTTTGATAAAAACTTTCGCTTAAAACGCAGTTGGGCCGCTTACACGCCCAATTTCTTAAACGGCGTTAATTTAGCCACGGGCGACATTAATGGCGACGGCCAGCCGGAGATTGTCACCGCGCCGGCGGCTTTGGGCGGTTCGCACATTAAAGTTTTTAGCGGCCAAGGCAAATTGCTCAGTCAATTCGTGGCCTTTCCTAGTTTACTGGGCGGTTGGCGACTGGCCGTGGCCGACAGTTTTTCTAATTTTCCCTCCACGCCCCATATCGTAATCGCCGCCTCGGGCAACCAGTCGCCCTATGTTCATTTTTTCACCTTTACGGGCGAGTTGGTTAAAGAATTTTACGCTTACAATAACGTCAACGGCGCCATTGACGTGGCGGCGGCCGATTTTGATCATGACGGCCAGACGGATATTGCCGTTGGCGCCAGTCCGGGCAGCGGCCCGCGTCTGACCCTTTACACCGGCAAAGGCCAACCGATTAAAGCTTTTTTCACCGATAAAAAAACTTTGACGAACGGTGTTAATGTGGCGACGTTTAAGTAGGGTGATTGCGAAATCGTTTTACAACCATCTTGGTAAAGTTTGATTTTTAAACATTTAATATGAAATCTAAATTTATTTTTGACGCTAAAAACATTTTGGTTTTGGGCGGCGCCGGTTTTATCGGCTCGCATTTATGCGATGCTTTAGTGGAAAAACACAAGGTGATTTGCGTGGATAATTTTTCCGGCAGTTCGGAAAAAAATATCGATCACTTGTTGGCTCATCCCAATTTCAAATTCATTAAGCATGACCTGCTTAACGAACTGGCGCTGGAAAATTTTGTCGAACTGAAAGACTTTAAAATTGAGTTTCAGGGCGTTCAGGAAATTTATAATTTGGCCTGCCCGACTTCGCCGGTCGATTTCGCTAAAAATAAGATTGCCAATCTGCTGGCCAATTCTTACGTGGTGAAAAACGCCGTGGATTTGGCTTTGAGATACCAGGCCAAACTGCTGCATGTTTCTTCTTCAGTGGTGTATGGCCGGCCGGCTGTCGCCGGTCAGCGTTTAATGGAAACCGATCAGGGGGTTATAGATCACCTGTCCGAACGGTCGTCTTATGACGAAGGCAAACGTTTTGCCGAAACTATGGTGCATACTTACCGTCAGGTTTATCAGTTGGATGCCAAGATTATCAGGCCGTTTCGTGTTTACGGTCCGCGCCTGGCCCTGGATCAGGGTTACATGATTCCCGATTTTATTTCCGCGGCTTTGGACGGCAAACCATTGATGATTTATGGCGATGAAAATTTTACTTCCACTTTTTGCTATATTGACGATTTACTGTCGGCTATGTTTAAAATGATGGCTAGCGACCTGGAGGGACCGATTAATATCGGTTCTGATGTCAGAATAAAAATCGGCGATGTGGCCCGCCGCATCAAAGATATGTTGAAATCTTCATCGGAAATCACTTATGTCGACCCCCTGTTGTTTATGACGCCTTTGGCCACGCCCAACATCAGTCAGGCCCGCGATTTGTTGGGCTGGATTCCTTTGGTCACTTTGGATAACGGTTTGCAGAAGACCGTCGACGATTTAAGAGCGGCTAAGGGCTTGAAAGCCGTTGATTATGATTACGCGCGGCCGATAACTTAAAATAATTAAGAATTCTTCACTTCGGTCTACCGATGTGAAGGGGAATAGTTTGATTTTTTATGACAGTTTTTTGCGTCATCCCGGCTTACAATGAAGAGGCCGCCGTTGGTCGGGTGGTGCGTGAAATTTTACCCTTGACGGATAAGGTGGTTGTGGTTGACGACGGCTCCACCGATCGCACGGCCGAAGCGGCTCGCACAGCCGGCGCCGTAACTCTCAGGCATGTTTTAAATCGCGGCCAGGGAGCGGCTTTACGCACCGGCACGGATTATTGTTTGACGGCAGCCAAGGTTGATGACTTGATCGTTCACTTTGACGCCGACGGACAAATGCGGGCGGAAGATTTGCCGGCGGTTTTGGCGCCTTTACGGGAAGGTCGGGCCGATATCTGCTTCGGCTCGCGTTTTTTAAGGGAGGGGAATCAACTGCCACCCGTTAAAAAACATCTGATCATGCCTTTGGCGCGTTTGTTTGTCCGTCTGTTAGGCATCAAAACCACTGATCCGCAAAGCGGCTTCCGCGCCATGACCGCTCGCCTGGCTCGTGAGCTTGTCTGGTCGGATGGTCGGGTGCATTGCAGTGAAATTTTACTGCAAGCCCATCAAGCGGAACGCCGTTTGGTGGAAGCGCCCATCATTGTCAATTATTTCCGTTTTGGCACTAACACCCGGCAGGGCTTTGGCATTATCAAAGATTTATTCATTGGCAAACTAATCAATTGATATGTGGCAACAATTGTTGGCGATCGTTATCATCTTGTTTTTTCTGGTTAAACTTTGGCTGGAAAAACGACGCCGCTTGATCAACCGTCAGGAGTTTTTATTTTGGCTGGTTTTTTGGCTGACGGCCCTGGTTTTGATTATTCTGTTAAAGCCCCTGGATTATGTGGCCGGACAATTGGGTTTCTCCGCTTCCGGCATCCAGGCGCTTTTGTATCTGGCCGTGGCGATTTTGACTTATTTTATTTTCCGTATTAGATTGCGATTAACTAAAATTGAACAGGACATCTCTCGTTTGGTGGAGTATTTGGCCATCAAAAAGAAATAATTATGAAAATAGCCCATATTATCTGCACTTTTCCGCCTTATCAGGGCGGCATGGGCAACAGCGCCGCCGCCATGGCCAGAGCCCTGGTCCGGCAGGGCCACGAAGTGACTATTTTGACGCCTAATTTTCAGGCGGCCTGTTCCGAGTCGGTTAACTGGGAGGGTCTAAACATCAAACGTTTGAAACCGGCTTTGGCTTTTGGCAATGCCGCGGTTTTGCCGGAAGTGTGGCGCGAGCTGAAAAACTTTGACATCATTCATTTTCATTATCCTTTTTACGGCACGGCTTTTTTGATTGTTTTGGCCAAGTTATTGAATTTTAGAAATTTAAAGCTGGTGGTGCATTATCACATGGACACCAGGGCCGTGGGCTGGAAGGGTGTCATTTTTTGGCTGGCTAAAACTTTTACCCTGCCTCTAATCATGCGTTTGGCCGACGCCGTCACCTGCGCTTCGCTGGACTATGTCAAACATTCGGATGTCGGCGCTTATTATCTAAAACATCGCGCCAAATTCTCCCAGGTGCCTTTTGGCGTTGATATCAAGTTGTTTCAACCAAGTCCTGGCCGAGCTGACGAGCTAGATATTTTGTTTGTCGGCGGTTTGGATCGGGCGCATTATTTCAAAGGCGTTGATAAATTGATTGCCGCTTTCGCTCTGCTCGCGCCTAAACAACCGGCGGCGCGCTTGACTATTGTCGGCAGCGGCGATTTGGAAAACTGGTATCGGCGTTTGGCTGAAAAAACCGGTTTGTCCGACCGGATTAAATTTGTCAATAACGTGGATAATGAAACGCTGGTCGGTTATTACCAGCGCGCGGCCATGTTGGTTTTGCCGTCAATCAATCAAAACGAGGCCTTTGGCTTAGTGTTATTGGAGGCCATGGCTTGCGGCAAGCCGGTGGTAGCTTCCAATTTACCCGGCGTACGCAGCGTCTTTAAAAACGGCAAGCAGGGTCTGACGATCAAGGCGGGGGATATTGTCGATTTGGCGGAAAAAATTTCCCGTCTCTTGACGCGCGAATCCGAACGTCGGCGTTTTGGCGAAGCCGCCCGCCATTTGGTGGAAAAGCGTTACACCTGGGAACTGACCGCCGCCAGATTGAATGAAATTTATTGTCGTTTGCGTTTCGCGCCTAAAAATCAGGTTAATAACAAATAAATGAAACTCGATCGTTTTTTTATTTGGCGCCGCCGTCATTGGCGCGGCTTAACGGTTAGCGCCTTGGCCGCGCTATTTTTTATCGGCGCCGGCGCTTTTAATTTTTTGACCGAAAGCCCGGATTTTATGAAATGGGGTTCGCCGGATGAAACCGCCAATTATGTGATGGCCGGACAAATGGCCGCGACCGGCTGGCCGTTGATTAAAGAAGAATTAAATTTAACCGCCGACAATTTAGTGGCGCCCCGTAGCTTGCTGGCTGACGGCGTCTGGCTCAAACCCGTCAGTTTTTTGGGCGTTATTATTTATTACGGTTTGCTGGCCAAACTTTTGGGTCTTTGGGTCTTGCCTTATCTGACGCCGTTTTTGGCCGCCGCGGCCATCGTGATTTTTTATCTATTGGTAAAAAAATTTTTAAATCCAGACATTGCCTGGACGGCGGCCTGGCTGGCAGCGATTTTTCCGCCCCTGATTTATTACAGCGTTCGCGGTCTATTCCACAATGTGCCTTTCGCGGCCTGGCTAATCATCGCCACCTATTTGGCGACATTGGCGGCGCGCCGTCAAACCGGCTGGACGGCTTATGGTCTGGCTGTCCTGGCCGGTTACGCCTGCGGCCTGGCCCTGGCCATGCGCGGCGTGGAAGTTTTATGGCTCGGCCCCCTGATTATTTACGGCTGGCTCGTTAATTGGCGCCAATGGCGTCTGGCGAAAAGCGGGGTTTGGCTTTTCGGTCTGGCTTTGGCTCTGGCGCCCGTTGCTTATTACAATCAACTGCTTTACGGCGCGCCGTGGTTAAGCGGTTATCCGGGAATGAATCGGGCCGCGTCTGATTTGGTTAACGGCTCCGCTCTGGCGGCCGGTCAGGTTTTCGCCGGACAGTTGACGGCTGTTTACGCCGCCGCCAAACAAATTTATCACGCCCTGTTTTATTTTAGCGCGCGGCCGATCGCTAGTTTGCTTAACTTGTGGCTTTATTTTATCAAAATGTTTTATTGGTGGTGGTGGCTGGCCGTTATCGGCTGGCTGCGCTGGACCTATCTTCAGTGGCGCGACCGACAAAACAAACGTTGGTGGTTGGCGGTGTTGCCTTGTACGTTGATTTTTATCTGGTTGACGCTTTACTACGGCAGTTGGCAGATTAGCGATAACATTGACCCGAACGCCGTGACCATCGGCAATTCTTACACCCGTTACTGGTTGCCGCTTTATTTGGCGGCCATACCTTGGGCCGCTTTCGGCCTGATTGATTTAAGCCGTCGTTTTTGGCCTCGACATCCGGTCCGGCCGGCGGCGATTATCTTAATTCTTTTGACCGCCTGGTCGGCCTGGTTTGTCTTGGCCGGCTCAGCCGAGGGTCTGATTCCGGCTTATCGTAATTTTCAGGAAAGCCGTTTGATTTATCAGCACGTTTTAACCGACACCGAACCGAACAGCATCATTATTACCCGTTATCATGACAAGTTGTTTTTTCCGGAGCGGGCGGTGATTATGAAAAACTTTACCGACCGGTCGACGGTGGCCGTTTACGCCAAATTACTGCGAGAAAGGCCGCTTTATTATTTTAATTTGACCCTGCCGGAAAAAGACTTGCGTCTTATCAACGACCAACAACTGCGACCGTCCGGTTTGGTCTTGGTTTGGCGCGAAGCCGTTACCCCAGAGCTGTCTTTATACAGTTTGCAAAAAAAATAGCCCTTCCCGTTGGGAAGGGCCGGCGAACGGCGTTTAGGGTTAGTTAAGCAGTGAAACCGGCGTTGTATACCAGGAAATATCCTGGTAGTTTCTTAAAACCTCTTCTATGGCTGCTAGTGATTCGCAGCCATAAAGATATTCTCGGTGTAGGAAGGGCACGCCGGCCGTCAAGTGGCCGGTTTCCTGAAATACCCTTATTAAATTTTCTTTATTCTCCGGATAAATTTTCCGGAGTTTCATAAACTTGGTTTTAATTTCGTCATTAAAGCCAAGAAGAACGGGATCCATGATTGCCTCCGCGTTAAAAGAGAACAAAATATTTATTACTTTTAGCATCGCCTTTTTTTTGACAAAAGTCAAGAGATAGGACAATATGATTATATGACAGCCGATGAATTGCGACGAAAATATTTGGATTTTTTTCGCGGCCAGGGACACAAGGTGATGGCCAGCGCTTCTTTGATTCCGGAAAACGACCCCACGGTTTTATTTACCACGGCCGGCATGCATCCCCTGGTGCCGTATTTGCTGGGCGAGACGCATCCGGACGGCCAGCGCCTGGCCAGCGCTCAAAAATGCGTGCGCACCGGTGATATTGAAGAGGTGGGCGACTTGACGCACCTGACCTTTTTTGAAATGTTGGGCAACTGGTCTCTGGGAAATTATTTTAAAAAAGAAGCTATTGATTTTAGTTTCGAGTTCTTAACCGGCGGCCGGTGGCTGGGTTTGGATAAAAACAAGCTGGCCGTGTCGGTTTTTGCCGGCGACCACGACGCGCCGTTTGATCGGGAATCTTTTGACCACTGGCTCGGCAAGGGTCTGGCCAAAGAAAGAATCGCGCGGCTCGGCAAGGACGACAACTGGTGGGGTCCGGCCGGTCAAACCGGTCCCTGCGGCCCGGACACGGAGATGTTTTACTGGACCGGAACAATCGCCGCGCCGGCGGATTTTCAGGCTACGCACGACGATCCGCGTTGGGTGGAAATCTGGAATGATGTCTTTATGGCTTATGGCAAAACCACGGCCGGCAATTTTGAGCCGCTTGCGGCCGGCAATGTTGACACCGGCATGGGCCTGGAAAGAACCTTGGCGGTGATGAATGGCCTGGACGACGTTTATCAAACCGATTTGTTTTGGCCAATGATAGAATTGCTGGAAAAATTGAGCGGCTCAAGGTATCAAGACCAGCCAAAACCTTTTCGCATTATTGCCGATCATCTGAAAGCCGCGGTGATGATTATGGGCGACGACAAAGGTTTGGCTCCGGCCAACACCGATCAGGGCTATATTGTGCGCCGCCTGATTCGTCGCGCCGCGCGTTACGGCCGCCTTTTGAATTTGGAAGGGGGCGACTGGACCAAGCAGGTGGTCGAAACGGTGATTGAAATGTATGGCGATATTTATCCCGAGGTTAAACGCCGGCGAGATTTTATTCAAAATAACCTGCGTGAGGAAATGGAAACATTTACAAAAACTTTAGCCAGGGGATTAAAGGAATTACAAAAATTAATAATAAAGAAAAAAGGGGAAGGTGATAATGATGTTGTTGCCGTGAGTGGCGCCAACGCATTTAATATTTTTTCAACTTATGGCTTTCCTTTTGAAATGATAGAAGAGGAATTGCAAAAAGAGGGGTTAAAAAAGGGGGTTAGTAAAAAAGAATTTGATGAAGAATTAAAAAGACATCAGGAGTTATCGCGCACGTCGGCGGCCGGCAAATTCAAAGGCGGGCTGGCCGATCACAGCGACGCCGCCACCAAACTGCACACCGCTACCCATCTTTTATTGGCCGCCTTGAGAAAAGTTTTGGGCGATCATGTTTGGCAAAAGGGCTCCAATATCACACCTGAACGTTTGCGTTTGGATTTTTCCCATCCGGACAAACTGACGCCCGGGCAACTGTCGGCCGTGTCCGATTTGGTCAACCGGGCCATTCAAGAAAACCTGCCTGTTTCCTGCGAAACCATGCCCCTGGAACAGGCGCGCGAAATAAAAGCCATGGGCGTTTTTGAATCAAAATACAGCCAGGAGGTCAAGGTTTACACGGTGGGCGAGGCAACCCGACCTTTCAGCAGAGAAATTTGCGGCGGCCCGCACGTAACCAACACCGCGGAACTCGGGCATTTTAGAATTGTGAAAGAAGAGGCCTCATCGGCGGGCGTGCGTCGCGTTAAGGCGATTTTAGAATAAATTTATTTGTTTAATTTTAGCTAAAAATATTAAAAAAATAGCTGTTTTCCTTTTCTCTTGACATTAAGATAGTTTAACTATATAATTTAGTTTGATAATATCCCGATAAATTAAACCTGGTTTTAATTTATTATTTTTTGTTAACTCAATCCTTAATGGTCAACGACACCAATAATCAGTCCAACTCCAAAGATTTCATAGAGGTTGTCGGCGAAGTTTTGGAATCGATGCCTGGCACCTCTTTTAAAGTTCGCCTGGATGGCGATCGAGAAATCTTGGCTTATTTGTCCGGACGCATGCGCATGAATAAAATTCGCTTGGCACCGGGCGACAAAGTTAAGTTGGAAATGAGTCCTTACGATTTAAATAAGGGGCGCATCATCTATCGTCTCTAAAGACGGTTGATCAACAACTATGAAAGTCAGAGCTTCAGTAAAAAAAATTTGTAAAGATTGCAAAGTCTTGCGCCGTCAAGGCCGTGTTTGGGTTATCTGCAAAGATCCGAAGCATAAACAGAGACAAGGTTAATTTTATATTTTATGGCAGTAAGAATCGCCGGTGTGGTGATACCGAACGACAAAAGAGTGGAAGCGGCCCTGACCTATATCTACGGTTTGGGTTTTTCCAACGCTTCCAAAATTTTAAAACAAGCCAAGGTTAATCCTGATACCCGCGTCAAAGATTTGCCGGAAGCCGAGGTTAACGCCTTGCGCGCCATTATTGAAAAGCAGTATCGCGTGGAAGGTGATTTGCGTCGCGATATTTCAGCCAACATTAAACGTTTGAAAGACATCAACGCCTACCGCGGTTCGCGACACAGCAAAAATTTGCCGGTCAGAGGCCAGCGTACCAAAACCAATAATCGGACGGTCAGGGGCAATGTCAGGCGTACCGCCACCTCCGGCAAGAAACCGGCCGGTCAAAAAACTTAATACTTATGATTGATACAATCGACAATAAAGATTTGGCCCTCGGCGCCGCCGAGCCGACCGTCAAAACGGCCGCGAACGATGTTTTGGCTGAAGTTGAACCGGAGATCGTTAAAAACACCGATCCCTTGGCTGACCTGCCGGAAGAAATCAGAAAAAAACTGGAAAAAAAGGCCGGCGCCAAAACCAACACCAAATCCAAGGGCAAAAAGAAACGCGGCGTGGCCAAAAAAGTCAGCGTCGGCAAGGCCTTTATCCACTCCACTTACAACAACACCATCGTCACCTTAACTGACGCGAGCGGCAATGTTTTGTCTTGGGCTTCGGCTGGTTTGGCCGGTTTCAAGGGGCCGAAAAAATCCACGCCTTACGCCGCCACCATCATCACCAAATTGGCGGTCTTAAAGGCCAAAGAATTCGGTTTGTCGGAAGTCAGCGTTTTTGTTAAAGGCGTGGGCACCGGTCGCGAATCAGCCATTCGCGCTTTGAATGCCAATGGTCTGAATGTCACTTTTATTAAAGATATTACCCCTATTCCTCATAACGGCTGCCGCCGTAAAAAACCGAGGAGAGTTTAATTATGTCAACTTTATCCGATGCCAAATGCCGCTGGTGCCGTCGGGCCGGCCGCAAACTAATGCTCAAAGGCGAGAAATGCCATTCGGCTCATTGCGCCATGGTTTCGCGCAGTTACGCTCCGGGCGCGCATGGCGCCAGTCAAAAACACGGCCGCAAAGCCAGCCAGTACAGCTTGCAATTGGCGGAAAAACAAAAAGCCAAACATTTATACGGCATGCGGGAAAAACAATTCCGCCTGATGTTTGAACGGGCCGGTCGCCACGGCGAAGCCGGTCAACGCCTTCTGCAAATGCTGGAAACCCGTTTTGATAATGTAATTTATCGTTTGGCCTGGGCTGTCAGTCGGGCCGAAGCCAGACAGATGGTCGGTCACGGCATGTTTTTAATTAACGGCCAAGCGGTTGACATTCCGTCTTATCAGGTTAAACCGGGCGACATCATTACCATCAAAAAGAATAAACGTCATAATAAACCTTTTGCCAATTTGGCCGACAAACTGAAAAAAGCCGAGGTGCCGGGCTGGTTATATTGTCAGCCGGAAGACGCGGAGGCCAAGGTTGTGCAAAAGCCCTCGGCCGACGAAGTGGACCGCACCATTAACGTCGCTTCCATTGTGGAATTTTATTCTAAATAACCGATGGCGCTTGGTCATCTTTAACGCCCTCGGGGTCTATTAATATGAGTAACATCGCTTTACCGAAAAAAATCACCTTCCGCCAAGGCGAAGCGGATAACCAGAAGGTGGCCGTGATTGAACCGCTGTTTCCCGGCTATGGCACCACCCTGGGCAACGCTCTGCGTCGCGTTTTATTGTCTTCCATTCCCGGCTCGGCCGTAGTGGGCCTGAAAATTGAAGGCGCCGACCATGAATTCATGGCTCTGCCCAATATCAAGGAAGATGTTTTGGAAATCGCTTTAAACTTAAAGCAGTTGAATTTAAAAATGCACAGCGACGAAGTGGTGATCCTGGAATTGGACGTTCACGGCGAAAAAGAAGTTAAAGCCAAGGATATTAAGGCCAATGCCGAGGTGGAAATCATTAACAAGGATTTGGTTTTGGCCCACATCACCGACATGAGCGGCAAGCTGAAAATGGAAATTCATGTTAAACGCGGTCTGGGTTATGAAACCATAGAAAATCGGGAAAATCGCAAAAAAGAATTGGGTTATATTGAAATTGATTCTATTTTTTCTCCGATCAAGGCCGTGGGCATTGCCGTGGCCAACACTCGCGTTGGCAAAATGACCAACTGGGATCAGTTGTCTTTGCAAATAACCACCGACGGCACCTTGACTCCGGAAGAGGCCTTTGATAAGGGTTTAGCCATTATTCTGGATCAATTTAACGCCGTGTCGTCTTTGCGCCACGCTCCCGAAGAAGCGGAGGATGAAGAAATGAACAAGGAAGAAAAATCAGCCGTTAGTGAAAACAATGACTAAATCGTATGCGTCACAGAAATAAAGCCGTTATTTTAGACAGACAAAGGGGACCAAGAATTTTGCTTTTAAGAAACTTGGCCGCCAGTGTTATAATTTACGAAAAAGTTAAAACCACCGGCGCCAAAGCCAAAGCGGTTAAACCCCTGGTGGAAAAAATGATCAGCTTGGCCAAGCGCGGCGATCTGACGGCGCGTCGCCAGTTGATTGAATTTTTACCACAACCCCTGGCCGTCAAAAAAGCTATGGACGTTCTGGGTCCGCGTTACGCGGAAAGATCCGGCGGTTATTGTCGGATTGTCAAACTCGTCAGCCGTCAGGGTGACGGCGCCGATATGGCTCAAGTGGAATTAGTTTGAGCTGGTTACCAAGCAGTTTTATAACGATTTCTTTAAGTTTATGACTCAGTTTTTAAGACAAAGACAAGTTTTTGACGCCACCAACCAGGCCGTCGGCCGTCTGGCCACCCGCGTGGTTTTGGCTTTGCGCGGCAAAGATAAAGCCGATTTTTTACCTCATCTGGACAGAGGCGATATCGTGGAAGTGACCAATATCGATAAGTTGAAATTTACCGGCAAAAAATTGGAAAAATCCGTTTATCATCATTACTCCGGCTATCCGCACGGCTTGAAAACCAAAACCGTGGGCGAAGTTTATGCCAAAAATCCCGGTGAAGTTTTGCGTCGCGCCGTCAGAGAAATGTTGCCGGACAACCGCTTGCGTCAGGGCATGATGAAACGTTTAATTATCAAGTAATATGCCAGCCAAAAAGACAGACAACGAAAAAAAATCTAGCGCCGTCAAAAAACCGGTCAAGACAAGCAAGCCGAAAGCCGAAACCGCGCCCCTTAAAGAATCCGGCGCCCCTAAAAAATTCACGGCCGCTTTGGGCAAAAGAAAAAACGCTTCGGCCTCGGCGCGCGCTGTCGTCGGTAACGGCACGATTACGGTTAACGGCAAAAAACTGGAAGAATATTTCAACACCGCCACTCAAATCAGGATCGCCCAAGACGCCTTGAAACAGGTTGGCGACAAAAAACTGGATTTCAGCATATTAGTTAAAGGTGGCGGCAAAAACGGTCAGGCCGAAGCCGCGCGTTTGGCCATAGCCAAATGCCTGGTCGCCTTGGAAGCCGACTTGCGTCCTGTTTTGAAAGCCAAGGGCTGGTTAAAGCGCGACCCTCGCATCAAAGAACGCAAAAAGCCGGGCTTGAAACGCGCCCGACGCGCTCCGCAGTGGTCTAAACGTTAATAATATACCAAAAATCCTCCTCGGGGGATTTTTTGTTTGTCGTCTTTTGTGAAATATAAATTAAAGAGTCTTGCCCAGCAAATATGACGATTCTGTCATTCTGGCCCGCGAGCCGGAATCCAGAGTTAAAATAAATTAACGCAAAAATTGAATAATTCCTGTTTACCTGATACAAACCCTGGACCCTAACCACGGCCGGGGTGACCTAAAAATTTTTTAATATAACTTGGGGTCGTTGTCACCCGGACATTTATGTTTTATGATGACGGCATGGAATTAAACTCCGAACAACAAGCCATCATCGACCGTCTGTCCGGCGTTTACTTGATTAACGCGCCGGTCGGCACCGGCAAAACTATGGTTTTAACCCGTCGGGTCGCGGCGGCTTTAAATCACGGTTTTACGGCGCCAAGGATTTTATGTCTGACCTTCACCAACCGCGCCGCCGAAGAAATGCGTTCACGCTTAGCCAAAGTCGTGCCGGATCGGGCCGCCTTTGACGAATTGACCGTCTGCACCTTTCACGCCTGGTGCGCGCAATTTTTAAAACAGGAGGCCAAACTCCTGGGTCTGGCGAGCGACTTTTCCATTTTAGACGAAGACGAACAAATTTTAATCATCAAACAAACGGCCGCCGCCTTTGAAAAAGATTTATATCTGGATGACAGCCGCGGCTTGTCGGCTTACAGAAACTTGATCGAAAATTTATATCAATACCGTTGGCGCGAGCTGGAGCATCGCCTGGGTTTTCGCGAGGCGCCGGCGATTAACAAACTTCACGAAGCCCTGGCCGTTGCCTATGAGCGGGCCTTATCCGAACAGCACGCCCTGGATTTCCATCAATTGGTTTTGCAAACGGTGGCCGCGCTTTATGACAACGACGATCTGAGAAATAAGTGGAGTCAGCGTTATGATTTTATCCAACTGGATGAATTTCAAGACACGCATCTGTCGGAATATTTAGTGGTCAAGGAACTGGCCAAACGCTCAAAAAATTTGACCCTGATCGGTGATTTGGACCAAACGATTTACAGCTGGCGCGGTTCGCGTCCCCAACTGATCGCTTCCTTGTTCAAGTCTCATTTCGCGCCGGTCAATGAAATGTCCTTATCCGTCAACTACCGCAGTCGGCCGGAAATTCTGGAGGCCGCCCAAGCCGTTTTGTCGGCCAGACGATTCGTCGCGCCCGCGGGGGACGGGGCTTTGACGATTTTTAACGCCCATAATTTTCAGGAAGAAATCGATTACTCGGTTAACAAAATCAAAGAATTAACGACTCGCGAACCGCAAGCGCGGCTGGCGGTTTTGGCCCGCAGCAACGGTTTGATCACTCAAATCGCCGAAATTTTTCAGGAACGTCGTTTACCGCACTTGACAGTTGATCACTATCAGTTTTTTCGCCGCCAGGAAGTCAAAGACGCCTTGGCGCATATTAAAATTTTATTGAACAGATTTGACTTGGACAGCGCTCATCGCCTGGCTTTGCGGCCGCCTAAAGATTTAGGCGAGGCGACTATCGGCAAAATTCGCGGTCAAGGCGAGGAGCTGGCGCTCCGGGTCAGCGATTTTTTGCATCTGCCGAACTTCAGCCGCGGCGAGCCCTTTGTTGAATTATTAAATGATTACGAAAGAGGCCGCTTGGTGGTTTTGGACACCGAAACGACCGGCTTCAATCCGGCGCGCGACGAAGTGATTCAAGTTTACGCCCGCGAACTGATCAAGGGCGAACCGGTCGGGGAACTGCACTTATATCTGAAAAACAGCCGTCCGGTTGGCGCTTCCGCGGCCATTCACGGCCTGACGGATGAATTCCTGGCCGCTAACGGCCGGGAGCCGGGTCCGGCTTTGGCTTGTTTAAAAGACTTCATCGGTCAGTCGGCCGTGATTGGTCACAACGTTCACTTCGATTTGGCCATGCTTGGCGCCAACGGCGAGAGGCAGGGCGTGGAATTTATTTTTAAAAATTTTTACGACACGCTTGATTTGGCGCGCCGCTTGATTAAAAGTAACAGCTATAAATTAAGCGTTCTGGCCGACATGTTTAATCTGGCCGGCGCCACGCACAGCGCCGACGACGATGTGGACGCCACCATCGGCCTTTTGTCCATTGTCGTGGCCAAGTTGCGGGTAACCGGCGCGCCGCGCGCCGAGCTGTTCGGCCGTTACGCCAAAAAATTTATCCGCCTGGCCAGTCAGCTGACTTCTTGGCAACATCTTTTGGATCGGGAACGTCCGGCTCTGGCTCTGGAAAAAATTATTACCGACTCGGGATTGAAAGATTACTATGCCAAATCAGGCGATGCTGAAAAACGTCTGTCCGGTTTGGAGGCGCTGGTAAATTTTTGCGGTCAGCGCGATGTTTTAAGCCAGTCGCCGCGCGACAGCTGGCGCGAACTTTTGAGTTTGGCGGCGCTGTCCAAAAATGTCGATTTCGTGGCTTTGAACGAAGGACAGACGCCCATTTTAACCATTCACCAGGTTAAGGGCTTGGAATTCGATCATGTTTTCGTGGTCGGTTTGAACGAGGGACAATTGCCCTGGTATCGCGCCAGAAACGAAGCGTCTCTGGCCGAGGAAAAAAGGTTGTTGTATGTGGCCATGACCCGCGCCCGCCAGTCGGCGACTTTAACCTGCTCCGATTTCGACCGCTTTGGCCGGCGTCAACCGCGCAGCCGGTTTTTAAGTTGTTTGGGCGCGTAAACAACAGCGAATTTTAAAATCACAATTTCCAATTTAGTGGGAAATTCGGATTTTGAAATTAAAAAAGCGCTTCCTTGATCGGCAGCGCTTTATGACTTGATTTTTTCAATTAAATCGTTTATTCGCCCCGACAGAACGAATAGTTGTTCGGTCACTTGATTGCCGTGACCGTTGGCGTTTTTAATTTCTTTTAATTTTTTCTCAACCGACTCGCGCAAGTCGGTTAATTTTTCAGACAATTTTATGAGCCAAAACCTTTTGTCTCCGTTTTTGTTGTCTTTGGCATACCGGCAGAACTCTTCGCGATACCGGTCGTAATTATGGATAGCGCTTGCCATAAAATCAAGCGCCTCTTTTTTGTGAGAATTTTGCTTGCTTTTCATGGCAGCCCCTTTAATTGTCAAAAATAACTATTATATAATAATATCATATTTTAGCAAAAAAGTCAATAGTGGTATTTTTTACCAAAAATACCTATAATTAAATCGCTATGCCGGAAAAAATCGCCAACATCGCCAAAAACACCTCCTATTTCACCCTGGCCCTGATCATTCAGAAAGTAATTTCCTTCAGTTATTTTACTTTGTACGCCAGATACCTGGGGCCGGAAGATTTGGGAAAATATTATTTCGCCATTTCCCTGACCACGATTTTTGCCATCTTCATTGATTTGGGGTTGGCCAATGTTTTGACGCGGGAAGTGGCTAAAGCCGATCGCTCGCCGCAAAGCTGGCTGTCCATGACGCTCGGCTTGAAGTTGCCTTTGGCCGCCTTGACCTGGTTGGCGGTTTTTATCGTGGCCGGAACCAACGCCGGCCTGGTGCGCCAGTTGATTTATCTGGCCTCCGTCTCTATGGTGGCCGATTCTTTTTCCACTTTATTTTACGCTTGTTTTCGCGGCTTTCACAATTTAAAATATGAATCTCTGGCCAGTATGGGCACGCAGACCGTGGTGCTCTTAATCAGTTTGGCGGTCATCAAAGAAAACTGGGGATTGCTAGCCCTGATGATCGGTTTGCCGACAGCCAGCGTTTTGAATCTAATCTACACCTTGCTGTTGGCTAAATTTCGTTTTGGCCTGAAACTGCGACCGACCTGGTCCTGGCCGGAATTGAAAATTTTAGCGGCCCTGGCCTGGCCTTTCGGACTTTACGCCATTTTACAGCGGTTGTATGTTTATCTGGATTCGGTTTTGCTGTTCAGTTTGTCCGGCGATCGGGCGGTGGGAATTTATCAGGTGCCCTTTAAAATCGTCAACGCTTTGCAATTTTTGCCCATGGCTTTCGTGGCTTCGCTTTATCCGGCCTTGAGTTTGTATTGGCGACATAATCGCCAGCAACTGATGGTAACTTTCGAGCGCTCGCTTAATTATTCCGTAATCATCGCCGCGCCGATCACGGTTGGTTTGATCACCCTGGCCGATCGGACGGTGAATTTGTTTTCCACCAACTTTCAGGAGGCCGTCAGGCCGTTGCAGATCGTGATGGCGGCTTTGTTTTTTATCTTTTTGCATTTTCCTCTGGGCTCGCTTTTGAACGCCTGCGACCGCCAAAAAGCCAATACCCGCAATATGGCCATAACTTTGGCCGCGAGCGTTTTATTAAACCTGTTCCTGATTCCCAAGTTCGGTGTTGGGGGCGCCTCCCTCACGGTTCTGATTTCCAACGCCTTGTTATTCGTTTTAACACTCGCGGTCAGCCGCGAAATTATGGCCTGGCGTTTTGCCAAAGTTTTGCCGACCGCCGGCAAAACTTTGGCCGCGGCCATGATCATGGCCGGACTGATTCTGTTTTTCAAAGAGCGTTGGAGTTTTTTTGCCCTGGTAGCCCTCGGCGCCGCCGCCTATGTCGCCGCGCTCTACGGCTTGGGCGGCTTTAACAAGGCCGATATTTCAAGCATTAAAAAATCATTCAAACAATAACAATCACCGGACAAAACAATGAATCAAGATAATCAAAATAAAATAAATTACCTTTTGGTCACGCTGGACTATCCGCCCGCCGTGGGCGGAGTGGCTCATTATTACAGCCACCTGGTCAAATACTGGCCGGACGAGCGGCCTTTGGCGGTTTTGGACAACTCGCGCGGCCAGTTGCTTGATGAAAAAAGACGCTGTCTGAAATGGTGGCCGGCCGCGCTTAATTTACGTCGTTCAATCAAAGACAGGGGGATTAATTATCTTTTGATCGGACAAATTTTACCGCTTGGCACCGCGGCCTGGTTGCTGTCTAAAATTTTACCGATCCGTTACGCTGTTTTTTTGCATGGCTATGATTTTAACGTGGGCTGGAATCAGTCACGCAAACGCTGGCTGATGAAAGCCGTTTTAAAGAACGCTGATAAAATTATCTGCGCCAACAGCTACACGGCCGCGGCGGCGCAAAAGGCCGTAACCGGACTATCCGATAAGACGGCAGTGGTTAATCCGGGCATTGACGCCGACCCCTTGGTTTACGACGAGCATCAAATTGACGACCTGAAAACCAGGCATCATTTGCACGGCAAAACCGTTTTACTGACCGTGGGCCGCTTGGTTGTCCGAAAAGGGGTGGATATGGCCCTGGAAGGCCTGAATTTAGCCCTAAAACGGTCGCCACGACTCGCTTTCATCATCATTGGTCAAGGAGACGGCTATGAAGATTTAAGGGCTAAAATAGCAAATTTAGGACTAAAAGATTATGTCCAAATTTTGGGGGGGGTTGACGATGAGGCCAAAAGACGCTGGTATAAACTGGCTGATATTTTTATCATGACGCCTCGGGCCATCGGACCGGATGTGGAGGGTTTCGGGATTGTCTATTTGGAAGCCGGTCTGGCCGGCAAACCGGTCATTGCCGGCGACAGCGGAGGCGTGGCCGATGCCGTGGAGGACAATGTGACCGGTCTGTTGGTTGATCCGCTTGACTCAGGCGCCATCGCCGCAGCCATCGTCAAGCTGGCCGACTATCCCAATCTCCGTCATCGCCTGGGTGACGCCGGCCGCCGCCGCGCCTTGCGGGACTTCAACTGGCCGGGGCAAGCGAAAAAAATTTATCAAGTTTTGAGTTTAAAAAATAATAATTTTTAAAGATCAAAATTCCAATTTTCAATTTCCAATCAAGCCCGAATGTCAAAACCTTAATTTCTAACTTTGACATTGATATTTGGTCTTTGACCTTGATTTGATATTGGCAATTTGGATTTTGAAATTTAGTATTTGCATTTTGATGTCTATTTTATGATTTCCATCATCATTCCGGTTTACAATCAAGCCAAGCGTTTGGCTCGCTGTTTGGAAAGTATCGGTCGGCAAACCGATCAAAATTTTGAAGTTATCGTGATTAATGACGGTTCGTTGGAAAACATCGGCCGAGTCATTGATAAATTCAACCCGCGCTTTGGCGCCAAGCTGAAGTATTTTCGTCAAATCAATCAGGGCGCGCCGGCGGCCCGCAATCGCGGCGCGCGCGAGGCCCAAGGCGATTATTTATTGTTTTGCGACGCCGATGTCATTTTAAATCCGGATATGCTGGAAGTTATGCGTCAGGCCTTGGATAAGCATCCCGAAGCGGCTTATGTTTATTCGTCTTTTAAATTCGGCGGTAAAATTTTTCGCCTGTGGCCGTTTGACGTCGACAAGCTGCGGCAAATGCCCTATATTCACACCACCTCCTTATTGCGTTCGACGGATTTTCCCGGGTTTGATGAAAGTTTGAAGCGGTTTCAGGATTGGGACTTATGGCTGACCCTGGCGGAAAAGGGCCGTTACGGCTTGTGGCTTGATCAGGTGCTTTTTAAGATGCCGGGCGGGGACACCATGAGCCGTTGGTTGCCCGCCGCGGCCTATCGCTGGCTGCCGCGCCTTCGGTCGGTCAAGGCCTACCGCGCGGCCGAGGAAATTGTGAAGAAAAAACACGGCGATAATGGCAAATAACAAATCTTCGTGATGTGTTTTTAAATATCAAAATTCCAATTTCCAATTTCCAATTTTGGCATTGATATTTGAAATTTGTTTTATGTTTAACTCCATATTCAGCCGTCGTTTCTGGCCGGCGCTGGCCGTGATGGCCGGCCTGGAAATTTGGTCCTTTCTCGGTTCGCTGTGGCCCGCCGCCAACACGGCCGGTTTTGTTTTTGTCGGCTTGGTCACTTTAACTCTATCGTTCAAAAATCCCCGCTATGGTCTGGCCGTCGCGGCCGGAGAACTCCTGATCGGCTCATTCGGCCGCTTATTCGCTTATGACGCCGGCGGCGTGAATCTCTCGGTCAGAATGCTAATTTGGCTGATAATTATGGCGGTCTGGCTGGCCGCGACCGCGAGACGTCTGATTAAGGGCGAGCCGTTGGCGGAAATTTTACGCTTGCCTTATGGCCCATACCTTTACACCCTGGTCGGTTTGGTAATCCTGGGTCTCGTGATCGGTTATGGTCGCGGACATTCCCTGGCCAATATTTTTTTTGATTTTAACAACTGGCTCTACCTGACCCTATGCCTGCCTTTGGCCGACGCTTTCCGAACCCGAAAGGATCGCGACTGGTTGAAGCCGGTCATCGCGGCCGGTCTGGTCTGGCTGGCCGTCAAAACTTTATTGCTGTTGTATATTTTTTCTCACAATATTTTCGGTTTGACTTTTTATCACTGGGTGCGCGATACGGGCGTGGGGGAGGTGACCACCATGGCGAGCGGTTTTGTCAGAATTTTTTTGCAGTCGCAAATTTTTACTTTGGCCGGAGTTTTGCTCGCGCTTTTTTATCTGACGCGAGTCAACGGCAGGGAGCGGCTTTGGCTGTGGATGTTAACGAGCGGCGGTTTGGCCGTGATCTTAATCAGCATGTCGCGCAGTTTATGGCTGGGCTTGACGGTTGGCATCATGGTCGCGGCGGGGAACGCCTTTAAAAAATCTTGGCGTAACGGTTTGAGATGGTTGGGTTGGGGCGCCTTGGCGGCAATCATGGCGGCCGCCTTTTTAACCGCGATCGTTAAATTCCCCTGGCCGGCGCCCGGAGCTTCCGGTCAAAGCTGGGATATTTTAAACGAACGCAGCCAGCTTAACGAAGCGGCCGCAGCTTCGCGTTGGAATTTGTTGCCAAAACTCTGGCAAGCCGTTGCCCGCGAGCCGCTTTGGGGGCAGGGTTTCGGCGCCACGGTCATTTATGAATCCAACGACCCCCGAGTTAGAGAGAGGGCAACCAATGGCGTTTATGAAACTTACGCTTTTGAATGGGGTTGGCTGGATCTATGGTTAAAAATCGGACTGGCGGGCGTCTTGACTTATCTGGCTTTGATCTTTATACTGATCCGCAACGCCATTAAGACCGGCCGCGCTGAAACGGCGGCCGCGCTTCTCGGTTTAATCGCGGTTAATTTTTTTACTCCCTATCTGAATCATCCGCTGGGCTTGGGACTCTTGATGTGGGTCATAATCTCAACCGACATCAAATATCCGGCTGAAACTTCCAGCGCGTAGTTGCGTCTTTTCCCGACGCGTGTTATTATTTTTTCTATTATCCACTTATCTTTTATTATGTCCGATCAAATTATTTCCCCGGAAGGTTACAACAAGCTCAAGGAAGAGCTTAATTTTTTAAGCACGGTCAAACGCCGCGAAATCGCCGACCGCATTGAAGCCGCCAAAGAATTGGGCGACTTAAGCGAAAACGCCGAATACGCCGATGCCAAAGAAGCCCAGGCCTTTAACGAAGGCCGCGTCGCCGAAATCGCCAACCTTTTGAAAAACTTAAAAGTGGTGGCGGCCAACGAAGCCGGTGTGGTGGGCATGGGCTCAAAAATAACCGTGGAAAATGACGGCCGTGAACGTCAATTTGAAATTGTCAGCTTTAACGAAGCCGATCCGGCCGGCGGCAAAATTTCCAACGAGTCGCCCCTGGGCGAGGCCTTTTTAAACAGACGGGCCGGCGAAGCCATTGCCGTAACCACTCCCAAAGGTCAGGTTGTCTATAAAATCATTAAGGTTGAATAACTTGGAATAAAAAAACCGTTCCCTTTTGGGGAGCGGTTTTTTTGACTTAACGGACGCAATCGGTTAAAATAAAAAGTGCTTTATGATAAAAAATCAAAAACAAAGCGAACGCCAGGATCGCCTGGAACGCCTGCGGCAAATCAAAGAGGCGGGAATCGATCCTTATCCGGCCGGCTGCGGTCGCGATATGATGATCAACGAGGTTCTGACTGATTTTGAGCGCCTGTCGGCAAACCGGACCGAGGCGACTCTGGCCGGCCGGTTGCGCAGTTGGCGCGATCACGGCAACATCAGCTTCAGCGATTTGGAAGACGCGAGCGGCCGGTTGCAACTGGTTTTCAACAAACACGAAATGGGCGATGAATCCTACCGGCAATTCAACAGACTGCTGGACAACAATGATTTTCTGGAAGCGCGGGGCGTTTGCTTCACGACCAAGGCCGGCGAAAAAAGTTTGCTGGTTAAAAGTTGGCGATTATTAACCAAGACCCTGCGTTCCATTCCCGACGCTCATTTCGGCTTGAAAAACGAAGAGGAAAAATTGCGCAAACGTTATCTGGACATTCTTTTGGATCCCGAAGTCAAAAACATGATTGTCAGGCGGGACAAATTTTGGAACTCCATGCGTCAATTTTTAAAAGAACGCGGGTTTGTTGAGGTGGAAACGCCCGCGCTGGAAGCGGTGGCCGGCGGCGCCGACGCCAAACCCTTTATCACGCACCACAACGCTTTAAACATGGAGGTCTATTTGCGTATTTCCATGGGTGAGCTGTGGCAAAAAAAATTAATGGTGGCCGGCCTGGAAAAAACGTTTGAAATCGGCCGTCAGTTTCGCAACGAAGGCATGGATGCCGAGCACTTGCAGGACTACACCCAGATGGAATTCTATTGGGCCTACGCCGATTATCGACAGGGCATGAAATTGGTGGAGGAGTTATATAAAGAAGTGGCTGAGGCCGCTTTCGGCACTTGGCGCTTCAAAATTAAAAACTTTGACATTGATTTGGGACAACCCTGGGCGACTTATGATTATCCGGTCATCATTAAAGAGCGCACCGGCATCGATGTTTTGGAAACTAATGTCGGCGAAGTGGAGGAAACTTTGCGTCGTTTGAGCATCGCTTATGATCAAAAAGGATTCAACATCACCAGAGCTATTGATAATTTATGGAAATATTGCCGCAAAAGTTTGGGCGGACCGGGTTTTTTGGTTAATGTGCCGGTAACCATGGAGCCCTTGGCCAAGCGACAAACGGACAACCCCGGTCTGGTTCAAAGATTTCAGGTTATCCTGGGCGGCTCGGAAATGGGCAAGGGCTACAGCGAACTTAACGATCCCCTGGATCAACTGGAACGTTTTGAAGAGCAGCAGCGCTTGAAAGACGCGGGCGACGAAGAAGCGCACAGCCGCGACGACAGCTTCGTGGAGGCCCTGGAATACGGCATGCCGCCCACTTGCGGTTTTGGCGTCAGCGAACGTTTATTTTCTTTTTTAATGAATAAATCGGCGCGCGAGTGTCAAATTTTTCCTTTAATGAAACCCTTGGACGCGGCGGCGGAGACAACGGAGATCAAAGCGGCGATGGCGGCGGCCGAACCGCAACCGGTTGATCGGGGACTTGGCATCACCGAGCGCCAAGCCAAACGACTGGTGGCGGAAAACATTCGCGACATTCACACGCTTTATCACTCCAGGGAAACCGAGGCGGTCATGCGCGCTTTGGCCAAACATTTTAACGCCAATGAGGAGGAGTGGGGGATCATCGGTCTTCTGCACGACATCGACTGGGAGCTGACCAAGAGCGATCCCGAACATCATGGCATCAAGGCCGTGACCATTCTAAAAGAAGCCGGCGCCAGCCAGTTTTTAATCAACACGATTATTTCCCATGTCTACGGCAATGCCCATTGTCCGGCTTATTTGAACAAAAAACGCTCCGGACGACTGGAACACTTGCTGGCCGCGGCCGAAACCGTCACTGGCTTGATTGTGGCCACGGCCCTGGTCAGGCCCGATAAAAAATTGGTCGGGGTGGAGCTTGGCAGTCTGGAAAAAAAATATCGCAACCGCAATTTTGCCGCTAACTGCGATCGCGACATTATTGCCGAGTGCGAGCTGGCCGACATCACTCTGCCCGCTTTCCTGGAGTTGAGCTTGAAAGCCATGCAAGATATTGCCGGAGAGATTGGCCTATAATCAATTGAAGGTTTCAAGTTACCAGATTAAAAAAATTTTTTTAGGTCACGCCGGCCGCGGCCGGTGTCCAGAGTTAATAACCGCCAGAATTGTTTAAAAATTTTAAATTAAAAGTTAAAAATTTTCTGATTATGTTGGACTTAAAATACATTCGCGAACACGCCGCAGAAGTTAAAACCAACTGCCGCCAGCGTCTGGCCGAAGTTGATATTGACCGCTTGCTGGCCCTGGATGAACGCAAACGTCATTTATTGACCGGTATCCAGGCCTTGCGCGAACGTCGTAATTTGGCGTCCAAACACAAACCAACCGAGGAAGAAATTATCGCCATGAAACAAGTCGGCCAAGAAATCCAGACCAAAGAGAACGAATTAAAAACCCTGACGCAGTCCCTGGAAGAATTATGGTTGGCTGTGCCCAATTTAACCGACGACAATGTTAAAATCAGTTCCGATCCGGATGATAATCCGGTGTTGAAACAAGTGGGCGAGCCGACCGAATTTTCTTTCACACCGCTTGATCATCTGACTTTGGCGCAAAATTTGGGGCTGATTGATCTGGAGCGAGCCGCCAAAGTGGCCGGCGCCAAATTTTATTATCTTAAAGGCGCGTTGGCCGAACTGGAACAAGCCCTGATCGCTTACGCTTTAAATATCATCAAAAACCACGGCTTCACCATGCTGGCCACGCCTTATGTGGCGCGCGCCGCTTTGATTGAAAAACTGGGCTTTAATCCGCGCGGCGAATCAACGCAAGTTTATAATTTGGCCGGTGGGGACCTGAGTCTGATCGGCACGGCGGAAATCACTTTGGGCGCCTATCACGCCGAGGAAACTTTGGCGGCCAAAGATTTGCCTAAAAAATATGTGGCCGTCACGCCTTGTTGGCGCACCGAAGCCGGCAGTTATTCCAAATTTTCCAAGGGCCTGGTGCGCGTTCATCAATTCAATAAAGTGGAGATGTTTATTTTTTCTCATCCGGATCAAAGCGAATTGCTGCATTTTGAAATTTTAAAAATAGAGGAGGAAATTTGGCGCGGTTTGCGGGTGCCTTTTCGCATTATCGATCACTGCACGGCCGATTTGGGCAATCCGTCAACGCGCACCTTTGATTTGGAGGCCTGGTTGCCCACCAAAGAACGAGCTGGCGGGCAACTTGGCGATTGGCTGGAGGTGACTTCCTGCTCCAACTGCACCGATTATCAGGCCCGCGGTTTAAATATCCGCTTCCAAGACGCCGAGACCGACAGCCCGCAATTTCCGCACACTCTTAACGGCACCGGTATTGCCGTGTCGCGCGCTTTGGTGGCGATTCTGGAAAATTGTCAACAAGCCGACGGCTCGATCGCCATACCAAAAATTTTACGCAAATATTTATCCTTTAACAGGATAACCCCGACCAAAATTTAAAATGCGTTTCCATGTACTATCAGCCGTCAAGCAAATTCAGCGCCAATCGTCGCCAGCGCCAATCCAACCGGTCTAACCGCGCGCCTCATACCTGGCCCAAGATTTATTGGTGGCTCTTGGCGGTGGTCACAGCTCTGGCGATTCTGGTTTATTGGTTGTTTTTTTCCGCCAGTTGGCGTCTAACTGTGGTGGAGGTTGGACAGGCCGGCAATTTTGACTCAAGCGACATCCAGGCGATGGCGTGGGACACGGCTCATGAATCGTCTTGGCTGCCCGGCGACAATTTGTGGTTGTTTAATCGCTCTGTTTTGCGACAGAAAATCGAAGCCAAATATTACTTGGATAACCTGCAAATAAAATTGCGGCCACCCCATAAAATCACTGTCAGTTTTCAAGAAAAAAACTACGGCCTGATTTGGCAGGAAGGCAATGGTTTTTTTTATATCAACTACCAAGGCGACATTATCGCGCAAAAAAACGAAGCGGTCGGCAACGTGACGCTTTTAGTCAATCGCGCCGCGCCGCGACAAGAGGGGAGACGGATTAAAATTGAAGAAAAATATTTGCGTTTCGCCGATGAGCTTGATCGGGCCATAACCCAAAACTCGCAAGGATTAACGCCCAGAACCCTGTTTATCGATGATGAATTCAATACGGTTAACGTGCAAATTTCCGGCGGACCGATTTTAAAATTCAGCACTGAAGAGGGGATTGACAAGCAATTAACCAAGCTGGCCAGTCTGAGACGTTGGGAACTAAGCGACGGACGATCCTTTAACAGCCAGCATTATATTGATTTACGCTACGGCGACCGCGTTTTTTATCAATAAAGTCAAGTTTAGATAACTAACTGACACGCGTATGTTTAAAATGGATCAGGAGAAAACCTTTAAACTGATTATTTTTTTGCTGCTGGCGCTGTTTAGCGTCACCATGATCGGTTTTTTCTTGTTGGGCGTCAAAATCGCCCTGATTTTCACGCCGGAAGTGAAATTGGCGGGGATGAGCATTAAAAACATCATCGCCGGCGTTGCTCGCTAAGAAGAAGGCGGGTGTCAAATCGGATGTTGTTTTATTTTTTTGTTTCCGTTATAATTGAGTGTAAGGGATATTATACTCAGTTACCTTATGCCTAAAATTAAAACCCCCAGCCAGACCAGGATACCGCTCTTCGACGAATTTTTACTTAACCTGAAAGTCAATAACTACTCCCCCGAAACCTTGTATAATTATGAGCGTGATTTAAAAGTCTTTGAGGACTTTTTAAATTCCGCTCGTTTATCTTTCCATAAAGCGGGCAAGGCCGATTTGTTAAACTATAAAGCGCACCTGACTTCGCGCGACCGTCAGACCGCCAAGGCCAGGCCGGGGGAGAAACGGTTAAACCCCTACTCCCTTAACCGCATGTTGTCGGTTTTGCGCAGTTATTTGAAGTATTTGATTGAAATGGACTATGACTCCCCGCTCGCCCCGGAGATGGTCAAGATGATTAAAACGACCAAGAAAAAACCGCAAGTGGCCGAACTCTCCGATTTGGTCAAACTGATTGAATTTCCGAGCCGCCACGAAGCCGATCGGCGCGTGGCTGATCGCAACCGCGCCATGCTGGAAGTTCTCTTTGCCACCGGCATGAGGATCTCCGAGTTGGTTAATCTGAAAATCGCCCAGATTGATAAGCAGGGCAAAATCTTCGTCCTGGGCAAGGGCAAAAAAGAACGTTTTGTCTATTTAACCCCGCGCGCCCAAAAAATTCTTCACACTTATTTAAGCAGTCGCCTGGACGACTCCCCTTACGCCTTTATCCCCTACCGCGGCGCCGGCGCGGCCGGGGTTAAAAATAAAAAAATTTCCGCCAATTATTTGCAGGCCAAAATAAAGGGCTATCGCGAGTTATTGGGCATTAATGTGCCCACTTCGGCTCATTCTCTGCGTCACGGCTTCGCCACCTATTTAGCCGAGGCCGGCGCTTCCCCGGCCGCCATTCAGGTTTTGCTGGGCCACGAATCGCTGGATACCACCACCCGCTATGTTCACGCCTCCGATTTATACGCGCAAAAAACCCAGGCCAAATTTCATCCGCTTAAAACCTGACGCGCAACAAACAACAGCTGTTCATGATTTAAAGTATAAAAAAACCGCTAACTTAATAGCGGTCGTTTGTGGTTAAAATTTTTTATCGAATCTGCAACCGGGTCGCGACCCGGTCTGCCGGTAATAGTTGGCCAACATTAGGCCAAGAATTTTTTTGGCCTCCCTGCTTTCCAGTTGCTGAGCCAAAAGCAAAAAAATATTAATTGGGCGGCGCGGCATAACACCCTCCGCTTGTTAATAATTTGCTGCTTTGCCGCAGCATTACCTCTGCTGTCGGCAGGGGTTGTTTCTTTTTCTCCTCTGTCAGTTGCCTGACAATGAGAAAAATATAAGCGTATAATAACACGCGCGTGTTATTATACGAGACATCGTTGTAGAGACGCGCGAGCAAATTCCTCCAGGCGGCCAGATAGGCCACCTGATTTTGGGCCTTGGCGGCCCTGATCATATTCCTTCGGCCTTTATTAAAAATAGGCCAAAGTTCCGATTGCAACCGCAACTCCTTTAGGCAGGCCTGCAATGGTTGCAGGTTGCCGAGAGAAACGCCTAGCGCGTTTACTCTTTCTTCCCCGAAACTGACATTACTGAAAATGTCAGCGAACCGAGATAATCTCGGCATCACCGGAGGAGGTTGTTTTTTAAAAAACATCATGATCACTCATCCCTCTCTTTTTTGTTATAAAAAACACTAAATAAAACTTCTATGTTTATACTACATTTTTTAAAAAAAGTCAATAATAAAAAATAGCTAAAATTAGCTATTTTATTTATACAAATATACTTTACAACATTTAATATCCAGAATTCATCACTGCAAATAACCCAAGGGATCAACCGGAATACCATTTAAACGCACTTCCAAGTGCAGATGCGGACCGGTGGTCAGATTGCCGGCGCCGCGCGTGCCCGGCATGCCGCCGGATAGGCCAATAATCTGTCCCTGGCCGACATATTCATCCTCTTTAACGCTGATCACCGAAACATGGCCGTAAACCGTGGACAGTCCGTCATTATGCACCAACATGATGTAGCTGTAACCCGTGGCGCCGCCGTCTTTGGCCCGGGCCACGTAACCGGAAGCCGCGGCCTTGACCGGCGTGCTTTGCGGGGCGCGGATGTCAATGGCCGGGTGCTCAAACACATTGCGGAAAGGATAATCCGGATCATGGAAGTAAGCGGTGATGGTATTTTTCGGCACCGGCCAAATCAAACCTTCGTCGTTGGTGTCCAGACTGTTGAATTGTTGATTTTTGGATAGTTTTTGCCTGACGGTCTTTTCCAAACTGGCAATGTCGGCCGCGGCCCGTTGTTGTTCTTGTTTGGCCTGGCTTAACAATTTTTGATACTCGGCTTCCGAGGCCTTGGTATTGTTCAATAAAATTTCTTTGGCGCCTTTTTCACCCCGCACATCTTGCTGGCTGTTTTCCAAATCGGTTTGCAACTTGGCCAGGGATTCCTCCTTGGTCTGCTGATCGTCGCGATCGGCCACCAAAGCGGTTTGTTTTTTCTTTAAAGCGTCCAAATTGTCGCTGATGCCGCTGTTTAAATCTTTTAAATGTTTGATTTGATCGATGTAATCGGCAAAATTATCCTTGGTCAACATAATTTCAATGTCGCTTTTGTCCCCTTCTTTATACAGCAAACTCAAAGCCGCGGCGATTTGGTCTTTTTCTCTGGCCATATCATTCTCTTTGGCGGCGATATCCAAGTTGAGTTTTTGAATTTCCAGTTTGGTTTCGTCAATGTTCAATTTGATTTTATCCAGACTGGCTTCCAGACTGGCCAGGCGGTTGTCAAAAATCGCCAGCTGATTTTGCAGACTGGATTTTTCCGCCTGTTTGGCGGCGATAGCGTCCTGATATTCGCGCTGGCGTTGATTGATGGATTCGATGGCCTGTTTTTTGGCGGCGATATCGGCGTTTAATTTATCAATTTCCGGATTGTTTTGATCGTCGCCGCCAGCGCCGGAATTTAAAACCGGCTCCGGACTACCGCCCCAAACCTTAAAAACGCCCAAACCGAACAAGCCGACAATCAGGACGGCCAAAATTAACCAGCTTAAATAGCCATGGTTTTTCATTGATTAAATTATAGCAAAACAAAAGCCGGCGCACAACGAGATGGTTACAATTTTTCAATAGCCGTTTTTATCCTCTTTAAGCTTTCTTCTCGTCCCAACACCAAAGCCACTTCAAAAGGGCCGGGGCTCATTTGGCGTCCGGTTAAAGCCGCTCGCAATGGCCAAAGATAATCGCCCTTGGACAACTTTTCGGTTTCCAGCCAGTCCAAGATTTCCCGTTCGACCCGTTGCCATGCTTTTAGCGTTGCTAGTTTTTGCCGCAAAGTTTCCAAATTATTTTTTACTGCCGCGGCGCTTAATTTTTTCCAAATCAGCAAATCGGCGTCATATTTCGGCGCTTGAAAGAAAAAATCGGTGGCCGCCGCGATATCGGATAATTTTTTCAAACGGGGCTGTTCCAACATCGCCACTTGGCGTAAATATTCTTCATCGCTTGTTTTCTCGCCCAAATAAGGACGACACAAATCAACCAGCTCGGTCGCTGATTTTTGCCTGATATAATGGCCGTTGAACCAGTCCAGTTTTTCCTGATCAAAAACCGCCGCCGACGCGCCCAATCCGTCCAGATCAAATATTTTTTCCAGTTCGCTCAAACTGAAAATTTCCCTGTCGGATTTACCATGCCAACCCAGTAAAGCGCAAAAATTAATCAGGGCCTCGGGCAAATAACCCTTGGCGCGATAATCTTCCACGAAAACGTCGCCCTGGCGCTTGCTTAATTTGCCGCCGCCCCTGTTTAAAATCAAAGGCAGGTGGATGAATTTGGGCGGTGTCCAGCCAAAGGCCTGATACAATAAAACATTCTTCGGCAAAGACGGCAGCCACTCCTCCCCTCTGGTCACATGGCTGATGGCCATCAAATGGTCGTCAACCACGCTGGCCAGCTGATAAGTCGGCCGGCCGTCTGATTTCAAAAGCACCTGATCGTCCAAATCAGCCGCGGCAAAAATAATTTCTCCCCGCAATTCGTCAAACACCTTAACCTCGCCCGTCACCGGCAAACGTTGACGAATCACATAAGGCGCGTCAGTTTTAAGTCTGGCCTCAATTTCCTCCCGGCTTAAATCGCGGCAAACGCGGTCATAGCGCGGCGGTTCATGACGGGCGGCCTGTTCGTCGCGAACTTTAGCCAGACGTTCAGTCGAACACCAACAACGATAAGCCCCTCCTCCGACCACCAAATCTTCGGCGTGCCGGCGATACAAATCCAGCCGCTGACTCTGAATATAGGGCGCCTGGGGGCCGCCTGAGCGGGGCCCCTCGTCGAACCCGATGCCGATCCAGTCAAAAATTTCCAGCAAGCTGTCAACGGCTCCGGCCACTTCCCGCTTTTGATCGGTGTCTTCAATACGCAAAATAAACCGCCCGCCCCAATGTTTGGCCAAGAGGTAACCGAACAAAGCCGTGCGCAAATTGCCTAAATGCAAAAAGCCGGTGGGGCTGGGAGCCAATCTTAATCTAATCGGAGTCATATGTTTTTAATTCCCGAAATTTTTTTAGAAACAAAGCATAAGAACGGCGACGAATCGGTTCGGATCGTGCGACAAATTCCTCAATTTTCACCCACTTATAATCTTTATTTTCTTTGTCGACCAACTTGATGGCTCGTTTGTCGCCGTTATAACGCAAAATAAACAAAGTTTGTTTTTGTCCCTTAAAACCGGAACGTCGCTGCTGCGGCCATTTGTATTTGTTGATATTGTCAAAACGGCCTCGGATTTCAAAATCAACCGTGCCGATCTCTTCGGCCATCTCCCGCATCAACGCTTCCTGCTTGGCCTCGTCGGCTTCCACTCCGCCCTGGGGCAATTTCCAGTGATCTTCCTTATCGCCGATTTCTCCGTTCACCAACAGAACTTCATCGCCCTGATATAAAAAACCGACAACGTTGGGCCGATAAAACAAATGGCCGAATAATTCCTCGCGACAAAAAACCAAAGGAAAGATTATCACGGCCCGATAAATACGACGCAGTCGTTTACGCGGCGCCTGGACCAAGCGCCACAGCCATTCCAGGCCGATGTAGCGCAACCATTTTGGCGCGCGACGGACTTGTTCGGTCAAATAATCAAAGCTGCCGCCAACACCGATGCCGATTCTGGCCGAGATGCGGGGCAGCAGTCTGGCTAGAAGTTTTTCCTGGTAAGGCGCTCCCAAAGCGGAAAAAATAATTTTCGGCTGAAGATTTTTCAAATCACTGACATCAAAAACATAATCACCCCGCCGTTCGTCTTTAACTAAAAATTTCAAATCGGGATAGTGTTCGCGCAGGGTCTTGGTCAATAAAATTTTATTTGACAAGCCGGCGTGCCAGTTGATAATGGCCACCGGCCAAGATCGCTGTTCAGCCAGAGTTAAGAGTTCGCGGGTCAAATCGGCGCCGGCATAACGATTCAAATTAACACCCTTGGCCAGGGCGGCAAATTTCAAACCGATACCGTCCGGCAAAGCCAGGGCGGCCCGATTTAAAATACCGGCGAATTCGCGATCTCGGCCGGCCAAAAGAATAATTTCCGGATTGGGGGTGGTGATTAAATACTTCTTGCCGCTCCTGATCATTCTCTCCATCAGTCCGACGACTTGTTCCGGCCTGACAAGAGAAATTTTTACCCCCAAAATTTTAATGAATTTAAGCGCCATAATCTAAAATTACCACAAACAAGAGCTTCTTTCAAGCTGACGCATTGTCTTGCCAACCGTCGGCAAACAAGCTATAATAATACAAGCGTTCTCGCAAAAGCGCGCAAAACAGAGACATTGCCGATTCCCGCCTTAATCTTCGGAGTGTTCAAGCTTATTTAAAAAACTGTTTTTTCACTAATCCGGCATCGACTCTTTACGCGCTCAAGCCCTCTGATTTTAAGAGGGCTTTTTTATTTGACAAAAGAAAATTCCTGTTTTACACTAAATTAGCAGTCACGCTTATAGATTGCTAACGGCCTCAACCATCCGACAAAGGCGTGACAAAAAATTTTAAAATTAAAAATTATTTAATATGCTGGATAAATTTACACATAAATCGCAGGAAGCGATCATCAACGCCCAGATTATCGCCCAGGAATACGGCCAACAGCACATCAACGCCCTGCACCTGCTTTTGGCCTTAATCGAACAGCCGGAAAGTTTGGTGCGCTCTATTTTGGAAAAACAACAAATCGATCCGGAAGAAGCGCGCGCCAAAACCGACGCCTTGATTGAAAAAATTCCCAAAGTTCGGGTTTCGCTGACTGCGGGCATGATTCAAGGCACGGCGGAAATGGCCGAAATCATCGAACGCTCCAATCAGACCGCCGCGCGCCTGGGTGATGATTTTATTTCCACCGAACACCTCTTGCTGGCGATTTTGCAAACCAAGTCGGAAGCCAACGATCTCTTAAAAAACTTCAATCTGGATTATCAAAAAGTTTTATTGATTTTAAAAGATTTAAGAGGCAATCAAAGCGTGGACTCGCCCACGCCGGAAACTCGTTTTCGCGTTTTGGAAAAATATACCATTGATTTGACCGAGCTGGCCCGTTCCGGCAAACTTGATCCGGTTATCGGCCGAGATGAAGAAATTCGTCGCGTCATGCAGGTTTTATCGCGTCGCTTGAAAAATAACCCGGTTTTGATCGGCGAAGCCGGCACCGGTAAAACCGCCATCGTGGAGGGCCTGGCCCAGCGCATCATGGCCAATGATGTGCCTGACACCCTGAAAAACAAACGGCTGGTCAGTTTGGATTTGGGCGCTTTGATTGCCGGCACCAAATTCCGCGGCGAATTTGAAGACCGCCTCAAGGCCGTTATCAAAGAAATCAAAGCCGCCGACGGTAAAATTTTATTATTTATTGACGAACTGCACACCATTGTCGGCGCCGGCGCTTCCGAGGGCTCCATGGACGCCTCCAACATGCTGAAACCCGCTCTGTCGCGCGGCGAAATCATTACCATCGGCGCCACCACCACTAAAGAATACCAGCGTTACATTGAAAAGGATTCTGCCCTGGAACGCAGATTTCAGCCGATCATGATTAATGAACCGGCTCTGGAAGACGCCGTGGACATCATGCGCGGCATCAAAGAAAAATACGAAGTCCATCACGGCGTGCGCATCACCGATGAAGCCGTGCGCGCCGCCGTCATGCTGTCCAGCCGTTACATCAGCGATCGCTGGCTGCCGGACAAGGCCGTGGACCTGATTGACGAAGCCGCCTCCAGCTTACGCATGGAAATCGACTCCTCGCCCGAAGAGTTAGACGGTCTAAAACGAGAAATTCGTCGCTGGCAAATCGCCAAAGTCGCCCTGGAACACGAAACCGCCACCGGCTCTGTCGCTGAAAGCGCCAAAGCCAAAACCAAACTGCGCGTCATTAATAAAAAACTGGCCAAAGCCGAAGAAAGGGCTCACCAACTGGAACTGCATTGGCAAAACGAAAAAGATATTATCGCCGCCATTCGCGCGGCCAAACAGCAGATTGACCAGCTTTTCACCCAGGCCGAAATCATCCAGCGTTCCGGCGACGATCTGACCAAGGTGGCGGAAATCCGCTATTCTCAAATTCCCGAGCTGGAAAAAACCATCAAAGACAAAGAAGGCGAACTGGTTAAAGTGCAGAGTCGCGGTCAACGCATCTTAAAAGAAGAGATCACAACCGAAGACATTGCCAAAGTCATTGCCAAATGGACCGGCATTCCGGTGGTTAAAATGATGGAATCGGAAGCCAAAAAACTGGCCCGCCTGGAAGAAGCTCTGAACGCCAAAATCATCGGGCAAACCGCGGCCGTACGCGCCGTGGCCAATGCCATTCGCCGCTCCCGCGCCGGCATCAATGAAGAAAAAAAGCCCATTGGTTCTTTTATGTTTGTCGGTCCGACCGGCGTCGGCAAAACCGAACTGGCCAAGGCGCTGGCTGAGTTTATGTTCAACAACCGCTCGGCCTTGATCAGGGTGGACATGAGTGAATACATGGAAAAACACGCCGTGGCCAAACTGATCGGTTCGCCGCCCGGCTATGTCGGCTATGACGAAGGCGGCCAACTGACCGAGCGCGTCCGTCGCCAACCATACAGCGTGATTTTATTTGACGAAATTGAAAAAGCCCATCCCGAAGTTTTCAACATCCTGCTGCAAATTTTGGACGACGGCCAATTGACCGACGCCAAAGGCCGTTTGGTTAATTTTAAAAACACCATCATTATCATGACTTCCAATTTGGGCAATGAAGTTATCCATGACAGCACCATCGGTTTCGCCGACGGCAGCGAACCGAGCGCCGTCAATGAACGTCTGGGCGCGGAGCTGAAAGACAAAATCGATCAAATTTTGCGTCAGCACTTTAAACTGGAATTCCTGAATCGCGTTGACGAAATTGTCATCTTCAAGAGCTTGACCAAGGAGGATCTGATGCTGATTATCGACTTGGAATTGGATAAAGTGGAACAACGTTTGAAAAATAAGGACATCAGGCTGAAAATCGCCCAGCGGGTAAAAACTTTCCTGGCTGAAGCCGGCTACGACCGCACCTTTGGCGCCCGACCCTTAAAACGCAAAATCCAGGAACTGATTCTGGACGAGCTGGCCCTGGAAATGATCGAAGGCAAAATCAAGGATGGCGACAAGGTGGCCATAACTCTGAACGCCTCGGATAAAATTTTGTTAAGCGTCACTCAAAACACCTAACACGCAATAAACAACACGAAACACATAACGGGGCTGTCGCCAAATACCCGATTCACGGCAGACAAAAAAGCGATAAGTTAATAACTTATCGCTTTTTGGCGGGCAACTTAGCATGCCCACCTTTTTAAAAAGTTCGTAATCAGCTCCTGACGGAGCTGATTACGGAAACACCTCAATGGTATTCCGTATTTCTTCCCTTCTCTATACTGGAGGCCAGAAAGTCTGGCCTCCCTAAGAAGGTTTAGCATCGCCTGGGTGGCGATATACAACTCGCCGCCGACAGTGGTCCTTTCTTTCCGCGTTTTTAATGCGGAAAGAAGGTCCAATAATTTTTTTTCATAATTGTAAGGGTTTAAACCCTGACAATTACGAAGCACCAGGTTCTTTTCCATTTTTTCACCTTTTAAAAAACAAAATTTAGATTATAATATAATTATAGCATATTTTTATAAAAAAGTCAAGAGTAAAGTCTATTTTTTACTAAAAATGGCTAATTTTAACATTTAATTTAAAAATAAAAAGAGTCTTTTTCAACCGCTGTCTTGCCGAAGGTTGATTGTTCATGCTATACTGCAATAAGTTAAAATATGAAAATATTTTTCCGTTTAAGCGGTCTTTTTTTAGTGTCGGCCTCCCTGTTTTGGGGGACGCGCTGTTTGGCTGTGGAAAAAACTTTTAACCCCAACTATCTGGCTGACGACTCCGACATCTTGAATTACACTTCCATGACCGCGGCGGAAATTCAAAATTTTTTGCTGGCCAAAGGCGGTTTTCTGGCCACTTACACCTGCCAAGATATTGACGGCCAAACCATGAGCGCGGCCCAGGCCATTTATCAGGTGTCCATTACCAACCGGGTCAATCCCCGCTTCCTTTTGGTCTTGTTGCAAAAAGAACAAAGCTTGATTACCGACCAAAACCCCAAAATCGGCCAGCTGGATTGGGCCACCGGCTATGGCTGCCCGGACGGCGGCGGCTGCAACGAACGTTGGCGGGGCTTTTACAAACAAATAAACAGCGCTTCCCTGCAATTTCGCGATTACCTGGAAAATCCCCGACTCTATAAATACCAGACCGGTCAAACTTATGTTTTCACCAACCCTTACGGCGCTGTCAGCAATGAACCGATGACGGTTACGCCCATCAACAAGGCCACGGCCGCTTTATACAACTATACCCCGCATGTTTATAACGGCAACTGTAATTTTTGGAAATTTTGGAACAGCTATTTCCAAAGTTCCGGCTATCCCGACGGCACTTTGCTGCAAGCGCGGGGCGAACCCGGCGTCTGGCTGATCCAGGATGGAAAAAAGCGTCCTTTTTACACGCGCGGCGCTTTAATTTCCCGCTTTGATCCCAAAAAAATCATTCCGGTCAATAAAAACGATTTGAATCAATATCCGGTCGGCGCGCCAATAAAATTCCCGCAATATGCCATTTTGCGCGGACCGGACAAAAAACTATACTTGCTGGTTGACGACGCCAAGCGTCTCTTTGATTCCGCCGAGGCCTTTAAAAAAATAGGTTACAATCCCGAAGAAATCATTGATGCCGGCGCCGACGAACTGGCCAGCTACCGGGACGCTCAACCGATCACTTTAAACGATGTCTACCCCACCGGCGCTTTGCTGAAAAATAAAACCACGGGTGAAATTTTTTGGGTGGAAGCTGGAACCAAAGCCCCGATCGTTGATCCGATTTTCTTAAGCGTTAAGTTTAAAAATAAAAAACCGATTGTGGTGGACGTCGCCACTTTAAACAAATATCAAACCGTCGCGCCGGTCAGGTTCGCGAGCGGCGAATTGGTCCGCCTGAACGGCGGCTTTATGAATTATGTCGTGGAGGGTATTACTCTGCGTCCCATCGCCTCCAATGATGACTTCGACAAGTTGGGCTATAAGTGGAGTAATATCATCACTATCAGTCCGCAGGTGATGCTCCTCTATTCTTTTGGCGATCAACTTAACGCGAGCGACGCCCTCGCCGCCACTTCCACGCCACAATAATATGTCCTTAGCCCTGGCGGCTTTTGCCCCCCACGCTCCCATTTTATTGCCTACGATCGGCAAAGATAACCGTCGGTCGCTCTCTGGCACTATCGCCGCCTATCACGAGCTGGCCAAAGATTTGGCCGAACGGCGCGTGGAAACCGTTATCATTATTTCGCCGGTCGGTCTAAAACAAGACGCGGCTATTTTTAATTTAGAACCGCTCTTTCACTGTCAGTTTGAAGAATTCGGTGATTTGACCGGACATTTTATCGCGCCCGGCGACCCCCTGCTGGTCAACGAACTAAAACAAGCCATCAATGAAAAAACGCCGACGCAAGTGACCAGCGTCAACCCTTTGGATTACGGCTCGGCCGTGCCTTTGTTTTTTTTCCGGCAATTTTCTCCAAAATTAAAGGTCGCCCCTCTGTATCCGCCGGCTCGGGAACCGTCAACCTTGTTCGCTTTGGGGCAAGCTCTGCGCGATGCCGCGGAAAGATCTGGTAAAAATTTGGCTGTAGTGGCCACCGGCTGTTTATCGCAACGACTCAACCGCCTGTCGCCGGCCGGTTATTCTCCGCGAGCGCGCAGTTGGGACAAGCGGGCCATCAAGGCCGTTTTGGATCAAAAAAAAGACGAGCTCTGGCGTTTGGAACCGGAGTCGAATGAAGTCAAAGAATTGGCCCTGGACACTTTGAGCGTGCTTCTGGGTTCTGTGGACGGCTTGCAAGGCCAAATCAAGCAGCTGTCTTACGAGTATCCCTTTGGCGCCGGCTTGTGGGTCGCGGAGTGCTTGCTTTAGGCAATTCCCGATCAACTATTTTAAAAAAATATTTCCACTTTTCGCCCGTCTGACACAATTCCTTGGTATCATTTAAAGCGCGCTCAACTAAAGTTTTGGATAATTGTTTGGTTATCCGAAAAACCGAGTTGCACTTAAAAGCGGGTATGGACAACTCCTTGATGACCCTCAGGGCCAAATCCTGCCACTCATGGGCCGGCGGTTTAACCGCTTTTTTTTTAGCGGCCTGGAAAATCTGCCCCAATGATGAAAATTCTTCCGACATGCCACCATTATAACAAAGCTGTCCAGGAAACAAAACTTGATTTTTTATTGATTATTTGGTATAATAATACAATGATAATATCAAAATCAAAATTACCAACGCCAAATAAATGCCTAATTTTCAAATCACAAGACAATTTTGAAATTTGGATTTTGTAATTTTTTATAGGTCGTTTATTGTTTATTCTTAAATCCTAAATCTTATTATCTATGTTAGATATCTTGATCAACCCAAATCCATTGCTGCGTCAACGCGCCGCCGAGCTTAAAGACGGCGATTTAAAAAATTCGCGCCTTTTGGACTTGATTGCCGACATGAGCGAAACCATGCTGGCTAAAGACGGCGTCGGACTGGCGGCGCCGCAAATCGGAGACAGCCGCCGCTTGATCGTGGTTAACACCCGCGACGGTATTTTAGCAATGATCAACCCGGTCATTACCGCTCGCTCGCTGACCAAAGAATGGGATGAAGAGGGCTGTTTGTCCATACCCAACACTTTCGGTCAAGTCAAACGCCATAAAAAAATCCGTTGTCAATTTTTAACCGCTGCCGGCAAAAACAAAAAAATTGAAGCCAAGGGCCTTTTAGCACGCGTCATTCAGCACGAAATTGACCACTTGGACGGTATTTTATTTATTGATAAAGCTAAAAATATTCACGAGGCCAGAGAATTATGAGTGAAATTAAAACAGTCTTTGTCGGCACGCCAACCTTTGCTTTGCCGAGTTTAAAAGCCCTGGCGCGCGACACCGACTTCGCCATCAAAGCCGTGATTACCCAGCCGGACATGCCGTCCGGTCGGCAGCTTGTACCCACGCCGCCGCCGGTTAAAGAGCTGGCCGAACAATATCACTTGACCGTCTGGCAGCCGCAAAAAATTATCCAGGTCCTGGATAATCTGCGTGAACTGCAACCCGAGGTGATGGTGGTGGCGGCTTACGCTCAAATCATTCCCGAAGAAATTTTGTCTTTGCCCCGCTACGGCTGCGTCAACGTGCATCCCTCGCTTTTACCGCATTATCGAGGCGCCACACCGGCGCCGGCCGCTATCCTGGCCGGCGACAGCGAGACCGGCGTCACCATCATGCTTATGGATAAAACTTTTGACACCGGCCCGATTTTAAACCAGGAAAGTTTGGCCATCGCGCCAGACGAAACTGCCGCAAGTCTCCTGATTAAAACCGCGAAGCTTGGCGCCAAAATACTGACTGCGACCATCAAACAATATATCAAAGGACAAATCACTCCCCTGCCGCAAGACAACAACTTGGCCACTTACTGCCGGCGTCTTGATAAAGGCGACGGCTTGATTGACTGGCAACAACCGGCCGCGACCATTGAACGTCTGGTCAGGGGTCTTTTGCCCTGGCCCGCGGCCTGGACCTGGCTCAAAGGTAAACAACTGAAAATTTTGGCTGTGGATCGCGAACCGCTGTCTTTCAATACTTACAAACCGGGCAAAACTTTTATTTACAATAATTATCTGGCCGTGCAGTGCGGCCGAGACGCCCTGATTGTCCGCCAATTACAGCTTGAGGGCAAAAAAGCCACCAGCGGCGAGACCTTTATTAACGGTTACCGCGACTCTCTCGGTTCGGTTCTGGGTTAACTTGACAAGAAGTGAAAAATTTTTAAAAATGACGTAAACGTTCCCACTTACGAAAATCTTTTTAATCAGCGCAGCAAATGCCAAAATTTGACATTGGAAATTGAAAATTATCATTCGGTCTCTTCGTCTAACGGTCAGGACGCCAGGTTCTCATCCTGGTAATAGGGGTTCGATTCCCCTAGAGACTACAAATTAAACAAACTCAACGCAAGTTGGGTTTGTTTAATTTGTAGTTTGGGAATCGAACTGGTTGCGAGCGAGATATGAGGAGTAGCGGAAGCGACGACTAATAATCGAGCGATGCCGGACGCGACCAACGGGAGCGTCTGGCGGCAACCGCGGACAAGCGAGCGAGGCGGAATTCCGCCGCCGAGCAAGCGCGATAATTCCCCTAGAG